>ODAI012178963.1_pt1 | contig 473900 bp, 701 predicted proteins | sample 1539321 | NCBI WGS metagenome assembly ODAI01 (sample SAMN02144231, study PRJEB22623) | gut metagenome | biome: sheep rumen | host: Ovis aries | place: New Zealand | reverse complement strand
TTATATATATAATATAGAAATATTTTTAAAAAATTCAAATAATATATGAAAAAATCCACTTACTTTCACGTGAAAGTAAGTGGATTTAAAAGTTCTATATTATGTGAAAATATTACCAAGTAAATGCATAATTAAGTTTATTACCCTTATAATTCTCATTTACCGGTTGATCAACCTTTTCATCAGTACCATAAACCTGACGATACTTCTGGAAGTCTTCATACTTAACCTTTACAATAAGTCTCTTTCCCATACGGTTCTTAAGACCATAAGCTGGACGAAGTACAAGACCTTCTGCAATGTAATCTTTATTCTCTGCAATAGTTGACTTAAATCCCTTACGAACAAAATCAATAGCCTCATCAAGAGTGAAGTTACCGATGAATGGAACAATAGGTGCACCAAGCTTAGTTGTAATCTCATCACGTGCACTAGTCAAAAGATATATATCGTTTACCTTGACATCAAACACAATGAATCCAACACCATTTTTAATATAGTTTCCACCTGCCTTCTGAATTCCTGCTCCATAACCTTCACCATAAATAGTGTAAATGTTAGGAATTGAATCATAGTTTGGTGTTACTCCATCTTCTGCAACCCACTTATGTTTTGCCCACTCTTCTACAGGAATATAATCCTTAAGACCAAGTGCTGCTAATACTTTATCATTTGGATAATTTTCTTTCATGAACTTATCCAATTTTGGTGGAATCTGTGCATTATCTGTCTTACCCGCAATACGAACAGCAAATGCTACACCAACAATTGTATTACCAAAATCTGAATAATCATTTGATTCACGAGGCTCTTCAATTTTATTATAAATTGGTCTTTTTGTAACCTCAATTCTAAGATTTGTACCGTCGATCTTTTCCTCTCCTCGCCATTGTAGACCACGAAGATAGTTGAACTCAGGCTCAACAAAAGACTCATACGGCATAATTACATTCTTTGCGTCTCGCATGAAGATAGTGTTAATCTTCTGATAAGTGTTTTCTGATCTTTTTTGTTTTCCCATTTTTTCTTAATTTTTAATGTTTTTAATTACTGAATTATTAGGGGAAATAGCTCAGTAATAACATATTAATATTCAAATGTTGTATCTACTTTATAATCATTTGTTTCATATTAACTATATACATGTATCATAATAAGTGCAAAACCACATACTATTAATATTATGCTTGGTATTATGAAAAATATAATCAATGCAGCTGCATTATCTAAAGGAATGCCATCATTTTTCTTATTAATTTTATATGTTTCATTAATACTAATGCAACCCCAAATTATACCAATACATGTCAATATAATTCCAATTATCAAATTCATACTCATTTCTTTATATTTTCATATTTAAATAATTACTTAATTAATATAGATAATAAATATAAAAATTAAATTTATGTTGGATAAATTACATCAGATTGTTTCCATGTTAAATTTTCATAACGAAATAAAATCTTTTTTAAAGGAGTATCTTCAAATGATGATATTTTGATAAATCCCATATATTTCATTAAGAAATATTCTTCTTGAAGCATACCTTGAGGTTTTTTATCAAATTTAGAAGCTGGCATTTCTATATATCTTTTGAAATATTCTGGATTATTATAAAGTAAACCTCGAACAACCTTTTCATGTTCACAAGATGCACATTTATGTATAGTTCCATCAATTTCAACATATCCTGTAAAAGGAAATTTTTCACCTAATTCTACTTGAATTGGTATATCTTGTGTGGACATAAATTCAGCTTTAGCCTTATTATAACCAGCATTTACTCCACTATCATAATAATCATCATCTGTCCATTTATAATTAAAATGTAATTCATATTGATGATTAAGAATTCTTTTTAACTTGAATAAATTCATATATCTATATCTTTTATAATTTCTATTTTATCATCATTATATTCTACTTCGTGATATGCTTGAATATAATTTTCAATATCTTCTAATGTATCTGCCTCATATGGAATTGTTCCACCATCTAAATATCCTTCATGACCTAAAGCATGCCAAAAACCAAATATTCTTCCTTTACGAGAAGCTTGATACCATGTTTTTGTAATTTTTTTAGCATAATGTTTACCATCAGGATCATAAATGGTTCTTAAATATGAACGTGTATGTTTTCTAATTCTGTAAACCATATTAAAATGTATCTATTAAATTATCTATATCTGTTATATCTTTTGTAATATCATCATTAACTATTTCATTAGCATTATTAAAAATATGTAATGAAACAATAATATTATATCCTGCTCCTAAACAAAGATCAGTGACATAATATACATGTATATCATTATTAGAAGCCATATGATAACTTCTAAAATTATCTATTCTTTCCTTCTCTATTTCTGTTAAATTAGAATACGGATATTTAATCTCTTCAATCATTTATATTTAATATATTCTTTATTTTAAGATAGTCTTTTCTAGTAATTCCTGTTAAAAAATTAGTTTGTACAAAATTATTTAGTTGATTTTCTAACATATCATTATCATCATCTACTATACAATATGATTCTATTTCAAAATCTTCTTTCATTAAGATTTTATAATTAGGATATTTACCATTAATTATATCAAAGAAAGCGTTTATCTCTGTTCCTCTGTGTCTGCTTTCACAATAAGGAGTTACTCCAACTATATAAGGAGCTAAAAATCTCATACCATAATGTCTATACGGAAGATCTTCCATACCTTCTCTCATAAACTCATCATATGTTTCTTTCCAAGAATTACCATTTCTCCATGTTGATGAAATAATTAATTTAATATTATATTTCTCACAAAATCTTGCCATTCTATGACATTCTCGTGGGTTAATACTTCCCCATTCTTTTTTATGATATTTATATTTATATCTATTATATTGATCACTATTCATTACTCCATCAATATCTAAAAATATAACTTTATATTTTTTCATATAACAATCATATCTTCTAATTTTATAATTTCTTGCCTTGTTGGGTAATGATCTAAATGATATTTTATCATTAAATATATATTCAAATCATTATCTGACAAATTATACTTTTTTCGAAGATATTCACGAATTCTAACTAATTTATAAACTCTTGATTTCATATGTTAAAAATCTTGTTTCAAATCATTATATTTTTTTAATTCTTCACATTTATTAGGTAATCCTTCACATCTTTTTAAATGTTCATATCTTAATTTGAAATTAAGGGCCATTGGGTTTTGAAAGAATTCATTATTAAGTACTTTAATAGCTCTTTTAGTTTCTACTTCCGTTAAGCCATCTTCATAATTAGTTTGAACAAAATGATATAATTGTTCATCAAGCATATCACCGTCATCATCTATTATAACATAGTTCTCAATGTCATTATGTTCATTTAACCAATCTTTTATTTCTTGTCCTCTAAGTCCTTTATATGTATTAGTAACATCATAAAGATTATCTATTAACCAATTAACCATTCTATTTCTTGGACATCTTTTTGGTCTTATAATCATTCTATCAATTGTTTCTTGAACCGAATCCATCCTCCAAGAAGATGATACAACAATTTTAGCTCCTGTTGTATCTACTATTTTTTTGACATTCTTAATTAAATCAGCCTTAAGATACCACTTAGGAGGAATTGTTATAACACCATCAAAATCCAGAAATATTACTTTCATATCATTTTAACTAACCTATATAAGTATTTATTTCTATATTTGTCTTTTATAAATCCTTTTCTTTTATACCATTCAAATACAAATGAAGTCTTTTCAGCAGATAAATAAATCTCATTTAAACCAAGTTTTTTGGCTAGTTTCTCACATTCTTTCAATAATGCGTTACCTAAACCATTATTTCTAGCTTTTTTAGCTACACTTAATCCACATATACATCCAGAAGTTTTGTCATCATTATCTATTTGTAATGTAACACATCCATTACCATTATCCAAAATAATATAATATGATTCTCCCCAATACCAATAATTATGATGTATTACCTTTTTCATTTATATAATCCCCGCTTTTTTAATTCATTAATATATTCATTAATAGTTGGACCTACATCATTATATTTTTTAAAGTTTTCCCATTCATCATCTAATTCTTCTTGAGACATTGAATTAAGTTTCTTTTTAAGATTTTCTATTATCTTACTCATAATTATCTATATCTACTCCATAAATATAATATGCAGTTTCTTCATAAGACATATTATCCAAATCCGGAACATATGAATAATTTGCTGATATTAATTGACTCATGTTTCTTCTTCTATATAAGTTATTTTAATTTCCTTAACAACTGCTGTAAATTGCCCTATATGATTAATCCATCTAGCAGTTTCATCAGCATATCTTCTAACTTGCCATTTCTTTGCAAATTTCTTTTGGCGGGTAAATGGCAAATATGATCTACTCCAACAACAATAAGGATTCTTGTCAGGTCCATATCCTACATACATCTCATTTGATGATGCTTTAGAATTAAAATAAACAATATCACCTTTATGAAATATTGTCTTAATTAGATTATTCTTACGACCATATTCACAATTTGCCCAAGCATTATCAAATTCTAAATCTGAATTAGTTGTGCATTCTACAAAATAAAGTGACTTATTCATAATATAAAAAAATTTTTAGTAAGCAATTCATTTTATAATTTAATATATTTGAATTACATAAGGTTCATTACAAATAGGGCATCTTACTGCTCTACATGATTTATTTAATGGCAACATACCTAAAAACCCATATCTATCTAAATATCGGTCATATTTTACATCTTCAGCTTCAAATGTAAACTTACATCCACAGTTTTCACATATTACTAGTTTTGGACCTTCAATAATGTTAATCATAATTTCCTAAAATATTTAATATACGTTGTGCTTCAAGCCAATCATATTCTTGTGTTAATTTATCTATTAAAATATTCTTAACTTTTTCTTGATTAATATAATTACAAACTTCTCTAAGATTTTTATCAGCTAACTTATCCTTAAATTCTTGAACTTCTTTAGAATCAGGATCCAAAATATCGGATTCGGTTACAAAAGAACCACCTCCATTTTCAGTAACCGATATAAAGAACATTGTCTCTAAATCAGGATTATCTTCTTCCTCAATCTTATGACATACATCTTCAAAAATCTCACCATCAAGATTTTTCCAATAAAATGTTTCACCTACTTTTGGATATTTCATAATTTATTTTGTTTCAAGATATTTACAATAATAATCTCCGTAATTCTTTATAATATCAAAATACTCATCTCGTGTCAAACCTGCACTTTTCATAGCTGATGTAGCTTCCATAATCATATTATATTGACCACTCATCTGAACTCGATAATAAGCTAAAAATTTTTCTTTTGTAATCATAATTTACCAATTTTTTTGAATATATGTTATTAAATCATCTAAATTCATTTGATTAAATAATAACTCATTATTTTGTTTTAGATCCAAAAATATATTTAAACAATGTATTATTTGTATATCAGATATTTTATCCATAATTATTTATCATTTAAAGGTGAAAGTAATTCTCTAATTATATCAAAAGCATCAAAAGGACCTAAACTTCCATAAAATTTTTCAACATGGTTTGGATTTTTCTTTGAAACTATAGTAAGTTCAAAATTTGAATAAGGATATTTAAGAATTAAAATTGATATTGTTTTTCCATCAATTTTATTATAATATGAATTTTTATTTTCATATACTTCCTGAAGGCTTTCTAATGTAATCATTCTTCTGTTAGTTCTTCAACCTTGAAAAATTTAATATACTTAATATCATCGCATCCATGTGGAGTAAAACGAAGGAAAAATTCTTTAATAAGATTGACATCTTCAACTTCATATCCAAAATTCTCCTCCATGTGTTTACAAATTCGATATGTATCAAGAACATATTTTTCACCATCCCATTTATCTGGAAGACCGCGACCATTACCAAACCAATTCCAAGTTTTATTACCAGAATTCTTATTTATAAAAGATGCCAAATTAGAAAACTTAATCAAATCATTAAGAGTAATTTCTTTGGTAATAGTTGGTGAACCACCTTCCCAATTATGAATCTTAATCTGAATCTGAAACTTTGTATTCATATTATTTAATTTATTAATTACATTATAAATATAGTATATTATGTAAAAAATTCAATTTATATAAACAAAAAATGAGACTTCTATTGAAGTCTCATATAATAATTTGTATTACTGATACAACAAATTATAAGTTAAATGTAAAGAATATTTATAAACAGCTAAACTTTAATAAAAACATTTGCAGTGTTTCGCGTATACCATTTCGCCATAAACCCCAAAATAATGGATTTATCTGGAATCGAACCAGAATTATCGATGAAACTGTTTATATGACTGTTACATTTTAGTGGCCGAGGCTGGACTTGAACCAACAATCTTTAATTTTCCATAATTAACGTGTTTACCTTCGAAGTACCTCTACATCATGACTACGTTTCCGAGAAAAGAGACGAGAGTTAAATTCTTTTATTTCACTACTCGGCCAAATAAATATTATTTTATAAATTCTAAAAATTTATTAATTTTTTCTTTCATTTTTAAAGAACCTTGTTCAGAATTAATTTCATTCCATTCAATTCTATAAACTTCAATTCCATTTTCCTTTATATATTGATCTCGTATAATATCTTTATCTTTTCGTTCTTTATATTTATGTTGTTTACCGTCAATTTCAAGATCAATTTTTCTATTATTAAATTCAATATAAAAATCTAAAAAATATCTTTCACCTTTACCAGCATCACCATATTCAAATAATTTTTCTCTTATATAAGGTATATTATTATTATCTAAAACATTTATCCAAAATCTTTCTGCATAACTTGTAATATTTCTGGATTTCCAACCTTGAAATCTACCTTCTTTAATTACTTTATTTATAGATTCTTTTGATTTTATTGATTTAAGTTTTTTATGACATTCATCACAACAAGTATTACCTCCACCAATTTTACCAGATTTAATTATTCTTGCGTAAAATTCTTTATTACAAATAACACAAATATGTTTATGTAAATGAATTGTATTAATTAATTTATCTTTATAATTATAATTATTTAAATTTAAAATTTTACCTTCTTTAATTAATTCAGAAATTAATTGATAATTTTCTTTATTAAAATAATTTAATTTTTCATCATCAGACAAATATTTAGATTTTGCAATATATTGTTCTTTATTTTTTCCAGTATATTGATTATGTGGAATATATGTACCATTTTTTAAAGATTTATATATTCCTTGTGAAATTTTTTCTTTTGTTTCTTGAGAATGTACTCTTGAATGAGCACATTTACTTGAACAACATTTAGGATATAAACCTTTATTAAATTGATTATCTGTTAAATCTAAAATATATTCTTTACCACATTTTTTACAAATTAATTTTCGAGGTTTTTTTGATTTTTCATCAATTTTATTTAACTCTTTAAATTGATTAATTTTATTTTTTGCGGCTTTTTCAGAAGCTAATTGTTGTATTAATTTATTTTTTTCTTCATTATAATTTGGATTTAATTTACAATGTCTCATATGACCCATTAATCCAAATTGATTATTAAATTCTTTTCCACAATATTTACAACAACACATATTAATTTTATTTAAAAATAAATATTTGTGTATGAATAAATAAATTTGAACCAACAATTTTTTATGTCGGGGTAACCGTACTCGAAACGATTCCGCTTGGTCCCAAACCAAGTATGCTACCATTAAACACCATACCCCGGTTTATTTCAAAGAAAATAGCAATACTAAAAAATCTTAAATTGTTATAAATCCTTATTCATTAAATTATCGAAGTAAGTATTAACTTGACTATTGAAATTTATATTATATATTTAATATAGTATATTATAATCAATTAATTTAATATAATATAATATATTTTGTACCCCGCATGGGACTCGAACCCACACCTCCGAAGAGCTAGATCCTTAGTCTAGTGCGTATACCAATTCCGCCAACGGGGTATTATAACATTTTCTATATAGGAGATCCTTGATTTAATTGGTAACGATAACTTCCAATCCTATAGTCATTGAAAATGTTTTTGTTATAGTTTCATTTTAACCGTGAAAACCCTTAACTTAAATGTACGGTATCGTATTCGTTGGGTCGGTGGGAGTCGAACCCACGATTTTCTGGGTGTAAACCAGATGTCCTTAACCACTAGACGACGACCCAAGATCTGAAGGGTGGTATCTCACTGCCGACTCAGGTAAAATCTTTCGATGAGTCAATTATTCATATATGTAGTACTTCATAATGAAATAACATTTACCTTCATAGTCTCCCACCTATTCTGAACATCGTCGGGATAGAGAGATTCGAACTCTCACGTATCATTTTCAACGCCAGATTCTAAGTCTGGTGCGTCTGTCCATTTTCGCCATATCCCGAAATGTGTCCTTGTTCCATTAACGCAGGTCTTAGGCACCGAACCACACGAATAACCATCACAACAATTGGTTACGTTATCAATCAACCAAATTACCTTTCTATAAGATTTTATGATGTCCAGTTTGGAGGCAACGACCATCTTGCTCTAATGCTGCGTGCGCATGGTACCGATTTTACATCTTATTACATAAAAGATAACTTATAGATTATAATTGTTAGGGGTGATTGAGTTAAACAACCATCTCATAGTAAAATCCATGGCTCTATCGTTGAGCTAACCCCTAATTAAATATTCATAGTGGGATTTGAACCCTACGACAATTAAGTGAGTACCCGCGGTGCCGTCCTATTCTTTTTGACGTACTCCTGGTAGCTTTCGATTTACGGCATGTATCTTGGGCCCGCCTGTTCTAACCTTACTGAACTATATGAATATCTGCGGAGGATGAGGGACTCGAACCCCCGCGCCGGGTATTAGCCGACCTAAGACGTTAGCAGTGTCTCCCCGTCACCAACTTGGGTAATCCTCCAATAAAATTGCTTGTTTAACTGGTACAAGCATAAACCTCGATAGATTCTTTATAAAAGAACTCTTTATTTCTTTGTTATTGCTTCTACAGGAATATTTGCATATATGTAAACTGATTCTTTTTCTTCCATATAATCATCCGTATAGAAATCAATGTTATTTAGTTTTTCTTTATCTATTTCAAATATAGTAACACCATATTCATCTATATCAAATTCATTAAGAATTTTTTTAATAAATATTTCAATATCTTTATTATCATTAATATTTTTTGGTGTTATATTAGTATTAGTTGAATATAAATAAACTCTTTTTGGAAAATATCTATACTCATCATTTTTTGATCTTAAACCACTGTTTAATATAGATTTTTCATTATTTCCTGTTGTAAAATGATAAAGATGTTTATTTTTCTTTACTTCTTCAGTTACCTTTTCCGAATATAATGGACTAACAACAAATGAACCATAAAACTCTTTTGTTATATAATAATTATAAAATTGTAATAAACTGATAAATTTTTCATTCTTTTTAATTTCGTTCATCTTAGAATAATCTTCTAACTCAATTAAAAATGATTTCTTATCATATTTATCTTTTAATGATTTCTTATCTAATGTTGAATAAAAATCAAATTTATATTCAGGAAAATATTCTTTTATCTTTTTTTGTAGTTTATTTGCATCATGAGATTTTAAATTCTCATTAACAATAAATGATTCTAATTTAATCATAAAATATTTATATATTCTTTAATTAAAAATAACAAATTAAGAGGGGCTTGTGTTGGAGTCGAACCAACCTAAAGAGGACCACAATCTCTTGTCCTACCGATGAACGAACAGGCCCATAAAATAATTCTCAAAAACAGCCGCAAAACCTGAATTATCATAAATTCCTCACCTGTGTTTCTGCAATTTTCCTCGTTGTCATGTTGTCCGTACTTCTTGTTACCTCAGGATAACCTATTCTCCAGAGTTATTTGGCATTCCTTAGAATTTATATGGTTTGTTTCTCGGGTATTAGATGGGATTCGAACCCATATTGAGAAGTTAATCTCGATGATTCACAGTCACCTGTCTGTAACCAATTCGACTACTAACACCATATATAAAAACAAAAGAAAATTTAATGAGGGTGTGACTTCCTCATAGAATTTCTACCACTTTACCATAGATATTATTTCTTGATATAACCCCATTTGGATGGTTATGATTATTCCCAATCAAGAATCTATCTCCTGGCTTCAAACTCCAAATAAGATGAAGATAATAATGTCCATTTACTTTACATAATACTATGTCATGTTTTTTCAAAATAGTATCTTTAGTAACTGGAATACAAATTACAGGTTGTCTAGACTTAAGTATTGGTGTCATTGAATTACCAATTCCTGTAACTTTTACTATTTCACCAGCTTTCAAGTGTTCTGCAGAAATTCTGTTTTCTAATCCACTAAATGTGTATTCCATAATAGAATTTCTTATGTTTTTATAAATGACAGGTCAACCGCCTCCCTGTCTGTCCTGATGAGTTTTTCAATATAATCACGGCTTATATTTGCACTAGCGACGTGGGCAGGATTTCAACTTAAACCACTGAGCGGCCCCTACACGTATTTTAAGAGGCTGCAGGGAATCCTCTATTGAGCGGTAGACGGGACTCGAACCCGCAACCTTCACCTTGGCAAGGTGACATTCTACCAATTGAGCTACTACCGCATGGGGTGCAAATGATTACCTGATTGCACCATTCAAATAATCATCGAGCAGGATATCAGAATCGAACTGACATCACCTGACTGGCAGACAGGTATACTAACCATTATACGAATCCTGCATTTGATAGAAACCACTTAAACTATCATATATAATTACTTACAGTTAATTATATATTTTTCTTATTGATTTGCTGTAAGTCATTAATTATCAATAATGGACTATTTTTATTGTGAGCAGTAAACGGGACTCAAACCCGCAACCCCTGGCTTGGAAGGCGAGTGCTCTATCAATTGAGCTATTACTGCATTTGAGCTTTTTGATAATAAACATTGCTCTGGCCCTTTTATTATCATATTTGCACAGGAGGAAGGAATCGAACCCTCATTGACGGTTTTGGAGACCGCTTTCCTACCATTGAAAGACTCCTGTAAATTAATTGCACGGAGGGAAGGATTCGAACCCACGTGAAAGATAAACTTTGGCAGATTTGGAGTCTGCTGCCTTCGACCACTCGGCCACCTCCGCATAAATTAAAATAGTACCCGCTATGGGATTCGAACCCATGATTTTCTGCTTGAGAAACAGAGGAATTAGGCCACTATTCGAAACGGGCATGGAAATATTCTTGCCAAGGTTGAGAAAGTACCGACGGTCAGAATCGAACTGACATGTGAACCAATTAACCTTTCAGCGCCTTATGAGAGCGAGGGTATACGTCGGTAAATTACAATGAGAAAACTTAATAAACTGAAATTTCTGACTTAACCACTTGTCTAAAAATCCAAATAAATGGCGGATTCTATCGGATTCGAACCGATGTACGAAGTAAGTTTACTAATGACTACATTGTATATTGGTCAGAGATAATTCATTTATAAATATATTCTCAAGAAATTAATTTCTCGAGCTCGAGAAATATAAATATAAAATATAGAATTCTCCAATACTCCCTCGAGGCATAAGTTTGGTATCTCTGGTGGGGGTGATTGGGATTGAACCAACATGTGACCAATTACTCTTTCTACTCCTTATCAGGGAGAGGAGATACACCCCTATTAAAATATTTTGTTCATTTATTAAAATAAAATATGTTAACCAATTACACCAATGCCAGATTTTACACTTTCAAATTAATATTCTAGAACTATTAACCATCAATCATATAGACTTCGATACTGGCATATAGGGCTCGAACCTATATCATTTTATGTTGGGAGACCGGGACTCGAACCCGGATGGCCAACGTATCAGATTGGAATACTCAACCTATTATATGATCTCCCAATGTTGGTGTTTAAGGATAACACCAAAAACCCATTTTAGCGTTTTAATTAAATAAAGTTCTGTTCCATCTTGCCCAATGTATTTAAGCTAAAGCCTATGGAAGGTCTTTCTTGATGCGCACTCGATTATGTCACCTTCAGCAAGTGTTATGTGATTTATTTCCGGATTAACCCATAACGCTAATGCCAACTTTACCCATCTATCTGGGATGCGAACTTTGTACCCGCGATGGGATTCGAACCCACTTAACACTATGGAACATGCTTGAAAGGCATGCGACTCGACCAAAATCGTCCTCACGGGCATATTATACAAATTAATGAGCGGGATAAGGGAATCGAACCCTCATATCCAGCTTGGAAGGCTGGCATAATAACCATTATACTAATCCCGCGGGTGGAGGTACCTTTATCACTATCAGAATCCCTATTGTTTTGCTTCATAATTATTAGTTTACCACAAGCTTTATTGATACTTAATAACTATTGCAAGTGAACCTCCTTATAATAAATCAATTATCTACAACCTCAAAATAACTCTTCTATTGCTAGCATGTGTTCCATGAATAATCTCGGTTATTACGCCTTAACGATACTTTCTCACACATAATTGATTTTAAATGTCGGGGCGACGAGACTCGAACTCGCATAAACTCGGCTCCAGACCGAGACGGTTAAACCAATTACCGGCATACACCCCGTAAAATCTTTCCTAATCCTTATTATTAATATTTCCTCTGCATTTCGCGTAGACGAGGTACTTCTTGGCGCCTTAATAACAAGATAACTCTTAAGATACATAGATATTTAGAATGTGCACAGATAAATAATAAATAATTAGTTAAATATCTATAGAGTTTCGTAATATAACTATCACGTTAAATAATAGATGTTTTAAATACACATCTGTTAAAATATAAATATTTTGGCATTAAATATTTATATTGTGGAGACACGAGGAGTCGAACCTCGGCCTTCAGATTTTCAGTCTGACGCGCGCTAACATTTCTGTAATAACCGGCTACGCTATATCTCCAAATATACCTTGAACATCCCATGTATCTGAACTCTGGTATCACCTATTCTCTCACCGTGGCCTAAGGGTCTTGATTTCGGAGTTTTAGTTGGTTCCAAGTTTTTATTACCTTAAATGTACTTAATAAGATAGTCCGGGAAACCTACTCTAATGAGGACATGCATGTGGAGCGGGTGTGAATCGAACACACATTGCCGGATTTTCAGTCCGGTGCATTGACCAACTCTGCCACCGCTCCAAATAAATACTAAGAATAATAAGAAGAGTCATATTCCAGACCATCGCATTAAACCACTCTGCCATACGATTTTACTCGCAATAGGATTCGAACCTATGAAAATTATATTAAATTTTAATTGTTTTCGAAGTAACTCTATCTTTGACTATAGTATTGAGGGCCGTGCCTGATTCGAACAGGCGTGGCTGGTTTTGCAGACCAGAGACTAAACCACTCATCCAACGACCCAAATTATAGACTCCAGTATCGGATTCGAACCGATATAGATAGTTTTGCGGACTATCACCTACAACCATTCGGACAACTGGAGAATTAAATTGAAAGAAAACTGGAAAGGACTAAATTAATTTTTATTGGAATCGAACCAATTACACATTTGTTACCAGCAAATTGCTCTACCAGATGAGCTAAAAAATCGAAGTAACCTTTTACCATGACTATTCAATTTTGCGGAGGCTATAGGATTCGAACCTATGGACCGCTCATCACGGCCTCCGGTTTTCAAGACCGGTGCAATCGACCACTCTGCCAAACCTCCAAATATAACTATGTAGTGAGTAGGGGATTCGAACCCCTATGGCAAGAATGAAAATCTTGAATCCTAACCTTTAGATGAACCCACCAAATTAATAAATAAATTAGAGAATATTTAAGAAGAGTATAACAAATTTAGTTTTAGCCGGATTCGAACCGACAATTTTAATTTTGGAGAAATTACGTATTAACCTTTTATACAATAAAACCGAAGTAACTCTTTACTTATGACTACTAATTATTTATTTGCGGGAGCAGAGGGATTCGAACCCACAACCATCGGCTTAACAGGCCGCCGCTCTAACCGTTAAAAGCTATACTCCCAAATTATATTAAGTAAGGATCAAATTTCATTACTTATCTTCCATTGTCCGCATCGACGGAAACTACTCATTAAGTATAGAAGTTGTTCAATAGCACTCGCCTCGACGATTTACTTAATATTGCGCTTCCGGAGGGGATCGAACCCACGACCAATAGATTAACAGTCTACTGCTCTACCACTGAGCTACAGAAGCATAATTTAATTGTGGGCGGGCTTTTCACCACTTAGTTGCGTTTCATCAGTTCTACCATAAAGGCATTACCCTCAGCGTCCTTATTGTTCTCTTTCGAGTGTTCTAGACGACCACAATTATTATAGTCATATTTTGTTGTATCAGCATGTCAAAGAACTCATTGTATATTAGTATTTCTACCAATTACATTTTATAAAATAGTAAATGTCTTGAAAAATTCAATTTTTTTCTAAAATTTTTTCAAAAAAATAACTTTCAAATTTATCAAGTCATTTCTATATTGTTTTTCTAACGTTAAGATTTGTTATTATCTTATCATTATATTTTTAATATAGAAAACTTCTTGAAAAATTCAAAAGTTTCAATAAAAAAATTACAACAAATTTGTTAAATAACAAATCTTTTATCTTTATTATCCCTATGTTATTTATTCAATCTTAACTCTATACCTTATTATAATTTATATAATATTAGAGGTTAGATGAGGGATGTTCAGATTCTCCAAAGCCTTCAAAATTACTTTCAAGACATACACCATTATTTGGGATAATATTGATATTATTCCAAACATTAATTTCCATATGTCCATTAAATAATTTCATACGCTTTAAATTCTTTGTTATTCAACAATTATTTTATCTTTACAATTAATAATAAACATTTTTTTGTATTCGGACAATAAAAATGCTATTAGATTTAATTTAATAATAGTAATAAATAAAAAATATTTAAAAAAATTTTAAAAAAATTAGGGAATCTTTGTGATTCCCTAACTTTTATTTATAGAAATAATATGAGTTTGTAAATTTATCATAGAATACTTCATCATCATATCTGATTATTTTTCCTAATGGAGTAGTATAGGTATAATATCCAGGTTGATAATTTACTTTATCATGTTTAATCAAATTAATTTGTACGTTATTAACTTTAGTAAAGAAATATGAATTATTAATTGGATCCTTTTTTATATTATTACGTAATCCTGTAAATTTAACATTATTTCCTAATGAATCAACATACGTAAAATATGCATTCCAACCATCTTGACTATCAACTTTAGGATGATATTCTAATTCAACTTCTTTTTGTGAAACTTTTTGTTGAGTCAATAATCCATATGTTTCTCCAGTTATATAGTCATTAATAACTTTGCCAACATAATTTTTCTTATTGCCATTTTCATCAAGATAATAATATTTTTTCATATAAGTATTATTTTACATAAATTTAAGCATGATAATCAAATATTTTAATTTTATTATCAGTTTTTACAAGGTGGTCATCATATAAATCAAAAATTGTAGTAAAATCATTATTCCATGATCCTTGAATATAATAATGTTTATTATCTATATCAACTCTTGTATATCCTATATTTTTATAATATTTAGATATACACCAGCTAATTGAACATAATAAATGAGCTAGATCATCTTGTAACCATTGATTACTTATTAAATTATTTTCATTATTATACATTTCATATCCTTGTATTGAAGCAATTCCCATAAAACCATTTTCATTTAAGATATTAACATTATATAAACCTGTATTATTTAATTCAATTACAAAACATTTATATTTATCATATCCAAAATCTAATAAATAATGTTCATCTTGACTTTCATTTGTTTCATTACGAGGAATTGTAATTATTTGATTATTATATTTTAATGATGGCCACTCATAACGATTAGTATCATCTATTGTTGCAACCCATTTTTCCCAAATAAGTAAATAAAGCTTACCATTATCAGTTTTATCAATATCAAAAATTATTGTATTAGCTCCATATTCATAACTATTATCATTTTTTGGAAGCATTTTATCATCATTTAATGTTGATAATGGAATTATTTTTGTATATTGTTCATTTTTTAATAATTCACTAATATTTGATTCAGTAGGTTTAATAGGACCAAAATATATATAATATTTATCTTGATAATATGAAGCCGGAAAATTCAAAATATAGTCATTAATATTATCTAACATTGTACCATCTAATGCATAATCAGCAACAGTAAAATGTTTTGGTATTTCTAAATGTGTTAATGATTTACAATTTTGAAATAATTCTGTAGGTATTTCCGTAATATCATCTTTAAATATATATTGAATATTATGTTTACCAGGTTCTAATTGAATTTTACCATGATTAGAATCTATTTCATTAATATTTTGTTCTTGACCATCAATAATAATTTTATTAAATACTTGACTTCCAATCATTTAATTAACCATTATATATTTGAGTATCAGTACCATTTTCCGATGTTACTTCACCATTAGCTGTTTGATTTTCAGTAGATTCTTCTGAATTGATTTTTCTAACAATGTAAATATTTAAACCTGTTTCTTCATCAACATGATCAAGTATTGATTCATAACCTTCTGCAACATAAGATACAGGACCATTAGGTTCTCCATAAGATTCAGCAGGATTGAATCCATAGAAAGTACCACCTTTAACTATAATATTTGCTGTACCAGCTTTATAGTTAGCATCATAGCAGTTTAATAAGAACTTAAAGTTACCATTTGCATCTTTGTCTGCTGTATCTGCATTTGTTAACTTAAATGATCCACCATTTACTTCAATAATTCCTTTTTCTGCATATAATACATGTGTTTGTGCTTCAATAGTTACACCGTCATTAACTACAATTTTTCCAGTTGTTGTACTGTTCCAAAGTCCGTAAGAACCTTCAGCATGTATTACACCAGTTCCTTTAACTTCAAGATTAGAAGAATATCTATTTAAATATACACCTGATTTAGGAGTACCAGTTACTGTTATATTATGGTTATTTAAATTCCAAACGGCATTATATGCAGGTGCAAGTGGAGCTACAATAGAACTAGTTCTAGTAATATCTTCTTGAAGAATCATTTCACCAACACCTCCAAGTTTTGAAGAATTTTCATTTGTTATTTCATATATTCTATGAGTAATTGAATATCCTTCACCTAAATTAATTTCTCCAGAAATAACTGTTGCAATATCTTCAGAACGAGGTACTTCAACGATTACATTACCTTTAGTTAAGTTAAGATTTACAATCTTTGCATTACCTTTGATAATTAAAGTGTTTTCACTTACTTCACCAGAAATAGTTGTCCATTTGCCACCGCTAAGAGTTACTGTTGATCCTGGTGCATTTAATGTTGCACTAACTTCTTCACCTTCAGCATTCTTATTTGTTACAGTAATAGGAGCTTCTGAATTAGATGTTACAGTTGCTCCATCTACAAATATTGCATTAATAGTAGTTGATTTTGTTGTTTCAGGAGTAATTACAACATTTTGTACAGTTGCATCATTTGAAACAGTTAATGAAGCATCTTGTACAGTTACAGTATCGTAAGTTCCACTCTTTAATGTAACTGTTGGTGTTGATGTTCCTTCAGCTGGAGCATTAACTGTCAAATTAGTTGTTTCGGTACCTGTATTATTAATTGTTACACCCTTTGCAGAAGTTAATGTTAAATTAGAATTTGCATCTAATTCAGCAGTTACAGTTGTTGATTTTGTTGTTTCTGGAACTGTAATATTATCTACTGTACCATCAGAGAAAGTAACATTATTTGAATTTGCTAATTTTTGATTGACAATAACATTATTTACATCAATGTCACGAAGATTTAACAATGTAAGTAATGCATTATATTTAGATTGTAATGTTTCTATTTGAGGTTTTTCATTTACTGCTTCCATTGAATTTTCTACAAATTCTTTGATTGTCATATTATGAGATACTTCTTCAACTGCAGCGGTCTTTTCATCTCCAATATTAACACCTTCTGGAAGTTCATCTCCTTCTTCCCAATATGTTGCTTCTTGAGCTGGTGTATCAACAACTTTAAGATCATTCATTACATCAGAAATTTCTTTAAGAGTATCAAAGTTTTTTGATGCATCACCAACAACATCATTTATTTTTTTATTTACATATGTTTCTGTTGCTAAACCTTGTATTGATGGTATATTCAATGAATCAACTTTATTATCTACATAAGATTTTACATTATGTGAAATTTCAGTAGGTTCTCCTACAGTTACCCATATGTCAATTGGATTATTTCCATCATATAGTTGAATTGGATTTGTTGTATCTAAGTTTTGAACATTGAATTCTCTACCAACAAAGTTTTCTGCATTAGGATCTGTTGATTCATTAGTAAGTACTTTAATTGTTGCACCACCAAGTCTTTGATCTATTACAACAACAGTTCCTTCACCATATTTTATTTCTTTTTGCTCATTGTTCCATGACTCAAAAGGATATATAGTGGATGCTGTTCCAAGATCTCCAATTTCGTTTTTTACATCAATAATTACTTTAATAAGATCAGCAGTATCATTAATTTCTGTTTCTTCATCAATTACTGCACCATTCCAATCAATATCAATAGCACTATAAAGTTTATAAAAATTTGGAGTATTAATATATTCTTCTCTACTTAAATCGCCAATATTTGTTTGAACAATTTTAGTACTAATACCTGTACCTAATTTATCAGGTATATTATTAAAATTAATATTTTTTATTTTCATATTTATATATAAGTTTATTTATTTATCATAATTATGTGTATTATTGATTAGGTTCTATATCACATCTAATTGTAAGTGAGTTATTTTCATATGTTACAACAACTTTAACATAAGCACCATCTAAATCATCTTTAAATGTATCAAAATTATAATTACTTATAATTCCTGTATTTGTTCCTGTAATATTTTCCCAATTATCTGCTCTAAGTGCTACTAATAAATTATTTATATCAAATATTTCATTACTAACTAATACAGCAAAATTATTCCAATTATTTTGTTTAGATGAATAATTTGTAAATTTAAATATTGCTTTTTGATTATTTATAAGTGATATTGGTGTAGTAGTAGTTCCCCATCCACTAGTATTATCTGTATTACCTATTACAGAATTATATGTAGTTAAATGACTTTCACTTTCATTTATGCCAATTACACCTGATTCAATTAATTCAATATATGAATTATCAACACCAATTGCTACAGTAACATTATCATTGTTTATATTTTCTTTTATAAATTCTTCATAATATTGATAATTATGAGTATCTGTATAATCATCATATTGAGTAGCAATTGTTATATTAATGATATATTGAGCTGTTGCTGGATTATGTGTATCATCACCTGTATAGTTAGCTATTACAGTTGCTTGTCCTTCTTTAACAATATAATATCTACCATCGTTTTCGGTTATAATACCATTAGATTGTATTGTAAATGTTACTTGAGCATTTGGATAAGAACAATTAACTTCTTGTAATGTTATTTCATCTCCTACATTACCTGTAATATCAACTGTTGTATTATCATATGTTAATGTAACATCTTGTTTATTTATTGGATTTTCAGGTTCTTGATTAGATATTATTTCTAAGTATATTTCTTTGATTTTTATAGTACAATCTGGTGTTTCTTGATGCATACCACCTTGATCAGCACCAGATATACATATTCTTGTTACATTATTTATAAATTCAATGTTTTCATTTTGTAATATAAATTCTGTTTTACCAGTATTATATACTTTTAATGTATGATTTATACTATTTGAATATAATAAAATTCTAAAATAATCACAATTAATAATTTCATCTACAGTTATAACTAATTTATATGATGTATAATCTCCTGTTGGTAATCCTATATTTGTATCATTTAAACTTGGACCTAATTGGTTACCCCATGGAGTATTCCAACTAAAAATTAAGTCTATTCCATCATATGAACCATTTGATCCTGTTGCATATTTAGATAAATCTGCATATATCCTTTGATTATTATTTTGTTCTTGACTTGCTATTGTTACATTAATAGTATATTGTGCTGTAGCAGGATTATGTGTATCATCACCTGCATAGTTAGCAGTTACAATAGCTTGTCCTTCATTAGCAATATAATATTTACCAACATTTTCAGTTATAACATTATCTGATTGTATACTAAATGTTATTTGAGCATTTGAATAAGAACAATTAACTTCTTGTAATGTTATTTCATCTCCTACATTACCTGTAATATCAACTGTTGTATTATCATATGTTAATGTAACATCTTGTTTAATTGTTTGTTCACCAGATTGTTGATTTTGATTAGGTTCTATATCACATCTAATTGTAAGTGAGTTATTTTCATATGTTACAACAACTTTAACATAAGCACCATCTAAATCATCTTTAAATGTGTCCCAATTATAATTACTTATAACAATACTATTTTGACCACCAATATTTTCCCAATTATCAGCTCTAAGTGCTATAAATATATCATTTATATTAAATGTTTCATTGCCTACTAATACAACAAAATTATTATAATTATTTTGTTTAGATGAATAATTTTTAAATTTAAATATTGCTTTATTATTTGGGCTTAATGTTAATGGTGTAGTATAATTACCCCATCCACTAGTATTATTAATATTACCTATTACAATATTTGGATTATGTGTAGTTAATTGATTTTCACTTTCATTTATACCAATTACACCTGATTCAATTAATTCAATATGTGAATTATCTATTTCAATTGCAACAGATATTGTATTACGATTAATATTTTCTTTTGTATATTCTTCATAATATTGATAATTATGTGTATCAATATATTCATCTTGTTCACCAGATTGTTGACTTTCTTCAGTATATGTTTCCTTTTCAATAATTAAATTATCAATATAATTTGATGCATTATTAATACAAGAATCATAATCAATTATATTTAATACATTCGCATTTTCATCAATATAATTAATATTTGATTCTTGATATATTATTTGTGCATTAGATTTATCAATAATTTTATAAGAAATTGTTTTTTCTTGTAAATTAGCACTAACTTTAATAAGTAACCAATTATTTACTAATGAATTATATCCATCTTGTTCCGAATATTTAATATATTGATTATTTATAGTAAAATAATTAACTGTACTACCATTATTATTCCATTTACCACGTTTAGTACCAATATTAAATATTGCGCCAGTATTATTATATTCTTTAATTGTGTGTGTTCTTAAATTACTATCACCTAAAGTAAATATATTATGGAATACTGGAGTTTGATCGGTTAATTTAATATCAAATTGTATATTAACTTTATAAGTATTTTCATTAATATAATTACTAAAATCATATTTAGCACATGAATTACCATTAGATGAATTTGAAGCATTATTTAAAACTAAAATATTATCTGTGTTTGTTATAGTTGTTCTATTAGCACCATTTGCATCCTTTTGTTGAACAAATAATACTTCACCATTATTAAAATCACAATTTATAATAGTATAATTATATGAAGTAATATCATCATTTCCTTGTTCATTATCACCTTCATTACCAGTATCACCAGAATTATAAGAAATATTACCAAAATCAATATCTGGATATTTTCTTCTTAATGTTTCTTTAAAATCATTATTAAGTGTATCAATATATGACCATGCACTTGGATCAATATTACTTGGGGCATCACCATTATATACGTAACTTAATTTAGTATATGAAAATGCTTGAGCACCAATATAATTCACATAACTTAAATCATTAATATAAGATAAATAACTATTTATAAATGCTTGTTCACCTATTGTTTTAATATTACCAGCTTTAGGAAAATATGCATATTTTAATTGATTAAGATTTTTAAATAATCCCGAAGGTATTTGAGTATCATCTTTAAAAATATATTCAACATTTACATCTTTTTGTTTTCCTACATTTACATTTCCATTTAATAAAACTAATGATTGTAAATCTATTTCATTACCATCTACAATTATTTTTTCAAATATATTTGATATATTGTTCATAACTTATTGATTACTTATATTTATAATTTTATTTATACTTATTCAAAATATAATGTATAAGTTTCTTGTCCAAATTCAAACTTATATATATCATATTTAGTGATTGAATCTAATTTAATATATTGCATACTATTTTCATTTGAATCATGTACAATAGGAGTATTATGATTTATAGGTATCATTATATAATAGATTGTAGGACCTTGATTACTACTCATATCAACTGTCTTTCTATTATCACTAGTCCACTCTTGTATTTCTTCAGTATTTAATTCATTAATGTTTTCATTTGTAGGAAGAGTTGTACCTATATATAATAAATTATTTAGTATTTCTGGATTTTCTACTTTAATCCATAACGCAACATATGTTATATCACTATCATATATAGCATCAACAGGAAGAATAGGTGTTTTACCATCAATAGACCATCCATTAAATTCATATCCTTCTTTAGTTACATTTATATCTGAAGAAACAGGAGTACCCGATGGACCTGTTATTGTTTTAAGTATTTCATCTCCGTCTATAAATGAAATAGTATATTCTTTATATAATTCAATTGTAACATTAAATGATGCTGAAGCAGAAGTGTGATAATCATCCCCTACATAAGTTGCTGTTATAGTTGCATTACCTTCACCAATAACTTTTAATTGATTATTAATTACTCTTACAACTTCTTCATTAGAAGATGAATAATTAATAGTTGCATCTAAATTATTATCACCTTTAAGAGTAGCAGTTGTAAATTCAATTAAATCTCCAACATTAGCATTATCAATATTTAATGCATAATTTTCTGGGAATTCTAATGTCATATTAATTTTATCGGTGATAACTTGTGCAGCACGAACTCTAAATCTAAGTTGTGCAAATGAATATGTTCCATAATAATCTGGTTCAGTACATATACAAACATTTACATTAGCATTACCTAAAAGTCCTGCATATGTTGTAAAATGTCCATTTTGATCGATTTTCAATACTCTTTCATTAGTTGAGAATAAGAAGACATTATTATTTGTACAATTTTCTGGAATTATATGATGTTCAAATATTTGTCCTTCATCACCTGCAGTAACATCTCCATATAATGTTGTTGGTACATTATTATCTAAGAATTCTATTTGTGTTGGTTTAATTCTAAATCTTTCTTCAACTGTATTATAATGATTATGAACAGTTGTCCAATTATCATAATAATATTCTCCTGTGTCATCTAAAGCTTCAAAATCTACTTCATCATATCCTCCAAGAATGTTCTTTTCATAGTATTGAATACTACCATCTTTTACAAGTGTTGAATTATCTTCAACTTTTACAAATTTAGATCCATCAGGAATATAACATGTTGTACTATCTTCTAAATTAGAGAAAAATCTTGGTGGATTATTTGTATTAAATTTAATTTCTTTAAGCGCAATACATCCATCAAATACATTAGGACCAATATATTCAATAGAATTGGGAACGTTAAATTTTTCCAAATGTGTACAATTTTCAAAAGCATTACGTTTAATCATTGTAATTCTTTCAGGAATATTAATTACATTTGTTAGTTCTTCACAATCTTTAAATGCATAAGCACAAATTTCATTAGTACTATCTAAACCTACTCTAACATTATGTACACCAGCAGTAGAGAAAGTATATGTGAATGGAAGAACAGTTGATTCATTTAATGTAATGTTTTGACCATCTACAACTAATTTATTTATCATAATTATTAATATTTATATTATTTTATACTTCATATAATTTAATTTCTTTATCATATACATCAACAATTTCTAATACACCTTTATATGTATTAGTTTCTTCATCATAAATAGGTTTATCTAAATATATTTCATTGTTATTATATGTAAAGAATTCTTGTTGATATTTAATTGCCTCTTGTGCTGGTATATATGTCAATGGAACTTTTGATACAAATGACTTTTTACCAACATATTTTGTTGATGAAATCTTATTAATTGAATAAGATTTATCTGTAAATTTTACTTCTTCATTATTATCATTTATATATGAAAAATACTCAGGAACAGGATTTATACAACCATGATAAGTTAATTGCACCTTTTGTTTGTTTTTAAAAGGTGTTTTTTTATTTTGTTTATTGTTATTACTAAATGTTAATGTAATAGTTCCCATTTATAAATTAACTAATCTTTTTATTAAAAATAAAACCAAGATATAAACAAAAAAATTATTTTAAAATAAACAATTAATAAATGGCATCGAATCTATTTATAAAACATATGAAGCCACGTAAAAATGGTTTTTATAAACAGGGAATAGTTAATCCTAAATCATGTCGTAAATATGCCGATTCTTGTAAATCTGATCCAATTATTTATCGTAGTGGGTTAGAATTACAATTTATTCAATATTGTGAAAATAATTCTAATATTGTTAAATGGGCTTCGGAACCAATAAAAATTCCTTATTACTCAAGATTAGATAAGAAGGAATGCAATTATTATCCTGATTATATTTTAGAAAATAAAAAGGGTAATAAAGTTATTGTTGAAGTCAAACCATATAATCAAACATTAAAGCCAGATTTAACAGATAATGCTTGGCTTAAAGAACAATGGATTAAGAATATTGATAAATGGACTGCAGCTAAGAAATTTGCAGATGATCATGACATGAAATTTATAATTGTTACAGAAAAATTTTTTACATAATATATGCCTTTAAAAATTACAAAATCAGATAAAAATAATGAAGAAGAACAACAAATATCTCAAATAGATAAATTACATAATCTTCATGATATAGATAGATTTATATATGATGCCAATTCTATTGACGTATTTAGAATGGATGAAGCTATTAATGAACATCCATTATCTCATAGACCAACGAATATTAGATCTAAATTGGCTTATGCAGATATTCTTAAGATATGTAAACCCACAACAAAATATCTTCTTCCAGGTCAAATTGCTATATTTGGTTATTCTGAACCTAAATATAAAGAAGAGCTTGAATATTATGATAAGACCCCTATGACAATATTCTTAGGTATATTTAGAACTAAGAATGGTGATATTCGTGAATTAGGTTTGAATCTTCATTATTATCCTCCAAGAGTACGTACAAGAATATTAAACTCAACATATGAAGTATTCAAACATCATTTTCAAAAATATTTTAATGATGCCCCAAATAAACCAGCACCATTTATAAATTATAATGCAGTCAAACATATAATGAAGCATAATATTAAAGTTGGATTTGGTATTAAAGAATATATTCCTGTACTTAGAGGTAATACATATGTTCTTCCTACACGTTTATTACCTACAGCGTTTTACACTGAAGGTCACTTTAGTAAAGCAACACTCGCTCAAATCCAGAAATTTTGGAGACAATTTTAACTATTTTAAATAAAATTATATATAGAGGAATATGAAAAAGTTTTGTATTGTAATACCAATTTATAAAGAAGATTTAGATCCTATAGATAAATTATCATTAGAAAGATTACATAAAATTATTAGTAATAAATATGATATTTATTTAGTAAAACCAGAATCATTAAATCCTAAAAATTATTATAAGATTTTAAAGAAAAAAAATATTTATGAAGTAATATTTGATAGTAAATATTTTAAAGATACTGCATCTTATTCACAATTATGCTTACAATATGATTTTTATAATAAGTTTTCTGATTATGAGTATATGTATATTTATCAAACTGATTGTTATTTAGTTGACGACAAATTAGAAGAATGGTGTGATAAAGGATATGAATATGTTGGTCCACCAATTATATCAAATAATGCTGGTTGGAAAGACTATCGAAATAAAGATAAATATGAACCACAAGTTGGTAATGGAGGATTTAGTCTTAGAAAAATAGAAGTTTTTAAAGATATTACAGATCCAGAAGGAGAATTTAGAAAGAAATATAATCTAAATGATGAACAATTAAGTAAAGTTGTTTTTGAAGACAAATATTTCTTAAATGATATATATGATTTTTATGAAATTATAACACCATCATGGATTGAAGCATTATTATTTGGTATAGATATGAATGCTGATATAATATATAATGTTATGAAATTTCAGGAATTACCAATGGGTATTCATGCATGGGGTAAGAATATCAGATATTGGCAAAATGTTTTAGAAGAATTAAAAGATAATAAAGAAGTTATAGATTTTTGTGAAGATAAATATCAAGAGTTTTTTAAAGTATATTATAATCAAGAAAATAATTTAGAAAAATCAGAATAATGAAAATTTGCGTATTATGTATGTCATGTAATCAAGAGATATTTGAATATCAAGAAATGGTTGCTAGAAATACATGGATAAAACATTTGAAAGAAGACAATATTGACATATTTATATATAAAAGTGGAAATGATGAAATAATTAATGATGTAATATATTGTCAAACGGAAGATACTTTAGAATATACTTATGATAAAACATTAATAGCATTTAGTAAGATAGTTGATAAATATGATTATATAGTTAGAACAAATTTAACAACATATATTAATTCAAAATTACTTGTTAAATATTGTGAATATATGAATAAAAATGATATAGATATTGCATGTGTAGATATATGCAAAGATGGAGAACATTATATATATCGTGGTAATTCATTTATTATGAATAATAAAATTATACAATATATATTAAATAGTAATTATGATAATATAAATAAGTTACATGATGATATTGCTATTTCCGAAATATTATTTGATACACCATTTAAAGTATCTAATTGTTCATTAAGATATTATAAAGATACTATACGTAAATATCATCCATATTATTTACATGACGTTAATAAAGATAATTTAGAAGGTATTATTTTTATTAGTTATCGAATTTATGGTGAAGATAGAAATCCATTACATAGATATTTTGAATTAGGATTAGCATATAAAATTGATTCGATATATAAACAATTAAAAAATTTAGATATTAAGTATGATAATTTAATATATGATTTAAAAAATTCTAAGTTTATTTTTAATTAATTAAAATATATAATAATAATTTGAATGAAAAAATTTAGTAAGTATATTAATGAAGGATGTGTTACTGCTGATGTGAATCAAGGTAATGCATATTCAAATACTGGAGTTACTAATCATTTAACACCAGTTGGAAATATAGTTACACAAATACGTAATTTATTTTCACCATTAACTGGAGTTGTTGCATCAGTAGCCGAAGATGGATTTTCAGTTAAATTAAATTCTTCAAAGTTTGTAAATCAAGAAGAAGTTAATAAGATATTATATGATACAAATATCATGAGAGGTACTTGTTTAGCATCTTATATACAACAACAAGGGCTTACTGTTATGAAAATGATTAATGTTGGTCAATATTTTATTGTATATTTCTGTCCAAATGATATTAAAGGTGCCGGTAAAACTGAAGAAGTACCTGCTAATATTCCTTGTAAAGAAATGCAAGAATTAGATATTGAAGAAACAGAAATGTTCTCATTAATCAAAGAATCAGATGATGATGAAGAAATTAAAGATATAACTCGTCAAAAGGTTTCTGAACTTATCAATTCTAAAGATAAAGTTAAAGCAGCTAAACAACTTGAGCTTTTATTAACACAAGAATTAGAATTACCACGTGAATATTATTTTGCAGGTGTTAAATCTAAAGATGGTGATGAATCAATTGCTCTTCGTTGGAAATATACTAAAAACCGTCCACACAATAAAACATCTGAAAATGTTAGAAGTATTATTAACATTTATGATATGAGTGGAGAAGGTATATGGGTACAAGATTTTGATAAAGACTCTATGGTAACATTACCTGATGAAGTAGACAAACTTATACATAGTGTTCTTGATTTCTTAGGAGCTGAAGAAACAGACAATCCAGCAATATGGTCATTAGAAGATTCTGAACCTGGAAAGAAGAAAGAAAAGGATAAAGATGAAGATGAAGATAATAATAAAGAATCATCTAAAGTTGGTAATAAAGATTTAAAAGATAATAAGACTTCTGATGACGATGATGATGAAAATGATGATAGTCGTGGTGATAAATCAGATGATCTTTAATAAATAAATTAAATAATAATATAACTAAACTATATTAAATAAATAGCAACGACGACAAAGTCTAGAAATAGATAAATGTCGTATTTAAATTAGAGGAAATTTATATACGGCGCAGTAAAAGTCGAATGAAAATCAATTTTTGAGGCAAAAAATTGGGTATGATTTTTTGAAGACTAAATGTATGTATTGACCAGTTTAGATTCAAGTAATTAGCATACATGAAAACTAAAAAAATTAAAGTACAATGATTATGAGTAGAAAAAAGAAATTTAAGAGAGTTTTATTATGCGCATTATTAATTTCGCTACCTTTAATACAAACATTATCTGGTAGAACAAATGATAATGTAAATGATAATCAAAAGGTAGAAATGTGTATAACAACAGATACTATGAATGAAAATACAGCGGTATTGGGACAAGCAATAGTAAGTCCTAAAGATAGTATCAAAAATGAATTAATTGATGAGGTAGAAAATTATATATTCAATAACTATCCACGTACACATAAAGATGTTCCAGCATTAATAGTTGAAAATGGATTAGAAAATGATATTGATATATTATTTATGATGGCCCAAACTCAACAAGAAACAGGATATGGTAATTATGGTGCAGGCCGTGAATCATCAAGACGTTCATTATTCGGTGTAGCAGTTCGCAGATATAATAATTATGAAACAGCTATAGTTGATTATATAAAAATTCTTAAGAAAAGTTATTTAACTAAAGGAAGAACTGAACAACATCTTATGCAAAGATATGTAACTACAGGTGGAGCTAGATATGCTGGTGACAGAAATTATGAAGCAACATTACGTAAGACATATCAAAAAATATCTCAACAAACGAGAATTAAAGAATTACAAAAAATTTATAAAAATATGGAAACATAATGTAATATGATTACTAAATTAAAAGCATATTTAGAAAAATATTTAGTTAGAATATTAGTTTTTATTGGATTCTTACTTATGTTATCACTCTGTATAACATCAATACGTAGTTGTCAAGATTATAAAGATAGAAACAATAATAATGTCGTTGCGCTTACTGATTCTATTAAATATTATAAAACTAAATATGGTGAAGTTTATGTATCTAAAACATTATTAGAAGGGGATTTAAGTACATTAAAAATTGTTAATGATAGTTTATACAATACTATTAAAGACATGAAGTTAAATAAACCTACTTCAGTTGTATACATAGATAATACAATAGATAATGGTGAAAAAGATACTTCATGGGTTATTCCTCCAACTCCTTCAAATAGTGATTCAATTATAGTAGTCTACCCAATGATTACTAAGAATTTTGAATTTAACAACAAATATAGAGAACTTGAAGGAGATGTAACATTAAAAGATTCATTAATGAGTCTTAATATTAAAAAAGATAAAGTATTTTTAGACTATACATTAGCAATTGAAGATAATAAGGTTTATGTTAAATCAAACAATCCTTATGTACAGTACAATAAAATTCAAGGTATACAATTACCTCAACCTAAAAAAAGATGGACTACATTAGTTATCGGACCATCAGTTAGTTATGGTTATGATTTTAAAAGTGGAAAATTTGGTCCATCTGTTAATTTAAGTCTAACTTATGGATTAGATTTAGGAAATTTATTTAGAAAAAAATAAATATATTTAAAATGAAAGATATGAAGTTAACTTCTAAATTTAACGCAGGTGACACTGTTTGGTTTTTTGAACAAGGTCAAGTAAAATTCTTTGAAGGTACAATTAATGATGTACAATCTTGGGATAAATGGAGTGGATTCCGTTACGATATTACACACATTGGTCAAGATGGAAATTCAATGAATTATAATGTTGAAGAAAATAAACTTTATACTTCTAAAAACGAGATTCTTACAACTCTTTTTGAAGAAAATGGTCAAGTTCCATCACCAACAACAGATACACCAGAAGCTTAATAATATATTAAGTAATATAAAATATAAGGAGTACAATTTATATTGTATTCCTTTATTTTTGTCATTATACGAGTTATTTTGATGTGTCTGGAGACTATTTTATATATAATATGATAAATATTTAATAATTAAAAAATAAATGCATTAGAGAGCCTTATTAATTAATATTTTAACATTTTTTAATTATTTTTTTATTAAATAAACTATATTATTATATAAACATTTATAAAAATATATAAATAATTATATTCTATAGATTATATGATTAATTGGTCTATGAAAGAATTGATGTCTATTTATTCTTATAGTAACATCAATGACGATCGTAAATGTACAAAATCTGTGAGAATTAACGGGAGACTTTATGATAAGCATGGTGTAGATTGTGCTACTACTGCTGTTGCTTTAGTTTATAAAGTATTTGACCCAAGTATTAAACGTAGTAAATTTGCCGTATTAGTCGGTATAGCACGTCAAAGTCCTGGTGATACAGTATTGATTCCTGAAATTGGTGAAGAAATTGCAACCGAAAATGCAATGATTAATCCAGTTATGATGATTGAATATTCTAATAAACCAAATGATGATACTATTTATAATTTAGTAAGTTCATATATTATTGGATTACCTATTCAATTTGTTAAGACTAAAGAAGAATTACAAAATTCGGGTCGTGACATAAATCAATACAATCGTAATATTAGAAAAGTAAAATATTATGATAATTACTATGATAATTTTAAGAAAAATATTTTTAACGAATAATGAACGCTGATAATATTCAAGAATTTGGATATACTGAAATGTATGAATGGGCAGTTGTTCCAAACAATGATGCGAGATTAGGACGTTTTGTAACATTTGATAAAGAAAAACATAATATGATTGTTCCTGCACATAATAATGATTATATATTAGGAGTAACAACTGTTTGTGCAGTAGACACATCTGATGATCCTGAAGAATGGAAATTTTCATATCTTTGTAATGAATATGGTGACTTATATTTACAAAAGGAACGTTTAGCTGTTGGAAATAAGCAATATGATCAATTTATTGAAATGAATTATATTCGAACATATCCATGGGAACATTATATTAAAATTGAAAATAAATATCTTGACAAGGATAAGAAATATGTTAAACGTTCAAAACGTATTGAATGGGTAAGAGTAAATCTTATTGGTAAGACTATTGTTAAAGATAATGGAGAATGCCAACCAGGTAAGTTTTGTACTGTTTATTCAGGTAAACTTAAGGAAAATTGGGGTATAGCAGTTCCTTATGATGAAAAGAAATCTAAGAATAAAAAGTTTTATGTATTAGATCGTTTAAGTGAAAATACTATACTGATTTTAAATAAATAATTATTATTAATACGTATGGCTAAAGTAAGTATAATAACAACATTTTATAATGCACAAAATTTTATCTTAGATGCAATCAATAGTATTAATCAACAAATTATTGAAGATGATTTAGAAGTTGAATATATATTAGTTAATGACAAAACTACAGATAAAAGTTATGAAATTGCACAAAATTTTATACAACAACATGGTAATCCTAAAATTGATTTTAAATTTATAGAACCAGAAGAAAATCTTGGTTGTGGTGGTGCAAGAAAATTTGGAATAGATCATGCAACAGGTGATTATTTTATGTTTTTAGATGCAGATGACTATTATATGCATAAAGACTTTGTAAATCGTGCAGTGAAAGATATTATTAATGAAGGTGCAGATATTGTTGAATATGGTATTTTGTTTAATCATCCAAATGGAGAAAAAATCAATAACACATCTCCACAAAAGGCAGTTATTGAAAATAATCCATCTATAGCAGAAATAGCATTATTCAAAGATAATTTGATCAAATTTAATGTTTGGTCAAAAATATATACCAGACAAATTGTAGAAAGTTTTCCTTATTCTACAGTTCGTACATTTGAAGATGTAAGAACAATTCCTCGTTGGATAGCAAATGCTAAGAAAATTGTAATTATGCCTGTAACAGAAATTAATTACAGAGCAGCACAAGGAAGTATTATCCGAAATAATATGGTAGAAACTAGACTTGGTACTATTACTGCTATTAGTGAATTATTTCCAATATTTAAAGATGATATGAATGTATTAAAGGCTATGTATACACGTTCTATGGTTGATTTAGAAGCAATGTTACATAATCACTCTTCTAATGATGAAGGATTCAATGCAATGAGCAGATTAAATACTTATATGCTTTCATTCATATATCCTAATACATATAAAGAGATAACATTTCATATTGAAGATGAAGGAAAAGAAACTGAAGAAAAACATGAAACTCCAGATCAAGAATTAGATGATCTAGATATAGTTTAAACTAAATAAATATATTTTAACGTTAAAATATGATTAAAATGACAACTAATGACGCAATAATTCGTTATAATTTTATTTCTAAAGTATTATTTAAGGATGGTGATGCTACATTATCTAAAGATTTGAAAATAAAGATAATGAGTATGCGTATTGAATACGGTAAGGTTAATAAATCATTTGAAGAAGACGTACAAGAATTTACTAAAGGTATTCTTGAAGATCGTTTTAATGAACTTCAAAATAAGCAAGATCGTACCGAAGAAGAAAATAAAGAATTAACAGATTTCATTAATAAATATAATGCTGAAACTAATGATTATATCAATAAGAGAGCATTAGATGAAGTTGAAGTTAATGAATATTCATTTACAACTGATGAATATAGTGAAATTATGGAAACAAATTCAGAAAAAGATGTAGTAATTAATAATCAAACATTAACTGCTCCAGATTTCTTAGAAGCAATTCATGATTTATTTGTTAAAGAATAAATAAAAAGGAGAATCTTAATGATTCTCCTTTTCTTGTAATTTTCTTTCTAATTCTTTTATCTTCTTAAACATTGCTCCAATTATTTTAGAGAATGCTACATTATAGTTAACAGCATAAAAACCATCATCTTCATTAAAATCAACAGCTTCTGGACAATATTCTTTTAATTCTTGTGCAATAAAACCATAAGCATCATTATTTGAATTAATCCATTTGAAATGACGTATAAATCCATTTTCTGTTTCAAATAACTTATTAACATCTTCATTTAAAACATCTTTTATATCATACTTCTTTCTAGCATCGGATGCATGATAAGCACCATTATGAGTAAAATAAAAATTATTATCACTATATACTTGACTTAATGAACCATTAGATGGTTGCGAACCATTACCAACACCAAGTACATAATGATTATTAGTATTTGTAGTTTGTGTATGAGTAATTGATCCTGAACCTCCTGTTACTGTTAAAGATGTAGATCTACCTCCATACGTAAATGTAATAGTATTTCCTGATTGAGTTAAACTAGTATTATTAGTATCTAATATAGTTCCATATTTTGATAATAATGTTCCATTTTTTTGAATTTCAAATAAGTTACTTCTATCATTTTCTGCTGTTCCACCACCTACTGAGAATACTGTTGAATTTTGTGTTGATGCATTCCATGAGCCAAAGGCAGCTTCGAAACTATTTGTTGTTTCAGTATGTTCACCTGATGTATGTGATGCATATCCACTTGCTACAGTAGCACTACCTTCAGCATGTGCAAATTTACCTGAAGCTACACAAAGATAACCTTCTGCATGTGAATCATCACCTGAAGCAGTAGATGATTGACCTTCAGCATGTGCAAAACTACCAGATGCGTGGGTATCATATCCTTCTGCATGTGATGTATCTCCACTAGATACAGTACTATTACCTTCTGCATGAGAAAGCAAACCAGATGATGTTGTATTATATCCTTCAGCATGAGAACTGTCCCCAGATGCTGTTGTTTCATTACCTTCAGCATGTGCATATTGATTCGTAGCTTTAGCTTTATATCCATGTGCAAATGAATATGCTCCAGATGCAACAGAATCTTCACCTAACATAAATGAATCCAAAGACGGATTATATAATATACTAGAATAACGTTTATATAAAAAAGAATAACCATTATTTGAATTAGCTTCAGTAAATACTACTGGGAAGTTTGTATTGTTGGAATTATTTGCAACATATACTTTAGTTGCACTACCAACACTTAAAGCGCTAGTTTTATATGTTCTTAAATAACTATCACTACCATTCGTACCCCATACTCTATTAGGATTTGAATTATTATTTTCATCACCACTTGAACTATTTATATATCCAGCTTGTATATAACCATTACTATCAGTTCTTACAATTTTATTAGCTTCATTATTTCTGCCAGTATGAACATGTAAACCATCTGTCATATCAGCATTACCTGCAGATGCTACACTCGCATTCGCATATGGTGTACACTCTTTTACTAATCCACCTTCGATATATACTGGGGTTGTACTATTTCCTTTATTACCATCAGTTTCTACTAAAATTCTCCAATCATTAGCGGTAGTACTTTGTACAGTTCTATGATAAATACTATTTACATTAGGACTAAAATGTAAATCATGCCAATATGAAGTACCCCAAGCTATTCTAAATATCGATATATTTGCTGATTCATTAGATGCTCCTGCATTATTAATTGCAGTACCACCATTAGGAAAACTTAATACTTTAAAATCTTTAGAAGAGCCTTTATAAGCTTTGTCATTAGTAGGACTAGTAGCAGTTGCAATTTGACCTACAATAAATTGTACTCCCGAAGATTCTTTAGCAGTACTTCTTGTTAATAAGAATTCAGATGTAGAAGCATAATTTACCGTAAAATAATTATTACTTCCATTTTTAGTGTAATATAACTGATTTATATAACTTCCAGTACCATTTCCAACAGCTGTAACGTATAAATCATTATGAGTATGTCCAGATAAAGCAAAACTACTTGCATGATAACCATCAACAGTATCAGCATTTCCAGCACTAGTAGCATAATTAACTGATTGAGAACCTATATTACCAGAGTGAATTAATTGAACCCATGTAGAAAATCCTCCGTCAGTATGTCTTCTATAATAAATGTTATCATTATTATATGTAAATGCAAACATTTTTCTTCTATTCCAAATATTACCTAAACTAAGTAATGTAATATTAGGATTTTGTTCTGGTGGTGTACCAGATGGAATAGGATCAAATGTTTTAATTGATTGACCCCAATCAGAATCTATATTATCATTTGTTGTATCATAAGATCTAACATATCTACCATCATGATTATGTCCAGAAGTTGCAGCACCTATATTAGCACAAGTTACATTAAATGTTTTAGCAGTATTATCATTAGCATAAAAAGTAGTTTGAGTTGTACCATTAGTTTGAAGTGTTAATGATGCATTATTTACTGTAGGAATATCTGAAGTATAAGCAATCCAACGAATACCGATAGAATTCCAATTATTTCCAGTTCGTCCTATAACTCCTAATCTATTTGTAGAATATCCTGATAATAACCATTGCCCATAAGTAGAATCTGAATATCCACCTCCTATTTTTATCATAGCATATTTGGAAGAATCAGAATAATTTGCTGAATCATTATCCCAATTACTGATAATTGATGCCGAAACAATTACATGATCACCTATACCGTAATGTTTATTATTATTCATCCAACTAACTAAACCAGCTTTATGTCCTGCTACAGTATTATTTGTAGGTGTATATGATTGAGGAGTTAAATATGTTGCATATCCAGCACTTGAAGCATATCCAGCACTTGTAGCATAATTAACTGATTGAGAATTTATGTTTTCTGATGTTATAATTGTTTCCCAATCTCCTGACAATCTGTTTGAGTCAATTCGTCTTCTAAATTTAAAATCTGTTCCTCTTGTATAATCAAAGTATATATCCAATCCTGAAGTACTACCTTCACCAGTAAATGTAATTAATGATGCAGAATAACCATTTCTTTGTACATTCCAAATTCCATTATTTGGATTTTGATAATTTGTTGCATTTGCTGTATATGTAGTTAAATCAACGTAATTTGTACTAATATCGCCTCTATATCTAAAAAATGACGTCTCATGATAACCATCTAATTTATCAGCATTAGTAGCTGTTGATGCGTTACCAGTTACATTACCGATTAAATCCCCATATATCGTTTTCCCATAAATATATTTCCATTTATATGATGATGTACCTATACTTCCTGTTTCATTTGTTCCAGGACAGAAATTACCACTTGAATCTAAATATACATGAAAATTTGTTGTTTGTTTAGGATTGGATGGAGATTCTGTATCGGTATTAATTATTCTCCAATGTATAGAACTTGATTTTTCATCATTAGTATAATCTATATGATATTCAGAATCATCTACCCAATGTTTTACTGCTTCAGAATCACCCGTTCTTCTAATTGAAAATGCTTTTGTACTATCTGCACTGGTATCAATAGCAAATGGACCAATAATTGATGTTACGGCAGATGGTGTTGTTACTGTTATATTTGATCCACCTAACTTAAGTGTATGTGTATGACTAGAAGTAGCCATAGTAGAGCACGCAGTAATAACACCATTGTTTAAATAAACTGGTTGTGATGAATCACCAACTGTACTTGTAGTTTTTGTTATTACACCATTACTTAAATAAACAAATTGAGTTCCTGAACCTTCAGTTCCACCACTTGCAACAATTTCACCACCATTTAACCAAACTGGTTGTTTATTTCCACCTCGTGTTGCTGTAAGTTTAGTGATTGTACCTGCATTCAAATATACAGGAGTAGCAGAACCACCAGCACTATCTGATAATGCTGTTGGTACACCGGCATTCAAATAAATTGGTTGAACAGTTCCACCAACTGTAGAAGTTCCTAATTTAGTAGCAGTTTCTGCATTGTAATTTACGGCAGGATTATCTACATAAGTTTTAACAGTACTAAATGATGTTACAAATGAAACACTCCATCCTGTAGCCCATTTATTATAATTTTTATTATTGTGACCAAGTGTTACATCTTTAATATATACTTGAGGATAACTCCATGTAGTTTGTGTTAAATTATTATTAGAATCTGACACCGCTTCACCAATCCAAATAATATTTCTTGAATCATTATTACCAAATCTTACACGAAGATTTCCATAGTTAGAAGTTCCTTGTCTAATAGAATACGCAAATACATTATACCAATCACCATCAACATAGTTATAACCTCCAACAACATATGTACATGATGTACCTGTAGAATAGTTATAAATCTCTACTGTCATTTTCATCATTGTAGAAGATTTAAATACCGTAGTTGGTAATGCAATTTGAATAGCACCTTTAGTATTATCATTATTTCCTGTGCATGTTCCTCCATTTGGATATACAATATATGTATCATGTCCAAGAGCAGAAAAATATGCTTCTCCTCGGGCAGAGATAGATGCATAATTGGTAGAGCCAGATTTAAATATCCAACCCCTTTGTGCAGTGTCAGACATTGTAAAGTAAGTAGCCCAATCTGATTGCACACGACCTAATTTACCACCTTCTCCTGTTCCAGTTCCGGTAGTTCTGAATGCTATACCATAGGTCATTGGGTCTGAATCACTATAAAGAGATATTCCACCATAAGTAGATCCACCTGCTCTATTAGCATATACACCTTTTGCGTAAAAATATCCATCTGACGCTAACCCGTAATTTGTATCATATTGCCATATAGCACCAGCAACATCAATACGTTTATTAAAATAATATTTAATTGAATTAGTATAAAAACTAGCCCATGTTGAAGATTCTGGTCTAATTTGTAAATAATAACTTCCACCATAGACATATAAACCTGTTGATGCTGAAGTTTCCATATATACTCCATTAGATGCAGTTACACAAAACATAGGTCCATTTAAATTTGTAGTTAAATAATCACCCCATCCATAAGTACCTGATTTATAAGTTAATGTTCCTCTTTCTTCAGAAGCACTTGTAGGATGTAATATTGTAAATACTCTTGCTTTTATATTATTTACTTGAGGATTAGTTTCTGTATCAGCTGATGAACTAACTTCCACATCAGCCCAATAATGTGTATGCCCAGAAGTAGCAAAATCACTAAGTGCTTTATGTCCTCCACCACCTAATAGTACATAAGAATTAGATGATCCGGATTTTACAAATCCACCAAGAGAAAATGCTTCATGATTTTGATTAACACCAAAAGAACGCGTTACATCTAAAGTCATGTCGGTGCCTAAATCTTTATCCATTACTTGAAAGTTCCACCCCGTGTCAGCTGAGTTATAAATAACACAAGTATCTTCAGTAATGATTATTGCTCCTTCATCACTAGATCCACCATATCGCGAATAAATACCAACACCATTAGATCCTAATGATGGTGCTTTATAACCAGTAATAGGAGAAGTTGTTAAAGAACCAAAAGCGATTTTTGCATTCGTGTTAGATAAATTGATAGCTCCTGTCATAGTACCACCACTTAACTTAAGATATTTATCATCATGATCATGTCCAGAAGTAGCAAAATCACTAATAAGTTTATGTCCACCAGCTCCTAATAAAACATATTTATCGTCACCAGTTTTGTGATCAACCTGTTTAAAAAAACCGTCTTTAGTTAGACTCATATATTATAGATAAATTCTTTTTATGAAATATGAACTTTAAAAGTTCTTTATATAAAAATAAAAATTTGGTCGTGTTAACTATATTAATAAATATAAATATATTTAAAAGTTGTTAATGAAATTTTACAATGCGTTTGGTATTAAACCAACAAATAGTTTTACATCTGCAGGTTCAGATTATTATATTCCAAATATAATTGAAGATTATCAAATTAATAAAGCATTAACTGCATTTGAAAAATCTTATAATAAATCAACAGAAGATATTCAAAAATTAATAGAATATTTTAATATTGTATTAAAAGAACAACGTCCAGAAATTCCTGATTATCAAATTCCTAATTTAATTCATTTATTTTTAGGTTTTTATAATCCAGGTTTAGAAGAAGCAAAACAATATTCATTAATTCAAGGTGTTTATATTTTTGTAGATGAATTTGTAGTTTATGATAAAGAAAATAATAAAATAGGTATTAAAGTTTGTCTTAATGATACTTTATTTATTAATTCTGGTATTAAAATTGCATTAGATACAGTTTTGTCAGATAAAAACGATCAAGATATAGTATCTCTTTTAAGAAAACTTGGAATTGGTGTTGCTGGTCTTTATGTTAATAAATCTGGAATGGGAAATAAAGGTTGGGATGTACGTGCATGTCTTGTAGATGAAGATTATTCAGGATTTGTACATCTTTCACAATCATATACAAAAGAAGTATTAGAACATAGTAAAGAAAATATTGTTTATTGTGGAGATAAATTAACACAAATGATGCTTATTCCTATTTTCCATGATGAATATGTTGATACAGATGAGGATAATTACAATAAAATAATGGCAAATTCACAAAGAGGTGATAAAGGTTTTGGAAGTCAAGATATTAAGCATTAATATATGAAAGATTTTGAGATAATCGATTCAAAAGAAAATGAAGATGGATCATATAGTGTAAATGTAAGAATATGCAAAACAATCGATAAAATAATTCAAACATTTATATTAAAGAAATAAACATTAAATTATGAATAAATTAACAGAATTAGCAAATAAGTATAAATCTGATAAAGGCACGAGTTTTGATGCTGGAAATGTATTTGTACATGGATTTACGAAGATTTATAATACATATTTTAAACAATTTGAAGGACAACATCCAGTTATATTAGAAATAGGAGTTTTTCGTGGTTCTTCTATTAAAATGATAAATGAGTATTATAATGGTGATTGTGAGATTTATTGTTTTGATATTGATGAAAATTGTAAATCTTATATAGATGATTTAGGAGATAATGTTCATTTTTATGTTATTAATCAAGGTGATCCAAAAGCATTAATGAATTTTGTTGATGAAATGAATTCTAAGAGAATAACATTTAATATGATTATTGATGATGGTTCTCATGCATTATATCATCAAATATTATCAATGTTATGTTTATATAAATTAGTTGATATAAATGGATATTACATTATTGAAGATTGTCATACTTCTTATGATTTACCTCAATATGATTGTTATAAATATGGTAGAACTGGTCAATTGAATAAACATAATTCAATATTAGAAATGTTAACATATTTTTATAATCCTATTGGTGATTTTGATAATGAAATACATCAATTATTGAAATCTATAAAATATGTTTTAACTTATAATAATACAGAACAAATTACTAAAACATTAAATGCTACAAGTTATAAAGAACTTCAAGAAAATCGTTCTATAACATGTATAGTTAAATTTATAAATAAAGGAGAAGCTTAAGCTTCTCCTGCTTTTATTGAGTCTCTATCAAAATCAAAATCATCTTCAGTTTGTATAAATTGATAATCAATATTACTAAATTTAAATTCTACTTTAAATGTTGACATTGTTTCATTAGGTGCATTGTAATTTAAGTCAAGCATATCAATACCATTAATTACTGGATCTATAACCAAAACTCTCGAATAGATTTCACCTCGATTATTCATTATATCAATTGGTATTTGATCAGGCATTTCTTTATATTTTCTATCACGACTATATAGATAGAAAAAGTTTTCAAACATCAAAAAATAATTTAAAAATCCCAATGTATGTCTAAAATAAATATTTAAAGTTTTATCAATTAATGCTAATGGATTTTTCTCAGAACGATAATTATAATCTGTTGCAGTATGTAGTAACTGATTTTCAAGTTTTCTATTAGGATTTATGATAGGATAACCTTTAGCAGATTGTTGTTGTTGAACAGTACCTTCTACAAATCCTAATACCTGAACAGATTGAATAGTCTCATTAAGAAAATCTATTGGTCTTCTAATAAAACTTTTGTTATCATTAATTATTTTTGAATATTTTTCATTAATCTCCGGAACCACAAAATCATCTGGGAGAGTTAATCTAAATAAATCTTGTCTTGCATTTAGTGTAAACATATTAAATAACTGTACATTTTACTATTTTTATGTCAGAAGTTTTTATTTTAATGTTTTGATTGTCAACATTTTTATAAATATATTTTTGACTCATAACATTATTAATATCTTCTTCTTTTAAAGGCATTGAATTAATTTTATTATAACCGTAATATATATTAAATCGCTTCATAATATAATTTGATTTAATTTATTTTGTTTCTACTCTCGATCCTTTACCTGATGAAGATTTTTTTTGTTTTTGTTTTTTATCACCATCTTCAGTAGGTGTACCTACAGGTGTTTTAGAAGGAGTTTTATCATCTTTCTTTTCTTCTTGTCCAGGAGGGATTTGACCAGGATCATTTGACATTGTTTGAATATTAATATCTAATGGCATATTCATAATAGACTTAACTTTACTAATTGATTGTTCAATTTGTTTTGCACGATCAGCTTGTAATTGATGTGCATCGTTGATTGTAGATTTAGCTTCAGAAAGTGAACTAACTAAATCTCTTAATACTTCAGATAAATCATTTACTATTGAATCAGTTAATCTGTCTAAATTACCAAGTCTATTTGCTAAATTATTTAATTGTTGAGCAAGAGATGATAAAGAATTTAATTTTTTAGGATCAACTGTATTAATAGTTTTTATGTAATTTTCTAATGCGTTAGTATTTGATTTAAATTCTTTTGAATGATCTTCTTGTTTAATTATTGATTCATATATATCATTCATTGAAGTATTTAAACTATCCATTTTTTCAAATGTTTCATTATCAAATGGATTAATACCGCTAGTTATATAATCAGATACAGTACCAAATATTTGTTTAGTATTATTACCTTCTTGTGTTTGTATTTTAACATTTTGTAATAATTCATCATTAATACCTTTAATAACACTAATAATACTTACATAAAAAGTTTTAATAGATTCTAATTTTTTGTTATAATCTTCTTGATTTAATATTGGTACATTTGTTATTTTTTGTGAATTTTTAACATATTCATCAATAAGAGTATTAGTTAATGATGAAATAGTACTAATATTTAAACTAATTTGTTGAATTTTATTTTGGTCTAATGCTCCAATAAGTATATATTTTTTTGCATCATTTGGATCTTTAGCAGGATTTGATATTGTTTGATAAATAGTAGCAAATCCATTTATAATTGTAGATAATGATGCTTTTAATGATTCTTTATTAAAATTTTTACTAATTTTATTTAAATCATTTTGTTCAATAACTTTTGAAATTTCAGATACTTTTTGAATTATAGTTATAATATATGAACCAATCGATGTAATATTACTTGCTATTTTCGATAATTTTGTATTTGTGTTAAAAGTTACATCAAATTGTTCATTAAATTCTGCAAATCCTTTAATAATATAATAAACATCATTTAATATAGATATAGCAAAAGTTTTATCTGATTTTTTACCAGAACTATGATATTTTAATAATTTATTAAAACCTGTACTAAATTCATTTATTTGTTTAACTATTTGAGATACTTCACCAATAATATCTTTAGTATTATTTAAATTATCTATAATTATTTTTTTATCTTGTATAATAGGTTCAGTTAAATATTTTTTTAAAGGATTTTCATTTTGAGGATCAGTGGTACTAATATCAAATATAGATAATATTGAAGTCATTACGTCAATAATATTCTTTTTTGCTATATTCATAGTATTTTTTTCAATTTTATCATATCCGTTTGGTTTGCCATTTTTATCAAATCCTTTAGGGAATTTAAGATTACCGATATTTGTTACTATTTCTGTAGTGTCTTTAATAATTTCAGATATTTGTTGTATTCCATGATGAACCGCTGAAACAGATCCTGAAATATTATTTTCTTGTTTATTTGGATTAAAATAATCGGTAGCAATGTTTACAATTTCTTTACATAATATTGTTAATAAACCATCATCACCATTTTCACCTCTAAATATTTTTTTAATATTTGCTATTGTATTAGTAACACTTATAGGTTTATAATAATCTATTTGTCCATTTTTGTATACAGGTATTTGAGCAGAACCTAATTTAATAATACTATCAGTTATAACAGAAACTGATTGCATTATTTCATTAATTCCTTTAGTTGCTTGTAAGAATGGACTATTTTCATTTTCAAGTAAAGCTTTTAAACCATCATTACCTGTTCTACCATTATATACATCAATAATAGATCTAACAGTAGCCATCATAATATCTTTAACGACATTACTTAAATCTGTTTGAGCTTTAGGTATATCTATTTTATCATAATGATCAATTTTACCATTTTTATATACAGGTATTTGAGCAGAACCTATTTTTATAACAGAATCTGCTATACTAGATATTAAATCTCCTGTACTTCCAATTGCCTCCACAATTTCTTTAAATGAATCAGATTCTAATATACCTTTTAATCCACCATTTTTTCCATCACCATTATATGCGTTAATTAAGGCATTTGTAATACATGTTACAATTTGAGCAATTGCTTGACCAGATCTTACATAATCAACTTTTGTTAAATTTTTATAATGAGTTGCTTTTCCAGGATTTTTTGGATCATTCCATTCATCTGCAACTAAACCAGATGATAATTTAATAATTCCATCAGCCATATCAGATATTAATTCAGAAACAGGTAAAACAGAATCTAAAACCTTTTTAATATTATCTGAATTATCTCTATAGCTTTCTTTATTTAATGCATCTATTATACATGTAACAATTTGGCCAACAGCTTGTCCAGCATTAGCAAAATCTGTAGGTTTTAATGTTTCATAAAAAATAGGTTTACCGTTTTGATCCCATTTAGTTGGTATTTGTAAAGTTGCAATTGATTTTACTCCACCACCAATATTTCCAAGTAATTCACTAATTTTAAATGATGTTTCAATAACTTTCATAATTGGAGAAGGACTATCTTCTTTAAACCAATGTTCATCCATATCAAAAATATTTTTACCATCTTTATTATGTGTTTCATATAATCCAGCCATTGCATTAATTAAAGTTGATAAAATTATTTGAGTATTATTTGCTGCATCAGTAAAATCTTTATCACTTAATGTTCTATATCCTGTTGGTTTGCCTGTTTTTGGATCCCAACCAGTTGCAACTTTTAATTTAGCCATTGATGCAACACCTTCAGCAATACCTGATATAACTTCACCAATTTGTTTACTAAATGAAATTATATTATTAAATGAACTGTCTTTGTTTTTTAATAATGGTTCTAATCCACCTTTTAATGTAAATTGAAGGTCATCTATTTGAACGGTAATATTATCATTCCATAAATGTGCAAATGTACCGATCATTGTTGTTAATATTTTTGAAATATTATCTGAAGCTAATGTAAAATCATTATCATTTAATCTTCTAAAACTTATAGGATTACCATTTTTATCCCAACCAATAGGAATTTGTAATTTAGCCATAGATCCAACACCAGCAGCAATACCAGCAATTACTTCTCCAATTTGTTTACTAAAAGATATAATTTGATTAATTTTATATTGATTAATATCTTTAATTCCTTTAGTTTTTTTAGTCTCATTACCATCATAAGCATCAAGAAAAGCCTGTGGAGTTGTAGTTAATATACTAATTACTTTTTGTTTAATATCTTCAAAATCTTGATTAAATTTTAATGATTGAATTTCTCGAATTGCATATGCAGCTTTTTTAACAATATTAGCAATATCAGTCATCATTAAATTAAGTCCTATTAATTTGGCAGCATTTTTAACTCCTCCCCAAAAACCTTCACCGCCTCCTAATGATATTTTATTAGGAATATTAATAAATGCTTGTAAGTTTTTAATAATTAAATCAATTTGTGAAGTTAAATCACCACCAACTGATTGCATAGCTTTTATAGAGCCATACATCATTAATATTGATGTAGTTAAACCTAATGAAAATATATTAAGTAATGCTAATCCAGGTAAACCCATTGTTAACGGAATTATCATTGCAAATAATTCAAGACCTAACCCAGAAATACCAAGAATTGCTAAAGCTAATATACTAATATTTTCCATAATAGTATCTTTAACTCTATCAACACATAAATTAATAATTAACAATGAACCACCAAGTGCCATCATTGCAATACCCATAGCTACAGCAGCTAATCCACCTGGAATAATTAACGGAGATAATAAACCTAATAACGTAAATGTTCCCATTATACCCCAAGTTAATACATCTTCATTTAATGTTTTAATGTTCTTTTTTATTTTTTTACCACCTGGATCTAATTCAAATAATAAGTTAACAATTAATAACGATGTAGTTAATGCTAATAAAGCGACACCCATTGCAGTAGCAGCAATTGCACCTAATCCTATTAGTGCAAATAATGGTGGTAATCCTATTAATGCAAATATAGCACCTATACCAACAACAAATGTCATAAGTAATGGAACAAATGCTAATGCTTTCCATCCATATGTATCAACTACCCAAGCACCTAAAGCTAATGATCCTGTAGCTAATATTAAGAATGTACCCATAGCAACCATTAATGCAATTGGTTTTTCAACTCCACCAGTAGATTCAAACATTTTGTTTAATCCAAATACTACTGCACTCATTAATCCTACAAAAGTAACAAGTACTAAACCAAATGCTATAACAGGACCAACACCATATTTATTAACAAATACTGCACCTATAATTAATGCTGTACTGCATAACAAAACAAATATACCAAATTCTTGTGCCTTTTCAATAGGTTTACGATCTTTAAATTTATTTTCTAACCACATTACAATTCCAGACATTGCGGCAACAAATATACCTAACAATAATCCAAATGAATATGCTGGTTCCCATCCATATTGTTTAATAAAGAATGCTCCAATTATTAATGAGAATGAGCATAATGCAACAAATAATCCAAATTCTCTAGCATTGTCTAAAGGTTTACCACCTAATTTACCAAACGCTAAAATTGGTAATAATACAGCAACTTCGAATGTAAATAAAAGTCCTGTAAAAGCTAATGCTGCATCTGCATATTTTCCACCACTTGCTGTCATAAATACTGAACCGACAAGTAATACAGTTGTTGCAACAAAAACAACTACCGCAAAATCTTTTAATCCATTCATGACTTGATTACCAATTAGTTTAAATATTAAGAATGGAGCAATTATAAGGGCTTCAAATTTCATCAATGTCCAAGCAAATTCCATAGCACCTTCTACCCATTCAGGTTTTTTCATGAAGTATGCACCAACCAATAATGTTATAGTACAAACCATAACAACTGTTCCAAATGCTCTTATACCATCAAATACAGATTTTCTTAAGAAATTAAACAATAAGAATGGAGCAATTATCATAGCTTCAAATTTCATTAATAGGCGTGCAAAATTCATGGCATGTTTAACCAATTTTCCACTTGATAATGCCATAACAGCAGCACCAATAAATAATATAATGGTTGTTGTAATTAAAACATTAGTAAATGCTTTAACATTATCCATTACATCATTTTTTACTAAGTTAAATAATAAGAAAGGTGCAATAACGTATAATTCAAATTTAGCAAGAGCTATTCCAAATTTAAGTGCGTTTCTAACAAATTTACCTCCACCTAAAGAAACAAACAATGATCCAATACTCATTATTATTGTTGCAGTAATAATGAATTTGGAAAAATCTGCCATTGATTGAAATATATCTGTTTTATGTCCTAAAAACATTAACATTGGCATAACAGTTAATGTTTCAAATATAAATAATAATACCCCAAATTCTAATGCACGTTTTACAAATTTACCACCACCAATTGCCATGAATAATGCTCCAATTGCCATAGTAATTGTACATGTAACAATAAATTTGTTAAATTCTCCAATGCCTTTTAATGCATTTTCTTTCATGTCATAGAACATAAGTACAGGCATTAATACTAATCCTTCAAATATCATTAAAACTATACCAAATTCTAAAGCAGCTTTTACAAATTTACCACCACCAAGCATAACAATTAAAGCACCAATAGACATAACAATTGCTGCACTAATCATAAATTCTGTCATTCCTTCCATAGCAATAACAGATTTCTTAATTTCTTTATCATTAGCTGATGTTTTTACAATTGTTTCATTTGTACTTTCCATTGCATCAGCTATTTTTTCATTAGCTGCTTTAATTTGTTCTGCTTTGTTACCAGTACCTATTATTTGATCAAATCGTTCATTTATTTTATTATAGGTATCTTCTAATATTTTAAGGTATTCATTAATATTAGCAGCAATTTCAGCAGGATTTTTAGATATTTCTTGAATAGAATTTATATTATCAATAATTGTTTTAATATCAGTAATAAAATTAGATATTCCTGTTAATGATGTCTTTTCAGGAATTTGTGTTTTACTAATATTTTCAAAAATATGATTTAATGATGTATTAATATATTTATTAAATTGACTTTTTTTAGTTGTTTCAGGATCGCCAAATAATTGTGCAATATCAACAATCTTTTTCTTAGCATCTTTATCTAATGTTTTCATTTTATTAATAATGTCAAAAACAATAGATATGTTTTTTAATGCAACTGATGTCATGAATAATTTTTTATTATCCAAATCACCTAATTTTAATGCTGAAATTGCCAATAATGATGATTTTAAACCACCTGCAATAAAATGAAATAAAAATAATGATTTAATTATTTTAGATCCATTTGTAATTCCATCTCCTAAATTATTAATCGATTCAAATACTGTTTTAAAAGATGTTATAATATGTTCAGTTTTTTCGATATTAATACCAAATTTTTGTTTACTTTTTGTAGAATTAAATGATTTATTAATTATTCCCAATAATGGTATTAATGTTGTTATTGATAATAAAATACCACAAAATACTCCAAATGAACTAACTAATTGTTTTAAATTATTTGAGGTTTTAATATTATCTAATTCTCTAAATAAATTACTAAATTTATTAAATATTATTGTAGTTGTTTCAAGATTAATACCGGATTTTCTTTTATCTTTTGTATGATTAAAGAATTTATTAACTAATGTAAATAATGGAGCACTAATTAATAATGTTCCTAAAATTTCATTAATTCCAATAATTCCATCACGCACATTTTTAACATTAACTTTTTTATCAGATAATGTTTTTAATGATTCAAAAAATGTTGTTAAAGCTTGTGCATTTTCACCAATATTATCAAAATTAATTTGAGAAAACTTAATTAACGAATCAATTGTGAATTCATCTATACCTTCAATCATTAATTTAAGTTTAGCTTCAGCTATTTCTTTTTCATTGTTTTTACGAATTTCTTTGTTTAATTCAAATAATTTTTCAGTTGTTTTTTCATATATTGATAATTTTTCAGTTAATTTATTTATGGATTTTTCATATTCAGATAAATTATCTATTATATTTGTTAATTTATCATTAATTAATAAATTAAAATTATCATTTATATTATACAATAAAGAATCATTTCCATCAAACAAAGATTCTTTTATTGCTAATGAATTATCAGCAATACGTTTTACTGCAGTAAAGATAATTTGATTTTCTTTATTAGTTAAACTTTGTTTAATTTCATCCAATATTTGAAAAATTGAATTGTTATCACCTAAAATTGATTTTTTATTTGCTTGAGCCTTTGATTGCGCTTGTTTTAAATCTTTTCCGTCTGTTGCTTTACCTGTATAATAAGATGCATTCATCATAGACATTGTTGTAGCAAATTCAAGAACATTTCCTTGAATTAAACTTAAAATATCAGGTTGACCTCCAGGTGTTAAAGTTTCACGTGATTCTTTAGGTAATTTTTTAGTATCAATTGTTTTCTTTGCCATTAAATAAATATATTATAAATTAACTTATATAAAAATAAAAATTGAATTTTATTGAAAAGTTTCTATATTATATTTGTAAGATTAACAAATTAAAATAAAATGATGGTATACGCAATTTTTTGTAGATATGAATATTTAGGAAAAAATGGAAAGACTTTTACAAAGTTTTTTAAAATTGATAATAATTATCAAATGGAAGATGAAGTAAAAGAGAGAATTAAAGAACTTAAAGAATTTTCTAAATCTTGTGATAGAATAACAAAATGTAAACATGAATTTAAATATGAATATGTTGATGAGACTTTATTTCTTCAACCTAAAATGAGACGTCCAAAGGGTAGACCTAAGAAATTTGAAAATGAAGAGCTAAATGGATATATTAAAACATTAAATAAATGTGGATATGTTAAAGTAGATGATAAAGATAAAAAAATTCTTTATAATGATATAGAAGCACAAAAATATATTCAAGATAACATAAAGGATAAATCAAAATGGACTAGATATTGGTATGATAATGATAATGTTCTTTATATAATTCTTAAAGATAATAATGATAAATTTTATGAATAGAATTTAATAATCATGGTAAAAATAGTATTTAAAAGTATGGATAAGAATAAAAAGAAAATTTTAAGTAAGAATAAAGTTGTTGAATATAATCCTGAAGAAGAAACATCATTAAATATTCAAATTGAACCAGATAAACATATAATTCCTATTAAAACAATTAATGAAGATTCTAATGTTATTGGAATAGGTTATGTAAAAGAAACATGTACATTATATATTCAATATCAATGTATGCATAAATCTATAGAAGGAATTGAACTTGGTATGCGACCTGAACCATTTGGATATTTTTATCATGACGTTCATAAATCTGTTTATAATAGTTTAATGAAATCAAAAAATAAAGGTAAATTTATTAATGATCATATTAAAACAAATTATATATATCATAGAGAATTAATTTGGACAGTTTAATAAAAATGGGGAACTCTGAAGTTCCCCATATAATTAGTTATCTTGAATATATTTTTGCATTTTATTTTTATCTTTTAAACCTATTGTTTTTGCAATTCTATTAAAATAATCTTGATTATTAGTAATTAATGCTCCACAAACTGTTATACATGTTCCAAGTACTTCTTCATCAGTAATTTTTTTAATATCTTCTTTTTTCTTAAATTTACCATTATCATCTTGACTTAATATATACTTGCTTACATAATCACGAAGTTTTTCACCATTAATTTTACAAATTTTAGCTAAATCTTTAAATACTTCTTGATTTGATTTTATAGCATCTGTTACTTCTTCAGCCGCTGCTTTTTGTGTTTCTGTTTGTTCACCTTCACCTTTATCTGAATCTTTAGATGTTTCTTGTTTTGGTCCATCATTAACACCTGCCTTTTCAATTTTAGAAGCTATTTGTTCATATTCTTTTCCACCATCAGGAAATTTCTTATCAATTAATCCTTTAAATTTTTCAGCTAATTGTTTACCTTCATCATCATTTTCCTTTTCCGATAAAGATTTTAATTGATTCCATTGAGACATACAATGATCTGGTATTTTAATATAATCCATATTTTTCATTAATCGTTGTACTTCAAATTTAACCTTTTCGAGTAATTCTTTAGAACCTTTTTCTGCGGCTTGTGCTTGTTCTTCAGCTGCTTTTTTAACTTCTTTATCTTTAGATTTTGCTGCGATATACTGACCAGTTGTAAATCCATTTCTAAGATCATCACTCCATTTTTGCATTGTTTGAGCAACCTTTTCAGTATTATATCCAAACATTTTACCTACAGCTTTCCAAAACTTTCCTTCTAATATTAATCCATCAATATCATAAGATTGTTCTAAAATATATTCATTTAAATTTTTCATATATTATATTATTTATTTTTATACTCTTTGTCTTGGTTGTATTCTAATTCCACTTAATGGAAATATTTCCCAATTATCTTCTCTTGGTCGCCAATGTTCTATAAATCCAATTGATTTTAGTTTTTTACAATCTTGAAAAGCATATTTCATTTTTGTATCATTGATTTCCCAATTATCTAAATCACCAATTTCTGTTAAGTTTATACATCCATTAAACATCCATGACATATCTAAAACATTGCTAACATTCCATTTTCCTAAATCTCCGACAGTTTTAAGATATTTACAATTTTGAAACATGGAATTCATTGATTCAACATTAGATACATTCCATTCAGATATATCAATTTCAGTAATATCTTGATCTTCAAATAAATGTGATAAATCTTTTATATTAGATATATCAATATCATTAAAATCAGTTTCTTTATTGATTATTTTTTTAAGAACTTCTCTTTTAAGTGTAGCTGCATCTCCTGGTTTTATTTTCTCATTTACTTTTGATTTAGAACCAATTTTGAGTTTCTCATTTATATAGTAATTAATATTATTCACGATACCATTTTGGTGGATTTTTTTCTAAAGGGCAATTATAAAATATATATTGCATTGTTTTAACTTTATCTGTATTCCAGTTAGAAATATTTCCATTTTTTCCAGAAAAACAAGAATATGCAAACATTGTATTCATATTTTTAACATTAGAAACATTCCATTCAGATATATTACCATCAAATTTTGACATTTTAAATAATCCTGCCATATTAACAATATTTGAAGTATCTATATCATTTAAGTTTGCTTCTAATCCTCTTTCTTCAATTAATTTTTTGATTATTTTATCTAATTCTTCTTTGTCTTTAGGATAATATTGACATTGATTATCACTAATTTTAGTTTTAGAACTTATTTTAAGTTTTTCTATAATATTAATCAAATTTTCCATTTATGATATTATTAAGTATTATATTTACATATGTTTTCTCTATAGATTCATCTGGGTCTTTTACACCATAAGTTAATTTAATTTGTTTATCAGATCTCATATTTTGAATCATCATAAATGATACATGTTTACTAGTATTTCTTTCTACACATGATACATTTATTTTTTGTGATGTTAATATTGAAACATAATATCTATATTTTTTTGTCATTGAATTACCAGCTATCATATCGGAAATTAATCTTAATTTAACCCCACTATATTTTCTTAATATGATATTTATAGCTTTTTTATAAAAAAGACTATCTTCATTAAATATAATTACTCCTTTAGAAAATTCCCCATTATATTCTTTGGCGAAATTATCAAAATTATCCAATTCTTTATGAACTTTAGAATTAGAATTAACTTTTAGCTTCTCAAAAATATATTGTTTTAAATTATTCATGATACCATTTTGGTGGATTTTTTTCTAATGGACTGGCAGAAAACATATTTGTCATATCTTCAACATTTGATACATTCCATTTTGATAAATCTGAATTAAATTTCATACATTTATAAAACATAAATTTCATATTTTTAACATTAGATACATTCCAATTAGACAAATCCGAATTGAAATTTTTACAGTTATAAAATATCCATTCCATAGTAGTAACATTAGATACATCCCATTTAGATATATCTATATTATGTGGATCTAAATCTTCAAATAACTCTGACATATCAGTTATTTCAGATGTATCAATATCATTTAGATCTGCATTTTCACCACGCTTATTGAATAATTCTTCTAATAATTTTCTAAGTTCAACTCTATCTTTTGGATAATAGCTATATTCACTAACTTTTGTTTTACTATTTATCTTTAAACCTTCTTGTATGTATGTTGTTATTTGTTTCATATTATTCTTTATACCATTTAGGTGGATTTTTTTCTAAAGGACATTTATAAAATATAAATTCTAAATTACAATTATCTTTTACATTCCAATTAGATATATCTCTATTAAAAGGACATTTATAAAACATACAATACATATTTGTAACATTAGATACATCCCAATTAGATATATCTCCATTAAAATTAGATTCCGAAAACATTGAACGCATATTAGTAACATTACTTACATCCCATTTAGATATATCCCCATTAAAATTTGGGCCTTCAAATAAATATGACATATCTGTTATTTTAGATGTATCAATATCATTTAAATCAGCATCTTTACCACGTTCCTTAATTAATTCAAAAACTAAATTTTCTAATTCTTCTCTATCTTTTGGGTGATACTTATATGAATTGACTTTAGTCTTACTATTTATTTTAAGACCTTCTTGTATGTATGTTGTTATTTGTTTCATATTATTCTCTATACCATTTAGGTGGATTTTTTTCTAAAGGACAATTGTAAAACATATCATGCATATCTTCAACATTTGATACATCCCATTCACTTAAATCTAAATTGAATTTTTTACAATTGTTAAACATATTATACATATCTTTAACATTCGATACGTCCCATTGCGAGATGTCTCCATTAAAAGATGAATCAGTAAACATCCATTTCATATCTGTAACATTTGATACGTCCCATTGCGAGATATCTCCTTTAAAATTTTTTCTATTAAATGTAAATAAATAACTCATATCTGTTATTTTAGATGTATCAATATCATTTAAATCGGCACTTTCACCGCGCTCTTTTAATAGTTTTTCTATTAATTCTTTTAATTCTACTTTATTTTTAGGATGGTATTGAGTTTCTATTTTTGATTTAGAATTAATTTTTAGCTTTTCTTGTATAATTTCCTTTAGATTTTTCATTTAATATCTTCAGCAAGTTTATTTAATAACTTAAGATGTTCTTGTTCATCTGCTAATATTTCTTCAATTTTAGCATGAGATACTATATCTTTGTCTTTAGTAAATTCTTCTAATTCTGTATAAGTTTCAATAGCTCCCTTTTCTGCTTCAATATTATTTTGAAGTGCTTTTTTAGTATCAAATGAAGGCATAATATATTTATGTTTTGCGATAGTATTCATTTGGTTTGGGTCTAATAATTCACCAGGGTTTTCTCCTAATTGACGAAGTCTTTCCATTAACCAACATGCATGATCTTCAAATTCATCTTTAGCAGTTTCAATAAATAGTTTTTCTACATCAGGACGCATTTTACCTGTTAAGAATGGAGCACATATTATATAATGATACCAAGCTAATATTTCTTCAGCTAATGCATTTTTTAACATTTCTACTAATCTAGATACTTCAGAAGCTTCCATTTTTATTTGTAAATCATCACTTTCAGATTCTACAACTTTCTTTTCAAATATAAGTTTTGATTCACGATTAACATTATCTAAGCTATCTGATGAATGCATACCATTTTTCATTTCATCTTTACCCCATGTCTTACGAACTTTATCTTTAATGGCATCCATATCTTTAATAGGATCATTACAATCTTTATGACACATACAACAAAGACAATCACCAGAACTCATATATTTACATAAAGGTTTATAGAAATCTTTATCTTTATGCATCTTATAAAGTTCTGCAGCTTCATCATTAGTTAATGTTCGTTTTTGTTTTTGAATTACATCCCAACCATTATTTTTAAGAAGCTTTAAAAAATCTTCTTCATGATCTAAAAATTCTGGTTTAAGTATAACAAAACCATTTATTGTGTTAACATTTTCATTAAAATAAGTTTGTTTAAAACTTTTCATAAAATATATTATTATTTTGTAATTAAAAATAAATTTCTTGTCTTATTTTTATTAAATAAACATATGTAAACTTTAATGGAATTTATAGATAGTACAGGTCATATTTTTAGTTTACCATCTTATGAGGATAATCCAATTAATCTAGAATATGTAGAAGGTGATTATATATTTTGGTTAAAAGATTCTTCCGTATCAATAAATAACTATTATATTAAACCAGTTAGATTTTTACTTGATGAAAAAATAATAAAAGATAGTATTGATGAAAATGATAATATAGATTTTAATTTAGAAATTTCTAATAGTTCTCAATTTTATAAATTAATAAGTCCTAAATATTTACAATCTCAATTAGAAAAATCTAATAGTATTTCTGATCCAGTAGGTTTAGATAAATCAGAATTTAAAGATATATTAACTTTAGATGATTTTTATTTTGATGTATCAGGTATATCTGAATTACCTGAAGTTGAAGATACTGTTAATTTAGTAGTAACATCAGATAAAGGTAATAAATTTTACATGTTTCCATTTTATGTAGTTGGATATTCTGATATTGAAGGAACATTTTTAAATAATATAATGATCAAATATTCTTATGGAAAAAATAAAGTTAAAACTATTAATAAAGAATTTTCAAAAGAAGAATATTATGATTATATATTAAAACAATCTATTAGTCCAATTAAAGTATATAAATGGGAAGAAAGAAATGGTCAATTTATTAATCCAGAATGTGTTTTAACAATTACACCAACATATAAAAAAGAAATAATTGAAAAAACAAATGAACCAAACTCAATAAATGGTGGATTAAATAAATATGAAATTTTGTTTAATGGTGATGGTGTTGATGATCCAAGTAATCCAATATCGGATCATATATTATCATCATTATATTCAGAAGATAATCAAATACAATTAAAACAAAAAAATAGAATACGTTCAACTATAACTAATGGTGAAAATGTTATAGGACAATTACCTGTTGAAGAATATATTTATATATATAAATTAGATTCTATTCTTCCTCAAGGATATTATACATTTGAAGGTAATTTTTATGATTCAATATCAGTATTACCACTAACAAGATTACCTATGCCATATATGGGATTTAATCATGATGGATATCGTAATGCAAATAATTTAGATTCATTATATGATGAAGATAGATATAAAACAATAATAACAGATAAATTTCAATGTGGTACTCTTGAAATATTAAATCCAGATGTAGTTGAAAATAAAGATAATTATAGAAAACAAGAAGGTGAAATTGTTAAATATTCTGAACATTTATTAAGTGACGAAAATCATTTAACAACACCTATTGAATGTCCACCAATTCGTGATTTTTGGTTTATGTTCATTAATAAAGAAATTAATGAAGGTAAAAACGGAAAAACAATTGAAAATTTTGAACAATTAATTCATTATAAAAACGATAATTATACTCCTATTACAGTTGGATGTTCATTTATTGATGAGTGTGAAGAATTAATCATTAATGGACGTAATATGGGTATTCGTTTACCTAAAGAAATTCTTAAAGCAATTTATAATTCATCATTTTATTCTAAAAATGCTGATGAAAAATTATTAAAAAATAAGTTAAAAGAATTGCTTTTAAACTATATGAATATCAAAGGTGAAACAGGTAATGTAAAATCTATGATGAATTCATTAAAATGGTTTGGATGGAATAAACATATTAATATTAGTCAACTTATTAAAACCGATAATGAATTTCAAAATCAATTTATATTAGATTACTTTGATATTAAAAATGATATTAAAGAAACATTTAAATATTTTAATAGAACAAATAATATATCTTTAACCGTTTTAGGTAATCAAGAAACTGGAGAAAATTATCAACAAAATTATAATAATGTTTTTCTTGGTGAAGGAAAACCAAAATTAGAAGATTTATTTGCTAAAAATGTTGAAGTTATCAAAGAAGATATTACATTTTATAAACCTTATTATAATTTTGTATTTAATGAGTTAGCTCTTAAATTAGATTGTCTTAAATATTATTATCAACAATATTTCTTACCTGTTCATATTAATATTAATAGAGCATCTATAGCTCATAAAGTATATGCTAATACAACAAAATTATCTACAGTTGGATTTACTACAATTACAGATAAACCATTATATTTACCAAGTATATCAAATAATATTAGAGTAATTTTTCCAGATACTAATAAATTATTATTTATGCAAAGTAATCATATTATTGATGATAAGTTTAATGAGTTTAGTAATTATAATGATTCAAATCCTGAAAATTTATATTATGTAAATGAAAATTGTGTAACAATACCAATTACAATTGCATATGATGATTATGAATATATTAAAGAATCTAATGGTTTATATTTATTAATTGATGATGAATATATTAAGATAAATTATTTCTATAAATATGCTGATAATACCAATGTATTAGAAATAACAGATGATCATAATAATGCATTATATTATAGTTTTGAACCGTATAAAAATTTACAACCATTATCATACATAAACGATAATAATGAACGTATTTATTATGATAGATATAATAGATATTCTAAATTATATTCAAAAGATAATAAAGGTGATTATTTTATAGATAATGATGGTAATTATATTAAAATGAATTATTTCTATAAAGTTATTGATGAAAGTGGTGAAACAGGTAAATTATCTAATCGTTTTGAAGCAACTCATTTTAGTATAGAAAAAAATGAAGACATACAATCATTAAATGATTATATGAATAATCGTTATGTAAAAGTTTCAGAGTATTATTTTAATTGTAATATTATTTTAACAGCAACAATTATAAAACAAAATCGTAACGGTCATTATATTAAAATTGGTGATAAATATATTTATAAAAAAGGTTTTTATACTGCAGGATTTGTTGAGAAAAGTAATTCTGCAGATGAAAATTATATAAAATATTATGGGGAATTTATTAAAGTTGACCCTACTCAAAGATATGATATTCAAACAATATATTTATTAACAGATAATCATTTTAATTATTATCAAACTCATGATCAATATTATATGAATTTTGTTTTAATACCAAGATTATTAAACAATAATATTGATTACGAAAATGCATATTTTAGATTAAGTTTATTGGTAAATGATAAATGGTTTAATTATGATTTTAGCATTGTTACTCCTAATGTTTATTTAGATTTAGGTAAATTAGAATATAAATATGCTCTTACAAATGGAGAAAATAATTATTATCCATTTAAGCAATTACGATCATTATCACCATTAAAATTTAATTCATTTATGTATGAGCCAGATTTAATTACAATTAATAGTTTATTTAAGGAAAAAAATAAAAACAAATTATTAACATTCTTAGATAAATTATTAGAAACTGATGATGGAACTCATAATCCTGATCAACATAAAATGTATGAATTTTATAAGAAGTATTATTCAAATGTAGTAACAGTACCATATAATACAAAATATTATAATAGAATTCATGTATTTGATATATATGATGGTAACGGTAAAAAAACTTATGATCCAGAAGAAAATTATACATTATTATATCAAACATTCTTTAATTCAAATTTATCATATAAATATCAATTAAACGAAAGTGTTGCATATGATTATTACTTAATGCATGATGATAATGAATGGTATATGGTAGCTATTTCTCAATATCCAATAGCATCTTACCCAGAAGCAGATTTATTGAATATTCATGATAAAAGACATCAAATAGGTGGATATACTATTGTATATGCAGATTATAGTATTGATAAATTCTTAGTTAATCGAATGGTTATTAAAAAGTCTAATGGAGTTAATCAATTTAATAAAGATGATTTAATTATTGTTGGAGTAAATAATAATGATTATCAATTTAATATTGATTTAAATAATAAATGGACTGTACAACCAATATATGATATTAAAGATGTTTATGATGTTAATTCAAATACTAATTTAACAATTATAGGAAATAATAATCAAGATAATTTATATACTCCTGGATATTATAATGTTAAATTACAATATACTATTAATGGATTAAATAATATATTACATAATTCTATAGCTCAATATAGAATATTAGATAAATATCAAGATATTAAATATCCTGAAATTAAAGAGCCTATAATTGTTGAGGAAGTATTTAATATTAAAGATACAATTTCAGACTTTACAATTCTTTATGAAAATAATCAAGGACAAAGATTTAGATCTAAAGATATATTAGATCCAAATTTAGGTTGGGAACCTATTGGTATTAAAGTAATGAATAAATATTATTATAGTCCAGAACAAGACAAATCTATTTATATTGGTCTTAAATGGTTAACAGTAAAAGATCCAGATAATGGTTTTTCTGAAAGCGGTAATTTATCTCCTGGATATAATCCATTACTTGGTTTTAAAGGAATAGATATAGTAGGATTAAAAAATTATAGGTTTATTGCATATAAAGATCCTGAACATACTATAAAAATTGGTGCAAAAACTCTTAGTGGAACAACTATATCAAATCCAGATACTTATGATAGTCAAACAGAAAACATATGGCCACAAACCGATTATATTGATAATTTATCTTCAAGTGCAAAAAATCAAGATGGTTCACCAAAATGGCCTGCACCTAATGATAGAGCATTCCATAAAGATCCAACATCAAATCAAATAATAAATATATTAAATGATGATGACACATTGAATACATCATTACTAGATGAAGATTGTGCTGCATATGATTGGAATGGTAAACTTAATACACAAATAATGATAAATAATTTTGATGAAGAAGATTTAGAATTCAAGAATTGGAGAACAAGTCAAACTATTTGGAATAATTCTTATTATAAAAAATTCTCACCAGCCGCTGCTTGTGCATGGCGTTATCATACAAAAACAACAAATCAAGGAGATTGGTATTTACCATCATTTGCTGAAATATTATGTTTAACATACAATTTTAAACGATTAACGGAATTATTTAATGATATATCTGAAAAATATCCGCAATGTTGTAAACCAGATTTATTAGATTATTTAAATAGTCCAAATGGTGATCATGCTTTATGGACAAGTACAGAATATAATAAAAATATGATGTGGGAAATACACCCAAATCATCACATACATGCATTAGGTAAAACTGCATCATGGAATGCATTCCCATTCATACAAATAGATGATTAATAAAAATGGAGAACCTCGAAGTTCTCCATTTTGTTATATTAAACTGTATTACTCATTATGAAATAATCTGCTGAATGATTCTTTTGTACCCATTCTTCAATTTTTTGTATTTCTTCATTTGCCATGTCTCTAAATACTTGATAGTTTATTTCACTTCCACCAGGTAATCTAAATGTAAATGCTCCCATTATAGTAGCCATACTTCGAAGTCCAAAACAAACACAAAGTCTAAAGAAATAATAGTTATTATATAAGTCTTGTATTTTACATCTAACAAGAGTTTGTAAAACTAAATCAGAAACACCAACATCACCAACTAATACTAATTTATGTGAAAATTCATTAAAGTTATATGTTATAGGAACATCAAACATTGCTTTAAATGTTGATATTTCATAAAGTCCAGCCATCATATCGCTTAAGTTATATCCTGAACCATTACCATAAGTGTCTGATAAACTTCCACCAGCGCCACTAGCTAATACTGTATTGTTAATAACCAAACGTTCAAGAGAAAAATCTCCCATTTGTCCATAATAGTAATTAGGATTAACTCTATAAACACCAAATACCGCCATAACTTGATGAGGTAAATTTAATATTTTGTTATTGCAACATTTTTTTATATCTTGATGTTTAATTAATAATGTACGTTCTTCAAGACAAAAATCACAATTTTGCCAGAACCATTGTGCTGCTTGAATAATTAATGGAGGAATAGCACTTGCTGGAATAGGTAATGGTAAAGCACAAGATTGAGTCAATTCTTGAATTATACGTTGAATAAATTGATAATCAATTTGATCTTCTTGTAATTGCTTCATTTTTAAATATTCTTCCATTGATTGGGCAGAATTGTTCTGAGTTTGTTCAATATTAACATTTGTACTTGGATTTAAATTACAATTATTCATAATTAAAATTTATATTTAATTAGATTTGATTTATTAAAAATAAAAATGAATTTGAATCAATTGTTAATCTATATTAAATTAATAAAAAATATATTTACTAATAAATGTTAAATAATTTTAATAGAATTAAACAAGTAAATGAAATTTATAAGAATAAAGACAAACAATCATTAACAGATATTCTTGAATCATTTAGTTGTATTAGTAAAGATTATAATGAAATAGAAAATCAAATCAAACTAAATAAATATTCACATATATTATATTCAGATTGTTCAAAAGAAGAACAACAAAAATTTTATGAAGATCAATTACAATTTATTGAGTGTTTAGTCACAAATAGTATTTATGATAAAGTAGGTATTGTTTGGGACTGGAAACAAATTTATGATTTATTATATGATAATGAATATTCAAAGGTTGAAAAAGCAAATCGTAGAGTAGTATATTCAACAACTCAAAATAATCGTCCTATTGGTGATGCATCATTTCAAATGTGGAATGGTTTACAAATTATTGACTTAGATATTAAAGATGAGAACATTGCAACTGGTCTTAAAGATGATTTGTTTAACGAATTAAGTAAATATCATTGGTTTATTGGAATATGTAAATCAGCCTCTCAGAAGTCATTACACATATGGACCAAGATAACTCCTATATCTGTTGAGTATAAAAATCGTAGAGTAGAATATCTTTGTAACTTTAGACACAAATATTCATATATTTATATTATATTGTCTAAGTATATATCCAAATATGGTTATACTAAAGAAAATATATTTGAATATATGGATATGGCAATGGCTAAACCACAACAAGGTATTTTTATTTCTAGTGATAATGCATATATGAGTACAAATTTTTATGATGTGCGATTAGATGTCAATTTTGAAAATGCATTTAATACTGGTATTGAAAGTATAAATTGGATTAGTCATCCAGATTTAGTACAAATATTTTCCAAATTAGAGTGGTTTATTAATGATAACTTCAATAATAAACAAAATATTGAGATATCAAATATTGATAACATTAATGAATATGATATATCTAAATCAAAAGGTAGGAAACACTATAAACATGCTCAACGTTGGCAATTAGCTAATACTCTTACAGCATTATTTGGTGAACAAAAGGCATTTAATATATTAGTTAATATTTGTAAAGAAACAAGTCCTCGAGAGTTAAGGGGAGACGTAAGAACAGCTGCTATTCATAATAAACCTATTAGTTTATGGGCTGTTAAAGAATTAAATAATAATCATGGATTTAACATTAAAATTAAAGATAATAATGAGAATGAAAAAATTGAAGAACTTAAAGAAGAATTAACAACAGCTTCAATAAAAACAGATCCAATACAAATATTAAATAATAAATCAAATCAAACAGTATTATATCTTCGTAAAGATCAATATTTAAGTGATATTAAAGATGATATTATAAAAAATCTTGAACATATTACTTTATTAGAAGCTGGTGCAGGTTATGGTAAAACTGAAATGATTAAATCATTAAAAGCTAAAACTATGCTTATACTTCCATTTAGATCAACTATAAAAGCAAAAGTAGAAGCAGATGAAAAAACATCTGATTGGTTATATTATTATGGAAGTAAAAGACCTTCATTAGCTGATATTTTAGGTGATCAAAATATGTCAATGACTATAGACAAGTTTTCAAAATTAAATGTATTTGAATTAGATACAGCCAAATTTGAATATATTGTTATTGATGAGTCACATTTATTGTTTACAAGTTCTTATAGAGATGTAATGGGTCCTACAATTCAACGTTTAGCAAATTGTAAGGCAAAGATTATTATGATGACAGGTACACCAACAGGTGAAATGTTGTTTTTTCCAAATATCAAACATATTAAAGTACAAAAAGAAGATGTTCGTATTAAAGAATGTATAGTTAATTTAGTACCGTCTCCAACAGAACAATTACTTGATATGTGTAATTCAATGGCTACTGATATACAAGAAAATAGAAAAATATTATTTCCAACAAATAAAGGCAACCTTTATTTTGAACAAGTAATAGGTATTATTACAAAGATATTAAATGAACGAAATTATAATAGACCAATTAAAGCATTTTATTATAAGAAGTCTCAATATGGTGACGAATCAATGGATAATATAAATGTTAATAAAACTGTTGGCGATAATGATATTGTATTTTGTTCAACATATCTTTCAGTTGGTGTTGATATTTGTGATAGATTACCATTTTCAGTATATTTTAATGAGACATGGATTCCTCAAGATATAGAACAGTTTGCAAATAGATTAAGAAATAATGATTTGTATATTAAAATATATTTACCATTACATGATAATAATGGATCACCAATTAATTATTGGTTTACACATCCATTAGATTTAAGTTTTAATCAAAAGGATTTAATGTTTGCAAGAGATTTGGTTAAGACATGTAATGATATGTTAGAGAGAAATGAAGAGGAATCAAAATATAATCCATTAATTAGTTCATTATTAAGTGCAAATAAGTATTTAAAATATGATGAAAATGATTGTAAATATTATATTGATGAGACAACATATAAATTAAAAATATTTGAAGAACGTTATTCTGATTATTCAAAACAATTAGATGTTATGATGGAAGGAATGCGTTATTATGGATATGATATTAAATGTTTGACAAGTGATAAAGAAGTAGATGAATCAATTAAAGAAGATATTGATGAATTTATGAAATCTTGTCGTAATATCAAATTTAATCAAGATACTATTAAAGTTCGTACATTATTAAATCATATTACAGATGGTAATATTGATATGTATAGAGAATTACTTAGAGGTAATTATGCAATATTTAAAGATAAAGATATTGAAAATACAAAACTCAGACAAGAAAATGATTTATATGTTGAAGATATTGAGATATTAGAAAAACATATACCAATTATATTAAGTCTTTATAAACATTATGATTGTGAAACAATTTCAGACATATATGAATATTGTATAGACTATAAGAATAATAGGTTAAATTTTACTAAACTAAGACGTATTCAAAGATTTGTAACTATTGAATCATCAAGAAAAAAGAAAAGATTAGATTTTCCAGTATTGAAATTTATTAAAGACGCACAAACATGGGCTACAGAAAATCCACAAGTAACAACTCATGATGTTGATGTATTTTTGGCAGAATGGACATGTAAATGGTGTAACTCAATTAAAAATCTTATTGTTGATGATTTACAATATGCAGAAACAATGTTTGAATTAATTAAAGAATATTGGGATATAATTATTATACATTCAAAACCAAAAAATGGAGTTATAACAATACAACCATTTGAATTACTTTGGAAAACTAAGCAACAATTAAATAACATTTATGGTGATTGGAATACTCAAACATTCTTTTTACAACAACTTATTGATGATGTAAAAGATGATAATTCAGAAGAAGAGGAAGAAATTATTCCTGAATTTGAACATAATGAAAAGGTTAAGTTAGAAGATGTTATTAACGAGTTACCTGAAATAATTCATAAAGAATTTGACTATTTTAATTATAGTGAATTAGATAAATCTAATGAACGATTTATGCGTAAACAGGAAAACACAAATCAAATGAGAGAACAAATATTTACAAATAATGAAGAAGAATCTAAACCTAAAAAGTCAAAAGATAACTCATTAGAAATACCATTTTAAATTAGAAATATTATGAAACAATATGTAGACAAGTATGATTATATTAATGATGACACATTAGAACAATATATAAAAGAGGATTTAGAAAGTGTTTATCCATTTCATAAAGATATGTTTAAAATGACATTTAATCAATATAAACATTTTCTTAAATTTTCTAAAGATCATCATGATTGTAGAGTAGATAAAGAAACTGGGCGTCATAAATTTGGTGCTATTGGCGGTGGTCTTTCAATTATATATCGTACAAATAATGAATGGTATATAATGGACAAATTTATAAAATGCGATGGTTGTAATATTGAAGAAAAACTAGAAGATACAGACATTAAATTAGATATACCTGAAGATAAACTACAAAAATATTATGAAGACTATTGTAGGTGTGGACCTTCATTTAATAAAGTTGAATTTTATAGATTTAATGAGATATGGGAAGAATATGTAGAAAGTAAATCTGAACAAATTGAAGTAAATTTTATGATTACTGGTTTAGGATATCTTATTGATGTTAAAACAAATGATTTTATATATAGTATAACAGATTCATCAAATTGGTAAAGTTATGAAAAACAAAATTTCTAAAATAATTGAAAAAATACCTGGTAAATGGCCAGAGCATTATGATAATTGGGATGTAAAAGATTATCAAGAATATTTCATTAAAGGAACAAAAATCAAATTAGGTTTTACATGTTTTAATAATGAATTAAATAAAGAAGAATTTTATTGTATAGTATGTGATGGCTATGATCAAATGGATTCTTTTGATACCGAAGAAGAATTAATGGAACAGTTTGAATATGTTTTATTAAGTGAACATGATTGTTGGAGATATTATGATTAAAATTATAAAATTATATAATTATGATTAAAAATATAACAGGATATTCATATAATGATTTAACATTAGTACCGGCAACTATTTCAAATATTTCATCACGATCAGAATGTAATCCATTTTTGACTAATGATGGAAATTATTTACCAATATTTACTGCACCAATGGCTTCTGTTGTAAATATTGAAAATATAAAAGTTTTTGAAAATAATCATATTTATCCAATTATACCAAGAAATATTCCAATTGTACAAAGAATGTTATCTTTACATTCAAATAATAATTATTGGGTAGCTTTATCATTAAATGAATTTAAATCATTCTTTATAGATGATAAACGATTAGATGAATATACTGGAATTTTTCATATTTGTGTAGATATTGCAAATGGTCATATGGAAAAATTATATGAATTATGCAAAAAAGCAAAATTAATTTCAAATGAGCATTCATATAAATTAGTTATTATGACTGGAAATATCGCTAATCCTAATACATATAGATGGATTTGTGATTTTAATTATTTGTCAAATATTAGAGTTATTGACTACATAAGAGTTGGTATAGGTGGTGGTTCTGGTTGTATCACTACATCAAATGTGAGTATTCATTACCCACAAGCAAGTTTAATAGATGAATGTTATCATATAAAACAATCATTATTATCTCTTCATAATGATTTAGGTGAACCAAAATTTAATGAATCATTATTTCCAAAAATAGTTGCTGATGGTGGTATACGTAATTATGACCATGTGATTAAAGCTCTTGCTCTTGGTGCAGATTATGTTATGGTTGGTAGTTTATTTGCCCAATGTATTGAATCTGCTGGAGATAAGATTCAGAAGAATGTTGAGCAAAAAGATCCAATTAAATTTCCTATTGCAAGATATAAAGATTTTTATAAAGATGATAAAGGAAATTGGTGGGGTCATTATACTGATAATTTTATTGAACATTTATTAGAGCCATGGAAAAATAATATTGATAAATATAAAGATCAACCTGTTGGAAGTGATACAACAAATGATTATTTAATTGCTATAGAAAAATATAATGATAAATTAAAAGATCTTGCATGTGATAAATTCATTGGTCCTATTGATGTTAAGTTCTTTGGAATGGCTTCGGCAGATGGTCAAAAATCTATTTCCGGAATAAAAACAAAAACATCTGAAGGTATAACTAAATATTTACCTGTTAAATATACTTTAAAAGGTTGGACTGAAAATATGATAAGTTATTTACGTTCAGCAATGTCATATACCAATTGTACTTCTTTAGATGAATTTATTGGTAAACAAACATTAATTGTAAATAGTATTTCTGAAATATATGCTGTAAATAAATAAAAAAAATAATCCTTAGAAATTGAATTTCTAGGGATTTTTTCTATTTTATATATGTAATAAATTAAATATAACATGATACTTAGAATTTTACAGCTTAACATTACAAATTCACATGGAATTATTTTCCGGGATTATGATGATATTAAAGATAAGTTTGATTTAAAGAATTATTCCATTATATATGAGAATAAGAATTTTAATCATGTAAATCCTTTGACAGGTGAACCAATTAAAGAGAATATTGAAGATTTACTCGAATATATTTTTACAATATTCAACATGGGTGAAAAACCTAATTCATATAAAGGACATTCTCTTTCAGTTTCAGATATAGTTGAACTTGATGGAATTATGTATTATGTAGATGGATTTGGATTTAAAAAACTTTAAATATGAAAAAGATAATTATTGAAGTAACAACATTTGAACTTAATGAGTTGTATGAAGCAATCATTTTTAAAAGAAATCAAATGGTTAAGCATCTTGAAAAAGTTTCTAAATGTGACAATTCAGAAAAGATAGTTAAAGTGTTGGAGAAACGTATTCTTGATTTGGATAATGTTCATGCAAAGATAGCTAATTCAGAAAACTTAAATTCAAAATAATTATGTATGCATTAATGTATAAAGCTGGTAGTTTTCTCGGAGTTTTCTCATCTAAAGCAAAAATGAGAACCGTAATTGAAACAATAGTTAAAGACAATTATGAAGACTCCGGTACTTATGGTAATTTTAATTTTCGATGGGTAAAATTTAATGTTGATGAGCCATGGTTTACAATTGGTGGTAAGGAACCTTCAAAAGAATCGAGAGCTATTTTATCATTATTTACAATGCATGAGGAAAAATTTACTCATAAGATAATGACCAATTGGTCAACTGGTGAGATTATTTCTATGGATGCAGATTCAACAACTAATATTTAATAATTAAAATAATAATATGGCAAGTTTAGACGGCAAAAATCATCGCATTGAATTAAAATCAAAAGTTTTAAAAGTAACTGGATTTGTAATAAAAGAAAATGGTAAGCCTTTTAAAATTACGTCAAATAATAATTGGAAAAATGTTATTCCAAATGATTTAATAGTTTTAAATTTTGTTTTTGAAACAGGATTTTTGGGATATTCAAATTTTTATAAACCAAAAATGGATGTAACTGTATATCGTAATAATGAAGTTCTTTTTACTGAAAATACATATTTTACATCTATATCATCAATGATTAGTCATTTCGAATTAGAAGAAATTAATTAATTAAAATAATAATATAATATGGATTACGCAAAAGTTTTTGATACAATGGTTAGTGAGACTCAAAAGTATATGGAGTCTAATAATGTACATGCAATGATTTTAGGTATTAGTGGTGGTTTGGATTCTACTGTAACTGCTGCTATTTGTCATGAGGTTGAAAAGAGAAATTCAGATTTGAAATTTTATGGAGTAAGTCTTCCATGTTCTTCAAATAGTGGTGAAGAGAATGATTCGGCAAATATTTGTATGAAAGCATTTTGTAAGGCAGGTCAATATTGGACAGAAAACCTTCAAAAGGAGTATTTGCTTATGAAAGCTACATGTTCTCAACGTCATTCACCTACTACAATTGGTATGGGTAATATTAAAGCTCGTCTTCGTATGATTTATCTTTATGATTTGGCCAACTATACTAGTGGTCTTGTTATGGACACAGATAATCTTACCGAGCATTATCTTGGATTCTTTACAATTCATGGTGATGTTTGTGATTTGAATCCTATTGGTGGACTTTGGAAGCATGAGGTATATGAGCTTGCTAAATATCTTTTGAGAGAATATTACAAGCTTCCAGATCCATGTGATGATGGATATATTCAGATGGCTCTTCGAGCCGCAATTGGTATCACTCCAACAGATGGTAATGGTGTGAATAGTCTTGGTGATATGGGACAGATTGCACCAGCTTTTGCACATGATGATAATATTGATGCTTATACAAAAGTAGATCATATTATTAACACATATCTTACATACAGAGAAGGACACACCAAAGATTTTAAATGTGCGGTAATGGAGAGTTTATATAATGAATATGGAAAAGAAACTGTTGATGGAATACTTTCTAGAATTAAGCGAACAGAATATAAGCGTAAAGGACTTCCTGTAGTTGTTCCTCGTGAAAAATATTCCAATTAAATAACTATATTAATTTAATAAATAATTAAATAATAAAGATATGATTTTTACAGGTCCTAATAAAAAGAATTTAGAAAAGTATGGAAAGAATTTTCCATGGAAGGCTTGGTTACCTAATATGACAGAAGATATAACTCCGAATGAAAATTCGGCAGTTACATATAAATGTTACGGAAATCCTAAAACAGTATTTAGTGGTCGTTTTTGTGCAGTATCTGGTTTTATATATGCAATAGTAGATGGTAAGTATTCTATTCTTGCAAATCTTCGTGGTCCAGGTACACCAGATTATCAAGGTTGTTGGAACGCTGTTTGTGGATTCCTTGAGAGATATGAGAATTCTAAAGAAGGTATAGCTCGTGAGATGCTTGAGGAATGTGGCTTCCAAATAGATACTGATGATTTGAAAATTGTATATGTGGAGACTGAACCAGAGGAATGTAATAATGGTAATGTAACTATTCGTCATACCGCCTTCCTTGGTAAGATTATTCCTCATTATGTTAAGAAAGAAGGTGGTGAGGAAAATGAGGTAGATTCAGTTAAATGGATTCCAGTAGATGAATTTGATAATTATAAGTGGGCATTTAATCATGCTAAGACTACAAAGCAATATGCACCAAGCAAATGGAAACGTTGGTTAATTGAATTTTGGTATAATAACTTTAGAGGATTTAACCATAAATATACAAATAATTAATTATGTTAGGAAGAAATAGCATTAAATTTAGTATTTTTTGGGATCTTATTATAGGTTTTACATGTGTAACCATTATAATTACATTATTTATTGGTAAAGATAAATTTGTTGAATTTGAATGGTTTAGTATAGCAATTATTATTGGTATTATATATGCATGGATTAAATGGTTTAAAAATGAAATTGACTATTTAAAAAATGAAATTAATAAATTAAAAGAAAATGGCAACCGGTAAAAGACTTTTAGAGGAATCAATGCCTTATAATTATAAACAAGGTTCAGTTTATCCAACTCATTATGATTATGGACTTGAAAAAGCATATGGTAATAGAAGACCTCGTAATGCTGGTCATGTTCGTAAAATGGGTCAAAATAAAGTTAGACAACAACTAAAGAAAGAACTAAAAGAAGAATTGTATGAGTCGCACATATAATGATAAATATGATTTTGAAAAAATTATTGAAAATGATGATGTAAATTATTGGAATGCACATTTGCTTGCAACAAGACATCCTAATAAAAGAAAACGCACATCATTAAATCGTGAATTTCATAAAGTTAAATTAGGTTCTCCAGCTGGTTGGAAAAATAGATATGGAGATGCATATGATAAGTCATCACGTATGCATTTACCTGCATCAGAAATTGCAATGAAACGTAGACGCAGATTAAATCATGATGCACAAGATGAAATAAATCGAGAATTATATGAATTATAAATATCAAATAATATGATGATACTTAGAGATTTATTTGATTTGAATGATAGATTGACTAAAGAAAATCAATTTACAAAAGAACAATGGATAGCTATTATAGATGAAGCTTATGCCCATGGTGGAGAATGGTCATTTGATTGGTCAGTAGAGAATTTCTATACTGGTTGGTTAGGTTTTGATTATGATGATTGTGAAGATCTTATAACCGATATTCAAAATGGTGATAGTGATGGATTTGAACGATTTATTGATGATATTTTAAATTATTTCAAAAATGAATAGAGCAATATTTCTTGGAAGTTTTAATCCACCTCATATAGGACATTATGAGTTAATAAAATGTGTTATCAATAGTGGGTTAATGAAAAAACTTGATATTGATAAAATTCATGTTATTCCTTGTTGGCAAAATCCTAATAAGAATAAATTTACTGTATCTTTTATACAACGTTATCAAATGGTATGGTTTATGTTTGGTGATTTGATTAGAAAAGGATTAGTATGTCCTGATGATATAGAAGAAACATTACAAAACAAAACTGATTGTCAATTCCAATATACATATCAATTAATCAATTATTTTAATGGTGGTCATGATGAATTTATTAAAAAAGGATTTTGGTGGATCATAACAACTGAAACATTAAATGAAATAATTGAAGGAAAATGGAAACATGGTGAAGAATTATTGAAAAATAATAATTTTATAGTTATTCATAAAAAAGATGAATTGCTAGATAAATATGATTCAATAATATTTAACGCTGTATTTCTTGAACTTGAATGTGAATATAAATTTCATTCAACAGATATTAGAGAAAAAGCAAAAAGAGGAGAATCTATTGCAGAAGATACATGTGAAAGAATAGATTATTTTTATAGAAATATTTATAAATAGTTATGACAGTATTAGATTGGATTTATATAAGTATCTTAATAATAATTGGTGGATATATTTATAATCGAATAATATTTTTTATTGGTGGATTCATTTGGCAATGGGCTAGGTGTATAATATATACAGATAAATTTTGGTTTAGTAAAGGTACAACTATTAAAGATATTTATAATTTAATAAAGTATCAAGATGGATATAATCATAAAGGCGCTTATAATGAAGAATGCTATTTAAATGATTCATATGCATTGTCTAGTGGTATTAGATGGTTCCCTGTTATTAATATTTTAATATCTACAATAATATTTGGTATTAATATATTAGGTTTAATAATAGCATTATCAGTATTAATTATAAAATTTTTAATTGTTATTTTAAATTTTATTTGGAAATATGGATTAAAATATGTTTATAAAGGTGTAAAATATATTTTTAACAAATTTTTAATTTTTTTATATTATATACATTTAAATTCTTTTATAAAATATCTATATAATATATGTATTAATATTAAAGATAAAATTTTAAACTTTAAAATAGCATGATTTTTGGAATTATTTATTTGATTATTGGAGTGGTGTTTACTTATTTTGTTATAAAAGATGAATATAAGAAATATTCACCAGACAATTTTGATTATGACATTTTTACAATTTATGTATTTTGTGTATTTGTATTTTGGCCAATAATTGGTATGTGGAAACTTTTAAAAAAATTTAGTGAAATTAAATAATTATGAATAAAGAAACAACTTTTTATGTAAATTCGGCAATTGATTTTTCTGAAAATGGTGTATATTCGCTAGTAGATAATCAATTAGAAAACAAGGCTACATTAGTCATTAATGAAAATAAAGTTAAAGTATATTTTGAAAGTGGTGCACCAGAAATGGATTTTGGTGTAGATTATGATTATTGTATTCAATTTATTAAAGATAATGGACTTACTTGTGTAAAGCTTTTGGCTGGTAATAAGCGTTGGCATGAATTTAATCCTAATCCAAAGTCAAGGAATATTGGTGATTGTACTCTTAGATCCTATTGTGCAGCATTTGGAATATCATGGGATAAAGCATTTGATATTGCATCAAAGGTTGCTAAAGAAAACTCATCAATGATTCAATATGTATCAGACAAGGTACTTACTGAAGAATTTAATTGTTGGGTTGATGAAAATTATAATAAGAAAAAAGTTAAAGGTAAAGATCGTATTACTGTAAATGAGTTTGCAATGTCACATCCTTATGGAACTTATATTCTTCATGTGCGTCAACATCAAGTAACTGTTATTAATGGAGAATATTGGGATTCATGGGATTCGGGAGAAAAGAAAATCGATACAGTTTATAATGTACCTAAGAAGAAATAATTATGAGAGAATTTTATGAAGTAATAAATGAATATCCATGGACAACATTCTTTTTATTTTTAATGATAAGCGTAATATTGTCTGAAATAGCTGCGATTTTACATAAAGATTAATAGCATAAATGATTAGAAGTTACTATATTAAATAATAATATGGTAACTTTTTGTTATATGGAATATACAGATGAAAGAATTTCTTTTTGTGTTGATGAATGGGTTAAAACAAAAATATCATCAAAGTTTAAATTTAGAGAACATCAAAAAGAATGTATAATTAGAATAATTCAAAATATACTTAATCATAAATATCAAAATTATATTGTTCAAGCACCAACAGGATCAGGTAAATCTCTTATTAATATGATTTCTGCTGGTGTGTTAGCTGATTATTTTGATGTAACATCATATATATTAGTTAGTGATTTATTTTTGTGGGAACAATATGAAACATTTTTAAATAAGAATAAACATACAGGTATAGCAGCTATTAAAGGACAAACAGGTAATTATACTTGTAAGTTAAATGGTGAAGATATACGTAATTCTGATTGTAGAATGGCGGGTTTGTCATGGGCATCTTTATTTAATGAATCTACAAGAAAAGAATATGGATATGATTGTGCATTAAGTTGTCCTTATGTTAAAGCACGCAAGAAAGCACTTAAAGCAAAAGCCGTTATTATGACATATCAATTATTCTTATTTGTAATGAATAATCCTAATTTTAATAGAGATGCATCAGGTAAACCAATGTTTGCTCCTCATGATGTATTATTTTGTGATGAGTGTCATAACATTCCTGAAATTGTACAATTAAAATTTGCTCCTACAATTATTAAAGAAGATTTTGATAAATTAGTAGAATTATATAATAATCCTTATCATATACAATTAGATTTATTTGATCAAAAAATTGATGAACATAAAGAAATAATAAATGAGGATGATGAAGAATATGAAACACCAGATATACATGAACAATATAAATCATCAGATGAGATGCTAGATGATTTAAATAAATTATGGGAAGTATGGACATGTATAGAATCGCGAAAAGATGAAGATATTGAAGCATTAAATAAATACATGCATATCTTAGGTGGTTTTGCTTTTATAAATTCACACATTGAATCTTATTTAGTTGATAAAAAACAACAAAAACAAAAATATACTGAAGAAGATGTACATTACTATAAATTATGCTCATGGTTTTCTAATTTTTGTTGTCATTTAAATGATTATTGTAAAGCTATTGGTGTAACAGGTAATGAATATTCTTTAAAAGATGTTAATATTGAAAATAAAACAAAGAAAATATCTGTTGCATTTAAATGTACTAAAGAAGATTATATAACTTGGATGTTTTTATTAAATAATGCTAACTATAAAGTTATGGTTAGTGCAACAATAGGTGATAAAATTGCATATGATGAAAGAATGGGATTTCAATATGAAACATCAACAGGATTTACACACAAAAATGCAATAGTTAATGAATCATATTTTGAAATCATACCTTCAACATTTGATTTTGAACAATCACCAATTTATTTCTTTGATAAATTCAAAATGAGTTTTAGAGAACGTGAAGTTTCATTTCAACATCTTAAAACGGCTATTTATTCAATATGTAAGACAAAATTTGCTGGTCAAAAAGGAATGATACAAACTGGTTCATATGAATTTGCTAAACGATTAGTTGAAGATGCACCATTTGAAGTTAAACAGAGAATGTTACTTTATTCTGGTTCAAGAGAAAAACATAGTATTGTACAATTACATCAAATATCAGGTGATACAATATTAGTTGGTCCAACATTAAATACAGGTGTTGATTTACCTGGAGATGATTGTAGATTCATTATTATTCTTAAAGTACCATATCCATCATTAATGGATAAATTGACTAATGAAAGAAATAAACTTTATCCACTTTGGTATAATTGGCATACGTCTAATGAGATTATTCAAGGTATTGGTCGTGGAGTACGTTATAATGGTGATTGGTGTGTAACATATATATTTGATGCATGTTTTAGAAATTTATATGCTAGTACTAAAAATCAATATCCAGAAGAATTACAAAAACGAATTACTACAATTTAATTGAATTATTATTTTTTTAGTCTATATTATATATTGAATTTAATCAATTAAATATGTATATTTATGGACAATAAAGGAAAACTTCTAATTACATTAAAGAGTGGTGATCAAAAATGGATGACAAAATCAGAGTATAAACATTATCTTAAAAGACTTGAATCTTTAAAAAGTTTATATGATGAATATGTTAAATATGGATTAATTGATGACAGCTTATCAGTTATTGACAAAGTTCAATCTATTGTTAATATGGGTAGTGAATTAATGGGTATTATTTGTAATACTGCTGATAAAATTACTATTACAGGTTATAATTCGGTTAAGTCACAAGTCAATTCAAATATCATTAAAGAAGATTTTATTGAAATTGTTAAATTTGTCTCTAGTCATATAGATGATGATCATTCAGTTGATGATACAAAATTAACTAAGAAAATGCTTCAAGAAATTGATAAAAGTGTTTTTAAAATTAATTTCAAAAAGATTTTTTATAATCAATTTATTGAATTTAATGATTTTGCTGTTCCTGAGTCACCTAAAAATGTGATTTTCCCAAAAATTAAATATTCAAATAATAAAAAATTTAAAGAAATTGTTAAATCATGTGCTAAAGCTCGCCAATATTTAGATCAAAAACTTTGGCCTCAATATAAAGAATATGCAGCATTAGCTGAATATGTAACCGCCGGTGATTTATCTTACGAAAAATATAAAAAACTAGTAGATTATCAACATTACACAGGTATTGATGATAAAAGATTTCAGGGTCAAGATAAAAGATGGGAAAAAATGGCAGAAAATTTCTTAACAGTATATCGACTTTGTAAGAAATATGGATATGACTATTTCAATAATATTGAAAATGAAATTTATAATAATATGAAGGAATTGAATTAATTCAGTTCCTTTTTCTATTTTAAATAAAATTATATATATTTAACACATATGGGAGATATTGAAAAACTACAACAAGATAATGCAAAATTGACTGAACGTTTAAATAATGCAGCAAAATTCTTTAGAGAACAAAAGTCTCAAATAGAAAATTTAACCAAAGATTTGAAAGAAGCAAATGATAAATTAGAAAATAAAATAAAGGAATATAATGAGCTTCTTGAAAATTCACAAAAAATGAGTAGTGACAACAATAATTGTTACGATGAATTAAAAGAATTAAAAAACGAATTAGATAAATTAACTAAAGAAAATGATGAATTAAAACATGATGCCGAATCTTTTAATTTATTACAAGAAAATTATGAAAATGATATAAAATCAAAAGATTTATTTATTAAAAAATTACAAGAAACGTATGATGAAGTTTTTGCCGAAAATGAAAAAATAACAAAACAATATAAAGAACAAGAAAAATTTGAAACTGATATTATTAATGTAAAAGTACCTGAATTAGAGGAAAAATTAAAAAATTCAGAAGCTGCTTATGATGAACTTCATAAAAAATATACAGAAATTAAAGAATTACATGATGGTGATTTAAACAGATATAATGAACTTGAAGACAATTATGAGAAGCTTCAAAACAAATTTAAGGAAAATGATATTGCAAAAGGTGAAGCAGAACTTAGATTAGAAAATATTCAAACAGAATATATTAAAAAGTTTGAAGAACAAAAAAATACCATAGAATCAAAAGATAGAGCATATAAATTACTTCAAGATACATATAATGAAGTATTTGGTGAATTAAATAAACATAAAAAAGATATAGAATTAAAAGAAAAATTTGCAAAAGATTGTTATGAACTAAATAAATCTAACGAGGAATTAAAAGATAAAGTTGATAAGTTAAATAAGCTTTATGATAGTTGTGAAAATGAAAAATTAGCAGTTCAAGCAGATTATGAAACGTTGAAAGAACAGTATAATGAATTAAAAATTAATGCTGATGCATATGAAGAGGCTGCTAGAGAATGTGAATCAATATGTGAAGAATATGAAGCATTTAAAGCATCTGTTCAAGATAAACAATTATTAGAAAAGGAATTATATAAATTTAAGAAAGATGATATAAATGATTTGTGTGATACTATTCTAGATTTCTTTAAAGATAAGAATTTAAATGATAAATAATATGAATGATATTTTAAAAGTATATAATAAATTCGGAAAAGAAATTAACGTATTACATTTTCAAGGAAAGAATCTTGAACAATTTGTACATACTTCTATACTTATTTATGAATTAAGTAAATTAGATCCATTAGAAAAAAATTTATCTGTAGTTGCTTGTTGGACAGATGATGAAAAATGTATATTAAATAAACAATTTATAAAAAATAATTTAATATTACATAACGCATTACCTATAAATTATGATTATACACAACTATGGGATATGCGAAATAAAATCAAGTATTATATTGATTATTTAGAAAATTATATTAATACTGATATTGTAATGTTATTAGATGGATATGATGTATTATTAGCATCAACAAAAGATATTGTTGCTAAATTTTTATCTCAACCATATCATATTTTATTTAATTCAACAGTAAATAATTATCCATTAGCTAATATTGATTATATTTGGAATAGATATCAATATGATCAATTTTGTCCATTTTTTAATGCAGGATGTTGTATAGGATATAGAAAAGATTTAATTAAATTTTATAAAGAATGTTATGAGTTAATTAATATTCCAAATAATTATAATTCTGAACAATTTATAGTAAGACATGCTTTTGCTAAATATTCAAACATTCATAATCAAGATTTTATTTGGATTGATTTTAAACGAGATATTTTTCATTCAATGGGTTATATGGTTAGTAGTTATAATGCTGATGAATGCACTATTACAATAAATGATAATTTATTAGTACCAAAAAATCAAAGAGATACTGAGAAAATACTGGAAGATTAATTCTTCCAGTATTTTTGTTATAATATAAATTGAATTTTTTATTTTATTTACTATATTATTTATGCAATTAAATAAATTATTAAAATGGAAAATACAGCAACACCAAGACAAAGATGGGCACTTTATTGCATTACTAAAAAGGATTATCGTAATGAGATTCTTTCAAAAGAAGAAGCAGCTAAGTTAATTAAAGAACTTGGTGATCCTAATTATAAAAAGAAAGCATCAAAAACTTTGGCTGATGAGCTTCTTGATTATTTGAAAGACCATATTGATGAAATGTTTAATAATTGTCTTCATGAAATTGGATATGAATCAATTGTAAAAGTTAATAAAAATTCATATCATTTTGTTGGTTTTGGTTGTGGAATTACATATATCAAATATCGTAAGAATAATACGAAAGCTAAAGAGATAGATGATGCAGCTCATAGATATCGTAATCACGAAATTCTTGACATGCTTATAAAAAAACTTCCTAAAAAGGTTTACAAAGATCTTGAAAATAAGGGTTGTCCATTTGAAGCTATATGGAATCAGATGATGAATTTACAACAGACTTATTGGTATATAGTTAAAGATTTTGCAAAAACTAAAGGAATAGATATTACAGTAATTTCAAATCTTGATTAATATGAATAATATGAAAGTAGATGAAGTAATTGCATTTTTGAAAGATGCTAGAAATAAAACATTTTCATCAGAAGATAGGTATCATCTATTACAGGCAGTTGATGTTCTTTATAATATGAAGATATGTAATTGTTTTAAAGATAAATAAGTAATATATGGGAGATACAGTTAATTATTGGAAAATAAAAAACAATATAATTAACCACGAAAATAGTGGTTACATATATACTTATATTGGTAAATTTCCAATGTTAGATATTCGTAATAAAGCCAAAGAACTATATGAACAATATAAAACTGACTGGGAAGGAATTTTATTAAAAATTGTACGCACAAATGCATGGGATGAACTTATAAATTGTTATTATCTATATTATAATGGCAGAAAATTCATTAGAAATCCAGAATTTATATATTTTGATAATGCAGATATTATAGAACATTATAATTTACATAAATATGACTGAAAATTTTATTAAACATCTTGCTGAGGATAGAGCCGAAAAAATATTCACAAAAGAATATTTTACAAAAGTAACTGACTCATGGTATCTTGATGAAATGTTTCAATTTGAAGGATTAAAAGTAGGTACTTCAAATCGTAAACCTACTAAAAAAGAATCCGATATATATATGAAATATCTTGATGAATTATTTGATAAATATAAAGATAAGTTTTATAGTGGTCCATTAGCCCAAGATGCATATGGTAAATGTATTTATTATATTGATAAAATTTTGAAGGTAATAGAATACGGTAATAAAAAATATTCAAAGTTTTCAATAGATGATGAACTTATTCAAAAAATTAAAGATATTGGTAACATATTTGTAAATAAACATAATGAATTTTGTAAATAAATATAAATAATTGATATAAATAATTAAATTTATGAAAGAAATAGAATACCCTATTAAGGATAAACACTTTAAACACAATGATACATCATATGATTGTAGTCATGCAATAGAACGTGATATACCACTTATTATTAATGAAGCAGAAACATCACATAAGGAGTCTTTTTCTGAATTTTATGATAAACAATCATTAAAAGCAAGTAAAGTTAGAGTATTTTTAGATGAAAAAGATAATCCTATTTTTGGAATAGTTATTTATACTATTTACAATAAAAAATCAAATTATAATAGGCTAGCTTGTGGTGGTTATTATAAATTCTGGAGAAATATATTACTTCCACATCTTTATCAAGAAAGCATTTGTTGGTAATTAAAACAATTATGAACTACGAAAAAATTAAAATCAAACTTCTTGAAATACAAGAAATGATGTCAGAAATACCACAAAATTGTAAAGGTAATTCCGAAAACGCTAGTATAAATAGACATAAATATATGACTATAAAATCAAAAATTAATGATTTACTTGAAATGTTGTAATTATGGAAGAATTATTAATAATATAAAAAGCAAGAGCCTATGATAAGGCAAAAAAGGTAATTAAGGATAATTTGGATGCTCTTAATGAAATTACTGAAACAGGTGCAGAGGTTGTAAATATTCAATCTATTAAAAATTGTTTTTATAAAGCATTCCACCAACTTAAATAGAACAAAGACGAGAGGATAAAGAAAATGATTATAAAGCACTTAGAACAAAAAAGAGGAAGTTTATCTAATGATGAAGCATCAGAAGCTATTTCTTGGCTCGAAAAGTTAGATGAGCAGAAACCTGCTAATAATGTTGAGGCAAAGTTTCATGAAGGTGATTGGGTAATATATAATAAGGATATTTGTCAAATTGTAAAACGTGAGGAAGGATGTAACAAACTTGTAACTATATTTGGAATTGAAAAAGAACTTGTTAATGAAAGAAATCTTTCAACCGCACGTCTTTGGACTATCCAAGATGCAAAAGACGGAGATGTGCTTGTTTCTACTTGGAAAGGATGTTCTTATATCTATATTTTCAAAGAAGTAGAAAACAATATTATTATGTCTCATATTTTTTATTATCCTAAACTTGATACAATAGATATGGGGGTAATAAATATAGATAATACACCAACAATTCCAGCCACCAAAGAACAACGCGATATTCTCTTTGCAAAAATAAAAGAGGCTAAATATGAGTGGGATGCTAAAAATAAGCAGTTGAAGAAGATTAAGCAGAAACCCACTGAGTGGAGTAAAGAGGATGAGAAAATGTTAGATATAATTCTGAATGATATTAATTATGCACAGAGAAATTTCTCAGATTCTAAGCTGATTCCTTATGACAAAAAAGTTGATTGGCTTAAATTCATTAAATATAGAGTACAATCATAACTTCATCAAGATTAAATTAATATGAATATTTTACTTATATTTGCTGCTAGTGTGTTAATAGGTGTAGGTATAGGGGCTGTTATACTTATTATATGTGATTTGTTTATAAATATGTATTAATTATATGAATAATAAAATGAATAAAATTGAACTTCTTCCAAAAAACATTTATTATAATAATGATTTGTATCAAATAAGAATGTGGGTAACTTTTAGAGATAGACTTTGTATAGGTTATCGAGATCCACTTGATAAAAATCTAAATTCATTGTTTTCTGTTTGCGTAGAACCTGAAAACGAACCAAGAACTATTGAAAGCACTATTGGTTTTCTTAATGAATATATAGGTAATATGAAATCAGTAGATGATGCTTGTGATGAACTTTTAAATTGGATAGAGAAAAATAAAGATAAACTTATTATAAAAAATTAACATTTATATAATTTAAATCTATTTAAATAATTCTATATTACTAATATGAATAAGATTTTTACAATTAAGAAAATTTATACAGGATTGAATTATGAAATGATTCATGTTAATTTGCCATTAACTATTAAGATAAGTTCTCAATATCCTAATGCAAATGAAATTAATGAAGGAGTTTATTCAACTATTGAAAATATTATAGAAGGAGTAATACGAGAAGAATTAATTCAAAGGGATTTTTGTGGAATTTGTTATCATACATTTGATTTTTTAAAAGATATATATGATAATATTAATGAAACTTTTAATATTAGTGAAATATTAAAACCTTTTAAATATTATGTGGTAGATATTTATATTGGTGACGAAAAGATTACTGATGAAGCTAACTATATAACAAACATGAATAAATATTTTGAGAATACTAAAGTTTAACATTAAATATAATAAATTATGAACATTACAAAGAAAAATTTGTTAGAGAGTTTAAACAAGATCAATGAGCAAATTGATGAGTGTGTTAACAAAAAGTTTAATTATGTAACTGGTGATCGATATCTGCAAGGTTGGTCAATCATTAAGAACATTAAGAAAGTTAAAGAACTTGTTGAAGTTTTGACTTATTTGCTTGGTCAGAAGTCAAATACAACAGAAGCAGAAAAATTACTTGGTGTAACTAATGAGGTTGTTGATCCTACACTATGTGGTTATAAGGTTAGTGAATGGATTGAAGACGTTAAGACACGTAAGGCTGAATTGGATAATGCTGATAAGATTACAAATTTGAAGAAGGCTAAGGCTATTCTTGAGAATAATCTTTCAGAAGATGATAAGTTTGCTTTGGATATGCAAAAGGTTGCTGATTTGGTAGGATAAAATAATATATATGACAGATAATTTAGTTATTACAAATTACGATAACTTTAAGGATTTGTCATATTTTATTGGTCAACATAACAAGGCTAAAGAAATGATGAAAGAAGTTACAAACTTCTATTTATCATTTCTTAAGTCTAAATTAATATGTAACCATGAAATAAATTTATATCCAGGAAAAGTTATTAGTGAACGTTTTCATGATATGACTGAAAAGAAACGTATTGGAAGTAGATATGATGAAGACATATTTGATAAAATTGTAAATGGTGCACGTCTTCAAGATAGAGACGGATATTGGTATACTGTATCAAAAGTAAAATTTAAAAAGAAGGCTGATTATGATTATAGTCAATCACAAAAGAATTATGTTATAACTTATGATGTTGCACGACCTTATTATATTGAATTACTTGATTTTAGATATAATTCTTGGAGATTAAGTACACGTGAAATTGATGAAACAATTAAAGAACTTGAATACCATATAAAAAATAAAGTTAATGGAGAAGATGATGCTAAACGTGAAGTGATAAAGAAACAAATTGTAATTGAAGAGGAAAAAAGAAATAAGATAATTAACCAAGAAAAAGAAGCAAAACGTATATCAAAATTATTGGTTGATCCTACACAATATAATAATCAAAAATATGTTAAAGAACAATTAGCAAACTATTATAAAAATTATTGTAATAGAACTTATTATGTCGTAGATCCTGAGACAGGATATTTAAACAATTTTGCTAATGAAGATGAATTAAGTAAGTTTCAATTCAAATTATCCGATGATAATAAATATCTTATAGTTTTTACTGCTAATTATGATGGTGGTACACGAACAGATAGATGGATGACATTTGAATATAAAGGAACTAGTTATAATGAATATTGGTTTGAAACATCAACAGGTAATTTTGTACAACACAAAAATTATCTTATTAAAGATTGGGAAAGACAACTTAATGTACATAATGGTTGGCACCCTTATGATGATGATTAAATTATGAGAAAATGTGGATATTGTGGAAAAGAAATTGAAGATTCTCAAATAAAAAGAGAATATGTTAATTTATGGGCACCAGATGTTGGTCATGAATGTGATTATATTGAAGAAACATGTCCAAATTGTGGTTGGCACAGTGAATGTATAGAAGATCAATTAGATAGTTGGGTATATTAATATGAGAAAAAATTTAGTTGTAACAAATTATGATAACTTTAAAAATGCTGATTTTTTTATTAATCAGTATTTTGAAGCAGAAAAAATGATTAAAGAAGTAAATGAATTCTTTCAATCATTTTATATGTCTAAACTTTTAACTGCTAAAGATTTAATTAGTATACATCCAAAGTGTTTTAGTAATGGATCTTATTGTAATACTAAAGATTGGACAGAAAGAATTATTGGATATAATATATGTAATAAAGCATATGATTGGAAACTAACAGATAGCTATAAAAAAACATATGATGATATTTCTGATGAAGAATATGAATCTATAAGTAACAAAGTTAAAGAAAGTACAAATTATCTTTTATCTAAAATATATAAAATGATGAATAATAAATATGATTGTTATTATGTTTTAGATGAAAATAATTGTCTTCAAGAATTTATTCCTGTTGCTGCTAAAGATTCAATTAAAGTAAATTTTAAAAATAAAAAATCTGATAATATTATTATTGAAGGATGTTTTTATAGATATTATGAAATAGGTGCCCAATGGGGTAAATGTGAATATACATTAATCAAAATTATTCGAAAAATTCATATTAATAGATATACTAATAATATTATATTTGTTACATCAGATACAAAAGAAATTAATCATGGTGAAGTAGGTGGAAAAAATTATTGGTCTCATCATGATGATTATTGTATGAGTCATTTAGATGATAATGAAAAATGTGTTAATACATTATCATTTGATCATGTTTTAGATGTAATGAAATCATATATAATAAATGAAAAACGTTATATTGTATTAAATAACGAAGAAAAACAAAAATTATTAAATCAATGTCATAAACAATATGATGAACGTTATGAAAAGACATATAAAGAAAAATTAACTGATGAAATAATAAATAATTATATATAAAACAATTGAATATTTTAAATATTATACTATATTATTTATGTAAATAATTTATATATGATTATAATTAAAAAGCTTAATAAGAAATACGGTAAACGTAAAATTCAAGTTTATGATGGTAAGAAATTACTTGGTGAAATAACTGAATGTTGGCATTGGATTTGTATTTCAAATCATGAAAATCATGAAATTCTTCGAAAAATTGCAATGGAGAATCTCTGGTGGTTGCTTCATTCGGATGAAATTGATGAATATTATACTGAGCTTGAAGCATGGGAAGAAAAAATTGAACGTTGGGATAAAGGGCATTCTTATGGCGCTGATAATGAATCATTATTCTTTCCAGGAGAAAAAGAGATCGCATTAAATTCAATTAACAATAAATAAATATAACAATGACATTTGATCCAAACCGTTTTACAATTCTTGAGTTTTTCTCATATCCTTGTTCAGTTGTTAATCGTACTGTAACTTATGAAGAGAATGGTTTTAATGGAACTCGTGGAGATAAATCTGTAAAGGATTTTTTTGAGGCAGTTCTTAAAACATCTGAGGAAATTCTTGGAAAGAAACTAATGGATAATAAAATTGCATTTAAGATATATGATAATGAAACTAAAGATACCTTTTATGTAGGATATAAAGACAATATATGGTGCTTTGGATCTATGCTTAATCCTTATATGAATTCAGCTTACACAATTAAAATAAACAAATAATTATGACATCAAAAAGAATTTTAGAAGCTATTGATAATATGAAAATAACAACTGCTATAAATAGTATGGGTTGTTCAGAGAATTGGTATGATTTTTTCTATGCGATGAATCAAACATTCACTAAAGAAGAAATAGAAAATATGACTGAACGTGAGTGTACTTTGTTAGAAAAATTAGCAATAAAAATTCAAGATGGTTTGTATTAATATGAATGGATTTAATTGGTTAAAATTTGCGTTGTTTTTATTTTTCTTTGCATTATTAAGTATTGGTCTTGCAATCACAAAAAACGATTATGGTGTTGGAATTGGTTTATTTGGTGCAGGTGGCCTAATGTATTTAATTACTGTGATTATAATTAATTATTTAGACAATAAGTGATGATATCTAATAATCCTATATTTGAGTTACATTTCTTACTTGGTTTGCCTGCTTCTGGCAAGTCATATTGGGCACGAAATAATTTTAATACAAATACAATATGTTATCACACTGGTGATTTTATTGTAGATCTTGACAAGTATTTGCACCATGAGAATGGAAAGCTAACTACTTCAGTGATTTATAGTGCTCTTGATAATTCTGATATGAAGTATTATGTTGGTGGAGAGTTGCAAAATTCAAAAGATGTTGTAAAAGCTTGCATTGACGGCCTCATTACTAATATTGATGATCTTACAAAAATCATCGATAGTATCATTAAATATATTGACTATCGATATTTAGATTCTCCATATAGGATAAAACTTTATATCCACCAGTGGAATGAAGATAGGGAAACTTGTTTGCATAACGACCTGATGCGAATGAAAAGTGGGGAACGTAAAATTAGTTCAGAGACAACAATTCGTAATCATCCATATGAATATATTCAAAAAGAACAGTTGAATAAGTATAGAGAGAATCCTCATATAGCTGCTATAAAGTTTGAAAGACATGTTGTAAAGAAGTTGAATAAATATGACACTATATTTATGCCACTTATTGGATATGACACATCCGAATATCATTGTAAAGCTAAAAAGACTAAATATATGTATTCTCAATCTTGGTCAGGTGGTGGTTCATGGGGAGATTGTTGGGGAAATGAAGGTACAATTTCACCAGATAGCCCATTGGGATTTAAAGAGTTAGACCAGTTACTTGAAAATTTATGTCCAAACATAACATTCTTACAGTATAAAAAGATACAGAATGAATGTATTACTACTGATGAATATTCATCTTACGATTATTATGGTGGATGTGAATATAGACATAGATGGAAGTGTGACATGGAGAAGCTTTATGAAATGTTAAAAGAAATGAATTTAATTAATGATTAAACGATGAAACAACCGCATGAAAACATACAGAATAGAATACGCAATCATCTTGGATCATTTCAGACAGCAATTGATATTCTTACCGCTCTAAAAAATGCTTCAATAAAAAATGATCAGAATCAAATAAATTTATTGGTCATTTATCTTGAAAAGACAGAATTGATGGATGATGCACAAAAACAAGTAGATTGGTTTATCTCACTTGGGACTGCTATGGACAATAAAATTGCTGATAATTCATTTGATGTTGATAAATATATTAAAGAGCTTGATCTATGAAAATAATAAAGACTTGTATTACAAATCCTGAACTTATAAAAGTTGGTCAAAAATGTGAAGTAAAAATGAGTACAAAATGGATGGAAATGACATCCAATGAACCTTATATTTATCTTCCTGGAAAAATTATAGATGTTAATTATGGGGTATATTCAAAATTTCCAGCAGTGACAGTATATATTAGAAAATGTGCTAAACGTGGTAATTATTGGCCTATTGAACGTCTTATGATTCTACCAAATGATATTGGAAAAGAAACAAAAGACAATATTGAAGATTATCAAACAATCATTTTCAAATAATTAAATAATATTAAATAAAATTTAACTATTTTAATATTATATAAAAATATTTGATATGAATTGTGAGTACAGATTTTATTAGATCAAGTGAAGCTGTTAGTAAAATAATTAAAGAAGATGTTTCCGATATTATTAGAGATGAATTAAAAAAGAATTTAAAAGTTAGAACAACTATTACATTTCCTCAAACGTTTAATAATGGTTGTTTATTAACTGAGATAATTTATGACGGTGAAGTTATTAATACAGAAACACAAATAATAGCAAAAGGTTCAACAATGTTTTCATTTTAAATATATATTAATTATTATGAAAGGAAATCCAAAATTTAAAATAGGTGATAGTGTACAATTTATGTTAGAAGGTGAAGGATTGCTTCATGGCAAAGTTTATATTGTAGATGCTTATGGAACATTCGAAGATCCTTCCGATGTATCATATGATATTATGGTTGAAGAATGGGGTCCTAAAAAAGAAGAATGTCTATTTAAACATATTCCTGAAAAAATAGTATCAAGTTATAATGCAATATGAATAAAAAGAAAATTTATATATCGTTACCAATAGCTTTTCAGGAAGATACTGTTTATAAACGCAATGAATGTGCAAAGACATATTTACAGATGAATTTTCCAAAATATGAATGGATATCACCTATAGATAATAATCATATTGATGATGAAGCATTAGGTAATCATCTTGCAATTGAACGCACTGCTTATTATATGGGTAGAGATATTGAGCAAGTTATATTATGTGATGCAATTTTAATGTGTCCTGGTTGGGAGAATTCGAGAGGTTGTAAAGTTGAAAAGTTTACAGCAGAAGTATATGGTAAAGAAGTATTATTTATGAATAAAATTGATTTTAGTTAAACTATAATACATAGATATAATGGAAGGTAATTGCATTGATAAATGGGTTAAAAAAAGATTATCAACATCTTTATTTAATTTAATACATTTTAGACATAAAATAAGAGATCGTATAGAACAAAGATCTGTTACTAATGATTATTTTAATACATCATGTTATGAACAGGATTTTGCTGATATTAGAAAAATAAGAGATGAGGCAAAAATATTAGTTGAAAATTGTAATAAATTTCTTGAACGAATTTCTGAACAATATAGTAAATTAAATTAATATGAAAGATCCCAAAATTTATTGTTTACAAGATTTAATTAATAAAGATTTTGATGATGAAGAAATTGATATTGTTTCTAAATCATTAATATATTCATTAATAATTGCTATGTTTAGATATATTAAAAATGATATGTCTGATAAAGAAATTATTAAATTGTGTAAGACTAATAATTGGTTTGAAAAATATAAATGGACACAATATCAAAGAAATGAATTCAAGAAAAAATTAGATAAAATATTTTATAATCTTTATCGATTTGGACAAATTAAATGTTCAAATTCATCTAATGAATTTTTAATGAAATATGGATTAGAAATAAAACCGTCACAACATAAGAAAATATATAAAAAGAAAAAGGCTCAGTGAATATAGTTCTGAGCTTTTACTATTTTAAAATATTCATAAAAATATTGTTTATAGTAAAGTGAATATATATATAGGTATTGACCAATCAATTAACAGTACTGGTATATGTGTTAAAGTTTGTGAAGATAATACATTAATTAAAGAACATTTTTATATCATTACTAATAAAGTTACAAAGAAAGCATTAGCATATTCTGAAACATTAAATAATTTTGATTATATTTTTTATGATAAAAAAGAAAAATCAGAATCAACTAATAATGACGAATTTGAATGGAATAAATTATTAAATAATATTTTAATAACTGATAAAATATTAAATATTGTTCAAACAAATATATCTTCTCCATTAGATAGAATTTATATTGGTATGGAAGGTATATCTTATCAATCAGGACAAACTAAATCGTTATTAGATCTTGCAGGATTATCAACATTAATTCGTTATAGGTTATATAAATTCTTTATTTCTAGACAAGACAATATTGGTGAATTGAAAATATTTACTCCTGCAGAAATAAAAAAATTTGCTAGTGGCAATGGTAATTGTTCAAAAGATATAATGGTTGGATTATTCGAAACTTCTTATAAAGAAATAGCACAATTACCTAAAATTGATGATATTGCTGATGCATATTGGATTTGTACATATTTTAAAGAATTAAATAATGCCGCTAGAGATTAGATAGAGGCTCATGGCAACATTTAAATATAAAAAATGATAAATTATATATATGAAGAAAATTTTAATCATGGTGATGTCTTGTAATGATGAATTTTTTGTCACACAAGAACAAATTGTTAAAGATACTTGGATTAAACAATTAAATCAATTCGATAATATTGATTATATCATTTATAGAGGTGATCCAAATTTACCAAAACATAAGTATGATAAAGAACAACATGTATTATCATTAAGATGTGAAGATGATCTTAATAATACATTTAAGAAAACATATTATGCATTTAAGTTAGCTAAGAAAATATATGATTATGATTATATATTTAGAACTAATACATCAACATATGTTAATATTACATTATTAAATCAATTTATTCAAAGATTAGAAGATGATAATGTTTTATGGGCTTCCGATTTATATTCATTAAGTAATTCATTTTGTCCATATCCTTTATATTTATATGGACGTGGTAATGGAATGATATTATCTAATAAAATTATTGATATTATATTAAGTGAAGGTATAAGTCATTTATATTTACAAAAATGTGATGATTGGATAATTGGTAATATTCTTAATTCTTATTGGATAAAACAAGGAAAAGATTATTTAGATTACATTAAAGGATATAAACATGGTTGGTATAAATGTGTACCTTTAGAACAATCAAATAATCACAAATTATGTACATACGGAAATACTAATAAAGATTGGAATTTTATAAATCAATTTATTACTATACAAATTAAAAGATATAGAGAAAGACATTTAGAAAATAATCAATATAAAGAATTAAATGAAGTATTTGAACAAAATAAATATAATGATTATGAATTAGATGAAATTATAAAATCAAATATTGAATATTCAAAACGTCCTTCAATATTTATTGGTTCTATATTAGGATATTCTGATTATGAAGAATGGAAAAAATGTAATAAAATGGAATTATTTAATTATCAAGTAAAACATAAAGCATCTGATGATGAAGAATTTGGAAAAGATACAAAATGGTTATAATTAAAGGTGAACCTCGAGGTTCACCTTATTATTTTTTATATACATTTATATTATTTATTTAAACAATAAAAAAGGAAGCTTTAAGCTTCCTTTAGGTATGTTAGAATTTATCTGCAGCTAACTTTAATAATTTCTCATTATCTTGTTCTTCCTCAGATAAATTGTACTTTTCATAGAAATTATTAATGTTCTCTTCAAGATACTTATCTAATGCCTCTTGTGATTCAATTTTTTCTGATTCAATAATTTCATCACACCATTCATTGAAATTTTCCTCCATAGTTGGAACTATTTGTTCTGTTTCAATTGATTCTTTGATAAAATCTGTAAGATGTTTCATTATATAACTTTATTTATTTATTTTGAGCTGCTTTCTTTGCTTCTTCTTCAGCTTTCTTAGCAGCTTCTTCTTGTTTCTTTTTTTCTTCTTCAGCTTTCTTAGCAGCTTCTTCTTCAGCTTTCTTAGATTCTTCTTCTTGTTTAGCTTGAGCTTCTTTAGCTTTCTTTTCTGCTTCTTCTTGTTGTTTCTTTATAGCATCTTCATGTGTCTTATCAGAACCTTCTAAAAGAGCTAAATCACGAGCAGCTTTATTAAGAACAGCAATAATAGCAGGATCATTCTTATATTGTTCAGCTAATGTAGCAATTTTCTTTTTACGAGCTTCCATTTGTTGAGATTTTTGAGCTTCTAATTCTTCTTGAATATTCTTATATTCTTCAGGATTTTGTTTCTTAACATCTTCATTAATTCTTTCTTCATAAACATGTTTAAGATCAATACCAGATACACCTGTTACTTCCTTAAGAGCTTCTGTCATATATTCAAAATCTTTTGTATATGTTCCATTATGAATAGAAGCATTAACTGTCATTGTTACATTATCTTTACTTTCAACAATTGTACAAATTACACCTGTAGATGTTCTAAGAACTTTAGCACAATCCATAATAAATACATGATCCATAGCTTCAAATACTTGACCAATTGCATTTGTAATATTCATGAATTGTAATCTTTCATTCATTGTTAATGCTTTAGAAAGAGTATCGCAATATTCACTAAATTTAGTTACATCTTCAAATGTTTCATTAATCTTTTGACCTTTTGTAAATGTAAGAGTTGTTTTTTCTTCAGCTTCTTTAATTACAACTTGACATGTATCAAAACCAGATTTCCATGAATAAGAAAGAGTACCTTCATCATTTGCAAAAGATTCAAGTAATGCATTGATATTTCTGAATTTTACATCATCACATACTGCTTCAGAAACTTTAGTTTGTTCTTTATTTGTCTTATATGTTTTATGTAATACTTCAAAATATTTATCTCCTTCTTCGTTTTCATATACATAAGAAATTGGATTAACTAATGTATAATTAGGAGCAATTGCTTCAGTAATTGCTGACTTAAATACTTGTTTACATACTTGACGGAATTCAGGAATATATTGTACACTCTTAAGAGCACCACTCTTAATATAAGAAACAACTTGTGATTCATCCATTTCAAGAAGTTTGCTTACTTGTTCTACTCCTGTTTTAGCAATATAATTATATGTAGATTTGTTATTTTCAATTGATTCGCAAGCACTTGCTAATTGCCAAGAAATGTTATTTTCCTTTATAAAACCTAATACAGACTCTAAAATACTAGCTAAACCTGTATCGAAGCTATATTTTTGTGCTTCTTGTACGAAGCCATTTACGATACCACAAGATGCAGGATTTGTAAACAAATATGCCTTGTAGTTCTTTACTAATTCTTTACCTGCTTCAGAAACCGCTTGACATTCATTAATCTTAGCTACGAAATCCAGGTCTTTAAGTAATTTTACGTTCATATCTATTTTATTTGGTATTTTTCTATTAATAATAAATTATATCTATGTTAGACATAATTATTTATATAATAATAAATATTTTTTTGTTCTAATTAAATATTTAAATGTTTATGTTAAATTTTCCATCCCATTTTTGCACAAATTGCTCCTAAAACAAGACGAGATGTTATTAAGCTTCCTAATGAACCTTTAGGATCAATTCCTAATCCGTTACATATAGCATTACCAAGTTTTGGACCAATTGATGCTCCAAAAATAGCTCCACCAATAGCACCAATTATACCTTCGTCTATAGGCATATTAGCTTCTTTTGCTTCTTGTAATTTTTGAATTATATCGTCATATGATAATTCTTCTGTTATTTGATTATCATTAATAAACTTATCTATATTCTCCATATTATTTAGTTTTATCAATTAATTTCAATTTTTTAAATGGTTTTGTATTACAAACATTAATTGCTGATTCTTTAGAAAGTTGAAATGATAAATATCTACCATTTTCTTCAGGATATAATTTTGATTTTTTCCAAAGTTCTAGAAGATTAAAATATTCTTCAGTCTTAAAAAGATATATTTCTCCTTTTTTTACATTTCTCCAAAGTGACCAAATTTCTTCATCACCATTAAGATTTTTTTCTTTTAAAAGTTCATCAAGTTCTTTTTTATAATTTTTATTACTTGATTCATATATAAATTGTTTAATGTCTTTCATATTACCAGATTCTTATAATTTTAGATCCATCTATTTCTGTTCCATTACCTACTGATAATGAATCTAACTCTTTATATTCACCTTCATCTATACCTAACAAATCTTCAAATTCAGAAGATTTATTAAATGCTTGTATACCTATAAATCCATCAGAAGCATTAGCATAAATAAATCCTTTTTTAAACTTTTTTTGACCATCTTCAAAAGTATAAGTATGATATTCTCCAGTCTTATCGATAGTATTTTGTACTTCTACTAATAAATCAGTAGATGTTTTTTCATAAAATTCTTCATCTTTATTGTTAATTTTTGATTTAGAATTTATTTTAAGTTTTTCTAATATAAAATTATTTATTTTGTTCATAAATATTTAAGTTTTCATAAATTTTTTGAAAATTCATTCCATATTTTTTAATATCTTTATTAATATTATTTTCAAATAATTCTTTATCAAAATTATATAATGGAAGATTATTTGCTAAATTCATTGCTTTATTAAATAATTTAGCATCATTGTAAATATCTTTAAATTCTTTATTTTCAAAAAGTTTATTTAATTTATTGATATTTTCATTATCTTTAACAAGTAATAATATTTTATTATCATTTATATTAAACTCACAAACAATATTAGATTGATTATATTTACCATAATCAATATCTTCTTTATAAATACCTTCATATATAATCTTATTATTATATGTTATTTTACAATTATATTTTTGTAATTTTACATATAAATCTTGATTATTATTTTTTATATTCTCTAAATTTTCCATATTATGCCTCTATTATTTTTTAAGTAATAAATCTATAATTTGATTCATAGTATCTAATGAAGATATTGGGAAGAATTGTCTATCTACAAATATACCTAATACACAATATTCATATTCACCATTATCATTTTTAACATTATAATTATCAATAGTTCCTTTAACTTTATCTTTCCATGAGTCAATATATTTATCTCTTGCCCATTCAAGATCTCTAAATGTTTCTTCACTATCTTTTTTTGTTTTTTCTGGTGTTATTAATAAGAACATTGGATCTCTAGACCATTCAAATTTATTAGCATCCCAATTTTCTGTTCTTTTAATAATTGCTTGTGTAATATTATTATCTATTAATTTAAGAATTTTCTTACCTAATGAAGATTGTTCATTATTTTCACAGATAAATCCATTTAAACTCTTCATAAAATAAACAAATAAGTTTTATTAAAAATAAAATAAAAAAGGATCTATGAGTAGATCCTTTATAAATATTTATATATTAAAAATTATATTATTATTATTTCTTTATTTTTTTTATTTAATTCTAATAATGCTCCAATTATCTTTGTTTCGTTTTCTATATCATTTAAATCAATATGTTTATCTGGTAATATAAAATTCGATGAATATTCTAATGCTAACATTCCAACTAATTTATTATCACTATTCATAATTGGTGAACAAATTAATTTTTTAATGTTATGCTTATTTATACAATGATCATATAATACAGATGATTGATTATAGAAATTTTCTATGTCTTCACGATTAAATATTTTTGTTTGACCATTTTGGATTGCTATAGTTATTGGAGAAATAATGTTATAAGGCATATTTTTTGTTTCTGCTGTAACAGATGATTTACCTTTAATAATGCTTTCATAAATTAAATCATACCATTTAAATGGAAGTCCGTTTAGATTACTTAAAGAATTATGAAATTCAAATATACTAACTCTACTAGCTCTATATAAATCTTTTAAATGATTTATTTTCGATTGAATAGGTAATGAAACTTCATCTCTTATATCTAAATCTTTTTCATGCATAACATTATTTTTATTAATTAATGTATTAACTAAGGTTAATTGATTTTCTAATAACTTATCTTGTGTTTCAGTTAATTTATTTATTAATCCATCATTTTGTTTTTGTAATGCATTAGATAAATCTACACCTAATTTATTAAAATCTGTTGACATTTTTTTACTTTGCTTATTAAGTATTATAGGTATAGCAACACATATAGCAACTAAACATATTGCTATTATTAATCCATATAAACCATAATTATCAATTAATACTTGAAAAACTCCCTTTAAATCCATTTATTTTATTATTTAATCATTATATTTTAATCATTGAACTAGTTTTATGCTAAATTTTGTATCATTTTATTTATTAAAAATAAACCTAAACTAAAACAATATAAAAAGACCAATAACAATATTGGTCTTAATTTATATTATTAATATATAATTATATATTTACCATCCACCTGAGAAGAAATATGAACCAATTGTAACATCTGTTATTGTTTCATGGAATATCTCTTCACCTTTTTTTGTACATATTACTTCAAAATCATAATTATAATTAGAAGTGAATGAAGAGCTATGTACAGTTGATGTTTCTTTTTTCTTAGATACTCCAAGTTTTTTAATAGTAAATTTCAAATCATCAGCATCATCAACAAATTGTTCATATGTTTGATCATCTTTAGTTAATCCATTAATATGTGCACTAATAATTTCATTTTCATATTCATCTGTATCTGAACCAATTGTTGACCAAACTTCAAATCCATAAATCTTATTAATAACTTTCATAATAAGACCAATTATTGCTGAAGCTTCACAATCTTTATCATTACCTCCTTGATAATATGTTTTATGACTATCTTTATATTCCTTTTCTATTAAATCTTGCAGATCACCACCAGAATAATTACAATTATCAATAATTGATTTAAGATGATTAATTGCACCTGTTTTAAATGATGGGCGAGCTTTTAGAATTGAATTTTTAACACCTTTAATTGCTGTTTTTAATTCTTCTTGATTTGCAGGATCTTCTAAAAATGCTCTAAGTTCTTTTCTTTCATCAAATGTCAATCCATTACCATTTTTTAAATAATAAGCCATATTAGCAGGATTAGTAGTAAATGAATTAACAATAGAATCATCTTTTGGATAATATGGATTCCAACATTTTACTGGATCAATTTGTTTTGCTATAAATTTAGGATCATGCCATTTTGCTTTAGAAGTTTTATCTTCATATTCATTCCACCATTTAAGCATTTTATCTTTTGTTAAAGTACCACTTGCAATTTCTTGTGCAATAAAATATCCATAATCAATTTTACTAAATTCTTTCTTTTCAGTTTTTCCTTTAGGACCCCATACTTGTTTAGTAATTTCTTTTGGTTCATATCCAGCTTTATCAATTAATATTTGCATTGGATATTTTGCTAATACTGCTTCTGCAGGATTATCTGGTCTAAATCCTCCTCTTCCAAATGGACCTTTTTTAGGTTTTGGATTTTTCTTTTTTTCATAATCATTAAAGATTTTTTCTAATTCATCAGCATAATGTTTTTTTGCTCCCCAAGCTTCATTAATTGTTAAAACATTACCTAATGAAATATAAGAATCTTCATTAACTTGTTGAAATAAACTTTTCATATATTTAAGTATTATTATTTTAATATTTTTTACCACCACGATCAGCTTGTAATTTCATTTGTTCAGTTACCATAGATTCTGCATCTTCATCTGTAAAATCTGGATCTTCATTACAAGCTTCAAATATTTTGGCACATATTCCAAATGTACGTAAAGATATTTCCATTTTAGATTTTTGTTCATTAAGTTTTACAAGATAATCATAAGCTTGCATTTTTGCTTTAGGTGAAAGATGTTCAGGATCAAGATCAGGTAATAATTTCTTGATTATTTGTAAAACTTCTTCAACACTAAAATGAATATCTTGTATAAATGAACGACCTCTTAAAGCTGTATCTAATTGACCAGCATTATAATTGGTAATTACAATGCATCCTCCATTATAATAGAATTTTTTAGGTAATTCCATTCCTTCTTCATCTCGAATAATACCGGCTACTCCATAAGATACTAAACGTCCTTCTTCATCACTTGTTGAATCTAATGCAGCTTTAAGAATATTAATACAATCTTCTGGAGCTTTAGGACCTACTAATCCATCAGCATCATCAATTACTACAATATCTCCTTTATTTTTATAATCCATTAATGTTGTATAAAGAACACGTGGTGTACATTTACCTTTAATAGTACAAAGATTATGACCTTCATTATATCCTGCAGCTTTAAGTTCTTGTCTAACTTTAAATGTTTTACCAACACCTGGAGCTCCACACAATATAACTGATGGTGTAATTCCTTTTATTACCATCTTTACATATTTACGCATTTCTTTAAATACTTGTTCAGGATCCTTTTTTACTTTATCAATTTCTTCTTCAATTTTATCTGAACCTTTAATATCTTTAACAATAACATTAACTGATTTTTGTATTGCTAATTGTACTTCGTCAATAGATGTAGCTCCTCCTTTTATTGCATTTTTAATTTCATCATATTCTTTTTGTAATGATTGACTTAATTCATTAGCTTCAGGAGAATCATTTTCATGTTCTTGTGCTTTTTTAACGGCATCAAGTTTTTCTTTTTTCCATTTTAATAAATCTTCATATGAACTTTCTTTAATATTCTTTATAAATGTTTCTTTTACTAATGATTGTTTTACATTTTCAACAATATTATATTTTAAAGCACCAATATAACATTCATACATTAAACCTTCTTGAACTTTACCACCAAATAATGCTTTTACAAATTTTGTTGCATCATTTTTTTGTAAATTAAAATCAGCAGTATTTATAATATAAGATATAATTGGAATAAGATAAGCTACTGAACATCCAAAAGATTCAATTGTTAAATCTGATTTACCGCGTCCATCAAAAAATACATTCATACTTTTAAAGAAAGACACTGAATATATTTGAGATGATTTTCCATCATTTAACCAATTTAATGTAAAACAAATTGGATTTTTAGATTTAGCACAAACAAATAACTCAGATGTACAATCTTCTTTACCAATTTGAAGTTCAAAAATACCAAGTGAAACTATTAATTCACCGGTATTTTTTCTTAACATTTTTAATATAAGTTTTTGAGCTTTACCTAAATCAGAATTTTTAAATCCTTCTTGTATAATAACTCTATTTTGTTCATTAGATTTTCTTTTTTCAATAAACTCTAAAAAGTTCATAATTATTATTTATTATTTTTTAATACAATATAATGCCCCATATAAACCTAATATTGCAATCATATCATCAGTTGACAAAATATCAATATGTTCTCCCTTTTCGTGATAACTATAAATATTTTTGGCTTTTTCTAATTTTTCTTGGGCTTTATCAATCATATTAATATTTGATTTATATAATTTTAATATTTTATTATTATTACCCATGAAATCTACCATTTCATTTAAAGTTTCTTCACCTGCAACAGGAATAATATCATCAATATCATTTAGATCATTATTTTTAACCCAATCTTTAATACATTGGAATATTTCTTCATCTTCATCTGTAAATCCCCACAAATCATAATAAATGTATTTACAAACATCTTCTATATTATTGATTTTTGTTTTTGAATTTACTTGCAATTTTTCAAAAATATAATTATAAATATCTTTCATTATTTATTAATTTATTTATATAAAAATAATATTTATAGCATCTACTGTTATATTTGATGTATCGCCATTTGATTTATTAGGATAATATTTAAAATTACCTTGTAATAATGGAAGATAAATATTACTATCTAATGAAATATTTCCTAATTCATCGAGTCCTAAATGTAGTCCATCTTCATAGAAATATTTTATCATTTTATAATTTACTTTGTTATTATATACATAAGTTGTATATTTATAATATGAATGATCTATACTACCATATGCATTTTCATTGATTTCAGAAATTATTTCAATATTAATTGATTTAATATGTGATACATTATCTAATATATACTTTAATATATCTGATTTAGATATAAATGTAACATTAAAGTTATATTTTGAAAAATATTCTAATGTATATATTTCTAAATTATTTTTAACAATATCTCTATAAAAAGGATCATCTGTTTGTACATAATACATAACAGCATATTTACAAATTATTGGATCTAAGAAACTAATATTAACACCTGCAAAAGTATTTGATGAATTTTCTAATACAGTCATTATATTAGATTTTTGTTCATCTGTTAAAAATAAATCTTTATCTTGTATATTTTTATATTCATTTATATCTGTAATATTATTTAATACATTTGTAATGCCGTTAATTACTAATGTATTTGAATTATCTTCGGCCCATATATTAAAATTACCTAAAAATGAAAAATGTTTTAAGAATAATATATAATTATCAACAGAAGCCAAAACATTACTTCTGGAATTATATCCAATCATATTTTTAACATCATAAATAGTATCTGAATTAGTTCCTCCACTAACAAATGCTTCTAAATCTAATTTAATATAATTATTTAAATCTATTGAATTTCCATAAAAATCAACTCCATTGGTAACAAATTTAAATTGAATATCCGATAAGTTACTAATATTTCCATTTGTACCATTATGAACAATATATTCAACTTTAATATTATCACCATTATTTGGAACTTTTCCATAAATTCCATTTCCAAATGTAATATCTAATTCATTATCAAATCCAACACTAATTATATATTCTTCTCCATTTTCTGTCATATCATATAAATTAGAAACTGGTTGCCATTCAACATTATTAACATATACTTTAATATAATTTTTATCAAACATACCATTAATTGTTAAATGAATTGTTTCTAACTCTTCTCCATTACTAGTATAATTAGCTTCATTAAAAAATCCTTGTATAATTCTAAAATCATAATCAACCAAAGGTTTTTCGACATCAAATACATATCTATCTGTTTGAAGATATAATATATAATTAAAACCATTATTTATACATTGTATTGTTGAATGATTATTAATATATATTTTCTTAACTTCTTGAGATAAATTAGTACTACTAATTAATGAAGCTTTTAATACACCTGTTGCTGCAGTACCATAAAATGGCTCATATCCAGATAATTTTGCTAATGAATATATTGATTTTTGTCTAACAGCTGTCTCAATATTTTGTTCAGTAAATGCATCTTCAATATATACCATTATATTTTGCATAATACCTTTAATAGCATTAAAAATAATAGTAAATAATTGAAATTTAGAATTTTGTATGCCTAATCCTAAAAATACCTTATTTAAATAATTATTAATAGTATTATCAAAATTCTCAAAATTAGTTTCAGTTAAATTAAATAGTTTCATTATTTAAAATTATATTCTTTTTTAATTTTTTGATGATCATTTAAATATATATTAATAATCAAATGATACATACTTCTAAAATCTCCTTCATAATATTTTACATCAATACTATAATTAAATTTTTGTAAATATGTACATTCACGAAGCTTATTAGATATATAACTTTTTAATGAATCAGTCATAGGTGTTAATGTCCATAAAAATTGTTCAATATTTACACCAAAATCAGTATCTCCAATTAATTCTGTATTTTCAGTATTAAATAATATATCTAATTCTTGTAATGCTTCATCTAAATCATCATTAATATATACTCTATTATCTATAGCTAAGTCTATCATAATTAATATTTAATAAAATTACCTGATGAAATATATTCAAAATCTTCATTCATAATATTATAATATCCTGTATTATCTTCAATATTATTTGCATTTATTGGAAATATTACAAATACATCATTACGTGAAGATTCTTTAATTGTTTGATCTCCAATATTTAATATAAATGTATTTACTTTATTAATAAATTCATTCATATTAATACCAATATTTTGAGTCATACCTTGACGAAGTCTAATTGTTTGTAAATCTTGTACTTTATAAAATATTGGTTTGTATATCATTTTTGTATTAACAATATTATTTGATACACTAACATTTGTTTTTTGATCTTCAGTAATAGTACAATTAATATTATCTATAAAATTATATCCTTGATTAATATCCATAAAATTTTTTTTAATTAAATTATTTGTCTTATTAAATTGTATAATATAATCAGATGTATCATTAATAAAATATTTAAACCATTCTTTATTAATAACTACATTATTACCAATTATTACATTATTTAATCTTTTATCAATAAATTTTGCTCTAACAATAAGTATATCATTTAATTGATTCCAAGAATCAACCATTGAATTTAATGAAAAACTAAAATCATATATAAAGTTATCATTTGTAGATTTTCCTTCTTCATTTAAACCATCTGTATTAATTATTGATTCAAATATGATATCTGTAAAATTCAGATCATTTGCAAATTGAATAACAAATCCGGTTGAACGAATTTCTTCAACATCTAAGTCTTCATCATATTCATCTCGTAAATCTTCTAATGCATCTAAATTTTCATGTAAATAATATGTATTATAATATTCTGTTATTTGTTTTGCTTCTATATCTTCATCTTCATTAATATTTTCTAAAATATTTATTTGATTAGAATCTTCATTTATTTTATTTGAATATTCTACAAATGAATTATGTTCATTTATATATTTTTTAAATGAATCATATTTATATTTATTTAATTTTGATAAATTTGATCTATGTTTATTAGGAAATTCAAATTCATTAATTAATGATATAATTCCATTATCAAATCCTAATCTTGAACTTAATCTAAAATAATTTTCATATGATATAAATGTAGATGATGAATTAATAATATCATGTAACAAATATAAACCATTTGAAATACCTTGATATGGATATAATGTAATATTTAATGATGTATTAATAAAATTATTATTATAATTAAAATATTTATCATCAATATATGTTTTAATAAAAATTGTTTGATCATCATTATTTATTTTATCAATTATAAATGGTTTAATTATTTTAGATAAATAAAGTTTATTATCATATTCCTTTGTATTTTTGTTAAAAAATTTGTCTAATGAAAATTCTTTTTCAAAAGATATTTTATTAATATCTTCAAATATAAAATATTTATTATTTTCATCAAATAATTTTTTAATATTTGGTATATTTATTTCAATATATTCAATATAACGATTATTATTTACTTTAATTTCACCAGTATATTTTTTATTAAAATTTTTATTTAAATTACAAAAATAATGAAAATGAATATTATTAATATAATTATCAACATAAATAATAAAATCCAAATTTTTATTTACTACTGGATTATATATACGTAATTTATCACATAATATATTTGCTTCACTAGCGGCATTTTCATTAGATGAATCGGCATAAATTTTATAAGTAATATCGGTTAAATTAATATTATATTTAACAAAATATCCATAAATATTACTAAAAAATAAACTACCATTTTTATATAATGGATAAACAATTAAATCATCTGCATAAGTATTAATAAATTTATCATAAACTGATTGTTCAATAAAAAATATATCTTTATCATATACAATATCATTAATTATATCAAAATTACGTAATATTACAAAATTACTATTACATCCAACATCATTAAAATCTTCTCCATTTTTTAAATATTCATATAAATATTGATACGGACCTAAAAATATTGTTTTTAATTTTGTATAATAATATTTATTTTCTTTATCATGTTCATGAACCATAATATAATACATAAATATTTATTTATTAAAAATAATTTCTATAATTAAATTTCTATTTTAATTTAAGAAATATATTTTACTATATTGAAATTATTATATTAAATCATTTTTATGAATCAAGATAAATATTTACAATCATATAATGGTAACATATATAAAGTTATGGATAAATATTTGTTGCAATTATCTCCATGGAATAATGGGGATGATCGTCGTCTTTATTCTTATGATGATGCAAATATGACAGTTATAACTTATAAAAATGCATGTATGATTGTAAATAAACAATTTGCTGAAATAGATGAAGAATGGGAACATAATGGTAAAAAATATAAAGCACGTGCATTAGTTAATAAAGACATTAATGAACATACAGCTATGCTTAGTATGTTACCATCTCATTATATAAAAGAATCAACAAAAATATTAAAAACATTACCTGATGATAATTCAATATCAATTCAAGATAAAAATGGTAATGAATTTAAATTAGTAAAACATCAAGGTAAAATATATTATTGTTTAATCATTAACTCATTTTTGCCAAAGATACAATTATATAATACATTTGGTAAATTTTGTAAAATGGTAAATATAAAAAATGTTAAACCAATATTTAATGAAACAGATAAAAGATACATATGATTATACCGATAAATTTATAATAATTGCTCAAGCTAATAGATATAGATTATATATGAGTGGGCATGCATATATACCATATCAGGATTTAGTTAGATATGAAAAATCATTTAATTTAATATATGGAAAATAATGTTTAGTGCTTGGTTTATAATAAAAAATGATTGTCTTTATGATGAAGACTATTTATATGGTACGCCTTGGAGTGATTGTGGAAAACTTTGGGGTAGAAAAATAGGAGGAAGGTGGTGTTTAGATTATTATTTTAAGTTATGTTTTGGTTTGTCAACTGAATATTGGGAAACTAAATGTAATGATTTGAAAACTAACAAAGATTTATATAACTTATTTGAAGACTTACAAATAGCGTATAAACAAAATGAAGACAATCTTATCCATTATAAAGGAAAATTATATAATAAAAATTTTGAAGAAGTAAATGAATAATTATAATAGAATATAAACATTAAAATGAAAATACATAATAAAGAATATCGAATAATTGAAAAAACATTTGGTGATGGACATAAAGAATATTATGCCCAATATTGTTTTTTAAATCTATTTTTCTTTAAAATTTGGAAAGATTATGTCTATGATTATATTGATTATGGATATGGTTCAATAGAATATATATATCGATTTAAAACATATGAAGAATGTTTAGATTATTTAACAGAAAATATTGAAAATAAACTAAAAGAAAAAAATAATAAAAAAATAATTAACACTAATATATTTAATTAAATAATTATTAATTATGAAAGGAATTATTGGAGCAATTGTAGGTTCAAGTATTGGTCTTTCCTATGAAATCAAAAAGACTAGAGATTATAATTTTAATCTTATTTATGATAGAGCAAATGCATCAGATGACTCAGTAGCTATTATTGCAACAGCTGATTGGTTGATGAATACTAAACACACACATGATGAATATATTGATAAACTTCATTATTGGTGTAATAAGTTTAATTATGGTATGTTTAATTATGGATTAGCAACAACTTTTAAAACATGGATTCGAGAGAAAAAAAGAGAGCCATATAATTCTTATGGTAATGGTTCTGCAATGCGCGTTATTCCTGTTGGTTGGTATGCTAAATCATTAGATGAAGCTTTAAATTTAGCAAAAATAACAGCTGAAGTAACACATAATCATGAAGAAGGTATCAAAGGAGCTCAATGTGTAGCCGCCGTTATATATTTAATTCGTGAAGGAAAGAGTAAGAAATATATTAAGAGATGGGTTTATGAAAATTTCGGATATAATGTTGAAAGAAGTTATAACTCATTATATAAAACCCATAAATTTGAATGTACATGTCAAAATTCAGTACCTGCGGCATTAATTTGTTGGTTTGATTCTAAGAATTATATTGATTGTATTCGTAAAGCAGTAAGTCTTGGTGGTGATGCTGATACTGAAGCTGCTATTGCTGGCGCATTTTCAGGAGCAATGAGTGATGATGCAATTGATGATGAACTCGTACATGATGTTATTAGATTCTTTAGTATGGACTTTTTAGATGTATATAAAAAATTTCATGCAAAATATGAAAAATAAAATAACAGATGTAAAAATACTAAATGATATAAAAAGAATTAGAAAGAAAACAGATTTTTTAAGAAATCCATTATATAATGATTTTTGTGGATCACATTTTTGGATGGATATTGATGATCGATTAAAACAAATTGAAAAGGACATTGAAACAAATTTAAAAACATTTCATATAATATGATTACTAATTTAAATGTTTATAATAATTTATCTGATGGATTTGCATATTCATTTAGTTCTATATTAGCAGGCATTTGTATATCAATTGGATGTATTGTTAATTTAATGGTTGGAGGTGGTCCATTAGGAGCTATATTATTTACATTTGGACTGATAACAGTAGTACATTATAAATATGCTCTTTATACCGGTACATCTGGATTTATTAATGAATGGAAAGATCTTCCAATATTAATTTGGTATGTGTTAATTGGTAATATTGTTGGTTGTTATATTACATCTGAAATTTCAACATATGCTATACCAGAATTAATAGATAAAGCTAATATTATTGTACAATCAAGAGCAAATGTTAATATTTGGCAAGCTTTTATAAGAGCTATATTTTGTGGATTTTTAATGACAACTGCTGTTAAATTTGCAAGAGAAAATAGATGGTTACCTTTATTATTTGCTGTACCTGTTTTTATATTAGCAGGATTTTATCACTCTATAGCCGATGCATATTATATAATGGCTTCAAATATAAAGTATAATGATGCAATTGGATCACAAGTATTTTCTAATTATGGAATGTGTATATTAGGAAATTTTGTAGGTTGTAATTTACATCGAATAGGATTTAAAAATTGAATTTTTTAATTAATTTACTATATTATTAATGTAAATTTTATAAACATGAATAGTGAAATTCAAAGAATTAAAAATCAATGGCGTATAGCTTATGATATGGTAAATAAAGCTTTTAAAGATAAAGTTGATAAAGGTGGTAATCCTTATATTGGGCATTTGTTAAGAGTTTTTTCATCAATTGACGAAGAAAAAAACCGAAAATGTTCTGATCCAGATTCAACATTATCAATGTTTTACGAAAAAGCATGTGTTGTAGCTCTTCTTCACGATGCTATTGAAGATACTGAAATTACTTTTGATGATCTTCGAGAAAAAGAATTTGACGGTGAAATTATTGTTGCAGTTAATGCAATAACAAGACGTAAAGAAGAAATTAAATATTTTGATTTTATTGAAAGAGTCAAAAAAAATGATTTAGCTACTCTTGTAAAGATTTATGATTTAGAAGATAATATGGATATCAAACGTCTTAATAAGTTTGGTGATTATGAACAAAAACGTCTTAAGAAATATTGGTATTGTTGGAAGTATCTTAAAGGAGAAATTACTGCTGTAGAATGTAATAATTCTATTCATCCAGATAGATTAATTAAATAATTATGATTTATTTATTAAATATTTTTTATGTAAGTATTATTTGTTTAATTGTTTTAATGTATGAACATAAATAAAGTTTTTGATAACGCATTTAAACGTGCCGAAGAAAAGAATTGGGATTATATTTATATTCTTATAGATGTTCATGGTACAATTTTTAAACCAAGTTATTTAAATGAAGAGAAATATGAATTTTATCCTTATGCAAAAGAAGCATTACAATTATTATCAAAAGATCCAAATATTAAGTTGATACTTTGGACAAGTTCAACCAATCAAGCAGCGTTGGATTATGGAGTTGTATTCAATAGAAATAAAATTTATTTTGATTATTTAAATTGTAATCCTGAAATTGAACGACAACCTACAGATCCAGAAACTCTTGATTTATCATCTAAATATTATTTTAATGTTGGTATTGATGATAAATTTGGATTTGAACCTGAAACAGATTGGAAAACTATTTATGAATATTTAAGATATTTTATTAAATAATATAACACAAGAAGTTTAGAATTAGTTAAAGAACATTCATAAAGAAAATTAAGAATTATCAAAAACAAATTATTTACTATGAAAAAGATTTTATTTATTTTATTTACTGTTTTATGTTTGACATCATGTGATCAGATGGTTACACGTAATTTTGGAGGAACTTCTAAAATTCATTTGGAACCAGGTGAAAAACTCGTAGAAGCTACTTGGAAAGAAGATAATTTATGGTATTTAGTAGAACCAATGGATTCTAATTATATTCCTAAAGTTAAAGTATTCAAGGAAAGTTCATTATATGGTGCACTTGAAGGTACAGTTATATTTTATGAAACTCGATAAATTCTAATACAAATTAATAATGGAACAAAAGGATAAGAAATATCCATATCAAGAATGTCAAGATGATGAGATAAATAGTGCATTTAGAAATCTTCATCATAAATTAGTAGATGAAATTATTAATTTTTGCAAAAAATATAATATAGAAATTGATGATTTTCATTTAAATGCTGATGGTGTATTGGGATCAATTCCTTATGGACAATGGCAACCATGTACAGATTCAGCATTAACATTTATAAAATATAGTGATGAATATAAGAAAGCATTTTGGGATATGAATAAAGAAATGCTTAATAATATGTCTAAAAAAGATTTAGATATGTTAGCTATGAATGGCACACAAACAATTTTATTATCAATATAATGGAAAATAAATATAATTTTAAAACATTTGGTCAACTTCAAATAGGTGATCAAATGTATTGTTATATGAAAATGAAAGTTATTTCGTATACAATTATAGATATAAAAAATAAAGAAGAAGTTTCTACATCATGGACATATGATCATAAAGAAATTAAAAAGGTTAATCGATATAGAATTATTAAGTATATTAATTCAAAAGGTCAAGAATATACATTAGATTTTAATGATACACCAAAATATAGAGTTAATAGTGAATTAGATGATTTTCGATGTACAAATTATAGTGGTGAAGTATTTTCTGATCGTAATGCTGTAATTAAATATATAACAGATTTATTTGATTATCGAAAACAAAAATTAGAAAAACTTCAAATTCAATATGACAAAGAGCGTAGCTATATTGAAAAATATAAAGAATGTTTAAAAAATTTACCTGAATAATTTATGAATAAAGAATTTTTAGAATTATATAAAAATTGGTATTATAGTTATATATTTCAATCTATCGGTCCTAATTTTATTAATGACAAATTAATTGAATTAGAAATATGGTGTAAGAAAAATAAAAAAGAAGCTATTGAATGCATTATTAAAGTTTTGGAAGAAGAACCAGATAATATTATTATATTACTTCCCGAATTAACAGGAGTATCTCCAAAATGGTTAAGTAATGCATCTATTGGTTTACATATGAAAATTGATGAAATGTCAAATTGGTGGCTTAATAAACTAAAAGGAACTAAGAATGTAAATTATTATAAAGATTGGAAGGAATGGACAAAATATCTTGATAATCATTATATATCATGGAGACCAAATTTAGAAGATGATCCAAATGTAACATTAAATGAGTTTAAACAAGGAAAAAGAAATGACATTTATAGGAAAAGAAAATGGCATGAATTTCCATTATCAATATTAAAAGATGAAGAATTAGAAAAACTTTATAATGAAGGACATATTGGTGATATGACAAAATATATTCAAGAACTTAAATTCTTTTATAATCAGGTAGAAGAAGAAATTAAACGTAGAAAATTAAATAAGAATAAATAATGGAAATATTATATTATATATTAATTTTTATATTAGGTTTTTGTTTAGGTAGTTTTATTGTTTGGATATATAATCAAGTAATAGATAAAGTTCAAATGGCAAAAACAGGATATAGTTTAGGAAAACGATTAATGATATATTTGAAAAATAAATTTATAATGAAAAATGAAACCGGAACCTAACAAATATTATTTATTAGATACTAATCATACATATTGGTCTATTGATTTAAAACGAATGATTAAATTTGTTGATAAATTAGTAATCAAATGTACTGCAATATATAATGATGACATGTATTTTGGTAATTTAATAAATACATCTGAAATTTATGATGATTTAGAAACTGATAATGAAATTGAATTTTTAGAAGAAGATATTATCGACGAATATCAATTAAAAGATATGCCTTTAATATATATGGATTTTCCTTATATTGAAAAAAAACAAGAAAATAATAAATGTGTTTATGAATAAAGTATTTGCAACTATTGAAGGAATAAGAGAAGAAATACAACGTAATGATTTATTTGATTTTCAATTTAAAAAATTAAGAATATTATCTGAATGTATTTCAAGTATAGCATTTGGACATGATCGAAAAGAAATTTATCTTACATGTCAAGATTGGTCTAAACAAAATATAGCAAATTATTCCGAAAATCAAAATACAGTCGATTTAATTACAGAAGAATTAGTAAAAGAAGGTTTTCAAATTATATTATGTGATAAATTTGGAAATATAAATTGTAATTTTGAATTTGAAGAATGTCATCTTAAAGATAAAGCTGAAATAAAATTAGATTATAATATAGGAAATAAAATTCCTATGTATATTATTTCACTTTCTTACAAAAATATTTATAAAATTCAATAATAATTTTATTATTAAATTGTAAATAACTATTTTAATATATAACAACATATAGGAAAATCCTATATGGAGCAACTAAAAATATATAAAACATAATAATTATGAGCAACAAAAAGATTATCGGTATCGATCTCGGTACCACAAATTCATGTGTAGCCGTATTTGAAGGTGGCGAATCACAAGTTATTACAAATTCAGAAGGTAAGCGTACTACTCCTTCAGTAGTTGGTTTTACAAAAGATGGTGAACGTAAAGTAGGTGATCCTGCTAAGCGTCAAGCAATTACAAACCCAAAAAATACTGTTTATTCAATTAAACGTTATATGGGTATGGATTATGATAAATTAAAGACAGAGGATAAGAATGTTCCTTATGATCTTGTTAATGATAATAATCTTCCTAAAGTAAATATTGATGGTAAGAAATATACACCTCAAGAAATTTCTTCTATTATTTTAAGTAAAATGAAAAAGACAGCAGAAGATTTCCTTGGAACAGAAGTTACCGAGGCAGTTGTTACTGTGCCTGCATATTTTGATGATAGACAACGTCAAGCTACTATTGAGGGTGGTAAGATTGCTGGTCTTGAAGTAAAGCGTATTGTAAATGAGCCTACAGCTGCAGCACTTGCATATGGTGTTGATAAGTCTGATAAGGATATGAAGATTGTTGTATTTGATTTCGGTGGTAAACATCATGAAAACTGCCTCCGCGCTGCTGCTTAATTAAGTAGAAGTGTAAAATTAAAAACTTGTTAATTGCGGAGAACCCCACGTCTAAATAGATGAAAAGATAGCTCTAATTACCGCACTTGGTGGTGACATACAAGGTAGCAGATAGCTTAATTACTATTAGATGGTAAAAAGATTAGAGATTGGGCAACCGAACTAAGCGCAGCGAAGTTTCTTAGTAATAAGAAAAACGTTCAACGACTAGAAAAAGTAATCCTATCAAAAGGACCAAATTTCCACGAATACAAGTTAATCTAAAATGGAACTTTTGATTTATATTTAAATAAATATAATTAAATTTATGAAAAGTTCTAATAAAGAGATCTTTGACATTTTGGTTAAACATATATTAAAGATATTTGATGAAAATGATAATGAAATATCTTTTAATAATTTAGAACTTAAAGAAGAAAAAAGAAAATTCTCTTCTAAATGTTGTAAATTATTATATATTGATAATATTTGTATTACTTCAAAACAACGAAAATCATATAAAATATTATATAAATGCCGTTGTGGTAGAGAAAATAAAATATTATTACATAAATATATTAATAAAGATAAATTATTGTTTGACCAAGATATAGATGTTTTTATTAAAAACATTTTAGACGAAAGAGATAGTCTAAACAACTGAGAGATTCAGTTGAAATTAAGATAAAGAGCTTAATGAATTATATTGGGTACTCATGATGTATCTATTCTTGATTTTGGTTCAGGTGTATTTGAAGTATTAGCAACCGGTGGAGATACTCATCTTGGTGGTGATGATATTGATAATGAGATTATTAAGTATCTTACCGATGAGTTTAAGAAGGATAAGGGAATTGATTTGACAAAGGATGCTATGGCAATGCAACGTGTTAAAGAAGCTGCTGAGAAAGCAAAAATTGAGCTTTCATCTTCATCATCAACAGAAATTAATCTTCCTTATATTACTGCTAATAATGAAGGTCCTCAACATTTGGTAATGACACTTACTCGTGCTAAATTTGAACAACTTATTGATTCAATTATTAAAAGAACAATTGAACCATGTCGTACAACACTTGAACAAGCTAAGCTTTCAACAAGTGATATTGATGAAGTAATTCTTGTTGGTGGTTCTACTCGTATTCCTGCTGTACAAGAGGCTGTTAAGAATTTCTTTGGTAAGGAACCATCTAAGGGAGTTAATCCAGATGAGGTTGTTGCAATTGGTGCATCTATTCAAGGAGCTATTCTTAATAAAGAAGAAGGTGTAGGTGATATTGTACTTCTTGATGTAACACCTATTTCTATGGGTATTGAAGCACATAATCAATTTGATCCAATGGGTCGTATGGCTAAGATTATTGAAGCTCAAACAACAATACCTTGTAAGAAGAGTCAAACATTTACAACAGCAGTAGATAATCAATCAGCTGTTACAATAGTAGTTCTTCAAGGTGAACGTACATATGCTAAAGATTGTAAGACCATTGGTACATTTAATCTTGAAGGTATCGCACCAGCTAAAGCAGGTGTTCCACAAATTGAAGTATCATTTGATATTGATGCAAATGGTGTATTGAATGTATCAGCTAAGGATAAAGGTACAGGTAAAGAGCAAAAGATTACAATTTCTAACTCTAATCTTTCTGATGCTGAAATTGAAGCCATGAAGGCAGATGCAGAAGCTCACAAGGAAGAAGATAAAAAGAGAGAAGAGCAAATGAATAAACTTAATATGTCTCAAATGTTAGTTAATTCAATTGATCAAATGCTTAATGATGAAAAAATGAAAGATAAGATTACTGAGGAAGATAGAAATAATATTGTTCCAGCTAAGGATAATCTTGAGTCACTTCTTAAGGAATATCAAAATACAGAAAACAAGGAAGATGCAATGCTTAAAATTGAAGAAGCTCAAAAGGCTCTTGAAGAAGCATGGAATCCTGTAGTTCAGAAGATTTATGCAGAACAAGCTGCTCAAGGAGGACAACCAGGAGGTAATCCATTTGGTGCAACAGGAAGTAATCCATTTGGAGATATGTTTAATGGAGCACAAACACAACAATAATATAAACTCTCAATAGGATTCTCTTGTAGAGTCCTTACAATAAATAAATTCAATAAAATTGGAGGTAATTATTATGAAAAATGCTTTAAGTTTTTTTAAACCAACAAATTTGATTGGTTTTAATGATGATTGGTTTGATGATTTTAAAGATCCATTCTTTGGAATTTCTAAGACTTTTACCAATTCCCCTAAAGTAAATATTAAGGAAACTGATAAAGCGTATGAAATAGAAATTGCCAACCCTGGATTTACAAAAGATGAGACAAAGATTAAGATTGAAGATGGAGTACTTTATGTATCAATGATTTCTGAATCTAAAGAAGATAAAGAAGATGATCAAAAGTATCATTTACATCAATGGTCAAAATCTACTTATCATGAGTCTTGGAATCTTCCAGAAAATGTAATTGAAGAACAAATCAATGCTACAAACAAAGATGGAGTTCTTATTATTACATTACCAAAGAAAAATGAAGAACCAAAACAAATTAAATCTAGAACAATTGAAATTGAATAATTTATTAAATTTAATAAGGAGGATAGGATCCTATCCTCCTTTTATTTAAATTATTTTATGGCTAAAGATTATTATAAAATATTAGGTGTTGATAAAAATTGTGATGAAGCTGAGTTAAAGAAAGCTTTCCGTAAAAAATCAGTAGAATGGCATCCAGATAAATGGCAAGATAAATCTGATGCAGAAAAGAAAAATGCCGAAGAACAATTTAAACTTATTGCCGAAGCATATGAATGTCTTAAAGATCCTGATAAAAGAGCTCGTTATGATCAGTTTGGTGAAAATTGGGATCAAATGGGTCAAAGTAGTGGATTTGATGGCTTTGATGGTTTTAGTGGTTTTGAAGATATTATGAAACATATGGGAGGTGGTATGTTTAATGATTTCTTTGGAGGTGGAAGACGACAAAATAGAGGACCACAACCAGGACAAACGGTACAAACTCAATATGAAATAGGTATTAATGAAATATTTAATGGTCTTAATACTAAATTTGAATTTGAAGTTAATGGACGTTGTACATCTTGTAATGGTACAGGTGGTGAATCTGAAATATGTAGTCATTGTCATGGTACAGGTGTAATAACAACTACACAGCGTACAACTTTTGGAATGATGACACAACAGTCTAATTGTCCATATTGTCATGGTACTGGTAAAATCATTAAAAAGAAGTGTCCAGATTGTAATGGTACAGGTATTAAACGAATTAAACGTAAAGTTAATTTAAATATTAAGCCATTTACACCAAATGGTCATGTAATGAAATTTACTGGAATGGGTTATGAATCTAAAGATCCACATGGATTAAATGGTGATTTATTAATTCAAATTGTTTACAAAATCGATACTTCTAAATATGTTATTCAAGGTAATACAGTTTATGAAAAAATAAAAGTACCATATTATAATTGTATACTTGGTACAAAATTAGATGTTATATTACCAAATAATGAAAAAAATACAATAGAAGTAAAACCATTATCACAAGAAGGAGATCAAATTGTATTAAATAACAAAGGTATAAATGGTGGAAATTATATTTATATTATTTCAGTAGATATGCCTAAACGCAGTATATCATCTAAATTGAATAATAAAGAAAAGGAATTACTTGAAAAAATAAAAGAACTTCATAAATAGAGGGTTATTAAACTCTCTATTTTTATTTATTTTTATATATATAAATATATATTAATTTTTAGATATGACTATTCAAGAATTGAATGATAAATTTTCTAAATTTACAGGAATTCGTTCAGATATTGGTAAATTAATTGAAGGAGCCAGTACAAATGAAGAAAAACAAAAAGTATATGACCATTTAATGTGGCATTTAAGAAAAGGTCGTATTTTAGAACGTCCTTGGGATAAAGCATTATTTGAAGCAATTGTACCTGCACTTCAAGAAAAATTAAATATAGAATCTTCTGTAGTTGAAGAAATAGAAGAAAAAGAAGTTTATACAGCAGAAGAAGCTGCTGCTTATAATTTAACACTTGATGGTGCTTTACAATATGGTGCAATTAAGACTCCTGCAGTAGAAGTAGTTGAAGCTAAACCAGCTATTTATTCATTCGCTTCATTTAATGTAGATACTGATGCTCCTTATGGCGTTGGTACTGTAAAAGTTATTAGTCAAGATTTACAAGAAAATGTTACAACTGTTGAAGTTTTAACTAATGAACCTGCTGGTAATACAACAGCTGAAGAAGCAGCAGAATTTGTAGGTAAGCAATACTTTGTACATGATACTGTATTAGAAGCTAATAAACATTATAATTTATACACAGGTATACAAACACCTATTTATGTAACAGTTGAATTAGTTAGTGATGCAGTAGAAGGTGTTGAAGCTCAAGATGCAGTTTCTTATACTAATGAAGAAGTAGATGCTTATAATGCCAAATTAACTGGTGCGAAAAAAGCTGGTGATGAAAAATAATAATAATAATTAATATAAAAATAATGGATTGGATCACATGATTCAATCCATTTTTGTTTATTTTTACTATATTAATAAAATAAATATTATCAAAATATGTTACCAGGATTTATAACTTTATTTCGAGATAATGATAATTTAATACACCTTTATTTTTATAAAGGTTTAACTGACGATAATACTTTTTATTATAATGATTTAGATTTATCTGCAATTGAGAAAAATGGTTATACATATAAAATTATTACATATGATTCATTTACTAAAGAATATATATTTGATAATAAAAACATTACCGGAATGACTTGTAAGTTAATTTCATTTAATGGTAAAGAAGAAATTAAAAGATTAAAAATAAAGTGATAGATTCCGAAATCTATCACTTAAATTTTATTTGGAATATAAATAATTATAATTCATTTAGTTGTTCTTGTGTTAATTGTGTAAATGAAATAATTATATTTTTTGCTATACTAGTTATACCCATACTAAATGATAAAGTACCTAATTTAACATAATTATAAACACTAGTAATATTTTTAGTAACTAATATAATTTTATTACCTTTATATAATACTATATCACCAATATTTAATTGTTTAGTTAATGATGATTTATCATTATTATCTGTATAAATTTTTTGATTTAATTCAACTTCATATCCAAATCCTTCTTTATTTATTGTTAAATCTAATTGATTAATATTTTCAAAATAATCTAATAATGAATTACCACCTACATTATCAATAATATTTGCTATATGTATAGGAGATTCATTAAATATATCTTCTATCCAACCATTAATATTATCTTCATAATATAAATATAATTGTTTTTTATAAGCATTTGGATCTAATGAATATTCAAATTTAATTGGTTTAGAATTTGATGTATATTTTCCTGTTTCCATAATTTCATCACCAAATACATCTCTTAATGATAAATATTCTTTACGAGTTAAATCACTTCCTTTTATACCAATTATACCTTCAAATCTATTAAGACCTAAATATTTAAATTTAAGTAATGTATTAACATTAAAGTTATTAAAATTAATACCAACTAAATTGGTATTTTGAATAATACCTGCATGTAATACATCAGTATTATTTAAATTAGTATTTTCTAAAGCATTTATCCATAATTCTACAAAATTTTGTACATTTAAACCTTCACCATCAATATTTTCTAATGTTAAATTAATTAAATTACCTGTTGGAGTATATTCAAAATGATTAATTGTGTTGTTTTTTAATACTAATGTTTTTAATGTATCAGGTAATGTAATATTATTAAATTTATTATTTGAATGTGGTATAAAATTCTTAATATTTGAACCTTTTGCTTTAAATTCATTTAATTGTGTTAATTTACTAATAGAAAAATCTTTACGTAAATTATTACAATTAGTAATATCAATCTTTTTTAATGTTGTTAATTTATTTATACCATTAATATTTTCAACACCTGATTGTTTTTCATTATTACCAATAATAATATTTTCTAAATTTATATTTGTTTCATTAATCCAATTAGTATTCTTTACATTATATATATCTAATTTTTTATTATAATTATTAATTAAATTAATGTTTGTGATATATTCTGTTTTATTAGATAAATCTAATGTTTTAATATTTGAAGGATTAATAACTTTAAATATTTGATTTTCTTCTAAAATATCTTTATTAGTAATATTAAAATTATGTGTGTTATTAATTTGTATATCTGATCCACATGGCATATCATGTTCATTAATAATAACATTAAACCAACTTTCTTTTGTAGGTTCAATACTTAATAATTTATCATTAATATTTAAATTATTAGTATTCATTGTGAATGCTATTGAATTATCAAACCAATTATCGTAATTATTACTAAAATTAAAATATGCGTACAAATTCTTTGATGCTAATGAATATGTATTTAATGTAAGTGTTAATACAGTATCTAAATCAGAAATATAATAAGTTTTTAAATCATTATATTTATTTTCAACACTATTTGTATTATTATCAAAGAATGTATTAATACGATTATTTAATTCATTTATATCATTAAGTTCATATGTATAGAATGTTTTAGTTTCTATATATGTTATACCTGTATCTCTGTAAGCAATTGTACCATCTGCTAAAGTATAAGGTTCCATATATGATCTAGTATATTGTTCATCATAACTTAATGTTGTAAATTTATAATCAACAAATTGTCTACTAAAATCATATGATTTAAATCCTGTTTCAGAATATTCATCATTAACTGTTATAATTGTGTTTGCAGGATTATATGGATATTTTTTATGTGCATATGATACTTCTTTTAATTCAATATTGTTTCCATAATAATGTTTTTTATTAAATGTCATATCATTTACATTTAATAACAAATCAATTAATTGTGAAGCTGGAATAATTTTTGTATTATTAAAATCATTATTCAAATCAGTTTCATATTTATAATTAAATGTTAAAATGTTTTTATTAATATTTATATCAACAATATTATTTTTGAATTTATTCATATATGAAATAGTAGCATTTATAATATCACCAATATTATAATAGTTTGTAGGATTTTCACTAAATGTACTATTTGATATACCATTCCAATATGAATTATTATCTCTACTTAATGTAAGATCTCCATAATAATCACTATGTACACCATATCTTCTATTTTCTACTGATTCTCCACCTTTTACTGCATCTACACCAGTGTAAAAATTAATATTAGGTAAATTAGATACTGTTATTGTTGTCATATATTATTATTTATTATTTTATTTATATTACGGTAATATCACATTTATCAGATATGTTAGTATCAAGTGTTCTTACAAATATTGATGTTTCTCCACTAGATACTGCTGTAATGTTACCATTTGAATCAATAGTTGCAATATCAGGATCTAATGAAGTGAATTCTACATTTTGTAATGACGTATTATCAGGAGTTACTGTTGCTATTAATGTATATGATTGATCGACATTCAATGTCAAATTATAATCAGATAACAATAATTGAGAAGATGGAACAGTAACAATAACATCAGCACTAGCAATTATACCACTATTATCAGTTGCTGATGCATATACTTTAATCTTACCTTCTTTATGAGCAGTTATTTCACCATTATTATTAATAGATGCAATTTCACTATTTGATGTATACCAAGCTAATTGAGTTACATTTGCTCTATCTGGGAAGATTTGATAATTTCCACCATTAATAGTTTCTCCTTTTCTAAATGCATAAGTACTACCAACATGTAAATTAATTGTCTTTTCATTAAATACAATATCTGTAATTAATACTACACATGTAATATCACAAGTTGCATATACACCTGAACCATCTTCAGCAGTAGCAGTAATAACTACATCACCACCACCAATACTTCTAACTAAACCTGTATCTGATACTGTGGCAATATTTGTATTGCTTGATGTCCATATAATATTTTTATTATCTGCATTCTCTGTTACCGATGCATTTAATTGTAATGTATCACCTAAATCAATAGTAGCATTTGTCTTATCTAATGTAATATGACGTATAGGCATTTTACCAATGATATTAAGATATTTTACAACATTTGATCCATCACTTGGATAAATTGTTATAGTACCATTAGTTTTAGTTGACATATAAATTTGACCATCGATACCATTGTCAGCAACACCTGCATTAATATTATCATTATCTGATTCCCAAACAAGTGATTTATTTGAAGCATTTTCAGGTAATAATGTTACAGGTATTTGTGTAGGTATACCAACCAATATATCTGTTGTATATGTTGTTTCGTGTGTTTCTGGATTAGTTTCTCCTTCAATCATATTAAATATAATATCGCTAATTGCTGTATCAACTATAACATCAATTCGACTAATTTTACCAGAACCATCAGCTGCTTCTGCTAATATTGTTGCAGTATCACCAGCTTTTAATAATGTAATTGTACCATTTTGATCTACTGTTGCTACATCAGGTTTATTAGATGACCATATAATTGTTTTATTAGAAGCAGATTTAGGTAATACAGTATAATTAATTGTTGTAGTATAACCTTCAAATGCTTTAATAGATGATGTATTAAATTGTATACTATCAACATATGTTATAACATTAACATAAATGTTAGCATAAATTTCTGGATTTTCTTGAGAATAAATTTTAATAATAGTTTCACAGTTATTTTCAAGAGCCATGATACGACCATCTTCAAATACCTTTATCTTAGTTTCATCATATTCAATACAAATAGGAGAATTAAGATAATTAGTAGGTTGAATATTAATACCTTTTGTATATATACTATTAATAGGAATTGTAATATGATCATTTCCATCAATAGATATAGATGTAATAGGTCTATGAAGTATTACGATTTCTTCTTCTTTTTGATCTTTAGATATATCTGCAGGATCATCATCACCTTCTAAATTAGATATTAATATTGATTTTTGATCTTCATAAGTTGATGTAAATTCTAAATCAATCCAAATAGGTTTAATAATTGGTGTATATTGATATTCAGAATTTACAACTTCACCAGTAATTGGGTCTGTTTCTGTAATTACAAGTTTACGAGTATAATAAGTTTTTTCATTATCAGGATTTAAATATAAATCATTCCAGATATCGAAATTAAGAACTTCTTGATATGTATCATTATCAAGTTTAATATAATAAGTTTCACCTCCTTCATCTTCATATGTCCAATATTTAACATATGTCTTATAAGATTTAGTATCTTGATGAACTAATGCTACAGCTTGATTATTATTGGTTGTAACAAATTCTAAATCAATAAAAACTTGATGAATATCGTTTGGACGACCATTTTCATCAAATTCATCATTAAACATTAATTGATATTCTTCATCACTTATAATCTTTTCAGCTATAGAACGTAAAAAGTCTTCCATTAACTTACCACGATATGCACTCCATACCGCAGTTGGATCATTAGTTTCATCATCATTAACAATTACAAGAGCATCATCTGCTCTATTTAACATTGTTTGTTTATCAAATGAATTACCTTTGTAACCTTTTTCACCTATTTCACCTTTATTACCTTTATCACCATCTTCACCATTATATACTGTGAAATATTGTGATTTATTTGTATCAAAATCTAACTTTATAACATTTTTACGATTACCTTCGTTAGCTTCAATTTCTTCAGAATGAATAATTTGATCACCTTTAATTTGGCCTAATTCGACATAGTAATTTTTCTTGTTATGAGCTAAAATTGTTTTACCACTTTGAAGTAATTTATTTAATAAAGGAAAATCTGATAATCTAATTATTTTTTGTATCATTATTTCATTTTAATAAATTTAGTTTTTCCAAGCATCTTTATTAGACCATGGTTTATTATTAATCCAATATCCACGACCAAAACAACTTCTAATATATTGCCAAATAAGTTTAGCTCCTTGATATATAGATGCAATATGTCTTTGACCTTTATAAATAGTTGTAACTTGTTTATTATCTACATGTAAAGCCATAATTATTTATCAATATATTTTATTCTTCAAATATATAATATTTAGTATCATCATATATTTTTCCTGCTGCTAAAGCTTCATCAAATTCTTCTTGTGTATTAAAATAAACTTCTTTTAATTCACTAATTTGTTGACTTAACACCATACCCATAGCAGCACTAAGCATACGTTCTGTTAATTCTTCATCAGAAAAACTATTACCATCTAATGAATTTACAATTAAATTACGAATGTCTTCAGCAGTTTGTCCATATAAAGCAATACCACTATCACCTCTTTCACCTCTTTCACCTTGATCACCAGTATCACCTTTACTTCCTTTACGACCGTTATATACATGAAATGTGTTAGTAGTACCATTAGATAAAATCATTGTTATTGGATTATCAGCACCATCACCATCATTTTGAACTTGTGATAATTCTGTAATCATATTACCAAGTAAAAGACTAGTTGGAATTTTATATGATTTACCTTTATAGGCAACCATTAAATATTCATCACCAGTTAATTCATTTAATTTATTAAAACTTGATATTTTTCTTCCATTTACAGCCATTTTATATTTTAATCAAATTTATTTATATTCCATTATCATAAAAGCATCACTTTCTTCATTCTCTAAAATGTCCTTGTTATCTTCTGTCATGATTAATGTATATTGACCTGTTAATTGGTTAATCATATTATCAACATAATCACTTTCAATAATATCGGCGTCTTCAATATTAGTGAATATGAATATTTCTTTTTCCTTTTCTTTCATATAAATTTAGCAATGCATTTATTTTTATATTCTTTATTAAAAATAAATAAGAATATATTCTATTTTAAAAATATATATATTGTGCTTAAAGTTATGGAATTTAATTTATTTAAAAATTCAAATAAAACAATAGAATTAATGCAAGAATATATTCAAACTAGAACAGATGATCCATATTTATTTGAATCAGATGTTCAGGATGAAGATAATTTAGATGATTGGTCTATTGATGATTTTTTTATAGCATTACCTAAAACAATAAAATATGGTATACATGAAACTTTATTTAATTTAACAATTACATATAATACATTTAATGAATGTATTATTTATTATGAAAATAGAGATTTAGGTAAAAATATATTTAACGTTACTAATATTAATCCTTACGATGCGTTCAAAGAAATTTATTTAAAACTCAAAACAATTAATAAATTAGATTAAATGAAAAAAGATTGGAGTACACTTGAGAAAGGAGATAAACTTCATTTAATGATTCCTTATGAAGATGATGGAATAATAAAGTACGAATTTCAAGAGAGTCAAGTAATCAATACACACCAATATAATTGGTGTACAAACGTTAGATTTAAATATACTGATAAAAATATTAATAAAAGACGTAGAGTTGAACTTTGTGTCAATAAATATAAATATGATCAGCTATATTTAGCATGTTGCGATAATACTAGTTGGGCAAGAGATTATATGCCTAAATGGGGGGATATCATTGTTATTTTTGTAGATTCGTTTTATTTAAATGAGATATATCAACGATTAATACAAACAAAAATAAAAGAACAAGAAACATTATTAGAATCACAACAAATATTTCTTGATAAAATAAAAAAACTTAGATTTGAAAAAATTGTATGATTATTTGGAAAACAGGAGATATATTTAACTCCAAATGTAAGACTTTAGTCAATACAGTAAATTGTGTTGGTGTTATGGGAAAGGGTATTGCTTTACAATTTAAACAAAGATATCCCAAAATGTTTGAAGAATATAAGAAAATTTGTAAACCTGGTCAATATAGATGTCTTGAACATGGTGGAGATCTTTGGTTATATACTTATATAGACTTATTTAAAGAAAAAAAGATATTATGTTTTGCAACTAAAGAACATTGGCAATACCCATCAAAATTAGAATGGATTGAACGTGGGTTGAAAGAATTTGTTGAAAATTATAAATATTGGAAAATAACTTCTATTGCGTGGCCTAAGCTTGGCTGTACAAATGGTAGATTAGATTGGGAAAATCAAGTTAAACCACTTATGATAAAATACTTAGATCCATTACCTATTAAATGTGAAATATATGAATAATAACAAATGACAAAACAAGAAGCTATTAAAAAATATTATCAACTTCGCAATGAGGCATATGAAAAGGTTGAAGAATTAAATCATCCTGATTTTATGTATTGGGAAGAAACACATCAATGGAAATTAAAATTACAATTATATGAAGATTTTTTAAATGTACTTATAAATATATCTTAATAGTTATGGGATTAGATAATTTTACAAGAAGTATTTACGGTTGGAAAGTTGAAGGTCGTAAAAATGTTGAAAAGTTTGAAAAGGAACTTGAAAAGATCAATGAAAATTATTATGATGATTATTGTGACTTTTTAGTAACCGATACAATGTGTGGAGAGTATATTTTCTTTGGTGCACATTTAGTATATTATGATGCTGATGAAGGTGATGAAGTTATAGTTGATGACAAACTTATTAAAAAATCAACTGCTAAGTATCATGACTTCTTAAAAGAACATCCAGAATTAGATGAATTTTTAACGAAGCAAATAGGCAAATTAACAACAAGTAAAGATCCTCAAATGTTTATATTTCAACAAATTTGGTAATATGAAAAAGGTTATAACAGATATAGAAGATATAAAGAATACTATTAAATGGATAGATATTTTTGATTTACAAATTATAGGAATGCCAAAACCTGAACAACCAAAAGAAGATTTACGTAAATATATGTCATATGTGTCTTTTGGTGGATTTAGTGCCTTTGTTTCAGAAATTGGTTTTGGTGACAATAATGATATATTTGTAATATATAATGATTTTGATAAAGGTCAAACATTAGAATCAATTAATGATGAATCCTTGAATGAAGGAATGAGATTAATAATTGCTGATAGAGATGGAACACCAATAGGTAATTATTTATTTGAAGAAACCAAATTAATATCAAAAGTACCTATTATATTAGGTTATGATAATACTTATGTTATAAAACGAAATCCTTATATATTAGTATTTAAATATTCAAATATATATAAATTTGTAAATGAGTAATAATATGAAATTAAATGAATCAACACATTATTTAGAACAACGACTTAATCGTATTAGTGAACATTGTTATAAATGTCAAGGCAAATTTAATGATGATTGCAAAGGTTGTAATTATTTAACTATACGTAATGATTTAATAGAACAAATTAATCAAATGAAAACAAAATGACAGAAGCAGAATTTGACAGATATCAAAAAGCAGTTGAAATAAAAGATAAAATTGATACATTACAACGAGTAATAGAATATATTGATTATAATTTTAATGAATTAGTTTATCCAAGATCAGAATCAGGATGGGAATTAAGTATTACCTTAAATGATAAAATTAAATCAATACATTTAACATCTGAATTATTTTGGGAATGTGTGAATTTAGTTAAACAACGAAAATTGGAAAAAATACAAGAATATCAAGAACAATTTAATACATTATAAATTATGACTAGAGAAAAACTTGAAGAATTAGGTTGGAAGTTTGATAGTTTTTGGAATAATAGAGCATTATTTACCAAAAAAGATGAAAAACTTGATGGATTTGTGTTATTTGAACATAATGGTAATTGGGGAATAATGGATCCTTATTCAAAAGAATTTAAATTAATATATTGTAATATGTCTGATGATGAAATTGAACAATATATTGATTATGTTAATAGTTTTGAAAACATAATGGATCATCCTAAAGATTATACATTTTATGAATATATTTGTATTGAAGCTAATGTTAGAGAATTTATAACAAAAATGATAGAACGAGGATAATATATATTAATTATGGGATTAATTAAATTTTATAGGATTTTTGTAAAAACATATAAAGAATATAATAAAGACAAAATTGAAGCTAAAAAATGTATTAAAGATGCAAAGGCTACATTAAAATCAATAAAAGATAAACAAGAAAAGGCTAAACTTGCTCTTGAATATCTTGATGATATTTATTTAATGCTTCCATATGAACAACGTAGACAATGTGTTCAACAAACAATGAACGTTCTTAAATATGGAACAGGATGTAAATATGGTGAATCTATTATTAAATATTTAAATCGTCTTCAAAAAACTATTAAATTATCATTAGATGAAATGAATTATAGATATGTTGATGGCGAATATTCTACTATACCAGAATTCTATAAAGAAAAGATTGTTGATTATATTAAACAATTTAAAATAGATTATTTGATTAATGAAGCATATTTAAATGAAAATAAATAATAATTAATTATGAAAACAAAGTTAGATGAATTTGTAAATTGGTTTATAGAAAAATATCAAAATAAAACCATTGATGTAATAGAGAATAATCCTGAAGAAATTTCTGAAATGTTATATGACTCATTAAAAGAAACAGTATTACAAAAAACTAAACCAAGAGATATTGATTCAATTCAAGATTTAGCTAAATTACTTAACGGTAATTATAATGGAGAAGAATTAAAAAATCCTTATAATATAAATGTTAAAGAATTGTGTAAAAAGAATAAATGGGTTGTTTTATTTCCATATTCTGATGATAATCTTGAAGTGAGAGGTTATATAGATGATGAAATTGGTGCTTGGGATGGTATTAAAGCCGTTATATATAAAAAAGGAGAATTTTATCCAGAAGATTTAGATGAAGAAACATTTAAGAAAGCTTCATCAGATATGATTTGTAGAATAGATGATGATTTGATTTATGATGCTGAGGTAGAAGATGGCAGAATTGGAATAGATATGCAATGGGATCCAGATGATTATCCTTATACATGGTATATAGATATTAAATCATATAATAAAGATATTGATGATCATTCAAGAGTTGCATATTTTGATATTGTTGATGAAGATGATGATGACGATACAACTTGGGCAAGATGTTGTGTAATTGCATTATAAACAATAAAAATTAAATAAGTATTAGAAATTTAATATTTTTTAATATTTATTTAATTTTTTTTAATATTAATCTATATTATATATAAGCCAGAATTCCTAAAAATATAATTAGGAAATAAGTGGCTAGAGTTGTTAATAATAATTTATGTAAAACTAATCAAGCAAAAGTTGATAAATGGCTTGTAAAATATAGAAAATCAACACAAATTAATGATACTGATTATGAATATTTAGAAAAATATTTAAATAATGTCATTAAAAAAGATGCATATTCTCTTAAGGATTGTTCAGAAAAAAATATTGTTGAATATTATCTAAATTATCTTGATACTTTAGATGAATTAGATATTTATAATACAATATTTTGGAATGATGTTAAGAAAAAAGTAAGAACAAAATTAGCATTTAAATATACATCAAATAAAACCTTTAATTCAAATAATATTGATATATATTTTAATGAAATAAAAAGAGAATATATAAAAACACCTTATAATGAATCCGATAATCTTGAATTTTGTGAAAAAAATTATGATGTTTTTATAAAGAATAATCTTAAATTAGTTATTGAATGTGCAAAACGTTATCGTAATTTAGGTTTAGAATTTGAAGATCTTATACAAGCTGGTAATGAAGGATTGTTAAAATGTCTTCAAAAGTATAAAACTACAAAAGCCAATTTACGTGTTAATATGCTTAATTTATTAAATGAATCTGAATTGAAAACATTTAATTATGATCAAGCAGAACAGTTAGTTCGTAAAGCTTTTGTTTATAGTAAAAATCTAGATACAACAATTAATAAATTACCTAAAGAAGGTTTTGCTACTAAATTTGATTTTGAAATTTGGATTAAAACCAATATAAAACCTGCTTCATTTGCTTCTGTAGCATTTATGTGGATTCGTGCTTATATTATTATTGCTTTAAATAGTGCAGCTAATATTGTACATGTTCCTCAATCGGCTCAAAAAAATGGAACAGCAATGGCAAATATTATTCGATTAGATTCAGTAAATCCACATACTGAAGATGTGTATCACGATAATCAAACATCAAAAATAACCGAAGAAGAATTTTTAATTGAAGATGAAAATTTAGAAGCTATTGAAAGACAAAATTTATTTAAAGAATTAATCGACAATTCATTATATTGTTTAAGTAATGTAGAAAGAAGAATTGTTAAAAAACGTTTTGGAATAGATTATCCTTATGAAATTTCAATTAATGATATTGCTGAAAGTGAAAATTTATCAGTTAATAAAGTAAAATATATTATTACATCATCACTTAAAAAAATAGCTAATTTTATTCCAGAACGAGATAAAAAAACTATATCGGAATTATTAAAATAAATAAGGAGAGCATTGCTCTCCTTTAATTATATTCCATATCATAATCTCTCATTGCTTTATTAAATTTATATACTAATTCACAAATTGGTGTATTATCAGGTAAACATACATTAAAATTACCAACTTGATAACCACAATTATAGTAAATTTCTCCAGTATCTTTCATGAGAAATTGAATATGACATGACATTCGTGGATTTTCTGAACAAACAACTACAACAATATTACTATGATTTTTAGCAAATAATGCCTTTTTTATGTCTTTAACACTAATTTGATAAACCATAATTATTAAATTTATTATTAAAAATTCAAAACATCTTCTAAATAATCTGATTCCAATCCAAGATAATCAAGTAAAACATCATCTGCTTCCAATGGATTATCGAGCATTATAATTTCATCTCTAGTTTCTCGTACTAATCGTTCTGCATGATCCTGAGGCATATTGTCACGATTCATAAGAATTTCTACTACTCTATTCATAACTTAAAAATTTTCAAATTTCATATTATAAACACCAAATGGATTTTCAACTGTTAGATTCAATGTTTCAATAAGTTTATCTATATCCATTCCAGGTTTTACTTTAATCTTAACACTCAATCTAATTTCTTCATATTCTCTTTTAAGGTTTCCAATTTCTTCATCCCAAATAAGATGATTCTTCTTAAGATCTTTGATGAACTGATTTTTCTCGTCTTCGGAAGCAATAGAAATATTATCATCAAAAATAAACTTATGAGGTCTAATTTGTGGAAAATTATAATCATTCGTATAAACAAAATATGATCCAACTAAATAAAAACATGTTGCCCCATTATATGTTTCTTTAAGAACCGTACCAACCTCTAGTGGTTTATTCAAATATTCATTAATTATTTTTTCCATATTCAATTTAATTAATTACATAATTAATATAGTAAATAAAATAATAAATTCAATATTATTCTTTTATTTTTAATAAAGTAATAATTTATTTAATTAAAGTAATAATTTATTTAATGAAATCTTTAAATTCATATTTAACTCGAAATACATTCGAAAATAAAATTAATAAAATTATATTTGATTTAGATAATAATTCATTGGAGTGTCTCGAAATGAATTTTAGACAGCTTTTAGAATCTAACAACAATATATTAGATTTTAATTTAATATTGGAGAATAATAGAACAATATGGACGTCTAATGATGGAGATGAATTGAAAATTGGTGATCATGCAAATTCAAGAAGAGACCGACCAGTAGAAAATGGTGGAGATGGAGGAAAAAGAATAGGTCAATATGAAATTATCAACATGTTCAGATGGTCTTGGAATAAAATTATGGATATGAATTATGAAGGAAAATTTAAACCATTTGAATATAATAATAGAGAAGTTAATGCATGGACTATAGAATGTCAATGTTGGTTAAATAATGATAAAGAAAATAATAATGAAGTTATTTATTGTGGAGCAAGACCACATAATATGACCTTGTGGGGTGTGTGGTTATTACAAGAAAACGGAAGTAAAGTTGATATTATTATTAAAACAATTTTTAGAGGTAATCAATTAAAACATACAGTTGTCCAAGAACGTATAAAAATATTAAGAAATGGACAAATTCAAGAAAAATATAAAAAAGTTTAATAATGAAAAACTTAAAAGATAAAATTTTTGAAGCTAATGAGTCCAAAGATAAGACTTTCAAACAAATTAGAAAGGGAGATACAATTTATTATTTGGATGTTTTTAATAGTGATAGAAATCATAAAATAGAAGTATGTACTGTAGATGCAACGTATTATCATGAACCTATGTCAATGGGTAGCTATACTACTAAGGAAGCATGGGAAATAAAATTCACTCGTAAAAACAAAAACAAAAATGGAATGTGCTATATTTATAAAAAAGATCTTGAAAAGAAATTATATATAGATACAAGTTTTAGCGGTGATACGATATTCCATTATGTAGCTACAGATAGGGAACTATTAAATAATTTTCAAGAAGAAATTATTGATAAAGATGTTAAAGATCTTGAAAAGGAAATGGAAAAAATCTTAGCAAAATATGAATCCGAAAAGGCAAAAATTCAAGAAAAGATAGATAATCTTCTTCAGAAAAAATTGGAAAAATATGAAGATGATTAATAGACCAAGATCAGATTGTAACAAACACATTATTAAAAGAGAACATTATTTTAGAAAGAATGGTGATTGGAAGCCTAAGAAAAAATTTGAAAATAATGAAGAAGCATTACTTTGGATAAAAAAACATAAAATGTATAAATATGTTCCTTATGTTTGTAATGTATGTGGAAAAATACATGTTGGAATGAAAAAATAAACAAAATATTAATATCAAAAACATAAAATAAATGAGGAATCTTAAGATTCCTCATTTTTTATTGTTTTATTTATATTATTTTGGAATATTGAATTACTACTTGTTTCTCTAGGTTCATTCCAATGTTCAAGAATTTTATATGCTTGTTGAGCTATAAATTTCATTGTGCCAACAGGAACATTTTGACCAATTTGGTTAATATTAGGATTTGTTCCATATAATTCAAAATCATAAGGCATTCCCATTAATGATAAATATTCTCGAATATTATAAGTTCGATTTTCATTAATATGTAACATATTTGGCATTGATCTAAATTGTACAGAAGGCAATACATCAGTTACATATTGAATATCATCACCATAATAATTTAATCCTTTTGATAACTTATTATTAATATGTTCAAAATAATGTAATGTTCTTTCTTTTGATTCATTATCATATTTATTTGAATTTTCAACAAATTTAATTAAATCATCCATTAAATTATGTTTGAATACATAATTAATAAGTTTACCATTTATTTGATTTTTCCAATCACTTCCTAATTTATATTCTAAATAATCAATAATATAATTATTATGTACAGCTGTCTTAATAGATGTTTGTTGAGTACTATCTTTAGGAATTCTTGCAATGAATTCTTCTATTGATACATTATTAGATTCAAAATCAAATATTGGTGGATTTTGTATTTCTACATCTGCATTATGTTTAATAAATATTCCAAATGTTCTTGGTCTTTTTTGACAATTATTATGCAAACATGTATCAGTTTTATAATAAAGCAATGAATATCCATATTTAATAGCAACTTTATTAAACCATGAACGTAAATTATTACCTCTTGTACCCATTAATGTAGGAGCGTTTTCAAATACATATATCTTTGGTTTAATAACACTTAATGTATAATTTGTTATCCATTGCATGTTATTATTTCTTTCATTCTTAGTATTTTCTCCTGCAGAAGTAACCATTGATAGTCCTGAACATACTGGAACAGCAATAACTAAATCTAAATTATTATAATCAGGAAGTTCACATCCACCATTATCTAAAATTATATTTGGTTTTGTAAAATCAATATTAATTTTAAATGGATCTGCTTGTATTCTATAATAAGGAATATTTTTATTATGATTCTTTAAATATTGTCTTAAATGATATTCATTAGAAGCACTTTTGATATTTCCATCTTTATCTAACTTACAATCATCAAATCCTCTAAATGACATAATCCATTCTGCAGAATGTCCAATTGCTTCTTCCGTTCCTAAATATGCACCACCCGTTAAAGGTTGAATAGCTGCCCATTTAATTTTATTCATTTAATAACTTTTTATATTTTTCTACATTTTCATCATTAATATATTCTCTAAAATGATTAAATATTGACTTTCTTTGACGATATTTAATATCTTTATATAATTGTTCATCATTTGCAATCATATCTACCTTTTTAGAAAATTCTTCAGGAGATGATACATACATAAATTCTTTCAAAACATCATCATCTGTTAATTGTTTATTAGGATCATATCTTAAATCTACAAAAGCAATAACATCGGCTAACATACAATCAAAATATCTTGGACTAATTTGATTTCCTAAAATATTTTCTTCATGAGTAATAAATGCTGATTTTGCATTTGATGCTACATATTGCCACAAATCATAATATTCCATTACATCATGTTTATCAAAATCAATTCCTTCTTTTAAATTTACAAAGAATGGACTACGACCAACAATATGTAAGAATTTATTCTTTAATGCTCCATAATATGCTTCCGTTGTTTTTGTTCGTTTTCCAGACTTGGTTACTCCATGATATTCACAATCATATTTCTTTTCACTCCAAGGATATGTCTTAAACTTTACATCAAGATTATCATTAACTCCATTCCAAATATAACAATTGAAATTATCCCATCCACTAACAATAGGACGTTTATCAGGCTTTATATTTGCTATAAACTTATTATAATCTAATCCGCAAAAACCAATAATAACAGATTTAAAACATTCATCAATGTCTTTCCTTATTGATTTCATATATTCAACTTCCTTATCAACAATTTCTGCAGGATATTTTTTATTATAAGCTATCTTTAAATTTTTTAAATCTAATAAACGTTTTACAACCATTGCAGGAATGTGTGGATTTGGGAATAATGGATCGTCTTGAATATAGAATAATTTATTATCTGTTCCCTTTGACGATACCCACCACTCAGTAATACGATTAATATTATATGGTGTAAAAATCCATGTTACACCTCCATAAAAATTTGGAGGAGTACATTGCATAATAACATCATTAACATTATGTTTTTCAAGAATATGTTTTTCTGATGTACCCCATATAATAGGAAGATCTTTTAACATATTTGTACATATATGTTCTGCTGGATCAGTTGATGGAACATTTGACATAATCCAAACTTTATCATAATTACAAAATTCTGTTAAAAATCTATAATATTGATATAAACAATAAGTACGAATAGGATTTTTTAAAAATGATACGACATCTTTAGTTTGACAAATTGCTGCTATTTTACCTTTACCACTATTTTTATAAAAATGATTAATTTTTTCCATATAATTTATTTATTAATTTTATTCCAAAATTGTTCATATAAATGTATTGTATCTGCACACCAATATATTTTTATATCATCTATAATATAGAATTTATCTAATATAATTTTTATTTTATCTATTATTTTTTTATGCCATAATATATCTGAATCAAACTCAATAACATCATTACTACGCATATGTACAATATATTCAAATATATAATGATTATTAGGTTGTTTAACTAAGAACAAATGCATATACATTGTACATATAAATGTTGGATTATTATATTCGGAAACATCTCCCATTATAATAACTGCTTGACGAGTATTTGGATTATCAATTAATTTTTTAACACATTTTATAAATTGATTATTTCTTTCTAATATAGGATCATAATTATCTATATACCATTGTGGTCCCATATGTGCTAATGGAGGTATTTCATCAAATATTTTTAATTTATCAACTTCAAATATAATATGTCTTAATTCTACATATCTAATACCACTAGTACAATTATAACCAGTTTCTTTTATATTGTTATTTTTTAATTCATCTAATAATAATCGTTTAATATCTTCTGTCTTATACATTTTTTGATAAATGTTTATTTAAAATCTTTCTATATTTTCATAATAGTTAAAGATATTTTGTTTAGTTTCAAAATCTGTTAAAATCTTAAAATGTCTTTCATAAATATGTAATGAACCTGCATTCCAATATATATTTCCAGAAACAATATGCTTACCAGTTTTTTCTCTAAGATAAGCTACTAATTTATCTTGTACGTGAATCATCCAAAGTGCATCATTATTAAATCCAAATACTGCATCATTTGAACGGAAATTAACTATACAATCTAATAATGTATTTTTTTCATCATATTCATTTAAGAAATACTGAACATTTTGACAACACATAAAATCATGCATACCATCTTTATTATATTCATATTGCATACTTGGACGATTATAAATCATAATAGCTTCTCTTGTATGTGGATCATCTATTAAATGTTGAGCACAGTTTTCAAATTGAGAACCATTTTCTTTAGAATAAATACACCAACCATAATTAGAATTGATAAATCCATCTGATGTTGCACATGCTTTCCACATTTTAGGAGCACCACCAGGAATGTCATTAACGTTTAATGATTGTGATTTATACCATTTTAATTCCTTTTCATAATAATCATAATTTGGTTCACGAACAATCCATGGTTTATCTACTATAAAATGCGCATTTTGTATTTCTAATGTTTTTGATTGTTGAACATTATTACCTATTATTCTAAAATCACCCTTCTCATATTTATCAAGAAAGATATTAAATATTCCATTTGTATTTAACATATTATTTTACTCCTATAAATTTAAGTGCTTCTTCATGTATATCATTTATATCTCTAAATTTATCTTCATTATTGATATATATGATTTTTTTATTTAATTTTGATATATTAAAAATTTCTTTAAATCTATTTTGTTCAACTTCAATTTTAGTTATATTTCCTTTAGATAATGATTTATTATCATCATTTTTTACAAGTAAACTATCTGATGATGATAAAAGTTGTATATAATATGCATCAATATTATTTTTCAAATAAATATCATCAATTTCATTTATTATATCAATAGCATCTTGTTCAGATATACCTCTATACATACATCCATAAACATATTCACCATAATGACTTCTATTTAATATAACAACATCAGTATCATATTTTTTTGTTACTATTGCATAAGCATATCCTCTAAATAATGTTTTTTGAATATATTTATTTTCTGGTTTTGTATAATGAACAATTGTACATGTTAAAAATTGTTCTTCGATTTTTTTAATTAAAGAATCTTTTCCACAATTATCAGGTCCTTCAATAATTATTAATTTCATTTACTCATAATATATAATTTTGGTATTTGTAATATATTAAAAATAGTTAAAAATGATATTCTATTATTATTTTTAATAAAGTAAATTTATATAAAATAATGAAAAGTTTCAGTGAACTAATAAAAGAAAAATATATCACAAACATATCTGATATATATAATATAGTTAAAGAAGACGAAAAACTTCAAGGTGAACCTGGAAAATCTCAAGAAGATAATCCTAATCCAACCAATGAATTAGATATTAAATCTAATGCAACAGAGGAGGAAAAAAACGATACAAAATATTTTTTCAAGAACATTTTATTTTTTACTAATGAACGTGAATCAAAGAAAAACAAAACATTAAAAAATCTTGAAGATGCCGTAAAAGGTAAAGATATAAAAATTATTACATTTGTATCTGAAGAAGTTAATTATAAAGCAACCGATGAAAAAATAGATATTGAAGATGAAAAGACAAAATATACTATTGATCATCAATCAAATATTGATACTATTGTAATTGTTCGTTTAGGTGCTCAAAAATCTGAAGAATGTATGGAATGTATTAAAGAAATTCAAGATTGGGGTCTTTTTGTTATTAATCCTATACAATCAGCTAAACGTGCTTCTAATAAATACCAAGCATCTGTATTAATGGAGAGATATGATATTCCACAACCTAAATTTACATTGGTTTGTAAAAATGATATTCAAAAAGGAATGGAATCACTTAATAAAAAACTTAAGAATATTTATAAAGATGTTGATTCTGAAGAAGCCGAAAAATATGAATATGTTGTAAAGATTCTTGATGGACATGGTGGAACAGGTGTATTCATGGAAACAGGTAAATCTATATTAGCAGCACTTCAAGCAATGTTTGCAGTTAAAGAAGATTTAGAATTATTAGTTCAAAGGAAAGAAGAAGCTGATGGTGGTGATATAAGAGTTCATGTATTAACAATGCGTACTGAACAAAAAATATTAGCAGCTATGAAAAGAAAGAAAATTGGTGGAGATTTCCGTTCAAATGTTTCATTAGGTGCACAAGCAGAACCAGTTGAAATTACTAAAGAACAAGAAGAAATTGCACTTAAAGTTGCTAAAATATCAGGTATGCCTTGGTGTGCTGTTGATATTATGCCACTTGTAGAAGGATCTAATGATGATTTCAAAGAAGCTGGATATAATGTAGTATTAGAATATAATAGTTCACCAGGTACAGATGGTATTTCTGAAGTTATTGGTGAGAATTTTATGAAGATTTTATTAGATAACATAAACAATATTAATGAATTAGTATTAGCTCCAAAATCAATTGGTTATCTTGAAAATATAGTATTTACTATGGAAAATGAAGAAGAAATTGAATTTGAAGCTAAATTAGATACAGGTAATGGTGCTAAAGCATCTACAATTGGTTGTGATTCTGTGGAAGTTGATGGTGATAATGTAACAGCTGAAATTGATGGTAAAACATATAATTTCAAAAAGACAGATATATCAAAAGCTATAGTTGGTCAAAGCACCGAAGAACGTACTGTTGTATCTATTCCATGTATACAAATTGGTACTCGTAAATTACTAGATGCAGAATTTGCTTTAGTTGATAATCGTAAAAAGAAACAAAAAGTATTACTTAATCGTGATTTAATGAGTAAACTTGCATATATAATTAATCCATCAAAGAAACATTTATTAGAAGATGAATTTAGTGAATTGAGAGTTATCGATAAAACTAAAAAGAAAAAGAAATAATATGAAAAAACTATTAGATATTATATTGGAATATAAAGAAAGACGTAATAAATCTTTTGATTATTATAAAATTGAAAATACCATAAAAAATTGTAAACCATCATTTTTTGGTAAGAATGTTTGTTTAGATATTTTATGGAGACCTGAAATAAGATTTTCTAAAGATGGTGGATGGAAAATAAATAATAAAACAAAATCTTATGAATATAAAGGTATTACGTTAAGCGAATCTCCAGTAATGTTTATAGATTTTTATGCTGAAAAGAAACTATTCAAGAAAGATATTATCGAAGGTTATATAAGTTGGATATTACCAAATAAACTTAATGAAGATGATACTAATTGTGATGAATTAGAAAAATTCTTAAAATCAAAAGTTAATGATATAATTAAAGATAGAGAATATGCACAAGAAAGAATTAAGTTCACTTCATATGAAGAGCTTGAAAAATATCTTAATGAAATAGAAGACATCATTAATAAACATAATATTAAATGTGATAATAATGAACCAACTTATTTATTCTTTGACAAGACTGAAGCAACTTTAAATTCACAATTTAAAAAACATCAATATGAATTAGTAAGTTGTGATGAAAAAATATCAAGTTTAAATAAAGAATTAGAAGATATTGAAAAAGCAGCAGAAGGTTCAGATGTAGATTTAACTCCTCTTATTGATATAACTAAAGAAAAAATAGAATACTTTAAAAAATCAAAAGAAAATTTAGAAAATAAATAATATGAATACACTAAAATTAGGTTCTAAAGGTGAAGATGTAAAATCACTTCAAAAGTATTTAGGATTAAACCCAGATGGTATTTTTGGTCCTGGAACATTATCAAAAGTTAAAGAATGGCAACAATCCAAAGGACTAATTCCAGATGGTGTTATAGGACCTAAATCATGGGCAATTATATTTCCAAATGGACCATTAACAACAACAGTTATACCACAACAAACAAATAGTGTTGGTATAAGTAATGGCATGATTAACTTTATTTGTCAATATGAAACTGGTAAGAAATTTGGTTATACCATGACATATAAAGATTTAAATGGATATGATTTAAAAGATGCTAAAGGACATTTAACTTATGGATATGGTCTACTTATGCATCCAACATTAAATAAGTATATGGACAGTGTTAAAAAAATATGGACTCAAAAAGAACTTGAAGGATTATTTTTGGAACATGCAAGAATTACATCACAAAAAATAGATAAATGGGCATCAATAAATAAAGTAAAATTAAATCAAAATCAAAAGGATGCAATTGCATCCGGATGTTATAATTTTGGATTAGGATTTTTAAATAAACAAATTTGTAAATTAATAGCAGCAAATCCAAACAATCCTGCTATTAGAAATACATGGGCACATTTATCTGATGTTCAAGGAAAGAAATATCCAGGTCTTATTAAAAGACGTCAAGCTGAAGCACGTTGGTATTTTGAAGGAAAATAAATATTAATAATATAATGAAAAAATTAATTGATATAATAGAAGGTCTTAAAGTTGGATCTAAAACTAAAATTAATAATAATGATATTGATGATATTTATGATATTATAAAAAATTATTTCACTAATAAATTAAATTTAAAAACTACTCAATATATATATCGAATAGCTTCAAAAACAAATAATAGTGGTAGTGCAAAAGATTTAAATGATATTAAAGAAATTTATATATGGTCAAAAGAATTTAAAGATATTGACAAATCTGCTGATGAATTATTTAAAGAATTAAATAATATAATTAAGTTAGATAAAAAGAAAACAGAGGTGTTAGCAACAGCAATATGTTTTTATTCAGAAAATTAAATATATAATATATATAAAATATGAAAAATTTAAATGAATTTTTAAATGAAAGTTTAACACAAGGACAACTTGTAGATTTAGTACATAAATTACCTAAAGATATAAGCGATATTTATGGTGCATTAGAATCAATATTAAGTTGGAATGATGATGATGTTAATGCTGTTTTATTATCAATGGATAATACTAAATCATTCTTACAAGCGATTGAAGAAAATAAATGGTGGAAAGATCTTTGTGATTGGATAAATGATGAAGATGAAGATATTAAAATGACACAATCTAAACTCAAATCATTAATTAAAAAATATGATAAAGAATTAACTGAAATTTTCTTAAATATGTTTGAAGAAGGTATTAAAGAATTAAAATCATAAATTAAAGGTAGCTTCACAGCTACCTTTTTATTTTTTTATTACAAACATTGATGAATAACCACTTGTAAAAACAACATATCGTTGTCCATCAACATATATTGTTTGTGTACGTACACCAGCATGATGTCCAATATCACTTGATTGAATATCACCAAGTGGATTAATATTTGCTTTTGCTTCACTAATTGTTAGACCTGCTATAAAAGATATAATACTAAATATAACAATCAAAAAATAATTTTTAATTTTTTTCATAAATTTAATATTTAAATTGATTCATTAATTTCTTCCAATGTTTCTGCTATTCTATCATACAAAGAATTTAAATATACATAACCATATGAATGTTTATTATATCTGTTTCTACACTTAATACATTCAAAAAGAATCATAACTACCATACTCTGTACAAACTCATTAGTAATTTCACGTCCTGTTAAAGTATTTGGTAGTTCATAATAAACAACAGTATTAAATAAACAACTATCGTAATTAATAATAGTATTAAGATAACCCATAAATTCTTCATCAAACGTAAGAACTCTAATAGATTTTGCCTCATTAACAATCAGACCATTATCAATAGTCATATTTGTAATAATCTCTTTAATCTTTTCTGAAACTGTATTCATATTATATTTTATTTAATTATTAATCTGTGTATTCATCTTCTGGTGTTCCATCCCAAATAGTAGCAAGACAACCATTAATTTTTGTACATTCACCAAAATAAGAGCTTTTACGAATCTTAAATCGTCCTTTAACTGGTGTAGTTTGTCCTTTAAAATTAGGAACTACTTTACCATTCTGACCATATCCATCATCCTCATACCACTTCTTTGGAACATTTTCAACCCAAATAAAACTGTTTGTCATTCGAGTAATTCGTACAAAATGTGGATAACGAGCATTATAACTAAATGCATAAACTAAAATATCTCCAACTTTCATAATTATTTAATTTATAATATTTAAACGTAATGTAACATAACCAATAACTCCCATATAATTCTCCTTAAGATAATTCTGATCCTTACTACTAAGAATTTCCATACATTTCAAAAATTCTTGAAGAACAGGTACAGGATAATCAAGAAGTTGTTTAATTTCATTAACTATTTCCTCTGGATTATTTCGTTTTTCTGAGATAGTGGCAAAAACATTAACCATCTTCTCTGTGTCCTTTGTAGTATATTTGAGTTTAAACATATTATTTAAATTTCAGATTTTGTTAAAGAGTTTTTTTTTGAATGATATTTTTACCTATCATAAATTAAATATTTAAATAATTACATAATTAATATAGTATATCTCTTGAAAAATTCAAAAAAAATAAGAGGAAATTTAACGTACGTACGTTAAATTTCCTCTTTAATATAAAAATCTGTTTTTAATTTATTAAATATATATTAAAAATTGTTTATTGTCATTCATTACAATTTTTACAGGAATAATATTTGTACCTGGTATTTCAACTCCTAAATCTATAGTTGGTCCTCCTTTTAAATCAATCATACTAATTTCACAATCTTTATGACCTATTTGTTGAATACCAAATGGTGAACAAACTTTATAACATTCATCAGATATTTTACGAAGATAATTATTTACATTTTCACGTGTATTTAAATCAACAATTTCATTTTTAAATTCTATATTATCATGAATTAAATCCCACAATTGTTGAAACAATTCATCATATCCTTCATTATTCTCTATTATAAAATCATATGAATCTTCTTCATCCAAATCATGTTCTGCAACATTAGGTAATTGTACAACACTATTTCTAACAATTTTAATAGTTATACCATTATTTTTATGAATATATTCTAATTCATGTGTAAAACGTACGTCAGTTATAATAGCATATTTTAAATTGTGATTATTAAGATATGCATTTTTAATTTGATTTGAAACATTATTAACAAATACTTGTTTATTTAAATCTTGTTGTAACATATAAGTTCCAACATATACCAAAATATCACGTAAACTCATCCAATATTTTGTATCTGAATTCTTATATTCTGAAATATTATAATAATATTCTTCACATGATATTACGTTATCAGGTCTAATTTCAGTATATTCAAATCCTTTGTTAATACATATCCATGCGGTTGATTTATTAAAATAAAAACATCTTAAATCTATGCCGAAAATTGCAGCGCAAATATATTTTAATTGATCTGCAAATGCTATACAAATTACTTGATTTTTATTATCTTTATATTTTTCATAATATGTTGCTGAAGCATTAGGTTTATTATAAAAATTATCATAAAAACTTTTACATGATTCTATGCTTTCCCAATCTTTCATTAATATAGTATTCAACATCTTTGCAACAGTGTCTTTACCTGAACCAGCCAAACCATTTAAACCAATATACAAAAGTTGATCATTATTCATTTAAATCAATATATAAATTTATCTTAATATTATAATATAGTTATATAATTAACAAATATTAACAATTATTTATTCGTTCTTTAGCAATATTAAAATAATTTGTATCTAATTCTATTCCAATAAAATTTCTATTAAGTTTTTTACATGCAACTCCAGTTGTTCCACTACCCATACAATTATCTAATATTATATCTCCTTCATTAGAATATGTTTTAACTAACCATTCCAATAATTCAAGAGGTTTTTGTGTTGGATGTAATTTACCTTTTCTATTTGGCACAACATTAAATTCTAAAATATCTGATGGTTGTACCCAATTTGGATCATAACGTTTAAATTGTTTTTTCATTAGAGATAAATGATTTGAATTTCCACAATAATGATCATAATTATAACATTGTTTTATTTTACCAACACGTTCTTTCATTATAGGATTATATATACCAGTACCTTTATTAAATATACAAATCTCTTCATAATATTTCATTGGCCTATATTTTGATTTAGCCATTCCTGTTGGTACATTCTTCTTCCAAATCAATTTATATTTAAAATTTTTTATATTTGAATTAATTAAATTAATTGTGAATAATCCTGAACTAAACAAAACAATATTACCATTTTTCTTAATAATTCTATTATAATGTTCCCATAATTTATCGAATGGAATTAATGAATCCCATGATATATTTGTTACAGCATAAGGCAAATCACAAATAATACAATCTATAGAATTATCTTTAATTTTTTCAAATGTATATAAACAATCTTCGTTATATAATTCTATCATTCCGGAACACTCCAATACATTGAATTTAAAAATATTAATAACTACATATTTAATTAAAAATACGTTCGGGTGAAGCCTGACATGAATTATTAATATTTATTTAATATAGTTAAAATTTGTTTAAAATAAAAAATAAGGCCGTAGCCTTATTTTTTGTCTGTTAATATTATCATATATTGTGTACTATCTAACATTTCCATTAATTTTTTATATGTATAATAGTTTTTATTACTTGAATAAAAATATCTATAATTAGGTTGATAATCATTTATTGAATAACATTTACCAACTTCAGCAATCCATTTATTGTTTTCATATCTACATAAGTACATTTTACTATATTTTATCAAATTAAATTTAACTAAATGTAAATATGTATTTTCAAAATTTTTCCAATCAGATTTATTGTCACAATACCATTTTATATTTAATTCTTTACCTGATTTAGACGAATAAACTTTTGGGTTTTCCTCATTCTTTGTTTCTGAATTAACAATAAGTTTTTCAAATAAATAATGATTTAAATTTATCATTTTGACGTTATTGTTTTTTTATAATATTCATTATGAGATTTATCTTTAATACGAATTTCAATTACCGACTTACCTTTATCTGTATATTGTTCTATGGTAAACTCTTTAGCTTTGTTAGGAAATGCATTCAAAGATTCTCCTAATCTCATTAATGCAAGACCAAATTTTTCATTATCGAATTTACTTATATCAAATATACATACATTTGAAGAAGATTCATTTATTTTTGTTATTATATCTTTCATAATTATAAGTTATTTAATTTTTATTCTGGAAAATTAGGATTTTTCTTTAATCCCTTTTGTAATCCTTGAATTATTAAATCGGTTATTTCTTTATTTGAAGATTCATAGTTTTGTAATTTCAAATATGCTTCTTTTCGTGATTGAGATTTCATTTTGTTTATGGTTTCATCAACTGTCAAATCATTTCCATATTTATTTGTTACTGAATAAGCAAGATATTCACATAAATAAGCAATTAAATCCAAATCTATTTTTTTAGTATTTATCATTTTTTCAATATCTGATTTTCATATTCTCCATTGTTTGGTTCAATAACATATTGTTTTGCAATATCTATTATTTCTGTTTGCCAAGTTTTTTGTGATTCATAAATATATTCATTAATTGATTTCATATATATTATATATTATTTTATTTAATATTTTATTTTGTAACAGATTTCATAAATTTGTCATCTTTAAGTTTGTTCATTGCCGAACCTTCTCTATCTGGTAATGCTGACGATTTATCATCTGCATCTGTTCCTCCTTTGAATACTTGTGGCATATCATCTCTAGAAGGTGCGGATTCAAATGGATAATTATTTGCTTTTATATCTAAAAGTCTTTCAGTAATATAATCAATTATATCGTCTTTTATTTGTTTTGATAATTTTTTTGAAGATAACTTAGGAATATATTCACAATAAGTATATATTAAAGAATCATCAAATGTATCTTCAAGATATTTTCTAATTTTCTTTTCATCAAAATTTTTATCAAAGAAATTAGGACCATCTACTTTATTTGATGGAAGTTTACCATTATTATTGTTATCATCCGCTTTAACAGCAGCAATTGTACCTTGAACTGCTTTAAGCATTTGAATTGGTGAAATATCACCATCATAATTAAATGACAATATTTTCCCAGTTGGATTTAATGCTATTGCTTGTAACCATGTATGGTGACCATCAATAACATAATTTTGTCTAAAAGTAACAATTGGTTTGTTTATTTCAATAGGATCACTAAATGTTTTCTTAAATGATTCCTCTTTTACTAATGCATGCTTTAATGATTTATCTAAGTCAATCTCTTTTTGGGTAGGCATTAATTGTGATACTGGTATATTCTTTACTGAGAATATAAGTTTAGTATCACCAAGATCACCACCAAATCCATCTTCAAGAAGTGTCTTAGCCTTTGGATCTTCGAGCATTTTGTTGAGAGTAGCTACATAATCTTCATAATTTTTATGTTTCAACCACTTCTCAAGCTCTTTACGACGTTGCTTATTAGAAGTGGTTGAAACTTCATGAGATTCGAATATATAATCAAAAAGTGATTTCATTTATATTAAATATCTAATATTTGAACATTACCATCTATATTAGAAGTAAATACTAAACGTAATGCTGTTAAATTTTCAGTATTTTCATCTGGTTCTTCAGGTATAACTTGAGGAACATTTATTGAACTATATAATACTCTATCATTTTTTATTTTAATATCATTTCCATTTGATACGAAAATATTTTCAATTGTTAATGCATTATCAGTAATATTATATACTATAGATACAAATAACATATCTTTTCTATTATCATATTGGGTTGCCGATAAAGTATTTGTTGAATATTCTTCACCTTGTTTAAATGTAAGTAATTTAATATTTACATTATCATATTTAAAATCATACCATTTATCATTATAGAATTTAAAATGATTCTTTATATCTGGTGAAGTAATATTTTGATTATTTAATTTAATTTTAATATATTCTTCTAAAATATAACCTGCACAATTTTCAAATAATTCATCTATTATATTTGAATTATATAATTGAAAATTTGTTAATAATACATTAAATGCATTTTTTAAATTATTTAATATAGGATTAGATAATGATATATTATTTTCATCATCTTTGATAAGTATTACAATATTTTTCATAGTAAAAATTATAATTCTTTTATATAAAAATAAAATTGTTAAGCTGTGCTTAACAATTTTTTATTGTATCAATAATAGTTTGAATTGGATCATCTGATTTAATAGCTTTACATACCTTTTCATAATCGGTAAAATTATCTTCTAATGAAAATATTGCATAAGTATTATCATAATTCTTTTCTAAATTTTTATTTTCATTATAAAATTTAATAATATGTTCAGGTACCATTGGCATTTCTATTTCTTCGCCATTATCGTTTTTTGTCATAATCCTATATTCAGGCAATTCAACAACTGGATCATAAATAGGATTAATTAATATCTTTTGTAAGTCTTTATTTAATAATGTAATTAAATAACCACCCAAATTCTCACCTATTACTAAATCTATTTTATTTTCCTCAATAATATTATTAAGATCTTTTATAGCTTCTATCGGACTATATTGAGCATAATAATCTGAAATTACTGTGAATTTTTTAGAATCTAATCCATCTTTTAATTGTTTAATATATTCAGAGTCAGGTGAATCTCCATAACCCCATACATATAATATTTTTAATTTACTCATTTTGTTTTTTAATATATATTATTCTTTGATTTGTACTACCTCTAAATGGACAATGGGCAATATCTCTTAATTCTTCTTTATATGGTCCATCTACTAATACATCTACATATTCTAAAACTTCTTTTTGAACTTTATTTAGTTCTTCATAAACATATCCTGTATATAACCATATATTCTTTTCAGGATAATTAAGCTTAACCCATCTTAATAAAGAATTCAATTCATAAAGTGATTGGTTGGATTGATCTAATGGATCACCACCTGAAATAGTTAAACCTTCAACATAATCTCTTTTTAACCATTCACTTAATTTATTACAAATACTATTAAATTCTTTAGATAATACTTTTCCTTGTTCATAATTCCAAGTCCAAGGATTATGACATCCTTTACATTTATGATTACATCCAGCAACCCATAATGTTACTCTTATACCATTTCCATTATTAATATCTGGGGCAGTTATATCTAAAATTCTAAGCATATCTTATTTACATTTAATTTTATATATTCATTTTATTACAAAATAGTAATAAATTAATATGATTAACAATCTCCCATTATACTTTGACCTATATGATCTAATCGTTGTTTAAATTCTTTTTGTTTACCTTTATTAAAATGTTCTATAGTTGTGCTCAAATAGCCAGTTATACGACCCAATTTAACAATATCTTTACAACCACATTTTGGACATTCTTCTAAATTTTCATCATGAATAGGTTCACCACATTTTGCACAACGATTAAGAGGTATGTTTAATGCAAAATAAGGAATATCGTGATCCATAGCATAATCAACTATCTTTTCAATTGCATCTATATTATTTACACATGTTGAATCTAACTCTACATAAGTAATACAACCAGCATTTGAATATCCTGTAAGTTGGCTTTCAAGATCAATCTTCTTAAATGCATCACAATTATAATAAACAGGAATATGTATAGAATTGGTAAAATATTCTTTATATTCTTTTTCTCCATTTGAATTAATAAAATATGTTACTCCTTCTAAATCATATTCTGGATATGCTTTACGGAACTTATTAAATGATGTATAACAAAGATTCTCGGCAGGAGTATAATAAACACCAAAATTAAGTTTATATTCCTTTTTGAATTCAGATGTTCTATCTAAGAATAATTGCTCAATCTTCTTAGCATATTCCATCCCTTTTTCTGTTGTATGATCATAACCAAACAATAAATAAAGTGTTTCTGACATACCTATTTGACCAATAACTAATGTACCATGCTTAAGTGCAGATATAATTCCTTCTTCTTCATGATATCCAGCCATTGTATGATTTTCATACATATAACGAGCTGATTTATATGATTGTGAACAAATATGATTGAAACGTTCAAGTAACATATCTTTAGCTTCATGAATTTTCTTATCTAAAAGTTTCATAAATTCATTGAACATTTCTTCTTGAACTTTACCAAAGTCTACAGTAATACCTTCATATTTCTTTTCAATTTTCTTACGAACCATCGCGGCAAGAGTTGGCATAATAATAGTTGTTGGGGCAATGTTTCCACGACCATCTTTTATAACACCTGAGAATACATCATCTATATCATCATATCTTCCATCTATAATACATTGAACATTTCTCTTAAAGTTATCAAATGCATTGATATCAAGACCATTAACTGTACGACATCCCATCGTGCTAAAATATTCAATAGGACGTTCATTCATATCTATTTTAATAGATCCTTCGTTAAATATAGGCTCTACATATAATCCAACTTTTTCCATACATTCATCTTGATTTTGTTGAATCATATACCAAAGCTTTTTATAAGATTCTTTATCAAGTGAATTGATATACTCTTGTTTTTGTTTTCTATCAGCTTTAAACCAATTAACTTGATTAGACCAGTCACAATTTGCATAATTAGGATATATACGCATAGCTGTAGATTTAAGTGCTAAACGCTTCAAGTCATAATTAGGTGTACCTGGTTTATCATTAATTCCTTTTTTATATTGGAAAATACCACATGGGAATATTGATGTAACACCTTTTTTACCAAGACCTTCCATAGAAACTTCTAAAAGTGCTTTGATAACCATACGTCCTTCAAGTTCTGTACAAGTACCATAATTGATAGAAGAGAATGGAAGTTGATTTCCTGAACGGGATTGGAGAGTATTTAAATTGTGATACATTCCTTCAACTGCTTGATATGTCTCTTTCTTTGTATCAAATAATGCTTTTTGTCTAATCGTCTTGTCTAATTTATCATTTGCAAAATAAAAATCTTTATCTTCTAATTTAGTTTCTAAATAAAACTCTGTTACCATATTTTCAACCCAATGTTTAAATTCATCATAAGTAAGTCCTAAAACATCAAGCTCTAAAAATTCCGGACGTTGTTCTATCCATTGTGATATATAATGTTTACGATATGATTTACGAACATAAGGTACCATAGTCCAATCAATATGAGTTGCGGCTACACCACCAAATTGTTGTAATGATTGTAATTGGAAGTTAACAGCTACCAATTGCATTGCTGTATTAACTGAACCTGCAGGACGTACATCAGTTTGTCTTGTTATAACACCTTTTTCAAGTTTATCATCTAATGGGTGTGATAAGCAATTATGATCACCTACTAACCAATGATCTGCATCATGAATGTATACCATATTTCCTTCATGATTTCTACGACCCATCTTAGACATTTTCTTTAATGCTCTATCTTTAGCTACAACACCCGATGTTTCACCTAAACGACCACCAAATGATTGTTCATCTAAGTTGGCATTTTGATTTTGAACATTTGTAGCATTAAGCTTCTCTGTAATTTGCTTCATTAAATCAGATTTCTCTTCACGACATTCTTCTCTTTTTTGTCTATACTTAATGAAAGATTCTACAACTTCATATTTATTACGCTTAATAAGCTCTTTTTGTATACAATCTTGAATTTCTTCAATTGGAGTACCTGATCCATTGTTTTTGATAATAAGCTTTTCAACCGATTCCTTTAATTGTTCCAAAAACTTCTCAGGAACTTCTTGTTCAACAGATTTAAATGCTTTATCGACAGCATCAGCAATCTTAATAAAACTATATTCCTGAGGTGTACCATCTCGTTTAATTATTGTCATTCTAAATCACATTACATATTTTTTTTAATTTTTTAACATATTATAATATTTATTAAAATAGAAATTTTACGGTCATATTATAATAAAGTGATATATAAAAATAACCACAAAATTATAAAAAAATCAATGAAATTTAGATGTTTTTAAACTTATTTTTTATCGGTCAAAAAAATAAAGTGTGCCGTTTTTTTGACACACTTTTGAGTTTATTTTTAATAGCCTTTTAGACTAATTTTTATTTAAATTTTTATTAATTTATGTGATTGTCTTAATATATATGGTTTTTTAACATAACTATATTTACCATTTATATATACAAAATTTTTACACCAATATTCATCTTGATCCTTTTCATTAATTTGTATCTTAACAAAACATGGAGTAAATCCAATCACAGTACCTTTATGAAAACTTTCCCATCTTCCATCATACCATTGGTGCATATAAACAACATTGTCACCAATTTGTAATTCATTATCAAATGTATCTTTCATAATTATAAAGTTTTATTTTTAAGTATTTTTATAAATTGATCTTGTGTGAATGTACATCCTGCGGCTCCCTTATGTCCACCACCTTTATATTTATCTTTCAAAAAATCTCCACAATGAAAATTATCATCATCATAAATATTATAAAGTGATATTGTCCAATTACCATTTTTTTGATGCTTGAATACAATAGCATTTTTTATATCTGGATTAGTTTCTCTAAGAGAATAGAATAATGTTGAACTAGACTGTCCCTGATGAAATATTGCACACGCTTTTCGAATTTTTGTAACACCAATTTCTTCATCAGAATTTTCTATTTTCCATTCTTTGTCTGCTGATTCATTAAGAATATTTTGCATTACAATATCATCATATTTATTAAGAATTCGTCCATATGTTTCGAAACTATCTATAAGAGATTTCATTGAAAATTCTAAATTATTCTTTCCATCAACATAAATTTTAACCAAATCTCGAATAATAGGAAGAATTTCATTCATATCAAGATTTAACTTAATAGTAGTTCCTTTATTTACATTTCTACAAAAATTAAAATCAAGTTCTTCTCTTTCATATGACCAAGAATCCCAAGCTGACAATATTCTTAAATATTCAGGAACTGCTCGTTTATTATAATCTTCATCAAATGGATCATAAAGATATTTCCAAACATTTAAAATTGCTGAACGTTTTGTGTCTCGAACTCCAGGAATATTACTAAAATCATTTACTTCAGATAAATGTATAATTGGTGCATGATGATCACACCAAATAAAATCTGTTTTAAATTCTTTATAAAGTTTCTTCATATAAACCCAATCATTAAATGATATATCTACCATAATAATTGATTTATATTGCTTATGTAAATCTTCAATATCATAAGATTTTGAAAAATCAGCTAAAATGTTGTAATCAGCAGGTAATCGATCAATATCTTCAGGATTTATATTTAACTTGTGAATTAAATAATCATACATCAAAGATCCTGAAAACAAACCATCATTATCTTCCTTGTGATAAATAATCAAATACTTATTCATAAATGCTCTTAGATTAATTGTTTTTATGTTTCTATATAATTTATAGTCTTTAAACAAAAAATAGCTTAGAATGACTCGAAATGAATTCTAAGCTATATTTTTAACATTACTACATTATATCAAATATTTAATGATTACATAATTAATATAGTTTAAATTTTAAATTATTTAATAAATTAAAAATCTTTTTTAAAATTATTAGGTGATGTACTTGAAAAACGGCATTGAGACATTTCTTGTGCTGTTAATTCTCTTGTTCCATCAAAATTTCCATTTCCTTTACAACACTTTTTAAATTTCTTGCCACTACCACATGGACATGGATCATTAGGCATTACTTTTTTATTAAATGTACGAATTATTGTTCTTGTCTTACGTGGACGATTAAATTTTGGCATAGATAAACTATTTCTAGCTACTACATTGGCTACTTCTGCATCACTAACTTTAGTTTCAACAACATCATCCATAATCATTTTATTCTTATCTTCCATAATTTAATTAAGATATTTTTTCTTTATTTATATAGTTTTCTAATATTTGTTCTGCATCTTTCTTTATTTGTTCATAATCAGGATATTTAGCATTTAACAAAACTATTTCTGTTCTATCTGCTGGTACAATTAATGTTACTAAAGAATCATCGTTTATTTCTTTATAATTTATAAATTGATCTTTAACATAATTTTTGAATTGATTAAGCCAAGCTATACCCTTTTCTCTACTCATATTTGTTATATCTAAATATACAACAAGTATAGATTTATCTTGATTTAACATTTATTTACAAAGTATAATTTAATTTAAAATAGATAAAAACAAAAAAATGTACAACTTTCGTTGTACATTCTTTATAATTTATTTAAATTTATTAAAATGGTAAATCACTTGTATCATCTGCTTCTGTAGTTACTGCAGCTGCTTGGGAAGGTTTTGAATCTTCAACTTTCTTTTCACCATCTTTTTGATCATTCTTTTCACCATCTTCTTGATCATCAGTTAATCCTTGAAGCTTATGTAATTCTTCTATAGACATTGTTTCAGGATCATTACCTGACTCTACAATTTCAATCCATTCAGATACACGTTTCTTAGTTTCATCAGACCATGGTTTATAAGATAATGTATCGAGTTTTGGAGCCCATTCCTTAATTTTAGCTAATACCTTACTATAAATTGGTAATAATGCTTTGTATTCATCTGAAGAATTAGCTGCTGCAACAATTGCATTTCTTTGTTCTATTTCTTCATCATCTTCACAAGTCATCTTCCAAGCCTTTTCAATCTTACGTACATAAGCATCTAAAATTTCTTGCTCTGAGTCATTTAACAATGGACTCTTGTCAGGATTAACACAACTTACAATATCATCTGTGAATTCACCTGAATAAGTAATCTCACGAGTCTTACGAAGTGGTTGACTTGGATCATCTGGTCCTGGAGCTACATCAATATTAATAGCTCTACCAAATAAGTAATCCATTACAGGAATTGACATCTTACCACTTTCTTTAGCTGGATTCATCTTTTGTTGAAGCATATTATAAATTGTTGTAGGAAGCTTCCAAATCTTAAATGAACCTTCTAAATCTGGTTGATTTTTGTCTTTTAAAATTTGTACAATTACATAACGAGCAAATCTCTTATCATAAAGTTGTTTACCACCCTTATCCTTTGAAAGTGCTTGGTTATATAATACTGTACCTGGATCTGCATAATGGCATTTTTTCCAAGATGTAAATATAGGACATGACTTATCATCAACTGTTAAAGAAGATATTACAGTTAAGAAATTAACCTTTTCATCTGTCTTATATTTAATTCCATAAGATTGTTGCTCTAAGAAACTCTTCTTAGGATTTTCTGGATTATAAATAATCTTAATCTTGCAACGATAATGTCCATCTTCACTTACTGAATCTTGTGGACGTGTTTTGTAAATTAATCCGTTTCCTTGATTTGAATTTTGATTTTCTTCTGAATTGTTGTTAAATAAATCTTGAGGGTTAAAGCCCAATACTTCTTGTTCTGTCATTTTGTTTTGTTAAAATATTTTTGTCAAATTTGAGATTTATAATGTATTCTTATTAACATTTTTTATAAATCTTTAATTATTTATAATATAGTTAATAAAAATATAATTTTTTTTAATTTAATTATTTATTTTATTCCAAATATAAATTTATTAGGTCCAGGAATCATTCCACCACCTTGACCTGTTGGTATTGTTTGTGCACTTACCATATGAGGTAATGACGTATGTGAACCAGGAGAACCAACTGTAGGAATACCAACTAACATCATTTGACCATGTACATCTGCATTCTTAACATAATAGTCTATTGCTTGAGCTATAGTTTTTGCCCATTGTTCTGCCAATTGTTTCTTAACAGTTTCTCCAAATTTCTTAGCTACTTCAGCACCTTTTTCTGATTTGTCACCAAATGATTCTAACAAAGCTTGTTCAAATGCCACAGGCAATGTTGTATTGAATAAATCTAATAAATTTTTTTCTAATTCATCTGGTTTTAACATGTCAATTAATAAATTATTTTATTTATTATAGATCCAACATCCAAATTCAAATAATGAATCTACAATTTCATTCTTTTGATTTTCATCCATATTTTTAATATAAGGACATATAGTAGAATCTACATATTCTGTAGCTAATCTCTTTATATTATTTTTTATATTTTCTGGTGATTTAGTAGATGGACGTTCTGGAGCCTTTTTATCATTTTTATGTGCTTCATTATATACATTATGAGCTTTTTCTAATAAAGTATCTAATAAATCATCACCAAATAATGTTCCGAAGAAATCATTTGTCTTCAAAGTTTTAACTGCTTTTTCTAATTTTTCAACATCTTCTTTTTTTGTAAAATCTAATGTGTCAACTGTTCCTTGATTTAATTCATTACTTAAATCATTTAAAAATTTAAAAAATCCATTATTCATAATATTCATTGTTATTTATTTAGTAATAATAAAAACCTTTATTTAAATAAATCATCCATAAATGATTCAACTTCGGTTTTTTTCTTTTGTTTTTTAGGTTTTTTCTCTTTTTGTAAATCTAAATATTGTTGATATGCAATTTTATATTTCTCATTATAACTATTATTATTATCAATGTTAAATTCTTTTATAGAATATTTATGTTTATTAAAATCTGATTTATATATTTTTATTCTTTCTAATCCTTGTAAAAATATCTTATTTGTAATTGTTGAATCAAAACAATCTACAATATCAAATAACCTATATTTATCTTTAATATCTGATAATCCCAATCCACGACCAATTGATTGCATATTAACAACATTTGATTTAAAAGATTCAAATAATACTCCATAACACAAATCAGATAATGTAATACCTGTACTCATACAACCATAACTTGCAACTAATATACAATTATTATTATCTTTTAATTGTTGTTTTATTTGATTTCTTTTCTTTGGTCCAACACTACCTGTAATTTTTACAATAATATGTTCATTACCAAATTTTTCTTCAATAATATTTGTCAAATGATTTATATATTCAGTATGATGACATAGTATCAAAGTATTTTTATCACATTTTGGTAATATTTCATTACATAATATATCAATACGTTCTGACATAAAATGTATCATCATTCTTTCAACCAATAACCCATTAGCTCCTGCAGAATCAGCCATCATCATTTTCAATAAATTTGCCCATTCTATATCTTTCATAATATCTGATTTTAATGGATCAAAATATATATTATTCTTTGCCATTTGTACACCTGTTGGCATTGATTTTTCATAACGTATTAAAAATTCTTGTTTTTCCTTTTCTAATTCTACTCGTTTCTTTTGACCAGGTTTTTTAGGATTATCTATTTCAACATAATTATTTAAACAATATTCAGCACATTTTATAAATAACTTTAATTGTTTTTCAATATTCCGATATTTTAACCTATATTGGAAAATCTCAATATCTGATATATATCTAGCTTCTTTTAATTGTGCAGTTGTTATTTGTTGTATTTTTGCACCTATTAATGAATGAATACAAAACCTGTCAATTGTTCTTTCTGCTGGTAAAGTACCTGTCATACCATATGCAATCTTAACGTCTCGCATAAATGGTTGACTAATTATTGTCTTAATTTGATTTGCTTTTGCACGATGTGTTTCATCCACAAAAACAATATCATATCCATTAAAAAAATCTGGATTATACTTTTTATTTGGTTTACCTTTAGAGTCTTTCTTTTCTAAGAATTTTATTAATGATTGAAATGTTCCTATTGTCAAATTTGAAGATTCAACTAATTCTCCACCAGCCCAAATACATTCCATCTTAAAAAATTCCTTATAATCATTAAAATCATTAAAACCTTGTTGAACTAAGTCAATAGAAGGAACAATCATTAACATTCTTTTAGCACCTAAATACTCAACACAATATCTATAAATCATATATGCTATAAGAGTCTTACCTGCACGTGTAGCTAACTCACTAACACTACGTTTCCAATTCAATATCTTATATGCACATTCATACTGATAAGGTCTTGGAGTAAAATTCATTCCCCAACTATCAACAATATCTTTAAATTCCTGAAATGTATGTTGTATACTTCTTTTAAAAAATCCTGGTTCTAATCCATCATACTCAACATTATTATCTCTAAAGAACTTATATATCTCTTGCCAAAGACCTATTGAACAATAATATATTTTCTTACCATTTGGCTGATTATATTCAAATAAAAATTCTTCAATTAATATTGGACCATTATAATTTTTTAAATGACAACGAGGATCTATTAAATTCAAATAATTTGTTAAGTTTGGTTGTTTATCATAATTATTATTAGGCTTTAACCATTTTTCATCTTCCTCATTATCATATTTAAGAAATAAATATCTAGTATCTTTTTCAGAAAAAACAAAATGTATCATTTATAAAAACTACTAAATATTTTTGAAATTAATTTACTTGATTTTGAAAATATATCTTCATTATCTTCATTCTTATTCATGTCATTTTCATAATAATCATAATAATCATCCCAATCATCATATTCATAATCATCATCTTTAGAATCTTCATTTTCATTAGTATTATATAAATACAAATCTGGACTAAAATAATTATGACATATTCTTTTAGAATTTATAAAAACTTGATTATATATACATGAAAGATACTCATTATCATCAACACCTTGAATATCTCCAAACATAATATAATAATCACATCTTAAAGATATAGTATATTCATCTTCATTAAAGCTAGATATTATTACATTTTTTAATTCAATAATTTTTAATAATTCATCTGAGTCATTTCTAGATACATATAATATTACATCTGATGAAATATCCTTTTTACAAAAACTATAATGTCCATCTAAAGAATATTCCATTAATTTATTATATTTAAGTGTATTTAATGCATGATTTATAGTATCTGCATTTAATTGACATTTAATTTCAATTAATGGGCTATAACATATCTGATATCCTGATTCTTCATTAATATTAATTTTTATTGAATTAATACTAATATATTGTTCAATATCTTCTACAAATAAATATACATTAACAATTTTATTATGTATATTTTCAATAAAATCCATTTACATATTAACATATTTTAATTTAAAATAGAAAAAACCTCCATGAAATTCATAGAGGTTTTAAAATTAAGTTTATATAATATTAACCAATTATTTTGTTTGTTTTAATATTAACCCATTGGAACATAGATTCAATAGTTCTTCTAACATCCCATGCATCTGCTAATCCACTATTTGTAGCTGAAGATGCTGCTAAGTAAGTAATATAAGAAGTAAATATTGTTGTAGTTGAACCATTCTTTTGTAGAATAGTATTTAAATCAAAATATTTAACTTGATTACTTGTTTTATTCCAATAATAAATAGTATTAGCAGCAGCTGGTTTATCATCATTAAATAAAGAACCAGTTGTATAAGCAGTTTGTATATCTAATGGTAAATATTCATTATAACCATTACTTGTTCGTTTATAGAAATATGTAACATTAGCACCATTTAATATCATATCACCAACTGTAGCTGTTGTAGGTACAGCTGTCATGGTTGCTAAACTTGTTTTACGATATAACTTACTGTAATCATTATCATCAAAAGCAAGATAATTGCCAAAATCATTATTAGATACTGCGACATAATTATTATTCTCAAATTTATATACAGGAATATTATCATTATGTAATGATTTAGCTTCAGCTATAGAGATATGTACATAAACATCATTAGTATAATATACATCATTCTTAAGAATAGTATCTAATGGTAATTTTTTTCTTGTTACTGAAATTATACCATCAACCTCATCAACTTTTGTAACAAATTGTCCTTCTGATGATTTATCTGTATCTGTATAATCTAATGAATTAATAACAGTTCCAATTTGACCAGATACATCAAGTGTATTAATACGATTATTTAAATCATTATATACTTCTCTAACATATGAAGTTACCCATTTTACATCAGTTAATCCTTTAGTGAAATCATAAGTAGCCTCTACATATGGGAAATAAATATATTTTCCTTGTCCGTATAAACCATCTGGAATACCATCTTTAATCTGATTTATTGTAACACTTCCCTTTTGTTCTTTACTTATAACTTTATTACTATCATTTGTATCAAATTTAATTTCATATACAGATATTGATTGTATAGAAGGATTTTGCTTAATAAGTAAATTATAAGTAGTAATTTGGTTAGTTGTACTTAATTGTATATAATTATTTATATTTGTTTCATCTCCTTTATAAATGAAATATGACGCTGTAGCTCCTGCATGATTAGGTAAATATGCTACATATGTTACTCCATCAATTTCATATGTTTGAGCTAATTTTAAATCAATATCTAATTTAACTTTACCAATTGAAGCATCATCACCATCTCTGTCTTTATCCCATAAATTAGTAGAATAATAATTAACAGTTAATAATTCATTTCTAGATTCTGATTTAAATGATGATACCGTTTCATTACCAATTTTACTTTTCCAATCTTTTAATTTTTCAATTTCAATAAAATTAGATGAAATATTATAAGCAAGATTAATGCCAGTATCATCACCATTAGTAATTTGATCTAAAATATAAGCTACTTCGTTAAGAGTTTGTATTCCATCAGCAATGTTAACATATGAACTTGATCCATTAAATGTATCTTCATGATACCAACGAGGTATAATAACCAATTGATTATTACTATCATGTGATGCTATATATCCGTATTTAGCATTATCATCACCATTGTTATCTAATATATCTTTTAAATTATCTAATAATAAAACAGGATATTCTTTACTATTAATGGTTATTTTATTACTACTATTAGGTTCTATATTTGTCCAAATTACATTATTATCATAAATAATAGCAAAACCTTTACCTGCTTCGTTTTTAATAGTAACTTTTTGATAACTACCATCAGCTGTTTTAATAAATACAGGAGTAAATTCATTAATAGTTTTTGTTACATCACTATAATTAAATGCTTCATCAAATTCCTTTTCAATATATATACTAGCACCACCATTTGGAATACCTAATATATTTCGATAAACTCTATTAGCTTGTTCAGTTGAAAATTTGGTAATAAAATCAGTTAAATAAGAATTTGAAGATTTAATATATGACCATGTTTTTGAGTCATCAATAGATATAACATCATATGGATCATAATATGAATATGAATATTCATGTTCATTACCATTAGAATCTTTAATTTTATATGTTCCTGTTCGTTGATTACCTTCACGGGTAATATTAATAGTAATACCAGAAGTATTAACAGTACCAACTGATCTTCCTAATCCATCTAATCCATTTATTCCATCATTAATACCTTTTAAAACAACATTTGTATTTGCTTTAAATATTGTAGATGCAGTATCTTTAGTAACTGGCGTTCCATTAATATTAATACTAGTATTATTATTACCAATTGCTGTTTTAATTTCATCTGGACTATATTGTACATAAATACCATTTACAGTATCTTTATGAATATATTTATTATATTCAATAAGATCATCATTATTTTGATTTATTCTTGATAATAAATTCTTATATGCAGTTTGACCAATACCTACATAAGCATTAATAACTGGCACAAATATTTGTTGTTCATCACCAAGAAAAATTAATGATTCGTTATATTGATTAACCATTGATTGTGTTAAATCGCCATGCTTATCAATATATGCGAACATTTTATTTCCAATTGTATTCATTTATAATTTAATTATATATTTATTATTTTAATATTTTCCAACTAAAAAGATAACTTACACTATCAATTAATGTATTTTGATTAGCAATACCGTATGTTATCTCACCTGTATTATCATTAACATAACTATTTATTAAATCAATTGTTATTGTTCTATCAATTGTTCTATTTAATGTATTTTCGGGTGTAATATTTAAATTAATATATGTACTATTACTATTTGTATGTAAATGATAAAGTAAATATGAATTATCTTCAATTTGAATATTTATATTTTCAATTTCCTTTTCAATACCTGTTGCTGGTATTTTTTCATGTAATATATAATATTCATATTCAGGATTACCAGTATAATGAATTGATATATATTTTGAATTATCGTTAGGATCTTTAATCCATATATTATTGTTATTATGTGTTAAATAATCTATAAATTGTTGTGATTGTCGATCTTCAATTTTTTCATAAACATTATATCTCGTATGATATCCAATTTTTTCTTTATTTTCATTACTTAATAAATAACTACTATATGCATAATTATATGCTTCTATTGTTATTTCAGTATTATTATCTAAGTATTCAGATAAATATGATAAATCAGTTTCAATTATATTAAATCGATTATAAAAACCTGTATATGAATAAGTATTTGTGTTATTATTATATTTTTTTTCACCAATAATATTATATATATCTTCAACATCTTCATTTAAGTGAATAATATCACTCATAATGAATATATAATATTTCTCATGAATATTTTGTATTATACTAGATTTATCTGTAACTTCTTCAAATATACCCGTTGTTGTATTTTTTGTAAATATTTGTCTATCATTAGCATAATTAGTTAACATATTATTTTTAACTAATGTATCATAGGGAACTTCCAAATATCTTGTTTGGTCAATTAATACTTCTGAAAGAGCATTTAATAATTCATAACGACTTAACATGTTTTGGATTACATTTTCCTCTATTTCAATAGTCATCTCGCTAAATTTATTTTCCATAGATGACTGGAAATTACTAAATACATTATTAAATTCGTTTTTAGTATAATAATTACTAGTTATGTTATTTGAAATATTCTTATCTGTATCACTTAATACATTAAATAAATTAATTAAATCTTCTGTAGTATATACATATGAATTTAATCCTTTTATATAGGCACCATTCCAATCAATATCAATGGCATCTAAAATTTTATAATCTTGCCCATTATATTGATTAAGTTTTCCACTAACTTGAATACCTAAATATGTATATTCATTATCCCATTTATGTACATTAGTAAAAATATTATAATTATAACTAAGGGCTGCCATTAATATTTATTATATTTTTGTATTTTTAATTTTCCATTCAACTTTTCCTAATCCGGAATTGTCTGTAATATATAATTTATAAAAACGATTATCGATAAATGATACATCAATTTTATGCCAAGCTCCTTGAAAATTAGTATTATTATCAATAAATATTGGATTTATATTTATTGGTAAAATAATATAAGCATTAAATTTTTTTTGTTGATCAATAATAATTGGTTCTATTTTATCATCTAAATAATATATAGTATCAAATTCAATATAATTAGTTCCATCAAATAATCCATATTTACATTCATTATACCATTTTTGTGTATATTCATATGTATCTGCAGTTTTTCCATCTGAATAAGAAATAATTATGTGTCCATCAATTCCTTTATTAAATGTTACATATATTTTATGGTTTTCTAAATCTACATTATTTATTGTACAATTTTCTGAATCTACATTAAATTTTTCCCAATTATTTAAATCGATTGATGATAATATATCAAAATCTAATATTTGTGATTCTTCATCATTTGGTAATAATGGTTTGTTATTAATTATAATTTTAGGATAAATATATTCATATAATGCGATTTTTCCATTTTCATCTACATATAAATTATATTCATTATCTGAATTAAATTTAAATGAATTATTATTTACTAAATTTTTATTTAAACTTAGTTCAATAGTATTATATTTTCCTTCAATAAAATTAACATTTAATCCACCTTTACCTTTAATTGCTAAGGTATCTGAGTTTTTATTAGCATCAATTTCATCAATTATATTATCATCAACATCTATAGATAATAATTTGGAAAAATATAATAAATTTTCTTTTAGTTCATCACCACCATAATATTCACCTAATGTATATATTCGATGAGTATCAGCATCAAATAATATAGCACGTTCTTGATCAATTAAATACTTTACATAATTAAATGCATTATCTGTATAATTATCGGAGTTAATTCTTACAAATTTCTTTTGTATAATTAAATCTTGAATATCTTCTAAATCAATTTTTATTAAATTTTCATCCATAAATATTTAATTATAAAATTATAAAAATTGCCATTCAAAATAGTCTTTATTATAAGAAAAACTATATGATACTATATTATTTGCTATAGCAGAATTTTGTATATAATATGCTAAATCTTGAATATAACTAATATTATTTAATTCTTCTAAATTTTTATATTGATTATGTAATTTATCTATTTCATATGTAGTAAACTCAGATGAATAAGAATTACAATATGATGTAATTGATTGTAAATTAATAGCTACATTATGATATGAATTAATTCTTGAATTATATTGAGCTAATGGTAACCAACTATGTGATTGATATGATGTTATTGTATCTCTACCTCTTAACTCAGAAATCTTTTTATTTTTATTATTTATAATAGGAACTTGCATAATTTATAAATTACAACAATATCTTTATTAAAAATAAAATATAAGCATAAGTTTTTATTTTTAATAAAAGATCAAAGGATAATATTATGAATCCAAATCGTAATAATGAAATAAATGAATTAAAAAATATTATAACAAACATTTTTATATGTTATAATAATTTAACAACTAAAGAAGCGGTAGAAAATAGACAATCAGAAGATATTATTAAGTATAAAAAACAATTAAATAATGATGATTTATATTTACTTTCAATTCGAAATAATGCTTTAGTTGTTTTCGATAAATGTAATCAATTATTAAAAGAAAGAGTAATATAATTAAAAAATGGAGATGCTCGAGCATCTCCATTTTTTATAATATATAATCATTATAATTGATTTCATCTTTAGCTTCATTACCAACTTCTAAACATTTTCTAATATGATTATTCATAGAAATAATAAAATCTTTCATATCATCAATTGTTTCAAATTCGTAATAAATATTTTCGTTGTTTATTTTAAATTTAACCTTTTCAGGTAAATTACTTCCATCTAATAAACATGTAGTGTCAAATAATAATTTATAATCAATTTGATGTTCTAAAGATAAATTAATTAACATGTCATTCCATCTAAATTTGTTTTCAATACAATATTTAGTTTGTTGATTAATATATTTAGTAATCATTTTTTTAATTGTATCTAATGATGGTTTAGTATTAAATATTTCATAGTACCATTGATAATTATCTCCACCAATATTTTTTAATCCCCAAGATACAATATATTTATTAGATTTATCATTATATATTAATGGTTTAAACTGATTTTTATATCCATTTGTTATATTCATATGTAATTCCAATATTTTTTTGAAACTGGTAGAAGGATCATCCTTCTACCAATATTTTATTAAACTGCTAAACTTGGTCCAAATAAGCAATAACTTAAGAATGATGGATTCATCTTACGATTGCTATGATCAACAGCATTTTGATTATTTAATTTATATACCATATCTGGAGTACTACTATTTATATCATGTGCAACTTGAATATTTTCTTTATTAGAACCATTTATATCTCCAGTTGTATCAGGATTAGGAGTATCATAATACCAATACATTTTACTATGTTTATAATCAGTATATGAATAAATTCCTGTATATAAGTTATCAAAATCTCTTCCTTCTGTTCCTTCTGGTAGACTACTATTAAAATAAAATTTACTCTTATCAAATAATTTAGTAGATAATTGACCAGTTTTGTCTAATTCATCTAAGAATTCTTTAAATACATTATAATTATTCATTACATTCATATAATCTTTTGAAGATAATGGTTTACATACCATATTTGATATACCTAATTTCTTATAATCATTAATATAATAGAATATCATATTACTATCTGAAATAGTAGATGTATTAGAGAATTTAATTTCTCCTCTACGATATGCATTACATAATCTTTCAATTTTTTGTTCTGGATCAGACATAGCTTCAGAAATATCAAATGTACCAACTGATTGTAATGTAAATATACCACCATCAGCACCATTACGTTTACCAGCAGAAATTATTCTATAATAATCATACCATTTAGAATATAAATAACCATCAGAATATCTTTCATAATGTGTAGTATCATGAACAAATGTATTTGGTTCATCTAATAATAAATGGAATGCATATTGATTATTAAAGTTGATTCCATAAGATTCATCATTATACCATGTACTATCTGTTGACCACCACATATATGCTTCTTGTTCAGATGCTAATTTCCATGGATCTAATGATGTATATGTACGTGTTCCTTTATCATTAAGATAAACATATACTAAAGCAATGAAATATTCTTTAATATTTGTTATAACGTATGTTTGTTGCTTATAACCTGCTAAATCATATAAATTCAAATTCTTATCTAAGAAGTATAAACATTCTGCTGGAGTATTTTCATTTTCTCCGAATGCTTTAATATCAGATGAATTTATATTGAAGTTAGTTGTTAATGCAGCTGTACGTTCAACATGAATATCTTTATCTAATGTTGTTTTAATACCATTAAATGATACTGAATATTGTAATTTAGTTGAAGCAGAGAATAAATTACTTTTTGTTGATTCTAATAAACTAAAACTAAATGTATGTGATTTATCATCTGTAGTAATTATACCATTATTAGTAATGTATTCTTTTAAGTTTGGAGTTTCATTAATTGTTGTAAATGAATCTGTAGATAATGTTGAATAATTAGCTTCAGGATATTGTTCATTTGATAAGAATTGAACAGTTCCATTATTATACTTTTTAGTAATATTATCTGAATTACCCCAAACATATTTTACATTGTTAATTTCACTATATGTATGTAAATCATATTTAATTGTTGGCATTACTTGAGATAATAATATTGAATTCTCTGAACTGTCAGAAGTATCAAATTCAGTAACATTATTAATAGATGTAGACTTAATAAGATTAATACCATCTGGTAAGAAATAACCTAATATTACATTAACCTTCTTAGTAGTAACATTATCATAAACGTCTTTAATAACAATATTAAATTCACCAAATTGATACATAGATTGTTTAGCAACAGGTAACTCAATATCAATTGATTCAATCACATTTTGTTTAATTATTGAATTATTTGGAATAATATTATATTTTACAAATATTCCTTCTGGAACAACAATTTCCATTGATTTAACTGGAACATTATATTCAGCAGGATTAATATTAACTTGATAATGATATGAAACAATTTTTTGTGTTCCTTTTGTTTTAATTTCAGATTCAGATTTTACATATTGTTCAATAGTTAATTCATGTTCTTCATTTTCTTCTAATACTTCATTATTATATACTAATTGTATATCATTAATTTTCTTAGTATTAAGATTTACATTAATTAATGAAGTCAATACTGTGTTTTGTTTATCTCCAAGATGTACAAATACATATAATGTGATTTGAGTATTATCATTTTGAATATTTGGTAAATATTTAATAATATATTTACCTAATTCGTTATCAAATTCAACATTAAGTTGTCCAAATTCATTATTACTAATAACTGTATTAGAATTAAATGAAGCTTCAACACTAGTAATATCAACATTTATTGGTTTTTCAATATCAAAAGTTAATTTATATTGATATTCTTTAATTTCATCAATTGTTTGTGTTGTAATTACAGGATCACCATTTGAATTTATAATTACAATATTATCTGAATTAGGTTTAACTAAGTTTTCAATATTAATTATTGTATTAGCAACTGATTGACCTGGAAGTAAACTATCTGTTACATTAATTTCAATTGATTTATTAGAAGTATCTGTATATTCATAAACATCTAATATAGCTGTACCGTTATCGTTTGTTAAATATGATTGAGTAGCACCTTGATAAAATGTATTGAAATAAACATTATTAGTTTTATTCCAAACTGTCATTTTGTTATTAGCAGGATTAACAGATGCAGGAATAATATTAATAATACGTTCATTATTAATTGGGAAAATAGTTGCAGTTATTTTAACCTTTTGACCAGCTAAAACAGTATATGCTTCACCATCATAAACAGGTTCTTTACCATTATCATATCCTGTAACTGTTAAGAATACTGAACTATTACTATCAAAGTGGAATGCTGCGTCTGAACGGAATGTTGAATCTTCCCAAAGTTTCTTAACATCATTAAATTTAGAAGTTGTCATTTCTTCATAATTTTCTTGTGTTAAACCACCATTTGGATTATCTCCATAAAGTTTGATAATACCTTTATTAATAACGAAGTTTTCTACACCCATATTATTAAGACCAAAATCTCTCTTAATAGCATTTAATAAATCAAGTGACTTAATCTTCTTAGTAGCTGCAGAAACATTTGGATTTTCTTTAGGTATACTATCTAACCAAACATTAACATCTTCAGCTAAATCACCATCAATATTACCATAATATTGTTCAAGTTCAATTGTATTGAATGATAATGAGCATGAATAATCAGACATTCTTACATCATATTTCTTAAGCATTATATACCAGTTAAGTATAAATTCAAATAGTTTATGTCCTTCAAATGCATTACCGCTAACATTTTCAATTTCAACTCTTGTTAATGCAACTGATGGAGTAAATCTAAATTCATCAACAGAAACACCATTTAATTTTAATGTTGAAACTGAACTTGGTAATGAAACTTCTTCTAACATAACACCTTTAGCAGGTATGAAACTATTAATAGAAGAACCATCAGCTAAGAATTTAGTAAGGTTACCTAATTGAGAAATATCAATAGATTTCATTAATGAACATGTTCTAATATCTAATACTTTAAGTGTCTTTAATCTATCAATTTGAGATATACCTTGAACAGCACATCCAGGTATTTCTGAAATTGGTTTATCACCACCTAAAATAAGTTCTTCAATTAATGAACCTTTTTCAGGAGCCCAGCTACATGTAAGTACTTGTCCTAAACCATTACGATTAACACTAAAGTCAAGAACTTTAGCTTTATAAACACCATACATTTGCATTGGGTTACCAAGAATAAGAGTATCAACTGTTTCGAACATATGTTCTTGACCAGCTTCAAGTTCTACAAAGTTATTACCTAATATATTATTATTAGAAATAATTGAGTAATAGAATTTAGAACCAGCAACTATTCTTAAGAATGGTTGTTTATTACTTGGAGAAGCTTCAAGACCCATATAGAAGTCTAAACGGTTTGTAGCATATTCACCAGCTGACCATTTAGAATCATAAAGATCGAAACGGTGTCTTAACCACCAATCACGGTGTGATGCACGAGAACCTTGTAAGAATGGAAGATACTTAGTATTTTGATATGGATTATATGAAGCAGTACCTTCATTATCTATATCATTATATGTTCCAATATACTTATACATTTCTGATTGGTTATAAAGTCTTTCTGACCATGTACCTGATTGTTTAACGTTAAACATATCAAGCGCAATATCATAAGTAAGTACATTAGATGTTACCATTGCAGTAGCAGCCTTTTGAACTTTATCTAAGAAATCTGGATCTTGTTCAAGTGTATTCCAAAGAACTGAACCGAAACCAGCGAATGCATAAGAACCAACTGATTCATCATATGTTTCACGAGTAACTTGCCAATCATATGCTAAGTAACCATCATTACGAACACCAAGTACAGTATCATTATCATAGTTGATAAAGTAATAGTGTTTAGCATCTTCTGTTGTCATCATAGTATTCTTAATAACTTGGTCAACACCAGCAAATCTCATTAAGTATACATAGTAACATGCTAATTTCCATACATCAAAGTGTTCATATTTTTGATCTTGGAAATATTCAAATTTAGTCTTTCCTTTGAATGAAGTACCTTTAGAAACCTTTTCACCAGTACCTGTAACAATTGTTACTTCTTCACCCGATGCATAAGGTACTGTCTTACCCATTTCATCAACATATGTATAGTTATTACCATTCTTAGTTAAGTAAACTGTTACCCATGCATTTGGATGTATTTGTTCTCTTTCTGAATTCATACGTTTACCATCATAAGTAAATACACGACCAGTATATACTTCATCCTTCATTGGAGTTGTATTAATTGTCTTTGTAACAATTGTACGATCAAATGTCTTATCAATATAATACCATTGTCTAATTTCATCAGTAGCATTTGGGTACCAATCCATAGCTTCATATGAAATTTCATTTGGATCATCACTTTCTTCAATAATATATACGTATGGAGTACCTGAATTTAATACATCATAAATACGTTGAATCATTAAATCTTGATTAGTTTCATTTTCACTATATAATGGTTCCATTGATCCAGTACTTGTAGCAGTAACTTGTGATGCATAAGTTTGACGATAATAAACAATTAATTTACCTTTTTTATAAAGATTAGCTTTAGCAGCTTCTATATCCATTAATGTTGGTTTACCTGTATTATCATCATAAATTATAGCACCATCTGAATCTGTAGCATAGAAATTAGCTGTCTTATCTTTTGGAGACATCATTGGAACAGAAAGATAAAGTGTTTTATTTGGTAATGAATTTAATATTGATTTATCTTCAAACCATTCTTGAGCTGTTAAATCATCAAGTTTAGTAAAATCGCTTAATTCATAACCATCTTTATCTTTACCTGGTTCACCAACACGAACACTTACAGCATCTTTACAGAAATTAACGAAACGAATAACTGTTTCTAAGTGATCTGTACGAGTATCATTTAAGTCATCATTATCTGGCCAACGAGCTTCATAAGTCTTAAAGATAGGACGATCTTCATTATTAGCTTCACCTGGTGTATAATCAACAGTAGAACCATCAACATTATCAGTTGTAGCATCATTCATTTGAGCTAAACGAGAACCGTTTTGAAGACATTCCCAACATTCTGTACGTTGATCATCATTACCAGCATTGAATAAAGTATTACCATCTTCGTCTTTAAGATCTTCAAATCCAAATAAAGGAGTAGAACCTTTATCAGTCATAATGTTATAAAGACCTAAGAATACTGGATCACCATATTCTTCTGTAAATTGATTATTATCATTTTTGATACGAGGACGGTTAATAATAATAATTGGATAACCATCACAAGATGTTCGAATATCACCAAATACTAATTTTTGAGATACATTATTAATAGTAATTGTCTTATCTTTGTGAGATTCATCATATTCTTGCATAGCACGTTGAGCATTAGTAGCACCAGGTTTAGATGTCATGAATTTATTACCATCTACATCATATGTGAAACCTTCTGTACCAATTTCAACATCACGCATTACATCACCCCAAAGTCTACCAACACCAGCATTATGTGTCATAGAAGACTCTGCATAGTCACACTTAACAGTCCATCTATCAGTGAATAAATCTTTTTGTTTATATCTTGCGTATGCACCTTGTACATAAATAGGTGCACCTTCATTTTCAGCTACAAATTTATTAAGATTCTTAATCTTATTCTTACATGCTTGATCAGAGAAAATCTTAATACCAGAGTGAACAAACATTACAGCAGTATCATAAGAAATTTCTTGAGGATAATCTTTTAATGTTTTCTTGTTTCTTAATGGTTTATATTCAATACCATTAATTGTAAATGGTTCATCTGGATTTTGTTCTCCTGATTGGATTCTTGCAATTGCATCAGCATCTGTAAGACCCCACCAAACACGAGTTTCGTATTTATATCTATCAGCAGAAGCAAAACCTCTTAATGTGTTTGAATCGGCTGTTTTATTGAAATAAGGTCTAAAGTTACGACGTGGGTAGTTCATTGAAGAAGTACCTTGGTTAGACATCCAAGCATCACGAGCAAAATAGTTAAATTCTGGATGCATAGGATCTTGATAAAGAATATCAACAGGAACATTAGCTTTCTTATTGAATACTTGTACAATAGAGTCTGTAATATTACCATATATAGTCATAACAGGTATATGTAAATCAGAACTTAATATTTTACTAATATTAATTGTTTTACTACCTTCATTATATATATCGTTTCTTAAATAGTTTCCACGTACATCATTAGAATCTGCAATAAAATTATCAACTTCTTCATCTAAAGTAAGTGCACGGCTATAAATTCTAATATCATGTATTTTTGTTGTTACTTTACCTTCAGTATTACCAATAGTAAATTGTGCATAATCTTCACTTGTACCAATACAACTATCATTTATAGGGAATTGTGCTACACGATCAAGAATACCATTAACAACAATATACATTAAATAAGGACAATCAAGACCTTGAGTTTGTGTTTGATCTTGTCCATTATAGCTAAAGATAAATGCAATTTTTTGACGAGCACCATCTTTATAATTAGTATGAATATTCATACCACCATTAGATTGTAATGATGCTTCACAAGCTTTAATAGAAATACTAGCTCCATTAGGATCACCATATTGCATAATCAAAGCTTCATCGTCTTGTACATTTTCTGTTTCAAAATCAATTTCAAATGTTACACCTGTTTTATATAAACTAAATATATTTACAGGTATAGTAACAGTAGCATTATTATTAAGTACTAAACAATTATCAATCCAACCATTTTGTGAATTCCATAATACATTATTAAATTCTGCTTCATAAACAACTGGTTTTGTACCAACCATTTTTTCATATTTCCAAGTAGCTCTTTCTTCAGCACCTTCGGAATTACTACGGTTAAGAGCAGAAAGTTCTAATTCTAATGATGTAGTTGTTTTTGTAATTTGTACACTAGATTCTTTAATATTAACATCAATAGAAACAGTTTCACCATTATTAGCTGTGTTAATAATTTGAAGTTCTTTATTACCATAGTTTTGAGATGTATAAGTAAATGTAGAACCTGTACCTGATGGAATTTCTGCTTGTGTAGTAAATTCAGGAGTAACTAAATTAGATTTATCATATAATTTAATATCTATAACAACTGCAGAACCATCAGCTGAGTTACCACGACCAGATGTATCTAATACAACATAATCAGTAGCAAAACTTAAGTATTGTTCAGAATTAATAGAAATTCTTGAATTTTGTGGTAAAATTGATGGATCTTGTCCTTCTTTTACAATATTCGCAAATGCATTATTTTCATATGTTCTTTGGAAAAGAATATATGAACCATTAACCATACCAGTTCCTACAAGTACAAAATCATAATAAAGAGTTTGTGATTTAATTATGTTTTCTGCACCATCTTGTATATAGAAATACATTTGAAGATTGTGCTTACCTGTAGTAGCCCATTCATATTTTGTTCCTTGTTCGTTTACAAATGGAATAATTACATCATATTGAGATGGATTGTTTGTACCAACAAATAAATCTAATGTTTGTTTATTATCACGATTATCAATTAAATAAACTTGTTTACCATCTACAAACACACGTAACATTTTTGTACCAGCACCACTAGCTATAATATTTGTAGTAAAACTATCATCATCTAATGAAATTCCTTGATATAAGCTATAATCACTTTGTGGATTACCAAAAGTTGAACTTAAACTTAAATTCAATACTCTATATTGATATGTTACAGTTGTAGAAACATTATACATCAATGAAGTAATAGTGAAATTAATTGTATTAACACCTTCTGATAAATATTTACCAATTTCATCAAATTTATAATCAACACCTTTAGCAGGATCACTTGGAATATCTACACGAATTGTAGGTAAAGTACGTGTTCCTGATACATTATTATTAATACTAATGTTAATGGTAGATTGACCAGCTTGTGGAGAATTAGATTTGTCTTTTACAACATAATTAAAAGATATTTCTTGATTATCTTTATCTGATAATAATATTGTTTTTGAATATGCACCAGTTTTAGATACTTCAATAGTAGCAGGAGCAGGAGCATCAAATTGTGCTAAAATAAAACTAGTTCCTCCTTCAGGATTTGTGGCCCATAACGCAAAATTTTCTTTATCAGCAAATATTAAATATTGGTTTGTTGGTTTATGACTTGATACCTGAATACCGTTTTCGGTATCTTTATATTCAGAATCTTTATCATAATACATAAAACCAAATTTACTTTCTAAGCTTTCTTTAAGAAATTTTTGGATCTTTTCACCTGAAACTGGAAGACCATTTGTTGATTCGTCACCACCCCAGTTTACATATTTGTTAATATCCTTTTCGTAAAGCTTTGTAGCCATATAAATTTAATCTTTACTATATTTTTTTTATTTTATATAATTAAAAATAAAACTTATCAAAATAAATATACATAAATGTTTTATTACAAAAACAAAAGGGATAGAAAACTATCCCTATATTTATCCGATTGTTTCATCCCAATAATCTGCATGAAATGTAACTTGTAATGAACGAACATCTTGTGAAGTATAATCTAAAGATTCCATACCTTTAATATCTGTTACTACTACATTTTTTAATACAACTTGTCGCCAAACAGTACCATCACGATTTGCTTCTAGAATAATCATTTTTCCATATGCTTGTTGAATCAATGATACAACACCTGTTGACATTGTATATATAAGATTTATCCATTCCTTAAATAACCTAAATACATAAACATCATTTCTATTTCTTATGTTTAAGTTAAATAATATTGTATATTCAATTCCTGTATTATCTATAACAGGATTAAAAAATGATCTATCAACTCCTAAATATTTTTGTTGATACATTTTTAATGAATTATTCAAATTATCTAATCCAGAAACAGAAACAACTTGTTGACTTAATATATTAAGCTCATCTTGATTATATTCTCCTTGCATAGATGGTGGAACACTGAATCCTACTAAAAATATAGATTGTTGTACAGGATCCCATTTATTCATACCAGCAGCAACATTCTTTATATGAGGTAAATGTGAAACTTGACTTGGCATATTAAATCTTTAATACTTTATATAAAAATAAAAACCTGTAGATATCTCCACAGGTTTTATTATATTATTGCGTTGAATATTTTAAGCAGTAGTACCAAATTAATCAACACCAATTTCATAATTATCGGTCTTTTCTTCCCAATAGTCTGCACGGAATGTAACAGTTAATTGACGAGCTTCTGAGTTAGAATAATCTAAACTATCAAGACCAGCTAATTGTGTAATAAATACATCTTTGAAAATAACTTCTCTCCATACAGTACCATCACGATTAGCTTCTGAAATGTGCATTGTATCACATGTATAATCCTTCTTTAATGTACGTTTACCATTACCAATATCATAACTAAGACGACCCCAAGCTTTGAATAAATTCAATACATAAGCATCTGTAGTATTACGTAAGTTAAGGTTAAATACAATAGAGAATTCGGCAGTTGTTGCGTCAAGAGTTGGATTCAAGAACGATACATCTACACCTAAGAACTTTTGAGAGTTAACACCAGCAATTTTTTGAAGTGCATCTAAACCAGAAATAGAAACAACTTGTTGTGAAAGTATTTCAAGTTCATCACCTGTAAAACCTTGATCAGCTAAAGCTGCAGGTACAGTAAATCCTACTTCGAATATTGATTGGTGCATTGGATCCCATTTTTCCATTCCAGCCTTTACATTCTTAATATGAGGTAAATGTGAAATTTGACTTGCCATATATTATTTATAAAATCAATATTTTTTGTATCTTTAATAAAAATAAACTAAATTGGAATTTAGAAGGAGCGAACTCCTTCTAAATTTTTATATTAGTCTTTAATTGATGCAGTCATTTGACCACGACGGTAAAGAGTAAGTTCTTGTACCATCTTACCACAACCGAATCCAGGTTCGATATGTGTAGAAAGTATTGCCATTTCATTTTCAATAATTTCATCTGTGTTATTAGATGAATCCATTACATTAAGATAAGCTTCAATACCACCATTAGCAGCAACACGACTACAAATAGTGTTAGCTTTATCAAGAATAGCATTACGTGTTGTTTGATTGTTGAATTCCCATTGATATTGTTGAAGAACTTTTTCAATCTCATCTTGTAAATAAATAACCAATTCACGAATATTAACTTTAGAAAGACCAGAAACAGGAGTTTGTTTAGCTGTTTGGTTAGAGTTAATAAATGTACCAAAACCTGGTTTGTAAACCATACAGTTAACACCATAAGGTTCCATTACATTAAGTTCATCTTGTGAATAATTATAGTCAGGACCAACAAGACCACTAGCAACGATTCTACCATAATTAGGACCAGCAATGATATAATAAGGTTGACGAGATGTATACTTTTGCATGAATAAGTTAGAAACTAAACCTGCAGCAGGAATAATACTATCAACATAACCATCAGAGAATTTTAATGGTGTATAGAATGCGCAGAATGATGCACCTTCATCATCTGATGGTAAACTAAATTTAATACTTGTTGCTTTCTTCTTATTAGAACCAGCTTCTATATAATGTACATCAAATACATCATCGGCATTTGTAAATGAAGTATATGGACACTTAGTAAATGTCTTAACTGATGGGAAGTTCAATATTGCAAATGCAGATTGTTTTTGTTTACATAAGAATGAAAGAACATTTTTACAACTTGTATCTACATATGATTCGAATGTATCAATTACATAACGATAATCAATATCTGATTTATTAAGAAGACCTGTACGAAGTCCTTTATAATCAGTTAATGCTTTAAGTATGAATTTTTGCCATTGTAATTTAGCATACATTCCAGTTCCATCTGGTTTAGCATGATTATATGTATAACCTTCAAGATATTGAGGAACCATTACACCAATTTCTTGGTTAAGACCACCATCAATTCTAATTAAATATCCATCACCAGTTTCTAAATCAGTATAAACTTTAGGTTCACCAGAGAATGTTACATAATAACGTTCAACATTACCATATGCATCATAATCAGCATCTACCTTTTGTACATATACATTATCATAGAAACCATCTTTATAATTATCTTCTTGTGTAGATCCATCATTAGCAAGTAAACAATCACCTACTTGTAAAATTGAATAAAGAGTATTTTCATAAACATCAGTAGAAACAGCTGCACGAGCACCATTAATTGTAACATCTAAATCCCAAGCATCACAAGGAATAAATGTTACTGAAGAACCATAAACTGAATCTTTTTCATTATTTTCCATTGTAACAACAACATCAAGAAGAGAAATCTTCATGTTCTTATCTAAATCAGTATATATTGATGTTGCATTTGTAGCTTCAAGACGAGCAATTGCAGTAATTACTCTTTGTGGACCATATTGTACATATTCACCATTTGCATTAATGAATGGAGTATCACCTACATTATCACCATCAGCAATAACTTTAAAATATGTACCATATCCATTTAAGTGTTTCATGAAGTGTTTATTATCATCAGAGAAATGTCTTGGAGCAATTATTTGATGAGTTTCAGGATCTTCTTTACCATTGTAATTAGCATCTACTTCATATGCACAACCAAGTTTAACACCAACTTTCCAAGCTTCTAATTCATCTTCACATCTAATAGTAATAGTATTTTTTGCAGTATCTTTATCACCAACTTGACGTAATACAATAACAGAGTTATTTGGATCTGGATCAAAACTACTTACATACAAAGTACCCATTACTTTACGTGTACCTTCATTAAGAGGAATAATAGCTTCATATTTTCCTTCTTTGTTCTTAGTTACAACATTATTTCTAAATGTAACTTTGTTTGTAATTAATTGAGAGTCTTTATTACCAAGAAGACTTGTTTTTGCATTACCATTATAGATGTTCTTAAGATTAAGAGCTGTTGAAGATTCTTCATTATTACTAATTGATAAACGACCAGAAAGATCGATTGAAGCAGTTTCATCTTCATAAATCATATCAGTGTTAAAAGACATCATCATATTATGTACATCTCTATCATTATTGAAAGCAACATCAAGAGATACATATTGTCCCTTCTTATCCTTAAATTCAGGAATTAAACAACCAACATAATGACCTAATGCATGAGAAGTATCATCATTATAAAGTGCATCAAGAGTATCTTCCCATTCACCATATGCATTTACTACATGGTTAACAAGTTTTAATTGAGCATTACCTGTTTCAGAATCACGTATAATACTTCCATTTTCATCAGTAACAACTTCAAAATACTTCTTAAGAGTTGAAGATGCTAATACTTGACCAGCATTAAACTTAGTACCAAATACATAAATTTCAGCAAAGAAATCACTAACAAGTGAATTAGCATATGGTTCTAAGAAATCAGGAATTTCATCTTGTCTATCACTATACCAATCAGAAATAGTAAGTTTGTATTGACTAACGGCACTTCCTGAAGCCTTACGAATGAAATAAGTTGCTGATGTTTCTTTAGTGTTAGTAGTAGCAATATTAATATATTGATCCATAACTGAACCATCTACTGCTTTAAGATCATTAAGTTTTTCAGCATCTAATTCCCAGAAACGTGTGGTGTTATAAATACTTTCAACACTTAATTCAACTGAATCAATAATTTCAAATTTAGGATTGAATGCTGTATTGATTGTAGCACCTTGCACTGTTTCAGTAGTAAACTTCTTAAGGTTAAGACAAAGAATAGGACCTGCAGCCAATGCTTGTAATGCTAAACGGTGGAAATATACACCACGTTTTTCAAGTTTCTTAGAAACGTCACCAAAATATGTTTTGAAATCTGTAACATTTGTGATGTAAACAGGAATATTAAAAGGACCTTTATCAGAATATCCTACAACTAAACGTAATATTTCTGCATCTACACCAAGTACTGTTGATTTGTCAAAAACAACACGGTAAATTCCAGCCGCTTTAAATTGTTGCAAATATACAGGAATCATTTATATTTATAATTATATATTTATTATCTTAAAGTTAACTATTTTAAATTATACCACAAAGCATAACTAATATAATCTAACTTTTATAATTAAAAATAAAACTTTTCAAATGAGATGAAATATTTATTTTAATGATTATATTTGAAAAATACTTTTGATATTAAATAATCATAATTATTCATATTTTTTAAAATAAAAATGGTGGACCGAAGTCCACCACCAAGTAATAAAACTTGTAATATATATAGAGGCGAAATATATATTCCTTCGCTTTTATATATGCATAGATTAAATGATACCAAATTCTGGAGAATCGATAACAAATGTATAATACATTGTTTCTGGGAAGAAACCAGCATCAACAATAGCATATCTAGAGTTGATAAGCATCTTAGGAGCCATTGTACCTTCAGCAGTAATAGATACTGTATCAGCAAGGATATAAGGCATAAAGATTGCACCTGGTTCATTACCATTACCTTTACGACCAACACAAATACGTGTGTCATCCCAAGCCATATAAGGGTCAACATAAATCTTAAGACCTGCAACTGAACCAGCCATGTAAAGATCTTTAGAACCATCTTGTGCCATACCGTTAACCATTGGAGCAACAACGTAACCTGAGCAATCTTGAAGAGCTGTAGCGATTTGACCGTTTGTTACAATCCATGTTGGACGACCACGACGACCTGTGATTTGGATTAAGTTAGCAGCAGCTAAGATACGAGACATAATACGACGTTGACGTGTATGTAAGTTTTCAGCTGATGTATTAACTTCTGCATTTTCAATAGTTCCCCATGTACCTTTGTGTTCTACACCGTATACGTCTGCATAAGTCTTAATAGAAGTAGCAGCCATTGTTGTAGATGTTGTACCCATATGTAAGTTAAGATCTACACCTTGGAAAGTTTTTTGATGAAGAGCGTTAGTTACACCAAGAGCAAATACGTGTTCAAGGATACGAGCGTTGATAGTTTGAGAGATTTCATTTTGCATAGCTTCCATGATCTTAGCAACTGCATCAACACCATATAATGGAAGGTCTTGAAGTTGTTGACGTGTAACTTGACCAGTTACTTCATAAGAACCCATTTCAACCCATTTTGTGAACAATCTAAGTGATAATGTGTTACCAGTACCAGTTTCGTTTTGAGCACGAGTCATTGGTTCTTTCTTACCAGTAGCAAAGTTAGCGAAGCCATCAACGAAGTCAACCATTGTTTGAGCGTAATCAACGTGGTGTAAGTTAACTGTCTTACCAGCAGCTGTTAAAGTAGCACCTTGACCATCAGCAAATAAGTCAGCAACAGCCTTATTAGCGCCATTTTCACCAGTTTCTTTACAATCTTTTACTTCAACGATGATACCACCATCCATACGACCAAATGTCTTGAAGAAACCATTAAATGTAACACCACTACCTTCTACAACAACTGCATCATTTTCTTTAACAGCAGCTTTAAGAGCAGCAACTTGAGCAGCTACATCAACAGCATCTTGAGATTCGTCAACCATGAACTTGATGTAAAGAGGTTTGTTTTCACGACCTTCACCAACACCATCAATACCAGCAACTTCATTGTTACGGCCTAATTTACCACCACTATATGGGAAATCCATATAAGAAAGCATTTGCCATGGACCTTTAGCTGGAACAACTGGAAGAAGTTCGAAACCAATAGTCATAAGAGCAATGTTAAGAGCCATTGGAAGTGTTGATACAGGTATATCACCAGAACCTGGAGTTTGTGTCCAAAGATCAGATGGTTTAGCACTTGTAGTTGAAAGTTGACCTGGTGCGTATGGGTTACCAATACCATTAGTATTAAGAGGAGTAGCATAGATAGGACCTACACCTTGACCTGCAGGAAGTACATTTTGACCACCAGCTGGTGTAGCATTAATTCCTAAAGCACTTTCATGAATTTCATGAATTGCAGCATATTCAGATACCCAACTTAACTTATTTTGATCTTTAATATCAAAATTTTCTGTTAAAAGTTTTGACCATGTTTCTTGGCCATTTGTATTTGTAATCATTAAATATTTATAAAAATTTATTTGTTATATTATTTATTTACTTAAAAAATGAAATAATTATACAATTAACTTTAAATAAAAATAAAAATATTTTATTTGAAAAGAAAATTATACATTAATATCCTTTACGAAGCAAAGCCATTTTCTTAAATATACCTGAGTGATATGTGTCTTGAACAGGTTGTTGAGATTCTGTTATTGGAGCTTCTTCAAAGTTAATTGTACTCCAGAATGACTCAAGTACACCTGGTTTTGTAAAATTGTACATTTTAGAACGACGGATAATATCTTGTTGCTTAGCTTCAGAAATCATTTCCCAACGAGGCATATATTCTGCTGGCATGTGTTCAACAACATAAACTCCTTTATATTTGTCGTCTACTTGTTTTTGTTGTAATAATTCAAGAGCTTCATCAACTTTACCCTTATTTTCAATTGCTTCTAATAAGTTGTCAATGTTTGATAATGACTCTTCTTTTCTATTTTCCATGAACGCATTAATATTAGTATTAACTTCTTCAAGAATTGTGTTCTTGTGTTCTGGAGCAAATTCTTCATTAATCCAACTATCAATTGTTGGAACTAATTCTTCAGTGATCCATCCTTGTACTTCTGGAGAATATTCTTCTGTAATCCAGTTTTGTACTTCTGGAGCAAATTCTTCAACAATCCAGTTTTGTACTTCTGGAGCAAACTCTTCTGTTACCCAATTTTGTACTTCTGGAGCAAATTCTTCAGTAATATAACTTTCAATAACTGGAGCAAATTCATTAATAGCCCAATTTTGAACACCTTCAGCAATTACTTCTGTAGTATTAGAAATTTCTTCATTAACTGATTCCATTACTTTTTCTTTGAATTCTGGAGCAAATTCACTTTCAACCCATTCTTGGATTTTTGAATACTTAATCTCTGGAATTTCAAGATTATCTAATTTTTCAGTTAAAGTTTTGATTTCTTCGTCTTTCTTTTCAAGACTTTCTTGTGCTACATGTAAATCGGCTGTAAGACCTTCAATTTTTTCAGAAAGTTTATCAATAGCTTCTTTTAAATCTTGCATAGTAGCTTCTTTATTATCGTTATTTTTGTTATTATCCTTTTCTTTATTATCTTCTTTATTATCTTCTGATTTTTTATCTTGATCTGATGTATCATCTGATTTATCACCATCTTTAGGTTCATCATTTTTAGATTTGTTATCATCATCTAATAAATCATCAGATTCATAAATAATACAGCAAGATTCATTAAGTGATTCAAATGTTTGATTTTCAGATAAATTCAATTTTGCTTGGCTAAAACCTGGAGTACCAACTAAGTCATATGTTTTAAGACTAGTTAAAGTAACATGACCTGATTCATCAATAGAACCTGCTGCTCTTGAAGAGATATAAAGAGGTACACCTGCTTCAATAATAGCTTTAGCATTACGTCCTTTATCAGTATCAATCAGAACAATTGTACCAGTAACAGTACCATCCTCATTCATTTCTATTGACTCAATCTTATGTGAAACATTATTTAAGTTAATATTCATTGAATTAGGATGTTCCAATTCACCTAAACAACCTTCTGTAGCAATAACCTTTTGAAGAGACTCAACCATCATTCCATAGTTTTGCTTATCATAAATACGATTATTGTTATTTTTAACTCCTGCAACACCAAATACACCTGTCAAACGTATTTCTTTTGGATTTGAAGACTCTACAATTTGCATTGATGAATTAATATTGTTCATAGTCTCAAATACCAAACATTTTTTATTTGCCATTTATATTATTGTATATATTTAGTATCTTATATAAAAATAAATAAATTATGGATATTAATAAAAATACCCAATTTTATTTATAAATTTCTTTATTAAAAATAAAACATAAAATTAATTTTATGTTAATTTTAAAAAAGAGTTCTAATAGTTATATCAATATCTGTTTCTACCCAATACCATGGAATATAAAATCTTATATATTTTTTTCTTCTACGATAATCCATATTTCCTCTAATAGTCATATGACCATAAGGACGTGAAGCTATTGCGTAATATGGATTATTTGGATTATAAGTATTTAGGTACATAATTTTAGATTCATCTACATCATATATATCATCTATTGTTATATTATTCCCAGGAGAATAAGTTCCATAATAATTTGCTAGACATCCATCTGATTGACCCGTTTCAATATTTTTAGAATATGAATCAATATATATTGAATTAACCATACTTTCCGAAGTTGATTTGTTTCTGCATGTAGCTATTATATAATATCCTGTATAATATTGACCAGATCCATCAAGATACCATGAACATTTATATGGATTATTGTTGTTACTTCGACTAGAGAATAAATCAATTTCTATTTCACATATAAGACGTACACATACTCTACTAACTTGTACACCATTATTATTATATCCAGATACAAATGGATATGATCCATATAAATTTATATTATATGAAAAATCAGTCCGACAATAAACCCACTCATATAATGGATCATTGACCCAACATATTGATTCTGGATCATTTGGGTTTGGATTATTATATGGAGGTTCTAATAAACTACTATATGTTGAAGAAGAACCCCATCTCATATATCCTTCATAAAACCATTCATAACCTACAGGTCGTGTTATATGTATTGCATTTGAATCTGATACTGAAGTTTGTACATATTTTTTATTATCTAAAAAATCTTGTCTAAAATTATCATAATCACATATTAAACCTCCATCACTAAATATTAAATTATTATTATTGTAAATATCTGTGTTTATAGACGTTGATATCATATAACAAAACTCATCATGACGTTGCGTATTTGTATTATCATTATTTATAAGTTGTAATAATTTATATCTATAAACATACTCTGGAGGTATTGAATAATCATCATGATCAGCGTTATGAAAAACTTCTTGATACATAGTTTTATCCGGAGGTATACCAGCTTCAGAATCATACATATTATTTATTGTACTTATATCTTTATATAATTTAACTTTTACACCTTCTATCATTAATCCTTTCTTAGATGGTTTATACATTGTATTATAATTATCATTTTCATCAGTATATACATGTATGTGAATTTTACGACATAATTCGGGATAATTAGTAATTAATTTATTTCTTTTTGCAGGAGTATATGTACCTTGTTTAGTTGATGAATTATAATTAACTGTATAATCAGGCCACATCATATAACTTGTTATAAAACTTTGTAAATATGGACTTGATTTATTTGGTTCAACATATGTACTATTATTTTTTTGATTATTTATTTCTATTGTTTCAGGAATCATATTACCTAAATATGATACCCCCCCCCTAGCTAATTTAGTTGATGAATTTGTACCACCTAAATAAGTATTATTTCGCATCCAAGCATTATATTTTCTTTCGGTAATTAATTGATATTTAGTAAAATTAGCACTCCAAGTATTGGAATAATTCTCAAGATCAGATAAATTAACATAGAATGAATCGGATATATAATAAGTATTATTATTATAAGCCATATTTAAGTTAAAAATATTATTTTAATTTATAATAAATATAATTTTTTTAATCATGTTATTAAATAAAGATTGGAGTAATTTAGATAATACTGATATGAAAGATGCTATAGATCATTTATATGCAGAATCTAATTTACCTTTATTAGATGATACAAGTGAAGAATTAGATACTCCAACACTTATATTGAATTTAGATGAAATCAATAATAATGCCAAAGCTGAAGCAACTGAGATAACAGAGCGTTTGTCAAATTATTATTTTGATGAGCGATATATTATTGAACATCCATATATAAAAAATAAAATTAGTCAAGAGATAAATAATATTCGAAGACTATTAAAGATGCTTTCTGTTAATGAAGCTGCTCAAGACGCATTAATTGGAAATATTACTTCTAATGCTGGTAAGGCTAGTTTGTATACTTCTTTAACAGCATTACAAAATACTATTCTTTCTATTCAAACACAATTAAATAAGGTTACTAATGAAGTAGAAAACATATTTAAAGAAATGCAAGATAATTGTGATAAGACATTTGAAGAGAAAGAAAAAATCGAAGATGAAGACAACAATGGACAAATGGTTGTTAGAGGAAGTAGAGAGTTTATTAATTCACTTATTCAAAAAGGATTATCTAAACAACAAGAAAAACAAATACCAAAAGAACAAGATTTATTTGGAACATAAAAAATGGAGAACTTCGAAGTTCTCCATTTTTATTATGCATTTATTTTTTCTTCTATTTTTTTTAATAATTCTTCTGCTTTTTCAACTGACTTTTTCATTTCACTTTGTGTATTATCTAATTCTTTATTTTGGAAATCATAACCTCCACCATTAGATAAATCTTTAACAAGTTTTGCATAAGACATCATCATAGGTAATAATCCATTAACACCTGTATAATATCCTTGTTTACGTCCTCTATCTGGTGCAACATAACGACGCTTATCATATACATATAATGATAATGAAGACACATCTGAAATCAAGTCTGCATGTCTTACAGGATCTTTAGCAATCATTGCAGCATATGAAGCAACTTGATTAATAATCTTTTTAGCTCTGTTAATTAATTCATCATTATTAAGACGATTAGCTTTATTTTCACGTAATATCTTTTTATAACGTTCAATATTTTCATTAGCTATTCTTTTTAATGATTCAGGATCAAGCATAATTCTTCCTGATTTTGCTGTAAAACGTTCTTGTCTAAGTTTTTCTCCTTCAACTTTATTACTAACATCAATAAAGTATATATTATTTCCTTGACATAAATCGAGTTTTTCTCTGTTAGTTAGATCTTTAGTTTTTCTATAATTTTGATGCATAACTCTTTCACCAGCTCCCCGATAATTATTACCTGTATCATTTAAACGATAAACATATCCCCAAATAAAAATGCCATATAAGAATTCTTTATCTTCTTTATCTTTAATTAATACAATATTCTTACTTGATGATTTAATAACTTGAACTAATTCTTTAGTTACTTTAGTAGATAGTTTATCACTAGCTGGTATATGTTCAATATCTGAATCAGAAATTTTATCCCATCTTATTGCATTTCCACCAAATATTTCTCTAAATGTTTTGTTATAATTAGCATCTTTATATGACCAACCTCTCTTTTCTTTTTCTTCTTTATATTTCTTTTCAATTTCTTCTTGTTTTTTAGATTTAATGTCCTTAAGTTGACGAGCTAAATCTTGAAGAAGTTTACAATTTAAAGATTCACAAATTAATTCAGCATCAATTTGATTAAATTCTTCTAATAATATTGTTTGTTTAATAGTATATAATAAATTATTCATACATTTTAGTTTATATTTGGACGCCATTCATTTGCGTTTTTTGCTACCAATTTTCCTTTAACTGGAACTATAATATTTCGTCTTGATAATTTTGCAAACATTGTGCTATAACTTGTAACACTTAAATCAAAAGCACTCAATAAATCTTTTTTAGATGTAGGACCATGTTCATCTAAATATTTCCACCATTTATACCATAAATATTCTTTACCATCTTTGGTTGCAATAGGATAACAAAAATCTTTAATAATTGTTTTATGATTGATTTTTAATTTCTCGAGTAATATTTGTTTTAATGTTTTCATGATTCTTCAAATTCATTAAAATTTTTTATTTTAAATTTACCTTTAACTTGGTCTTCTGCATATAAATCAATTTCATATTTAGTATCAATATACTCTCCATAAAATACTAATTTAGTATCATCAGAATCTTCTTCAACATAATCAAAACCTAATTTGTACATAGCATCTATAATATCATCTATAGGTACCATTTTAAAACCATTTTTAATATTACCAAAATCTCTTAATGCTAATCCTACTTCTTCATGAAGTTCTTCTGATTGAGTCGACTCAATGATAAAATGTTGTAAGTCTTTCATAATTATTATTTATTTTATTTTGTAGCTTCTTCAAAACTATTTATAAATTCATTTATTTTATTAAAAATATAATTTATATTAGTATTTGTAAAAAGTGGGATATTATATTTTTCACATGTTAATCTTACATTATCAAATCTATAGAATTTATCAGTACAAAAAACTAATATTTTTTTAGATGTTGCATATAATCCAAGTTCTAATAAGCTAATTGGTGATTTTGAATTATCTGATAAAACCATAACTATTAAATTAGCATTATCTAAATATTCTTGTTCCCATTTTATTTGATATTCTACTTCTTTTTTAGATGCGTTTTTATTCCAACGTTCTCTTCTTGGATTATATATTTTTATATTAATATTTTTAAATTTATCTATTAATTTCTTTTGCCAATTAGTCGACTCACCATTATCAATTGTACCTGCTAGAAATATTGATTTACAATTTTCTGTTTCTGGTGTAATAACTATCATAATTTCGCCTCTTTATATTTTTATAATTCATTATCTTCTTCATCAATAAACCATTTAGGTGTTTGTTTTAATGATGTACAAAATGCAAAAGCTCCTTCCATTTCAACATTATCTTTAATATTCCATGAATCTAAATTTTGATTAAAATCATGACAAGCCATAAACATTCTTTCAATATTTTCTACATTATTAATATTCCATTTTGATATATCTTGATTGAATTTTTTACAACGACTAAACATATCTTCCATTTTTTTAACTTTAGATACGTCCCATTTAGATAAATCAGAATTGAATTCTTTACATCCATAAAACATACCAGACATATCAGTTACTTTAGATACATCCCAATTTGATATATCAGAATTAAAAGTTTCACATAATAAAAACATATTTTTCATATTGCGAACATTTGAAACATTCCATTCATTAATTTTAATTTTACCGATTTTTATATCTTTACCCAAATCATTTGCATTAAATAATCCTTCCATATTTGTAATATCTGATACATCAATATTATTTAAATTTGCATCAGGTCCTTCTTCTTTAATAATATTTTTAATTATATTTTGAAGATCTTTAATATTTTTAGGACTATACTTATATGTTTTAATTTGTGATTTAGAACCAATTTTTAGCTTCTCAAGCATAAAAGAATCTTTGGTTATATTTAACTTTTCTTGTATTATATCAATTAAATTTTTCATTAATTATTTCTGTATATTTATATAAAAAATCATTAGGATTCATTTTTTTAGATAAATTATACAATTTTTTGATAATTTTTATATATTTATCAAAATTTATATCTTCATCAAAATCTTTAATTCTGTCTCCCGATATTGATGTTATTTTTATTTTATTAGATTTATTAATACCTACTATTACATAATTTAATATACAACAATTTTTATTATCATCTACTTCATATGTAAGATTAATTCCAAGACAATGTTCGTTATCCATAGTAATGTATAATGGAAATATATAAGTTATAATATTATCAGTATTAGAAACATTATAAAATTTTCCTTTTTGAAATTTATTATTTTTTATATCTGATAATGATTTACCAAATGGTGTATTATTTTCTATATATTCTGAAAAATCTTTTATAACATCATTATTAACTTTAGTCTTAGAACTTATCTTTAATTTTTCTTGTATTATATTAATTAAGTTTTTCATTATTTAATTTTAAAATCTTTATCGGCATCTATATAGAATAATTTAGTAGCATATTCATTTGATTTAGAAATTTTCTTCATTACGGTACTACATTCACTTGGTGTATTAGTAACATAAATCATACATCCTGCAAGTTTCTTTAATAAATCAGTAACATCTTTTGTATCAACATTGAATTCACCATCAGTAATGAAAATATTAATCATATAATCTCCAGTAAGTTCTTCAATATGTTTAAGATATTGATGCATTGACATATTACCACCTCTTGCTTGTACCTTTTTACCCCATGGAATTTCTTCAATAGAATCATCAAAAGTAAACATTTTGAATTTTATGTCACCAACAACCTTTTCTTTAGTAAATTGTTTTTTAAGACCTTCAGCAATTATATATGCAGCATCAAAAACTTCATTAATGGTTCCACTCATTGAACCAGAACGATCAACATAGAATGCAACACTAATAATTAATTTATCATCTTTAAGTTTCTTACCTCTTTGTATAGGTTGTCCATATTCTACAAATCCAGAACCACGTTTAATTCTTTGATATGTATGTTTAAATTCTCTATGTTTTTGAAATACTTTATTCTTAACATATGATTTTACATAGCTATTAAGTTGTTGATTCCATAATGATATACCTTTTTGAGTTTGAACAACTAAACCTGTTTCTTTTAATGCTGCAGATGATTGACATTTTTTAAGGAATGAACCAAGATCACCACTAATTTTATTTCTATATTTTTCAATGGTTTTTTCTGCACGTTTTTTAATATCATTTAAGTCTACATCTGTTTCTTGGTTACCTTTACTACCATTGCCTCCGCCACCTTTGCCACCAGGATTTTTTTGTTCATTTCCTCCATCTTTTCCTGCGGCTTTATTAGCTGCTTGTTTTGCTTTATTAGCTGCATCTTGGGCTTCTTTAGCTGCTTTCTTTTCTCCTTCTTTATCTCCTTTGTCTTTAGCTTCTTTAGCTCTGTCTGCTGCATCTTGGGCTTCTTCAGCTGCTCTCTCAGCTTCATCAGCTGCTTTTTGTTTTTCATCAGCATCTTTATCTCCATTTGCTTTAGCTTCATTAGCAGCCTTTTGTGCATCTTCAGCTGCTTTTTTAGCTTCATCAGCAGATTTTTGTGCATCTTCAGCTGTTTCATTTTCTTTTGGTTGACCACCTGATTTACCAGAACCACCTTGTTGACTGCTACCACCACCTGATTGACCTTGACCTTCTTGACCTTCTTGTCCTTCGCTTTCATTAGCTTGTTGACATCTTTTATCTTTCTTTAATTTATCAACAATTTCAATTAGTTTAAGATAAAGAGTATATTGAGTATCACGTTTTCTATCATATTCAACGCCATATTCGGCTTTTAAATATTCTGGTGTTATTAAGTCATTTGGCATCTCTTTTTTACGAATGAAATATAAATAATCATTAATAACACAGTCAGAAGCGACATTTAATGTATAATGATCAAATTTAATTCCTTCTTTTTTAATTTTATCTTCAACACCAAAAGTGTCCCAAAGTTGATGAAGGCATTCATGATCATATGTAAAATCCCATTGACGAAGATTTTCACCTATATGAGTACCTGGTGCATTAAGATATATTAAATGTTCAGGTGTTGTATAAGCTAATGCATCACTGTCTGGGTCTAAGAAACGCACAAATTCTATCATATCAAAGAAAAATTCATCATCATCATTATCAGATATATCATTAATATATTCTAACATTTTAACTCTGAATTTTTCTTTACCATCCTTTTCAGATACTTTAATTAAACTATCTTTAACTAAAGCTAATTCTTTATCATTAAGTAGTGAACTTTTTATTTCCATATTTAATTTTTAATATTTTCGTACCAATAAAAGATTTTTTCTGGATCACTTATACCAGTTCGTTGACAAAACATAAAAACTTCTTTAAATAATTTATTGAAATTATTATTATGTTTATATTGTTCTTGTATATATTCTAATACGTCTTCATAATCATTATCTTGATCACTAAATTCTTCTTCATACCAAGCATAATCATAAGGATTATGTACACCAATTTTTTTATATCCAATTGTACCTAATTTATCAATATTATCCGCTTTACCATTATCATCAACTAACATTGATGCTATTAAGAATACTAATTCAAACTCTGTAGCTGGTAAATCATGTTCATATTTTTCATCTAAGTCAAAATATTCTTTATTTAAATATTTTGTTTCTATTATTTCGGCATCTTTTTCAGATATTCCTAAATATTTAGCTATATCTATTGTAGATGAACTAACTTTTGATTTAGAATTAATTTTTAACTTCTCATTAATAATATTTATTAATAATTTCATATTAAAATACACCTAAATATTTTTCTAATTGCGATATACGTTTCATTGTATATTTATCTGCAATTGATCTTGGAACAAATTTGAATTTTCGAGCCTGTTCATTATATTTATCTAAAACAAACTTAAGAAATTCTTCAGGTTCTTTATCAAGATATTCTTTAACTTTATCATATTTTTCAGGTAAATCATATCTTACAAAATTTGTAAAATCCATTTTATCATATTCTTTTTTCTTAAAACGATTATCTCTAAGATGATTTAATATAACAATTTGAATTTCACGTATTTTGTTGGTGACTATATCATATTTAATAGCAAATTTTTGTTTCTCTGCTTTTGTATATGCTCCAGATACTTCATCATAATCTTTCATTAATTCTTCGTCAGTGAAAGATTGTTTAGTGTTTATTTGTGATTGTGAATTAATTTTTAGCTTTTCAAGCATAAAAGAAGTTTTTACCAATTTTAACTTTTTTTGAATAAAGTTATTTATATTAATCATAATCATCATACCATGGATCTAAGTTTTGTATATCTTTAGATATTGTTCTATAAGATACACATCCATGTTTATATATTTGAGAATTCTCATCTTTGATAATAAATCTCATATTATTATTAACAGCATTATTATATTGAGGTGTAAAATTGAAATCTGTATAGTATTTTTCATTACCATTAGAATCAATATATTGTACCGGAACTAGTTCCGGTACAACACAATATTCATAAAATTCATTATCAGAATCAAAATAAATTATATTATCTTTTGTAGTCATAATTATTAATCTTTAACTGGTTTTCTTTTTACTGGTTCATCTTGTTCATCAGAAATCTTAGTTTTTCCTGTAACAACTAAACTCCATTTATCAGACATTGGATCTTCTAAGTTAAGTTTAGCCCAATCTTGTGCTTTTTCATATTTCCAAGTTAAACCATTAGCTTCATATTTAGCAATTGTACGTTCAAGCATTTCTGCATTACATTCAGTTTCATCAATTATTTCACCAATTGTTTCTTTACATACACCGAAACGTACTTTCTTTGTTGTACCATCTTCTTGTGGCATGTCTACAGTAACATAACCCTTTTTCATTCCTGATTCAATAAATGTTTGAATTGATTTAGGTACTTGTTGTGAATTCTTTCCACGACGGCCGGATTCTGTTTCTTCAGTTTTACCTGCAACAAAATTAAACATACCATCAGCAAGTTTTTCTAATTCCTTTTCTTGAGTACGTGTCAAATCTTCTTTAGCTAAACCTTGAAGACGTCTTAAATATTTATTAGCATTATTTCTTTGTCCACCATTAACTTTAATACGATGAATAAATTGGAAGATCTTCATTTCTATTTCACGAGGATTTTCAAAACACATAGCACTTTCTTCAAATGCATTTACTAATTGTTTAGAAATTACTTTATCCCATTTTTTATGAAGATATTTAAATACTTGTTTCCATGCCTTTTCGGTATTTACCTCCCATGTAATAAGAGGTTTAAGACGAGACTTAAGTGGACCAGAAAGTTCACTAACAGCACCATTTTCATCTTCAAAGTTACCTGCAGCACCTACAAAGAAATTATCGAACTTAACTTCACAAATCTCATGCTCAAGAATAATAGGCATAAGTGCATTCATTACATCTGGTGCAGCTTGGTTCATTTCATCAAAGAATAATAAGAATTCTTGATCTGGTTCATCTTGCATAATCTTAGCCCATGATGGCATAGCTTTTTCTTGGACAGCACCAGTCTTACCTTTAACCGGTACAGGAATACCACCTAAGTCAACAGCTTCAGCTTTATCAAGATAAACTGTAATAACTTTCTTATGATACTTCTTTGCTAATTGTTTAATAGTAGAAGTCTTACCCCAACCAGCACGACCTATAATAAAGAAATCTTCTTCTGTATCAAATTTATCAATCAAGTCATCCATAGAATCTGTTACTGATTCAAATCCTTCTTCAGCTTCATCATCAGTAGGTTCATCTACAGCCCATTTAACTTTATTCTTACTATTAGGATCAACTTGCGGTTTTTTACCTTCTACTTTATCAAGCTCTGATTGTTCTTCGAGCATGAATTGATCTAAACTTTTCATTATATTTTAATATAGTTATATTTATTATTTTAATTTCTCACTTAAATTATATTTGTCCCATACTTTATTAATTTGATCAAAAATTGATTTAATATCTGGTAATCTTAAATTTCCTTTTGGATCTTTATAACCTTCTTTACCCATTGGGTATTCATATGGACGATATCTGCCAATTTCTAAAGTTATCTTAAAACTACCTTTATATCTATCTGGTTTAGAAATATTACAAGAATACTTTCTAGTTATTCCCATTTCTGTAAATTCTTTATCCCAAATTAATTTGATATTTCCTTGCGTACCTGTTTTGATTTTTACAGGTGGAATTGGTAAATCTTCAGCATATTCTTCTATTTCTTGAAGTTCTTTATTAGTTACTTGTAACTTCTTTTTATCATTATATTCTTGTTCAATATTTGATTTATGTATTTTACTAGAAGATCCAATTGTTAATTTTTCAGTTATAAAATCTATTATTCTTTTCATTTATGTCCATTCTAATTTATTTGGGCCATTATAATAATCCCATTCGATCATATAATCTTCTTGTTCTTGTGTTAAATTATAATTATATCCTACCATTGATTTAAGAACATTAGCAAGTATGTATTTTCTTAATAATTGTAAGTTATTTGAACCTATTCCATTACATCCACCTTTTACTGCACATTTAACAACTAATTTATTTAATTCATTGGAATTAATAACAGTTGATAATTGTAAACTATTAGGATCAATATCTAATAATTTTTTAACTAATGGTTCAAAATATTTTTTATATATATCTTGATCATTTTCACTAATCATACATGCATCAAACAATCTTTGAGCAGTTTTACCTGTAGGAATTTTATATTTTATTTCATCATTATTATCAACTTTTGTTTTAGAATTAACATTAAGTTTTTCTAAAAAAATATAATTAATTAACATATTCATACTTTAAACTTACTAATATATTCAGCAATTTGAGATATTATTTTGTCTTTATTACTATCAAAATTAATAAACATATCTTCATTAGGTTCATATGCAAGATAATCTGATGACTCGTTTTCAGAAAAATATTTAGATATCTCTAATAATTCTTCTTTATCTAAATTACCTAAAATAATACCAATTTGTTCTTTATTAATTTTTGTATCTTTAAACATAATAGAAAAAAGTTTACCAATAAGTTCCTTTTGTTTATTGGATAAAGATTCATTAATAAATATATTTAAAGATTGCATGTAAATTCTCATAACTTTATTTATATAAAAATAAAAAAAGGTTGAATAAAAATCCAACCTTTATTAATCTTTATTTACTAATTTATTTAATAATTATTTTTTTGTCTTTTTTGAGCATTTTCTATCATATCTTCAAATACATAACCTCTTGAATATTCAGCAGTTAAATTATGTTTTTCCCATTGTTTATCAATTAGTTTAAAAACAGATTCAATAGTTGCCAATAACAATTCACCATTTTTATTTGTAACTTTTTTCCCAGGATATTCATAACCTCTTAAAACACAACTATTATCATGATATGTCATCATTAATTTAAATCCACCACAATATTTTGCAGGTTTTGCAATAGAAATAGTATAATGAAATTGTTTAATAGCATCTAAATATCCATTACCTGGATGCAAATAAACAACTGGATTATATTCTAATATAATATTTCCTGTTCTTCCTATTTTAATATTATCTGGTTTAACGGGTAAATTTGATGCAAAACTTTTAATTTTACAAATTTCATCATTACTAAAATTACTTGTTTTCTTTAAATTATTTTCCATATATTATTTTATGTTTATGTTAATTATTTATGCCATTACCAAATCTTCGTTTGACGGATTATCTTTTGACCATCTAGAACCATCTTCATTGTATTTTACTTGACTATTCATATATGAGGCAACATTTGAATAAACTGTACAGAAAATTTTTCCACGAGTCTTACAAATTACTTTAACCTTTTTTCCAGATTTTGTTTGAACATTAGCTCCATTTAAAGCTGCTTCTAAATTGAATGGTAAATAATTTTTCTGTGTCATAATTTATGTATTTAAGAATTACATAAATAATATAGAAAATTTTAAATAAAATTCAATTTTTATGAATATTTTTTTACATAACTTGTTGTACTTCTCCTATACCAGAAACATATCTATTTATTTTATTTTCCATAACAATATCATTATTCTTATTATTTCCACCAGATATACATAATCGCTTCATATCTGTTTCTTTAATAATATTGTAATATGTTAATTCTTCACCAGTAAGAGTACGTTTAATCATATCTTCTTTACTAGTATTATTTATAAGATCACCATAAGTAGGTTGTATACTATTTCTTATATATTGATTTAATGATGAAAAAATATTTGTCATGAAATATTTAAATATTTTTTAATTTGAGATACTATTGTTTCGTATTTCTTCACTAATATATTTTTGTGCGACCAATTATTATATTTATCTAAATCCTTTTTAGCTTCATTTAATACAAATTTAAGAAAATCTTTAGATTCTTGATCTAAATATTTTTTATATTCTTTATAATCTGTTGTATATCCATAATTAAGAAAATTTTCATAATCATCTGAATTAAATTCTTTTTTATATTTACGATTATCTCTAAGATAATTTAATATAACTGTTTGTATATCATAAATATCATTTGTTGCAACATTATATTTATCTGCATATTTTTGACTATTTGCTTCATCATGACATAAATTATCATAATCATTCATTAATTCTTTATCGGTAAATGATTTTGAAGTATTTATTTTAGATTTAGAATTGATTTTTAACTTTTCAATCATAAAAGAACTTTTAGTTCTTAATTTTTCATGTATAATTTCTTTTAAATTCTTCATATTATCTTTGAATTATACCATCCATTCCTAATATATTTCGTGCAGTATCATTAACTATTAATGTATTATTAGTTGGGTACATTTGAAGTATTTCACTAATATTATCATCATATGAATTAAATAATTTAATGTTTGTTATACTTCCTAAGAATCCATTCAATATAACATCAACTTTATTAGTTACAGAATATTCAATAGTCCATTTATCTGTTATAGTTTGTCTGTTATCAATATCATAATAATAATTACCACTTTGTAATTTATAGATTGGAATATTTTGTGGCCATGTATATTCAGCTGCAGAGAATTCAACTATTTTTAAATCTTTTGACCATCTTAAGAAAACAAAATAATACTTATTATTTTGAAGTTCTAATTTAAGTTTTGGACTTTTATTGACTTTAAGTATTGTTGAATTTGTGGTTTGTTTAATATCAATTTTGAATTTACCAACTTGTAATAATGTTCCATGATATAACATTGTAGCTTGTGGTTTAATAATAAATGAAATTGTACCATTAGCTCCACAATATTTTTGTTGATAAACTATTCTTTTATCAGTATCTATTGTTGTATAATAGTATATTTTATCAGATATAACTGTTCCTTTGTAATATGTAGCTTCATCTTTAATTTCAATTCCTTCTACAGATACATATTTACGAGTAGCATCAGATATGTATATAGGTAATAAATTATCTTGTGTAGCTAAAGATCCTGGATCAGTGAATTCTTCTCCACTACCTCTTGTATCTTCTTCATCTCCAAACAAATCTTCATATTTATTCTTGACAAATGAATTAACTAATGATTCAGTATCACCTAAGTTAACACTACCTTTTTCTTGATATTTAACTAATGTAACTTTAAATGTAGTAGCTACCCACATAAAACCATCACGTTTTTCTTCATATGCTTCATTTACCATCCACATACGTTTCATCATAGGTATATAAATAAGATCTCCTTCTGTTGGTTGTGCAGTAGGACCAAAAGCAGTTGCAAACATTGATTTAGATATTTCTGTTTCCCAATCTGTTTGCCAATCTAATCCCCAATCATTAAATTCTGGTTTTGATGAAGGCATTTGTCCATCTTTAATTACTAATTTAATTTGTTTTACGGCTGCAACATCCATTAAAGCATATTCTTTAAATGTAATATCTTTAGCGTCAGAATTTGGAGCTAACTTAAAATAATAAATAGGTACACCAGTAATACATGCAACAGTATTTGAAAGATTTTGATAAAGTCCTATTGCACAATCCATATTAGCATAAGGATTATATACATTACTACTTGTTGAGTTATTGCAATATGTAAAATTAAATGATGAATCTAATTGAGTTGAATAATTTGTAAATTGTTGATTATTTAATTCAATTTTCTTTACTTCTCCTTGTACCTTAAATCGTACATAAAAATCAGAATGTAAATCAATTGTATTAGTTTGTAAATCATCATAAGATATATAACATGACCAACATATTCCATCAACAGAATAAGCAAATTGTAATGAATTCAAATCATATAATTCATCACAATTATTATAAATTTTAATTTCGTTAATATTATTGATTGCCAAGTTTATATTAACTATTTGTATTGGTGCACAACCACATAAATCAAAAGTATTTAGACTCATTTATTATAATTATTATTTTTTATCTTCCATCTAATAATGAAAAATGCATAGTATCTCCATATGATCCTCCCCAACCCCAACCATGATTTTCAAAAATTCTAACAACGGGATGATCAAAACTCCATATACAAGTTGATCGATCATAAGGACCGCATGAATATTTTTTAAATGACCATGGAGGAGATGAACCTTTAGCAGGTTCACAAAAATTTCTAGGTATATGTGCATTAAACCACGGACATCCATTTGTTGGATTTATATCTAAAGCTAAACCCCAACAATGTTTTGAAACACCACCTTTAACACTATTATAATCTCTAAATGTATTAGAAATTTTCATATTAAAAAATCCAAGCTGACAAATTTCATTACAAATATTTATTAAATCTCCTGCAACTGCTTTATTTATAAGTCCAGTATATTTTCCATTTGTTTGATTTAATACTACTTTTATTAGTAATCCTGCATTTTGAACTTCAGCAGGAGACATATTATTAGAAGTAATTCCACATATTTTCATTTTTTCTGCATATGATAAACCTTTAAATGGAGTTGCTCCAGAAGGCAAACTACTTTTACCAACCATATTTCCTTGATATATAGATATTAATGATTCAATTAAACGTAATTTAACATATTGATTTCCATTATTATCTTTATAAACAGGAACTTGTGGATTTGATACATCAATTGGATTTTCTTTAAATTGTGAATATTGATTTATATTTGTATTAATTTCTGGCATAATAAATTAAAAAATTAAATTCCTGCTGAACATATTTGAGCAGATAAATATTGAGCAACTACATTAACTGTTATAGCTTCTGCATAACGAGTAGCTGAACCTCCACTATAACAAGCTTTGATGTTATTATAAATATAATCTGGATCTAGTGAATAAATTTTTCCATTAGTTTGTTTCCAATATTTACTACCAACAGCTGGTAAATGATGATATATATATCCTAACACTAATAAATCTTGATATCCTGCACCTGGAGATAATGATTTAATAGTTTTATATGTTTTAGCTACTTCTGCTGCTTGAACTTCTAATGGTGCACCATATCCAACACCAGCTTTTGTTGATTGACCAAAATAACCTCCATATCCACTACTATTTGTTTGACGATCATTAAAACTACCTTCTGATGCTGCAACTAACACAAAAAAACCAACTGGTACATTAGTTTGTTCCGATACCTTTTTAATTGTTGTCATAAAATTATTTGGTATACGATTAAAATTAATTGTTCTAGCATTAATATTATTCATAATATTATTAAGATACCCACCAGATGCATATTTTTTAAATGCGTCAACATTAATTTTTTGAAAATTATTTAATGATATTGCTGATTTTCCTCCACTTGTTGTTAAAGTTGCATATTCATTATCTAAACCACCTAAATTTCCAAATAATCCTAAATTATTAATTAAATAATTTCTATAATTACATATATTATTTGTTTTACCACAATTAAAACCCATTGACTCAAATATTTCTTTAACAATGTCAAGTCTAATTTTTGGTATTAATTCAATGATATTATCGTTTTCTTGTAAATTAAAATCACTTTTATATTGATTTATAAACATATATATAATTATATATTTCTTAATGCTTTTGCTAATACATTTGTAGACATTTTAGTTGGTTGAGTTTGTGTTTTAGTAATTTCTTTACCATCTTTAGTTTTTTCAGTTTCATCCCATGTATATGTGTTACTACTTTCTAAACTACCTAAATTGTCCATTATATCTCCAAATGCTTCAGGATTATTCTTATATTTATTTAATTGCATCATATTCATAGGTTTATAAATAGATGATCTACCTCTAGTATACATTTTTTGTATTTCAACTGAATCTCTTGGTCGACCGTGTTTAAGTGTAACTACTAATTTTAATTCTGTTGGAAAATCATCTATTCCTAATGGTCCACTATGTTGAAGTTCAGAACCAGTTATAATCATATTACCCATAGACATAATTGGATTGCGAGGATTACCAATTGTCAAATGCCAAGGACCAACGGGCTCACCACTTAATAATGAATTGGTTGCATACATTGCTGGACGTCCTAATTGGTTTTTAAGCATACCTTTTAATGCATCGGTCCAACCATTTTTTTTATTTGCTTTTTCAATAGCTTTAGCACCCTTTTGAACATCTTGTTTAACATTTTCATTAGTAACTCCTTCTCCATTTCTTAACCCCATAACTGTTGCCGAGTTATCCGCTGCTTTATTTATAATAGCATTTGCTGCATTACTAATCCAACCTTGTAATTCTTGTAAATTAAAGTCACCATTCATAACTTTTGTCCATATACCACCAAGTTTATCCCAAGCTTTATCAATAAATGCATCAGCTGTTTTATAAACAGAGTTATTTCCTTGTGGACCATAAATTTTTGTTTCACCTCCCCAGAATGATCCTCTACGATATGTAACAACTAATATATTAGCCAATAAATCAAGAAATGCTGATTTAGGATTTATATTAGCATAACTACGAAGTACATATCTAAATGTTAATGTTATTTCTTGATTAAATGTTAATTTACCTTCATATTTATGTGTGTCCCAAATAGTATCTGTTGGTGTATAAATTTTATGTTGATCATAGTTACTTAACAAATCCCATCCATATGTCGCAGTATTCATATTTTTATTATCTATAATAGGAATTTTAACTGCACTAGATACCCATCTAAGTAAACCTGTATTAGAAGAAAATCCTTTAGATATTAATTTATTATTTTGTGGACTGAATGTATTTGCTATTTTATCTAATATTCCTTCATCTTTTTGTTGTGATGGTTCTTGTTGAATTTCTGCATGAAATTCTTTCCAACTAGCATTATAATTAAATCTACAAATATCTTCTAATTTATTATCTTCATTTCCAAACCATGTAATTAATCTACCTATATCCGGATATCCTGCCTGAAGATTATCTTCTTTATTATCTGTTTTTAGATATGTTGCTTCTTGAAATATATTATCACCAATAGGTCCAGGAAATTTACGTAAAGTAATTAGGTGATTATTAGATATTTTTCCTAAATCTTTACAAAACATAAAATCAACATAACGATAAGTTGCAAAACCTAATTGACCACCTTTTGTTTTTTTAGATTCTTCAACTAATGTTTTAATAGTACAATCAGAAATGTCTGGATTATCAGAATCTAATGTTGTATTTAAATTAATAGTAATTTGTTGATTTTTAACTTCTTCTTTTCCCCCTTTATCTGGTGGAGTATCACTACCAAATCCATTATCAAGAGAATATGATTTTTGTAAATCATTATTTCCACTAATTATCAATGGCACATGTTCGGTAATACCTATGACAGATACACCTGCAAAAGGATTAAATAATGATGGTGAAACCATATCATGAATTGTTGCCATTTCATAGTCTGATTTTTCGGCACTTGATATAGGTTTAGGATGTTCTAATACATTTGGAACAGTTGATTTTAATATATACTTATAATTATTGATAACACTAAATATAGATGATGAAAATAAAAATGGATCTTCAAAATATACATTATCAATATTATTACCATTTGCTATATTTGCATTTAAACCAATATTGTCATTATGTCTATACATTATTGAATCAATATCTTGACTAACAGCTTGTTTAAATATTGGTTTATGAAATTTATTTATATTAATATTATCAATTTCATGTTCAATATCTAATATTTCATATCCGTTATTTAATTGGGAATTTAATCCATCAATAGATAAATCGGCACCAGCATTACCATCACTAAAAATATTTTTCAAAACTTTTGAACCAATATTTTTTAGTGTGCCGGAAAATGTATCACCTAATCCTTGTCTTGTTGTTTTTTGTTTAATAAGTGATGATGGAAAATTTTTCATTTAATACCATGAAATATATTTAAATTTCTTAAGTCTATCAATATATTTAAGCATCATAATAATTCTTAAATCGATTAGTTGTAAAAATGTAACAAATATTGAATTACCTTTAAACATAATTTTAGGAAGACATTTTCTTAAAATGCCTTCTTCACTATAATTATATTTATTATCTCCTAAATTATTATATTTTTGTAAGTTTTCATATGTATCGTATCTATATGATAAACTTTGTTTAATATCCATTATCTTTTCATTTTAGGTTTATTTAGTATTTCTTTAATTTTTCTTTTTCTTTCTATTTCTTCTTGTTTTAATTTTTCTGCCAATTTTTCTTGATAAATACGTTCTTGTTCTTCCAATTCTCGTTGAATTCTTTTTCTAAATATATATCGATAACATTTATTATATAATTGTTTTATATAAACTATCGTAAAAGAATAATATTTTTGTATTAATTTAAAGAATTGTATAATTTTTATAGATATTTCAGAATTATCTTGATAAATTGTTGGTGTTATAATTATTGTTGTATCATTGTCTTTTAATTTTGATTCAATTTTATTAATTTTATTTTCTAAATTTTTAATACTATTATCAAATTTAATTATACAATTTTCTAAATTTGCAACAGATTTATTAGTATTATTTAAATCAGATTCATTAACACATTTTGTAATTAAATTATTATAATTATTCTCAATATTAACTTGATTATTGTATAAATATGAAAATAATTTAATTGTATTTTGTTCATGTATAGTTAATGAACGATTTAATATATCTAATGAATGTACAATATATGAATATAATTCTTTGTTTTCCATTTTAATCACCTCTAATATATCTTATATAAAAATAATTTTATAAATTAATATTTTGTTTATTATAATTGAATTTTTCTATATTATTACTATAATAAAAATACAACAATTAAATAATAAACATATGGATAATTTTGGAATAAAAAAAGCAATTCAAGAAATTGCTAATGGTAACGTAATAAAGATGGAATCATCAGATTTTAAAACACATCTTTTTTATCAATCAAAAAGAGGATTTGGTAAACCAATTATACATACTATTAGAAAATCAATTGGAAAACCTGTAGATTTACATCTAACATATGATGAATTTAAAGAAAAATTTGGAGAAAACTATTTTTATATTTATAATAATTAATATGAAAGCACCAAATATAATTATAATAGAAAATAAAAGATTTTATAAAAAAATCATACCTTATAAATATGCAACTAAACCATTTTATGGATATAAAGGTACTTATATATCTTATGATAGTGGTAATTTTGAATCTTTAGTTGAAGTTGTAGAATTATCTGATTGGCTTGTTGAAAAATCATTATATGATTTTTTAAAATGTAGAAGATATATTTAATTATTATGATAAATTTTACAAGCATAAATTTGACAGAATCTGTAATACACCATACTAAAATTAATTAAAGTTTGACCTCAAGAAATTTCTTGAGGTTTTTTTAATGTTAAAAAATGTAAAAATTAAATATAAAAATGAATTTATTTTATTTTTTTCTATTTTATAAATGTAGTTAATTTAAATATTATGGCAAAGGAAACATTACACATGACAGTTGGACCACTTATTGGTGAACATCTTTTAGAAATTGCTCAGACAAATATTTCTAAAGGAAATATAGAATATGCAATGAGTGTATATCCTCGAGCATTTGGAATGACTAAAGAACATGCTATGATGATATTGAAAAATCAGGCAGTTGTTGTAACTGATGAAGATGGTGAGGGAGTTTCTCTTCGAGATGATCCTGAACTTATCATAGATAATGCCCATAATATTTTAGATTGGGATATTATTATTAATGAGCGTAATCGTAATCTCAATGGATTATTAGATAATATCAATAAAACAGAGAATATATTTATAAAATATTATAATGGTAATATTCGTGATTATAATATGCTCGAAATGATGAAGCGTTATTATAATGATGAAGAGATGAAAGTTATGAGTGGTAAAGCAAATATTGCTGCTCGTATTTGTGGTCATCCTGAATGTAAGATTTCTGATAAGGGAAATTCCAATCCATGGTCAGTATGGACAAGACTTGAAGGACGAGTTGAGACATATCTTAATGATGTTGAAATAGATAATAAACCTGAATATGATATACCAGCAAAATGGGAAATTGTTCTTTATTTGACTGTTCATTATAATAAGCTTATACGAATGCTTTATAAGGAATATATTAATTTTGAGAATACATATTTATTCCTTGTTGAACATGATTTTATTAAGAAGTTGCCATTTATTGAAGCAACTATTGAAAGGATTATGTCAACACTTATAGATTTTTGCGATACAGGTGAAGGTTATTATCATCCTCTTTGTAATGAAGGTCTTGTAGAATATAAGGAAACTCTTTATGGAAATATTCTTAAAACAAAGTATGGGAAGGAATTTGCTCAAAATGGAATAATTAAGAAGGATATTCTTGATGGATATGATGCTGGTTGGCTTTCTCCACTTGGTGAGTTCTATGGAGCAAATGGAGAAACTTCATCAATGATCCATATGAATTTAGCTGAACAGATTTTTAATGCACCTTGTAATATTTATGCTGTACGAATGGCAAAAGATGGAGTTACTATTTTTGGTAGTGGTGATCAGCCTGATTATTGGTTGGAAAAATATGGTTGGATTAAGATTCATCATAATGAGATTTATGGTGCCTTTATTGGCAATAAGGGTGAAACACCTACTAAGGAATTCCCATACCCATATTGTCCTACCAAGATACAGATTGATATGATATGTAATTATGCCGATAAATTTTACGCCGGTAAATTTTTTACAGAAGCTAAGTGTATAGGATTTAAGGGTGATCCAGAAGTTACAACTTATAAGGTACGTCAGATGGATGATATTAAGCTACATGAAACATTTGGTAGATAATGGAATATGATAAGAAACATTGGACGCCAGAAGGATTTACTGGTGATGGTTTAAGAACATATAAAGTAAAGAAAAGCTATGAAACTGAATTAAGAGCTCAATATGAATGCTTTAAGAGAAACATCAAACCAGAAGCAATTCATAAATTAGTTGCATATAAATGCCCTATATGTAGTAAGTGGCATATCGGACATAATAATACAATTTTAGAAGATAAAGATAAGAAGAAAATTCAAAAACAATTTAATGAGTGGAAAATAATTCACAATATAAGATGAAACATTTTATTTTTATATTTTTTACACTATTATTTAGTTCATGTTATAAGAATGTAGATTTAAATGAATATGATGAATATTATGGTAATAGACCTAATCCATCCGAATATTTCTGGTATTATGATAAGGAATTATTTGGTAATGCCGAGTATTGTCAATTAGTAGGAGAATTAAAATCTCCTTATTGTGAAAAATCTCATAATATAAATAGACAATGTCATATATATGATTATACAATATATCCCATAAAAAGATATAATGCGATTGATTTTTGTCCTTATTGTCATACAGAACATAACATATATGCTGGAACAATTATAATTGATAGTATTGAACATTTTGTAAACATTAAATTGAATTAATATGGATTATTCTATTTTCCCTTATTGGATGGGTATTAACAATTTTGGAGAACTTATTTTTGCATTTATTAGTTGTGTATTGTTATTTTTTATATACATGTTAATTGGGTTTTGGTTTTGTCCAGGTTCTTTGAAACCACAATCAATTAGGGCTTTATATATTTTGTTTTGGCCAGTAGAAGTTATTATTATAGTTTCATTATGTCCTTTTATATTATTATGGGAACTTAGTAAACCTTCTGAAATACAAGAAAAGGAAATTAAAGAATGGTTAAAACAATGAAATCTTAAAAACTATATTAATAAAATGGCAACAAATAGAACATTAGAAATATTAAGAACATATAATTTTGCCGAACGTAATCATTGGCAACTTATGGCCGATTTATCTAATAACGATTATGACATATCGTATTTTGGTGGAAGAGTAACAATTAATGATGATTTTGAATATTTTCTTCAAACTCAAGAAAATAAGTTTAATATACATGATATATTAGATTGGCTTAGAAATACTGTTAGAGAATGTAGAGATGAACAAAAAATCAAGAATGCAACAAATTATCAAGGTTGTATTGATGAATGCAATTTGTTATTGAAGATAGTACATCAAGATTATTTAATTTTTAACGTTTTAATTAAAAAATAAGTTATGAATATATTTGAACAATATAATAAAACACAAGATGAATTACATCATATTAGTAATTTGATATCTGAACTTGTATCAAAATATGTAGAAAATACTATTGGCTTTGCTGGAGAAGCGGGTAATAGTGATAATGTTGGCAAAACTAATAAAGGTGAATTTGGTTGGGTTATATTAGATAATGATACTATTGAAATCTCATATGCAGTATATGAAGATAAATGGTTAGATTATTGGAGTGATGATAAATATATAACAGTAAAATTAAATGATCTTTTGAAATATGAGTGATTATGCAGATTTTGTAAATGATGGTTTGATCGATAACTATTTTAAAGATTTGGATAATCCATATTTAGATGATAATTGGGTTGATGAACAGGTTATTCATTCTAAAGAAAATTCATCTAATTTTCCACTTGAGAAAAACTTTGATTATATAAAAATGCCATTGACATCACTTGTTATAGATGATGTATGGTTAATGAGAAAAGGTATTGTGTTGAATTGTAAATTAAACAAAACTGTAATTATTAGAGCAATAACAGAAAGGGCAATACTTTTTGAATTTGAAGAAGAATGGATAAATGTTTATGATTGGCAAATGAAAGGTTTACAATTTTGGTTGCCAAAATCTGTGTTATACAAACATAAAAAACATAAAAAAATTATATATATTCCTAAATGGGCTAAAATAAAAATAATTAATAAACCAGAATAATATGAGTACTTGGACTTGGACATTTATTAAACCAGAATATCTTTCAAAACAACAATTAGAAAGTATATTAAATTATGCTATTAAAAATTGTGGTGGTATTTATTATAAAAATTATAAAGAAAATGGTTGGGAATATGAGTTGAAAGATTGGCTTAATATGCATAAAAAAGATTATGATTATTTTGTTAATGAATGTGGTGTTTCTCCAGAAAAAATGACGGAAGAATATCTCACTAAAGATTTAAAGGAAAAAATCGATATATGTGAGAAGAAAATCGAATACTATCAAATGGTTCTTGATGGTAAGATGACATTTAGAGAAATGTTAGAAAATACTAAAGAAGGAAATCCTAAATATAATGCCGGATATAATCGTGATTTTTATGTTATTAAACGTCAAGGAGATATATATGTTAATCTTAAAGGAGAATGGTGGAGAAATCAAAGAGATTCTGAATATGAATTTTGCACCGTAGATAGTCTTATCGAAGAAGTAAAAAAATCTCATCGTTTAGGTTATTATGATGAAGATATTAAAGAATGGGTTGATGAAGATAAATTAACACCTAAACTTGAAAAGAAGTTAAGAGATTTTTATGGTAATATAGGAGATAATAATTTTTATGTGCATTTCGGATAATTATGGAACCACCAATTTTTTGTCCTAACTTTCCAGAATATATGGATAGATGTTCAATATGTGTACATAATATGGGTAAAATTTGTAAATTAAGTCTATTGGATTTTGTTGAAGTTAATCAATTATTAAATATTGAAAATAAAAATGAGACCAAATAAAAATGAACCATATTGGGCAAGATATGTTAAAAGTTGGAGAAAACCACCAAAATATAATGGTGAAACTAAAAAACATATAAAACCATTACAACATTGTAAAGCTTGTACAAGAACATGTGATCATTATGATGATCCTGGTTTATGTCCATTTTATAATATGCAATAATTATGAGTAAAAAAGAAAAGAATACTGTATTATATAGTAGAAATGGTATTAAGATAGAACGTACAGATTTTATCGATATGACTAAATTATTTAATCATAAAGATTTAAATATTTTAGTTATAAATATTGTTACACAAAATTTAAAGAAAAAAGAAAATAACATTGAAGTAATAAAAGGTAAACCGGCTTGGGATGAAACAATTACAAGAAAATCTAAGTTAGGTTTTTATTACTATGAAATAATTCATCATACAGAAAAGAAACAAGAAGTTATTTATCATAATAAATATGGTGATGCAACATTTAAAAAATTAGTTTTTAAGTTTAGTGATAAAAGATATGAAATGCAATATCCAATACAATGTGGAGACATATCAATTAATAGAGAAACTCGACCATGGGATATACTTCCTGGATATAAAGGAATTGAAGACCATTTTATTACAGATTTATATAAAGAAGTAATTAAGTTTTTTACTATTTGTGAAGATGAAAAAATAAAATATCAAATACGACCTTCAATTTATGGTTTTAATGGTTCACGACAACCTGAATATGCAAAAGATATGGGTTGGGTTGAACAAGTTCGTAAAGAAGTTTTAAAAGATTTATTTGGTGATGAAAATGGACCATCAATTAACTATAATGATATCAAGATACTTTCACATGGATTTGATTTAAAAGACTCATTTAGAAAAAGAAAAGAATGATATTATGAGTTCTTGTACACAAAAAGGATATAAAAAATATGTACCAGGATTATGGCCTGTGGATATTGGGTTTTATTCACAAAAAATTATTGGGTGGTATGCTAAACGTGATTGGAATAGATGGGATGATAATAGACCAATAGGTGATAAATGTAATTGGAAAATATTTATAGATAAAGAATGGAAGTATTTTGAACATTATTTGACAAAAAATATATTTTATTTTTCTAGTAATAATGTTTGGATTGAAAATTCAAAATTAGTTGAGTATGTAGATGACCCAGAAAAATCAGCATATGAATTTATGGGATGGAATTATAATAAAAATGAATAATATGACAGAAAAGGAAATTTTACATGTAATAAGTGCATATAAAGATGGATATAGAATTCAATCAAGAAAAATTGAAGAATCCAATTGGAAAGATGATTTAGAGCCTACTTGGAATTTTGAACAATATGAATATAGAGTAAAATTAGTTCCTGAAGATTCAACAAAAGCATTTTGGCAAATGGCTGAATATCCTATGCAGATTCCAGCATTGGTTGAATGCCATAAAAAAATTGATGGTTATCTTGGTGGAGTACCTGTTAATGGTTTTTCTCAAATGTGGTATGAAATTCGTGATAAAGTAGAACCAGGTGAATATTATATATCATTATATTCTATTGAAAATTTACCAAAAAGGTATCATGAACCAGTAAAATGTAATACAGAAAATAAAAAAGAAAAAAATAAAGGTAAGTTTAGTTTTTTTAATCCTTGGAATTTATTATAGTATGATAACAGCACAAATAGCTAAAGATATATCGTTAAAATGTAAGTTTACTTATTTGGATTCACTTATTAAAGATGAGGCTAATAAGGGTAAACGAAGTGTTTCATTATTACATAAAGGAATTCAGCTTACTAATGATGAAATTATACAATTAACAAAATTTGGTTATAATGTTCGTAAAGGACAATCTGGAAAATATGGATCATTTGATATAATTAGTTGGTAATATGGACAAAAAATTAGAACATTGGCAAGAATGTGGTCATAGAACATTTTGGTGGAATGCTAAAAAGATATATAATATTGAGCGTCCTACTAAATATTGTGTTGTGTTCAATACATATACAGATAGTCCGGGTTCATTTTCTGTAACGCCATTCGATACACTTGATGAGGCATTAGAAGAAGCAAAACTTCTTAATGAAATGTATAATAATACCCCTAAGCCAGAAAAGGTATATGTTGAAAAAGGTGGATTATATAAAAGTAAAAAATGGTTGCATAATTCATACAACTTAGATTATTCCAATGGCGGTTATTTTTGGGGATATATGGTACTTGATATGATTAACAATAAAATTATAAAGATTGTTAATGATATTAAGAGATGTGGATATACATTTAATAAGAATAATAAAAATGAATTATCAATAATAGATGTATTATTTAGAGGAGATGATGAAATACCTAATGATTACATTTGGGATAGACGTGGTGAATATGAAGGTTGGCTTCAATTTAGATGGGGTGATAAGAAGAATGCATTAGATTATGTTGAACCTCCTAAGAAAGAACGTCCAGGTGTAGATGAAATATGGGAAATATATGATGAAACAACCGAAACATATATTAAGAAAAAAGTAAGAGTTGTATATGTTAATTGGAATGATCCATTACCAACACCACAAAAAGGAATAATATATCTTCGTCCAAATAAAGAGCCTGTAATATTTCCAGGTGATTTTGGATATGAAAGAGATTATTCATTACAAGAATGGTCATTAGCTGAGGAGAATGCAGGTGATGAATACATAGATAATGGTGGAACATTTAAACCAGAACCTATGAGTAATTCTATAGCTGATTTATTAGGTGATGATAATCCATTATTAAAACTTAAAGAATTATGATATTTGAATTTCCAGATAATTGGTCAGAATTAGACCCAATAACTAAAAGTGTAATTTTAGAAGAATATGAAGATTGTTTAAGAGAAGAAGGTTGTTCTGAAGAAGATATCAAACTTCAAATAGAAATGGTAAAATATGAATTAGAATAAATCTATATTAAAATATGAGTAATACATTAATAAATTTAATTCAAATGGATATGAGTACAATGAGTGCTAATCCATGTTTAGATTGTAAATGTTATGATGTTTGTCAAGAAGTTAATGGTGAAACAATGTGTGGTACATTAAGATTATATTACAATTATTATGAAAAATAAATTAAAAATAGTTCCAGTAGTAGGTAAATTTTATCATTTTTTTGATGATGGCAAGACTTCACCAAATAGACATTATATATGTAGAGTAGAAAGAATAATTCCATCTACAAAAGCTCAGAATATTATTTTGAGTACTCCTCGTGGTGAAAGCTTAAAAGATGGAAAAATTGAAAGTTTTAATATTGATATGTCATTAGAAGATATTTGGAAAGATGAGGTAAAACAATGTTATTGGTTATATGATACCGAAACTGATTATTTCGTAGAAGCTTCTTGTCCAGTTTTTGATGAACATAATCTTTGGTTTGTAAGAACTAAAGATGGTGGATGGTTTAGTATGAATATTCAAAATTTTTGGCAAAGCGGAGAATTAGATATAGATGGAAAGAAATTTGAAGAAATTGTTGAATTTTGGAAGAATGATAAATATACATCTGAAGAATCTAGAAAAAATATTGTTGAATCTTATTTAGACACAAAATACGAAAAATGAAACATAGATATAATTAAATAATATGAAAAGAGTAATATATCCAGGATCATTTAATCCTATACATATAGGTCATCAACAAGTAATTGATATTGCTAAGAAAATGTTTGATGAAGTATATATTGTTATTTGTCAGAATCCACAAAAACCACCTATTGATAATCTTGATGATCGAGTAAAAAATATTCGAAAAATATATGGGGATGAAGTTAATATAATATGCTCTGATCAAATGACTGGACGATTAGCTAAAAATATGAATGCATATATTATAAAAGGTGTTCGTAATATGATTGATTTTCAAAATGAATTAGATCAGGCGTCGTTTAATAGAAAATATTTTGGTGCAGAAACTATATTAATTCCATCATCACCAGATTTAAACTATATTAGTAGTTCATTAATAAGAGAATTAAACAAGTATGGAGAATAATATATGAGTGTATTTAATAAACGACGAAAAATAATACGAGAAAAACAAGAAGAAGATAGAAAATGTTGGGATGAAAATGTTAAGAAGCAAAATAAGAGTATGGAAAATATGATTAAAGGTGCAGAAATAATTGAAAAAGAACATCCTGAATTTGAATCTCTAAGTGGAGATGAGCGTGTAAAATTATTTGGAGAAACATTTAAGAAAGTACAAAACGATATTAAGTATGGAAGATTTTAGAAATTTATTGACAATTAAGCCACAAAAACCTGCCAAGAAAAAGAATATATTAAAAATATGGATGAATTGGGATTCTAATGATGCCGATTATATTGAAAGAACAGAAGAGATGGATCCTAAAGTTCTTTTTGGTTGTAAGAAACTGATATATTGCCTTGCTTATATTACATTACCTTATAATTTTAAAGGTCATGATTGGAATGATGCGGTATTTCAACATCATATTCCAGATAATTGTGATATTGATGATTTAAGAGAGGTATTAGCTGAAAATGACTTTATGGTTTATTCTGATTGGGGAGATTGTCATACATGTGAAGATTTGGAAATTACCTATTATGATGAAAATGGTACACCATTTAATATAACATTTAATGATATTCATAAGAGATGGAAGAAAATGTCTTATGAGGAAATATGTCAAGAGATAAATGATATTGAATGGGAAAATCCTTATTATGATTGAAAAAATAAGTCATATGATATTAAGTATTGATTTTAGAACAGATATACCAGCATTTTACTCAGAATGGTTAGTAAATAGATTTAAAGAAGGATATGTTTATTTTAGAAATCCAGCATATCCTTCAACTATTCATAAGATAATTCTTGATAAACAACACATAGAAGGAATTATGTGGTGTTCAAAAGATTATCTTCCAATTCTTCATGACTTAAAGAATATAACAGATAAATTTCCAAGTATATTTCATTATACTATTACAGGATATGGAAAAGAGATTGAACCAAATGTACCAAGTTTAGCTCAATCAATTTATACTTTTAAAGAACTTTCAATGAGGTATGGAAAAGAAAAGGTAATATGGAGATATGATCCAATATTGTTAACAGATAATTATGGAATTATAAGACATATAAACCAATTTACAGATATATGTAAAGAATTATATAATTATACAGATAGGGTTGTGATAAATTTTGTATCATTATATGAGAAAGTTAAAAGACATATGCCTGAATTAAAAGAATTGTCATATGATGAAAAATTACTTATTGTTAAAAATTTTTTATACATTGCTAAAAAATATGGGTTGAAACTTCAGACATGTGGTAGTGGTTTGCAATTTAAGGATTTAGAAGGAATAGAAATTACTGGTTGTCTTGATGAACATGCTTTGAATTTAATGGGAATATATCCTAAATCAAAAAATAAAGAATCAAATTGGGGATGCTTATGTTATCCTAATACCTGCATTGGTGAATATAATACATGTTTACATAAATGTAAGTATTGTTATGCTTCTGCAGACTTTGATAAATGTGATGAAAATTTCAAGAAACATGATTCAAAGTCTCCATTATTGATAGGCTGGCCAAGAGGAAATGAAAAAATAATTGAAATGAAACCTAAACCTTTAAATACAAAACAATTAAAACTAGATTTTTAAATTAAGAAAAATTTTTTATTTTTTAAATAAACCCAAAAAATAACTATGAAAGTAATTACAAAAATATTAATATGTATGATATTTATATTTAGCATAATATCTACTATTAATGCGCAAAATAATCAACTTGCATATGTTAAGAATATGGAAATAAAAACATATTTAAATTTAAAATATGATTCACATCATATGACACACCCCGCAGAAGATATTTATGATTTATCGTGGGATAATAATATTGCTCATGCATACAAATCAGTTGATTTACCTGATAATTTTACAATTAACTTAAAAGATTTTGCAATGCCATTACATAATACATTAATGATTACATCAAAATTTGGATATCGAGTTAGATTTAAAAGAAATCATAATGGTATAGATATACAATTACATCCTGGTGATACAATATATGCAACATTCTCGGGTAAAGTTAGAATAGTAAAATATGATAAAAATGGATATGGTAAATATATTGTTATTAGACATTATAATGGATTAGAAACAATTTATGGACATATGTCTAAACATTTAGTTTATATAAATCAATATATTAAAGCTGGTGAACCTATTGGATTAGGTGGTAGTACAGGAAGATCAACCGGTCCTCATTTGCATTTAGAAACTAGATTTTTAGGATTACCTATTGATCCAGCAAAAATATTTGATTTTCAACATCAAGATGTTTTAGAAGATTATTATACATTTAAAAAGAAATCAAATTCAAAAAAGAAAAAATAACTCTAGAAATTGAATTTTCTAGAGTTTTTTCTATTTTATATATGTAATAAAAATAACAATTATGGCAAATTATCGCAAAAGAACAAAATCAATGCAGAAATTAGTTGATAATACTAATGAATATTTTAGAAGAATTGGTATGAAAGATGAATTTAATTCTGATTTATTTTGGTTTGTTTGTGAGAAACTTATTGAAAAAAATATGTATCATGGATATAATTTCCATGTAAGAAAGTTTAAAGAAGATGGAACAGAATATTATCCACTTGCCGGTACTTCAAATAAAAACAAATATGATTTTATTCAGATTTGGTAATTATGAATGTTAAATATTCAGATTTTTACGGTAAATGTTATATCCAAGCATTTAATGATGAAGGAATATTGCTAAGTACAATTGTTATAGAAATTAATTGTGATGAATATCCAAGATATAAAGAATATTGTAATGGTTATAAATTAGCAAAAATTATGCGAGTCGAAACAAATCCACATTACGTAGGTCAAGGATATGCATCAAAACTTATAAAATTAACTATCAAGAAATTTAAAGATTTTAATATTGTTTTATTATGTTGTCCTTGTAAAAGATGTGAAAATACAGATACATTAAAAACAATATTTGATTTGGAAATGTTTTATTCGAAATTTGGTTTTATAAGAACTAATGAACTTTTACCAACAATGATTCGTAAAACAAAAATAAATAATTAAATTATGTCACGTACTTATAGAAAATATATTAGACAAGGAAATTGTACTGGTTCTAATACCGAGTATTATCGTAACATGAATCGTAAGTGTCGCGCAAAAAATCGTCATTCACTTCGTAATCTTATAGCAAATAATGATATTGATACTGTTGCAAATCTTATTCCACCTGGTATAGTACCTATTCATGATTCTTGGAACGAGCCTACAGATGGCACACGTTTAATTTCTAAAAACGATAAGAATTATTATTGTGATGATTCTAATTGGGGAACTCGAGGTGACGGTAATGCAAAAAATTATTGGAATCGTAAACTCGGTAAATACTTTAAGGCAAAGAATCGTAAACATTATAAAATTGTTTAATTATATGTTGTACTGATAATGAAAAATAATATAATTGATAAGTTTTAATATGACTAAAGAACAAGCAGATGAATTAATTAAAGATTGGTGTAATCAAAGTAATGATTGTTTTTATAATTGTCATAATTGTCCGGAATGGAAGAAACTATTAAAATGTGATTATTTAGAAGAATTTTAAATATGATGACAAAAGAAGCAATAGATATATTAGAAGGATTTTTAGATGCTTTTTATGAATATCCTGACTGGCATGTATTATCTGGTAAGGACACAGAAGCAATAGAAACATTAATTGAATTTGCAAAGAAGTATGAAATGTCCTGAAATTAGTGAAGCATATGAACGACTTCAAAATCTTAAAAGAAAGTTTAGATATTGGCAGCTTGGTACTGAAAATATTAAGAAAAGAATATATGATCCTTATGAAACTGAACTTGACAGATATCAATGGGAAATGCATAATCAATATGAAATTTTAGATAATAGATATGTTCTTAAAAATCTTGAAAATGAAATTAAAGAAGTTCGTAAGTTAATAAAACAATTAAATAAAAAACAAAATATTAAAGAGTATCATTAATTTGATGCTCTTTTTTGTTATTTAATTTGACAAAAATTAAATAATATTTGAATTTTAAAAAATAATTACTATATTTAATATGTAAAATAAATAAATATGACTATAATATATTCAAACTATTTAGATGATGATTGTCGAATCCTTCAAGAGATATGGAAAGGATTCGACAATGTGTATATTATCGAAATAACACCATCATCAGATAACTATGAAGACCTTATCGATGAAGCAATTTCAAAGGAGACTGATACTTTGATTTGTTGTGGTCACGGAACATCTAATGGATTACTATTTCCAAATATGTTAGCTGGAGAATATCTGATTCATGAGAATAATGTTCATTTGATAAAAGCAAAACGTATCATATTTTCTTGGTGTTATGCAGCAGAGTTTGCAATAAAATTTCCTGAGCTTCATTGTTTTGCTACCTCAATGTTCATATCAAATGAGAAAGAAGCTGTAGACAACTCTATATTTGGTTATACTCAAGAGCAAATCAATTCTAACTCTATAAGGTTCATGCAAGAGATCAATTGGCTACTTAAGGAAAATGTTCCTCTTGATGAGTGGGTAATAAGATTAGGAGCCCATATGAATATTGAAAACGCTGTAGATGTATTTAACAGACAATGTCTACTTTACCAATAAATTTCATATTATATTTGAATTTTTTAAAATTATTTCTATATTTAATATGTAAAACAATAATATTAAAAATTTAGTAAAATGAGTGTTTTTAAATTTGATATTGATGATGCAAAAGAATATTTATATAATGAATTGAATTTTTTAAATAATCGTCAATCTAAATACTATCCAAAAGAAAATGTAAATAAAGCATCTGATATTTTTAATATTCTTAACGATTATTATATGATTGCAAAAGATGAAGATTTTTATTTAGACTTAATACAATATTTAAGAGATAATAAAAAATTAAAATAGTAATTATGAAACGTAAATATTCTGTTGGAGATATTGTTTGTTTGAGAGACTCATTAAATAATTTTTCAAAGGGTCGTGTAGAAAAAGTAACTCTTCAAAGATATTATATTCGAGATCTTTCAACTAATAAACTTGAATCATATCATTGGTATTTTAAAGTTCTTACACCTAATTATTCTACAACAGGATATGATAAGTTTATTGATACGTTAGCAACTAATAGTTCATTTAAAATAGCATAAGAAGAATTTAATAAAGTAAGAATTGAATGCGTAATAAAATAATATAAATATGAAAGTTAATTATTTAGGTAAAGAATTTGAAGTTTTAGACCCAGGAACAATCATTATTAATACATATGATGATTATAATCCGAAAGAATATGTTATTAAAGGTTGTGATAAACAATATCGAAGATACATTATCGAGGATAATGGTAAAGAATATTGGATATGCAGAACTGAAGTTGCTGAACCAAATAATAAGAATAAATTTGCATCATATAAAGTTAAATAATATAAAAGTTATGATTTACACAAAGTGCATTAAAGAGACTTATACTTGGGAAGGTGATAATGCGCAACATTATTTTACTAAAGTTGTTAAAGGTCATATCTATGGATTCAATAAGATTGGAGATACATATTGGATTGTTCCAGAAGCTTGTTCTACAAAGGATTTTATGGATCATGACGGTTTTATTGATGGCGTTGCTCATGGATTAGATAAGAAGTATTTTAATGAAATGTTTGAGATTATTTCATAATTTTGAATAATAAATAAAAATTACTATATTTATATTGTAATAAAATTAATAGATAGAATTATGAAACTTAATGAATTTATAAATAATCTTATAAAGTTACGAGACGAGAATAATGCCGGTGATTTTGAAGTATTAAATAATGAATTGGTTTATGATGTGATATGTGGAGAAATTGACAATGTATCAGGAGATCCTATACCAATGGAAACCAATCATTATTATATTGATACAAACAATAAAATATTACAAATAAATTTTGTAGATAATGGAAAATGTTTAGGTGATTAATTATGAAAGTAAAAAGACGTTTAAGTGATTTTCCACAACAGTTAAAAATATATAAGGCTGTTAGAAAGGGATGTTCAACTATTGAATATGTAGATTATGTTAATCATATAGATGAATTAGAAGACTGCATAATTCAGGCATTATTTGATAAGGATAATGATTATTATGTATGTATAGAGAATTTTGACGAACATAACTTTTATAAGAATAGTACAAGAATTAATTTAACTGATGAAGATTTATGGGTTAAGTTAGATAAGATTTTCAAAGGTCCTACTTCTTATCCAATGATTTCGTGGTCATTAGTTACTGCACTTAGAAGAAATAAAAATAGTATTGAAACGGCAAAAAATAATTATGAAACTTATTATGGTAAAATAAATTAATTATGATACTTAAAACAGAATATATTAATAATACAAAAGAAGTATATGTTACATTAATATCCGAAGAACTTCTTGGTGTTTGTTGGTTTTGTGTATTTGATGCTAAAGATTTTTATAATCGATATTATGCATCCGGCAAACCTGGTGGAGCAAGGAGATGTCATGAAGATATTGTCGATACATATCTTAATAATGTTGAGAATGTTCCATATTCAAAAGAAGAACTTTTAGAAAATACTAAATTAAATATTAGTAGTATGAATTTACCTTATATAAAAAGTAAAGTATGACAAAGGAAGAAGCAATACATATATTGGAAGGGTTTTTAGATGCTTTTTATGAATATCCTGATTGGCATGTATTATCTGGTAAGGACACAGAAGCAATAGAAACATTAATAGAATTTGCAAAATCAAAAATTTAAGAATATGTTTGAAATAGTAGGAAAGTATACAAAAGCAATTGTTTATAATGATAATGTTGAAGACGAAGCAATAGCACAAATATATGGGATTGTAAATTGTAAGGCTTATGAAGGTCAGACAATACGAATTATGCCCGATACCCACTGTGGAAAAGGATCAGTCATAGGTTTTTGTTCAACTTTTGGAAAATACATTGATCCGCGTACAGTAGGGGTTGACATAGGATGCGAAATTTCTATGCATCTTTATGATAGACCAATTCCTGAAGATAAGTATGCAGAATTAAATCATAAGATTCTTAAGGAATGTGGTTGGGGATTCAATTTGTCTCCTAAGAAGATGTATGAAGATAAAGAGCTTTATAAGTTTATGTCAACTGAATTTAGAAAAGCAAAATCAAAGCATCCTGAAATTTTTTCTGCACTTCCTGATACAGTAACTGAAAAGTGGGTTATGGATATGCTTAATCGTCTTGGAATGGATCCTAAGACATGGTATTACTCAATTAACTCATTTGGAGGAGGTAATCATTATTGCGAATATGATGTTAATGAAGAGAATAATCTTTATGGAATAACTGTTCATTGTGGTTCTCGAAACTTTGGTGTTAAGGTTTGTAAGTACTGGGAAAATAAGTCAAAGGGTGCGGCTCTTTCGAAAACTGAAATGAAAGTGTATACTAGTGAGTTCAAGAAGGCATATATTGAGGAGTATGGACGAAAAAATATGGTAGGCTTCAAGGATGCTCTTAATAAGTACTTGGAATCAAAGAAAGAAGGTCATATTGAAGGATTTTTGACAGGTGATAATATGCTTGGTTATTTCTGTGATATGTATACCGCAAGAACATATGCACGTTTTAATCATGTTATTCTTCATCGTACAATTGATAATATAGTTGCTAAGTATGGATGTAAGGTAACTAAGGAAATTATATCTACACATAACTATATTGATTTTGATGAAGAGACACCTATTATTCGTAAAGGTGCTATTAGAGCTTATGCAGGAGAAGAGATGCTTGTTCCTTTTAATATGAGAGATGGTGTAGCTATTTGTGAAGGTCTTTCAAATTCTGAGTGGCTTAACTCTTGTGCTCATGGAGCTGGACGAAAGATGTCTCGTTCAAAGGCTAAGGAGAATGTATCTATGAAGGAATTTGAAGATTCAATGAAGAATGTATACTCTACAACCGTTTGTAAGGGAACTATTGATGAATCACCTATGGCTTATAAGGACACTAATGAGATTAAGAATTTGATTCAGGAAACTTGCAAGATTAAGTTCATGATGATACCTAAGATTAATATTAAAGCAGCAGATGGTGGAGATTAATCTCTCCGCCATTTTACTATATTAAATATAATTAAATTATGAATATAGAACAACATGAAGCTTTAAAATTAGCTAATAAAATATATTTGAATTCTTATGAATGTATGTGGAATGATGCAATGATGCTTTCACTTAAGAATAACTTTTTTTATTTTTATAACCCAAATATAATTAGAAAAATAACCAAAATTGGTCAAAAAGAAATAAGAAAATTAAGTAAATAATATTATATAAATATGAATTATAAAGTAGGTGATAGGATATTTTTTAAATATGATGTTGATGATAGTATAGGTGAAGCTATTGTAACAAAAGTAGAACCAAGATCATATGAAAATCATTTAGGTAAAACGGTTAACTTTAATATGCTTCATACTGGTAAATATACTTGTATAGAGGATTATAATTGTTTAGATGAAAATGATCCAAAGGTAATAGAATACAAAAATACCCATGAGGATCCAAGAATTTTTAGAGATAAGTTTGAAAAGTTCTTAAAGGATAATAATTTTGATATTTCTCAAGGACCTATACAAGATTATTTATATGATTTAATGGGATAATTAAATATGAAAACAACATATAGAATAATACAAACAATTACAACATATAAACATAATTTGGTTTATCCAGATGAACGATACAATAGATATATTGGTTTAGGAGATTTTAAATCACATAAAGATGCTTTATATTTTTTAAATAATAAATGTAAAGAATTTGAAAATAAAAATAATGGAGAAAAATACGAAGATATAAATTATACTAAATTGAAACGATATACATGGAAACGACAAACAGTATATGATATGTATCATTCTGGTGATTATTCTATATATAATTTTTCAATAATTAAACTTTATTTGGATTAAATTTAATGAAAACAATTAACAAATATAAAGATATTTTATTAACTAGAGAAGAATTCAAGAAACAAGTATTTGCTAAAACAAATGGTAAATGTTGTGTTCCTGGATGTGATTGCGATGCCGTAGATGCACATCATATAATGGATCGTAAGCTTTGGAAAGATGGTGGTTATTATCTGACTAATGGTGCAGCTCTTTGTGAAAAACATCATTGGGATGCAGAAAAAGGAAATATAACACCTAAGCAATGTCTTGACTATATGAATATTAGCGTAGCAGATATTAGAGTACCTGATACACTTAAAGAAAAATATGAAGGACGAATTACCAATTATCGAGATTTTTATATATCATTAATGTTAGATGCTTTATTAGATAAGTGGGGTAAAGGTAAATTTGATTCAATAAAAATACCTGATGATAAAGAAAACATATTAACAATAGAAATATAAGATAAATTATGGATAAATATAGTGAGTTAAAAGTTTCTGCACCTCATAAAGTAGGTATATTTAAATATATTGTTGGTCATCTTAAAAAAACTAATGAACCTGCACCTATGGAAGTTTATATTGAAGAATGCCAATTAAATATTACTAGAAGTTTTGATGAATATGAAGATGATGTATATAATGTAGAAATAAAATATAAAGTATATAGAGGAGGAAGAACTTGGTGTGTTAAGTCTAATGAAATATTCGATACTAAAGAAGATGTTTTAAATCATATAAAATATATAAATAGTAAAAATGACAAATGTAAAAGTTAATTCGGATTTTATAGAATTTATTAAAGAGTCTATACCAAGAAGAGATAAACCAATTGATTGCGAAATATTAAGTATAGAATTTGGATATCGTTCTTGTTATTTTTTATATAAGTCACCGGTTCATGATAGTATACAAAATTATACATTAATATTAGATGCATATTAATATATGAAACGAATAATAAAGTATAAAGCTATAGATCCATATTATTCTGATGTAACTCATACTTTTATAGGTTCTACTGCAGAAGAAATTGATAATATACAAGACGAAACAGAAGAATATATGAAAGGTTCTCATTTTTCATTAAGTTCTATTTATGAAAAGGAATGGTTGGTTGACGAAACAGATCCAGAATATAATGAAACCTTAAAAAATTATAGAGAATCACAAGAATGGTTAGACAATTATAATAAGTTAATGGATAAATTGGATAAATATGAAAATGAATTTAAATAAGCAAACTAAGTATTTTTGGAAAGAATATAATAAAGATAAATCCAAATTTGAATTAATAGAGATTCCATTTAATAAAGAAAATTGGTTTTATGTACAAGTTGATGCTTCAATTAGAACTGTATTTCTTAAATATGATTTTCCAATACCTCCTTATGTAATCGTTGATAAACATACACATTATATAACATTTTATATAGTTAGAGATAAAATTAATAAAAAAAATTTATTAAATTGGAGTGAAAAATCATTTTATATTTATAGCGATTTAAACCATCAAGCCAAATGTAATTCAAGTGAACCTGAAGATACAGAATATTGGGTCCATTATGAATTTAATTTAATATAATTTTGAATATTATATAAAAATGTCTATATTATAAATGTAAAGTTTATATTATAAATATTTTTTATTAATATGGAACGAAATATAATTATAACACCATTAAGTAAATTTCCAACAGAAGTAATTTTACATTTCTATCGTAAGAATAGACTTTGTTATACTGATTATAGGAAGTATCAAGAAGTTTATAATTGGAATACTAAAAAGACAGAATATTGGATTCCTTTTTATGGACCATTTGAAAAAGATGGAGTAATCTATGATCCTGTATGCTTAGGATATACGAAATCAACTGGAGAAGAATGTCATAAAAAGTTTACAACTATTAAAAGTAAACAAGATGCTCACTGGGATGAGGATGGATATTATTATGGATATAATGAATGGCAATTTGGTGATAAAATAAGTTTTAGATTTGAAGGAATGTATTGGGAAGGAAAAATTCAAGATCTTAAAAATGAACTTTCAAACCGTGAACATGTAGGTATCTTTAATAACAAAGATTATCGTAAATGGCTAATCAATTATAGAAAAAATAAGAAAAGATGATTTGGAAATATAAATTAATATTTATAATATTTATTATAGTTTGTATATTATCTATCATTTCTATTGGTTGTACGATATATGACCCAATATATATAAATTTTCAAAATAATATAATTTGTCTTGGATGTTGTATTATGTGTTGGTTTAGTTATAAAAGTATCAAAAAAGATAATGAAGAAGTTTAATTCTGTAGAAGAATATAATGAGGTTTATCGAAAGTGGTTCAAAGATAATTGGGAATGTGAAGTGAAACATTGCCAAAATTGGCTTGATGGACATCGCAGTTATTTTAAAGTAGGTTGTCTTGAAAATTGTAATGATGAGAAAAGAGTTAAAGATAAACTAGCATATTCTCAAAAGATGTTAGATAATATTGATTATTATGTTCAACGTCATTCATACAGTTATAAAAAACCTCGGACACAAAAAGATAATGATTTAAGTTTTGTTGGTAAAGGCGAAGGTTGGGCTCATTGTTCTGCAATACGAGTTCCTAAACTTAAGAGAAAATCTGCATGGAAAAGATTTTATAAAATGTTTCCGGATCTTAAAGGTATGAAGGTTATAACTGGTAAATCTTCTTGTTATGCACCTAATAAAGATGGTGAGATGAAACAACAAATACAAAATGCAAGTACAATTAAATTAAAGAAGGTTAAGAAATGAAATACCCAAGAACATATCATTTACCATATTCACCTGGAGCTACTAAAGATGACAAAAAGCTTCAGGGTGATTGGTTTAAATATTATGAAGGAAAAGAAATTGTAATAACATCTAAACTTGATGGTGAGAATATTCATATGAATCAAAAGGATTGTTATGCCCGTTCAGATGGGGCACCTACACGTTCACCTTGGTCAAGAAATATATGGGATCCTAATGGAGGTTTATATTGGAATATTCGAAAATATATAGGATGTAATGAAACCATATTTGGTGAGAATCTATATGGTGAACATTCTATTCATTATGATAAGTTAACTTCATATTTTCATTTATTTGCAGTTAGTACAGAATCTTTATGGGAAAGTTGGGATTCTGTAAAATTGTTTGGTGCTATTATAGGAGTGCCAACTGTACCTGAATTGTGGAGAGGTATAGTTTATAATGAGAAACAATTAGAAGAACTTGTTAATAGATTCGTAAAAGAACCTTCTGTATATGGAGATACTCGAGAAGGTGTTGTAGTAAGATTAACAAGTTCATTTCCTATAGATGAATTTAAAAATTGTGTTTGCAAGTGGGTACGACCTAATCATGTTACCACCAACGAACATTGGACTAAAAATTGGAAGAAAGCAGAATTGGTGAAAAATTATGAAGAAGTATAAAGAACCCGGTACTTGTGATATTTGCTTTTATGGTAGAGAGATATATTATAAGATTGAAAATCCTACTTGTTATTGGCATGAAGGAAAGAAAATAGAATCTGGACAAAATAAATGTAATCAATTTTTAAGATGTGATTGGGCTAAAAAGAAATAATTATGAAAGATTTTAATAAGATAATTAATAATTGGATTAATACATATACTGTACCATGTACAAATACACCAGAAAAATCTCAAATAAGTAAATTTAAAGATCTTGTAATAGAAAATTTTAATAGATATATTAAAGAAGGTAAGATTGATAAAGATACTAATAAAGATGATTATATAAGAAATAAACTTAATGAATGGTTTGGTGCTAGATTTATCAATTATAATGGAGAGTGGCGAATTATTCTTAAAAACAAAAATTTTAAAAATGATTTTTATATTTGTTCTTGGAATAATCATGATTCGGCAGAAATATCAATTAAAGATTTTGTTTATGAATTAATTGATCCAGAAATTAAAGAAGGAGATAGTCATTTTGATGATACTTATTGGGTAGCGATTCAAGACATTAATGATCTTATTAATTTTTTGAATATTGAATATAAATTTAATGATCCTATTGAACAACCATGGGCAGTTGAAAATGGTAAATATGAATTTGCCGGTGATGGATGGGACATCAGTGGAGAAAAGGCATTTGAGGAAAGTGATTTATTTATAACTATAAAAGATTGTATCATAAATATGTTTAAATATGAATATGCACCATATACAAAATATAATCCATCATTTGATTTTTTAAGTTCTAATGAATATATTAATAATTTTGATGATATATTCACAAAACTAAATAAAGAACAAATAATTAATGTATTAACTAAAAAATGCTACGATAATATTTATGATGATAAATCACTTATTAGTGAATTTACTAATGAAAAAGAATTCATAAAGTTAATTAATTCTATTGATGATATGAATATAATTAAACAAATTATTAAATCATTTAAAATACATGAAAAATCATTTATATATTTATGTAATAAACTTTATAATATATGATTAGACCCTTTGAAGAAGTAAATAAAGATTGGACATTTTTTGATTGGGATGAATGGGATAGTGTCTGTCGTAAAATAGGAGAAGATAAATTTGAAGAAATTAAAGATGATCTTTACGACATTTTAGAACATATTTATGGAGCTGGATTTAGTGATGGTTTTATAGATGCCCGTCATTGTTGGTATAAATATGCTGATAAAATTAGAGATAAATTAATGACATTTTATAAAGATGTTATGCTAAGAGGTGTTACGGTTAAAGATGTATTTCATTTTGTAACAAGTTTAATATCTATGGAAATTTATGATATAATAAATAAAGATAAAGAATAATTATGAAAGATAATATTACATTGGATGAAGTTATTGAGGTGATGAATACTTTAGGTATGGGTGAATTTGTAGATTATGTAGAGTATAAACCTAAAGAAGAGCCACCTGTTCATTTTTTATGGTTAGCTGTGGATTCAAATGGTTATGAAAAGATGTCAACTTGTGAATTAGGCTTTCAAAGATTTTCACCACGTCTTTATCATAGTGATAAATCTATAAATAAAGAAATTCATGAAGCTGCTAGAAAAGAACGTAAGAAAATATGTTCTTATGATGATACACAAATGAAGCATGATCATTGGATAGAAGTACCACGTAAAGAAGATATGTCTAAATGGGGTGCGTATCCACAATGGGCATATTTACCAAAAGGTACTATTAAAAAGCTCATTGGGAGAGATTTGACTTGGGAAGATGAACCAGTAAAATATGAAGGATGACTATGACACATTTTATTGGTGAAAATTTTTGGTTAATATTTGCTTTAATAACTATTATTGTTTTTGGTTATTTATATTATGATACATTTTTGCAAGATAAACGTGAACCAAAATATAAATTAGATAAAAATGGGTATGTAATGTTTTATTATAGGAGATATTCTTATTGGGAATATTTTCCTTTATGGAATGACAATAATGATAAACGAATAGTACACGTTTTAGATAGAGTAAGAAATTTAGATTATGATATTTCTTATATAGGACCAGGTAGAGCAAAATTTAAGTTTATATTTACTAATATTAATCAACTAGATAAAATACCTGAAGATATAATATCTGACCATATGAGAAAATTATATCCCGAAATTAAAAATTCTGAACAACTTTGGCAATTACATAATTTATATGTTAATAAAGAAAATACTATATTAAATAATATAGCAAAGGATAACATTTTTAAAGCGTATGAAAGTAACTAAAGATAATATAAAAGATATTAAATATATTAATGGGTGGTTATCTATTGATAAAGCTCATGAATATATAAAATCATTATTAGTAGATCTTAATGATATAAATAATAAACTTAAAGACAAAGGAGATTTAAATAAACAAATTTTTATTGATTATGAAAATAAACACACAGAATATTCTCCTGAACGAGTAGATCCATGTCCAGATTTGTATGGTACATTTACATTAAGATTTGAAAAAGATCCATATAATAAAATAGGAGATATAATGAATCTTGATGATTTAGATAGTGCTTTGTGTTTATTATATGATTTTTTTTATTAAATTAAAATTTAAAATAGATAAGAAATATGACTAAAAATGAAAGAAGAATAATTGCAGAAAAACATTTTAAAGAAATGCAATTACCAATTGTAAAAGGACTAACTGAACATTCTGTAAAAAATTCTATTGTATATCATGATTTGATTAGTTATGAAAATGATATTACAGTAATTGATTCAACAACAGAAAATGCAATTTTTAAATTTAATAATGGTGTTATTCCTTGTGTGTTAAATTTTGCAAGTTTTACAAGACCAGGTGGAGGTTTTATAAAAGGTTCAATTGCTCAAGAAGAAGCTTTATGTCATGTTAGTAATCTTTATAATGTGTTGATAGCGTTTAAAGATAAGTATACTGAAAATTTCTATAAACATTCATTTGATACAGGACTTTATGACAATTGGGCAATTTATTCACCTGCTATATATTTCAAGGTTATTGATTTTGAAGCTTATGCTAATGTAATAACATGTCCTGCTCCTAATTATAATGTTTATAGAACAAAATCAGATGATGACACACTTTATGATGAAGTTTTAAAATCTCGTATTAAATATGTTTTAGATATTGCAAGAGATAATGAACAAAAGGTGTTAATTTTGGGAGCATTTGGTTGTGGTGTATTTGGTAATGATCCAATAAAAGTTGCAACAATTTTCAAATCACAATTACGTAATTATAAATTTGAAAAGGTAATTTTTGCAATTCCAAATACTAGCAATGGAAATTATGAAGCATTCAAAAAAGTATTTGAAGAATAATTATGAATAAAGAAATATTAGAAAAAGTACAATCTGAAGAAGATTATGGTGTAAAAGTGTCTTTTGAAGTAACTTGTCAATCTGATACAAGCATGTCAGAAGGAGATACAATAAAAGAACGTATATTAGATTATATCGATCAATGTGATGATGCAATGGATGATTCTATGAGACATTGGGGAGATCATACACATTGTATAGATCCAGTTAAAGTTGAAATATATGATAATAATGAAAAAAATGTAATTGATGTAACTGATGAATTACTTGGTGAAACTAATCCAGCAGCTATTCCTCAAATAATAGAAAAGGCACTTGGTGATTTGAAAAAATCCATTACTCAACTAAATGGATTAATTCCTAAGTTAATGGATAGACCAGATGAATTACCGAATAGGTCAAAAATTGCTTATGGAAAAGATTTACATTCATCCAAACCATCTATATATAGTGATCCAGATTATTGGTTTTATCCAGAAGGAGTAGAGGAAAAGATTGAGGATGATAAGAAATATAAAGTTTGGTATTCTAGACGTTGTGCTTCTGATCCTGCTGATATGACAACTTGGAATCATGTACAATATATTTGTTATGTTCCAGAAGAGCATATACAAATTGAAGAAAAACTAGATGAGATTCAAAATATATTAGCATTTGAAAATGAGTAAAAATAAACAAATATCATTAGATGAAATTATTATAAAAAATAATCCAGATTATGATTTTTATGTTTCTCATACATTTAGCCATTGGATTAGAGATTTAGAAGAATTTGAAAATAAATCAAAATAAAATGGAAAATATTATAATATTATATATATTTATTGGATTATGGTATATTTTTTGTACCATCGGTTTTTATTTTCTAACAACTAATATTTTAACTTTAAATTATTTTGACAAGATTATTATATTTATATTATGTTTATTTTTTCCTTTAATCTTAGGAACATTAGGTTTTGCAACAATAATGACTGAATTAGAATATAAGATTACTGGGAGGTATTAATATAAAAATTATAAAAATTATGAATAAAGAAGGAATAGCAACATCAGCATATTTTATTGAAATGTGGAGATGGTTTACTGAAAAACTAACTAAATGGTCTAAAAATCATAATGAAGCATGGATTAAAGAACTTAAAGATTCTTATGTATATGCACAAGAGTTTGATGAAAATGATCAACCCACAGGAAATTGGTATAGTATTATAGGATTCACTAATCATGGTCCTAATGTTACAATTAATATTCGTAAAGCTAAAGGAGAAATTATAGTATGAAAATTTATATAGTGGCAAGACCATATGATGAGATACAAGAATATATTCCAATGTATATAACAACTTTTGAAGGTAATGCTCGAAGGTTTTTAAGGTTATATTCTGATGAATCTATTATGATGGTGATATTTTCTAAAGAATGGAATCCAAAAAAATCTCCTAATATTTTATTTAATTATCTTGATTGTTTAGATTATGAACAAGATAAAGATATGACGGAGAACAATACATTATTTGGTAAATATAAAGAATTTATGAAATTAGATGAAGAAGAAGCCGAAAAATATATGTTTGGCGATCCAGATGAACCTCGAGATGAAAATGGAATGATGAATGTAAAAATTTGGGAATTATGAAAATAAGTACAAGTTGGTCACAAAAAGATTGGGATGATGCATTAAATAAAGTATGGAAATTATCCCGCGATTTTGAAGAAATATTGAATTTTGGTTTAGAGCGTGGTTATATCACAAGTTCAGATATTATTCAGGCATCAGATATTTATAAAGATCCAAATAAAGAATATGATGATGATGAAATAAAATCAATAATTAGTTCAAGAGGTATTAGAGATATACTTGGAATAATTCAAGAAGAGTATTCATTAGATGAAATACTTGATGAATTACCTAAAGATGAAATTCTTGATGAATTTGATGATGATGAATTAATGGATCATTTAGAAAATTCATATGCATTGGATCAATATAAAGATAGTATAAAAGATGACATATATAGAGAATATATTGATGAATGGATAGAAGAACTTGAAAAAAGAAATAAAGATAATATTAACCATTTAACCAATGCTGATAGTGATGAGTTACATAGATTTATTTGTGATATTGTTGGTTGTGGATATTATAATCAAGAAGGAATAAATAAAATAAAAGAAAAATTAAATCAAAATACTTATGAAATTAAATATTAAAAGGAGAAGCTTAAGCTTCTCCTTTATTTATATTATCCAAATTATCAATATCATTATTATAAACATTTCCATCTATATGTGTAATTCTTTCTCCTTTAGGCATAATATCTGGCATTTTTGTTGATGTACGAACTCCTAAATAAAATATTTCATCTGTAAAACATGCATATACTAATGAAGATACAGGAATAATTGAAGGTTCAGTTATACAAGGTTCTGCACCATTTTCTCCATACAATGAATGCATCTCATATTTATATTCTTCTACTTGTGCATATATAGCAAATGTATTATAATCCAATTCACCAGTCTTTGATTCAAATGGCAATTTAGGAAGTTTATAAATATGTCCAGTATTTTCTACTATACATTGTAATCTGCCTTCGCCTTCATTAATAACATAAAATTTACGTTTATCTCCATATTTTGTTCTCCGATAATCTGCTAAATCTTTCTTAAATTGTGTAGTTTTCCAATACCCACATGACTTAAGTTCAGGACAAAAACCACGATAAACACATTCAGGAACACATTTATTTTCTAATATTGGATCTACCAATTCTAATTGTTGCATTACTAATTTCCATGCTTCTCTTGTCTCTTTGGATGCACAATTACAAAGACGTTTACGTGATATATTAATCATTGCTTGTGCGTTGCATGTCATATCCATATCATTTTTAGCTCCTTGATAAATATGATCTCTATCACAAGGTAATTCTCTTCTATCACCTCTTTGTGAATGTACAAATTTCTCACAACCTTCATGATGACGAACTAAATGAGTTGTTACCCATTGACGAATCTTTTTCCAACCAAAATCATATTCAAGAAGACGTATTGGCGAATGTTCTGCAAGAAGTATTTTAGCTTTCCATGATAATGATGGCTCTTTGTCAAGATATTCTTTTCCAACAGTTCTTCGTGCAGCGTTAAGAACACGTTTCCATGATGTTACTGGTTGTAGATGATCTAAATAAATATCACCTAAAAGCATATCTTCAGGTGTTTCAACATCTTTATCAACAACTTTACCATCATTTGTAATTTTTAAACCATAAGCTTTATAAAATCTTTCTTTAAATTGTTCAACAACATCCAATTTTTTATAAAGATTTTCTTTCCAAGCCTCATATTCTTCATCAGTAAGAGTTTTACCTGTTTCTTTATTGATAATATTGATTTGTGGTAATTCTTCAACATGTGGTTCGAAGTTTTCCATTTTATCAAGATTATCTTTATTCTTTTCTATATAATTAAGTTCAGCTTTGTTTTCTTCATCAATATTACCTGTATCGATATTCATTTCTAATTGTGCAATTGGCATATAATATATACATTCATTAAGATCCATCTCAGGATATTTTAATGGCAATAATGTCATATGATCAATAACACATGCATATTTAGTATTAACAGAGGTGCATCGCTGACAAGTTGAACAAAGATGTTTACATTTATTTTCCATTTTTCTTTAATAACATATTTTTCTTATGAGCCCAAATAAATAACTTATCTAAATAAGCTTTATCATATTTAAATGCTGGAGTATGTATACAATACATTTTCTTTGATTCTTCTATAATATGACCTGGTAGTTGTACAATAATACAATCAACTTCTTCACCTTCATTAAGAAGTCCAGATGCTTCTAATGCAGTCTTATAGAAATAAACTTGTAATGTATATGTATTCCAATTTAATGCTAATAAATCTTTACATGGACCTAATAGTCTACCTGTCCATGGACTTGGCTTTTTATCAACATCACCACTACTTTTCCAGTCAACAATTAAATAACGTTTCTTTTCAGTATTATAAAATAATGCATCAAAACGACCTCTAATCCATTGTTCAGTTTCCGGTATTTTATAATAAAGAGTTTGTTCACGAGTAACAAACTGAAGCTCAGGATGTTGTTCTAATACATCTTTAACAAAATCGTCAAATGATGTACAAATATTATTAAGTCTTTCATCACCATCACGATCATAATCTAAATTAAATAATTCAAGTTCATCTTCTTGATGATTTAAATTATATCCAATATAATTATCAAGCATTTGACCATATTGGCGAGATGCAGCACCTTTAGCTGACCACATTTCACAAATCTCTTCAACTGTTTTTTGATAATACTCACTATTAGGATTATCGTGATGTTTGTTATAAGTCTTAGTAGCTACACCAATCTGATCAAATGGTTCTTCAAGCAATCCTAATACAGCTGAAATACTAAGACATTCTCCTCCATTAAATACTTTTTCTTCTTCTAAATTTTGTTTTACTTTTTCTCTGCTATCTTCCATTTATTTTTTTTTTATATATTTTTTAAAACTTTTTAATAATTATAAAATAGAAATTTATTCTATATTATTTATATATATTTAGAAGATAGTGAAGAGTTTAATAAATATTTTAAAGAAATTATATGAATATTAATTTACAAACAAATTTAGATAAACTTAATGCAAAAGAATTACAAGAAGTTATAGATTATTGTAAAAACAAATTACAAAATACGGATTCAATTAAAGATTATGTATTTGTAATAATGAATAAATATAAGAAAAAATCAAATATTGAAAATTGTCAATATGTAATGCTTGGTGGAGTTTACAAAGATGATAACTATATTGGTAACATGTGTTTTCATGAAGAATTTGAATATGATAATATATTAAATAAAATTTATGAAGATAATTTTAAGTTACAATATACTTGGCCGGAATTTGTATCAATAGATTTTACCATGCAATTATATGAGTTTATGTGTGATGAAAATGTTAAGAAAATTTACGATAAACTCAAAAAATGTAATGGTTATCCATGTAAAAGAGAAGAATTAATGGATAGTGATAATGGATTTGGTGTAGTATGGTGTTATGATATTAAAAATGATAAAATAATTACATTTGATATAAATTTATATGAGAATTGAAGGAGAAAACAAATATTTTACTGCACAAGAAGCTAGAATGGTAGCTAATGAGATTCAAAATGGTCAAATGAATAAAGAATTAGATGAGATTTATGCAAAAATTAATGAAGCAAGATTTAAAGGTAATACTTCAATTACACTTAATTATTTTATAATGAAATCAACAGAAGAATTTTTAAAGAATAAAGGATTTACAATTAAAGTATTTCATGGCTGTCAATGGGATCCTGCAACAGATACAACAATTTCATGGTAATTAATTATGAGCTATACAGAATTTCATAAAGGAAAGTTTAAAATCATTGCTAAGAATGATATTGATATTATTGAATATGCAAAGCAGAATAATAAAGATGATTGGGACTTAGACGTTGATGAAAATGGCAAGTTAGATGATCCATATTGTCCTGATGATGAATTTTCAATATTGACATTAAATAGATATAAAGACAATGAAAGACATGTTTTAATTAAATATATAGAACGTGAAGAAAAAGAAGGTAGTGAATATATAAATGAATTTAAACAGATCGGAAAAGATGAGTTTGAATTTGTTTGTCAATTTTATAATGGTGGAACTTGTGAACATGAAATCTTTGAAGAAAACTTGGAAAAGATAGATTTAGATATACCAATAAAAGAAGAAGATACAATATCCATAAGAATTTCTAAAGATTATGATTGGAAAATAATGTTATATGAATCTGATATTAGTAGGATTCGAAAAGGTGAACATTTTAGTGTACCATCAGATTATAATCCTGAATGGGAAAATATTAAAGTAACTAAAGATGAGCTATTTGATTATATCAAAAGCGGATATGCAATAAAAATAAATTGTTAAATAAATAAATGATTGAAACGATACAGGAAAGAGTAAGAAACATGGTTGGGTCTTTTCATAATATGAAGACTCTTTTTAGAAATATTGCAAATGAGGAAGATTATGATAAACGAATAAAACTCATTAATTATATTATTGATAATAGTGAAGTTATTTCTAACACAATGGAAAATTCTATTAATTATCTTATAGATATGAGTGCTATTATAGATAAGAATCTTCCTAATGGATTTGACATAAATAAATTATTAGATAAAAGTAAATATCAAGGATGAAAGCATCAGAATTAATTGAAAATTTGGCAAAAATTATTACTATACATGGTGATCGTAATATATTAAGATGGGATGATAATCATATGACATATAAAAAAATTGAATCAGTTAATTATACATCTAAAAATGATTATAATAAAGAATTATGGGATGTAGAAGGTTATCGAGAAAATTTTAAAAAAATTGCAAATAATATTGTTATTGATTGAATTTTTGTTTTTTTATTCTATATTATATATGTAATTAAAATGAATATAATATGAGTAATTGTCGTTCTATCATCCTTACTTCCCGTAATATTAATTGTTCAACTATTACTGTTGAAGAATTTATAAGAGCAATGTTTTCAGACCTTTTGGAAGCAGAAGAGAAATATAATGAACTTTATATTCCTGAGTGGGAGGAAAAAAAGTTTAAAAATTTTGCACACCATTTGAAATGCACCTATAAACATGCCATTGATTTCGCCAAGAAGAAGTGGAAGACAGAGAAGAAGCGTAATGAATATGTCGAGAATGAAGTAAAGAAAGCTCGTGAGAATTATAAGTTTGATAGTTTCTTTTATGGTCTTTCATATTTTGATTTTGATGTTAATCCTGGTGAAATGGGAATACCTGGTGATTGTATTATTTCATATGATGAGTTGACCCCAGAAAAACTTCGTCGTTGCTTTGAAAAGATTAAAGATAATAAGTATTTTAAGAAAGCACTTGGTTGGAAATTGACTTATGAAGCATATGATAATTCTTATAAAGTTTGTTCCCGTCCAGAGATTAAGCTTATTGTAGATAAAAATACAATGACAGAAATGTATGAAGATAAGAATAAATTGATAGATTCAGTTTATCGTTTTTATGAAGGTTGTAAATATTGGGGAGATTAATAATTTAAAACAAATAAATATGACAAAAACAGAAGTTATCAATGAAATTTTGAAGGTAATTCTTCATAGTGAGGAAAATGTTACTCTTGAGTCAATCAAGAAAGAGTATGATGAGGAATTTGCTCAGGAAATTTGGGATTATGTTTCTAATTGGGTAAATAATAACAATGTTGAAAATGTAGAGTTTACTCTTGATAAGGAATCACTTATGAATGTTTGGGGAGATTGGGAATCAATTAAGAACATAACAAATTGCAAAATTTCTTTTGAAGAAGATTATTCAGCTTTACATAATTTGGCCAATAATGTATTTAAAAAGGAGTCGACTGGTCCTGGTTGGAATGGATATGCTCGTGATGACAATCGTTGGAATAACGAATATTTTTTCACAGGTTCAGATTGTACATATTATGTACTTGTAAAAAAGATTTAATTTATGAATTATTATATTGCATTAAAAGATAAAGATGGAACAGATTTTAAAGGTCAACCATGGCTTATACCTTTAGAGGAAGTTAAATTAGACTATGTACAAAAAATATCTAATGATTTAATTAATCGTGGATATAAAGATGTAACAATATTTAATACAGATAATATACCTGAAGAAGTCGAATGGGAATTTGTTGAAGAAAATAAAATTGTAGAATAATTATGAGTAATAGTGATATTGAAATTTATTTTAAGAGTCATCCAGATGCAACTGTTAAAGAGTATTTGGATTATATAAAAGCAAAAAATACTGAAAAAATAGAAGCTGAAAATGAAAGACAGAAAAAATGCATAGAGTGGTATAAATCTCTTGAAGGTAGATGTTTTCTTATATCTTTTCATTCTAATGCTCATATAGTTCTTAAAGTAACTAAATGGCCTGATACAGAATTTCAAAATTCATATCTTTGCTATAATATTTACTATAATCCAAATTATATTATTAAAGAAGAAAATAGGGATGTAAATAGATATTGGTTTAAGAATCCTTATGAAAAACCTTATTATGGACAAAAAGAAGGTTCATGTAAAGAGATTTCAGAAGAGAAATATAATGAAATTGCTGAGAAATATGCTCAAATTGAAGAGATAACAAATTCTATTAATGTAAGAAATATATGAAAATTGATTTTATAGAATATGACAGGATAAAGGAAGATCTTTGCATTAAAGTTCTTGAATATATTTATCAAAAGGTACAAGACGATAATTATTCATTTAGTGGTTATAAATGCAAAGATATTTTAAAAGATTTACATATAGGTCCTGACAGATTTCAACGGATATTCAATTGTATATATCGAAACTGGGTATATTTCAAAATAAAATATGGGTATGTTGTTACAGTATCAAATATAGTTATGTCGGTTGATGGGAGTAGAAGATACAAATTTGGAAATGACTGGGCATATTACATTAAAGTAGAAAAATTAAAACAAATAAAATCAGATATATGAAAAATAAGCAATTTATATATACAGAAAAGGATGCAGAGAAGATGTTCTTTGTAAGTGATACTCATTTTTGTCATGAGAATATCATTAAGTATTGCAAGCGTCCCTTTAAAGATGTAGAAGAGAATGATGCTGAATTGATTCGTCGTTGGAATGAAAAAGTTCCAGAAGATGGTATTGTATTTCATCTTGGAGATGTAGCATTTGGTGATCCCGATAGAGTTGACAAGATTCTTGAGCAACTTCATGGAACAATCTATCTTGTTATTGGAAATCATGATTGGAGAAGAATTGTAAATCAACATAAGTGGCGTTTTGAATTGATGACACAGCAAATCAACATGAAGATTGGTAAACGTCATGTAATTCTTAATCATTATCCGATGTTGGCATATGCTGGTGCATGGCGAGGAGTAGATGCAACATATCAGCTTTTTGGTCATGTTCATACTTCTCCATATACAGATGAAGGTCTTGATCAACAAAGAATGAAGTATTTGTTTACTACTCAATATGATGTTGGTGTAGATAATAATGATTTTACTCCAGTATCTTGGAAAGAAGTTGATCAGATTATAAATAATCAAATGATGAGTTTGGGAATGTGTCGTAATACTATATAATTATGATTGAAGATTGGAGACCTGAAATGGATTTATCTCCTGAAAAGATTCATCGTTTAATTGTTAATTATAACTTAACTATAGTGAATCTTGGTAAATTCAAAAAATGGATAGATGAAAGATATAAGGCATCACAGATATATGATGAACCTGGTGTGATAAGTGTTTGGAAAGATGTAATTGATAAATTTGAAAATTTATTGAAATGAATAATATAAATTATAATATATGAGTACATATCAAGATATTAAAAATGAAGCTGCACTAAGAGCTATAGATGCTTGTGGTAATATTGGAGTTTTAAAAGCTGTTAATAATGATAAACTTTCAGGAGATGTTAAAATAAGACATCAAAATGCAATAAAAGAAGCAAGTAAACATGCAGATAAAGATGGTAATGTTGATCCTTGTGTTCAAGCTATATTTGCACGTATGTATGGTTTAATTTAAATGTTATGATTATGGAGGAAACAATATTTTTAGAGAAACATTTTAATAAAGGAGATTTATATGTTACTACTTCTGGTCGTAAAGGTTTATGTATGGGCATAGCTAGTGAGATGTGGGTTGCAAAGTTTGATCATGATATTACTTATGAAGAAGCTGTAAAGATTCATTTCGATAATGTGAAAAAGGATTATCCAGGTATGTTTAAAGATTTGACTATTGAACAGATGGAAAACATATTGGATAAAAATGACAAATATTTTCTCAATAATCTTGGAGAAGTACAGACATATAAAAATCATGAACCAGCAGATGAATTTGATAAACTATATTTTAGCAATAAATATGAATTATCAGAGTTAAGTAGATTGAAAGATAAATATGTACGCGAATTTAATATACAAAGTTCAAAATATTCTGAAGATGAATTTAGTGAATATAGAATATTTGACGATATTACAGAATGGATAAAAGAAAATCTAAAATAATATGTTTTTAATAATATTAGAATATGTTTGTATGATAATTGGTGGATTAATATTACTTAGTTTTATATATTTTTGTATTATTAGTCCAATATATGATTATTTGTATAGTCAATATATGTATTATATAAAACATAGCGCTTTTGAATATGATAAAAGTTTAGTAGGATTTTTTATACAGGATGGTAAATATATAACTTTTAAAGAATATAAAAATAAATATGGTTGTTATCCTGATAAAATAAAATGGTATAAATTTAAATGTTATAATCCTTGGTAATATAAATAATTTAAAATATATGAAAGATAATAAATCTACAGAATTTATTGTTCAAAATGGTAATGCCCGTAAACATTTTGTAAGTATTGAAGAATTTAAGGAATGGGCAAAAGATAAAATGCCTGACAATGGTGATAAATGGATTCTACATGAAGTTATTACAGAAATAAAAGTTCATGAAATAGAAAGTGAACGTAAACGTATATATGATCAATCAATAGTTAATCGTATTCTTACAGAATTTCTTGAAAAGGCAAATATCGAAAATGTAAATTATGATGAATATGAAACAACTGTTACAGATTCAAAATATCTTAATATTAAACGTGATCGATTAATACCATATAAAATTGCGGAAGATATAGGATATTCTTGGGATAAACTTGATGATTTTTTTAAAAATAAAGATAATGTTCTCAATAATAGAGGAATTGGTAGGTCTGAAGAAGATCTAAAAAAATCATCATTAAAAGATATTTTATATTGTTATGGTTGGCAAATAAGCGAATTGGCAAATTATTGGGTTATAAAAGATAAATTTAATATTGCTGATGAGGATATTAATCATGATATGGTATGGGAATATGCTGGAAATAATTATGAAAAAAGAAAAATTCAAGTAAAATATCCTGAAGCATATGAATTTGTAAAATCATATGAAGATTATACATATCCTTTAAGTAAACGGGGATTAGTTATTGAATTAACTCCTGAAGAAAAATTAGCTGCTTATAAAAATCGTATTAAGGAATATCCTTGGGATAAAGTAGAAGTTTTTTATAATATAGGTGATTATAAACCTTGTCATAATTATAAATTTGAATTTCCACAAGAATTTGATCCGCATAAAGAGTTATTTAATACTTATAACCCAATAGATATTATTCCGGGTATTATGTTTAGAGATAAAGATATATATGTAACTAGATCAAATTATATTGGTCGTCATGTACACCATAGAGCATCTAAACAATGTGATGTAGATGAGAAATTATATAAATATTGTACTAAAAATTTAAAGTAATTATGAGTTATACAGAATTTCATAAAGGTAAGATTAAAATAGTAGCTCGTGGGGATGAAGCTATTAAAAAATATATTAAAGACAATAATCTTGAAGAAAGAATTGAACTTGATATAGATGAAGAAACTGGTAAAATTTATGATTTAGAAGATAATAAACCATTTAATGGTGATGAGTTTGATCATGAATATAATATGATTACATATAAGCGTTATCTTCCAAAGTCATATGAACGTAATCCTAATGCTGAACATCTTCTTATTAAGTATCTTGATCATGAACATTTTGGCTTAGATGATGGAGATATTGATATTCATAAACGTATATCTAAAAATGAATTCGAATTTGCTGTGTCATTTTATAATGGTGGTGCTTGTGAATTGGAGGTTTATGAAGATATTATAAACAAATATGATTTAGATGAAGATTGTGAAAAGGAATTTGAAAGTGTTAATATAACACCAAGAGAATCATATATGATACTTGATTGTTTTCAGTATGTATTAAATAATATGGATAAAGAACATATTGATTTTCTTTTTAATAATTATTCTAAAGAAGAGATTGCTAAACTTGGTCAACGATTTGGTGATATTAACTTAAAAAATCAATGGTAATATGAAAGGAAAATATTTGATGTTAAAACATTTTCAAGTGAAAGTGAAATGTTAAATTTTATTAATAAAGGTAATAACGAACCAATATCAGTTATTCAAGAAGGATATACATATAAGTTATATTATTTAGTAAAAAGAATGAAAAAGATAATATTAGTTTTATTAGCATGTTTTTGTCTAACATCATGTTGGACATACACAAAATATAAAGTGAATTGTAAATATCAAGTATGTTATCCAGATACTACAATAACTTATGATACTATATTTAATTGTAGGTATGATTCATATTTAGATGATAGTATTTTTAAAGTTTATACGAGTTCATATAAAGGTACAAATTATATAAACATATATCCAGGTGGTATCTCTGTAGTATATACTACTTCTCCTATTAGAATTATTTCATATAAAAAATTACAGTAATGACTCCTCAAGAAACAGTAAACTTAAAAGTTGGTGATGAATTTTTCGTAGTTATAATGTCAAATTCATATGATTTTATTAATCCATTTATTAGAACATGTAAATCTGGAAGATCAAAATATTATAAACCACTTGGTGTATTTAAAACAAAAGTTACAGAAATAACTCATAAATCGATTAACAATAATGGTAATACGGCTATTCCTATTTCATATTATATTGAAGGAAAAATTGATACATCAGAATTTGAACATTTAATATGGAGAGGTAGATGGGATAAATTACCTGAAGGCAAAAAAATCTGGGATTATGCAGGTTATAATTGGTGTTCTCAAGATTTTTATGCTAATTTTCAAAATCCATTTGGTGACAATAATTCAACATCAAATTGTTTTTTCACAAAAGAAGAAGCACAACAATATTATGATAAAATGCTAAAGAAATTTAAAAAGGATATGAAAACATATATTTCACATCTTAAATCAGAAATTGAATTAGCAAATAAAAACATTATTAATGCCCAACAACAAATTAATAAATATGAATCTATTATTTAAATTTGGTAAATTTTTACATAATCATTTTGAAGATTTTACAAAACCATGTGTATTGACTTTAACATTTTTAGGAATTCTATTTGCTATTGTCGGACATTATGGAACCATTGGTTTTAATATTAAATGGTTTTTATTTTTTGAATTACCATTATATTTATTTTGTATATGGGCTTTACATGCAGCATATAAATTATATAAATTTACAAAAAGAGATGATATTAAAAATTAATTATGACCATAAACCAGATATTGTTGTTGAATTAAATTCATCATTAGAAGGAGTATGGTGGAATGTTGTATTTGAATCAGATGATTTTTATAAACGATATTGGACACCATGTGAATCAATAAATAAATTACATGAAGATATAGTTGATACATATCTTAATATTATGGGTAGTGTACCTTATAGTAAAGATGAAATATTAACAAATTCAAAAATTCACATTATGAATTTAACAAGACATATTAAACCAAATTAAATTATGAAAATATTTTTTGATACTGAATTTACTGGTCTACATAAAAATACTACACTTATATCTATAAGTTTAATTGATGAAAATGACAGAACTTTTTATGCCGAATTTTCAGATTATGATGAGTGTCAATGTGATAAATGGATTAAAGAAAACGTACTTGCTAATTTAAAATATGCAAATGCTCCTTATTCTGAACCATTAGTTAATGTTAATAAAAATCATACTAATGTTTATGGAGATAAAGATTATATAAGAGATAAACTTTATGAATGGTTTTCACTATATGATAATGTTGAATTAGTTTCAGATGTTTGTCACTATGATATGGTTTTATTTATAGACATATTCGGTGGAGCATTTGATTTACCTAAAAATGTAAATGCAGCATGTCATGATATTAATCAAGATATTTCAAGATATTATGAGATCTCTGAAACTGAAGCTTTTGATTTTTCAAGAGAAGAATTATTACAAAATAATGCAATTGTAATAGAAGGAAATAAACATAATTCATTATATGATGCAAAGGTAATCAAAACAATTTATGAAATTATAAAATCACATGGTTTAATGTAAATTATTTAAATAATATTTGAATTTTTGTAGATTATTTCTATATTTATATTAAAAAGAGAGAAATGGAAAACAATGAATTAAAAGAAATTATTGAATCAAAAGCAAATGAATATTTTTCTAACGAAAAACAAAAATTTGTTGAATGGAGAAATAATAAAATGATTACTAAAGAAGAACATCATAATTTAATAGAATCTATAGATAAGAATAAAAAAATATTTACAGCTTTATTAAATGAAATATTAAAATAACTTAGAATATAAAGATGTTAATTTAACAAATTTTATTAATTGGTTAGGTAAAAATTATTAAATATTTAATCTATATTATATATAACCGTTATGAATACAGAATTTAAACAAATTAAAGAATTAGTTAATGAATATGATGAATTGCAACGATTTGTAAATGAATTGCAAGATAATTCAAATAATATTGGAGTCATACATAATAATTATGATGGTCCAGGAATTAATTATACAACATATTCAGAAAAAATTAAACAATTAATAATTTCTGCTTTAAATGTTAGAATGGCAGAAATATCAAAATATTTTAATTAAATAATTATGGCTTGGTATACAATTTTATTTATAACAACATTTGTTATATTTGCAGTTAAGATGATAATGTCTTGGTGTTTTGGTGATTTAGAATTAGATGTAGATTTTGATGGTGATTCTGATTTTGATACTTCAAGTGCATTTTCATTTAAGGGATTAATTCATTTTTTGATGGGATTTAGTGCATATTTGCTTTTACGTTCATCAATGGAAACAGTAGAAAAGGTAAATGGAATAGCACAATTTGATATAATGGATTATGTTTATGGTACTATTATCGGTGTTATTTTAGTATTTCTTTTAATTTGGGGATATGGATTAGCTATGAAGGCTACACATGAATCAAAAAATCCACAAGATTATTTAAATAATTGTAAAGGTAATATCTATATTAATTTAGGAAATGGAAAATATAGTGTTCAAGCTCATACAATAGCAGGAACAACAAATATAACAGCATTTTGTACAGATCATAATCTTCAACCTGGAACAGAAGTTAAATTAATCAAAGATGGAAATAATATATTAATAAATATTGAAAATGATTAATAAGACAAAAACTATTTTAGGAAGTATATTTCTTATAAGTACATGTACTGTTATAATACATTATTTAATTTATGAAAAATTAAAATATCTTGAAAGAAGATTAAAACACAATACTTGGGAATATTACGAATAAACAATTAAATTTATAAAAGATTATGCTAAAATTTTTAGGAAAAACATTAATTATTTCGGCTGCAATTATAGCAGTTCCAATAGTATTTATGAAAAGAATTAAGAAACTTGATGATGAAGGTTTTTTTGATGGTAAAGTAGAAATAATAAAAACAGATAAATAAATTATGACACTAGTAGATATTTTTGAACATATTTTATATGGATTTGATTTTGATTCAGATAGAATTAATAAGGTATTAACTAAAACAGAAAATATGGTTCATACCGCTATTGATAAAACATTAGATAAATTAAATTTTTAATATTAACTTATTTTATTAACTTTTAAAATTTTAAGTAAATGAACGTAACAATTTTAACTTTGTGTTTAATTGCAGGTGGAGTACTTTTGTTTGTACTTACTGTTTGGGGAGTACTTTCTCGTTATCGTAGATTTGCTCCAGATGAAATGGGTATTATATTTGGTAAGTCCGGAGAGATTATGGTTCCTGTACTTGATAAGGAAGGAAATCAGGTATTAGACAAGAACGGTAATGCTAAGATGGAGAAACGCATTGTACCATCAAAGATTATTCAAGGTGGTGGTTGCTTTGTATGGCCAATTATTCAGGATTGTAAAAAGATGTCAATGAAACCTATTCAGATTAAGGCGACAGTTGATGGTATTGATTCACAGGCTATTCAGTTGCACTTGCCAGTTGTATTGACTACAGCTATTTCACGAGACAAGGAAATACAACAGAATGCAGCAACTCGTTTCTTAAGTGCTACACCAGGAGAAATTCAAGGACAGATATCTGAAATCTTGATTGGTGAGACTCGTGCTATCATGGCAACAATGCTTATTGAGGAAATTAATGCTGACCGTGATAAGTTCTTGACAAAGGTACGTACTAACCTTGAGCAGGAGTTGGTAAAGATTGGTTATGATGTTACTAACATTAACATTTCAGAAATTACTGATGATGCCAACTATATTAAGAACATGGGTCAGAAGGCTACAACTCGTAAGCAAGCTGAGGCAGAAGCAGATATTGCTGAACAAAGAAAGACTGGTAATGTAAAGATTGCTAATACTAAGAAGGAAGAGGAAATTCAGGTAGCTGCAGCTGAGAAGGAGAAGCAGGTTACAGTTAATCAGACTCGTCAGGAGCAAGAGGTACAGGTAGCTGCTATTGAAAGAGATAAACAAATCCAGTTGGCAGAAGCTGAAAAGGAACGTGAATCTGGTATTGCTGATCAGGAAGCTGAAAAGGCAGCACGTATTGCAGAGGCTCAGGCATTAGCAGAGTCTAAGAAGGCTGCAGCTAAAGCAAAGCAGATTGAGAACGTATCAGCAGCAGATGCAGATGCAGCATCTAAGCAGGCAGAAGCAGATGCACGTAAAGTTGCAGCAGTGGCAGCTCGTAAGGCAGAAGCTGAATCAGCTAAGGCAGATTCTGAAGCAACACAGCGTAAGGCAATTGCAGCAGCTCAGGCAGATGCAGAGGCTACTGAGAATGAAAAGGAAGCATTGAAGCAAACACGTATTGCTCAGGCTAATCAGGCCAAGGAGGCAGAAATTGTAAAGGCAACTCAGGAAAAGGAAGCAAAAGCAGCTGAGTATGAATCTCAAAAGAGACAGAAAAAGGCCGAAGCAGATAAGAAAGCAGGTGTTGCAGAACAAATTGCTAAGATTGAAGTAGCACAAGCTACTGCAAAAGCAGGTCAAGCAGAAGCTGACGCTAAGAAAGTAAAAGAAACTGCTATGGTTGATGCAGAAATGTCTGTTGCAAAGACTCGTCAAGAAAAGCAGTTGGAAGTTAATAAGGCACAAGCAAAGGCTGCAGAAGAGCAATTGAACGCTACTGAGATTGTACCTGCACAGAAGGCTAAGGAGAAGGCCGTTATTGAGGCAGAGGCTATTAAGCGTAAGGCTGAACTTGAAGCAGAAGCTATTAAAGCTCAGGTATTGAGAAAAGCTGAAGCTGAAGCAGAAGCAACTCGTATGAAGTTGAATGCAGAAGCTGAAGGTACAAAGAATAAGTTGATGGCTGAAGCAGAAGGTAAGAAGGCAAGTTTGCTTGCTGAAGCAGAAGCAATCCAGCAGAAGGAATTGGCACCTGCTATGGCTCTTGAAAGAATGGTAGCTGCTGTTGGAGGAAATCCTGACTTGGTAGTACAGTATAAGATGGTTGATCAGTATAAGGGAATTGCTGAAGCACAGAGTCATGTATTGGAGCATCTTAATCTTGGTCAAGTACAAGTTTATGGTGATAAGAATACAGGTGCTGAATTTGCTAAGAGCTTTATTGAAAACTTTGCTCCAGCATTGACAATGATTAATAGTGGAGTTAAGGATCAGTTCAAGGGATTATTTGGAATTGACCAAAAACCACAAGCATTGAATGCACCAGATGATGATCCTAATCCTGATGGAAATGGAACAACTGCAGGTAAAAAGAAAACAACCAAAAAGAAAAAGGATGTTGAACCAATCTTTGAGGAAGTAGAATAATTAAGATGGGTAGGTTTTGAAACCTACCCATTTTTATTTAACCATTCTTTTAATTCACTTATGTTAAAAAATTCTAAATAATTTAAATTGTTTTGTTTTGCTGTATTTCGTTTCATTGGATCATTAATTATCCAAATATTACTACCAAATTTTGAATTATCTAAATATTCTATATATTTAATATCATCTTTATTATTAGGATTAAATGGGTGATTACCATGTGTAGGATAATATTGACATTCTATATATAAATCTAAACTTGGTATATAGAAATCACAGTTAAATGGATATAATTCACTTCTATATTGCCTTATAATATCAGGATATTTTTCTTTTAATATTTTATATGATAAATCTTCTTGTTTAGATTGTGGACCACCTAATGTTCCATTTTTCTTTTTTGTATTATATGCTTTAGTATTCCATTCTTTAATAATTTCTGGGTGTTCTAATAACCATTGTTTATATTTTTCTGATTGTGCAAATGTATTTGTTCCATATCTTTCCAAACACGTTTGTTTACGTTTTTCTTGAATTTTTTTAACTTTTAATGGATTATCTACCCCATATCTTTCCAAACACGTTTGTTTACGTTTTTCCAATAATTTATCTTTATGTTCTTTATTATATTTACTAACTAATTGTTTACATTCATCCGTTTTTCTATAATTATCTACCCCAAATTTTTCAATAGTTTTTTGTTTACAATCTTTGGATGTAAAATAATATTTAGATCCATATTTTTCTAAACATGTTTGTTTTGATTTTTCTTTAAATTCTTCAACTTGTGAAATATATTCTTTACCATATTTTTCTAAACATGTTTGTTTAGTTTTATTCCTAATTAATTGTGATTTTTGTGGATTATCAACACCATATCTTTCTAATAATGTTTGTTTTGTTTTTAGTTTAGCTGATTCTAATTGTAAAGTTGATCTTACACCATATTTTTGTTCTAATACATTTGCAAAATTTTTTGATTTACAAGATTTTGAACATGTTTTACGCCATTGTTGTCTATGTAATGGTAATGGTTTACCACATATTGGGCATTTTGGGTGTATATCATATCCTTTATAAATTCTTATAATTGTTTCATTTATAGATTCTGAATCATTATATCTATTATTAAGATAATCTAATTCTTCAGTTGTTATTTTTTGTATTCTATATTTATTAACTTGTTTACGTTTTGTTAAAAATTCATTTATAATATATTCATCATTAATTTCCATAGTTGAGGTATTATGTATTGTTTATTTAGGTAATAATAAAACTTTTTATTAATATATGATTAAAAAATTGAATAAATTAATTATATTTATAAGATGGGAAACCTCTCGAGAGGTTTCCCATCTTTATTATGCCACGTATTGAGTTTATTTTTAAATAAAAACAATAAAAATAACAAAAATACCTTAATAATAATCAAATGAAGAACGTTTTTTATATTATTTTATTCTTTTTGAATATAATATTATTTTCTAGTTGTTCACAAGAAACATCGGTTAATGTATATCCTCCTTATATTCCTTATATTGGATATTATCAACCGTATACAACAAATGCAAATAGTCAATATATGATTGGTGGTTATGTAATTGGTCAAACTAGATCGGCTAATACTCGTGCAGCAGTTTCATCAACTTATAACAATTCATTTTCTCTTTTTGCATGGACAAGTGATTCAGTTGTAATGAATAAAGAAACAAATCACGGATATCATGGAGTATTTGCTGGAAATACATGGGGTTATACAGAAGATATTAAATATTTTGATAATTTTGTAAATGAATATAATTTCTTAGGAATTATTCCACAAAATGATGATTATGTTATTAATAATGGCAGTGTAATAGTTAACGCTATGACATTTACAGAAGATAATGCAACTTATGATGATAGAGAAATACTTTATGCAACTCAAACGGTTCAAAAGGAAGGTTATCCTACAGGTGCTACATTAACATTTAATCATTTAAATTCCAAAATATTTATTAAATTTACATCTGATGACGCAAATACAGAGATTTTAGATTATATACCTGGAACACCTGGAACGCCTGGTCAAGATGCATATGATGAAATTATTAATGTTACTGAGTATACTATGACAGCTACAACAGTTCCAACACTTGGTCCACTTTTAACTGCTGTTAATATTACTGATGAAGATATAGCTTATATCAATTCAAAGTACTCAGCATCTAAAGGTTTCTCAAATTATCAAACTAGTAATACTATTACAGGTAATTTAGATGAAAATATGTGGGAGTATCTTGTAAACAAATACCCAGCATTATCAACAATTAATCTTGCTAACTGGGGTACATATGCATCAAATACTAATATGAGACTTGTGCATATTGATAAAAATGGAAAGAATGTAACTGATAATGATTCATATACGGGTGTTTGGATAAATGTACAATCAGTAAACTGGAGTGCAGGAACTACTACACAAAAAACAATTCATCATGATGCTATTCCTGCAATACCTGCTACGGGTAAACCTGGTATTATAATGTTACCTGCTACATCTGTTTTACAAGATGGTACTGATGCAGTATTAGCAACTTATCCTTCTGATGTTAATATAACATTATCTTTAAATGATCCGGTTTGGACAATAAATAATACATCTAATACTGTTACATTTACAAAACCTACTGGAAAAGTATCAACTACACCAGTTGCATCTCCTACTACATGGTTTACATTCCCAAAAAATGTTAATACTGTTGCAAATTTAGGTTATACAATTAAATTTAGTTATAAATATAAAGATATAAATGTTTATGACGCAAGAATATTTATTCCTTCAGCAATAATACCAGATAAATCTCATTGTATTTGGGAAGCTGCAAAATACTATACATATATAATTAATATTACCGGACGTGGAAATGGACATGATACTCCAAACGATCCTGATGCAACTGATCCAAAAATTGAAAATCCAGAAAATTATCAAATTATTGTTAATTCTGCAGATATTCAAGATTATACTGAAGGAGGAACTTGGACAATTAATATAAAGTAATTTATATAAATAATTTTAATATATAAAGTAGAGATCATTTAATCTCTACTTTTTTATTTTTATATAAGTTAATAATATATATTTAAATGAAATCAATTACTGATTATATTTTAGAGTCATCAAATGAACATTTAGAAAAGTTTATTGAATTTATTAAAGATAATTCTAAAGAAGGTGAATTAAAAACTAATCATAAATCTTACTATGATTATTTTAATGAATGTGATCCTTTTGATAATTCTAAATTTTCTTTAAATATCAATGATACTGTATATGGTGAAGATTATTGTGAAGAACATGAATTAGATTGTGTTGAAGATGATAAAGATAATTTCATTGATTATATTAAAGATATAGTTGACGAACAATTAACATTAGAATTAGAAAGAGGTTTAATAAAAATCGAAAGAGTTATTTCTTTAAATTCAGGATTTTCTGATTATAAAGGTAATATTGGTACTTATTGGACTTTTATGGAAGGTATGGGAGATTCACATGGTGCCGTAACTAGTTCGAGAAACAATATAACTATTTGTGCATTAGTTGATCCTAAAGATGTGAATTGGGGAGAAACAATAGCCGCTAATATTATTGATCCAGATGAATATGAATTGACATTAGATTTAGATGCACCAATTCAAATTACAAGAATATTAGATGTTAATAGAAAAGAAGTATTTAAATCAAATTTATTATATAAAGCATGAAATCATTAAAAAATCATATACTTGAAACTATTATAGATACTGATGATTTATTAAAGAATAAACCATTAAAAAAAGGTAATGCAAGTAATGAAGATTTTTTCAAGTGGTTAAAATTTAATATATTTAGTCCTAAATTTGATAAATATGAAGAATTGTATACAGAAGTATTATTTCGCAATTTTTTAAAAGGAAAATATGAAAGAGATGCTAATGAGTATAATTCTTATAATGATTGTAAAGAATCTGAAGAGGAAAAACAAAATAATATTGAAGAAATGAAAAAATGGTTAAGTAATTTGAAGAAATATGAAAGACCATATTTTAGAAATTTCAATAATGTTGAATTTGACAAAATAGACAAAAAGTATTATATAGAAGCATCAATAGGATATGACAATTCAAAAAAGATAAGAGTTTTTTCGAATAAACAATTTTCAAAATTAACTAAATAAACATTTATGAAAACACTTAAACAATATCTAACAGAAGAACTTCATGATGTAATTGTTAAAGTTGGAGATTATTGGAGAATAAAAGGTCATGCAGGAAAAGGAAACAATACACCTAAAAGAGGATATTGGAAAGCTAAATATAAAACAAAAGAAAAAGCAGAAAATGCATTAAAAGCTTATTTTGCAAACAAATAAATTTATTAAAATATGAAAGACTTAAAAAATATTTTATTAGAAAGAAGAATAGATGAAGGTAGCGATTGGCGCTATGAAGAAATAATGGAAGGCATAGAAGAATATTTCTATGGAATTTTCTATGATGAAGGATTAAAAGGTGATGCAGCGGTACTTTGGCCTAAAGAATATGAAGGAGATACAAGTAAATCACCAACAAATGAATATGTTCTTAAAGCAGTATTTGATAACATTAAAGAAATACTAAAAGAAAATAAAGTTAAATTCGAATATAAAATATCATAAAATGAAAGATTTAACCCTATATATTTGAAAAATAAAGGTAGAAAAATTACACCAATATTATATATAAATTATTGTTCAAATATAGATTATTTAAACTGACAAAAATAAAATAATAAAGATATATGAAAGATATTAAAACATATTTATTAGAATCTAAAGATGATATAATAAGATTTAAAATTGATAATTTAGATGATGAATTAGAAATAAATAAAGTTTCTAAATCAAGAAGAAATGAAATTAAAAATTTTTTTAATACAATATTAGGAGAAGGCCCATATTATTGTATTTCAAGAAATAATATAAAAGGACAAGAATCTGTAAAAATAACCGTAAGTAAAGGTTCATTTGAATTAAAAGAATTATGGGATGAAAATGATGAATGGGCAAAATTACATAATGAAAAAGTTATAGAACATAACAAAAAAATAGAAGCTTTATCTAAAGAAATGAAAGATAAAATTAAGTCTTTAGAAAATAGTGTTGTAGGATTAAAATTATCAAAAGATTTTAAATTTGGTTTAGGTAAAGGCAAACCAACTTCTTTAACTGGAGGTATTTGTGAGTTTGAAGGAAATTATATACCATGTATTATTCAAATACAAGATTTATATGCTAATGATAGAAATTGGAATCAATATATTAGAACAATATATTTATCATGTAAAGATATAGATTAGGATTAAAATAAATAACTATGAAATCATTAAAAGTATATATAATAGAAAGCATAAAAAGATTACCTAAATCAGTAAAAGGTATTATAGTATTTGATATAGATGATACAATTCTTAAAGTTGATTCTAGTTTAATGAAGATATATAAGAAAGAACCTGGTAAACAAGAAATAGCTTTAACTACTGAAGAATTTGCTAAAGATCCTGATGCAGAAGATATTGATAAAAGAAAATGGTTTGATTATAGAGATTTTAGAGATCCATTAAAAGTATATAATTCAATTATTACAGGTACTCCACTTATTAAGAATTTAAAAATAATGGATGATTATATTCAAGCTGGATATGATTTTTGTTTTTTAACTGCTAGAGGATGTGAAGAAATAATTAAAAAAGCTATTGGTGATTTTTTGAAGTTTAGAGATGAAGATGGAGCATTAAAAGAACTTGGTGATTCATTTAAGAAAACTTTCTCACATGCAGTTAATGATGAAATTAAGAAATATCCTGGTAAAACAGATGCAGAAAAGAAAGCAAATGTACTTACTAAACTTTGTAAAGAATATGATAAAGTGGTATTTGTAGATGATGATACAAAAAATGTAAATGCTGCCCGTAATTTAAAGATATCTAATCTTAAAGTAATTAAAGCTTGGGATGAATAAAATATACAAAATAAATATATATATAAATTATGAAAGATATTAAAGATTTTTTATCTATTAATGAATCATTTTTAAGTTCAAAAAATTGGAATTATTTAAATGATATAAAAAATATTAAATATACAATGGTTGGTTTTTATAATAAGAAAAGTATATCACTTAGACATTGTGTATATGCTGATTTATTTTAAAATATAGACGATATTAAAGCAGTTTATAAAGAAGACTTTAATATGGATGAAAATGAAAGTAAACCAATTATTGATGAAGTTGAAAAACTTAAAGTTGGTGAATTTTATATTCATGATGCTGGAAAAGATGGATATGAAATTATTTCAAAAATTAAATAAAACTAAATATAAATTACGAAAGATATAATAAATTAAAATGTAAGTGCTGCCCGCAATTTAAATATATCTAATCTTACAGTTATAAAAGCTTGGGATAAATAAAAAATAATATATAAATTATGAAAGGTATTAAAAAATTTATTAGTGAATCAACCTCATCAAAAACATTATTAAGTAATTTTGAAAGTAATTATGATGTTGATAAATTAGCTGATAAAATTAATGATGATTTGAATGATGTTAAAGTTACATTAAATATTAATTTAGGAAGTTATAATACTAAATTAAATTCAATTAATAATTATAAATATAATACATCTTCTAACTCTATGATTATTGGCACTATTATTGAACAAGCTATTTTATCATGGTTAAAAGATAATGAAAATATAACTCCTCAATTTAAAACTAATTTAATTGATTTTGATGATGAAGATATATATTCTTTAGCTGATGGAAAATTATCCGGAAATCAAGATGTAGAAATTAAAGCATTTTCAAGACAAATAAGAGAAGAAGATGATGGTTATTACATAAATAAAGGAATTAAATTAACTTCTAATCAAATAAATTCAATTAAAAAATCAGTTATTATTTTAGTTAATTATGAAGTTAAAAAATCAGAAGCAATTATAAAACAAATTTTTGTGAAACACCCAAATAAAATAATTATAGGTAGTACATCAATATTGAAAATATTAAAATAAATATATATGAAAGATATTCAAGAATTCATTTATGAAAAATTAAATAATGAAATTACAGAATTACGTAATTTAGTAAAGAAATTTGATAGATCTAAATTATTTGATAACAATTATAAATTAGATGATTCTCTTCCAGAAGAATTTTATAATAAGTTGGTTGAGTTATCTTATAGTAAGCATCCTTCAAATGAAACATTAATATCTATTTGGAAAATGATTTTTTCAAAAACCTGTATAGAGCCAATGGTTGGAGAAATAATTGGAAAAGAATGTACATATTCAACCATTGAACAGGATCGAAAAGAAAAATGGGATATTAAATATGGTAATACTTTCATAGATGTCAAAAATACATTATCGTCAAAATCTCACAATTATTTATTATCATTAGATGATATTGATTTTATTAAAAGTAAATTAAAAGATGGAAAAAGATATATATTATTCCTTGACGACGAAATTAAGACATGGGATTATTTTGTTCAAGTATATAAAAGAAAAAATTCATTTAAGTTATATATGATTAGTTATAATGATTTAAATGATTTAATAGAAAATAATGATTATGAAATAAAAAAATCTGGTAGAAAAGAATATATTTTAATACCAGAAAATGATATTAAGAAAAACAATAAGGTTAGAAAAAATAAATAAATATTTAAATTATTATGAAAAATATCACTGAATATATTAATGAATCAAAACATATTTCTGATAGAATGTTTATTAAAGCGTTAAAAAAATATGGTGAATTAGGTAAAAAAGAATTAAATGAAATTTTTGGGGATGAACCATTTATGTTAAATGATGAATATGAAGTAGATGCAATGTATGTAGGTAGAGGACATTTGTATTTTTCTTTCTTTAATAAAGATAATAGAGAAGTTGAAACAGAAATAACAAATATTGAATCATATGATGAAGAAGATATTACAAAAATATATAATTATTTAATTAATAATGCTTAATAAACTTAGAGAAGAAATAATTGAAGATGTTAGATCTAGAGATTCAAAAGCAAGAGTATGAACAAAAAGATTATCAAAATCAAAAATAAAGAAATTATAAAATATTAAATAAAAGGAAGATTAATATGATATTAGTCTTCTTTTTTATTTTTATATAAGAATATAATTAAATAGATGAAACAATTACAAGAATATATTATTGAAAATATAGTTGATATTTTTGAAGGTACTGGTGGTTTTAATAAATATTTTGATTCATCATCTGAAGCAATCAAATATTTAAAATCATCAAAAATGTGGAAAAAATATAACTTATCGGAAGATATAATCAAATTGTTATATGATAAAGCTAATAGTGAAGTTCCGTTTACTATTGATGAATTTCATAATGAAATAAAGATACGAAGATTATTTCAAAATACTAATTTATTAGATGATATTGGTTCATTTAACAAATCTCAAAGCCAATTTAGAATTACAGGAGCATCTACATATTTAAAAGTAGGAGATGGTTGTTTTTCATCAAGAGCAAAATCCGGAGTTAATACTGAACCACAAGAATTATTATTTTGTGATATGATAAATAATAATGGCGATGTAAATTTTGATTCATTATTAAAAAAATATAAATTAGATAAATCATTCATTCATTCTGCCACAAAACAATATGAAAGAATTAAAGAATATATCGGAAATTCATCAAATTATATTGCATTTAGACCAGCTAATGAAAAAAGTGAATTAAATAAAAAACTCCAAAAAATATATGAAAATAAAAAAGTATTTCATGGAGCTTCAACTGCATATATCACTCCTGCCGATGTTTATATATATGATAAATCAAAAGTAAATGAAATAAATGCAATTTTTGATAATTTACTTGATAGTTTTGATAAGGCTGATGATAAAACTGATTATGATGTAATGTTTACAGATTGTAAGCAGAAATTTATAACATTATTTGAAGAAAAGATATTTATACCAATATCACTTAAGAAAATAGCAAGTGGTGATGGACATACTCCAGAAAAACTTAATATTAATGAATATCATGTAAATATTGATCAAAATAAATATGAGTTAAAAATGACAGATCGTGGATTCGTTGGAAATTTTTATACTGAAAATGATGAAAACATCAAATTCAATTTTAGATCAAATCAAAAAACAATATATCCATTAACATTCGAATTTAATAAAAAAGGTGATGGGGGTGCAGTTGGAAAATTCAAAAAATTTGTTGAAAGTTATATTGAGTTAAGCTCAGAAAAATGTGAATTACCTACTGTTAATGATTACTATTCTAAGTATAAGGAAAATAGTAAATTTAACTTAAAATCATTCTATAAAGACAAAATAGAAATTGCCAAAAATATAAAGAATTTTGAAGATCCAAAATATGATGATAAAAAATTAGAAGAAATTTCTAATGATGACAAATTATCATATATTTTAATTGTTTGTTTGTTATTTATAGAGTTTTTATATAAGCTATATACATTAAGAAATGACAAAAATATGAATGAATTTTTCATTTTTATAGAAGATTGTTATTTAGCATCAAAGAAAATAACAAAATATTCATTACCATATTTGTTAATTAAATAAACTAAAACAGATTATGAAAAAACTTAATATAACAATTGGGCGATTTCAATAAAAATTATTATTGTTAATTAAATAATGATTTATAAATATGATAGATGATAAATATATACTTGAACATTTTTTAGGAAAAACAAATAAAATAAATAGATTTGCATTAGAAAGAATTAATACGGAAGAATTAAGTTATTTGGAAAATAGATATAAAGATTCAGATTCATTAAATGAAACTATATTAAGAATAAGAGATCATATAGAAATTCATCCACATTGTAAAACTTGTGGAAAAAAATTAAATTTTAATTATATTAGGGGTCATTTACAAGAATATTGTTCTCAAAAATGCTCTCATAATAATGAAATAGTAAAAGAAAAAATGAAACAAACTTGTTTAGAAAAATATGGAGTTGAAAATGGTGGAGCATCTAAACAAGCACAAGAAAAAATAAAACAAACTTGTTTAAAACATTATGGTGTAGAATATTCGTGGCAAGCAAAAGAAGTTAAAAATAAAATAATTGATAATCATAGAAAAAATCTTGGAGTAGATTGGCCTATGCAATCAAAAAAAGTTCAAGAAAAATCAAAACAAACATGTTTACAAAAATATGGATGCGAATATTCAGGACAATCAGAAATTAAAAAACAAAAATCTAAAGAAACATTTTTAAAACATTATGGAGTAGATCATAATTGGAAAAATAAAGAATGTTTTCAACAATGTATTGATAATAGATTTAAAAATAAAATAGAAATTAATGGAATAACATCATCAAAACCAGAACAAATATGTTTTGAAATGTTAAAAAATAAATTTAATAAAGTAATTAGACAAAAACGAGATAAAGAAAAATATCCATTTTATTGTGATTTTTATATAAAAGATATAGATACTTGGATAGAATTTAATGGTTTTATGACACATGGTGATCACCCATTTAATGAAAATGATAAAAATGATATTATTAAATTAAATGAATTAAAAGAAAAAGATAAAAATCATTATAAACCCGGAAATAATTTATATAATTCAACAATACAAACTTGGACAATATATGATCCATTAAAAAGAAAATATGCACAAGAAAATAATTTAAATTATATTGAGTTTTTTTCCATTAATGATGTAAAAATATGGTTAGATAATTATGAAAAAGATTAATATATTTGTTGGTCGTCTACAACCAATAACTAAAGGTCATATAAATTGTATTAATGAAGGTGAAGCTCCATGTATAGTATATAGGATCAATTCTTCAAATAAAACAATTGAACGAAAGAAAAAAGGAATTAAAATAGCAAGTAAATCATGGACAGATGAATCAGTTAATAAGGTTATAGAATATATTGATAATCCAACAGGTGAGTTGACTGAACAAGAAAAAGAACTTCTTAAACGTCCTTTTACAAATGAATTAATTGATAAAGAACTTGAAATAGTTAAAAAGTCTAATAAGAATATAATAGATGTTGTTCCAGTTGTTAATGTTTATGATGCATTAGGAAAATACAACCAATTTCTTACAGAACATTCTGATGAATATGAAGTAGGAGATTGGATGTGTGGTGATGATCGTAAAGATAATTATGAGAAAAATATTGAAGGTTTATCTAAATATACAGAACTTGAAGTTGAATTCAAATCAGGAAAGACATTACCAAATATACTTATTGGTAAACTAAAAGTAAATACTGGTAAAGGTCGTACTGAAGGTGTATCAGGTACAGATGTTCGTAAAGCTATTCTTAATAAAGAGAAAACTGCATTTGAGAAGATTATGCCAAAAGGAGTTGGATCTTTATTTAATGATTTTGTTAAAGCCTTTGATGATTTTAAAGCTCAATTACAAAATATTATTAAAGAACATAAAATGATGTCACTTAAAGAATATATTTGTGAATCACTTGGTTATTATAAAACATTATCAAATTTCTTAGAAACATTTTGGTCTGAAGAAGATTGGTATGATGATATACATGGTGCATTAGATGATAATGATGAACAAACTAGATTAAATTTAATTGATAATGGATATTGTTTGACTGTTTGTAATTGTGTATCATTTTTAGAAGATGAACCATTTTATAATGATGTTGAATATTATTTGTTAGATGATGGTGGCACAAGTTATCATTTCTTTATGAAATATAAAGATCTTTATTATGATGCCTATAATTATGATGGCGTTAAAAAATTAACAGATTTACAATTTTGTAAAAAATATATGAAAGGTAAATCTGAAGAATATTTAAATAAAAATTTAACTTTAGTAGGAAAAGGTGCTGATTTTACTTATGAAAAAGCACAAAGCTATATAAAATAATAAATAATAAATTAAATTATATGAAATCATTAAATAATTATATAAATGAGTCAAAAGGTTATACAATAGTTAATAAAATAAAAAAGGAGTTTAAAGAAAAATTTAATGATAAAGTAACTATTGGAACAGGTAAAGCGAATTTTCAACAATTATATGATGTATATATTTATGACGATAAATTAGAAACTTTACAACAAGTAAATGATATACTTAAAAAACATTTACCTATTTGGAAAGGCTTTACCGATGATGAGATGAAGAAAAAACTTAAAGATAAAGAAGAGTTCTTTAAAAAACATAAAGATGATAAATCGGTAACATTAGATAGATATCCTGTGGAATTTTTTAGATTTACATCAAGAGATTTAAGAAAAATAACTGGAGAATAAAATTATGAAAAAATTACAAGAATATATAGTTAATGAAGGGTTAAAAGATTCCTTTATAAATATTTTTAAAAATCTTTTTAGTCATGGAGAAGTTTCATCCAAAAATTTAGTAACTATTGAAGTAGATCCTAAAGTTTTTGGAAAATTCGTTCGCGATAAAGAATATTTTAAAAATACTAATAAAGAATATCCTAAACTTGTTCCTAGCAGAGATTATTTAGAAGATGATTTATGGGAATTATATAAATGTGAATTGGGTGAAGATAAATACGGAAATGAAACTACTATTTTTACATATATAGGACATGCGGATTTTAATAAAGATAATCAAAAAATAGAAGTTGATGAAAATTATAAAGACTTAGTAGAAAAGGTAATTAACAAATATAAATAAATATGAATATGAAATCACTTAATCAATATATTTATGAAAATAATAAACCTGTAGATAATTGGAAAGTTATAGATTTTGAAACAGCTATTAAAGAATTAAAAAATAATAATAGAGTTTATATATCTAATATTAAAGGATTTTTTAAATTATTATCAAATAATAAACTTCATGTTGGTTATGTTAGAGATATTGATCCAGAAAAAGTAGGATTAAAACCTATGAAAGATACAATGAGTTTATCAGATTTTAAAAAACGGTATGGGCCAAATAATGAATATAATATTGAATATAAATTTAAAATAAAAAACAAATAATGAAAACTATTAAACAATTTATCGATGAGGAATTAAATAAATATTTTACTGAAGAAGAAAAAGGTAAAATATTAAAAGATATGTGGGATAAAGATGGTCAATTTTATAAGTTTGTAAAAGATAAAGTTGATGATTTATCAGCACCTAATATTAATAATTATCTTGATCAATGTTTAGATGATGATAGATGTGCCGCCGAATTTGCTGCATATATTGAAATAGTTATAGGACGTCATAATTTTGATTTGAAACAAGTTAAAAAGTTTATGAGTACAGAAGACTTAAAGGGTTAATTAATATGAAAGAATTAAATCAATATATATCTAATAAATTATATACCATAAAAGATATTGATACATATAAAGTGATTAATAAAGTTATTAATACAAATAATTATCCTGTATTAAAAAAACATTTCACAGATGAAGAAATTGATGAAGATGGAATGATCATATATCTTAATGGTAAAAATACTAGTAATAATATATATACTAATATTGAAAAAAAATCAAAATATAAATGGATTGTATTAATTAATGGTAAAAAGGAAATAGCTTTACAATTGTTAGAATTTAATAATGATAATGAAATAACATTAGTAATAGCTGAAAGATCCAAAAAAGTTAAAAATGAAAAAGATACATTTAAGAAAATACTTGATTGTGTAATAGAAAAATATAATCCTAAAAAAATACATACATTTGCTTTACATGATAAATTAAAAGAAAAATATATATCTTATGGATTTAAAGCAAATAAATATAATGAATTGACATTAAAAATAAAATAATATATAATATGAAAGATTTAAATAATTTTATTATTGAAAGAGGTTCAGCTCCTATTCATAAAGAAACTAACGGTGCCGGATGTGTGCAAGTTGTTAAAGAAATGATCGATCATCTTTTACAACATCCTGATTATAAAGGAAAAGATAAAGAACTTTGGAATGGTGCTGCGTATTTCTTATATGATTATTTGAAGGAATTGAATAATTCAGATTATGAAAAAATTGTTAAAGAATTAGATCTTCCTGATTTAAGAAATAATGATAAAGAAGAATTCTCAGCTGCAGCAGTTCAAGGAGCTATAGCATTAAAAATACAAAATTAATAATATGTTAAGTTTACAAAGATACGTTTATCTTTTTGAAGGTGGAGCCGGTGGTCATATGGCACACCCATTTGATTATACCGACTTTACAGCAAATGATTTAATAGAATTAGTTGATTCATTATTTAAAGGCAAAGTAGAACATCTTAAAGAAAAACTTGATGGAATGAATATTAATGCATCAATGAATAATGATGGTGAAATTATATTTATTCGTAATAATACTGAAAGAAATTCAGAAAAGGGTGGAATATTATTGAAAGACCTTGATGCTCGTTGGGATGGTAAAGAACACCAAAAAAAGGTATTTATGACTGCAGGTAAAATTATTGAACAAATTTTTCCAAAAGTTGGAAAAGAGTATTTTAACCCTGATGAAAACCATCGTAAAATAATAAATTGTGAATGTATTATTGCTGGTAAAACAAATATAATGCCTTATGCTAAAGACCGTGTAGCATTTCATGGTTATACAATTTGGGAAAAAGGAACTGATAAAAAAGGAAATTTTACTTGGGTCGAAAAAGAAGATGTAGAAGGTCATGTTGAAGAATTATATGATGCTGCTGAAGGAATTGATGAAGCAAAACCACGTCCTGATCTTATGATAAAGAATTTGGAAGAAGGTATTAAATTTGCTGAAAAGTTCACTAAAGCAATAACTAAACTTTGGAAAGACGAAGATTTAAGTTTAGATACACCTATTGAAGAATGGAAGAAAATAAGATTTAAGAAATTTGCCCCAGATTGGTGTAAAGATGATGAAGTAATATTTAATAGATTATGTAATGGTGATAAATCAGTTAATTTAAGAGAATTAAAGAAAAAATATCCTAATCAAGATTTATCAGATTTAGATAAAGGAATGAAGAAAACACTTCCAGGACAAATTATGGAACCAATGGATAATCTTTTCTTAGCTATAGGTAATGAATTATTAGATCAATTAGATGGTTTTGTAAATTCAGAAGATAAAGATAATATTATTGCTACTGTTAAGAAAGATACGGAAGAAATAGTTAAGACAATTGAAAATTCTGATTCAGTTGAAGCTAAAGATAAACTTAACAAATGTATGCAAAGACTTCAAGCTTTAGGTAATAAATATAATGCTGCAGAAGGTATTGTAGTTATGTATAAAGGTAGAAGAATAAAATTCACTGGGAGCTTTAGCGCAATAAATCAAGCACTGGGAGTTAGATTTATGTTTGAAAAATAATAAAATAATAAATATGAAATCATTTAATTTTTTTATAAATGAAAAATTAACTGTAAATAAAAACACAAAACTTAATACTGAAATAGATTATGAAAATGCCGAAGATATAGCTAATATATATAAAGCAGCAGTTATATCTATATTAAAAAATGGTAGTTATGAAGAAGGACCTACATTTAAAAAAATAATAAAAAAAATTAAATATAACGATATTATAGATATATTAAATGAAGTTTTTGGATATAAAAATATAAGTTATAATGAAGGTAAAATCAAAAAGGGTAATATATGGAGAATTATAAGTAATGATAAATCATTAATTCAAGATATTGTTAATGGTTTTACTATACATTTAAAATATAATAAAGAAATTAAAATTTCTGGTAAAGAATTACAACAAGAATATAAAAACATAATTAATACAAAATAATGAAATCTATAAATGATTATATTTTAGAAAAGAAAGAAAATCAAAAATGGGTTGCCGTTTCTGTAACTACTGCATCCGATTTTTATAGTGATAAAAATGCAACATCTCAACGAGTAGTTTCTTACGATACATATCAAGAAATGAGACAAAAGGGACGTACAAAAGGACATATGGAAATTAAATCAATTGAAACATTAGGTCCTGTATGTAATTCTAAAGAAGATGCAATGAGTTATCTTGATATTAAAGAAAAGAAAGTTAAAAAAGGTAAAATTAACAAAGGAGATGCTGATTATATTGTTTGGTGTATTTCTTCTGGTAGTATGAATCCTTCAGGTAAGACTAAATGGGATTGGAATTTCTGGGAAGAATGGAAAGATAATGAAATTTATATTGGTGAATATGGACGTTCATTCTTAATGGGAGCTCCTGGTTCGCTTAAGGTTGGTGATACCGTATTCTGTGTTGATAATGATACACAAAAAAAATTGACAGGTACACCTAAAAAAATAGAAGCCATATGTAAATGCAATATTGAAGATTTTAGAAAAGTATATAGAAAGACATATCCAAAATTTTGTAAATCACCTACGAGAGCATTTGGTAAAGTATCTGACGGTCTTCCATGGCAACGTCAAATGGGTCAATTCTATTCAATTAAAGGTGTAGCAGAAGAAGTATGAAATCAATAATAACATATATATTTGAAAAATTAAATCCATTTAATGTATGGATTATGTGTGGATTGCCAGGATCTGGTAAATCAACATATATTAAAGAAGAATTGCCAAAAAATATTGAAATTATAAATCAAGACTCAATTAGAATAGAACTTGGTATAATGAATAATGATGAAGAAAAGAAAATAGGTAACAATGAACAAGAAAAAGAAGTTACAAAAATTTGTTTAGAAAGAATCGATAAAGCAATTAAAGAACGTAGAGATTTTGTAATTGATAATACAAATATTAAATCTGGTAGAATTCAAAATTATTATGATAAATTAAAAAAAGCTGGTGCTAATATACAAATAATTATTATTGATACTCCTAAAGAAATTTGTAAAGAACGTCGTAAAGAAAATATACCTGAAAAGGTTATTGATGATATGGAATTAGGAATTAATAAAGTTAAGAAGACATTTGCGAACAATAAAGATGTAAAAATAATTACAAATAGATATTAAATTAAACCTCTAGAAAATCGATTTTCTAGAGGTTTTTTATTTCAAATTATAAAATATGAAATTGTAAATTGAATTTTTAAAGTAATTTACTATATTATATATGTAAGTTAAATTAACAATTATGTCAGAAAAGGAATTAGAAATATTACTTCATGATTTGGTTAATGAAAAGGTTAATAAAGCATTTGAAAAACTAAAAACTTTTCATAAATGTGAAATTCTTTATAATGAAATGTGTTCACTCGGATATTATGAACCAATGAAAGCATTTAAGAATATTGTCATTTATTCAATTATAATTAATCCAAATATAACTGAAGATGAATTATTAATAGATTTTTATAATAAAATGAATAAATAATAAAAGATTATTAATAATTATGCAATACATTTCACAATATGGTAATTATATGACTATTGAAGATAGTTATGTTAAACGAATAATTACTTCTCCATTTCATCAATTTGTTTTGATATTACAAGATGGATATCGAATATACACTAATAAAATTAAAGCATAAATAATATGAGAAGTAAATATTTATATAATACTTGGGAAGAAAATATACAAGCAAGATATGCAAATAAAATTGTAGATAAATGTAAAAATTTTGTTTTTCTTAAAGATGGTTCAATGGTTTATGATTATGATAAATTTGAAGACCATATAGAAGCAATGATTGATGCAATTAAACAAGGTGAAAATATAGATCGAATAATATCTCTAATTTATCGCGAAAAAATCGATCAACCAATAGTTAAAGAAAAAATTCTTAAAATTATACATAATTAGAAAATATAATGATGATTACATTATGGTAAATGTCTCTGAGGAAATAAAGAAATATCTAATATGGAGATGCCGAATAAATTGGCCTAATAAATATATAAAATATATTGATGAATGGATTAGTAATATAACATTAAATCAATTGAATTATATTGTTAATCATGAAATGCCTTATATGATAAAAAATAATCTTTATAAAAATTGAATATTAATTTGTTTTAACTATTTTATCATTGTTATTAAATAATATTACAAATGAGAAAATTAATTTTTACATTGCTTTTAATTAGCGCTATGCAAGTATTTGGTTATACAATATCAAATAATGGTAAGCAGTTTATTAAAAATCAAGAAAAATGTACTTTAGTTGCATATTGGGATGGTAATGGATATTCTATAGGTTGGGGACATCATGGTAAAGATGTTAAGAAGAATATGAAAATCTCTAAATCTCAAGCAAATAAGTATTTTAATGAGGATATTAAGAAGTTTGAAAAGAGTGCCATACGAATTATAAATAGTCTTCCATATAAGCATAAATTTAGTCAAGGATTTTTTGATGGTTTATGTTCATTAGTTTATAATGCTGGTGAAGGTGGTGTAATGAAGTCAGAATTTTATAAAAGACTTAAGAATTGTAGAGTAAAGAATGGAAAGATTAATCAAAATGATTTAAAGTTTTCAATAGCAGGTGTAAAGACAAGTAGAATATCTTGTAAAGGACATATTTCACGTAGATATGATGAACATAAGCTAATGTTAAGTTAATATGAAAGTTTATCGAATTCAAAGTACTTATTATGATATAGATGGAGAATATACATCTCTTTTAGATGATGTTTATATTTCAAAAGAAATAATTGAAAATTAAATGTATATATTATGGATGAACAGGAAATTTTTTCATTAAATGCAGAATGTATAAGTAAACCAAATAATGGTAAATTCACTATTGGAAATACGTATCATTTGAAGTATAATAGAATGAATGATATTGTATGGTATACTTGTGAAGATAATGAGCATAAAACAATATCATTTTATGAGAGTAGTTGGGAAAAATATTTTAATAAAATTTAAATTATGAAAGATTTTTTAAAAACATTTTTTGGAATTATATTTTTTATTGTTATTGTTGCTCTATGTGTTCAAGGAGTATTTTTAATTATAGGTCCTGATTATAAAGAAGGTGAATATACAATGGTTTATAAAGTATATTATTCTTCTAACGACGTAAGAACATATACAGTCAAAAATAATTGGCCTATTAGTACTTATTCTTATCGAGGAACAAATTCAGTTTCAAAAACAATATCAACACCATATACAAAGAAAATGTTTGGTAGTAAAATTGTATTTGAAAGTTCAGCACCAATAGAAGTAGTAAGTTATACATATAAAAAGAAATAAATATGAATCTAATTAATGAAAAAACATTTGTTAATTTAAAGAAAAGTGGAATAACAATTTGTTTAGATGACATTGAAAGTCTTTACATAGATACTTTTTATACGATTAGAACTAAAAACAAATCATATACTATATCTGGTGAAGAATATGATGCTCTTAATAAAATAATTAAAGATACTTGTAGAAGATTTTTAGAAATTTAATAAATTATGAAAAAAGATAATAAATGTTATTTTTATGTTTATCCAACATACCATGGTGTTTATTCCGAAGATTCATGTCTTCATGTTGGATATCAACAAGTAAAACCACCTATATATTATACATATCCTGATTGGTTTTCTAAAGGTGTTACTAAGGATATAGCAGATAAAGTTTATGAAAAGGTAAAAAGATATAATAATTATAGTGGTGGTGAACGAATATATGCTATAAAAGATATTGAATATTGGATAAATCAATTTGAAAATGAATAATATGAACGATAATACATTTAAACTTCTTTCTCCGTTATATGAAATTGTACAGGGAGTAGATAATCTTATTGACGAAAATGATCGTTTAAGAGAAGAAAATGAACAACTTAAAAAGGAATTAAATTGGTTTAGAGAAAATCTTGAAAAAAATACAAAAGCAAGTGGTGAAGCAATAAGTCATTTTATTTCTGCATGTTTAGATGGTATGATATCTATTAATGAAAATAATGAAACTGTCATTAAACATAAACAAAATTAAATAAAAATTGAATAAATTTTATTAAAATATCTATATTAATATTGATTTAAATAATAAATCACAAATTTAACAAATTTAAAATTAACTAAAATTAAATTGAAAATGAGAAAGTTTATTTTAATGCTTGTTGTAATGTTTGCAACAATGCTTAGCGCAAATGCTCAGGTCGCTACTGAGAATTCTAAGGTGTTTGATAACACTTATGTTGGTGTAGAAGTTGGAGCTACAACTCCTCTTAACTTCAATAAAATGTTCCCTATTAATACTGTTGTAGGTATTAAGGCTGGTAAGGAACTCACTCCAGTATTTGGATTGGAAGTTGAAGGTATGGCTGTTTTTGGCGATAATTTCTATCGCGATGGTGTAAATGCATCTATTCCAACATTTGGTTCATTTAATGTACATAAGGCTGGTAAAGTTAATACATTTATTAAAGCTACAACAGTTGGATTGAATGGTGTAATTAATTGGTCTAATCTTTTATTTGGATATCAAGGAACTCCACGTTTCTTCGAAATTAAGACAAATACAGGTTTAAGTTGGTTGCATTATTTTGGCACATATTCACCTAAGGCACCACTTGGTGGTTGGTATGTAACAAGTAACAAAAATGCATTGGTTGCTAAGACAGCAGTAGATTTTGCATTTAACTTGGGTAAAGCTAAGGCGCATACTATTATAGTATCTCCAGGTGTATATTGGAATCTTAGTGAAACAGGTGATATTCAATTTAACAAGCATTATGCACAATTTGGTGTAATGGTTGGTTATACTTATCATTTCAAGACTTCAAATGGAACATATCATTTCAAGACATATAATGTTGGTGATATGATTGCTGAAAATGAACGTTTGAATGCAGAACTTGCTAAGAAGCCTAAGGTAGTTGAAAAGGTAGTTATTAAGGAAGTACCAGCAACTAATGCAGTAAAGGAAGCAACAGGATTTGGTATTAAGGAAACTGTATTCTTCGCATTTGATAGTGCTGAACTTGATCAAAATGCCAAGGAAACACTTGATAAGCTCGGACAAAATGGAGTTTATGTAGTACGTGGATATGCATCTAGTGAAGGTTCAACAGAGTATAACAAGGCACTTTCATTGAAGAGAGCTGAAGCTGTTGCACAATATCTTCGCGATAGAGGCGCACGTGTTGACAGTGTTGAAGGTCTTGGAGTAGTATTTGGTCCTACAACTGGCCGTGTAGCTGTGGTAACAAATAAGTAAATTTATAATTTCATATTTCTAAAGAAATTTTAATTAAAAAAGGAGAAGCTTAAGCTTCTCCTTTATTTGTATATTTTTCTCCTTCAACTTTATTTGAAATAATTCTTTTAATTAACATATATAAAATATGATTATAATCTCGATCTGTTGTATTAGGTTTTATAATATCATCTAGAAAATCTATAAACTTTTTAAGATTTTTAAATTCTTTATCTTGTATATATTCTTCAACTGATTTTGTAGTAAAACCTGGATTATCTCTAAAATGATCAACTATATCTATAAAAATCTTTCTTTCATCTTCGTTCTTGTCAAAATACCTGTCAATTTTCCAAAAAGTATTTTCTTCAAATGATTCTTTTAGATATTTATTTAGATTCTTCATTTAATTTTAATGCTGCTATATTTTCACTATTTTCATATAACTTTTCAAATTTACAATCATTAATTACTTGATTATAAAGATTTTTATTTACCTTTTCTTTAACTATTAATCTTTTAGCACTACCAACAAATTCACTTGATTTTTTTAATAAGTTAATAACATTTTTTATTGGTAAATATTTTGTAAATTCCTGAATAACTTGTAATTTAATAATTTCTATATCATCACCACCTGTTTTTGAATTAACTAAACAAGCTGTATCTTTTACATTTTTGTCTTTATAGATTAATCCAAAATATTGAGACTTTTCATCTAATTCACCTGCAAATTCATAAAATCCAAAATTTTCATCTTTATTTGGTTCAATACCATTTGGATAAATTGCTTTATTTAATTTTTTAAAATCATCAAATTGTTGTATGTCAATTGATTCTTCTGTAAAATTTTCTTCAAGATACTTTTTAAACTTAACTAAATTTTCTCCTTCAATTCTGTTTTTGTCTTTACCATATCTGTCAAATTCTTTATCAGATGGTTCAAAAAGATTTTTGAACCAATTTTTTATAGAATCCCAAATTGCGCCTTCATTTATATTCTCTGTAAGATATTCTTGTAATGTTATCATTTGAAATTTTTAAATAATATGTTTTTGTCATTATTTTCGGATTTATATCCAAGTGATTGTAATGTTCCTTTAATTTGAGGTAATTGCGATATATATTGAGAACCTTTAAATTTATTTTTCTTTAATTTATTTTCAAAAATGTCGTGAATATTTTTTAATATTTCTTGTTTGTTTTCAACTGCATCAATTACTTCTATATTTAGCATATTAACATAATTATTATCATTTTTTAATTTATCATCATACATAATTATGCCAACATCATATTTATTTTTTCCTTCAACATAAAAATATCTGTCAATCAAAGGTTCATATTCTTTTTTAGTACCATCTGGCAATTCTTTAATTAAATATTTATTTTTTTGTTTAATTAATGTTGCCGTTAATGGAAATCCTACTTTAGGATCATTTATTAAATTTAATTCTTCTTTATTTGATTCAATATCTTTAAGTTTTGCAGGTTTATCTGGTCCTTTAAGTTGTTTTATATCAACTTTTATAGTTTTATCTGCTAATGTTTCTTGACTTTTAAATAAATCTTTAAACCAACTAGTTAACTTCGATAATAATCCTTCATTTAATTTATTAATTTCACTTTCAATTATATATTGATTAATATTCTTCATAAAAATTGAATAAAATAAAGATATAACTATATTTAGTAAAAATAAAATAATTATTTTAACATATAATAAAATATATATCTAAAATAATTATGGGTGATATAGATTTAAAGTTGTTAACAAAAGATGATATAAAACAAAGAATTCAATATTGGTATTCAAAATATTGTAATAGTATTATTCGAGATGAACGTAAAGTATATTTAAATTTATATAAAGCTTATGTTGAATTAAATGACTATTATGAATATAATCATAAATATGACGTTTAGTAATGTAAAAATATATCTAGAATAACGTGTTTATTTAAATATATATAATTTATCAATTATAATTATAAACATCATCCTGAGTAAAATATAAATAATATAATGAAACAAATTGAACTTAAAGATTTAGAAACTGGTAAGGAATACATTGTAGCTTTTCATGAAAATGAACAATGGATTCCTTGTATTGTTAAAGTTATTAAAGAAAAAAATATTAAATTCATTTGTCCTAAAGATCAAACAAGTTCACTTTTAGAAACAAATAAAGAATATTCTATTAATAATTTTTGGCATGAACATAGAGGAATTGATATATTTGGAAATAAATTTAAAATGTTAAATACTTTTGAAACAATTGAAATATGTCAATTATGGTGTGATTTTGAAAAAGAAATATGTGATTTTGTTAATTAATAAAACATAATATTTTTCTATATTAATATTATTAAATAAAAATAGAGTATAGTAATGGAATATATAAAGAAAAATTGGAAAATATTTTTAATAGTATTATTAGTTGTTTTTAGTTTAAATAAATGTACTGTTGCATGTAATCGTGATACAAAAATTAATAAACAACAAACAGAATTAATACAAAAGGATTCAATTATCAAAGTTCAAGCCGATTCACTTAAAGCATTTTCAATTCGTTGGGAAGAGAATCAACGTGGACAAACAAATTATCAAAACCTTGCAGTAGGTACAAAAGAAGAATTAGTTAATACAATTGGTAAAATGAAAAACACTATTGAATTTATGACTAATAAGATAAAATTACTTACAAATGAAAATAACCAATTAAAGAAAGAAAATAAACAATTAAAGAATCAAATAAATGATAAATAAAATATTAACAATACCTTTATTTAATTGGTATTACATAGGTATTACATTGGTTTTGATATTAATGCAATATTTAAATATTATTGATTGGTCACCTATATGGTTATTATCACCATTATGGGTACCTTGTGCAATATCAATTTTGACAACTATTGGTTTATATTTATTACAATTAATAGTATTTTTGATAGGTTTAATTATATTTAAGAAATTTTAGAATATGAGTATGGTAGCTGGTTTATGGAAAGGTGCAATGGATGGAGAATGGCATTGTTGGTGTCCTGCTTGTGGTTCTGAAGAAGATATTGATATATTAGATGATGATTATGAAATCTTAGATGATGGAAATAAAGAATGGCTTGTATATTGTTGTGAATGTGGTCAGGGTTTTTATGTTTCAGAATCTTATAATTAATATTTAATAAAATTATGAATAAAAAAAATACAATTATAATTAATTTATATGGTGGACCAGGTGCTGGTAAATCAACATTTATGGCTAAACTTTTCTATAATCTTAAATGTCGTGGAATTGATGTTGAAATGGCACCAGAATATGCAAAAGATATTGTATGGGAAGAGCGTTTACAATATTTTGAAGAGCAAATATATATTTTTGCAAAACAGCTACATCGTATAAATAGAATAAATGGAAAAGTTGATGTATGTATATGTGATTCACCATTACAACTTTCATATATTTATTTGAAAGAAGATAATCCAGAATTTAAAGCTCTTATCGATAAAGAATTTGCCAAGTTTAATAATCTTAATTTTTATATTAAACGTGGAGATGTATACATGGAAAATGGTAGACTTCAAACTGAAGACCAAGCCAAAGAAGTTGATAAACAAATTGAATCATTATTGGAAACTATTCCACATTATGTTATTACTCATGATACTGATATTAATGAACTTATTGATAAATATATAGTAATAAAAGATGAAAGTCAAAGATTTAATAGGAATAAATCCTGATGCAGAAATTATAGTTGTAGATAAGTTTGGTTGTCAATTTGAAGGTGAGCTTTCTTATGGTTGGGATGCAGGTGGAGATTGTGATCCAGAAGCAGATACTAAATCTGTTGCAAAAGAAGTTTGTATATTTTTAGGAAAATTGGAAGAATATGAAAGTTAAATTGCTTAAATTATTACGAAAGAAGTCATGGAATAAATATGAAATTCGTAATTGGAATGATGTAGCTGGTTGTAAAGATAAACCTTGGCATATTTGTGATGGTCCTAAAACTGCATTAGCTTATCATGAATATGCTACTAAAGAAGAAGCAATCAATGCATTAAAATTATTTTGGCACGAAGAAGCTGAAAAATATTTATGGAGTCATAGAGAAAAAAGAAAACGTAATAAATATCCTTGGTAATATGTATAAATCAAAAGAAGGTGAATGTATAGAATGTGGGTATGTATGGCTTTGCCAACAAATGTTAATAGGTTTTAATAAACCACATACATGTAATGGACCTTATAGATATAAATCATAAACTAAATAAATCATAAACTATATAAATATGAAAATTGAATTAAAACCTATTATTGATCAATTAACAGAAACAATTAATTTAGAAGAACCTTATAGAGTTTCTGCTATGATTGATGACGATAAAGAAAATAAATTAGTTGGTTGGACAATTGTAAAAGTATTAGAAGATGGAACTATACTTCCACAATCTAATTGTAAATTCAATAATATTAAAGAATTAATAGAGGCATATAAATGAAAGTAACAATTGATACAAAGACTGGTGAAACAAAAGTAAATGGTAAATTACTTAAAGATGCACCAGAACATTATAAAACAATCGCAGAATATTCATTACGATTAGCATATCAAAATAATTATCCTTTATCAAATTATGAGGAAGATTGTATGTGGATGTCTTATCGTTATTGTATAGGACGTCATACAATTGCTTCTCATATGCATGCTAATAATATATGGAAACATTGTAAAGGAAGATTGTCTAAGGAACGTCAACTATTTACTGCATATGATATTAATAGGGAAATTGAAATGTCTTTATCTTTTATGAAGCCTTATTTTCATTTTCCTATAACTTCACTTAATAGAATATATACATCTGCAATAGATATTGTTTGTCAATTTATACAAGAATATGATATTAAGTCAGAATCAGAATTCATTAAATATCGTGATGTTCAGGTTATATTATCTGATAATGACCGTGGTTATAAGTTTGAAACATTAACTTGGGAAGAATGGCTTAGACCACAAGTATTAAAGATATGTCAAGATTTTTGGAAAAATGATGATATGTCAGAAGATTTTGCTTGGAAATTATTTATTCGTTGTAAAAATAATGAAGAAATTGGAACTGATTTTGTTCATAAAAAATTTGAAGAATTAACGAAAGATATGCCTAATCCTGAACATTATTATATGCATGATTTAGAAGACTTATTTGTTTGGAATGATTTAGTACATTGTTTTGATTATGAACATCATCATAAATCTATACTTATTGATGGTTCAGAAGTTGAATGGTTCTGGTCATGGACAAATAATTTAGAACAACATGATGATGGATATTATTATAAAGCATTTGGATATAGACCAATTAGAGTACCTCTAAATGAATGGAATGGTAGTTATTCTAAATATATACCAGATGAATCAATTAAAGAGGATATATATTAATGAAAATAATTTAAATGAATTTTGATTTATAATAAAACACCAAATATATTATTCAAAACATGTAATTATAATTATGTGTTTGATCTATTTAAATAATGAAATTATTTACAGAATTAAAAAACAATGATAATGTATGGGTAATTTATGATAATAATTGGGATAAGAATATTCCTTCTAAATTTATATATGCTCCATCAGATTATAAATTAGAAAAATGTGTAGTTATTGAAAATAAATTAAATATCCCTAGAACATATGATTATTCAAATAGATATGAAGAATCTAATTCATTTACAATTCATGAACATTGGTTATCAATTACATTTCATGATATGATTTATTCCCGATATTATACTAATGATTATAATGAATATAAACATTTGACAATATCGTGCAAATATAATTATAATGGACCTCGAATTGAAGTTTTTCCTAATTATGAATGGGCAAAAGAATATCTAATTAATATATGTAATCATGAAATAAATAGTATTAAAGAAAATATTAAGAAGGAAAGAATAAAAATTAACTTATTAAAAAAATCATTAAAACAAGTTGAATAAAATGGATAATATAAAATTAAACCCTTACAAATATCCACAAATAACATGTGACAATTGTGGTCATAATGTTTTTAGATCAGGTGTAATATTAAATAAAATTCCAGGTCTTATTGCTGGTAATGGTACCGATGATATCGAATATCCAACTCCAGTATATGTTTGTGATAAATGTGGAACAATATTAAAATCATATCGAGATGATATTGAAAAATTATCTAAAGTAGAAGACGAACCTAAAAAATCATCAATAATTATATAATATGTTACCAATTACAAAATGGACTGGTAGTAAAAGATATCAAGCACCAGATATCGTTAGTAAATTTCCAAAAGAAATAAATACATATTATGAACCATTTATTGGAGGTGGTAGTGTATTATGTGAATATCTTAATAGATTAGAAGCAGGAAATTATAAATGTAATCAAATTATATGTTCAGATACTAATTATGATTTGATACATATTTATGAAATGGTACAAGACAATTATAAATTTTTCTTATATGAATATGAACAATTATATAATGAATTTGCTCCATTAAATGTTGTTGGTAGAAAAGAATTCTATAATAATATTCGTGATACATATAATGAAATGAAACGAAATAATTTATATTCTATTCAAAGAACAATTTATTTTAATTGGTTAATGCGTACATGTTTTAATGGTCTTGTTAGATATAATAAAGTAGGTGATTTTACAACATCATGTCATTTTACAAGAGCAGGAATTAAACCAAATAATTTAGAAAAAATAATTTCTGAATGGCATTATTTATTAAACAAATATAATGTTCAATTTTTTGTAAAATCTTATAATCAATTGGAAAATATACAATCAAATGATTTAATATATTGTGATCCACCTTATGACATGTCTGGAGGAATGTATGATTATGATAAATTTGATAATAAAGAATTTTTTAAATGGTTAAGAAATTTACCTTGTAAATATTTACTTAGTTATGATGGTAAATCTGGTAAAATTGATAATACATATGATATACCAAAAGATATTTATGATGAACATATTTATATAGATTCATCAATAAGTGGTTTTAAGAAATTAGTAAACAAAGAAGTTGTAACAGTATATGATTCTTTATATATAAAAGAAGCAAAGGAATAACTTAAGTTATTCCTTTTTTTTAATTTATATCTACTATATTTCTATTTTAATAAAAATATTATGTTTAATATGGAATTTAAAGAATGGTCAATTGATCTTGATAAGGTATTAGAAAATTTTAATAAATTAATGAAAACTAAAGAAGAAAAAGAAAAGGAAATGCCTTGTCATGAATATTTAAAGTTTGATCAAAGCTTTAATCTTATATCTAAAGAACAATATTGTAATATAACAACAATGTTATTAAAATTATTTTCATTAGATTATAATCAAGATATGTTTGTATTTTATGATGAATCTAAAAATGAATGGAAATCATGTATTGGAAGAGACAGAATAAAAAAGAAAAAATTATCTGAAATTTGTTATGAAATACATTATGATGATAAAGAAACAGTATTATGTCATAATAAAATATTGTATATTATCATAACAAGACAAATTAAATCATGTTATAAATCGGAATTTGAACTTAAACCAGTATTTGTACCAATAGATATGAATTTATCATATATTCCAACTGTAGGAAATTTTGCTCCATCAAATTTGACAGTTAATACAAAATATGCAATAACTGATATAGGTAATCCGATTTGTAATAATTATAAAACATTTAAAATTAATACAACATTAGATTATGAATAAAAGTAAAATGTTTGAGTGGTTTAATAAACAAATACAAAGTAAATCACAATCAAAAATAGAAGAAAATATAATTTATGATATGTATAAACGATTATTTTTCATAGAACCACAATGGATAGATTATTATGGTGAAAATTATTGTATTATAGGATTTTGTGAAGATAAATATGATTATTATTGGATAGCTATAAATAATAAGAAAAAAGATCTTAAGTTTATTACATATCTTTATAAATTAGAAAATACATCATTTGATAAAATTTGGAATAAAGATGAAAAACGAAATATTCGAGAATATGTTAAAGAATATTTTAATATACATGAAACAGAAAATTTAATTTACTTAAATGATAATATAAATTGTTTTGAATTATTATGAAAATAGATGAGAAAAGATTTTTACAAGAAAGTGATAAGACTGGACGTTTTATTGTAAAGTCAAAAATAACAGGAAAGAAATATTATGTAGAACCAATTGGTAATACTCATTCTGCTGATTGGGGAGATTTAGATCCAGCAACAAAGAAAATGACAGGAAATTATGGAGAACGATATGAAGGATGTGTACCTGAAAAGGATTCTTTAATAACACCCGAAAATGGATTTGATAAAATTGAATTACTTGATGCAGGTGTTTCTCCATTATCTGAAATTGATAAAAGAGATCGTGAATATCAAAAGCAAATGGGTTTATAATAGAATAATGGAAGAAATTTATATAGGAGATGCATTTGGTAACGAATTACATGTTGGTGATACTGTTATAGCAGCTACACAGATAATTCAATCACCAGCAATTAAAATGGGTACTATTATTGGAATGTCAAATGGTAAACCTTATGAAGCGTGGGATGTCAATAACAACAAACATGAACTACATAAAGTTGCTAAATGGCGTATTAAATGGATAAAATATCCATTGTGGACATATGACAAATTTTTAAAAGAAGAAAGTACAGTTAATGGTTTAAATTTATGCAAAATATGATATAAAGATTTTGATTAAAGTAAATGGGATAATATAAACCTTGGTAAATTATGACAAAATCGGAAAATACAGAATATTTTTATTTGCAATATAAATTTGCAAATGACAATAATATATCAGAACGGGATAGGTTGCGTTTAGATGAACTTCAAAAGAAGTATATTGAAGAAAATCGGAAAAAATCATATTGGAATAAATATGTTGAAGATAAAAGGAAAGCTGAAGAAATATATAAACAAATTACTAAAGATGTAAAATTTGTAAGTAAATTTGTTAAGAAAGCTCAATCAAGACAAACAGGAGAAAAAACCGTATTTTATGATATAGATATTATAAAAATGCCACAAGCTCATCTTTGGGGAGAATATATTAAGTTCGCTGATAAATATAATTATCTTAGAGGTCGTAGTCTTAATTTATCAATGTATGCTTCAATTAAGCATAGTATATTTCTTGATAGTTCTGTAAGATATTATATAATTCCAGCATTAAAATATGCTTATGAAAATTATCTTAAAGAAAATTTCTATGGTAAAGAAGTTGAATTTGAAGAATATCCTGGAAATTTTATAAAAGTTAAAGCATATCAAATAGATTGGTTTGATGAAGTATATGTTTCTAATGAAAAATTAAAAACTTCATTTAAAAAGAAAATTGAAGAGATTGAGGAGAAATATAAAATAAAAGATGATTGGGAATATCCTAAGGAATATGAACCTGAAAGTTGGGAAAGAGCTTGGATTGATTATGTAGAACGATATGATATTCATGATTATCTTTTTAATTGTCAAGAAATGATAAATCATCCTGAAAATTATTCAGGAATTAAGAATATTGATGAATATATTAGAGAAGCAGAAAAAATAACACATAGAAAATTTAGAAGATAAAAAGATATGGACATAGGAAGTGGAAATGGTTATCCAAATGCAGCATTATCAAATTTTGCTCCGCATCCATTTGAAATAGATGGAGTAGAATGTGCATCTATGGAAGGTTTTCTACAGAGTCTTAAATTTGAATCTGTAGATATGCAAAGATATGTATGTACATTAGTTGGTAAGGCAGCAAAGAAAAAAGGTCGAAAAAAGAATTGGCAACAAAAACAAGAGTTATATTGGAATGGAAAAATATATAAACGAGATTCAGAAGAATACCAAAATCTCCTTAATAGAGCCTACAATAGACTTTACAAAAATGGAGGCTTCTATAAAGCTTTGCAAGCTACAAATGGAGCTACTTTGGAGCATTCTATTGGAAAAAACAAGAGTTCCGAAACTGTACTTACACGACAAGAGTTCTGCTCTCGACTTACTCATTTGCGAGACAGAGGAGAACTTCCGGAACACAATGAACCAAAGCAACCGAAGCAAATGGAACTTGGAATATAATGCAACATATTTAAATACAAAAATATAAAATTAATGGAAAATTTGAATTGGGAAGAGAGTAATATGTGCAAATTTGATCATTGCGTATATTATGATTGGGAAGAAGATAAATGTATAAGAAATATTTGTATTAAATTGGAAAAAAATGATAACAGGAAATGAAAAACCATTTTATATTTATTGCGTAGATAAAGATAGTGGATATAATATAACAGAAAAAGATTTATTTAATTTAGATTAATATGACATATGTAGATTGGTCTTCAATTAAAGAAATTGATTATTCAAAACCTTATAAAACATTTATAGATTTAAAAGATGGTGATGCAATTTTTTTAATTGATTTTAAAAAGTTAGAACTTAAAACTTTATATATTGAAAATATTTCAATAAAAGAAAATAATGCATATAAAGTAAATAATAGATTTGAAGTATCTTTTGTAATTCCTGGTATTGAATATGTATGCATTAGTGATGGTAATAGATATTTAGATAAAGTTAATATAAATTATAAAGATGAATACTTAACAACTGATAAAAGAATTGGTGAAACAATTTTATCTTTATTAAGATCTAGAAATTCATATCAATGGGAATGTTTAACTGAGATATTTGGAAATCCTCTTGCAGGAAAGTATGAACCAAGACATATAGTATTAAGATAAATTATGTATTATAATTGGGAAAAATATGAAAGCATTACTGATACACCAGTAACAGTAAATGAGATTAAACGTATATTATCAGAATGTAAAATAATTGATATTGCATCTAAAGAAGAATTACCACAAGGAAAAACTATAATTGTTGGTGTAGGCAATAATGATTATGAATGGCATGAATTATGGGATTTGAAATATACTGATCATATGAAATATACTTATGGTGGATATTTTGAAGAAGATCATAGTGGATATAATCCATGGTGGACAATGAATTATAATTTTTCAGATAAATATGATAAAACAAAAATGTATATTGTTAAAAATACTGAAGATGCCGAAAAGTTAAAAACATTTTTAAATTTTACGGGTGGATTAAATAATTTATCAAATACAATATACAATAAAGAGAAAGAACTTAAAAAAACACAAAAAGAATTAAAATATTTATTAGAAGCTAAAAAATTAATATCTTGATATGGACGTATTTGAAGATTATAGAGAGTTCATTAAGTTGAATGAACAAATGCATGAATTAGAGAATAGACTATTATATCATTCATCAAAATCTAGAAATGATATTTATAGAATGTTATGGGAAAAATTATTCGAAGGTGGTGTATATAAAAGAGCTAAGGAAATATATGCATTTGGTTGGTATAATCCAGATACTAACTATGAAGAAGAGTTCCACTCATGTATGTATGGTTGGGATGATGTGCTTGATGAAGTAAAACAACTTTTGATAGATTATTGATATGACTATATATAAGATTAAAAAGAAATCATATAAATATTTGCGGGAAAATGTAATGTATAACAAAGTATGGATTGAACACATAACAAATTATACTATATACAGAAAAGGAAAAATATTTGGATTTTGGCACAATATAAATTTAGGTGCAAATAATTTTGAAGATGCTAAAAAACGTGTCGCAATGTATCATGAAGTTTATTCAGTAGATAATGATTATAAAATTATAGAAGAATAACATGAAAGTTTGGATATGTGCTATAGCTAAAATAGAAGAACTTTATATTCGAGAATGGATTAATTGGCATAAAAATATAGGTATAGATCATATTATAATAGGTGATAACAATGATTCAAATTATAATAAACCAATACAACCAATAATACAAGATTATATAGATGAAGGATATATTGAATTAATCAATTTAAATGATAAATTAGCTTGTCAAAAACAATTTTATAATGATGTATATCAAAAATATAAAGATAATTTTGATTGGATTAGTTTTATTGATATAGATGAATTTATTGAATTACCTGCTTATAATAATAATGTTCATTATTTTTTATCAGATAATAAATTTGATAATTATGATGCTATAATATTGCCTTGGTTGATTTTCACAGATAATGATAAATTATATTATGAAGACTTACCTGTTAAAGAAAGATTTACAACATCATTTTTTAAAGACAAAATAGGTATTAAATATTTTATCAAATCATTAACTATTATTTCTAATATAATATCTAGACACAATCCTGGCCGAAATAAATGTATAGATAATTATAAAATTAAATATTGTGATAGTTCTGGTAATACTAATATAGAACCAATTATTAAAAAAGGAACAAATAATCCTGAAATTTTCACACAAATAAAAATAAAAAATGAATTATATGATTATGGTTATATAAGTCATTACTTGACAAAATCTACTGAAGAATACATTAAATATAAAATGTTAAGAGGAAGAGCAGCAGGTATAATTGGTAATTATAAAATAAGATATACTATTCAATTTTATTTTGACATTAATTCATATAACGAGGAAAAAATTAAATTGTTTAATTCATATTCAAAAGAAATTAATGAAGAAATAAAAAATCAATTAATAAAATATCAAACAGATATAAATGGAAAAAATATTAATATATTTAAATAATGAAATCAATTAAAGAATATTTAGATAAATATACTCCAGATCAAATTGCAAAGAATAATTATTATTATGAACAATTAAAAGAATATTTTGGTAATGATATTCCAAATAAATATATAAATGATTATTTAAATTGTAATCTTTTATCTAATGAATATATATTGGAAAATCTTAAAACACATAATGTAGATTTATTAAAAAAGAAACTTAAAAATGAATATAAAAATGATATATCTTTTAAAGATTATTCTGGAGATAAAAACAAATCATTTTATATGATATTATCTAATAATCTTAGAATTATAGATTTTTCTCGTAAAGGCAGTAGATTAGATTCTAATTTTGATAATTTAGAAAAATTTGAAAGTATACTTTCATTTTATAATTATTATGTTTCATATACCGAAAAAATAGATGATAAATGGGCTTTATTTATTGAACCTCGATATTCTGATAATATAACAAATAAAGTTAAGAATTATAATTTATATCATTTTACAGATAATAAATCCGCAGAATCAATATTAAAAAATGGTTTAAGGTTAAAAAATTCAAAATATAGAGATTTTCCAAAAAGAATATTTTTATATGCAACAAAAAATAAATTAGAAGATATTAAAGATAAAATTAAAGATTTTATATTAATAGTTGGCAATAGATCAAAATTATATAAAAATGAATTAGCAATTTTGAAAATTGATAATAATGGTGAGTTTGATTTATATAATGATACTGCTATGAAAGATGAAGAATCAATATTTACATATGATTTCATACCACCAAAATATATTGAAAAAATAAATGTTAAAGGATTAACATATAAAAGTTTATTTGAATAATATTATATTATGATACTTAATTTAGATAAAATAAAATTTAAAAATTTTTGGATTTGGTTTAAAGATCAAGTTAAACGAAAAAGAGTTATAACTAATTTTTTTATAACAAGAAATGCATGGGGAGCTTTTTCAATAAACAGTCATATTAATCAACATACTAAACAACCTAAAATAATGTATAGTACTGTTGAAAAGGCGCAAAAGGCTGCCGATAAAATGGGACAGAAACATAATACACATTTTTCATATTATAAATGTTTATTTTGTGACGGATATCATATAGGTAAAAATAGAGAAAACAAGACAGATTATGACAAGAAATAGTTGTTTATTAAAAATAGAAGATTATCCTGGTATGTGTTATTCATGTAGACTTTATGATGACTATGGACCAGTTGGAGGAAGATTTGCTGATTATAATGGTAGATGTACATATGATGGGCATGAATCGGATGCTTTGGTTAAATGTACAATAAATCAATATAAAAGTTTAATATAATGGATTACTTAGAATATATGAAAATATATCATACAGAACATTATTGTTGTCCTGTATGTCACAGTAAAAATTTTAGCAGTACTTTAGTAGGATATGCTTATGATGAAAACCACCCAGAAAATTATAAAGATTCAAACAGTTGTCATTGTTATACATGTGGATGGGAAGGTAGTAGACATGAGTTAGTACCAAAACCAGAAAAGACAGCTTTTAAGATTGGTATATTAGGAGAAAAAGATATATGTCAAAATTATGATAATAAATTATATCCTGTCGAAAAAGCTAGAAAAATAGTAGATGAACTCCAAGAGAAAGATAGGGAGAATTATTATTACTGTTATGAAGTAGAAATATATCAAGATATTAAATAATGGCAGATTTTACAATAAAAACATTTGATGAGAAAATTCATAATATATATCTTAAAGGAGATGTAGATGAATATATGTGGCAAACATTAGTTGATAAAATTAATGAGTTTAAAAGTGCTGACGATGATATTGCTGATCAAAATATGGCTTCATTATTATCAATAGGTATTCAAGCAAAAATTATCAGACCTGTTGTCAATATATATTTATCTACATTTGGTGGATATATTTATGATATGTTAGCTATATATGATGAGATAAAAGCATTAACAAAAGAATATGAAGTTAATATTTTTTGTGTTGGTAAGATAATGAGTGCTGGTACAATTATAATGTTAGCTGTTGATTTAGAACATAGATTTGCTTATCAAAATACAACATTTATGTATCATACTTTATCAGGATATAATAAAGGTAAAATGAAAGATATGGAAGAAGATGTTGAAGAAAGTAAACGTCTTCATAAAATGATGTGGAATATATATAAAGAAAATACAAATATTCCTGATGATAAGTTAGATGAAATATATAAATGTAAAAAAGATTGGTATATCACATCACAACTAGCAAAGAAATATAAAATTATTAGTGAAATAATATAATGAAAAAAGAAGAAGTATTAGAAAAATTACAAAAAATACAAGCAGATAATATTGGTATTATAGATTGTGATATTCAAACTCGTAAAGATATGAATTGTATGCAAATAGTATTTAATGCTTGTAATTATGGATTTGATAAAGATGGTAAAATAGATAAAAAGAATAGAAGTAAATTGTATGTTCATAGGTTTGAATGGAAAGAACCTAATTATGAATGTGAATTTAAATTAATTGATGCAGAAATAAAACTATTAAAAGATAAATATAAATAATGGCATGGTTTGAAATAAGAGGACAAGAAATTTGGTCAGATGGAGAATATTTTGCAAGAACAAAAGAAGATTTAATAAAAATTTTAAACAAGTAGAATAAGTTATGATAGGATATATAATTCAATATGGTACATATGGATATGATTGTTGGGGAAAATCTGAATGGTGTGGTTGGTATAGATATGATAATAAAGTTTATACTGATAAAGAAAAATTAAAAATAGCTATCGAAGAAGCGGAAAAAGAATATAAAGACCGTGAATTTGATTTTTATGAAGTGGAAATAATATGAGTAGTCAAATATATCAAAAAATAAAATTTGCTGATTGTGGTTGGAAAGATGATTTTTATGGATCAGATTGGCATTATTTATATATGCATTATGAACCACATTCTGATATAACAGATGTTGTTGATGAAGATGGTAATACAATTATTTGTGGAGAAGATTCTGGTGCAATAGAAGCATTAAGGAAAATATTGAATTTTGAAGGTGAGAAAATAACTGAAGAAGAATATAAAAATTTATTTAATAAAAAATTAAATAAAAATTAAACTATTTTAAATAAAATTAAATTGGCCAATATGCCGTTTATTAAAATGGGAGTTGATCCCATATCTCTTAGGAGATTTATAAATATATTTTATTAATTTACATGATACTTGATAGAACATGGAATAAGAAAGAGCAAAAGATTACTATTTCTTATATAGATAAGTTGGGTAATCGAAAATTTTTTACTAAGCATTTGCATCATATTAAAACTTATGAATATGATCCAAATGGAGAATTTGAAACTTGGGATGGCAAAAGATGTAATAAAATTTTTAAAGATACATCAACATATGATCCTACAGAATTCGATATTTTGGAATTTATGTATGAACTTCCAAAAGAATTAAATGATGAACTTCATGCACAATACTTCCCTAAACTTTATACATTCGATATTGAGACAGAGGTTAGTGATTCATTTCCTGATCCAGAATTAGCATTACAAAAGGTTACATCTATTTCATTAGTTGGACCAGATTTGTCATGTATTGTTTATGGTCTTCATAGATTAAATGAAGATCAAATTGCATTGTTTAGAAGTAGATATTTAGATTGGATTGAAAATAATGAGTTTGCTAAAGAAATAGTTCAAAAACAAGGAAAAGAACCAAAAGTATTATATCAATATTTTCAATCAGAAGAAGATTTATTAAAACATTTTTTTACAATTATTATATCTAAAATTGGATGTTTAGCTGGTTGGAACTCATATAACTTCGACTGGAGATATTTGGTTAATCGTTGTATACGCCTATTTGGTAGAGGTATGGCATATAATATGATTAGAAAAGCAAGTCCAACTGGTGAAATAAAACAATATAGTTGGGAAGAGGTTGGTGGAAATAAAGTTAGATGTCCAGGACCTGCTCATTCAATTATATTAGATTATATGGAAATTGTAAAACAATATGATTATATACTTAGACCTTATGAGTCATATTCATTGGATTGGGTAGGTAATGCTGCAGTTAAAGCACATAAGATTAAATATGAGGGAACTCTTCAACAGTTATATGAAAGAGATCCAGAATGGTATTATTTTTATAACGCAATTGATAGTCTTATTACAATATTAATTCATTATAAACTAAAAGCATTGGAATCTCCATGTGCAGTTAGTTCAGTAACATTAGTATCTCTTCAAAACTCATTTGGACAAGTGGCTTTAGGAACAGCAAATGTATTTGAAGAATTCTATATAAAAGGTAAAAAGGTTGTATGGGATTATGATGCAATTGAAAGAACAAAGATACCTTATGAAGGAGCATTTTGTGGATGTGTACCTGGTCGATATGAGTTTACTGTATGTGATGACTTTGCATCACTTTATCCATCTCAAGTAAGAACATGTAATCTTAGTTTTGAAAACTTTGTAGAAAATAAAGTTGGTCCTGATAGTTTGGGAAGATACACAATAGTAAAATGGACAGAAGAACAATTGGAGAAGTTTAAACAAGATCCTAATTATTTTGTCACTGTAATGGGTAATGTATATAAAAATGATAAGGATTATGCATTCAGGAATATTCAAGCACGACTTAAAGCAAATAGAGATAAGTTCAAATATACTGGACAAAGAATTGAAGCTGAGTTAATGGTTGAAATCGATAATCTTATTAATAATACAGGAAAACATGTCACTATTGAAGAAGATGTTATTAATGTATTAAGAGATAAATTTAATAAAACTGTTGATGATTTGTCTTTAATGTCAACCGATGAATTAAAGAAATTTAGAATAGAAGTAGAAGACTTAAGACACGAATTTAGTCTTTTGGAACTTGCCATGAAATTGTTAGGAAATGGTTTATATGGTTGTTGTGCAAACCAATATTTCTATTTCTTTAATGCAGCTTTAGCAGGCGATATTACAGGTGAATGTCGACAACTTACAAAAACAATGTGGAATAATCTTGAATATTTATTCCATGAAACACTTTGGGAACGTAAAGATTTATGGGATAAATTTGATTTTGCTCTTGATGAATCTAAACATGATTGGTATAGAAAACAACCAATAAGTGTATATAGTGACACTGACTCTGTTTATACAACTTATGGCACATTATTCAGATGTATGACTCCAGAATCAAAAGCTAAGTATGACACAAAAGATAAGAAAATCAATTGGATTTTAAAATTCAATAAAGAGTTTTTGGATGGTCAAAATAATCAATGGTGTCGTGAAATGTATAATCCAAGACATGGAAAGAATGTACATGAATTTGAATTAGAGACAATTTCATATGCTCAAATATGTATTAAGAAAAAGAAATATCTTAAAGGTTATGCATTTGTAAAAGGTAAGTTCTATAAAGATCCAAAAGTGTCTGGAACTGGTATAGAATTAGTTAAGTCAACAACGCCAAAATTATGTAGGAAAATTCTTAAAGACTTAATGAATAGTCTTATGTTTGAATACAATGAAGATAATAAGGAAGAATATGTAATGTATTTTAATCAAAAATTATCAGAATATAAAAAGGAATTTTATAATGCACCTGTTGAAGATATATCTCAATCAGTAGGTATTGGTGATTATAATAAATATGTAATTGATGATGAAAAGACATTAGAACTTGGAAAACAATGTCCTGTATCAGTACAATCTATTGCAAGATATAACTATTTAGCACATAAGAATGGAGAAGATAATAAAAAACAATATTCAGGAAAAATTAAATATTATAATATCTATATAAATAACAAAGTAACAGGATATTTTGGATTCCCAGCAGGTGAACTTCCAGAATGGGCTCCACCAGTTGCTAAGTTAGTTCAATGGAAGAAAAATGTTATTGATCCAATTAATAGATTTTTAGAGGTAATGCAAATTCCATTAGTAAATCCAACAGGTATAGTACAACTTTCATTATTTGATATATAAAAAATAGCTCTAGAAATTGAATTTTCTAGAGTTATTTCTATATTATATATGTATTAATAACAAATGATATGAAATTTACATTAAAGGAAATTAAAGAAATTTGTAAAAAACTAGATTCTAAGAACTGTTGCTATCGTCATCCCAAGCATGATTTTGAGGACATTCTAGGGCTTGAAATGGTAAATACATTGGTTTCTATAGGTTGGCTTAAAAATAGTGCTCCTATCACATATCCAGGAACTGATATTATATGGTATGGAGATTATAAAGTTTCATGTTATGAATTTAGTACAATATTCAGAATAATTTATAACTATTATACAACTCCATTTTGGTTATGGGTTAAAATTTATGTTTTGAATACATATTGGTTTGTACATAAATGGCAGAAATTTAGAATTGCTTGTGGACATTATTATGAATGGCAGGAATATGAAGGATTAAATCTAAGTGAAATTTAAATATAAATATTATGGAACTTAAAGAATTTTTGATTGACACTGAGGAATGGTTCATGAACCATGTCAATAACAAAGATGATGAGATTATGGAAAATCTAGATTCGATTGCTAATAAAAACAATGAATCTGTAGTTAGTACATGTATGGATGCAATTTATGCTCCTTGCGAATATTGGGATGATATTGAAAATAAACTAGCAGAATTGGCTAAAAACGAATTGTAAAAATATAATAAATTAATATGATTCATGATTTAAAATTAAAATTTGATAAAATACTTGATGATATATTTTTTTCAAATGATTTCAAATATTATATTTTAGAAAAGACAGGATATTGTCCTACAGGTTTGACAATTGATACATATGTTGAAAATGATAAACCTGAATTCATTTGTTGTTGTAAAGAATATGGTTTTGATTTTTCAGGTGAAAGGATAATTGGAGATTATAATATTGTTAAACCTAATGTTGATTTGGAAAAATATGGCGAATATATGATTGAATATTTACATACAAATCATCCATCGGTTTATAATGAAATTTCCAAATATGATATTTATTGTGATTAAATAAAGAATGAGATACTTATGAAAGTATCTCATTTTCTATTTCTTGTATTAATATTTCTAATCCATTAATTGATTCATTTAAAGATTCTTTTACTTTAGCTGAACTAATTTTTTTCTTTCTTTCCTTTTCAGCTGTAACCTTTGTATTAAAATCTGGATCAATTGGTTGTTGTTCTTTTAAGAAATCATCTACGATAGATTTTTGACTAAAGTCCCAATTACCATTATTATCCTTTTTAATTTTAATTACTGGATCTTTTTCTAATTCTTTTTTCAATATTCTTCCATAACCTGCAGAGAAAGCAATCCAAGCATTATCAATTTTTTTATTGACTTCAGGATATTTATTGTCAAACAAATTCATCATTGTCTTATATGCACCTTTATGTCCTTTAACAATAACTTTATCATCTACATGTCTTTCACGTTTTTGATTACCTTCACGAGCAGTGTCCATATTACAACATACCCAAACTAATGTAACATTATATCCTATTGGTTTTGCATATTTAAGAATCTCTTCAACATCTTTAATATCATCAGATACCATATCCCAAAGAATATTTGGTAAATGTGCTCCTGATTGATGATCTTTCCAAAAATGTTCACGTTGTTTGTTTTTCCAACCATGTTGCTTTACTTTCATATGAAGTTCACCAACATCTTCAGAATTACCTAAGTCATATTTTTTATGATCATCAATTTTTCCTTTTTCTGCTAATTTAATATACATTTCTTTAAGTTTATCAACATCAACAGATTTGAAATCAGCTAATATACGATGATCTTTAACATATCCTTTACCACTTCCAGGACCACCTGCTAGTATGATACATTGACCATAATTTGATTTTGAACTGCTAAAAGTAATAGATTTTTTTTCTAAAATATATGTATATAAACTTTTCATTTTTTTGACTATATTTCTTTATATAATAATAAAGTATAATTTATGAATCGTAGATTTTTAGTTGTTAAAATGGCTCATCCTTATGGAAATATAGAAAGCCATAATATTGATAGTTTTGATATATTTAATTTATCAAAACATGCAGACGTTTGTATGTATTTAGCAGAAACAAATAAATATCATGACAATTTAATAACATTAACACCACTTTCTGTATATGCTGTATTATTTCCAGTTGACTCAATTAATGAAAATGAATTTAGGAAATTTGTTAATAAAAGAACATTTGATGTTAGTACAGAATTCTTTAAAGCACAAGGATTTGCGGATTATGTAAAACAATTTATAAATTATCTTTATATATGTACAGTAGCTCCAAACAAATATTATTTACAATTTGGATTAAATACTATAAAATATAAAAAAGATAAATATTTTGTAAATGGTCAACATTATTGTTATGGTGAATTGATTAACATGGTATTTAAAAGTGCATGGGAATATGAAAATTTAAAACTTAAAAAATATAATATATTTAAAAGATTATTCTCTTAAATAAATGGATTGTCTTTTAAAACTTTAAGAATATTTTCACATTCTTCACACTCTTTTTTAAAATTTAAAACATCTTTAACACTTAATTCAAACCATTCATTTTTTACATTTGATAATGCATGTTTTGCATGCATCATTTTTTCTATTTTTAATGGATAATCAGTTTCATAATAAGAATGTAACCAAATTTCATAAGGATTACCAGTTTGTAATTCTTTTATACGAGCATTAATATCTTTTTTCTTAGTCATTCCAATTTTAAATTTCTCTCCATCACATAATAAATAAACAAAACCTCTCATAAAATTGAATTTATTTTATTTTTTTCTATATTATTTATGTAATTAATAATATAAATAAAAAATGAGACACAACTTTCGTTATTGGAAAATTAATAAGGATAATTTAACACTTCAAGAAGTAGTAAAGTTATATAAAGAAATTACTGAAAAAACTGGTTGTATAATGTTTGCTATTTATCATTCTTGGGATGGTAAATTTGATTTGCATCGAGGTAGGTTAATAGGTCCAGATGATACTGTAATTGAACAACAAACGTTTACATTAGATGAATTTAATGCTACTAATTGGATGCTACTTGAAGAAGATAAAGAGATAAATAAAAAATTAACAGAAGTATATAACTATGCCACAGAAATATTTACAGAGGAAGAATATGAAAAACTTCAACTTCGGGATAGAGATATACGTGAATTATTTGATGTAATAGTTAAAAAACTTACTATTGATGATAAAGTTAAAATTGTAGATTTTATTAAATCAAAGAATATGATTAAAGAAATAGATGATTAATATGAATACTGAAACAAGAATTATTAAAGGTCATTATACTCTTAAATTAGTTCCTGAAAAATATTATAGAATTAGTTATGGTGTTAATCAAGGTATATATAAATATATTGGACAGGAAACTGAAGGATTTTGGAAAGGAGCTTCGATATTTGAAAACATCATTAATCATAAACAATTTAATTATTATGGTTTGTCTTCACCATATGAATTTACAGGAATAGTTAATCCAATTAATGAATCAGAAATTGATAATTATATAGAATATTATAAACAAAAATATCCTGAAGATTATGCGTAGATGGGAACATACTTTACCTCAATACTGGTGTGAATATGTAGTTTGTTCATTTATATTGAAGGAGTTTGTAGTGGAGATAAAGAAATTGCTATAAAATATAATTTTTGTTATAAATAAAAAAAAAATAAATAATATGAAACTTACAAGTAAATTACTTAATCAAAATGGGGAAGTAATCACTAAAGAAAAGGTTATTTCAGATGATTGTACAATGTCACAAGCATTTACAATGATTGAAGCATGGTGTAATGATAATGATGCCATTTGTCCAAGTACATATAGCGTTTGGATGGATAAAGGAGATATTCGTGTCAATATTACTACCAAAGATTTAAAGTATACAAATGTTTTTTATATAAAATAATTATAATTATGAAGAATATCGCAAATGATTATGAGAAGTATGATAATTATGTAAATTATCAAAAGACATCAAAGAATAAGAATAGAAATAAGTGGAAATAAATTATGTGGAATTTAGTTGTTTGTTTAATATTTTTGATTGTAGGTATTATTGAAGGAATATTTGAATATAGACTACCATTTAAATATCAAATAATATGTACAATTATTAGGTTTATTTGTTGGTTTGGATTTGGTTTTATGTTATCTGAAACTATTAAATGGTTATGTGGAGTTAAAACATTAATATTTTAAATAATGGATACGTTAAAAGAATTAGAAAAACTTTATGAAGATATTAAAGCTAAGGGAAAATATCTTGAAAATTATACATATAGTGAGTATGATCATTGTTATAAATTTGCAAATAGGTTAAAAGAAATTATTAAACACATTAAAGAAAACAGAATATGAAATTCGGTAATGTAGCTCTTTATTGTAAGGGATGGTATAAACATCGTGATGGTAGTGTTAAGAATATGTGGATGGATATGCTACATTGCATTAATGCCGATGGTTGGTCATTGTGGTCTAAAAATGATGTTATAGATTGGTGTATGCATCGTATGGATTCACTTCGGGAAGATAAGAATTTTCCTCATAAAAATCAACTAGATTTGACATACTTCTGGAAAGAAGTAAATGATATTATAAGACGTGATGAATGGTATTATCATGAAGGTCTTGATTATGGGGATGCAATTATTCTTCATTATAGAAATATCATATCAAATCTTGAAAGTGAGTATTTCAATGAGCTTTTAGTTAAACCAAATGAAAATGTACTTCCACTAACTTATCATGAAGCATATTATTCTGATGGGCAATATAGACCTAATCATGAACCGAGTTTCACATTTGCAGATATGCATTGTGATGTAATTGCAAAGGTGAATGAATATTTTCCTAATTATAAAGAGCAAGAAATTGCTGATGATGAATTCGAGAAAATAGAAGCTTGGATTCGTGGTAAGAAATGGGAAGATGTTGTTGTTCTTATTGGTACTGATAGTCTTCTTGATTGTGAAGAAGTTGAAGTATCTGGTGAATTGTTGTGTAACCCAGGAAATATTAAATTTAAAAATGATGATTATTTGAAATTAAACATTTATGATCATTGTATCAATTTCGATAAAACAAAGAAATATCTTTGCCGAGTAAAGAAAGTTATTGATCATTATGATTTCGGTGATTTCATAGAATATAAATTAATGTCAATATTAAAAGAAATTTAATTATGAAAGATATATTTGTATTTATTTGCTTTAATAAAACAAATAATTAATTATCTATATTAATATTATGAAAGTTAAAGAACTAAGAAATGCAATGAAATTACTTAGATTTGAAAACCATTTAATAGTATAATTATGAATTTAAAACAAAAAGTTTTTGAAGAATATTTAGATACATATGAATATACTAATAAAATGAAGCATATTATGACTGATTTATATATACAAGCTTATCATGATGGTAGATATGCTGAACGTGATAGATTAGTCAAAAGTGGATTTTTAATTATTGATTCAGATAAATTAGTTGAATTAGAACAAAAATGTCAAGATCCTTGTGTTGGATGTATTGAAAGAGCAGATTATTTGAAAATAGGGTGTAAAGCAAATCCTCAAGAATGCAAATTAAAACAAGAACAATTGAGAGCAATGGAAGTTAGAACATGGTTTAAAACTAAAGAATAACATGGAAATAAAAAATAAGAAAGCTTTATTTGATTATGAAGTTTTAGAAATATATATTGCTGGTATCGTATTGACTGGTACCGAAATTAAATCAATTAGAGGAGGTAAAGCTTCTTTAATTGAATCATATTGTGTTATATCAAATAATGAAATATTTCTTAAAAATTCATATATTGCACCATTTGAACTTGGTACGTTTAATAACCATGAAGAAAGAAGATTACGTAAGCTTTTATTAAACAAAAGAGAAATCAATAAACTAAAAAAATCAGTTGAAGAAAAAGGATTAACAATTATTCCTATTAAAATGTTTATAAATAATAATGGTCTTTGTAAAGTTGAAATAGCACTTTGTCGAGGTAAAAAGGAATATGATAAAAGAGAAACTATTAAAGAAAAAGATAATAAAAGAGAATTAGATTATTTAATAAAACAATTTTAATTATGAAAAAAATTTTTACAGTTATTATGGCTCTTATGATGAGCCTTACAATTTTTGCAGTTGAGTTTCAAACTCCTGCAGATACAACAATTAATTTGAATGAGGTATCTGTTTCATCATTGTTTAGAAACTCAGTAAATGTTGGTTATCTCATTGATAACAAAACTCTTATTTCTGACAATCACGGTCAAGAACCATCAAATCTCTTTGCATTTATGCCAAATATTTTTGCATTAAATGATAATGGTACTGAATTTGGTTATGGATATTTCCGTATTCGAGGACTTGATCAAACTCGTATTAATGTAACTCTTGATGGTATGCCTTGGAATGAAGCAGAAGATTATGGAACCTATTTTGCTAATTCTCCAGATATTATGTCAAGTTTGCATAGTATTAAAGTAGAACGTGGTACATCATCAACTAATAATGGTACTGCATCAAGTGGCGGTAGTATTAACATGGAATCAATTGACTTACTTAATGATACAACTTCTTATGCTTATGTTGGTGGTGGTTCATTTACTACATATAAGACAAGTATTATTTTCAATTCAGGTCTTTTTGCGAAACATCATGCAATTCATGTTAAGGCAACTCAACAGCAAACAGACGGATATAAAGATTATGGATTTAATAATTCACAAGCATTTACTTTGAAATATGGATATTTCTTCAATGATAAGCATCAACTTGAGATTATGTCATTGAATGGACGTCATCGTAATGGTCAGGGTTGGCTTGGTAACACTGAAGCGGAGTTGAATGCAAATCCTCACGCTAATGGTAATTTAAAGACTGAAGATGATGAATGGTTTCAGACTATAAATAAGTTGCAATATAAAGCCAAGTTTACTAACAATATCTTCTTTACAGCATCTACATATTTGCAGTATCAGAAGGGTTGGTATAACATGGATTTGGATAACTATATGACTCGTATGATTGATCCCGAATGGACACCTACAGGAATGTTATATAGCTATGGTTTGAAACATTATTTGTATGGGGGTAATGCGGCAACTAAGATTTATTTAGATAATTTTACAATTACACTTGGTACAAATATTTATGGATATAAGCGTTACCATTATATGGATGACAGACTTAAAGATAACTTTGTAAATATTTCTCCAGCTGAATATTATGATAATAGTGGTTTTAAATTTGATGCAAATGGATTTGTTGCATTGAATTACACATTTAATAAATTCAATTTTGGTGCAAATATTCAGTATAGACATGTTGATTTTACTTATACAGATCATATGGATCCAACTTGGTCATTTAACAAAAGTCAATATGGAACAAATTGGAATTTTGTAAACTGGGGAGCAAATGCAGAATATAACTTTACAAATAAAATGAAAGTATATGTTCGATATGCAATGGCAAATCGTGAACCAACTCGTACAGATATGTTTGGTGGAGTTGAAGATTTAAGAACTTCAGGTATGTTTACTATACCAAGCAATATTGAATTGACAACAAATAAAGCTGAACGTTCTCATGATATTGAGGTTGGTTATGAGGTAAAGGCAAATCGAATTAAAGCTAATGCTAATTTGTATTACATGACATTTACAAACGAGCGAGTACTTAATGGTCAATATGGACCAAATGGTTTACCACTTCATGATACTGCAGACAAATCATATCGAATGGGTATTGAAGGTTATGTAGACTGGAATTTCTGGAATAATTTTCACTATGCAACTGCAATAAGTTTGAGTAGAAATAGAATTAACACCACAACATATGAAAATAAGACGCATGTCCTTACTCCTTCATTCACATTCAATAATGATATTTATTACGAAGTGAATAACTGGAAAGCAGGAATAAATAATTGTTATCATAGTAAAATGTATGTTGATCAGGATAATAGCGTTGAGGTTCCATATTTCTTGACTTTTAATCTTTATGGAAATTATAGATATAAGCAAGTTGAATTTGGAGCAAGAATAAATAACCTCTTCAATAAAGTAAATTATATTAATGCAGCAATTGGAGCAAATAATGAACGTTTATTGTTCAGAAATGCAGGAACCAACTTTATGGCAGATGTGAAATATTATTTTTAATATCGAATAATAAATTGATATAATAATGATAAGAAATTCTTCAGAAGCAATAACAATAGCTTTAAATTTGATTGAATGGTTAAAAGAATCAAGAGATATGTCTGAACAATATGTTACTGATAGAGAATTAGAGGCATTAGAATATATTGTTGATACATATAATATGTACTAAACATGAAAATAGGAATTTGTTTTGGTGGTTATTGCCCAATGCATCAGGGACATCTTGATGTAATTATGAAGGCAAAAAAAGAAAATGATGTGTGTTTCGTTGTAGTTTGCGGATATAATGATGAACCACGTAGTTGGGAAATTAATCTTAATATTGATGAAAGATATAATTTGATTGATAGTTTCTTTTGTCAAGATGAACAAATTATTGTTATTAAAGTAAATGACAGTGAATTGGAGATTGATGAATCTATGAGTGATTATAATTGGACAGTATGGCAAAACAAAGTAAAAGAATTAATTTTTACAGATAAGCATTGGAGAGGTAAATATATTGGATGGGATAAGTTTGATGAATTAGCTTCAGAAATAACATTTTATGTTGCTGAACCATTTTATAAGACATCTATTGAACGTAATAATGTTATGAATTGTAAAGTGGTTTTAATTGATAAATTGAATCCAGTTTCAGGTACACTTATTCGTAATAATCATATTAAGTATTTTAATAAGATTACCCGTCCATTTAAACCATATTTATGTCATAATATTCTAATACTTGGTACAGCAAGTGAAGGCAAATCAACATTGGTTCGTGATATATCTAATTATTTTGACATTCCTTATGCTTGGGAATATGGTCGAGGATATATGGAAAATAGAAATATGACTGATGTTGAATTAGAATATGATGACTTTGAAGAATTTTTGGAAGGTCAAATAGCTTTATGTAATAGAATGCGTGAGCAATCTAAAAATGGTATATTTATTTCAGATACTGATAATTGTGTTACTTTAATGTATGCATTGGCATATTCAGAAGATCCAATTATAAATGTATCTAAAAAGGATTATAATAAGTTGCATAAATTTGCGAAAGAGTTACAAGCTAAAAACAAATTTAAGTGGGATAAAATATTCATATTTCCACCTAATCATAAATTTGTAGATGACGGTACACGATATATGCAGCAAGCATCAATGGATGAACGAAAAAAGAATTTTACAAGACTTCAGAAGTTAATCCAAGAATTTTATCCTGAAGTAAGTAAGACATATTTGACCGGAACATTTTTGGAAAATTACAATGAAGTCAAAAACTATATCAATGCAGTATTAGGATAAATATTTAAATTAATGATTAAATTGTTTAACAATAATTATGGAGTACTGTTCGCAACACTTGGAGTTTTAATTCAAGTGTTTGCTTTCATGTATACAAGTGCGACATGGTTATCGCTTATTAGTGGAATTACAGGTATATTTGCTGTTGTATTATGTGCTGAAAGAAAAATGTCCTTTTGGATATTTGCTTGGATTCAGCTTATTACTTATGTTATATTAGCAATAGATCAACATCTTTGGGGAGAAGTTGGAGAGAATATATTCTATGCTATTACTATGATTGCTGGTATGTTTATTTGGAATAAGAATAAAGAAGGTAATCAAGTAAAAGCAAAACAATTATCAAAAAATTATTTTAAATTAATTAAAGTTGGATGTATTTTAGGAATTGTTGGATTATGGTATATCCTTAAACAAACTAATGATACACAACCATTTATGGATTCTATTACTACAATTCCAGCTATAATTGCTCAAATATTTATGATAATGACTTATAGAGAACAATGGTATTTTTGGCTAATTATTGATGTTACTTCTATTTATATGTGGGCTATAGCAGGTAATTGGTGTATGGTTGCTCAATTCATATTTTGGACAATTAATTGTTTATATGGATTAAAAAATTGGAAAATTAAAATATAAAATAAAACTATATTAAATATAATGGATAAAAATGCAAGTGAAATATATGTAGAGATATTAAATAAGATTAATAGTTGTTTTAAGAAAAGTAATTTTTTTAAAGGAACACAAATTTTAGTTGATAGAAAAGATAAAAACAATATAATAACAGTAGAGTTAACTCCATATTTTTATGATGATATAATGAATTTTAAATTATATTTAGTTTATAATTTTAAAACAAAATTTATATCATTAAAATTAAAACATAAATATAAAGATAATAATTTATATATTTATCAAGGAGAAATAAATGAATCATCTGAATTAAACTATGATATTAATAAATTAATACAAGATTTTGAATCAACTTGTAAAGAATATTATTTAGCAGCAGAAAAATATTTTAAAAATAAGAATGCATACAATACATTATTTAATAATATGCAATCTGAAGAATTTAAACTATTATAATTATGAATATTGATATTGAAAAACGAATTAAAGAATTACAAAAAGATTCTAAATATTTCTTCAAACAAACGGAAGAAATTATTGATGAAATTTATCGGTTAGCATTACAAGATATATCTAATGATTTAGAAGATACAATTACTCAAGAAGTTAATGATTCTATTAATGATAAATTTATTTTTAAAACTAATGCATTAAATGAATCAAGAGACTTAAAAGAAGAATTAGATGACGCATTAAATGTTATTAAAGATCAAGATGAAAAAATTGAAAGTCAAGAAAAAACAATAAAAAAACTTAACAATCAAATCCATGATTTAAAAGAAAAACAAATTAAAACTCATAATAGTAAATATTCAAATAATTCAACAAATGAAATGGATAATCATTTTCAATCTGGAATGGTAACCGGATTAAAGTATAGTATGATGGCTCTTGAAGGAAATAATATTGAAGATGCTTATGCTTTAATTGTTAATAAATATAATAGTGTCGCTAGACCACAAAAAAATATTTGGCCATGAAAATAACAAATGATTATGTCTTTTTCTATAAAGACTGGTTAAGTAATTATCAACGAACTAGATTTGAATATCGAGATCATGAATTTACATCAACAGAACAAGCATTTATGTATATGAAAGCTATGTTCTTTCAAGATTATGGAACAGCTATAGATATATTAGATGCTAAAACTCCTAATGAAGCAAGACTTTTAGGACGTAAAGTAAAAAACTATGATGATAAAAAATGGTCAGAAGTTCGTTATAAGATATTTTATGATTTAAATTTAATTAAATATACAATAGATAAAAAATTACAAGAACGATTATTAGATCCAAAGTTTGATAATAAAGTTTTTGTTGAAGCATCACCTATAGATCGAATATGGGGAGTTGGATATGATGAAGAACGAGCTGAATATAATGAACATGATTGGGGTAGAAACTATCTTGGTAAAATCTTAACAAATATCAGATATCGAATTATACAAAAACAATTAGATAATACAAATTGGAATATTTATACTTATAGAGGTGAAAATGAAGAGGAGACTGATGAAATTTAGTTTCCTCTTTAACTTTTATTAACATTAAATATTTAATAATTATTGAATATTTTAAAGATTATTCTATATTATTATTGTAATTAATTAAACAATAAAATTATGAATAAGAGAAATAAGCCCCCGCCAATTTAAAATAATCTCGATAATAATTTGATTGTAACACTTAAATAATTTTGAAACATGATAAAAATTAGAGATCGACCCCAAAGTTAAAATTTAATTATTTTATTTATAAGATACAACTAAAACATAAACATAAAATTTAAAGATTTAAAATCAGTACCAGACATATTAATTCGGCTCTATCGGTTCTTAATTTGGATGTAGGTTCAATAAAGATAAAGGAGATAAATTATGAAAGTTTTTAATCATTTTGGGTTAAACGTTCCCAACCGACTGATCCGACAGGCGATGAAACAATGATTGTATTATAATTGAGAATTAATAATCTGCATGGAGATATGGTATTCAACCTGATTTAAAATCAATAATATATAAGAGATCAGACGTGGTCTCTTATATTTTTATATATAATTTTACTATTTTACTTAAAAGTATTTATTATTTAATCAAAATATATGTATTAAATAATGAATATTTTTGATAAATTCCAACGAATACGAGAATATATAGATTCACAAAATATATTAGATTCTCTCACAGAATTCTTACCTAATAATGAGTTAGAAGAATTTTGTACTTATTTAGAAGATGAATTTGATATAGAATATGATAATGATGGATATGAAGAATTCTAATGAAGAAAAAATAAAGAAATTTGATTTATATCTTTATAATGAAGCTAACATACATGCAGAAAAAATATTAGATAGTATGTTACCAACAATGAGAGAAGCAATTACAAAAGCTTATATACAAGGATTTGTAAAGGCAATGTCATTAGCAAAAATTAAACAAAATAAAAAAGATGGAAATAACTAAAGAATTATTAATAGAAAATGGATTTAAATCAAATCATCCTGATTATGTTATTACTACATTTACTTTAAATAACAAAATTAAACCAGAATGGAATATATCTGTATCAAAACAATATATGCCATATACTAATAAATTAACATGGAATTGTGATTGTTGGTTATGCAATGATAAAGGAGTAATTATTAAAAAAGGTTCATTATCAGATGTGAATAATACAGAAGATTTTAATTTATTAATAAAACTTTGTAATATAGATTTTAAATTACCAAATATATGGGAAGCTTAGCGCTAAGCTTCCCATTTTTATTAATTAATAAATAACTGACTTTATACATCTTTCTATATATTCATCTTCCTCATGATTATCTAAGTAATTGCGTAATCTATCATATAAATCATTGTCTATATTAGATGAATAATTATTAAGAATTCTTTTTATAATTTTTTCTATATATTCTCTATCAATATCCTTGGGAGTCCACACATCCATTTCTAAATCCGCCAAATGTTTAAGTTTTCTTCTTTGTTTTAATTCTAATTTATCTTTTTTATTGATTTGTATTTTAGAATTAACTTTTAATTTTTCATTTATAAAATTATTAATCTTCTCCATTTGTTTTAACAACATAAAATTGTAAAGTAATTTGATGAGTTGATTCTTTAATACTAATTATAAATAAATGTTTAGTAGATTTAAATACACAATAATCATTTGAATATATATGAGTAACCTTTTTACCTCTACAAATTTCTTTTAATATATCATATTTTTTATCAAAATAATTAAGAATATTTAAATCAGTAATATAATAATCATTATAAATTTCTAATGTATTTTGATCTGCATAATATATTACATTTTTTACATCATTTTTAGATATCCAATTTCTAATTTCATCTTTAAAAAAATCTAATCTATCTTTAGGATATTGTAAAGGATTTTTATCATTTATACTAAGAACATATAATATTTCATTTAATAAATCTAAATTATCGTTAGGATCAATTTTAGATTTAGATCCAATTTTTAATTTTTCTTGAATATAATATTGTAATTTATTCATGCCCATTTTGGAATTATATTTTCATTTGCTTTTGTAAATGCATTTTGTTTAAGTGTAATTCCTGATGCATCCCATTTATTTAAATCACCAATATTTGTAAGTTTATCACATCCATAAAACATACCGGTAATATCTGTTAAACTATCAATTTTCCAATCAGATATATCACCAATAGATTCTAAACTTTTACATCCTATAAACATTTCCATCATAGATGTTACATTAGATACATCCCAATTACTAATATCAATTTTTGTAAGATTAGAATAATACGCAAATATACCATCCATAAGTAATATGTTACTTGTATCTATATCATTAAAATCTATATTATCTTTTTCTTCTTCAATGCGATCTTTTATAATTTTAATTAATTCATTACAATCTTTAGGATGATATTTGTATTCTTGCTTTTCTACTTTAGATTTAGAATTGATTTTTAGTTTTTCATTTATATAAGTATTTAAATTATTCATTATTAAATTAAAAATTTTTATACCAATCTGGTTCTTTTCCTTCTAATGGAGAATCTAAAAACATGCGGTATATATTTGCTTTTTTATCTACTTTCCATTTAGATATATTTCCATCAAATTTAGATTTATAAAACATTTTTTCCATATTTTCAACATTGCTCACATTCCATTTAGATATATCTTGATTAAATTTCGAATGATTAAACATCCATGCCATTGAATTAACATTACTTACGTTCCAATTAGATATGTCTTGATTAAATTCTGAACATTCAAACATAGCATACATATTTTTAACTTTACTAACATTCCATTTGGATATATCTCCATTAAAAGGACATGTATTAAACATATATTTCATATCTATAACATTAGATACATCCCACATAGATATATTTCCATTAAACTGAAAATTATAAAACAAATGATTCATATCAGTTATTTTAGATGTATCAATATCATTTAAATCGGCATCTTTACCACGTTCACTTAATAATTGTACTAATAATTTTTTAAGTTCATCTTGATCTTTAGGATAATAATTATATGAATAAACTTTCGTTTTACTACCTATTTTAAGTTTCTCTTGTATTATATCTTGTAAATTTTTCATATTAAATTTCCATTATACCATTTAGGTGGATGATTTTTTAAAGGAGATTCATCAAACATAAAACTCATTTCCTTACAATTTTTAACATTCCATTTAGATATATCACCATTAAATTTGGAATTATAAAACATACAATACATAGTTTCAACATTACTTACATCCCATTTTGATATATCACCTCTAAATACAGAATTTTCAAACATTTCATCCATATGAGTTACATTGCTAACATTCCATTTAGATATATCATTATTAAAAAAACTATTAGCAAACATACCACCCATATTTTTGACATTACTTACATCCCATTTTGATATATCACCTTTAAATTCACATGCAGAAAACATACATTCCATGTTTTCTACTTTACTTACGTCCCATTTTGATATATCACCATTAAAATTAGAACGGCTAAAAATACGCCACATATTTTCAACATTACTTACATCCCATTCAGATATATTTCCATTAAAGCTTGATTCAAAAAATAATTTAGACATATCATCTATTTTAGAAGTATCAATGTCATTTAAATTAGCAAATAATCCTCTTTCTTTAATAAGATTATCTACTAATTCTTTTAATTCATCTCTATTTTTTGGTTGATAAGTTTTTGTATTTATTTTTGTTTTAGAATTAACCTTAAGTTTTTCTTGTATAAAATTAACAATATTATTCATGATACCATTTAGGAGGATTTTTTTGTAAAGGACAATCATTAAACATATCATCCATATTTTCAACATTAGATACGTCCCATTTTGATAAGTCTGAATTAAAATTTTTACATTTATAAAACATCCATTGCATATCTGTAACATTCGATACGTCCCAATTAGATAAATCACAATTAAAATATATACAATTAGAAAACATACATTCCATATCTGTAACATTAGATACATCCCACTCAGATATATCTATATTATAAGTATCTAAAGGTTTAAATAAATATGACATATCAGTTATATTTGATATATCAATATCATTTAGATCTGCATCTTTGCCACGTTCCTTTATTAGTTTTTCTAATAGTTTTCTTAATTCATCTTTATCTTTTGGATGATATTTATATTTACTAATTTTAGTTTTACTACTTATTTTAAGTTTTTCTGTTAAATATGATATTATTTGTTTCATTTATTGTTTTTTCTTGCTAAATTGTATTTTATAGCAACCCATATTTTCAGGTTTTGTTGTATATAGATGAAAATCACATATATATGAATCATTAATCATTTTTTTATGTTCATTTAAATATTTGCAATTTCCGCATATGTCTTTCATTTTTAATATTAAATATATTTAATACTTTCGCACTCTATATCTAATTAAAAATAATATATATAAATTGAATTTTTATTATAATGAACTATTTTATTTATGTAATTATTTAAGTCATTATGAAAAATTTAGTTATTCTTTTTAGAAATAAATTTTACAAATTATATGAAACTAAAGATTCTATTTGGGAGCAGACAGATAATTACATTAAATATTGTACCAGATATATTTTTATAAAGAATATTTCTAAAGATAAAGTAAAAACTTTTGAAAAATATCCAGGTATTGATTTTAATGAAACACTTGGGGAACGTCGTAGTGGTTCATTTAATATTTTTAGAATTGAATGGATTTCTAACAAGGTATTTAGATTTGGTAAATATACTAATAAACAAATTGATGATATAAATGATATTCAGTATATTACTTGGTATTATGGACAGATTGATGGTGATCATAAAGAATATGTTGGTTTAATTTTAAAGAAATGGGGATTTGAAATAGAAACACATACTGTTAAAATTGGTGCAAAGAAAATTACTAATACATGTATAGTTGATACCAATAAAATAAAGAAAAATGAAATGCTTGATAATAAATATCATTCATTTATTGAAGATCAGAAAAATGGAACAGTTCTTTATTTAAATGCAACTCATAATCCAAACGAAAATGGTTTATATAGAGATAATGATATTCTTTATAAATTTGCTAATGTAAAATATAATTATTATAATGGAATTGAGTATTTTCTTCCAATAATTGATGGACATGCTAAAAGAATTAAAAATAAGAAATTAGCTATAGATAAATATAACGTAACTAGAGATAATAAATCAAATGTAATTATAGAAATTATTAACTTTAAAATTATAAAATAACATGGATAAGTCAAAGCTTTATGAAATTGTAGAAGAAATGACAAATGTATTGGGTACTGATGCAATGCTTAATGCATTATGTATGTCACTTGATTCAGATACACTTGAGGATCATCTTCGTTATATTGACAGAAATTATGAAACTAATTGTTTTTACGATTAAATAATATGAGTAGAAAAGTTATTAAAAATTGGAAAGTTATTGCTAATAATTTGGATTGTGTTACAGCATTTAATATGTTCAAAAAACAAACAGTTGCTGGTATTTATTATGATACTATTGGATTGAGATTAGGTTATATGACATTTCAATCAGGTATTCATAATATTGACACTGAAAATTTTTCCGCCCGTGATATATTGTCAAATAAATGGGAAATATTGATTCCTGATGATCAAATGGAAGAAATTCTCGAAAGAATGCGCCAATTATATAAAGATGAACATATTGGTAATTTGAAATTTCAAAAAATTGATAATATGTCAATTAAAGATCTTTGGGATTCATTGGTTGATATTATGAATAAATTGGATGATCGCAATAAATATCGTATTGCTAAACATATTATTGAAAATAAAATTTATACAAAACAATGATAACACTAAGAAAAAGATTATCGGTAAATAATAGAGTTGGATCTATTAAAATATTTGATATTTCCAAGATTACCGATGATGAAGTTAATTATTTAATATCTAAATTAGGTAAAGATATATATCAACAAATTTATCAAATATGTAATAGTTTTGAATATTATTGGTTAGGATTTGATGATCAAACATCCGATTATAGTATATATCCTTCTTATGAAGATGTAATGAAAGAATATAAATCATTTGCGATGTTTACAAAACAAGATAGAAGTTCATTCAAATATTGGTTTGCGCATTGGTGTGGATTTCAATTGACTGCTCTTAATCTTGGTATTTGGAAATTTAAATATCTTTTACATGATATAGAAAAACCTTGGCTTAAATTATTATGGAAAGGAGATTATAAAAAAGTACAAAAATGGCATCGTAATCATAATAATCATCATCTTGAATATGGATTAAAATATGGATGGGATTTTATCGATTGGGAAGCATTAATGATTGATTGGGAATGTTGTGGATTATCTAAACAAGAAGCACAATTAGATGCTCGTGAGACACTCGAATATGAAGTTAATAGAGATAAATGGCATAAATACGAAAACGTCATTAGAGACCATTTAGAGCCTCTCCTAATGAAATATAATTTATAATTTATAATATGAAATATAAAATTGATTATACAGATTCATCTTGGTTATTTTTTACACCATTTGCGTTTTTAAATATGGGTGGTATAGATCATTGGACTATTATGTCAAAAAAACATTGGTGGAATAAATGGAAAAAAGTAGGATATACATATGATAATCCAGAAGATGCATATATTGAATATTTTAAATTGAAATATAATCTTGATGTTAAGAAACGAATAGAATTTCCTCATAACAGAGATAAAAACAAAACTGTATGGTGTGAATTAAACTTTGAATATAGAGGGCATTCTAAAGAATATACATATGTTGTTGGATATAAACCAAGAAATTATGCAAGATATTATCATTGTACATATTCAAATGAATCATATGAAGATGCATTAATAAAACTTTGGTGTGATTTAGAAGTTAAAAAACTAATACATAAAATATAAAATTAATATGATTGAATTATGACAACAAATGATTATGATATATTTCTAAAATATAAACAAGAAATTAAAAATAGAGCTAAATGGTTAATTAAGTTATTTGATGCAAATAATTTAAGTAAATCAACTATTCATAATATTAATTATTTAAATGATTCTATTGAAATTGTAACTGTTGGTCCTTGGTTTGATGTTGAATATGCTAGTTCTAATGATTATTGTTATATAAATATTCCAATTAATTTGTTTTTTGGATCAAAAGATAGACAAAGAAAATATGTTAAATATCTTGTTGACAAAAAAAATCTTGGTTTAATTAAAAGAAATCAAATAAAATTTAATGATATACCTGATTAAAAGAATATATAAAGAGAAGAATTATAATGGGACTTTTTGGATTAACAACTACTGAAGCAATTATATTAGCACAAAAATATAATAAAGCTGATAATGAGCGTAATGAACAACGCATAAGAGCAATTAATAAGCAAACAGAAGAACTTAAGAAACATAATCAGGAACTTTTAAAATCAGAAAAAGAAAAAGTTTCTGAAATAAATAGAGAAGCACGACAACTAGAACCATTTATTATTTTAAATATATTTAATGCATGGCCAGAAGAAACAATTTCAATAAGGCCATCCGATATTAAAATAATAAATGGTAAAATAGAATGTACTGATATTGATGATTATGATAATCGTGGACCATTTGGTTTTTATAAAAAAACTATAAAAAAACCTTATACAGAAATTGAATTATGGGATAACAGAAAATTTAAAGTTCAAGAATCTGTTGATGATATACAAAATAAGGTAAACGAAACTATTGAAAAAATGGTAGATATTCAATCAAGAATATTAAATAAAATTATTTGTGAAGATAAGTAATGTTAGTATGGGATGTTATATTTGGCAATGAATGTCCAAATAAAATTATAAATAAAGCAAAAAGAAATATTTGTAATAAATGTAAATATAAAGAAAACATATATTGGAATTATGTTATTTGTAAAGATGTGTTAACAAAAATATAGAATAACTTATGAAATATAAAAGAGAAGAGTTATCAAAGAAACTTTTAGGAAGATGCCAAGTTTGTGTTAATGGTGGACAAAATATTTTTCCTGATTGCTTAGATTTTGATCCAACTAAGAATTGCTATTATTTTGATGATATAAATGATGATGATCCACGAGAAGAAGATTATGATTGTGGAGCATATATGCACGTGGATAATTATAATGAACTAAGAAGCCAAATTAAAAAGAATTAAAAATATTATGAGTAAAACAATATTATTAGCATTAGATTCTTATTATAAAGATGATATATGTAATACATCATTAGTAGTATTTGATAAAGACGAGGATATTCCAATATATCAAGATACAATATACACAAAAGTAACATCAAAATATGTACCGGGTGAATTTTATAAAAGAGAACTTCCAGGTATTAAAAAGATACTTAAAAAATTAATAAAAGAACATCCAGATTTATGGGATTCAGTGCATGCCATAATTGTAGATGGTTATATAAAATTAAAAAATGGAGATAAAGAATGGAATGGTTTGGGAGGACATTTATGGAATTATTTAACAAAAATTGACCAACATAAAATTGTATACGGAATTGCTAAATCTAAATTTGGTGATTGCGACCAAATATCTTATAAAATATTAAGAGGAAAATCAAAGAATCCATTATATGTACAAACAACAGCAGCACCAATTATTGTATTATATACTGTTAAATATATGCCTGGTAAATATAGAATACCTACAATACTTAAATTTGTAGATCAATTATCAAGAAAATTTAAATAAATAAAATTATTTATATAATAATATTCACATAAAAAGGAATAATCCCAAGATTATTCCTTAATTTATTTTTTCTAATATGTCGGTTAAATCAATTAAATTTTGATCTGATGCATATTTAATTGTTTTTATCAAAATATTTAATTCATTTTGTTGAACAATTTTATTTGTTATTTTAGGATATGTTTGTTTATCATTTAACAATTCATATAAATCAATCATTGTATTAATTTCATCTTCATAACAATTTTTTCTTAAATTTTCATACTTTTTACAGTCAGAATCATCTCCTAATTGTTCAGATGCATATCCTATTAATTCTATTAAAGAATCTCGTTCATTATCAGATAAAATGAATTTGTGTTGTTTTTCTAAAATATAATTATTTAAATTTTTCATATTTATTTTAATGATGTTATAATTTCATATTTATGTTCATGATTCTTTATGTTTTGAAATCATCATCACGATAAAACATCCAGTTGTATCTATTTTAATATTCTACATTTCCTCCAGAAGCGTGTGCAAATATATCACCTTCTTGATTATTTAACCATTTTTCAAATTCATTAATATCTTCATTATTAACCATTATAGAAACAGAAATTGGTATTTCTTCTTTATCTTTAACATCTATTAATGATACTGTATATTGTGTTTGTTTAGACTCATTAATATAATCATTTATAAATTTCATATATATATTATATAGATATTTTATATAAAAATAACTTATAATATTGAATTTTTTAATAATATTTCTATATTTAATATGTAAAATAAATAAAATATATATGAATAATTTTTTTAAATATACATTAATTATTTTTTTGATTTGTATAACAATTGGTATTTTTTATATAATGGGATATTGTATCGTTGGAGAATTTGTTAAAAAACCAAATGTTATTCTTAGACAAAATTCTGAATATGTATGGGTTAAAAAATATACAATGTATAATGAGGATTCATGTATATATAAATATCATCAACCAATTATTTATGAAGGTGTAGTTACACGTCGTTCCGTAATTTTTACAGGAATTCCTGGAAAAGGTGGACATAGAGTTTATATAACAGATATTAAATATAACGGTAATGAAAAATATAGGAAATCTGAGGTTCATTATTATAACAATCATAAAAAAGGCGATAAAGTAAAAGTAAAAGTATCATTTTATCCTTATGAAGAAGTAGAAATATTAAATTAATATGTAAATTCTGTAATAAAAATAAAAAATTAGTTTTTTATGACACAAGAAGAATATGAAAACTGGAAATTGATGAAATATCATAAAGCGTTTGTATCTGCGTTAATTGATGCAATCATATTTAGAAAAAGGTTTGCATATATAACCCCCAAACATTATGACAGATTTAATAGTTTGAGGATAAAATACAATATCAAGGATGCATTAGATGCATATCCTTTTATTGAAAAAGAGGCAACTATTATATACAATAAAAGACATTTCTGATGAACAAATAATTGTAATATTAAAAAACTCTGACAATATATTAAAAATATAAAATGAATAAGCCTATTAGAAATATACTTTGTTATTCTCATGTAGAGTTTGACAAGATTATGGAGAATAATGGATGGATAGAAACATTACCTCAAGGTGTTTCTTGTATATCTATTTGTTCTCCTAATGAGGGAGATTTAGCTGAGCATTGGTTTAAAAATGATTGGAATATTAATACTGGAAAAATAAAAGATTATAGAATATTTAATTTAGATATTGATGATATTAGTCCATATTGGTTTGGTAATCATGAAAGTAAATGTTATGATGATGCGTTAGAATTATTTAACAATGGAAAAATTAAAGAATCAAACAGATATTTCAATTATCTCTATATATCTGGTGCAAACAAAGAATGGGTGGATATTGTACATGCTCTTGACTATGAAGAAGCATATAATCTTGTCGACTGGATTGATTGGAGAATCAAGCATGACGAAACAATTTATGTACACTGTGCAGTCGGGGCTTCAAGAAGTCAAGGAGTTGTCAGATATATCGTCGATACTTACGGAGGAGAATATGATATTAGATTAAACCCCAATAATCCAAATAATACATATAATCCTCATGTAGTAATGATGTTAAAAAGAGCTTATAGGAAGTTCTGTAATGATATATATGAAAAAGATATAAATGACAGTTATTTTGAAACAGAGCCAATGAAATTTAATAAAATTATTAAATTAAATTATTATGATTTATGAAGATTATAACCCTTTTGCTGAATGGTGTGCACAAAAGGCATATGAACAACATAAAGAGGAAGAAAAGAAAGCTCTTAAAAGAATGCATCCTGAACAGAGAAATCGATATTTAAATCCTTGGTATGGGTGGCCACATTAAACTTAATTATGATTAATTAATGAATGAAAAATTTCAAAAATATCTAAAAGAATATTATAATCTTGTTGAAGAATGTGATAAGAAAGGCATTAAATGGATAGAATTGTTTTATATGTTTTGTATATGTAAAGGATATATTACAAATAAAAAAGAAAGTTATGAACTTATTGAATGGATTGATAATAACAACGTAGAAATTTATGATTAATTATGAGCACTATACAAGAAATAGCAGAAGAATTAGTAAACTTAACTGTTAAAGAAGTTAATGAATTATCAATGATTATGAAACATAATTTTGATGATATTCCTAAATGTAATTATAAGCATTATAGTAATAACAAATTATCTCCTAAAAAATATGGACAATCATTAAAAAATAATAAAAAATGGATGAGAAATTGGCAAAAGCATATTTAAAAATACTTGCTTATTATAGACAACAAGATGAAATACTTGAAACACAAGGAAAAGAATCTTTAGAAAAACTTCAAAAGGAATTTGATAAATATGAAGAAGAACGTAAAAAAATAGAATTATATAGAGAACATCCTGAATGGTTTGAAACAACTTCTCCTAAAGAATATGGAATAAAATTATTAAAAAATGGAAAGAATAGAAATAATACAAAAAAGGCTAAATGACATAGATGATGCATGTACAAAAATTTGGGAAGAGTATATGGATAAGTCTATAGAAGGGATTCCACATAATGTAGCATGGAAATGGTATAATAGTCAACCACTTATACAAGAACAACAAAAACTTGAAAGCGAATTACGTTATCTTAAACAATCAAAGAATTTTGAACCTATTGAAAGAGATGATGATATTTATACTTTAGAACAATTTATTGAAATGTGTAAATGTGGTGGTTTTGTAAATTATGATGGTTTTGGAGTATATGCATATGAAGATAAGAAATCAGATATTGAAATATATCCATCTGATGTAATTATTGGAAATGTTAGAACAGATTTTACACATGTAGTTTGGTATAACCGTTAAATAATTAAATATTAGAATATGAGTTTGGAATATATTAGTTTAAATAACTATATAATTATTATATCCATTATACTTGGATTTATGTGTCTATTGATATCTAGATACACTGGTAGAGAAATGGAAACATGTAAAACAACTTCAAATAAAATCTCTTTAATAATTTGTTTGTTGATTGCATGGGTTTTTAATTCATTTTTTATTTGGTTGGCAATTGATTTGTTGTTGTTAGAAATTTCACGTAAGTAATATGAAGAGACAAAAGAAATTTATTATTGTTAAAGATTGGTCTGGCGAAAATATAAATATTCGCATTGGTAATGTATTTTTTCATAGAGATTTGCTATATAAATCTGATGAAAAGGATAATATAGATTGTTATGGTGGTGGAAAATGGGATTTGGATTATGATAATAAAACAATAATTCTTTATGGATCATCTGATGATTTTGGTTCACCTAATAAAAAAGATATTGAAAAGGCTATTAAGAATATAGATGATCATGGATGGTGGCAAATTGAATTAACAATGGAAAGAACATTTGATGACGAATTTCCAGATAGAATTTATTCAGATATAAAAAACTATACTTTTAAGTTAAATTATTAATTAAAAACATAAAATTTCATAAAAAATATAAAAAATTTGAATATTTTTTAATCTTTTCTATTTTAAATCTATATTATTATATTATAAATTGGTCATAAACTGGACCTGAAAATCAGTTTCAATAATTTCTTTAAAAATATATTTAATAGTCAGAAACTATGAAGATGAAGGAAAGAAATGCCCAATTGAAGAATGCACTAGGTGCAATGGCTACAAAAGAGCGTATCGCAGAGGTTGCTTCAATTCCTGCTGAAGATACAAAGAACCGTCAAGGTCTTCCAGCTTATTCCCTTACAGATGAGCTTCGTTTACTTTCAATGCTTAACACATTGAAGATTCAAAATCAATATTACAGAGATGAAGATACTATGCTTCGTGAGCTCCGTGATTTGATTGAGAGAATTGGTATGAATAAGCCTTATTTCCTTGCTCAAGCAATTGTTTATTCTCGTTGTGTTGGTGCGGGTATGCGTGCTATTAACCAACTTGCCGCAACATTGGCTGCTCCATTTATTGCGGGTACTCCATGGGCAAAAGCATTCTATGGTCTATGGGATCGTAAGCAAAAGTTTGGTGGTGTTATTTACCGTGTAGATGATATGACTGCTATTAAGGATGCTTATGTAGCACTTAATAACTCAGTTCTATCAAATGCAATGAAAAAGGGTTTTGCAACTGCACTTGTTAATCTTGATGCATATTCACTTGCAAAGTATAAGGATGATGTAATTGACCTTGCTAACCTTGTACACCCAGTATCAAAGTACTCTAAGGCTGTTGTAACAATCAATGGTAAGGAGATGAAGGTACTTGATGCCCTTATGAATGGTATTACTGTTTCAGCTGATACTTGGGAAGTTGCTCAATCAGAAGCAGGTCAAGAGGTAGCTAAGGCAGTTAAGGAAGGTAAGCTTACAAAGAATGAGGCCGAAAAGGTACTTAATGAGCAAAAGAATGCTAACTGGGAAGCTTTACTTTCAGAAGGTAAGCTTGGTATACTTGCAGCACTTCGTAACATCCGTAACATGCTTAAGGATCCTAAGAAGGAAGTAATTGAGAAGCTTTGTGCTTTAGTTAGTGATGGTAAGAAGATTCGCGATGGTCTTATTATGCCATATCAACTAGACTTGGCTTACTCAGTAATAGAGAATGAATATCCATCTTGTACATATGGTGATAAGATTAAGGCTGCACTTCGTGACGGTTATGTGAAGGCAATTCCTAACCTTGCAGTTGCACTTCCTGGTCGTACACTTTGTGTTGTAGATACTTCTGGTTCTATGACAACTCCATGTACAGGTGATGCTAAGTCAAATAAGTATTATCGTCGTACTGCAATGTTCCAAGCAGCATTGATGGCAGCAACAATTGCTAAAGGTACAAATGGTGATATCATAACATTCTCAGATGATTCTCACTGGTATAACTTCAGACATTCTGATAATGTATTCTCTATTGCACATGACATTGAGAAGAAGTCATATTGTGGTGGTACTAACATTCCATCTGTATTTGAGAAGATTCGTTTAGAGCGTAAGCAATATGATAGAATCATAATCCTATCAGATAATGAATGTAACCGTCAAGCTACTTATGGCAGCTATTACAGCTACGGTTCTAGTGGTAACTGGGTAAGTGGTGCATATAAGAATTATGTACATGACGTATGTTCACCTTATGTATACTGTGTAGACTTGGCAGCATACGGTACAACAATTCTTCCTCAAAATGACAAGATAGCCTACTACTTCGGTTATGGTTATGCAATGCTTGAGGATATTGCAAAGAATGAGTTTAACCCAATGCAACATATTGATAAGGTTCGTAAGATTGTTATCGACCCTAATTATACTCCAACTGAGGCAGACTTAAAGGATTAATTATGGCGAAACAACATCCAATACAACAAGAAGGTACTATAGTAGAAGTACTCCCTAGTACTTTCTTTATAGTTGAACTAGATAATGGTCATCAAGTAAGATGTACTATTTCAGGTAAAATGCGAATTAACAATATTCAATTAATGCTTGGAGAACGAGTAAAAATTGAAATGAGTCCTTATGATTTAAATAATGGACGAATTTGTTTTAGATTAAAGTAAAAGGATCAACAAGATCCTTTAACATTGGGACATACAGTATAATGGTTAGTACAGCGGACTCTGACTCCGCAGGTCTCGGTTCGAATCCGGGTGTCCCAACTAAATATATTTATTTTTAATAAACAAAATTTAATTAATATGAAAATCAAACATATATTTTTAACATTATTTACATCATTATTTATATGTGCATGTTCATCAGATATAATTGATGATTCAAATAATATAAATAATCAATTAATACCTTCAACAGAAGTATTTGTTCAAGGTAGTATTATTAATAATATTGAAAGTAATGATTTATATAGTTTCAATACCATGACTAGATCAGGTATAGTTGGTCGAACATATAATAAATGGCCGTATGTTTCTAGTGAAGGTTGGGAAACTGCTCGTTTTTCTATAAGAGCTGATGGACAAATTGTAGATGTTTCTAATCAAAGTTCTTCTTTATATTTTGGTCGTACACCAGGTAAAATGGGTAATAATAGAGGAGCAATTTATACATTATATCCTTATGGACATTATAATGATCGTGATTTAGATTATTATCAAAAGGATAAGAAAACAGGTCAAAATATTGGACTTTTCCGATATGTACATGATGAAAATGGTATTAATACATTATTAGCAATAGAAGATGCACCAAAAGTTGTTGATATTTTAGCTGATGAAAAATATGATTTAGAAACAGCAATAGCTAATGGTCAAAACGTTTCAAAAAATCAAGCTAATCTTGATAAATTAAATAATATGCTATCATTAGGAGAAGAATATTTAGAAAAACATGTTCTTTGGTATGTTGTTAAAGAGGTTGGTATGAGATATGGTTGGCATGTAAATGGTATAATATCTGATAAAGAAATTATAAAACCAGAAATTGATATAACTAAAATACCTAATAATGTTGAAATAGACATTCACCAACAAAAACATCAAGATTGGTCTGAAATTAAAACATCAATACATATACGTACAGATGTTGAATCAATAAAAATAAATATTCCTATAAAAGAAGATAATATTTTAGAACAAGATGACTTTAATATTCGTGTTTATGACTATTATTATAAGGAATATGTTATCACTCATACTATTTCTCATGATATTAATGGTATTACTATTGAAATAAATAATATTCCAGGTGAACTTATTGAATTACTTAAAAATAAGTTCGGTGATGGTTTGACTGTTGAAATTCATAGTTACTGTAAAAGAGAAGATGAAGTTTGGGATGATCTTAAGAATAGTAAAGTTGTTAGTTTAGGAAAAGATTGTGAATTAATTGGTCAAATAACTAGTGCATTAAAAGAAGGTGAGTTAGTTACAATAACAAAATAAATAATATATGAGTTGAATTTTTCAACTCTATATGCCCTCATGGCGGAATGGTCTACGCAGCTGCCTCAAAAACAGTCCTTAATTGGGTCTCAGTTCGAATCTGAGTGAGGGTACTTTACAAATAATTAAATAAAATTTATTTTTAATAAAGTAGAATATTATGATGAATTATAATGACATATTAAGACGAAGAACATGGACGTAGTCTATGGATAATATGTTATGTGTTAATTTTAGATATATTTAAGATCCAATGAACATGTTATTCATAGACAATAATAAGTTCATTGGATTGAATTTTTTATAAATATTACTATTTTATTTATATAAATAATGCCCCGATAGTTCAACGGATAGAACAAGTGCCTTCTAAGCATTCGATTTGGGTTCGATTCCCAATTGGGGTACAATCGCGTTAGATACTTAAAGTTTGATAGGTGCAGAGGATTGTACCAAATCTGTAACTTGGGAGGTTCGAGTCCTACGTTGTTGAAGAGGCAAGCATGGTGCAACTTTAAGTAACAATTACCTTGGGTACAACTTGATAAGCTAACGCACAAGGTCCCGCAGCACGAATGGACGTGCCTCTGAATACGAATCAGAAGGTTGCAGGTTCGAATCCTGTCAGGATCACATAATAAGTATAATGGATATAAATTTTGTCTACTTTGTTTGAAAATGTTTATTTTTAATAAATAGATAAATAATTTTATGTATACGTGTAAATATTGTGGAAAAAAAATTGATAATAAACAAAAATTAGGAGGACATATAAAATTTTGTAAAAAAAATCCAAATTACCAAAAGAATATTGATAATTTACAAAATGCTAGAAAATATATAAATAATACTAATTTACATTTACATTGTCAATATTGTGGAAAAGAAATTAGTAATAATGGGTGTTTAATATTACATGAAAAACATTGTATAAAAAACCCAAACCATAAATTATCAAAAACACAACAATATGAATTAGAAAAAGATAGTAGAAGAGATAAAGATGGAAAAATTTTACCATATTGGAAAGGAAAACATCATACAGAAGAAACTAAACAAAAAATAAGAAAAGGATTACAACATTGGAAAGAAACCCATCAAGAAGAATTTTTAAATTATAGTAGAAGTAAATCAAAATGTTGTGAAAATTTTAAGCAATATCTAAGAAATAATAATATTGATTTTGTAGAAGAATATATTCCTTATCCTAATGAAAGATTATATAGTTTGGATATATCATTTCCAGATGAAAAAATTGGAATTGAAATTAATGGTTCACAACATTATGATAAAGATGGAAATTTAAATGAAGCAACATTAAATAAACAAAAATTCTTTGAAGATAAAGGTTGGAAAATTATACAAATTTATTATCGTTGGTGTTATGGTGTTTTATATAATAATGAAAAAATAAATTCTATATTTGATTTACCAATTCATAATAAAAATTATGTTAAAGAAATATATAAACGATCTTATAAAAAACAACAAGATCAATTAAAAGAAAAAATTATTAAAGATAAAAAAAATCAAGAAATAGAGGAACAACATAAACAAATTATTTATAATTTAATAAATAATTCAGGAATAGATTTTACAAAATCTGGTTGGAGTAAAAAAGCTACAGAATATTTATTAAATAGAAATGAAATGTTTAATAAAGGAATATTTAGAATTATAAGAAAATATTATCCAGAATTTTTACAAAGAGAAGATGTTTGGAAAAGAAAAGGAAGTATATATTAATTTGGCCACGTAAAGCGTAACTGCATGACCGCCCCAGAACACGGATCTGGTCTCGAAAGAGTTGCGGGTTGGAATCCTGCCGTGGTCACCAACTTTGTTTATAAATGTAGTGTACAATGCAATTATGAATGCCAAAGTATAAAGGTTGGGAGATAGGTTATGGCTCCTCGTAAAAATAAATTGCGTAGCCTCATTTGGTCGTGTGCCTCGAATGGATAGGGTTCTGTCTTCTAAACAGTTATTATGCGGGTTTGAATCCTGTCACGGTCACAAAAACTAATACCTTAGTACGATCAATAAATTGGAATACTGCGGAGTTAGATAATCTTATAACAATACATAATAAAGAGTATTAAACGAAGTATTTTGGGTGAAGAATCGGAATTCCCAATATTAGTTTTTATGAGGATGTAGCTCAGAACTTGGACAGAGCGCGTTAAAACGAATGACGTGGTGGAAAATGTCTTGAAGGAGAAATCCAGGAGTTAAGTTTACGGAAGCACCGAAAAAAAGAGTGATATCTAAGTAGGGAAGCACGTTTTATGTACCACCTTAAACATAGCGTGGGTTCGAATCCCATCATCCTCACAAATATCAATTGGTATTAATTTGCTCTCATAGTTTAACAGGATAAAATAACTCTCTCCTAAAGAGTAGATTTGGATTCGAGTTCCAATAAGAGTACATTAATTTATATTTATATGAAAATAGCAATTTATACATGTATTCCAGATAATGAATATGACGATTTGATTAATCCAAAAATTATTAATCCAAATATAGATTATATATGTTTTACAAATAATACATATAATAAAGTCATTAATTGGAAATTAATTAATATTCCTGAAAATATTTGTCATTTATCAAGTATTAAGATTAACAGATATATTAAGTTATTGCCTCATAAATTACCAGAATTAAATAATTATGATTATACTATATATATAGATGCTAATGTTATAATTATTAATAATTTCCAAAAAATAATAGATATTATATCTTCTAATAACAAATCATTATATTTACAAATGCATGAAAAAAGATATAATATTTATGAAGAAGCATGTAGAGTAATTGAAACAAAAAAGGATAATCCATTCAATGTTGCTAAATTAATGAATTTAATTAGTAATGATAAATTTCCAGATAATTTAGGATTATCACATAATAATATTCTAATACGAAAAAATTATGATAATACATTAAATGAATTAATGGAATTTTGGTGGAATTTAGTAAATAATTATAGCCATCGTGATCAATTATCATTAATGTATTCTATTTGGAAATGTAATTTTAACAATTATCAGCTTATAGATTATCATATGTTTAATGAAGATATTTTAGTAACTAAACATTTATTAAATAACAAATGAAAGTAGCATTGTGTTGTATTGAAAAACTTGAAAATAAATATATTCGGGAATTTGTAGAATATTATTACAATTTAGGTATAGATCATATTTTTATGTATGATACTAACGATGAAACAGGTGATCATATTGAAGATGTTATTAATGATTATATAAATAATGGATTTGTTGAAAAAATAGAATGGAAATTAAATGAACCAAGAATAGAAGTTTTGAAAGCATATCAAGATTGTTATGATAATAGATTAAATGATTATGATTGGTGTTGTTTCTTTGATCCTGATGAATATTTAACATTATATAACAATTATAATATTAAAGATTATTTATCTAGAGATATATTTAATAATTGTGGTTTGATATTAATAAACTGGCTAAATATGTCAGATAATAATTTAATTTATTATGATGATCGACCATTAACAAATCGATTTACTAGAGCATGTTTTAATCCATATAAATTTATGGAAAACAAAAAAATAAAATCAATAATCAAAACTAATTTAAAAGATATTGATTGGTTAAAAGGAAGAGCTCATTGTCCATTAACTAATAATATAAAAGTTCTTAATAATGGTCAAATATATTTCGATAATCAATTTTGTGAATGTGAAATTAATCAAATAAATTTTGATGATGCTGCATTAAAACATTTCAGATGTAAAACTATTGAAGAATATTTCGATAAATTCAAAAAACTAACTCAATATGGATATTCTGAAATTATATTTGATTATAAATTTTTCGTATTATATAATGAAGATACTTTAGAAAAACGAAAAATATATGAAAAATTTATTTCAACCATTCCAAATTATAATGAAATAATAAAAGAAACAAATGAACGAAAAGCTTATAATAAATTTATAAATAAAATATTAAATAAAAGTTTTACTGAAAAAAGTAAGATAAAATTGAATTTTTAATATATATAATTCTATATTTATTATAAATAAACGGAAATATTTAATCCGTTTTCAAAAAAATATTTATTATTATTTAGATTTAGCAATCTAAAACATTAATCAAAAATAAAAGATATATTATGGCAAAGTTACAATATACATATATAGATACATTAAAACAACAAGATGCGTTATATAAGACACATCCTGGTAGTTCTTGTCGTAATATAGATGAAATAGAAAGATAATAATACGATATATAAAGAATGTAAATCCAGGAATTTCGAAAGAAGTTTCTGGATTTTTTGTTTAAATAATTTGATTAAAAATTGAATTTTTTAGAATATTAACTATATTATATATGTAATTAATAAAACAATTAGTTCTTTGAAATTTTGAACTCAAGAAAATAAAACTTAAGAAGGTTTGTCTGATTGAATGAGTACCTGGAGAAATCTGTTAAGGCTAACATAATCATTGGAATTCGAATTTCCAGTTAAGTTTTATAATATAAATCCACTGGATTATTGAAGAGATGGTTCAATTCCAACTCTATAACGTAGTCAGCCGATACTCCTAAAATGGCAAGAGGAGCAATAATTCAGTAAAGGTACAAAGGTACTATATATGAGGGATTGATAATTTCCATGGAAATTTGAAAATTAGGGTAAAGTGACCCACCACATGTAGAGCAAGGATTCACACTTAAATGAACATTATAGGAGAATAGTACTGGATTTAAAATATATGATATGAGTGCGGAAATGACTTGTAACTCAAGTATAGAGTTTCCGGTAAATGGGTGGAAAGAAGAGTAATGAACTTACAGTTTAGCCATATCAAAATTGGACCATGCTGTGTAATCGGTTAGCACGTCAGCCTTTGAAGCTGAAGGTCCGGGTTCGAGTCCCAGTGGTCCAACATTTTGAATCATGATTACTAATGAGAGTAATGAAGTTTTGAGATAGTGTACATATGCTCATTATGGAATATGGTAGTTTTTATGAATGAGGATTTTCTACATAGCTCAGTTAGGAAGAGCACTTTATACGAGAGGTCTTCGGTTCGAATCCGGATGTAGAAACAAATTTAGAAAAAAGTTGAAAAAAATTCTTAGAAATTTGAATTTTTAAAATTTATTTCTATATTATATATGTAAAACGAAACAAATTCGAATTACATTTGAGTTCTTTGACATATTGATACAACAACATACAAAAACTGATACGGAAGAGGAGTGGTGAAAAACCCCTTTCGATTTGAATGACAACATATTCAATAGAAATAGTTCAGTAAATATATATGGTCTGTCCCGGATAGGGAGCCATTTCTGCAAAGTGATGGTTAAAGACTATACAACAGAATTTCCATATCAAAATTGGTCTTATAGTTATAATGGTAGAACCCCGGTTTAGTAATCCGGTGGTATGAGTTCGAATCTCATTGGGACCTCAATATGAATGCCTTCGATGTAAGTTGGAAGACTACTTAATAAGTTGGAACAACATTCATAATTTAGGCTGAGAAAATACCACAGGAGCAGATTGAAATAAGTATTAGCCGATGTGGAATAATATTTTTGATGACGCCATTTGCTCTGTTAGCTTTAATTGGTAGAGCGCCGCACTTGTAATGCGGATGTTATCGGTTCGAATCCGGTACGGAGCTCAAATAGGTTATTCAGGTGTGGTGAAGCGCACACAATAGGTTATCAAATTAAAGATAGCAGAAGATGGTTAAATTCCATCGGTAACCTATTTTAAATTTGGGCTGTTAGTGATAGTTGGCTAGCACGTTAGCTTTGCAAGCTAGTAGGAAGGGTTCGAGTCCCTTACGGTCCACAAAGATGTAGGTGGCCCAAGTCACAAAGCTCTAAACTTTGATGGACGGGGAATCACACTGCTACCAAGACTAAAAAGTTCAAGGAATACAGCCAAACACCGGTCATGACTGCTTCTTTAATTGGAAGTTTGAATGAGTATTGACAGAACGTAGGAATAGGATGGTCCTGCTGCATCTTTAATTGGTCTCATGGTTGAATGGCTACAATCACCGGTCTGTCACATCGGAGGTACGGGTTCGAATCCTGTTGGGACCGCAAATATAAAACATCTATAAAAGAAATCAGTCAGGTCGCGAACTGCAACTCAAAGTAAGTTATAGATGAGCAGGTTAGAACAATTTGATAGTTCATTTGACTCTGAATCTTATGAAATCGGTAGAAGTAGAATCCGGTGCCTGTAAATTGCCTCTGTAGCTCGAAGGTCGAGCAAGTGACTGTTAATCATTAGGTGTGGGTTCGATTCCCTCCAGAGGCGCAATCGGCTAGATGAAATCTGCATGACATATTTGACGGCAATCTTATATGTGACAAGGGAATATTCCTGAAAGTAATCTAACAAACGTAACATTTGCCGATGTTAGTATATTATGGTGTAATTGGATAGCACGGCGGGAATCCTCGCAGGTAAGGTTCGAATCCTTTGATATAGCATTCTGAAAAAATCCTGGGAGCTCAAGGTCAGGGAAAGGTAGATACCTGAGCATATTCCAAACAGCTGGTTGACTTAGTCCCAGACTGGTGCTAAACTCTCTACCGCCAATACAGTTCTCGATAATCTGTAAAATCGAAATTCGCCAGTGTAACGGCAGCGGTCCGTAAAACCGTCCCGCATTAACAAATAGTTCGTATTGGCCTTCGCGGTAAGTAGGTTCGAGTCCTACCACTGGCACACAGAGTTTTTAGGTCCTAAGAATGGGCGACAATGGCTTGCTTAGCCCAGTGTAGAATATGTACAATTCTATCTAAAAAAATCGAGGAGCCTCCAATACAGTTCTCGATAACCTGTGAAATCGAAATGGTCTCTGGGTCTGCATGGTGTGGACGCCTGACTGTCACTCAGGAGAAAGGTAATTCCGAATCAGACGGGTTCAATTCCCGTAGGGACCGCAAGCTTCCTGTTTGTAAGTTTTAGATTGCTTTGGTTTGCAAGACTTAAAAGGAATGGCAAAAACTTATGTACGCCTTTTTAGTTTAATGGTTAAAACCCCTGCCTCTTAAGCAGTGAGAGTTTGGGTTCGAGTCCCAAAGAAGGCACATTAAATGCCCCAATGGCGGAACGGTCTACGCAGCAGACTTAAAATCTGTCCTTAACTGGGTCCCGGTTCGAATCCGGGTTGGGGTACAATCTATAAAAGTATGGAAGAGCTTTTATAGGTTTTTATTACAAAGGGAAGAAGAAATGAAGATGGTATTGTTAATTGGTTCGTGATGAATAAATTAACATTAAGGGAATAACCTACCCCTTTATAGTAGGTAGATTTATTTTCGAATAAATTTTTGGTTAATCTAAACAATACCTAAGTATAAAATGTTTAGCCAGTCGTGGAATTCTGGTTTTAATTCCACAATTTGGGGTCGTGACCGGAGATGGCATCGGGGTTGACTGTAAGATAAAAAGATAACAATTCTTCAAGTGGTATTGCAGCTCTTATTGGAAACTTTAAGATGAAAAGCTCGCTAATTCGGGGAAAGTATTAACCACAATAAATAAATAATAATTATCCCGAGCTAAATTAAATGTGTACAGACTATATACGAGCTTCCTAAATCGCATAGACATGGAAATGAGATAGTCGAAAGTAAGTTATCTACTTTGAAATCAACTGCATCGCGCACGGGGGGTTCGAGTCCCTCAGGCCCCACAAATTAAATAAAGATATTTCCTGCAGGCAGGTAGTTTTTGGGCCACGTTTCTCTCTGGGATTTGACGATTATAGGTTGCAAACTATATAGATACAAAAAACGGGCACCAATACAGTTATTGCTAATCTGGGAAAGCATATTATTTGGTGTCATAGTTCAATGGAGTATGCGCGCAATTGTTAAGAATATGTTAGAAAGACTATTCCGTTTCCGTACTTAAGAATGGCCCCATGGCTGGGGTTGATCGACGTTCGATTCGTTGTGGCACCGCTAATTCTTGCAAGAATCGGAGTTTGGTGTAATGGTAAGCACACGTGATGGCGCGTCCGTGGTAAGGTTCGAATCCTTGGCTCCAACAAACTTTCAGCGTCCGAGTGAAATGGATAAATTTCTATTTTGATGTGTCGGCGGACTTTTATATTAATACTTAGAATTAGAGCGCTGCTTATCGACGGGTAAGTTAATCTTGAAAGGGGTATTTAATAGCATCAAGAAATAAATAAGTTTAGAGGCCAAGCAAGCCGCGGATAAAGTGAGGAGCCAAGTTACTTGTTTTGGAAATGATCACGGTGCCGGGAAGGCACAAATAATGGGTTCGATTCCCATGGCCGCTACAAATAAAATTAATAAACAAATAAAAATTAAATGCATATGAAACGAAAACGTTAAATGTGTATGTTTTCTAGAAAATTGGTGTAATAAGTTAACCAACAAAAGCATGCACGTAAAATCAAAATCTAACTTAAATATTTTTATTGTGTATGCTTCCATAGCTCCTAATTGGTTAGAGCTGCTGCCTTTTAAGCAGAGGGGTGTGGGTTCGAATCCCACTGGAAGTACTTGTTGCACCTTTGGCCGAGTGGTTAGGCTCCAGACTTTTAATCTGTGCAATTAATTTGCGACAAGGGTTCGAATCCCTTAGGGTGCACATATTAAATTGAAATTATTTGTTATTATTAACTATATTAATTATAGATAAAACATTAGTTCTTTGAAATATTGATACAACAAAAAGATGGCTCTGTGGCGAAATTGGTAGTACGCGACAGACTTAAAATCTGTTGGGCCGGAAGGCCCGTGTGGGTTCGACTCCCATCAGAGCTACTATAAAAGTTTCTTAATTAGGGTTATAACTCAGCTGGTTAAGTAGCGTTTGCCTTACAAGCAAAAGGTCGTCAGTTCGAATCTGACTAGCCCTACAAGATTGGTGGATCAGGCCTGTTGCTAGCAGATATGTAAGGTTCGGAGTTGATCACTCCACATTGGTTCGAGTCCAATCACCAATCCAATGGTTTTACAAATTGATTTAGAACTTGAGGTAAAATCTCACACAAAATTTTTGATGAAATCTTAGATTTGGTAAAATTCCAATGAGTGTTATAAGTTCTTTTGAGATTTGCGCCGGTAACTCAGTAGGTAGAGTACCACACTTTTAATGTGGGAGTCCTGGGTTCGAGTCCCAGTCGGCGTACAAATTTTATATCGCGACTTGGCAGCAGTTGGTAGCTCGTCAGGCTCATAACCTGAAGGTCCCTGGTTCGAATCCAGGAGTCGCAACTATATCTAATCAGGACGGAGTGACTGATGAGAGTACAATGCTAGTAGTAGGGTTACATCTACTTGTTATGGTGAACGCAAAGGAAATCGGTTACGTTGGTGGTACAGGTGTTAGGAGGTGTACAACTCGCGAAACATTCGAGGCCAAAGGATAGTTTAGTGGACCATATCACGGAAGGCTAAGTGGGTTAGATATTTATAGGGATGTATCTCCTCACTCTTATAAAGTGTAGAAAGGGTAATCGGTCACATGAGGGTTCAAGTCCCTTCATCCCCACAATAAATTTTGATAGTCATGATTAAGGTTACTTCGTGTTTTTAGCTCATTTGGATAGAGCATCCGCCTTTTAAGCAGAATGTAGCTGGTTCGATTCCAGCAAAATACTTTTTAGTCCTTGTCAGTTTTCTTCAAATTTATTATTTTAAATTAGTTAAAGTAACTAACATTAAAAATATTTTATAAGAGAAAATTCTTATGTGTTGGGCTTGTAGCTCAGTGGTTAGTAGCAGCGGCCTCATAAGCCGAAGGTCGTAGGTTCAAATCCTACCAGGCCCACATAAAATAATATCGCGGTCTAGTCTAACGGTAAGATGCAAGGCTCATAACCTTGAGACAGAAAATGCTTGTTCTGGTTCGATTCCAGAGGCCGCAACTCCGAGCCCGTAATAGGGACACGTCCTGACGTAAGTAAAAAATGATAGGAAAAATGAATTAGTGAATTAGTACAGTTAATGGTAAGTCTATCCTATCTACCTAAGCCGAAAGTTCAATTAGTTAATTTGGTGGGAAATTTTCAGGTTGTTCTCACATATGCCGGAATGGGACAGTGGTCGACTCCATCGGATTTGTAACCCGACTCGTATGACACGTCAGTTCGAATCTGACTTCCGGCTCATCAAAAGAGGTCGCGCCTCAACGTAATGTATTCCATCCCTGATTGTAAGGTAGTATTTAACTTTATTAATCAAATGAGAATCCTAATCGTAGGTGTAGGTGATGACAGTAACAGTAAAATCTGTCCAATGTAATGGGTTTGGTAGTTCCCTCGATACTAAACATCTTAATGATATAAAAACTACCTTATTTGGGCCTATGGTATAGATGGCTAACACTTCTGCTTTGCACGCAGAGATCCCGAGTTCGAGTCTCGGTAGGTCCACAAAAAACTAAAGTAATAGTCAGAGTTGATTAGTTACTTCGAAAGCGAATTCAAATCCACTAGTTTAGGTCCGAGTCCTAACCCCTGTGCTATTTGATATTTTATTTTATACAGGGGTAGTGTAATTGGTAGCACGGTTAAAAGAAAATATACTAATTCTCGTTTTCTTTACTTAGTTTATTATATGGGGTGTTTTTATGGCTTTGACAGGTAATGTTGGTTATAGAAATCATGCAGGAGCGTTGAATCCTTAAATTTGACAAAACAATAGATGCTGAAGATGAAACATTCTACAGAATGGCTGCCTAACCGATAGGTTACGATTTAGAAGAACGTTATAAAAGGTAATGCCTTGGCGTTGATGGAAGTAGAAATACTCGCGCAACAGAAGTCCATCAGAAATAGTGGAAGGAGCTTTTGGCTATTCAATCAAGTATACCTCCTGGTTTTCTAATTTTATGGAAAAGTACGAAATTAGATATTGAAGATAGAAACTTCGAAAAAGCATGTAATAAGTTTTTATAATTAAGTTATTTGGACCGGAGTTCGATTCTCCGACGCTCCACTCTCTGACAGTTGGAAAGACAAAATGCTTAGCAAATGAGCTGGAATCATAAGAGTTTGATGTAATCATGTACTTAACAAGGAGATCCATTTAAACAACTTTAGTGGTAAAAAGAAAGTCGATTTAAGAGTTTTTGGCCGATATAGAAAAGCTTAGTTTTGTTAGTATTTCTTAAAGACTATCCGGGTGTATAGATGGCGTAAAACAATTATAAAATACACATAAGTTAATATACTAGTTAAAGCTATGTGTAGGAGAAGCCTGAGAAACTTCTCTTTTTTATTAAAAAATTCAAACATTTTTATAAAAATTTAATCTATTTTTATCTTTTTATACTAAAAAGTATTATTTTTAATTAAATAATTAATATGTAATAATGCAATATATTTGTGAATGTGGAAATAAATTTGAAAATATACAATCATATAGATCTCATAGATATCGTTGTTTAATTGGAAAGGATTATTATAAAAAAGAACAATTAGAAATTAATAATTTAAATAATGAACTTTATTCTCAAAATGAAGATAAATATTATATTTGTGATTGTGGAATAAAATGTAAAACAAAATCTAGATTTATATATCATATTAAACGTTGCGATAAATCAAAAAATATTTTAAATAAATATAATCAATTACAAATATTAATACGTAATAGAGAATCAAATGAAATTTACAAATGTAATACATGTGGTAAAGAATTTAATACATTAGTTGGATTAAGTTTACATTGTACTAATACTCAACATAATAATCCTTATAAAAAAAATAATCAAAAAATACATAAACATTTAGAATTAAAAAAATGTCATATATGTAAAAAAGAATTTAAAACTTATAAAGATTTATTAAATCATTATAAAGAATATCATGATATTACCTTTATTAATAAATATGATTTTATCATTAAATATAAAAATTATTTAAAATACAATGAAGATATTCCTAAATGTAAATATTGTGGAAAAAATGATATTGATTGTAGGTCAAATAGATTAACTAATTATTGTCATGATTGTAAACATTTATATTTATCGGATATTCAAAAACAAATACATAAAAATAATCCACAATTAGCCGAAAATGCTAGACAAAGAAGATTAAAATATTTATCTGATAAATCTAATTTTAATTCTACTGCTTTTGGAAAAAGAGCTAATAAAGAATTATCGTTTTTAGAAAAATGGTTTTATGATAATATTATACAAAAATATAATTTAACTGATAAATATACAATTATAAATGAATATACAGAATCAATATATTTTTTAGATTTTGCATTTATAAATATTAAATTAGATGTTGAATTAGATGGAAAATGTCATTTTAATAATGATAATAAAAGAATTGAACATGATATTGAAAGAGATAATTTTTTGATTAATAAAGGTTGGAATATTTATAGAATATCTTGGAATGATGTTAAATTTAACGAACAAGAAACAATTAATAAATTTATTAAATTATTAAATGATAATAAATTTAAATACGATAAATCTTATTATATTAGACATAAAGTAATATCAAATAAAGAATTTAAATATCAAGAAAAACAAAGAAATAATAAAAAAGAACAACAATTATTAAAAAAACAACAACAATATGACTATTATAAAAATATAATTATTGATTTAGAAAAAAATTCAGGTATTAATTTTTCAAAATTTGGTTGGGTTAAATTAGCAAATGAATATTTAAACTCAAAAAATATTATTATTAAACAACTACACAGAACAATTAAAAAATATTATCCTAATTTTTTTATAAATAATAATGTATTTATAAGAAATAATTAAATTAGTTTGGGTGATCGTCCAATTGGTTAAGACATCAGACTTTGACTCTGAAAATATGGGATCGTACCCCGTTCACCCAACACGGAATTTTTGAGAACTTGGTCATGACACTGGGGTATGGGTTAGAGTTAAATCATGCTATTATGATTAAAAACCGTAAGTGGTATAACAAGTAGGTCATACTTAATGGAGGAACTTAATAGCATCTCCACCAGAAAAAATTCCTGCGATCTTTTATAAATCGAGTACAGGCCTCTTAGTAAACTATAGGTAAGTAATAATAGATGTCGACTTTACATTATTACGTTGAGGGATCTTAGGCATACCCACGGCTTAGTGAAAGGAGTTGAGTATCGTGAGAGCTCATAAGATGCAACGCAACAGGAAAGTAAAATCGTAAGGTATATCGCAATTGTGTTTTTCTAGTCCGTAGCTCGCAAATTTACTCGATTTTTTATATTGGCGTAATTATGGAAACTTGCCGGATGGTTACCGGATTAACCCAAGTGGAGGTTCGATTCCTTCTGCGTCAACTTATATTGTTGTATCAATTAATTGTCCCATTGGTATAGAGATTGTGCCGCTGCTTCTAAACCAGCTGAGGTGGGTTTGAGTCCTACATGGGGCACAAAATCATAGTATTGTGAAAGCGTGGAGCACCTAACGCGTTATAAAAGAGAATAGGCACCTCTGCTATGATTTATTTATTATTAACAAATTAAATTTATTTAAAATTATGAAACAATTCTGGTAGATTTTTGATTTAGGTTTTCCGTAAAACTTATATAAGACTTTAAGAGAGCTTATGTAATTTTTTATATGTTCATTTTACATAAGTTTATTAGTACGAACATATACTTCTTAAATAAATATATAAATTTTACAAATTATGGAAAACAAAGAATTAAGAAATGCATTAGTTAATGCTATGAAAGCTGAGATTGCTCAACTCGGAAATGAACAAAGAGAGCAAAAGAAAACTCGTAAACTTGCAAATCGTCCTAAAGAAAAAAGTTTACAAAGTATAGTAGATGAAATTAGTAACAGGGCGTATAAAATTAGTATTCTTTTATATAATTATCGTTGGATTAAGCACAGTTTGAAATATTGGGCTAATAGAGGTGTGCAATCTTACAAAGACTATTACAAGGATTATGATCCAGAAGATTGGTTTGCAAAAAATTGGGATAAAGTAATAGAATATGGAGATAATAAAGGTAAGACACATGGTGAAGTAATTATTTATAGTACAATGAATTATTACAAGAAAAAATGTGAAGAGTATAATATTGAATGTTTTGACGAAAATATAGATTTAATAATTTCAAATATATAAACGATAATAATATGAATACACAAGATATATATAAATTTAGAATAGATTTAGTTAAATCAAGTGATGAATTTAACAAATTATATGAAAAAGAAGATTTCTCAATAAATGTTACAACTAAAGAGCAATATTTAGCATTTAAGCAATATCTTAAAGAATATGTTGATGAATACGAATATGCACCTCATCACATATATGTAGCTTATTATATATTCAAACATCGTATTGGATATAATTTTGAAAATAATATAGTTGATATTAAAGCTCTTCATGTGTGGTTAGATAGTGAAATTATATGTAAATGCTGGAAATTACTTTGGTATGGTAGATATCCTTGGGCTTATGGTGGTGGAGAAGGATGTATGAAATATGAAGCAATACCAAGATTTAAGAAAAAAGTTGTTGAAATATATAATACATTTGCAGAAGGAAAATATGAGATTATTGACAATAAAGTTGAATTAAAAAATTATTGATATGGAACTATATGAAAAAATTCTCATAAGGAACGAAAAGGAAGCTAAAGAGTTTATTGATAATTGGAAATCTAATAAAGTGAGAAGTTATTTATCTGTAGAAGATTTCAAGAAATTTCCGGCATTACTTTGTTATATGGAAGATGATTGGGATTATTCAATGAGTTATACTTCACAAGGATATTGGTCAATTACTTATTTAGATGATTTTGAAGAATATTCAATTATGAAACAAAGTGTAGTAGATATTTACAATTATATTAAAAAAGAATTAGATAATCCATATTATGATGATAATGCATATCTTGAAAGAATAGAAGGATATAAAAATGTATTGAACTTTATTAAAGAAAATGAAAAATAAACTATATATTTTAATAGACAAAGAATTAGATCCTATTTATGGTGCAGTTCAAGGTGGTCATGCCGTATCTGCTTGGTTAATTGAACATGGATAGACTAAATGGAATAATGATTATTTGATTTATTTACAAGCAGATTTAGATGATATACAACATAATTATATAATGTATAATGAAGCTATTGATGTATCATATTTTCATGAACCAGATTTAGATAATAAATTGACTTCTATAGCTATTCATGAATCCGATATAATAGGAGATAGGTTGAAAAGAAAAATTAAGAAACTAAAATTATGGGGAACATAAAAGTTCTCCATTTTTTTTTTTGAATTTTTAATTTTATTTACTATTACAAATATAAAATTTGTAGTTGAAAAAATTGAATTTATTCTAATTTTTTCTATATTTATAATGTAATAATTAAATTAATAAATATGGAAAATTATTTTGATGAAATTATTGAAGATTGGAAATCATCCAAGAGTACTGACACAGTTGTTGTATTTGCATGTTGTGGATATGATATTGAAGATAATTTGAGTGAATTTATTGAATATTGTAAAAATAAAGGTATTTATTAATATCGATTTTAAGATATGTATCACTTTGTAAAATTTAATAAGACTTGGTATCTTAAGCCTGAATGTGAACAGGATATTATAGATCATTTTAATAAAATTTGTGGTCGAGAATTTAAGGAAGGATTTGAGGATTTTCGAGACAATACAAAAGTTCGTGTAGATTCTAAAGGTAATAAGTATCTTGATAGTCTAAATCATACATCTTCTCGTTGGAGATGGGCTGTTGAGGCCACTATGAATATTAATGGTGGTAGTTGGGTCGAAACGGCATGTTCACTTGAAGATAAAACCTATAAAGATAGAATTAATAGGTTTAAAAGTGGAAAGCCTATTTATCTCATGAATAGTCTTGCTTATAGTCCATTTATTGAGCATCCTAAATATGATGAAGAGAAGTGGGTTGAAGAACTTGTTTATCCATTTGAATATAACTATGATGAGGTAAGGTTTATCAAGTGGCCTGAAGGACGTCATTGGTATGTAAAGATTGGTAATATTGATATAGGTGATAAATGGGGAAATTATAAGTTCTATGATAAGTCTTATGCACAGGAAGTTGCTAAAAGATGGTGTGAATGTGGTGGTAATTGGAATATTGATAAAGATTTTGACGCATGATAGAATTTACATGGAGAAGTCCTAAAGAACCTCCTGAACTTTGGGATGAGCCAATAATTATTTGGACAGGAAATGATAAGATTCAAATAGCATCAGATACAAAAGGTCGAATATCTGGACCTGTTGTAAATGGTAAGAAAACATATACATATTATTCAAGATGGCCATCCTTTAAAAATGCTTATAATGCCAAAGGTTGGGCATATCAAAAAGATTTAATAAAGATATGATTAAGACATTAGGAGAATTAAAAATAGGTGACATTTTTTATTTAGTAAATTATGAAGGTGGTCATATTTCGTCAATTGAAACAAAAACCGTTGATAGTACATTAGATATTAAAACTGGTCGAATTGTACATTATGATACTGATACTGAAAATAATACATGTTTAGGATTTAAAATTAAAAAAGAAGAATTTGGTGAAACAATAATTTCCGCTTATTTTGAAACAATGGTATGTTCTGATAAAAATGTACTTTATGAAATGATTGAAAATGATAAAGAGGAATTTTTGTATAATTATAAACAAATGTTATTATATTTGAAATAATATGAAATATTTATATTTGATTTTATTTGTATTAATATTTTGTGGATGTGATAAAGAAAAATATTTAGAAGACTTAGATCCATATGAACAAATACCTATATATAAAACTATGGCTACTAATCAAGCATATATTTATGAAAAACGATTAGCATATTTAGGTTATGTGAAATGCCGTATTATAGGAACAATTGATGGATATGAAGTCAACCGTTATTGTTACATTCGTCATGGATATCTTAATATAGGAAGTTTAAATACATTTCCTGAATTTGAATACTATATGGATGTTTCTATAATATTAAATGATCATGTAATTTGTTATATTAGAGAAAATAAAAAGATATTTCATAATTAAAGGAAACTCTTAAGAGTTTCCTTTTATTTCTTTATACCAATCTATATATTTTTTAATACCTTCTTGAATATTAATTATTGGTTTTTCATCAAACCAATCTTTAATTTTTGTATTAACTGCTAATGTTTTGTTTACATCACCTTGTGCATCTTTTGTATACGTTATTTTATCATATTTTGGATTAATATAATTTTTTATAATATCAATAATATTATTTATAGATGTACAATTTCCATATCCAATATTGAATATTTCATGATTCCATTTTTTATCACTATTCATTATATTAATCATTATCCTAACTATATCATCTATATATGTAAAGTCACGTTCTTTATTTCCATCACCATATATTTCAATAGGTTCATTATTTAATATAGCTTTAGTAAACTTACTTATTGCTAAATCTGGTCTCATGTAAGGACCATATACAGTAAAGAAGCGTAATCCACTCATTTGAATATTAGGATATAATGATGAATACATTTTAGCCAATAATTCATTTGTTTTCTTAGTTACAGCATAAGGAGATTTTTGTTCATTACATTCATTACATTCATCATTAATCTCATTATCATTCATGTCACCATAAACAGAACTTGATGATGCATATACAAATTTTTTGATATTATGTTTAATAACATTTTCTATTATATTTTGAAATCCTATAATATTAGTATTTACCACGTCATATGGGTTTTCAATAGAATATCTTACACCAGCTTGGGCTGCTAAATGATATACTTGATTAAATTTCCATTGATTAAATATTCTTTTAACTTTATATTTATTAGTTATATCAACATAATAGTTTCTCAATCGAGTACTAACATTTCTCTTCAAATTTTTTTGTTTTAAATCAACATCATAATAAGGAGACAAATAATCTAAGCTAACAATATAATTCAATGGATCCTTTAATAGTTCATGTATTAAACTAGAACCTATAAATCCTGCTCCTCCTGTAACTAATATAACTTTATCTCTTATCATACATAATTATAAGATTATTTTTAAAAAAATAAATATATATTTATGGAGGCAAATATTAAATATATTTAAAATAGTTAAATGATTGATAAAATATTAAAATGTGTGACATTTGGACTCTATAAAGGAAAGGAACGTATTATGGAAAAAGGATTTTTTTCAAGAGCATTAGATAAGAATGATACATCAGTTGCATTAAGTAGTATTATTGTAATTTTATTATTAGCAGTTGGTATACTTTTATTATTAGTTCCTATGTTCATCTTATGTATAGAAGCTTGGTATAATCATACTATAACAACCGATTTAAATGGATTAGCTGCTTATATTGGAGCAGTAACAACAATATTTGTAACAGCTGGTTCTATTAAAGTTGGTATACATTGGTCAGATGGTAAAACTGAAAGAGCAAAAATGGAATATAATACAAATTGTGAATATGATGCAAAACCATCATTTAATGAACAATTAATTGATGGTGACTAAAAAATAAGACAAGGGAATTGAATTTCTCTTGTCTTTTTCTATTTTATATTAAATTGAAGTTTATTATAAAATATGGATAATACAAATAATATGAAGTCTATTACAGTTTGGTTTGCTGTTAATAAAAATGGTAAAGTACGTATGTTTTTAGATAATCCTACTAAAAATGTTAAATTAGGAATTTGGGAATCTAATAATCCATATGTTAATTCGGTTCTTTATAAAGACATATGTCAAATTGTACAACAAGCTAAAATGAATTTTGAAAATAATCCAGAAGTTATTGAAATACAAATTAAATGTTAAGTTATGAAAGAAAGAGGCGTATGGCATGACTTTGATCATGAACACCCAGAAAATAATGGGATAAAAAATGGTGAACAAGTAATAGTTTATCAAAAAAGATATGGAATTAATTTCCTAACATATAATGAATATTATAAAGTATTTGATGATGCTGAAGGAGATGATTTCTATTGTAAGTTTGAAGAAATTGAAAAGTATTTATTAATTCCTAATATTGAAGAATAATGGAAGATTCAATGTTTACTGAAAATGGTAAGATTAAAGTAACACAATATACTTTAAAACTTACAAATTCAACTAATCCAGATTTTGATGAGATTCCATTTGAAGATGTAAATAATATACAAGCTGTTGTAGATAAAAATGGTAAACCAGGATTTTTAATAGGTTTTTATGATCCAGAATTTTGTTGTAATGTTTCTACAACATGTGATAAAATAGATATAGAAAAAACAATATATAAGTTATGAAAACAAGAGTTATAATTGGTGATCCTCATGGTCGTTGGGAGTTTGTTAAGCAAATATATGATAATGTTAAACCTGATGAAGTAATTATATTAGGTGATTATTTTGATTCATTTAATATAGATGCTTATACTCAACGTGAATGTTATGATAATATAATAAATTTACGTAAAGAACATTTAGAAAGTAGTAAAGGTAATTTTGTTATGTTAATTGGTAATCATGACTTTCATTATATGGATGAGAATTTTGGTAGATGTTCTGGATGGAATCCATTGACATGTTCTATAGCATCTAATCCATTGTGTCGAGATTGGGAAAATGGTATATTAAAATTTGTTCATATCGATTATAAGAATTTTACTATTTATTCTCATGCTGGTATAAGTCAAAATTGGTTTAATGAATGGTGTAAAGGTTTAGAATTAGAAGATATAAACAAACTTAAAACTAAAGCATTTTGTTTTACTTATAAAGGAGGTGGTGATTGCTTTGGAAGTTCTACATATAGTTCACCATTATGGATTCGTCCTGAAGCTTTAAAGAAATATCCATATACAAATACTAATGGGGATGTATGGAATCAAATATTTGGACATACTGAACCAGATACACCTATTTATTGGAAACAGGAATTTGAAGATTATACTGCTGAATTCTATGGGATTGATTGTATTTATAAGCATTATCTAATAGAATATTTAACAGATAATGGTAAAATAATTGAAAGAAAACTTGGAAATGTAATTGATTAAATAAATGACGCCTGAATGCATTAAAATAATAAGATAATAAATTTTATTATTTAAATATTTTAAGCATTCAGGCGTCATTCCAGATACATTCCAGATATATATATTAAATATATTTATGATATTATAATTATATGGAATATCAAACTTTTGATAGATTTGAATATAAAGTATTAAATTTTCCAACGTATAAACCAGAAGATTTTTTAAACAATTTAGGAAAAGATGGATGGGAATTAATTAATGTTTTAAATAATACTAATACATGTATATTTAAACGTAAATTAGATTGTATAATTACTGATTGAATGAGTGGCTCACGCTACTCATTTTTATTTTATTTAGATTTAAATTATTATTATAAATTATAAATAAAATGTATGAAAAATAATAATTTATGTCTAAATATACCGAAACTGAATTTGAATTTAATCCGGTAAAAGATCTAAAAGGTGTTGAGCAAGCACAATCTGTTATATGGTCAACAATAGCTTTAGAAAAGGCAGTTGATGCAATAAAAAAAGGTTTACCGTTAAAAGTAAATCCATTTATTGGTAATAATACAAAACTATTAAAACCAGAATTAGTATTTAAAAGAACGGAAGAAGAGATAGATGATTATGTTAGATGTATGAATGATGTTATCTATTTTGCTTCTAAATGTTATATAATGACTCCAGAAGGTTTACAACCATGTCATTTAAGAGATTATCAAGAAGAATATTTACGTCATTTGCAAAACAATCGATTCTCAATATTTTTAGCATGTCGTCAGGCTGGTAAGAGTGTTGTTACTGCTATTTATTGTTTATGGAAGATATTATTCAATATTGATAAATCTGGTCTTATTCTTTCTAAATCTGCTGCAGCCGGTGTTGATTTGTTAGCTAAGATTAAAGAGATGTTCATGAATCTTCCTTATTACCTTAAACCTGGTATTTATAAATGGAATCAACATGAAATTGCATTTGATAATAACTCTAATATTGGTACTGAAGCATTCTCTCCTACTGCAGGTCTTGGTAAAACAATCAACTTCCTTATTCTTGATGAGTTTGCATGGTGTCCAAATAATGAAGTTGAATTATTCTATATGAATATTCTTCCTACTATTACCACAATGCCTGACTCTAATGTATGTATTATGTCAACACAAAATGGATTTAATTTCTTCTATACATTATGGAAAGGTGCTAATGAACAAGGTAAAGAATGGAATGGTTATGCTCCATATAAAGTAGATTGGTGGCAAGTACCAAACTATAATATGGAAACTAAACAATGGGAACCACGAACAGAAGAATGGAAAGAAAAGATGATAGGTATTCTTGGTGGTGAAGCCAATTTCTATTATCAATATGGTACTACATTCTCAGCAAGTGATAAATGTATTGTCAATCGTGTTGTATTAGAGCAATTACATAATGAAGAGATTAAATTCCTAAATATTCCTGCAATAATTAATTATTACAAAAAAGAACATAATCTAGAATTCAATTTTGGAATATCAATACTTCACCCAGAATTCTTATATTTTAATCCTAAATATGATTTTAATCGATTATCAACAGGATTCTTTATAGTATTATGTGACTTAGCTGAAGGTGGTGGAAACGACTATACTACATTCAATATTTTAGAAATGATTGATAAAGATAGGTTTGAGCAAATAGGTTATTGGCATGCTAATACTGTTAATCTGGAACAAGCATCTGTTGAATTCTGGTTATTAATGAATCAATTATTTTCAGGCAATAATGAAAGAGTAATGTATAGTATTGAATGGAATACTTATGGTGGTTTGTTCTTTAATTATCTTATGAACCTTAATGAACAAGAATACTATAAAGAATATTATTGGAGATTTAATATTGCTCCTGAATTAGATCTTAATAATGTTGTAAGATATAAACAAAGATTTGAAGTTGATGAAGGTGGTATTAAAATCAAAAAAGCTAAGCTTATTCCTGGTATTCGTTTTAATGGTCAAAATAAGATAACAGCATGCTCATTATTGAAATTAATGATAGAAAATAAATATATAAGAATATTAGATTTTTTCACAATATCTGAAATTGAAAACTTTGAAGATAAAAACGGTAATGGTAGCTATGAAGCTTCTTATGGACATGATGATATTGTTATGACATTAGCTCAAATACCAATGTTACAACAAACTGCTAAATATAAACAAATGTGTGAAGACTTAGAAAGCTTAAGACATGTTAATGCAGCTCCTGAAATTTGGAATCCTTATGAACAACTAGCAGCAACTAACTATCAAATATTCAATGATAATAATACATCAACAACAATATCTATATAAAAATGGAGGTCCCGGGACCTCCATTTTACATATCTTTAAGTGCTATAACTGGTTCAAATCTTGATGTTCCTAAAAACTCATTTGCTTCTTTAAGATCCCAGAAAAGATTAAACTTTCTTTTAAATGATTTTCCATCATAATAAATATAGTATTCATTATTATAATAACTATATGTATCATCCTTGTTAATTCGAATTAATGTACCAGTAATGAATTTATTATGACGTTCTTTATATATCTTCTTAACTTCTTTTTTTATTTCATTAAGATTAAGCTTACCTGTAACAACTGAAGATGCAATTGACTCTTCATCAACAATCTTTCCATTTCGTACATTGTGAATGTTAATTATATTCTTCATCATAACTATTAAAGTATTTACATAAATAAAATAGAAATTTACAAAATAAATTCAATTTTTATTGAATATTTTATTTAATTTACTATATTTATAATGTAATTAATTAATAATGAATATGAAATTTAAATTTACTTTTTGGGAGATTTCATTCAAAGGTCAAGTTCTTAATCGTACTTTTACTTTTTTAGGTGCTAAGAAGTGGATGAAGAAGTGGATGGAAGAAAACCTGAATAAACATTATCAGATATTAGATAGAGAAACTGATAAGTTGGTTGATTCTGATGAGGTTATTTATAATGGTTTTGATAAAGTTCAAATCAGAGAATGTATTGTTAATAATGAACGAAAAGATCCTGAGATGATCGTTAGTTATACATATTACCATACAGAAGATTAAATAATAATATATGAAAGCACCATTTAATACTTACAAAAGTTGTGGAGGAAAAATTCTTCCTAAAAGCCCAATTATAGCTAATACTGAAGAGGTTCGTAATTATTTAAAAGATAATTATAGATTGGCATATAACAATTCCTTAGATATGATTCATGAAGATAATTCTTGGCTTTTGGTAGGAATATCTGCTTCTCTGAGTGGTAATATTTATATTCATTTTTCAACACATACAGATATAGATATTGATAGATTTGATCCTTCTATGACTAAAGATTTTACTGATTTTGAAACATTTAAGAAATATTTGAATTGGGCTTATAAATTACCTAAAAAGGTTATTAATGGAAAATTTGAATAATATGGCTAAGATGACACTTGATGAAGAAATGAAGCTTTGGGAAACTCGTGCTAATGATGAGTTTGGTCAGATTCTTAAGAAGATTCAGAAAGCAACTAAGGATTATCTTTATTCTTGGGAAGAGATGGGAATTGAATATAACCCACTTTCAGAATATATAACAGGATATTCTCTTGATGGTAATCGGAAATATACAGCTAAAGCTATTTATAATATTCTTTATAATTATGACATTCTTGGTAATCATAAAAATATAAAGAAATTAGTTAATGAATTAATAAATATTGCAAATAATTAAATTATGAAAGTTGAATTTACAGAAACTAAGAAAATAGATTTTGAAATTGATTTTCAAAAAATTTATGATTTTATAAAAAAGGAATATGAAAATGATCCTGATTATGAACCAACTAAGTATGACATTCATAATGATTTTGGTGATAATATGGATTATTATATTGAAAAGATTTATAATTATGAAGTTGAAAATAATGAAGAAAATGAATTTGCAATGGATTATATTTTTAAAGAGTGGGGTAAATGGATTGATAATGTAAATGAATAAAATAAGGAGGATATTATTATCCTCCTATTAATGCCATTAATTTTAATTTTGCGTTTGTTATAGCAGTTTTTGCTTTTGTCATTGCTTCTGCTTTTTTCTTATTAGCTTCATCCATTTTGCTTTTTGCTTGTTCTTGTACTTTAACATTTGTTTTATCAGCAATTTTTTTTGCTAATGTATTTGCTAATGAATCAATTTGATCTTGAATGTTTTGTTTAGTATTATCTCTAACTTTTCCAATTTCTTTACAACTTGATTCAATAATTTTTTTACTAGCCAAATCAACTTTACTTTTTATCCAAGTAGGACCCATATAAGCATATTTTGATATATCTGAAATAGTATTATTAACATAAGACAATTTATCATTAATCTTATTTGTTATTTTACTAACTTGATTGCCAATAGCTTTATTAATTACTGAAATTTCATTTATTTCTAATTGTTGATTTAATTCATCCATACTAGATTCAGAGTTTTTCATTAATTCACTCATTATCTTAGCTGGACTTATAATATAATTAGGAATTAAACTGCTTGCTTTGGATGTTATTTGAGAAGCATCAATAGAAAGCATTTCGACAGTAGCTTTTGTTAAATATGACATTACAATGTTTGTGACATAAGATGTAACATATGTTGCAAACGCTGGTGCACTAGCTGCAAAATCAACCGCTGCTGTTACATTTTGAGCCATACCAGAAACGCCAGCACCTTTAAAATCAGTATTCCAATTTTTTTCTGAAGCTATTAAAGCTGCTGTAGTATTAGCATCTAATCCAGGAAATAAATTACTATTATCTCCACCAATACCTTGTCGTACAAAATTATCTTCCATAATTATTTAGATATTTTTACTGTGTCAGATAATATATTTTGTAAATCTGATTTAAATGTATCTGCAGCTGAAACGAAATCTGGACCGTGAGGAGATACGTATGGATTACTGGATGACATTTTTTGACCAGCGTTTTTTATTTTACCTGCAAAATCTATTAATGCTTTTTGTAATGTTTCTCCCATTACAGTTTGTTCCAAATTATCTTGTTTTCCAATTGTTATATTACTACCTACAATATCAAACGATGAAGTTCCATCAGTTATATGTATTTCTTTCTCACTATTAATATTAATTTTTGTTTCACCGATTTTTAATATTATACCATCTGTATCATTATAATATATTAATACATCTCCAGATTCTCCTCCACCACGAGCTAGTAAAATTTCTGTTGAGTCATATTGATCAATAATTGGTTTAGTTTGTTCAATTTCTTCAAACATAGGCCAATACCAATATTCTAAATCATTTTCTTTATTGTGTAATACCCAAATTTTACGTCCAAGTTCAAGTTTACTAAATCTTTGATATCCAGCCATACCAAATGGCCAAATCCAAGGAAGTGCTTCTTTTTCCATCACATCAGTATCAAACCAAGTTGGTACCATTGCTTTTACTCTTCCTATATGTTTTGGATCTTCTATATCAATAACTATACCTGGTAATACTTCGCACTCACTTAATTTCATTTAATTATTGAAATTTATTTATATCAATTGTACAAGTTATAACAAATGTATAAATATCATCTAAATTATCTATAGATGCATCTAATACTTGAGACCATGTAATTTCTTTCATTTCATCTAAATCTGCAAGTAATTCAGCTACTTCAATTAATGATGATTTAATTGAACATTCTTTACCATTTGATCCGGTACCTTTAACAAAAAATAATTGTACACCACCATCACTATTAGTTAATACAATAGGGTAAGTTAATTTATAATCTTTTAAAAGTTTATTAATAAATTCATATAATTTAGTATTATATTCAGTACCTGTTTGTTCTGAAGCTTGTACTAAACTACCAGGAACTTTAGGAATCGTCATTTGTGGTTCTTTAAAATATAATGGTACCAAAACATCAGAAGGAGTAGCACCACCAAATAAATATTGTCTATTCAAGAATTGTCTATTGATATTAAATAAATCTTGAACTTTAACATTATATTTTAATCTATCTCTAACTTCATATTCACTATGGAAATAAATAAATGCCGAATCACTACATGTAGGTTCACAACATTTACAATCACAACCACATCCACAACATTCATTTATTTCTTTACCACTAAGGTTTTCTAAATGTTCAGATATATTCTTATCCAAACCTTTTAATGAAACATATTTTTTATTGAAACTTTTCATTTATATATCTTTAAATAATTTTATAATATTAGGATCTCGATCAACAGGATGATTTTCTTCTGTATGCTTTATAATAGTTTTTATAAAATCTAAAAGATTATCTCCAGGTTTAAATTGATTAAATGTCGAACGGTCATGAATTCTACATGGTTGCATTCTTCCTTTATAATCTTTAACAAGTAATTGCATTAAAAAATATTCCCCGCCATTAAATTCTGCTACTTGTAATTTATTTGATAATTTACCACCTTCAAAAAAACTAATACTAAAATTAGTATCTACTATGATTGTATCATGTCCAAATTGTGTTTTCCACTTCCTTGTTAATTCAGAAACTTTAGAACATGTTACATTAAAAGATGATTTATTAAAATATTCTTCTAAAACATCATGAAGTTCATAAATATCTTTAATATCTCTATCTAATATTAATATATTATTTGATTTATAAATTTTTGTTTTAGAATTAACTTTTAATTTTTCTATTATATTTAACAATTTTTTCATATTATATGTAAATAATAATCATTTATTAGTTTGTTGTTTTTATTATATCCAATAAATGCAACAATAAAATATTCTGGTGTCTTATATATACCTATTTGTACATCTTTATTAATGATTAGTCTTTTTTCATCTTCTAAATTTGATTTACGTATATGTATAATTAATTTTCCACCAGGTTGTACATTTTTATCTTCAATATGATAAAATTTATCATTTATAGGTATTTTATATTTTTTCATCATATCATATATCTCGACAATAACATCAGTAAGTTTATTATCGGATAAATTTATATTAAAAAGTTTGCACAAAGAATCATCAATACTTAAATTATCCATTTCTCCTTTACCATAATCTTCATAATCATTACGAATTTTTGTTTTAGAATTAATTTTTAATCCTTCTATTATATTTTTTAAATTTTTCATAATTTGATTGGTTGCCCTTTTGAAAACCATCTAGGCATAGATATTATAAATTTATTTTTTATTGTTAATGGATTTTCTGAATTAATTTTCGTATTACTATTTATTTTTAAACCTTCATTAATTTTATCTAAAAAATCTATTCTAATAATTGGGCAATAATCATTCCATAAAAAAAATTGTATCATTATATGATCAATTTCAATTTTATCTAAAGGATTTTCATCAGTAGTAAAATCAAACAATTCTATACATGCAGGATCTTTTAATTGATCTTCTGTATGATATTTATCTAAATTTGTTATATATACATAATCAGAATAACTTGGTATATACAATAATGATGGATATTTTTCTCTTGAATTTATAGTTATTTTATATGCACCAAGATATTTATTTAAATTTTTTTTAATAATTTTATATGATGTATATTTTACAATTGAAGATGAAGCCATTTTAGGAAGATAATTATCTGTTTTATATCTATTATTTATAGAATTTAATAATCTATAAACTTGATTTACTTCTTTATCCGGTAATGATTGTAATAATGTTCCTAATGACCAACCAAATGTAAATTCATTATCATTAAATTTATTTTTTAAAAAATTTTTTGAGTCATTATCAAATTTGTTAAAATATTCTTTAACAAATGATATAGTTTTTTGTTTATCTTCTTTATCTATTTTTTGTTCTAATATAAAATTTGATAATTGTTTCATGATACTTCTTCTAATATATCTTTTAATAATTTAATATCCAATTTACTATAATCTTCTTTATGTTTAAGGCAAATTTCACATATAGTTTTGATACCAAATTGAAAATAAGGTGGAAGACCTTTATAAGAAAGTCTGACTCTTTTATCTTCTGTCATACTATCAAGATACTTTTGTGTATCTTCAACATCATTAAGATCATCTTCATTTAATGCTTCCCAATCTTCTTTATATTGTCCATAGTTTTGATACATTGCATATGGTATAGATAATAAATAGAGTTGGGTCTTATTTAAATATTTTGTACCTTCTAATATTAATTCATTAAATTTTTTCATTTATTTGATGAACCAACAAGTACTCCATTAACAGTATCATAATTTATCTCAAAATTATCATGTAATTTTTGTACTTGTTTTCTATATTTTTTAACTTGATTTTTATATTGTTCTAATTGTTTATCTAATTTTTCTGGACCATCTTTCCATCCTTCATGAAATTTAAAATCAGAAAGTGTATTGTTAATAGCATCTTCTAATATACCAAGAATTTCATTATCTATATAATATTCATTATGAGAATCTACAAACATTTTAAGAACAGGATTAACCATACCAATTAAAGTATAATCCCAAGCACCTTTACAATAATCTTCATCATCTTTATAATTTTCTTGATCTTCTCTAAGTTTAGATATATGTTCTTTTAAAACTTTCATACATTCTTTAAAATAATCAGAACGTCTATCACATGCACCATCACAATTTTCTGCTTTATAATCTAATGCTTCATTGATTATATAATCTTTAAAAGACTTCATAAGATTCGTATAATTTTTTTAATGATTCCCTTTGATATATATCTATTTGATGAGGCCATGCTTTATTATTTTCTATAACCATTCTACAATACATTGGGTACATGTTTTTCCAACCACATTCACAATAGTATTTTTTACCTTCAAAATTAAAACAATGTCCCCATAATACTCCATTATATTCACCTTCACCAAGCTCTATAACATTTGGATAATCTTGTACAGATTCATTAATAGTATAAAAAGATATAGAATTATCGTATCTAAAATCTTGTAAATTATTAAAATCGCCATGTCTAACAACTTTACCTTCCTTAATTTCAAATGTATAATAAGGACCTGGTGCTATAGATAATATTCCAATAGGTGAATAATATTTCTTTCCTTCAAATGTAAAACAATTTCCAGAAAGTCTACCTGTAAATAATCCTTCTCCTAATGTTTCTATTTTAGGTAAATTTTCTATAGGATTAGCTATTGATTCATTTATATATTCTATTACTTTTTTCATAATACAAAATCTTTTATATTTCATTATTTAGTTATCTTTTTAATTTATTTAAACTATCTTTTAAACTATTCACCCAATTCATATCTTCATCCAAACGGAATATTACGGAGAAAAAAGCAGTATTATAAGATTTACTTCCTTCATTTATATAATTATATAATTCAAAAGCTAACCAACAATCTAATAAATGAGATCCATAAACATAATTTGAATCAGGATGAACACCAGCAAATAAATAATCAAAATTATTATCTTTTATAATCTTAATCATATTATCAATATCTTTATTAATAACTGATTGTATAATATCATATCTAGCTCTACAAATATCTCCCCATCTTGATTTTCCTTCCGGTACAAAATTAACTATCATATCATTAGTAAATCCTTTAAAATCATCTGGTGTTAAATGTCCTGATGTTAATCCAAAAGTACCTGAACAAGATAAATCTTTGCATTTCTTTTCCCATTTATCTAAAAGTTCAGTAGAATTATTTACTTTAGATTTTGAATTAATTTTTAATTTTTCTTGTATAATAGTTTGTAATTTTTTCATTTTATTGAGCTGATATATCTATTTGTTCTTCATCTTGTTTAGCTTCCTTTTCAAATTCTTTACGTTTCTTAGCAGCTTCCTTTTGAAAATCATTTTGATCTTTTAAAAGTTTTTTATATCTTTCAAGATTTCGTTCTCTTTTTTCTAATGATTCTCTCATTTTTTCAGGTTCTTTCCAATCATTAATCCACTTTTCATCTTTCTTACATTTATTTAGAAGTCTTTCATAAAGATTAATAATATTTTTTGATTTTTTATCATCCATTAATCTAAACCAGTAATAATATTTATCAAATTCATTTTCATTACCACACTGAAATTCTTCCATCTTTGTAAGTTCTTCAAAGAAATATTCAATATTACCGATGGCATTCCAAGAATATTCAGTGCCCCATTTCTTATGTTTGGAGGCATCATTACATTTGTCATATATTAATTCACATATAGAGAAAAATATATCTCCACGTAAATCTAATGTACTATCATTTTGATCCGGTTCATATCCCCAGGCTCCTTCTAATATAAATTCTTTAATGTTCTTCATAATAATTAAGCTTGTGTTGTTTCAGTAGATTCTGGTTGTACATCACCTAACATTTCATCATCTATATCTCCTGTACCTTCATCAGATTCTGCCCCTTTATCTTCTCCTTTACCTTCTTCATCATTATCTAATTCTTCTTCATCATTGTTTTCGGTGTCATCTTGTCCGTTATCATCCGCTTTCATTTTAGCAAGCTTTTCTTCCATCTTATATTTTTCATTAAGTTCAAGATCAGCTTCAGACATCTTAAGATAACGAATTATTAAGAATTTAGGGCAAAGATATGGTTCTTCTTCACCTTCTTCATTAGTAACAGTTAAGCTATCTTTCATAGTACCAATAAATTCTACTCTTTTTGACATAATTTCAATATTAGCCATTTCTTCAAATTGGTTATAAGAATTCCAACGAAGTGAAATAGCATCTAATATTCTTTTATCATTCTTAATATCAGGAATAGAAAGAGTTAATTGAATACGTAATGGTTTAAGAATCATTTCAGCAAAAGTATTACGTATACGAGTTACAAATCTACCAAAATTTATTTCTTCACGAAGTTGTTGAGTTGGATCACTACCAAACCATGTTGATTGTGCATCTTTATCAAAACGTGAAGATGGTATTTTTGACATTTTAAATAATTTATCTTCAAAATACTTTAATTGATCTGAATCATTAAGCATTGGACCATTATCTACAACTGTTTCAATAGTAGGTGTACCATTTTCATTTTCAGGCATCCAATATTCTTTATTAAATGGAAGATTCATTTTACCATTTACCATTAATTCACCTGTTTCAGTATTAAATGATATATCTTCTTTATATCTGTTCATTGCTTGTGATAATGTTTGCATACCTTTAGCTCTATTCATACCTGCTACAGGAATTGTAAACATTGTCTTAAATGATGATTGTGTAACTGTCCAAATAACTTGTGCTTGTTCCACAATACGATATAAATTAAATGGTCTGATTAAACGTTGAAGATATGATTGACGATCTGAAACACCAGTATCTTCATATTTAATATATATTACTTGAGAATCTAATAGTTGGCGTTCTCTACCAATTACACCTTTAAATTGTACCCAATATGTTGTACCTTCTTCAATAACTCTAGTTAATGTAGCAGGATCAATTGGAACAATACCTGTAATTGATTTTGGTGATTCAAGATTATCATAAGTTATTTCATATGCTAATACACCTTCAATAAGATAACGTTTAAAATCATTCCATGCATTACGCTTCCAGTCTAAAAGCATATAAAGCTTATAAAATGAAGATTCAATAGATGCATTAATTTCTTCAGCTGATTTCTCATTAAGTTCTTGAATAAGTGCAGTATCTAAGAATGGTGTACATATATAAGATTCATTATCATCATAGACAATACATTCATTTGCCATAATATCAAGAATATCTTCAAGTTCTGGTTGCATAGCCAACTTACGAAGAATTTCTCTTTTTTGATCTAATGTTTTTTCAGCAAATGGTTTTTCTTCTTCTGCCTTTATTTTCCAGTTATTCAAATATCCTGCAGTACCATAAAGAGATTGTTGTATAAGTGGATCTTTAGGTTGTAATGCTTTATCAGCAGGAATTGCTATCATATTCTTATATACCTTATCAGAATAATTCATTCCATAATGAGATAAAGTACGTAAGATCTTTGATATTTGTCCTGGTTTTTGAATATTATCATATGATTTACTAAAATTCTGTTGAACTGCCTCTGTTATTGTCTGATCTCCACTAAGTACGTCAGATAAGTTTCCAAATATCATATATTATTTTATATATTTTCACTATTTAATAAAAATAAAAAAGATATATTATATTATTGATTATTTTTATTGAAATTTCTATTTTATTTTAATAAAACTATTATAAAATAATATGCAAAATGAATTAATAGAAGAAGGCTTGATTCCTATGGATTTTAATTTTAATCAAGCAAAACAATCAATACAAAGAAATAATTATGCTGGATATGGATTTGACGATCCTAATAGTCCTAATTTTAATCCAATGATTAATATGAATGATCCTGAAGTTAGAGCAAGGGTTATGGCTCAAAAGAAAAGAAATGAAGAATCAGCTAAACAACAAAGAATAGCTAATTTTACACAATATGCTCGTAATATTCTTTATGAATGTACTAATGCTGTTAATAATTTAGTAAGAGGTAATCGAAGAGTAGGATTTAGGAAAACTGATGCAGATTTATTAGCAATTAGTATTACAAATAAAATAACTGAAATATTAAATTCAAAGAAATTACAAATTGATAATAAAATTATGTTAGAGAATTGTAATGCTTTTAAACAATCATTACAAATAGAATATGAAACTAATGTAACAAGATATAAATTAGAAAATAAAGATTCTATTGGATTTAATTCGGAAACAGGTACAGTTATAGTAAATCCGATTTGGGTATTTGAAGTAGTTGGTAATTGGGTAAACGCAAATAATTCACATCAACAAGAAGGAGATCAAATGATATGGAGTTAATTTAATATGGCAGATAAAAAAAATATACATAATGTTTATGTTGGTTTAGGTGCTTCTAATCATACAATAAATGAACGTTCTGAGAATGATTTTTATGCAACACCACCTTTGGCTATTAAACACTTATTAGATATAGAAGATTTTAATAATAATGTATGGGAACCTGCATGTGGTATGAATCATATTGTTAATGAACTTAGAAATAGAGCTTATAATGTTAGATGTTCAGATATTGTTAAAATGATTGATGATCCATATATTGAAATTATAGATTTTCTAAATTATAATGGTAAATGGAATGGTGATATTATAACAAATCCACCATTTAAATATGCTAATGAATTTGTTGAAAAGGCATTAGAAATTGTAAATGATGGTGCTAAAATTGCAATGTTTTTGAAATTACAATTTTTAGAAGGATCTAAACGTATAAAAATATATAAAGAAAATCCTCCAAAAGTTATTTATGTAGCATCTAGAAGATATGGATGTTCAAAAACAGGAGAATTTAATAAAGATGGAAATATCGGCAGTGCAATTTGTTATTGTTGGTATATATGGGAAAAAGGATTCAAAGGTGATCCTATTATTAAGTGGATAAATCAATGAAAAGAATATTAGAAATTATATATAAAGGAATTTTAGCATTATTTGAACTAATTACCGATTTGCTTATTACATTTGTATGTATTTTACTTTTAAAAGGAATATTTAATGAAAATATTTATGTTAATGTAATAATATTACTAATAACATTTTGTGGATTAGTTTATGGAATAAATGATGCAATTGAAACTTATAAAGAAAATAAATTAAAAAGATAATATGGAAGATAAAGATAAATTATTTTTAGTGGTTTATTTTGGAGTAAAATCTATTCCGAATACACTAAGAGGATCTCAAGTTATGATGGGATTTGCTGAAAGATTTAAAAATAGCGTAGATCAATCAGTAAAAACATTTGTTATACCTCAACGAAATACTGATGAAATAAAAATGGAAATATTAAATCCACAAACCGTTTCGGAAGAAAAAATTGAAGAAATGACAAATATTTATAATAAATTAATAGAAGAATATGAAAAGTCTAAAACAGAAAATCAAGGAGAATAATGAAGAAGTACATCATTATGTTGATGGTATTCTAATTAATCCTGATAATGAAATATTAATTTTACAAAGAGCTAATTATCTTAAGAATTTTAGAGGTCAATGGGGATTTGTTGGAGGGTCTGTAGATAAAAAAGATAACTCTAAAAAAGATGCAATTATTAGAGAAACAAAAGAAGAAACAGGTATAGAACTAAATGATAATGAAAAGAAAAATATGAAAAGTTTAGAAGTTCATGAGCATTTAGGCGGACCAGATGATGAAATAGTTGTATCTGATACAGAATATTGGATAATTAGATTAGATGAAAAATATGATATTAAGATTTCAAAAGAGCATCAAAGATATAAATGGGTAGACAGTGAATCATTTAAAGAAAAACAAGGTAAATACATGGCTGATGTCTATCATTATATTGAAAAAATATATAAAGAGATGAAATGAGAATATTTTTAGGAGGAACTTGTGCAGACACAACATGGAGAGAAGAATTTATCAAAGAAATTGAAGGATCTGGAATTGAGTATTTTAATCCGGTTGTAAAAGATTGGACACCGGAATGTCAAGCAATTGAAGAAGATGAAAAGAATAACAAATGTGATTGTCATTTATATGTTATTACTAAAGAAATGATGGGAACATATTCAATTGCAGAAATTATTAATTCAGCATGGCAAGCAATTGTATATGGGACAAAAATTAATTATGTAGTATTTGCTGTACTTGATGAAGGAACATGGCAAAAACATGAAAGAAAATCATTTGATGCAACCATGAATATGGTTCAACATATTGCACCTAATAATTCATTATGTTGTTACATAGATAATATGAAATCATTAGCATCACATTTTATTAATAAATAATTCAATATGGGTAACTGATTAGTTACCCAATTTTATTTTTAATTATAATTATAAAAGTATATTAAATGAAAAGTTTAAAAGATTTCATAAAAGAAGAAAAAGATGATGTAACATCTGGTATTGAAAGAGGTGATATTAAGTTTACTATTTGGAAGGAACCTGACAAAAAGGTTACTACATTAGATGATAATGAACATTTCCAAAAGATAGAATATAAACTTAATGATAAAGAATCTGGAATATCAATTGATTTCTTATTAGGATTTCAAGAAGAAAGTTGGAAACTTTGGATAGGTAAAATTGGTAGTTGTAGCTATGATGATGATCCTTACTGCAGTTTCGATACTGATAATTTTAAGAAAGCAATTGTTATGTGTTTAGATAAAGTGGAAGAATTTATTAAACAAGTTAAGGATGATCCAGAAAATTATGTTCAATTCTATATACATAAATAAAAATGGCTAAAAAAGATATACTTACTGAAACTTTTGGTGAGAATCATGAGTTAGAAGCAATATTAAAAGAAATTAATAAACAATATGGTACTGGTAGTGTCATGTTACTTGGGGAATCACCTACAATGGATATAGAAGTGATTCCTTCTGGTTCTTTGACTCTTGATTTAGCATTAGGTATTGGTGGTTATCCTCGTGGAAGAATTGTAGAGATATTTGGTCCTGAAAGTTGTGGTAAGACTACATTGGCTATTCATGCAGTAGCTGAAGCACAAAAACAAGGATTAAAAGCTGCTTATATAGATGCTGAAAATGCATTTGATAGAGATTATGCTGAAGCATTAGGTGTTAATGTTAATCAATTATTATTTGCTCAACCAGATTGTGGAGAAGATTGTTTAGAAATTGCTACTAAATTAATTAGTTCCGGTAAAATAGGAATTTGTGTTATCGACTCAGTAGCAGCATTAATTCCAAAAGCTGAATTAGAAGGAGCTATAGGTGATTCAAGAGTTGGTCTTCAAGCAAGATTAATGTCACAAGCTCTTCGTAAAATGGTTGGTATTATTAAAAAATCAAATTGTTGTTGCATATTTATTAATCAATTAAGAGAAAAAATTGGGGTATTATTTGGTAATCCTGAAACAACAACAGGAGGTAATGCTCTTAAATTTTATGCGTCTATAAGATTGGATGTTAGAAAATCTACACAAATTAAAGATGGAGATGAAGCAACAGCTAATGTTACTAAAGTAAAAGTAATTAAGAATAAATGTGCTCCTCCTTTTAGAAAAGCTGAATTTGAAATTGAATATGGTAAAGGTATTAATAAATTTAATGAAATAATAGATCAAGCTATTAATTTTGATATTATACATAAACAAGGTTCATGGTTCTATTATGAAAATACTCAAATAGCTCAAGGTAAGAATAATGTTATTAGTATATTAAAAGATAATCCTGAATTATTGGAAGAAATAGAACAACAGGTAAAAGACAAAATCATAAATAAAGATCAAGGAGTATTAGAACTTGATGATGTATTAAACCAATTATGAAACAATTAAAATCTATTATTCAAGAAAAATTAAAAGTAAGTTCTAAAACTAATATTAGTAAATATCAATATTTTCCTAAAGATTATAAAGAATTAGAAAAAATTGTTTATGATTTAATAAGAGAACGTGGAAATGAAGCTGATTTAAATGATATAGATACTTCAAAATTAACCGATATGGAAAGATTATTTGAAAATTCAGATTTTGACGGAAATATATCAAATTGGGATGTATCTAATGTTACTTGTATGAATTGGATGTTTTCTCATTCTAATTTTACTGGAAAAAATAGTAAGTTAAATAAATGGGATGTTAGTAAAGTTAAATTAATGAATGGAATGTTTTATTATAGTAAATTTGAAGGAAATATAGATGATTGGACTCCACCTAAAAATTTCAAATATAATTTAATATTTAAAGCATCACCTTTAGAAAAAAATACACCAAAATGGTATCATGAATAATTTAAAACAATATATTTTTGAAAAGCTAAAAATCAATTCTAAATCTAATGTTCATAATTCACAAGAACAAGAATGGGAAGATCTTATACAAAATTGGATAAAAAAATGGTCTAATGACGATTTTGAATATCTAATAACATTGATTGATAAATTCATAGATGATAATACACTTGATAATGATGATTATGAAGAACTTTTAGAATATGAACATAATGATAAATTTAAAAAATTCTTATTTAATGAGTTTAGTAAATTTAAAAATGATGTTGAAAAACAAATACAAAGTCTTAAAAATAAATGAAACAATTCACACAACATATAAATGAAGCATCAATTAAAGTTGGAGGTGCAAAAATAACAAATCAAGTTGATGATTATAGTAAATTTAATACAATAAATGAACTTTGTGATTCAGTAGAAACTCATTATATAAGTCATTATAAAGATTCAGATAAGATAAGTAAGAAATTATATGAACTTAATTTGATAGAAGAAGATCAAAAAAATACTGGTGGTGTATTATATAAAGGTGGACATTTAGTTTATTTTTTCTATTTTCATAAAATGGAATATTTATGTGCATTTTTAGTTTATATGCATAAGTATTTAGAAATATTTGATTATGATAGAAACTTAGATAATAAATGGCATGTATATTTTGATATTCACGGAGATCCAATGACAGGTGTTGATAATAAAAGTACATGTTGGCATCTTGAATATCGTTGTAAAGATAGAAAACTTGAGAAACTTGATGCTGCTATTGATGAGTTTTATGAAGAATTAGAAAAAATGGATCCTGTGATTGGGATAAAAGAAAATTCAAAAGAATTACCAAATCTTTTAGAAATATTTAGTAAATTATATGGTAATGAAGAACCTTAAAGAACTTATACAAGAAAAATTAAAAGTTGGATCTAAAACACAGATACATACAAGAAATCCAAAAGATTGGTCTATTGCAAATGCAGAAGATGGTGATATTGTAGAACTTAATGATAATTTACTTTTTATATATAAAGGATTAAATAAAGATCTTCATATCAATAATGCAGGCGATAATGCAATTGTATATCATGCATATTATTTATGTGATAATAGAAAGAAATTAGTAGTTATAACAGATACTGGAGTTGGGGACATTAATAGTAAATCAGGACGTTATAAATTAGCTTCACCAGAAAAATGTGAAGAATTCTATCAAGCATTAGATAAAGCTGGATATGAATGGGATGAAACAAAATTAGAAGTGATTAAAAAATAATTATGTATTTTAAATTTAAAGTTAATAATATGCCTGGAATAAAAGGTGTAATAACATTTTTTACCGAAGCAAATAATTTCGCAGAAGCTGCTCAAAAAATAATTGGAGCGGTTGGAACTGGTCCTGCCGAAATTGAAGAAATAAAACTAATGAAAAATATAAAACCTGCAGTTAATGGAAAAACATCTGAAACTAATAAACTTTATATAATTAAGATTGCTGAAGATTGCTTTCAAGATAACGGTACTATGAAAACAATTAAATATGAACTTCCGGTATTTGCAGATAATACTGATGAAGTTCAAAAAATTGTTAAAGATTATATTTCTCAAGGATTAGAAACTATGAGACTTACAACAATATCTGAAACAAAATGGTTATATATTTAATATGAAAAATTTACAAGATATAATACAAGAGAAACTAAAAATAGGAAGTAAAACAAAAGTTAACTCATATAAATATTATCCTAAAGATTGGAATGAACTTAAAAATTTATTAAAACAATTATTAGGTGAACGTGACAAAGATGCAGATTTAAATGATATTGATACATCTAATATAACTGATATGTCATATTTATTTACAGATTTAGATCCTCATAATATAGATATATCTAAATGGGATGTATCTAATGTTAAAAGTATGATAAGTATGTTTGATAAATGTCAAAATTTTAATTCAGACTTAAGTGAATGGGATGTATCTAATGTTAAAAGTATGATAGGTATGTTTGGTAAATGTCAAAATTTTAATTCAGATTTAAGTAAATGGGATGTATCTAATGTTAAAAACATGCTTGATATGTTTAATGGATGTGAAGTTTTTAAATCAGATTTAAGTAAATGGGATGTATCTAATGTTAAAAACATGGGAAATATGTTTTACTATTGTAAAAACTTTAATTCTGACTTAAGTGCATGGAACGTATCTAATGTTGAAAATATGTCATATATGTTTTATAATTGTAAAAACTTTAATTCAGATTTAATTCATTGGAATATATCTAATGTTGAAAATATGAAATTCATGTTTAATGGTAGTACATTACAAAAAAATCCCCCAAAATGGTATAAATCATAAATGATTAAAATTGTATATAAAAATTAAATATGAAAAACTTACAAGATATAATACAAGAGAAACTAAATAGAACTAAAAGTTCTCTTATATTTGAAAAGCTAAAAATTAATTCTAAAACAAAAATTACCGATGATTGGTCTATTAAAAATGCTAAAAATGGAGATATTATATATTGTTTAACAAATATACTTTTTATTTATAAAGGTTTAGATATTAATAAAAGGTATACAAATAATTCAAATGGTATAATTTATCATGCATTATGTGATGATTATAATAATTTATCTATAGGACCAAGTGTTGGTATTGGAACGATTAATGATAATAATACATATCATTATAAATTAGCTTCTAATGAACAATGTAAAAAAATGTTTAATATATTAAAATCACATGGTTATAAATGGGATGAATCAAAATTAGAATTAGAAAAAATATGAAAGATCTAATTAACATTATAGAAAAATTAAAAGTTAATTCAAACACTAAATTAGGTAATGATTGGACTATTAAAGATGCTCAAAATGGTGATATTATATTAAATGAAAATAATCAATTTATTTATAAAGGTTTAGATAAAAACAAAGATTATTGTACTGATACAAATGCTATAATATATCATGCTTCTTATGCTTTATCATCATTTCATGTTTTAGATAAATTATCAATTGGCCCAGATATTGGTGTAGGAACAATTAATAGTAATGACAGATTACAATATAAATTATCTAACAAAGAAGAATGTAAAGAATTGTTTGATGCACTAAAAAAGGAAGGTTATAAATGGGATGAAAAAAAATTAAAACTAATTAAAATATGAAAAATTTAATAAATATTATACAAGAAAAACTTAAAGTTGGTTCAAATACAAAAGTTTCAAATTCAAGTATTGATTTATTAGTAGAATTACTTATTAAACATGTTTTATATGATCAAAATATTAAAAATTCTGATTTTGAATTCTGGGAAGATACTGTTTATAATAATATGTATACATTATATAATGTTCCTCAAGATTTTAAATACTTCAAACAATTTTATAATGAAGTTGTTAAATATGATCAAGATTTTAAATTTGAAGGTAAACCAATGGATGACATGTTTCCAGATGCATATTTTAGAGTTAATTTAAAAGATGATAAAAAAACATTTATTAAATTTGATATTATATTAGATTCAAAAGAAAATGGAATAAATTCTATTGATATGACCGAAAATGTTAAAAAATTAATACTTAATAAAATTAAATGAAAAGTTTAAAAAATTTTTTAGAATGTAATTTTGCTACACCAATGAATACACCTGGCATGGGAGGAATAACTGCTCCAGAAGGTACAATACCAGGTTCAGGTGATATTCCACAATGTATAGATGTAAAAACTGGTAAAATCTATAAAAGAAGAAAAAAATTAAAAAGATATAAAATATAAACAATTATATATTAACTAAATTTAACTATATTAATATAAAATATATTTAAATAATTATGAGTCCACAAAATAAGTTTTATGAAGTCTCTGTAAAAATGGAATTTGAAGATAATAAGGGACGTATTAAAAAGGAAGTTAAGAAATATCTTATTGATGCAGCTGATACAAATCAGGCTGAAAAGAACACAATGAAACTATTAGAAGGTACAATGTTTGATTGGGAAATTGTAGGAATTAATCTTTCAAAAATTTGTGAAATCTATATGAATAACTTAGAAGATTAAAATTCATTTAGAATGACGTGACAAACGTAAAATTAAATTAATTAAAAACTATTTAAAAAAGATATTTAAATACATTGGAGTGTCTCTTATGTATAGAATATAAATAAAAATGGGAACCTATTGGTTCCCATTTTTTATAAGTTTTAAATCATAATGTTTATCAAAATATTCATCTAAAGTTATGTGATGAGATTTTAAATAATCATCACCATAATTTTCAATATATTTATTATATTTCTTTTTCAAAAAATCATATTCTTTTTTTAAATATTCAATATATTCAGGAGTTATATGATGAGTTTTATTATACCAAGATTTATATTCATCTTCATTCATATATTTTGTATAATGTATACAATGATTTGGATCATTTTTATCTGTTTCAAAAATAGATATATATTTATCTACTTCTATATCTACATTATCTATTAATACTTCATAATTATTTCCAAACCAATAATTATCCCAATCTTCTCTAATACTTACTTCTTTCCAAAATTTTACTAATTTATTATCCCAAATTTCTTGTTTAATTGTAAATAATAAATAATCATATTCATCTTGTGTTTTATTTGTTTTAATTCGTAAATATGGTTGATTAGCTTTAATTTTATATTTAGATTTTCTAAATGGTTGTATATCATGTAAAGGATGAATTATTGAAACATTTATAATTCTTTCTCTATTTGGATTAATAAATAAACAGTTATTTATTATTCCACTAGTTTTAATTAATTCTTTACATTCATTTATAAAATTTTGAATCTTTTTTTGACTAATTTTATTTTCCATGTTTAAAAAATTTAATTATTAAATAAAATACTAAATTAATATAGTTTTTTATAATAAAAATTCAATATTTATTATCAAAAAATGGGAACCCTGAGGTTCCCATTTTTTATTCTTCTTCTGGATTTTCTACTTTATCAATAAAATCATTCATTTCTCCTAAAGTTTTTTCTAGTTTAGCAGTTTTTTGTGCGTATAATTCATTATTGATAGATTTTTGACTTTTACGTAACATTTGAATAGTTTGTTGTAAAATGTCTTGAACATTAGTTATATTAGAACCCTTTTTAATTTCAACAGTTACTTTATTACCATCAATTGTTACACCTTCTCTATTTTCTAAAGACTTTATAGTGTCTTCTCCATTTTCCATATCTGTAAAATCAAATGTGAATGATTTACTTTCTTCAGAAGCTTCAATGACATTAATTGCTTCTGAAATAAATTCTTGTAAACGTTTCATTTTATATAGTTATTTATTATTTATTTCTTTAAATTGAACTTCAATAGCTTTACCATTATGTACTTTAGCCATTGCTTCTGCTTTATTTTTTAATTCTTCACCTTCACCAAATCCTGTATAAGGTAAATAAACACAAACTTGTTCACCATCCTTATTTAATACTTTATAACAAATATCGTTTGGTTTACAAAATTCTGCTTCATTAATTAAACATTCTTTTAAATTTTTCATTTTATATAGATATTTATTTATTCTTCTTTTTTATGTTTTTTAAACTTAATTTTTCTTTGTTCATTGATTTTCTTTCCTGTAAAATGGAATTCTTCATTTTCATCAAGATATTCATCCAAATAGTTAACTAAGTTTTTCATAATATTTATTCAAATTTATTTTTTATTTTTTAGAATTGTAGCTTAGGTAATAACTCACCAAATTCTTTACCATAAACTTTTATTTTATTTTCATTTGCATCTATTTGATCATTATTTACCCAATCTAATATAGTTAAGAAATTATTAATCTTTTTATATTCGAAAGAACTATTGTTTAATGATATAGCATCACAATCACATTGATATGATTTTGAAGATGCAAAATCTAAATTTAAATCTAATGTAATAAATTCTTTTATGAATAATTGTAATATTTCAATTAATACATCATTACCAATTTTATTATTTTCTGATAAATATATACAAAACCAATCTTCGTAGAATTCTGGATCTCCAAACATTTCTTTAAGATATAATAACATTGCTTGCGAATATAATGAAGAACATGGTTGTGATAATGTTGTATTACTATTTTGTTGACAACCACAATTTGTATTGTTTATTGTGGTAACAGTATTATAATTAGAATTTAAAATTAAGTTTAATGCAATAGAAGTACTATCAACTTGTGAATTAGCAAAATATTTAAGTACTAATTCATATTGTTGATTTTTTTGTTTATTATAAATTTCAATATTTTTTTCTATTTCAGTATTTTCTAATATAATATTACATAATCCACTATAAAAATTTCTCAATTCATCTTCTGAATAAGTATTATCAACTAATTTGTTCTTTTTATTGAAATAATCAAGATTTGTATAGTCTTTTATAACTTCTCCACTTAAATCAACAAAATATTTTGTAATGTTACCATATTCATCAATATAATTAGGTAATCTATTATTAACTGCATTATAATTTATATATTCTTCATCGGATTCATTATCTGTTGTATCTGGATCTGTTACCTCAATTAAATTACTATTTGCAAGATAATTAAATAATGTTGTATTCAAATAATATTGTTTACCTGGTCTAAATCCTGGAATACCATTACCATAAACGGCTGAATTCTTTGCTCCTTCAATTACAAATTCTTGAAATAATGAAGAATCATTCATAAATTCTTCGGTAATAAGAATATAAATACGAGGTATATCAATAATATCTTGACCTGATAATGAATCTTCTAATAAGAAACTAAATCTATTTTCATTTAATAATAGATAAGCTCCATCATCAGATTCTTGCAATAAATAATTTTCATAGAAATAGTCTATACCCCAAACATTATAGTTAACAGCAAAACGACATCTTAAATTTTCAGGCAATTCTTCATTATCTGAAAATTTTATAATATTTGGTTGTATATGTGTATAGAAAGTATTCACTATTATATTTTATATGTTTTATTAAAAATAAAAATAAAGGAGTAATTTCGCAATTACTCCTTATCTATTATTATATTTTATATATTATTCAAAACATTCTGTCTCACAATTGTATTTATAATTATCAAAATACTTATCTCGTTCAATTGACATTCCAAAAGGTAATCTAATTGATGTCAATTCACTTAGATTAAAATATCCTAATTCCTTTTCATAAAGATCAACTAATCCAAAGAATTCCCAATCATCACCAACTTTATTAGCTTCAAAAACATACCAAGTACCAATTCCACATGGATTAAAAAACTTTACCAATACATCTTTAATTGATTTACCATCTGTTGAATAAAATGGATGTTTAACTAGTTTAGTTTCAATCGATTTTGTAATAAGCTTCATATTTATATTATTCTAATTATTGTTAATCTTCATCATTTTCATAAATTCGACTAAAATAAATCCAACCGCCATTCCAATCATTATCACGGTCATCCCAATTTACAAAAACATCAACTTCTTTTGGTTGAAGACACTCATTATACGAATACTCATTATCAGTATATCCAATCTTTAAATCAAAATCACCGTGCTGATTAATTATATTTTGAAGTTTTTCAATAAGTTTAGTTGCCTTCATAATATTTAAAAATTTTAAGATTCATAATAATCTTTTCTTTCATGTTTATTTGTTTAATTTACATATATAATATAGTAATTCCTTGTAAAAATTCAAATAATTATTCAAAAATTTACAAGGAATTTAATCTATTTTTCTACATATCTAAATTGGTATTTACAATAAGGACATTGAAATACTTCTCCATCATCCGATATTGAATTGGCAATATCAATCTTTACTTCTTTTTGGCACTTTGGACATTTAACTATTTTCATAATCTTATTATTTAATTTATTGGTATTACAATTTCAAGTTCATAACAAGCATGTTCAAACTCTTTACTGTCTCCCATATGCTTACCAAGATCATCACTAATCTTAATAGTTACAAACCAAGGCTGATTAGAATTCATTCTACAACGAGACATCTTCATTACAATGTTCTCTGCGCTATACTTAGTTCCATCAGGAGCATATACATCACATGTAAGATTAGTACCAATACCAAAAGAACATTTAATTCCCTTCTCCTGACAACACTTCAAAATCTTTATAGCTTTAGGAAAATCAAGAGCATTAGAGAATACAATTGTCTTACCATGATAATCAATTCCTTTTGACTTATAGAAATTAATTGTCTTCTCAATAAACTCATATTCATCTCCTGAATCCTGACGTACACCATCAAACAATTTAGCTTGCTTTAGTGAGAAGTTACGGAAGAATACATCAGATGTGTATGTATCGGAAAGAGCAATACCAAGGTCTCCATCATATACATCTACCCAGTTCTCCAATGCCATATAGTTAGCATTCTTATAACCAAACTGAGCACCATGGAACATAAACCACTCATGTGGGTGAGTACCTATTGGCTTCATGTCATACTTCATTGCGAAATACACATTTGAAGTACCAACACAAGTCTTTGAATTATTCTTAAGATACTCAATAACCTTATCCTGTACTTCATAAGAAAAACGACGTCGAGTACCAAACTCAGAGAAAAGCATACCAGCTTCATTAGCCATATCAACCTTCTCTTTAAGTTTAGCCAAAGTCAATTCCCAATTAATAGGTTTATCGGCATTATTTACTTCAGGGATAGCAAACATACATGGAATCTCATAAAGAGATGCTTTATAATTCTTATCGGTTACATCCATACAAAGTACACTATCCTTATCTAGATATACTTTAATTCGGTCATATTCAAATCTAAATGACCAAAGCCACTCCCAATAATATTGAGCTATGAAATCCATTTTATGACTATTAGTAAGCCAAAAGAACTCCTCAGCTGTTAGATAAGAATTATCGCAAATCTTTTTAAGAAGTACTTTAAACTTCTCCAAAAATTCTGGAGTACGTTTAACTTTATTCCTATCCTTAAAAGTAAATGTACATTCCGCATCAGGGAATTTCTTCATATAAGCATAACTCGTAGTAAACTTATAAAGATCAGTGTCAAGAATTGAATAAATCATATTATTAATTTTTATTAAATTATTTACTTTATATTTATATTTTATTTAATTAAATTCCACCCATGTTATTCCAAGATTCGGCTTCTTTATATTCTTCAATCCATCGTCTAGAGGCCTCATGTGATCTACCATCTGCATCATAAGATGCTAAATTTTCAAGGTGTTTAATATATTCTTCTTTAGGGTCATAATATTCATCCATGTTTCTTACGTTTTGGTTTTAATTGAATATGTTTATAATCTAAATATGATTTTTCTTTAAAATCTATTGTAAAACACGCACTCATACTACTTTAAGATTATTTTCCTTTATATAATTCTTAATAGTTGTTCCATCATCAATAGAAGCAATACCATCAAGCATTACTCTGACATTAAGCTCTACTGGACAATCATCATGTATAAGCTTATCAATTGTATTCTTTACACAATAATCACCAGCTATTCCACAAACTGTAAGAGTAAAACAATCCAATTCGAGTAAATTTTTACGAGCCATATTATTTACTGTTACTATATCTTTATCATTAAAAACATGATAATTTATAATATCAAATGCCCCATATTCCTCTTCTGAATCTATAGTACCCTTCTTAAATACCTGAATAGGAATATTGTTTTCTATACAAGCATTAAATATATCATCATCAATACCTGCACCTTCAGTAAACTGTCTACAATGATCTGGCCATATTCCACCATTTCTCTTAAATGAACAATGATTAGGACTATGCCAATCAACTGTAAAAATTACCGAAACAATACCTTTCGCATTTTTATTGATATAACCAATAATTGCTTCTTTAGCTTGTTCACTACCATTTACATAAAGTGATCCTTCTGGTTTTGAAAAATCCTTTTGAAAATCTACAATAACTAATGTCTCCATTTTTATTAAATTTATAATTAACTTATTTCTTCAAATTCAATATCTTCAGTATAAGGTTTATTAATCAAAAATAAAAGCTCAGGATGATAACCTTCATCATATTTTATCTTTTTTGATTCTTGATTACATATAAAGATATTTTTTATAAAATCTATAAATCCCATTTAATCAATCATTAAATTTTTCCAAAATTTCTTTCTTTTATCAATTTTTATTGTTTTCCAATTAAAATATGGATATCCGTATCCATAATTAATAGCAATAATAATATCTGTATTTATAAAAACATTAACAGTATACTTGTTTTTCTTATTTGGATTTGAAAAGAAATATGTTATAAAACCTAAAGTATTATATTCATTAGTTCCATTTTCTAATATATATCCAAATGATTCAAGATACTGTTTATATTTTTTAAATGAAATATTCATATATTATTTAATTACAATTTTAATATAGAAATAAATTTAAAAAATTCAATTTTTATCCCAATTAATTGTAAATTTATATTGGTTTATTTCATTACAAATATCATGTTCATGTTGTTGATATATTGTACAATCAACATGTAATTTATGATTTTCAAACCATTTAATATAATAATTTTTATCACAAGATTTTTCATTACATATTAATATAAATTCAGCCCAACAATATCCTAAATTAGATTGATCAATCATTGTATTAATTATATTTGATAATGTATCTTTATGTAATTCACACCAATTATTATATTTATTTTCATAATATTGTTTATAGTTTTTTTGAAGTTTTTCGATTAAAGATAATTCTAATTCATTTCTATATTGAATATTTCCACATTTTTTACATATCCATATAGATCGATAACCTCCACACCAATTTATTTCATCACCATGGATATTCCGAATAAATTCATATTCATGTTTACAAAACCAACTTTTTATAATATTAATTATCCACATATTTTATCAATCCCATTTAGGTTTAATTTTATTAATTCCATCATATTTAACTGGATCACAACAAATATGTAAATGACCTTCTTTATCATAATATGCATATTTTTGATGCCATTTTTTCGATTCTTCTGGTGTCATAGCCTTAACACCTTCTCCCATATCAAATGCAATTGTTTTTTCAAAAATTTTACCAAGTATACTTATTTCATTCATTACTTTCAACCCCAATATAATTTCTATTTAATATTTCGCAATATTGTTTTATATTTTCATTTTTTATATATGGTTCAAATATAATATCATTTTCATTACTAAACATTGTAATAATTCTTTTATAAATATTTGTATTTATATCCCAAAAATCTGTTAATTCATTACCATTATCATCAAAATTATTACATATTGGTGTTGGATCAGTTTTTCGATAATTATTTGAATACCAAAATATATAGCTATATCCTGTTGATAATAATTCTTTTGATTTTAATTTAAAATTATAAATAATTGTATTATGTTTATCCCATAATAATTCTTTTGATAATAAAAAGGACAAATCAATATCTTTTATAATATCATTCGCAATAATAATAATATTACCACCATTTTTTATAATATATGATGATATTGATAATATATCTTTTATAGATTGTATATATGTTTCATAATTACCATTATACTTAATATTATTTAAATCTAATATTAATAAGCTACAAAGAATTTTATCATTAATAAATTTATATATAATATTTGATAAATTATCTTTATAAATTTTAATCATGATTTTCTACATATTTATTTACAACTACTTGTTCATAACGCAATATTTTATCTTTAAACATCCATCCTTGTTTATAGACACTTTCAATTGAATTATCTAATGTTTTATCATTACAATCTTTAGATAAAATCGCTTCATCATATTGATCATTAAAATACATTGGACGTTTTTCATAGATAGGATGTACATCAAATTTTTTCAATAATGATAACATTTTAGATTTCATTTCCGTTAATCTTGAATCTCTACTATGATTATCTATTTGTAATTGAAGGAAATCTACAAAAGTTATCATTTCTTTAAAAATATTTTCTCCTTCATATTTTTGTAGTTCTAAAATTTGTTTATTATATCTACGCTTAATATTTTCTAAATCTGCTTGAAGATAGAGATATTTATTTTTTAATTCTTGTATTTCTTCAGATTTATCACTAATTTCAATATTATTTTCATTGATTTCATTATTTACATTTAATGATAATGATTTATTTTCTTCCATTTTTAAATTTTTATATATTATTTATTTAAAATAGAAAATGTATGACAAATTATTAAATTCATCATACATTTAGTGTAGTTTATATTGTTGTATAATTTATAGTTGCTTATTATTTATAATTATTTACAATTATAATTATTTAATTAATATTTTATATAACATCCATAGTGTATTTCTATACTTTCTTTATATATTTTCCAAAATGTTAATCCAATTTTCTTTAATATTTTCATATATTAATTTTTTATATTATTATATGTTATCATCATTTATATATTCAATTATATACATTATTATGCTATAAATTTCATAAATTAAATCAATTAATAAAACCAATACGCCTGTAAAGAAAAATATTTTAAAAAATATCATTAGTTTTATTATATTTTTATTGTAATAGATATTTTGATAATCCTCTATTAGCTAAAGTAACATTCAATATTCTTATATATTTATGATACTGTGTTTCATCTAAAATATATTGACTATTTTTAAGATTTGTTTTAATGTTGTTATTAAATATATTAACTCCTTTTTCTTTTTTCTTAGATAAATAATCAAAAGATTTGGTTATATTTTCATGAATTTTGTAAAACTCTTCATATTGGTCAGATTGTAATTGTAAAAAATTATATATTGTATAAATATTCATATTATCACATATCATTATAGAATCATTAAAATTCTTCCAATCATTATTCTTTGAATTAACCAAACAAATATTATTCTTATGATTGATTTTATAAGTATTTGTTGATGTTGCAACTACATTAAATACATTCATTAAAACCACAAATAAAATAATTACTAAATTTTTCATTGTTTTAATTTTATATATTTATTTTTAATGGTATATTTTATTATATCATTACAATTTTAAAATAATTATTTGACTATCTGAAATTTAAAAATATACTCTAAAAGATATATAAAATAAAGGTTTTTTAATCAATATCAATTCTATATCAATACCAATTGATTTATGTTAATTATAAAAAAATCCTCTATAACTTAAGTTATAGAGGATGTTAAATTTAATAATATTCTATTAAATTTTCGTCTAAATCATATGAAGTTAATTTATAATAATAACACCAATTACCAACCCATAATTCAAATTCATTTTTATCATCTATATAAATCTGGTAATCCTCTGGGTGAGCTTTAATATATTTACTATTATTTTTCAAAAGACGTTCATACGAGTCCTTTTGTGATTTGACATATTCATCAAATTTTTCTTTTGCTTTATTTGGATCTAATGATATATAAGCTGGTTCTAATCCACCAGTTTGTATACCACCTGTTATATTGTCAAATTGATATATTTTATAAAGTACTACAAATATTTTTTCCATTTTATGTATTATATTCTGTATATATTTCAATAGGAAATAATTTATCCATTCTATACCAATCATTTGAAATATTGGTATCTAAATCTATCATAAATACATCACAAAGATTATATTCATTACGTCTAAAATAAACGAATCCTAAAAGTTTTTCATTAATAAGATATTCATCAATATAATTATCTGAAGGAAATGTACCATGTTCATTGGTAGTCATTCTATAAATAATCTTAGGAGCTAAGGAATGAATCATGTCATATTTATTTATAAAATATTGTCGATATTTCTCATGATAATCAGATTGTTCATCTAACTGTATACTAAATGTTTTTTCAATCATTATATTATAAATTTAATTATTTATAAAATAGAAACCTCTAGAAATTGATTCTAGAGGTTTGGATAAATATTAAAATATTTTTTCATATTTAGATGCTAATACCAAAACAGGTTCTTTCTTTTCAATAATTTTTCTTGATTCTAATTTTACTCTAACTTTATGTGAGAAAAAATCATCAGGCATTTCTGCATGATTAACTACAAATATTGTACGATTATTGTTATTAGTCAAATTATCATTTAATAATGTTAACATTGTATTTCTCGAATCACTATCCATATTTGAGAAAAGCTCATCTAAGAAAAATATATTAAAATCAACATTTGCTATAACATTAGCAATAATACCAAATATAATACCAATATCAAGTGTTTTCTTTTGACCTGTTGACAAATCAGAATAACTTATTTCATTATCATCAAACCAAATATGTGGTTTGAATTCTTGATCATATTCTACATTATATGGTTGATTAAGTTTATTCATGTAATACTTAATAGATTTATTAATATGTGGAATTAATGTATCAAGTAATGAATAACGTAATGTCTTACTAAACAATTCATTCATATCATTCCATTCACCAATATCCTTATCTGATTCTCTGATTTTATCTTCTATCTCACTCGTTTTATTTTCTAATTCGGTAATTAACTCATCATAATTATCATTTATTAGTTGAACAGAATCATTATATGACTTTATTTGAGCATCAATTGAACTTATTTTTGTTCTAAGCTCATCCATTTTTTCATCATATTCATTACACTTAGAATTATATTCTTTAATTGCTAATTGTTTATTATTTTCATGCTCTTTCTTTTTAGCTTCATATTTACGATATATGGTAGCATATTGATTCATATTATCTTTATAACTATTTATATCGTTAGGATCAATATCATGTCCACAAGTAGGACATTTTCCTGATTTAAATGTGTTATAATTATCTTTTGCTTGTTTACCTAATGTAGCAGCTTCAACCATCTTATGTTGACATTCTTTAATATAACCATCTAATTCTTTAACTTTTTCATCTTTCGCTTGACCTTTTTCTTGTTTTGATTTCTTATATTTAATACCTTGATTAATCAAATTTTGTCTTTGTTCCTGAATGGATTTTATATCAATAGAAGACTTAAGTTGAGAAGTTTGTATTAATCTTTTATGTTTTAAGTTTTCTATTTGATTTCTAGTTTCATTTAGAATAGTATTTAATTGTGTATTTTCGGTTATTTGATATTTACGTTCAATAATAATTTGATCATTATATTCTGTAAAAGTCTTAAATCCAAATATATCATCTAAAAACAGACGTGTCTCACTTGGATTCATATTAGCTAAACTATTCTTAAATGCATTAAATGATATAATACACATTTTTTCAACAGCTAATCGTGGTACATCATAATATTCTTCTTCTAAAACTTCTTGAGTATCTCGTTTGTTTGAAGCAGATAATAATCTACCATCAATTCGTACTTCTAATGGTGCAGTCAAACTTCTTTTAATATTAATTTCTTTATTCTTAGAAATAATATTTAATTCAACTGAACATTCACTATTCTTAACATGCCATGATACTAATGCAGGATTTTTATGTTCTTTAACTTTTCCATAAAGTCCATATAAAATAGATTCACCAATTGTTGTTTTACCACTTCCAATTACACCTGATAATTTAATCAAACCTTGTAAGTCATTAAAATCTAAATAAAGTTCACCATAAATACTTCTAAAATTTCTAATTGTTATATCTTTGATTTTCATTACTCTGCTTCTTTATTATTTTGAATTTTATCTTTAACAATTTCATATTTATCTGTTAAATGCTCTGGAATATTATCATGAATATAATTATCAATATTTGCATTGAAATAACTTAATTCTAAAGTTTCACCCAATGAATTATCAATAATTTGAATTCTTAAATTATATTGTGCATAATTAGATTTTATCTCTTTAATACGTTCAATATATTTTAATTGATTAATATTTGTCTTGAATATGCAAATTTGAACATAAGCATTTTCAAAATCAGTCTCATTTAAAGTAAATATTTCATCATTAAAAAATCTTTTAAATCTTGGTGATACTGTATTTTCAATTTTTTCAACTAATCCATTATCATCAATTAAATACATATGTTTTGTTGTATTAACATCTGCAAAATTAAAAGAAAACATTGAACCTACTTGAACTAAATTAGGATTATCAAATTCTTTTGCATTATGTATATGACCAGACCAAACTTTTGCATTACTAAATAATGAAGTTCTTGAATAATCCCATTTCATTAAATCATCATGACAAAAAATATTCTTTAATTCTTTTACATTAATAGAATATAATAAATCTGAAAAATGTTGAAAATTTTCGGTATAATACCAAGGAAGATAAAGATTACCACAATTATCATAATAAGGCTCATTATTGATAATTCGAACATTTGGATGTACTTGAACAAACTCTTTTCCAAACATTAACTCATAAGAATTATATTCGTGAAATTCTTCAAGTGGTGAATAATAATCATGATTACCTGCTATAAAGAAAAACTCCTTATCACTATATTTGTCAGATAATTCGCGTATAAGATTCTTTAATTCTATTCCAACTTGCTGATTAATTGAATAACGAATATCTGTCAAATCTCCTAAAAATACAATTCTGTCGACTTCTCTACTATTTAAAACATCTATAAATTGTGTATGAAAAAATTTAAGCTGATTCTCTAACCAAACTACTGAATTAGAACTTGTTCCAAAATGACAATCTCCAATTAAAAGTTGTTTCATTAACTATTATAAATATATATTTAGTTATAATAATATAAAATAGTTAAATAAATGTTAAATATTAAAAAATAAAGGTAACCACCTAAGTGATTACCTTTTATATTTATGTATTTTATTCTCCATCATTTCCATTATTACCTGAAGTTCCTGACTCTCCACCTTCATTTGAATTACCTTCATTTGAATCTCCTGAAGTATTTGTACCAGGAATAACTAATGTAATAAATGTTTCTCTTGAGGTTGTTACATAATTATCATAACCTTGTATTGTTGCAATTATTTTATATGTAAATGTTTGATTATCTTCTGATGATGCAACATTTGATATATCTATTTTGATATTCTTTTGACCATCAATACAATTTAAACGATCATTACCATCATTATCAATTATTGGATAATTATTGTTTGTAGTATCACCTTGATATTGAATTGTATATGCTACTGATTTTCCAGTAGTATTTGTTAATGTTGGTAATTGATTATTTAAATCATTCGGATCTGATGTATAATTATAATTAATTGTTGTGTCTGTGGTATTCCAATTAAACAAATTAGAATCTATTAATGACTGATTAAACATTATTCCAACTGTACATATTATTGTTTGATCATGATAACGTTCTCCTTCTGTTTTTCCTTTTGCTTCGCAAATAATATTATATTGTGTATTATTTGTATAATTACTACTTAATGTAAACGTATATTCATTTGTACCTTCAGTTATGACTATAGGTTTATTTGATGTAACAATAGTATTATTGGAATTATCTTGAAGTTTTATTGTAACACTACTAATTTTTGTATTATCGTAATGAAGTTTTATTTCATTATTATAAGTTGTATTATTAAATATAAATGAATTAATATGAGTATGTGGATTATTTTCATCACTATTATTATAGAAATATATATCACCACTACTTAATGGATTAATAATTGTGGTTCCCCAATTTATATAAATATATTTGTCTATTTCAACTGTTTTTATATTATCATATTTAACATGTACTTGAAATATAAATTGTTGATTAATATTTATATTATTATCATATATTTTAGATAATTCCGTTAGATAATCTAATGTTATTTCTGATAACGATAATATTTCGCTTTCATATGAATAATTAGGATCATCAATTAAATTTTTTGGTGTACCTGTTGCATTATCAATTACATTTTCTATATAAATTTGTATTAATTCTAATTGAATATCAATATCAGCTAAATTTATATTATGCCATGTAAATTGTTGTGATTCATTATTATTTAAATTAATAATAATATTATAAGTATAATCATTTTTATTAAGTTCTTGTTTAGTTGGTCCAAAATAACCTCCATACCATGTAATATCTTTAAATCTAAAAGTTTCATTGAATAATAAATTTGTAATATTTACATTATTATCTGAATATGGTAATTGTAATTTATTTATACATAATTTATAATCAAAATCATTTGATAACTCGGTTGCTTTAGAAATATTACCATTTGTAATTGTACATAATGTTACATTTTGATGATTAAGATTATTAATATTATTATTAATTTTTATGTTATATATTTGCGATAAAATATTATCATATAAATATTCAAATGAAATAGATGTATTCCAACAAATAATATATTTAATAGAATTTTCTAAGTCAATAAATATATTATCTATATTATTAGTAGATTCTTTTTGATTTAATATAACTTCACTAAATCTAATTTTATAACCTGTATCAATAATTTTTTTAGATCCATCAATAGGTGTTGATGAATATAAATTATAATCATTTAATATATTATCAGGATTTATTAAATAATTAAATTCAAAGTTAGTTTTATAAAGGCTTCCTAATTTGGCTTCATGATATTGTTTATTATTATCATTTATTAATAATGCAAAATTGCTATTAAAGTCTGTATCAGTAATAGTTTTTCCGTTATTAAATATAATATTTTTACCAGATAAATCTAAATTACTAATTTGTATGTTACTGATACCACCAATAACATCTTTAATTGAAGATTCTGTTGAATTAGGTACAAATACAATATCATATAATACACTACTATCTTCTGAATGTAATAATTTTTGAGATATATAATTATTACCACTATTATCTATTAAATTTCCACCATTACAACGATATGTGTCTTTAACATAACTAAATTTTGACTCTTTACCTTTAATATTACATGATATCATTAATAATTTAGGTAATAATGAATTATTATATGATTTTAATTCAAAATATGGATTATCTTTATCATCTTTATGTGATGAATCAATTATAAAATTATTTTGATTTGTAGAATCATTAGAATAAACATTAATTGTTTCTCCTGAAAATTTAAATTCTAATTCATAATTTACAATTTTAGGTTCACCATTAATAAATTTATAAAACACAAATGTTATAATAAATGATGTATTTATATCATTTTTTAATAAATATTTTATATAATCTGGTAATGATATTTTTATATTATCAATATTATTATTATCATTAGAAATAATATAACGATTCATTGAATAATACTTTGGCGAGTTTTTATCATTTGTTGATGATGTTGTATTAATTTCATTATCATTAAATTTAATTTTATTTAAAACACTATTTAACATATTAATATACATATAAAATGTTTGTGATTTAATTAATGATAAATCTTTATTATTATCATATTTAATTTTTAATGATAATCCATTATATAACATTTGTATAATACTTTCTGGATTTAATAAACCAATTGATAAAATATTATTTGAACTATTATTTGATGTATAATTATTTGTTGTATAAATATAATTATTATGTTCAAAATAAATACTATTAATATCTGTTATTTTTGAATCATCTGCATTATCAATTGCATTATATGTTTTAAAATCAGTATATTTAATATTTAATAAAATGTTATTATTTGAATCTAAACTATTAGTATTAATATTTTCCCAAATACCTATAAGTTTAGTTGTATTAATATTTTGACCATTATATTCATTATTAACACCTTTATAATCTATATCATTATAATTTGTTTTATAATATATACAAGCTGGTTTATTATTAATATTTGCACTAATATCTGTACTTGTAATATAAATATATCCATATAATGTTTTTCTATTAATATTTAATTTAATAGGAATTACTCGTGTAAATGTTCCTAAATTTAAATTATTATCTGTTGAAATTATAATATTTGTTCCTAAATTTAATGAATATTCTTTTTCTTGATTAACATATTCTACATCAATATAATTATCAATATTTTCTTTATCATTATTACTATTAATAATTATTGAATGATTATTATCGACATTAATATAATATTTATCATCTTCATTTTCAGATAATTTATCTTTATCAATAATACTTGATATAAATGCATATAATCTAGTTTCTGTATTATTTGACATTGATTCAAAAACAATTTTATTATCATTATCATTATCTTTAATTTGATAATTATCTATATCAAATAATTCATAATTATTGTTATTTACATTGTTTGCAATAAATGTATGTATTTTATAATTAATAACGTCTTTACCATTTAATGTAACATTTTTAAAAGAACCAAAATTAATTGTTTCAGTAATTTTATACGTATCAGTATCAACTTTATTAACAATTTCATTAACAGATAATTCATTATCTGATAATGAAATATCAATTGTATTATCAATTTTTTCTTGTTGAAATGTTAATTTTTGTGATTGATCATTTCCAACATTTATTGATAGTTCTATATTTTGTTTATATGATTCATTATTTTCAATAAAAAAATTTGGTAAAAATGTTAATGTAATATTTTTTAAACAATGTTGATATAATTCTTCATTATCTTGAAATTGTGTAACTGTAGTTAAATGTAAATCATCTTCAAATTCGATTCGATAAATTTTATCGGTTTTATCTTCAATATTAATTTTTTCTGGTTCATCATTAAATGATAAGAAATATAAATCAAATGTTAATGTTGTTGGTTTATCTGATTCAATTGAATATGTACTTTCATTTACATTAATTGTTTCGGTTGTTGAATTACCACTAACATTTGTAATATTAATCCACATTTTCAAATTATTATTAAGCATAACTTTGATTGAATCTAGTTTTTGCTTAATTTTTAAATCAACAATACTATTAACTAATGTTAAAAAGTCATTATTAAGATAAAGTGTACCTTCATTATTTATACTTATAAATGTACTATCATCATATTTATCTGAAATTGATTGTTCAATTCCATAATTTTGTGTTAAATTTCTATTAATACCCGTTAATGTATTACTTAACTTAACAACACCTTTTTTATTAAATCCTGCATTTGATAAATTATTTGTATCTACTGTAAGTTTTCCTTTACCTTCCGAATATTCGGTTTTAATAGTTGAATTGTCAATATTAATATATAAATATCCATTTTCATGACAATTTAAACCATTTATCATACAAAATGGATATGTTAATTGTAATGATTGTCCATCATAATCTGTTACAAACATGGCAGGCATGTTGTTATCTGAATCTTCCTTTTCGTTTTTTGGAGAACTTATTAAAAGTGTATTGGATAATAATTTTGTAGTTTGTTTAATAATATTTGATGGGGCATTTGTTGTTACAATACTAAAATCTTGCCCATACATTTTTTCAACATCATATATCTTAGACATGATTAATTAATAGTATATTTATGAGTATCTGTAGTTTGATTATTTTGATTTATATTTAAACTATTGTCAATTGAACTAATAACTTTTGAATTTTCAACTTCCGTTAATTCATTAATAATAGGATAATATGTATTAATTTTTATTTGTAATTCAATAACCTTTTGATTAGTTTCAGTTGAATCAAAATCTATTTTATTAATATTAATATTAGTTTGAACTGGAAATTCTATTGAACATTGTACTTTTTGTCCTAAATAGTTAACTTGAAAATATTTTTGAAATACTAATTTATCAATAATTTCCTGAACTAATATAATGCTTTCATTAAAATTACTTAAAACATATCTTAAATTCATAGAAATTTCTAATGGTAATCTACGTATTTGAGCATTATATCCTTTATATTCATTCGTTTGAGATGATCTACGTTCATATACTCCACGTACATATGGGTTTGTTAAATCAGAAACAGGAATATTAATATCATTTATATCACATACACATCTTGGTAATTTCATGTACATTTGATCTTCACCTGTTGTTTCTGACCATTTAAATTCATATCCATTTGATTCAACATACATAATAGCAGAACCCGTATTAAAAATAAAATGATTAATAGGTTCATTATACATTAATATAGTTCTATTTAAATAATTTAGACAACCTTTTATAACAATACTAAAGAATCTTTCATCTCTAATAGTTAAGTCATCAAATTTACTAATATGCCATGGACGTAACCATTTATCAACATTTTTATTATATATTTGGTTCATAACCAATATTTATTAATTTATATAAAAATAAGTTTAATTATCTGTATTTTTGAGATAAACTTTACACAATATTCTATATTTATCATTATTAATTGTTATATTATTCACATAATCTTCATCATTTTTTGATGTTTTAAATGTTATGTATATAATATTCATTTTAAAATCTGGTTTAACATATAATTTCATTTGATATATATCATTTTTTTTATCAATTTCTAATATATCAATTATATGAATATTATATATTATATTTTTATTTTCATCTGCAAATGTGAAAATCTTTTTAAATGTTTCTGTGAAAATTTTTGTATTTTGTAATTCCTCTATATCATATTTATTATATATTCTAAAATTAATATAAAAATATTTACATTTATTTAAATTCGTATAATAATCAACATATTCACAATTTTCTTTATCACTATACATAATTATATAATCATTTGAATTAATAATACTATAATCAGGAATTCTAAATAAAGGCCAAATATAATCATAATTTAATTGATTAAACATATTTGGATTTTCCTCATATTTAGTTTTATCTATGTAATCAATAAAGAAATTATTTGGTTTAAAACTTTTATCTGATGAAGATTTTTTTGTTAAATTTACATTATATTGACATATATGATTTAACTTATTTGTATAAAATTGATTTGCTAATAATCTATAACATACAGTTTTATCATTTATTATTTTTTCTTTATAAATTTTATTTATGTATTCATTATAAATATTACAATCGAAATATTTTTCAATTTCAAATAAATGCATTAACATATAATCAGATAAACAAGGTGTATAAAAATCACCACATAATAATCCTGATTTTCTATAATTATAAATATTATTAAATATTGATTGATGTAATTGATTATCCATAATATATGGATTATTTACAACTTTTTGATTATATTCATATAAATATATTTTATTATCTTGTGAAGTTATATTATATAACAAATAATTTTCATCAGTATTTTCATAATCTAATAAACTTATTTTATTATCAGGATTTTCTTCATTATATTTATTTAATATTGTAAAATTTTTATATTTCAAATTCTTTGGATAATATGTTATTTCAACATCATAAATATAACCAATATCATTATTGTTATATAATATTCGATTAAAATTATTCTTTAATAATTGTCTATTTGTAGGAAATTTTAATTCATCGGTTTTTACAAATATCTTATCAAATGAATTTGAATTATAATTTACGAATACATCTTTATCTATTAAATATGTTTTTGCATTAATATTTATTTCTTGTTCTTCATTATTACAATTGATATAAGTATTGTTAATATTATTAGAATTATTATCTGAATAATGTTGATATAATAATATACCTATAGCTTCACCATGATTATCAAAATTAAATCCATAATTATAGTTATGATATAACTTTTTAAATTGATTATACATAATATCAACATAACATACAAATTCATATTTTATTTCTTGTTCAGAATTATAATGATATGTTATGATAATATTTATTTTATTATCATTAGGATTATTAAAAGCTTTTCTATATATATCTTTATTAACATCAAAAAATAATGACACATTACAATGTTCTTTTATTTTTGGTATTGATTTAATTACTTTTCCTGATTTTGAATCTATTTTATTATCATATTTAATTGATTCTGTTTTATTATTATGAATAAATGATTTATATTTATTAATTGTAATATTCGAATCAAGACTAGAATTTGGAATTTCTATATCAATATCATTAATATTAACTGGACATAATATTTTATTAAATTTAAAATCTTTATTAATTACTGTTTCATATTCATATTCAATAGGTAAATCGATAATAAAATATTCTGTATTTTTAAGATAAAATTCTGTTTTATTTATAATGTTATTTTCATCGTTATCGTTATATATTTTATATTTATAACATTGATTCGATGTAATTATATTAACATCACAATTATTATAATTTGTTATAAATGATAAATTGTTTGTATGTGATAAATGTTTATATTTTTTTGTTTTTCCAAATAATTCAATATTATAACTATAATTATTTATTATATAACTATTTTTATTAATCATATCATTAACATGTAAATAATTATAATTAAATTTATCAATATTAATTAATAATTTATTACTATTTAATATAATATTATCATTATCTATGGTATATAAACCAGATTTATTGTTTTCTATAAATCTTAATTTATCTTCATTACTATAAATATATGATATATTATTTGAATTATATGCATATATTGTTTGCTCATTAAATTCATATGATGAATTATTTAAAACATTAAATGTTATTCTATTATTGTCAATTGAAAATTTATCTTGTGTCTTTAAATTATAATTTAATATATGCATATTTTTGTCATTATCAATAAATAATATATTATTTAATTGATAAGTAAACTGAATATCATTATGTTTAAAAACATTATAAATTGTATCTTCATCTTCAATATTAAATAATAATGAATATGAATTTAAATATTTGGATGAATTTAATTTTTTATCACTATTTAATAATGTATATGTTAAATTATTAAATGATAAACTTAAATTAATATTGTTGTTATGTAATATTTTTACATTGTTTTTTGTTGAATTATTCATAGAATGTAATAAAATTATTTAAGTAATAAGAAAAATAATTATATAATGATTTATTATCAGTTACTTGATAATTGTTATATAATAATTCAGAATTTATATTAACATCATTATTTATACCATTATATAATATTCCATAAAATGATAGTAAATAATAATCATCTTTTCGATATATTTCATATAAATATAATTGATTATTTAAATTATTATTTTTTAAATATCTAACATCTGATATACATGTATCAATTTCTTCTACTGATGGATAATTATCATATTTATATATATATGAGTTAAAGAATTTATCATTAATATATCTTGTTGGATAACTATTTAATATAGGATAATATTTAAATGAATTATTTTCATCATATACTTTAAAATAATGTAAATTAGGATTTTTTGTTATTAAATTTCTAGAAAATAATTCATTAAATAAATAATCATTAATTTTTATATTATATTTATAAAGTTTAAAATATGAATTTATATTTTTTATATCTATATTTGATGGTTTTTCAATTATAAAAGATTTATTAATAGATGTCATATATTGTGATGAATATGGGAAATTAAATAATTGTTTAGATGACAATATAAAATATGAATTATCATGATTAACAAATGATTTATTAACACATGCTAATTTTGATTCATAATGTCCAGATATTTTATTATTTATCTTAACAATATTTAATTCATGTTGTTGTGGTATTAATACATGTGTATGATAAGAATATGAAACAACTATTTTATTTATATTATTATATGTTGTTGAATAACGAGTATATGTATTATCATCAATTTCGCTATTTTCAATATATGGTGAATCATTATAAATAATACTTAATCCTGAATTACTAAAAATTGTTTGATCAATATTTGATGGTATATTAATATTATATGATGTACCAATTATATATTTAGTAACATTTGTTTGTATAATAGGTTTAGTAGATATAATTGTTTGATTTTCATATATATTGGTACTTGTTTCAACAAAATTTGTAGTAATATATGTTGTTAAATATTTATAATTATAATTATATGAAACTGTTGTATCAATTTTATTTTTATCAACTATTAATGATGATACATTTTTATATAAATCACTGTTATTTTTATCAATATATGAATATATATAATGACCTTGACCTCCTTGTCCAAAATCACCAATCTTTAAGTTTATATTTTTTATATCATCAATATATAATGTATCTTCATTATCTATTTCTAACAAATTAATTCCTAATTGTGAATTACTATAGTAAAGTTTACTATTTGAAAATGATATATCATCAATTATAGTATTATAACAAACTCTAAATTGTGTATTAACATTATTTATATCAACATATGATATATCAACATATGATGAACTTAAATTTATATATGAAAGATAATTTTTATTATAATTTTTTATATTAGCATAATATGATAATGAATCATATATATTTTGACAATTAAAATAAAAATTTTTCAATTTACTTAATATCATAAATATATCATATTTAAATTCTTTATTTAAATATAATACATTAGAATTATTATATTGTTTACTATTTTTTACATTAAAATAATTAGGATCAATTAAACCAATACCTTGATTATCAATTGATGTATTACGTATTTTATTAAAATTATAATATAGTGTATTATTTAATGAATGAATATATTTATTATCAATGTCAAAATATAACATATGATTTTTATAATTAAAACCATTTGTTATGTTTATTAAATATGACATTAAATTCATTTTATTATATTGAATATAATAAAGTAAATTATATGTAGTATCTAATAAAATTGAATTACTTTGTGTTATTTGATTATATGCAGTATATGAATTATTTTGATTATAACGTTTGATATTTGTAATTAAATCTTCAAGTTCTTTATTAGAAATATTCGAAACTGCAGTATTAAGATTATAATATTTACGATATAAATTAATTAATGATGATAAATTACTATTACTGATGTTATCATCCGTAATTTCTTCAATATCTGATATTAAATATTGTCCTGATTTTTTGTTTGAATTATTGATAAATGTATTTAATTGGCTATTATCAACAACTATTATGTTTTTATCAGCCAATATATCATTTAATACAGTTTGTTTTTTATAAAAATTAATATTCATTGTTATAATGACATTTATTTATCAATATATTTATAAGATAATTATATATTTAATTTTCTTCAACAGTCATAATTATTGATTGTGTTTGTGTTTGATTAGTATTATCTGAATATTTTGTATATTTATTATCTATTATGATTAAATGACCTGATCTGTTTTCAGTATAATTTTTAATACCAATACTAATATCATTTAATGTTTGTTCAACATTAAATTTAATATTATTATTTGTTTTGTAATTATAATATTTTAAAATTGTTTCTTTATCTAAAATTATATTATCCTTTACATAACAATAATAATTATATATCATATTTGTTGTTAATTGATATCCATCTTGTTTTGAAATATTTCCAGTAATATTATCAAATGATTGATTATATTTACCAAAATCATAATGATTGAAATATACATTAGAAAAATTAGATGATTTATTAATAATTCTAATATTATATAAATCATTATCTTTATCACTATCTATATTATTAGTATAATTAAAATTATTTGGATAATATAATTTTAATTCTTTTGATTGTAATTGTATAATTGCATGTTGTTTATTAATAAAAGATAATGATGGATCAGATATTAATATTGTTATAACATCATCAGTATTATTAAATAAGAATAAATAATCACTAAATATATAATTATAATAATAGAATAAATCTTCTTTTTCTTTAAATATTCCCTTTTTAATATATTCAATCATATCAAAGCCTAAACAAATATTTTGTTTTGCTCCAACTATTGGAATATTTAAACTAAATTTATTTGTATATTTAATATCAGTATTTTCATTGTTTGTTCGTAATACTAATTTATTGTCGTTATTAGATCCATAAATAATTTTTCCATTATATGTATTATACCAAACTAATGTATTTGATGATTTTGACATGTCATCATAATCATATATAAAACTATCTTTTTGTTCGTTTGATTTATCATAAAATGTATCAAATGTATTCCATTGATAATCATATGAATTATCACTATTTTTTGTACCAATTAATATATTAGTAGAATTATCACATATAATTTTATAATTGTTTTTTTCATCTGTAGAAACATAAGAAAATATTAAATCATTATAAACACCAAACATATCAATTGAACGATTAATTCTAATAATTGGTTTAAAATATTTTCGATCGTTCTTATCCATAGTTGATGTATAATTATATAATCTAGTTGATGTTATTTTTGGTACATAATAATATGAATTAATTGTGAACAAATGATAATCATTATTTGGTTTAAATTCATTATATATATAATAAGATAAACAATTAGATGAATTCATATCATATAATTCATTTTGTTGTTTTATTATAACATATTTTGTATCATTATCTAATAATCGATCAACACGTAATCCACGATTTTCAAATGTTCCATTATCGGTAATACCCATACCTGTTTGTATATTATCTATCATATAAGACATATCATACATTATATTAAAATATGAACTTGATAAATTATTAAATGTATTATGATAATTATTATAAGAATATTTTATCTTTTTATAAGTATCAAGTGAAACATTATATTGTATTGTATTTAAAACAATATTATTATCAATATTATTATCAATAATATCTATTTCATTTTTTGTCCAATTATATTTACCTAAATAATAATTACCTGTTTCCATCCAAACATCATATCCTGTAGAACCTGCAGGTACTATTAATGTACCATTTGTTTTAACATCTCTGAATGTACTAGTTGATATTGTTGGAGCTGTAGTTGCATTACATATTATGCTTGTAAGACTAGAACAATTATAGAATGCTTGATTACCAATTGATGTCACTGAGTTACCTATAATTATACTTATAAGTTCAGAACAACTTTGAAATGCGGCATTACTAATTGATGTTATGTTTTCTGCTAATGTAAATAAAACAGTATGTTCACCAGTGGTGTCAAATTTATATGATGATATAACTCCAGATTGTTCAACTCCATCTATTGACATTAAAGTAAAAGATGATATAAAAGATGATATACTATTTAAAAGTTTAGTTGTAGATGTTGTAGAAGTAACATTATATTTACATAATATCTTAGCTCCTTCTAAATTTTCAATTTTATTCCAATCATAGTAACCTAAGTAATAATCACTTGTTCCCATCCAAACATCATATCCATTAGCATTAGTTGGTACATATAAAATACCATTAGTAGCAACATCTTCAAATGTATCATCTAATATTGTTGGTGCTGTAATAGCTTTACATGTTATAGATTTAAGATTTTTACATTCACAAAATACTTTAATACCAAGTTTATTTACAGAATTACCTATAGTTATAGATTCAAGTTCAGAACAATTATCAAAAGCATGATCACCAATAGAAATTACAGAATCAGGTATAGTTACAGGTATAGTTATAGCATATTTTGTATTACTTCTTACAGGACGAATTGAAAAACCAAGACAACGATAATCAAAATCTTGAACTGCATCAATAGTATAATTAATATCGTTTGGTTTTGAATCATCATGTTCAAAATATAAATTATCTGCTATACCATTTTCGGGGGTAAGTGTATTATTTGTTTTATCAAATATTGAACTAATAGAAGTGTCCCAATAATAACCAGCCTTATTTCTATTATTAAATATATTATTTTCATTATCTTTTGGATGTACATCAGTAATTGGTATTAAACCTGCAGCTGGTAAGAAAATTGAATTACTATTTATTTTTGATGTAATTAATAAACCGTTAATTCCTGTATCATTATAATTTTCTAGCCATTTTAAAGTAACATATTCTGTATTTGTAAGTTCTTCAAATTGTACTTTATTAGGCATTTGCCAAAATTTACCTAAATTGAATGTAGCTGCATCATATTCACTACCAGGTGTTATATTGGTAGTTAAATCAGCACCACTTGTTTGGTTATATTGTTCTTGACTAAAATTTTCAGAAAGGTTTTCATATTCACTTATTGTATAACCATTTATATTACCCCATTGATAATATTTACCATAATCATATTCATTTTCTGCACCTAAATTTGTTTTACTCCAAAGTGTACCTGATGGAAGACCTAAATCAATAAATTTAGGTTTATAGCAATATTGAAATGCTCCTTCACCAATTGTTTTTACTGATTTACCTATAATAATATTAACAAGATTAGAACAATTATAAAATGCCCAATCATTAATTGTTTTTACACCATTACCAATTGTCACAGAATCAAGGTTAGAACAATTTTCAAATGCATATCTATCAATTAATGTTACTGAATCAGGTATAACAATAGAAGTTAATCCTGAACAACCACAAAATGCATTATTACCTATTGAAGTTACAGAATTAGGTATTGTTATTTTAATAAGATCATTACAATTAAAGAATGCATAATTATTAATTGATGTTACATCATTATTAAATATATAAATGACGTCATGTTCGCTATTATCATTAAAATTATAAGAATTAGTTATAGTAATAGATGTATCATCTTTATATATTGCATTTAAATCATTAAATGTATTAAATAATTTAATTGATGTATTACCATTACCTTTATATTTACATTTAATTTTTCTGTTATTATTAATATTATCAATATTGTTTGTTTCTTCTTTTTTACTCCAATTATAAATACCTAAATAATAATTAGTATTCTGCATCCAATAATCATATCCAGCAGAACCAATAGGTACAGTTAATGTACCACCTGTTTTAATACCTTGGAATGTGTCATTTTGTATACTTGGAGCTGATGTTGTATTACATGTTATGTCTGTAAGTTTAGAACAACTATAGAATGCATACTTACCAATTGATTTAATTAAGTTACCTATTATTACACTTGTAAGTTCAGAACAATATTGAAATGCATAATTACCTATTGATGTTACATAATCTGGTATTGTTATACTTGTAAGACCTGAACATCCAATAAATGCACCTTCTCCAATTGATGTTACTGAATTAGGTATAGTTACGCTTGTAAGTCCATAACAATAACCGAATGTACATTCACTAATTGTTTTTATTGAATCAGGTATATTTATAGATGTAAGTTTTGTACAATCACGGAATGCCTCTTTACCAATTGATATTACTGAATCTGGTATTGTTATACTTGTAAGTTCAGAACAACCTTGGAATACATTTGCACCAATTGATGTTATATCATGATTAAATATATATATAACTTTATGTTCATTATTATCTCTGAATACATAAGTATTAGAATTATTTAAATTAACATTATTACTATCTATTTTTATTAATTGTAAATTTGGAAGTTTATTAAATAATTTAACTGGTATATCATCATTTCCTTTATAATAACATATAATTTGATTATTTATTTCATTATTTATTTTAATTTTATTCCAACCAGAAGGTAAATATGTTGTTAACCATGCATCATATTCATTAGCATCAGTTGATATATATAAATTACCATTTTTTCCGATAGCAATAAAAGTATCATCTGTTATTGTTGGTGCTTCATTTGATTTACATGTTATAGATGTAAGTTTATCACACCACATAAATGATTTAGAACCAATTGAATTTACTGAATTACCTATGGTTACTGAAATAAGTGATCTACAACCATAAAATGCACTTTTACCAATTGATATTACCGAATCAGGAATATTAATAGATGTAAGATTATCGCAATCACCAAATGCCCATTCTCCAATTGAATTTACAGAATTACCTATATTTACATTAATAAGTTCATTACTATGATAAAATGCATGATTATGAATTGTTTCTACTGAATCAGGTATAGTAATAGATGTAAGACTATCACAATCACAGAACGCATATTCATAAATTTTAGTTACCGATTCGGGTATTATAATATGAGTAAGACTTAAACAACTTCTAAATAAACGCGCACCGATTAATCTTACATCATATTCAAATGTATATAACACACTATGATAACTATTATCATTAGCATAATTAATATTTATATAAGGACTAGAACCTGTACTGCCACCAATAATACTTATATTAGGATTATTATCTACTAATATTGGTTTTTTATAATGAGCAACAAATTCATTTGTTTTAAACATATTATTACTATCATTAACATTACTACCATTAAATAATGTAATATGTTTTTCATGATTTCTTTTATATATACATAATATATTTTTATTTGAATATTCTACAAGTTGCCAATTAGATGTATTTGAATGATGTAAAGTATCATATGCATATATATCTTTTATCCATTCATTATATCCTGTAGAATTACTTGGTATATATAAAATACCATTTTTTTCAATAACATAAAATGCAGATGATATTGTTGGTGCTTCATTTGCTTTAGATATTATAATATTAAGTTTTGAACACCAATTAAATGCATTATAACCAATTGATTTTACAGATTTACCTATAATAACAACACTAAGTTCAGAACAATGTTCAAATGCGCTTTCACCAATCGATGTTACTGAATCCGGTATTTCGATAGAGGTAAGTTTAGTACAAGCTTGAAATGCATATTCACCAATTGAAGTTACACTATTACCTATAATTACAGATGTAAGACCAGTACAACTTATAAATGCACGATTACCAATCGATGTTACTGAATTAGGTATAATTATAGAACTTAAATTATCACATTGACCAAATGCGCTTTTACCAATTGATATTACCGAATTAGGAATAGTTATTGAAGTAATTGCATAACAACCACCAAATGCACCTTCATCAATAGTTTTTATAGAATTACCTAAAGTTACTGAAGAAAGTGATTTACATAAATTAAATGCATAATTACCTATTGATGTCACTGAATTAGGTATTATTACAGAAGTAAGTCCATCACAACCATTAAATGCTCTTTGACCTATTAAAACTAATGAATCTGGTAATATAATAGATGTAAGTTTGCTTGCTGCCCAGAATGTATAATCATCAATTGTCTTTACGTCATTATTAAATACATATATAACTTCATGTTCTTTATCATCTCCAAATGTATAATAATAACAAGAATAATTAGGATTACTTTTATCATTATTATATGTTAAATCATTAATATGATCAATTCCATCTATAAGTACTGATTTTAAATCTATAAATGACTTAAATAATCTAACACGAGTATTATTAAATCCTTTATATTTACATACAATTTTTTTATTTGTATCATTATTGTCACTAATATCAACATTATTAGTATTAATATTAGAAACATTTACTTTAAATATTACATTTTCAGTTGTATATGAATTATCAAAGAATTTACCAAACCCATCATAATAGTAATATGTATATGAAAAACCACTAATGGTTTTGTTATTATTTGTTTGATATATACAATTTTTACTATCTTTAAGTGTCCAATTATCATATAATTTATCCCATTCATTAATATTCCACCAATAATATGGATCTAAAGCAACATAATAGTTATCTATACTAAAGTATGTTGTTGAATAATTATTTAATGGACCAGATATTGTTAATGAATGAATACTAAAATAATATTTTTTTGTAATTAATTCATTTTGATATTTACATTTAAATATTAATGTATTGTCTGTTGGAATTTGTTCAGTAAATTCTAAAGTAATAGCATAAATTCTAAATTCGTTTATATTATCTTTATATATATCACAAGATATATTACAACCAGTATTAACAGTGTCTTCATTCATTACACATTCAAAATCTGTACATACTGATGGAATAGTTACATAGAAAATAGCTTCAGCTTTATTTTTTTGCAAACCGAAATCATTTTCACCAGAACCACGATTTGGAATCAATACCATATGATTTCCATAAATAGGAATATTATACATTAAATATTGTTTCCAGAAATCATTAGTTTTTATATGATTATTATATGAATAAGATTCATCAATATTTTTATCATATGTAAAATATGTTGGTAATAAAACACCATTGTTAGAGTGTATATCATGTTTACATTGTTCACTATTTTCAATATCATAATATAAATATGTTGGAATTGTTTGTGATGTTTTACGATTAACATATTCTTCACCATTTACATAATATTGATATGTATAATAATTTAAATAATCATTATGTAATTTTAAAAAATTATTATCATTTGAAATATAATCATCAATTTCTGGAAATAAGAAGTTAAAAAAGTATTTTGAATTAAATGGGTGTTCAAGCCAATTTGATACACTAAAATCAGATAAATCATTTACATTAAAATTATGAATAGGTGTATTAGTTTCATAATATTCATCAAATTCATTTTGATTTACAAATGTTATAATACTATTAATAACAACATCTTCTATTTCTTCATTTAAATTAATAATCACATTATTATTATATTTAAAAAATGGCAAAATTGTAAATTTATTTGATATTGGTTTATATGTTATTTCTGCATTTTCATTATCAAAACACCAAACATTATTTATATTTTTTTCAACTGTATAAACCTCATTATTAATTTTATTTACTGAATATAATGATGAGCTAGCAATTACTGCATCATACGGAATTTTACAATCTTCATATTCTTCGCCTAATGCATCTATAGTATCATTAATTATTTGAATATTTTCCATAGACACACCTAACTCACCTATTGATGGTATATAATAATCTTTAGATATATTATTTGAAATATTTTTTGAATTTAATTTTAGATAATATGTATTTGTTTCACCATCTAAATCTCCGGTTGCATACATATTATCATTGTACTTATCATTAATAATTTCATTATATAATGGATTTGGTACAATGTTTTCTAATTGATAATTATATGAATATGAAACATTAGTTTGTGTTTCAAGTGTTAATTTTCCTTTTAATAAATCATTTAAATTAATATTAAAATTATTAGAATTATCTGCATTAGTGTCAATTTTATTTTGAACAATTTCAATTGTATTAGTATTTGATGCAGTTATATTAGATTGTGTAGACGATATATTTTCTAATTGTATATTATTGGTGTTTTTTTGATTAGATTTATATGTGGTTAACATATATGTAGTTAATTCTAATTCATTTGGTGCAGAATTAACATTTTTCATTTTAGTAAAACCATTACCTTTACCTAAACCTTTACATCCCATAAATAAGAAAGGATAACGACCAGCATCAGTATATGGTAAATCGCTCATACCAAATTCCTGAAGTAAATTAATTAACTCATTATCCCAACCAACAGCATCAAAAGATGCAATACATACAAATACATCATTAGTATCATATGGTGCAACATTATTTTTTATATCATTAAGTTTTGTTTTTAATAATGTTATACCATTATTATATTTTGGTGAGGCATTAGTTGATTGACCATAAGTATCGTAATTTTCATTATCTATTACAATATGTGTTTGTTTATTTATTGTTATAAAATTTAAACTACGTCCAGTTGAATCTTTTACTAAATTTTCACTATTATTTATTTTAATCTCACAAGGTTTTACTTTATTTGTATTTCCTTGATTTTGATCATATGCAGTACTTTTAAAATATATAAATGATGATTCATTTTGTATAATTTGTGGACCAAATTCTCCTGTTGTTGATAATTCTACAACATCACCCCATGAACCAGTATTACGCATTTTAGTAAAACCATTACCTTTACCTAAACCTTTACATCCCATAAATAAGAAAGGATAACGATAAGGGTCAGTATAAGGTAAATCACTCATACCAAATTCTTGTAATAAACTAATTAACTCATTATCCCAACCAACAGCATCATAAGATACAAGACATATAAATACATCATTACTATCGTATGGGGGAATATTATTTTTTATATCTTTAAGTTTTGCTTTTAATAATGTTATTCCATTATTAACTGTTTTCCAATCAGGATATAATTGACCATAAGTATCATAAATTGCTTTATCTACTACTGTATATGTTTGTTTATTTATTGCTACAAAATTTAATCCACGTGTATATGGAGCAGGGACTAAATTTTCTCCTCCATTTATACTTACTTCACATGGAATTGATGGAGTTTGATTTTCTACATGATTTTTGTCCCATGCAGTACCTTTAAGATATATAGATGTTGCTTTATTTTGTAATGCCATATTTAATTAAATTTATTAATTATATTTCCTTGGGTTGATAATGATGTGTTTTTTAATTTAATTTTTTGATCAGATTTATCTACACTAATCGAAGTTATACTAAATTTGACAATATTATCATATATATTATGTATATTATCTACAAAATTTATTGATGTACTTAATATTAATTTGTTTCCTAATTTTTTAAAAATATTATTTGGTAAGATAACATTATTTCCATTTTTTACATAAAATATAATATTACAATAATATTTATCATATTCATTCCACATTTCATTATTATCAATATAAATTATTATTGATTGAATATCAAATGTTGTTATATCATTATAATTTGTATGATGTACATAATTCCAATCTAATATATAAGAGTATGTCACTTTAATAAGATTTTCATTATTTATAATATTTCCATTTTCATATATTGATATATGATCATTGTTTATTTTATATGTTTGACCACTAATATTTATTGGATATATGCTAATTATATCAAATGTAAAATTATAAGCATCATTAATTTCTATAAATTTATATAATGTTGTAAATTTTGATTTATTTGATAATTTAGACATTGAAAATGTTCCAATAATATATGGATTATTGTCAGTTAAATCAGATAATTGATATGCTGTTATTTTTATAAAACCTAAATTGATTATTTCCTTTTCATTATTATTTTCAAAATCAAATTTATAAAGTTGTTTATTTAATAATCCTAATGAATTATCATATTTAACATATATTGTTTTATAAATATTTTGGTTATTGATTATATCAAATTTTAAATAACAAACCGATTTATTTGTACATAAATTTTTATCTATATTTAATATAATAATTGCATTTTCAAATACATCTTCTTTAACAAATTCTTCAGCCGTTGAAGGTTTAATATTTTCATTATCAATTTTAGCAATATTATCATATTGTTCAATATTATATACCAATGTATTTGTTGTTTCTTTATTATCTAATACATCTGTTATAGTTGTTGTATATGTTAATTTGTCAACATTTTCAATTGCTTTATCACCTTGTTTTCTTAAAAAAAACTTATTTTCAGATGAAACTACTACATCATATTTTTGACCTTTTATAAAATGATAGTGAATATTATGATGAACTTGAGCTTCATTAAACATTTTAGCGGCTTCACCAGATAATTTAGATCCATCAATAATATTTATTGGTAAATCCCAAAGCTCTGCACAATCTCTATATTGACCAACAATACCAGGACTTAACAAATCTGATGTATAAAATACCAATCGTTTATCAATTTTAGTATAATCAATATCATTATAATATTTTATAATATTTGAACCTGTTATAATATTTGTTTCTGAACTTGCCATTTATTTAATATTATTTATTTAACTATCCTGATCAGATTTTTTATCAGACCATTCATAATATCCATCTGCGTTTTTTATTAATTTATAATATTTATATTCGTTTTTTGTTACTGTAAGTACACTGTTAGAAGATTCTTTAATAGTTGAGTTATTATTTGAATTATTACTATTTGTAACAGCATTTTTTATTGTTGTATTAATTTTTTGTTTAGCGTTAGGATTACCTGGAATATTAATATCTGTTAATGTTGCTGTAGTAGATTTAAACATATTTGGATTATCAGGTATAAAATTAGCAGTAATTGTTGTATTTATTGGATCAGCCGAAGTATTTGTTAATGTTATTATTTCCCATCCCGAAGTTGAAGATTCTTCGTTATCTTCTAAAGTATAATGATTTTGTTGATTTTCTTTAATTATAATAGGATGATGTGGATGGGTATGATTAAAATCAGTATTTTTAAATATTCCTTTTGTTGCAGTTAATGAAACTTGTCCACTAACAGTAGCAACAACATGAAATTCAAATAGATTATCATGTGTCCAAAAAGGAATTATTTTTAATCCAGGATCTGATAAAGTTTTTGGATTATTTGTAATTACATATGTATTACTTGTATCATCGTTAAAATTAACAGATATAGTTTCAAGATCTGTATATACAATTGATGATTTATTTAGTATATCATTTTTAGATAATTTTAAATATTGTTCTTTTGTATTAAGTAAAGCTTCATTAAAATTATTTGTAATAGTTTTCATGAAATTATAACCATATATTATTCCAGTATTTACAAAACGGTTATTTGTTAAATGTAAATAACATAAATAATATTTAGTCATATTATTATTGAATTTAATTGTAACAATAATATAAATTGTTGATGTTTCAATATATTTTTGAATAGATGAATTTACAATATCAGTATATATACCTTCTGGTAAAATATTATAATCATCATTAACATTTATTTTGGTTACATCAATATACCAATTTAATTTTTGTTTAACAATTTCTTCAGATGTAGTATAAACTAAAATTTTATCATTTAATGTATAATAATTTTCAGATGAATCTAATGGATTACTAATATTATATTTCCAACTATTACGTTTTTGAGCAATATATCCTCTATTTGCACCAATTGTACCTGTATTAATATTAATATCTTTAATATTACTATTATTATAAATTGGTATATTATTTAATGCATTTTTAACCCACATTGAATTACTAATGTCATAAATAAATTGATTCATTTTTCGCTTAAGAGGCATAAAACGAGGTTCATTATCAGGTAATATATTACTTCCAATAACACATATCATTATTGGTGAATTTTCTTCTCCTGATTTATTTATTTTATTAGTAGTATATTTTTGATTTTCAGCATCATAATATAATATATCTCCAGGATTTATAAATGATGATATATTTAAATCTTCAACACATTTTTGATATAACTTATTAATATCTTTCATAATATTATTACATTTATCATAATATTTTGAAATATTTTCTAAATTATATATTAAACCATTTGATAATGTAATACAATTATTATAATTTAATGTGCATGCACATTCTTCTAATGTAGTATCATAATAGTTATCATTATAATAAATGTTATTTTCAAGAGATAATAAACCTCTATTCAAATAAGATGCTTCTTTAAATCCATCAATATTTACTTTAATATAATTTTTACCTTTAAAATTTGTTGTTGTAAGTGTTTTATTATCTATATTAATATCAACTTTATTATCTTTTGTTGATAATCCATTGCCATTAACAATATTATATGTTAATTGAGAAATATTTTTATCATAATCTATATAATATAATTCATATGATAATCCTTTATAATAATCAAATCCTATATATGAACCAGGATTCATATAACTTGATATGACGAATGTATTTGGAGATGCATATTGTTTATATTTTTTAACATCTTCAATATTTGGGGTATATAATATATTAACAGAATTCAAGACTCTATTAGGCATAATCTAATAAATAAAATTTTCTTTATATAAAAATAAAATAATGGTTTTATAAAACTTGTGAAAATAGATTTATATTTTTATATAAAACAAATATAAATACAAATGAATACATATTTTTGTAATATTAATAGAATTAATGAAGAAGTTGAAGATTTTGTAATAGCTAAAAACAAAATTGAAGCACCATTAATTGAAGAAGAAAAATTAGAGAAAAAAATGTCAATTCAAGAATTTTTGAATTATATTGATTTATCAAAAAACATATTTATGTGTAATGACGAATCAAACATTAGTATTCCATTTTCAATTTCATATCCATCTAATAATGATATTGTAATTATTTATTCATTAGATACTCAAATAGAAAAATATACTAAACTATTTAAAGATAATTTGTCTAAAATAAATTATAATCTAAATTCATTAACTAAATTATCAGAATTAGAAATTTTTGAAGGTGTTACAACGGATAAACCATATTATATTATAAATAACAACTTTTATATATAAATAAAGCTAGTACTAAGTACTAGCTTTTATTTTAATCCCACCACGCCTCTGAATAGTCTCTTAATATATTAAAATACAAATATCTTGCTTTATATTTATAATATTCTTCTGGATTTCTTTCATATATATCTGTTGCCATAATTTCATTACCTTCTGAATCTATACCACGATAAGGAAAACGTTCTTTGTTTTTAATATTGTATGGAATTTTCATAATAACTCCTTTATTAGTATTATCATAATCCCAATAATCTCTAATATTTAACATAGTTTCAAGAAGTCCTATGCATTTTCTTTGATATTTATTTATTTTATTATTTAGTTTTTCTTCTGAACAATAGCATTTATCATTAAAATATACTTGACTCTTTTTTAACCATTCATATTGCATTCTTAAAAAATAATTAGAATCCCATGGATAGCAATGAAAAAAACAATATGAAGCAAATTTCCAATGTTGTTTATATTTTCCACATGTTTTCCACCAATGTCGAATATCTTTATAAGTTTGCTTAGGAACATCAATGACATAATAAATAATATTATCCCAAATATCCTGCAAAATTTCCAATAATTCTTTAGTAGTTTTCATAATTAAAATCCTATTTTATGTGTATTTGTTTTCGAATAATCATTTTCATTATTTCTATTATATAACTCTGCTAATGTCATATCTTCATTAATAGATGCATCATTAGCAATTTTACGACACTTCTCTTTAGATAATTTTTTAAATTCATACTTAAGAGAAAGACGTCCTTTACGCAATAATGCTTTATCAATATTACTTAATGATGTATTGAATGTACAAATAAGTTTAATATTTAATACATCTCCAATAATACCATCTGTTAAATTAAGAAGTATTGACATTACAGGATTATATTTTTTTTCTCTATTAAGTAAAGCTTTTTCACAATCTTCCAATACAAATATTGTATCTTGACATTCGAGAAAATACGCCATTAATTTTTCTTTTGATGCATTAATTAATAATTCACCATCCATAAATATGAAATCTTTGTCTTCATATTTAGAAATAAAATGTTTGATTAATGATGTTTTACCAGTTCCAGGATCTCCATAAAATAACATTAAACTAGATTCGTCATTTTCAAGTATTTTACAGATTTTATCATAAGGTATATTATCATTATAGTTTGCTTGTACATCTATGTTATGATCTTCATAATCATACCAAGATGTATATACTATATTAGTTACATCAATTGCAGCAATTCCAAATTTGATTTTATTTGATTTTTCAGCTGTTACAAAATATTTGCTAATTATTTTATGAGCCAACTCAATATTATTTGTAAATATTTCTTCATATAATTGAGCAGAATCATTTAGTTCTGACATTGTAAAATTAATTAAAAATGAACACATATCAACATTATATAATATCAAATATTCATTTCCTGAATAACAAAATATTTGACATACATTACGATCAAAGAAGTTTGTATCATTAAACATATTTTTGAATGTTTGTCGCATATCTATTTTATATTTATAATTCTTTCGATGATCTTCAAATGAATCAAAACTTGAATTATAAACTAATTCTTTATTATCATTATAATAAAGTCGATAGCATTGTGGCAAATTATCAAAGATGTTCATATACATTGCCCCAAGATAATCATCTGTATGTTGAGTAAAGTTTTTAAATACTTCAAGAATTTTATTTCTATCTATCATAATTTATTGTTCTAAAATCGATTTAGCATATTTTAATGTAACTTTAAATTCTTTAACATCTTCTGAAGGCATATTAAACATTGCTTTTGACATTAAATCTTCCATAATACCTCTAAGTCCACGAGCACCTACACCACGTTCAATAGCTTTATCTGCTATATATTCATAAACTTTTTTGTCAAATTTAAGATCTATTCCATCAATTTCAAATAGTTTAATATATTGTTTGACAATTGCATTCTTAGGTTCAGTTATAATCTTAATTAAATCTTCTTTATTAAGTTCTTCTGTATATGTAATAACTGGCAAACGACCAAGAATTTCTGGAATAAGTCCAAATTTCTTTATATCCTGAACAGTTACATCAGATAATGATGCATTTTTACTATTTTTTCTTTTTTCAATAGCACTAAATCCTACTGCATGTCTATTTAAACGCATATCAATTTTTTTCTCCAAGCCATCAAAAGCGCCTCCACATATAAATAATATATTTTTAGTGTTAATCTGTATTAGAGGTTGGTCTGGATGCTTCCTGCCGCCTTTTGGAGATACATTACAGATTGAACCTTCAAGAAGTTTAAGTAATCCTTGTTGTACTCCTTCACCTGATACGTCTCGGGTTATTGATGGATTATCGCCTTTACGAGCAATTTTATCTATCTCATCAATAAATATAATTCCCTTTTCAGCTAATTCAACATTATAGTCAGCAGCTTGTAATAGACGAGTAACTACAGTATCAACATCTTCACCAACATAACCTGCTTCAGTAAGAACTGTTGCATCAGCTATACAAAAAGGTACATTAAGTAATTTAGCAATAGTACGGGCAATAAGTGTCTTACCACTACCTGTAGGTCCAAGAAGAAGTATATTACTTTTTTCTATTTCTACATCATTATCTATATTAGCGGCATTAATTCTTTTATAATGATTATAAACAGCAACAGCAATTCTTTCTTTAGCTTTATCTTGTCCTATAATATATTGATCTAAAAACTCTTTAATTTCTTTAGGTTTTTTCATATCACCAATTGACTCTTTGTAAATTGGTTTTTTATAATCATTAATAATGTCATATACTTGTGCTGCACATTCTTCACATATACAACCAAAAGTACCGTTAACTATAAGTTTTGTTTGATTTTCCGTTTTACCACAAAAACTACATTTTTGCATATTATCAATATTATTTTTAATTAATCTATATCTTAAAATAGTTATTTTATGAAACGTGTTAAAACTTATCCTTTTAAGAAATTAATTTTAGACTTGGTTGGTAAGAATGTACATTTTATTAGTGACTGTGAATTCTTTCCAAATTTTAATGTCAAAGGAAAAGTTATATCATACTATATTAAAACCAACGAAATTGTATTTAAATTAAAAACCAATTATGGAAAAACAATTGACGTTGGTTCTAATATGAAAAATTTAAAGTTTGAATTGATCTAATAATTTAAAACAATCTTCCTTTGTCAAATTAGGCTTATCAAAAGAAATTTTCAATAAATCATTAAGAAATTCTCTAACCTTTTTAGAAGGCTCTATATGTAAATAATCTATAATATCTTGACCATTAATTGGTAATACATAATCATAATGATTAGTTGTATCATCAATATATTTTTCAATATTTGTCAAACAAGGCCATAAAATATAAAATACATTACAAATATCTTCAAACATCTCCTTCGTCTTACACTCATATTGCAATTGACGAATTTTAGATTTTGTAATTCCATTCTTAAATTCAGGTAAGAACTTATTTGTTATTTTAATAATATTTACAATTCTATTAATATCATTTTTAGCATATTTTCTATTACTTAGAATAAGTTCAGCATATTGTGGATAAGGATATAATAACATCGCTAATCTAGTATATTTATGCTTCAATAAAGGAGAAATCATAATATGATATTGTACATCATAAAATTGTGGATAATGAAATTTATTCTTTACATATCCAAATGGTGACAATATATATTTCAAAGCATCAATTTTTTCAAGTAATAACAAACCTTTAATATAATTTTTATCTGAAATAATCTTATCAAATTCTGAAGTTATTCGTTCATCACTTACAATAGTTAATCTATCAACATTATTTTTAAGTGCTTGATAAACATGTGGCTTTATATTCCAATTATATTTTGTAGCAAATCGTACACATCTAAGAATACGTAATGGATCATCTTGATATGTAAGATTTGGATCACAAGGAGTATTAATGACTTTATTTTTAATATCTTCAATAGAATGACCACAAACATCTACTAACTTATCCTCAGATATATTATAATAAAGCGCATTAATAGTCAAATCCCTTCGCATACAATCTTCTTTGATTGTACCATAATCTTGAACTGGATTCCTTGAATTACGATCAGGATATTTCTCACTACGGGTATGAACAACTTCAATTTCAATCTTTGGATAATGCTTTAACTTAAACATCGCGGTACCATACTTAGGATATGTTATAATATTACCGCATAATTTATTTTGACTATATAGATATTCAGCAAGTTCAATTCCACCATTAGGCAATTCCACTACAATATCAATATCCTTAATTTCATTACCTAATATCTTATCACGACAACAACCGCCAACACAATAAGTTTTACCTTCAAACTTTGTATTGGCAATTAATTCTCGTAATTCATTAATAATATATTTATAAATATGTAATTTCATAATCAATATTTAACTGTAGTAGCTTTAATACTTTCAAGTTTCTTTAATAGTTTTTCATTATCAAAATGCCATCCTGCTAATTTCTTTCCACAACTTCTCATTGATGCAAGTTTGTCATCATCAAATGTATAGAATTCAATTTTTCTAACATTTCCAATAAAGTAAAAATTATATCTCTTAATAGTTGTATAAATCATTTTGACTTTATTGATATCAGTCTTGAATAAAAAATTTGTTCCTGTTGTACCTCTTAATACACAAACTAAAGCAATATCTTTTTTCCTTTCAAGACATTTTTTAGAACGTTCTGAAAGTTTAGAAACTGTTTTTTCATCATTAGTTACATGTTTTGTAATTATCCATCCAAATTTTTCTATTCTTTTTGCTTCATTTTGAAACCACCACCCATGGGCATCATATCTATGACCTGAAACTCTTCTATGGTTTTTAATAAAATGTTCTGGATGAAAAGTATAATCAGCAATATGAATCATCTCATGAAGAAGAGTATTTAACTTGACTTTCTCAGGAGAATCATAATAATTTGAAAGCGTTATTGCCAATGGAATAATTGTATCATTTTTATAATCATATTTGAATGATGCAAATCCCCAAGAATTTCGTGAATGGTTAACTTTAAATTCTATATTTGGAAGTAAATTACCAAATAACTCTTTATTGAACTTGTTGTAATTCTTTTCAATCCACTGTTTTGTTATTAACATATTCAAATTATTTAAGTACAATTTAATATAGTATATAATTTCTAAAATTCAATTTATTATAAACAAAAATAGCAAGCCGAAGCTTGCTATTTATTGATTATATTTTCAATCTTTTTATTAAGGCCATTCACCAAGTGGCATCTTAAATCCCTTTTCCTTTGGGAATGCAGGATTAATTCCTGAAACTTCACCAGTAGTAGCATCTACAAATACAACCTCACGAATATTACCGAAAATGTATTGTGGGTTTGCATCAACTGGACCTACTTGTTTGCGAAGTGTTACATAACAAGAATGAGGTTTTACAATATTAACACGCATAAGATTATCATATGCTTGTTCATAAGTAACCTTGATAGCTTCATCATTAAGAGGTTGATCTTCTACCCAAAATCCATATGTTGAATCTTTTGCTACTGTACCATCAGCAAAATGTTGAATCTTGTAAACTTTAACATCAAAACCATTACCTCTTTCATTAACAACTTGGAAAACATTAACAAGTTCTTCAATTGAACCATCATTTTCTTCATTTAAGAAATCCTTAAGTTTAATGCAAGTTTCAAACCAACGATAGTTATCACCATGATTCAAATACATTTCTTGACGATCCATAGCAATTACATGCTCAACATTTAATGCAACTATTGTAGTAGCAGAATCTTTTAATACAACTTCTGTTGAATCTTTTTGAGATTGTGCATCTTTATTATTTCCACAACCTGTACATGAACTAAATACAAGAGCTAATGAAAATATCAAACTCATCATAAATAATGAAAGTTTCTTCATAAAATAAATTTAAAATATATTTGTTTGTTTAAAATAAACAATATATTTTAAAAATAGTTAAAATATGAAAAAATATTTAAAAAATATCCACCTACTTTCACAAGTAAGTGGATAAAAATGTTTAATGTCTAAAAACATTACTTTGCAATTTCAAAATCTAAAATTTCTATAGTTAAATTATCATTTTCTACCTTCCATTCATACTTCTTAATAACAATATTCTTATTCTTAATTCTTTTTGCTTTTCCATTAACCACAGGAAGGTAATATGACCAACCCTGATAATAGTTTTCTTTTACTTCTTTAAAGTGGTAGATAATATTACCATCACGGTAATTACCTTCCCAATCAGGGTTATTTTCAATAAATAAATTTAGTACATTATTAGTATTGAGCTCTGCAATTTTCTTATTTAATTCTTCTTTACATCTTGCTTCTTCTCTAAGGCATTCAGGGCTCATAAGGTATTCTGATTCGATTGTACCATTTTCCGTCTTATAACAATGTTTACGTATCTCATAACCGTTTTCCACCAGAATTTTGCTTACATAATCCTTATGTTCTGAATCAACCTGATCCCAATACCATTCGAGATAACTAATATCACTATCAGTAATTTTCTCACCTTTGTACTTTCCAAATCTAAATGTATCTACATTATCCCAAACTTCTTTTGTTGTTTGCCATGATCGTGTTTTTCCTTTAAGGTTTTCATCTAATACAGCGTTTGGGTATTTTGAAATTGCTGTCTCCTTATCAAAGGAGATATTCTTAATATAATTATAATGAGTTACAATATAACTTCTTCCATTTCCCAATGTTTTTGTTTCTTCACTAATTTGCCATAATGTGTAATACTTATTTGTAAAACCAATTGCAGTTATTGTACTCATATTTTTATTTAATTGTTACATAAATAATATAGTAACTAAAATAAAAAATTCAATTTAATTATCAATAATTTCAATATTTGCATTATCAAAAGATTTTTCTGAATCTTGAATAACATCTATACTTTCAAGTATTACATCAGCAATATATGTTTTAGGTTTACCATTCTCATCTAAAATAACATTACCTTCTTCATCTTTCTCTTCTTGAATATCAAGTGCCATCTTTGGAGCAAACGCCAATTTAACATTACTATCTAATAATGCTTGAACGTTTTTACCTTGTGGAGTATCTAAAATAGAAATATTACCAACCAATTCATTTCCTTCAATAGTTAATTCATCTATTTTATGAGAAGCTTCTAAAAATGTAACGGGATGATTTATATCTCCTGGACAATTTGATCCATCGCTAATTCTACCTAATCGAATTTCATTATTCTTTAAATATTCTTGAATAGCTTCATTCATTTTAGCACTTTGATATACTCTACCATTACGATTAGGCGTATCAAAATTCATTATTTTAGCTTTTACTTTCTTCATTGTTCTTTTTTATCTCATATATAGTTTTATAATGCTTAATTATTTGTTCAGCAGCTTTAGGTTTTAAACAAGATATTATAGTATCATAATTATAATATTTCTTATTGTTTCCATTTTCATCAACATCTTTAAGAATTAACATATTTTCCCAAATATTATTCCTAAATGTTCTTACAATATCTTTATCATATTCATATAAATAAGTCAATAATGCTTCCCAATAAAGATCATTATTTCTACAATATGTATCTGAATGTCTATTGTATTCATATAATGGGGCTTCTAATCCAATAATCCATTTTGTTTTATTTCTCCATATTATACAAATATATGGAACGTTTTCAAATCGAATTTCTCCAAATTTTAATTTATACCCACATCTTTCAACATTTAAATAAAACCATTTATTATGTGTGAATGTTTCTATATAAAAATAGTCACTACCTAATATATTTTCATCAACATTCATCTTATAAACTTTTAATAAAGGTTTATAGAAAACTTTACGAGCCTTCCACCAATCAGAATAAAATCGAAATATATTAAAAGTATTTATATAAACAGGTGACCTATAAATAAAAAAATTACTTATAGGCCAATATATATTCCTATACCAAATTCTTTGAATTATTTTTTTAATATCCATTATTTAGATAAATTAAATATTTTCTCTATTAATTCTTCTTTATTAGTAAATTGATCTTCTTTCATTTCATTAATTACTTGTGTAACATACATCCATTCCCAATCTGCCATTTCTTCTAATGAAATATCATGATCCCCCCAATAATTACCATCATCTTCACCTAATTCAACACAATGTATTTCATTATTAAGTTTATTTATAACACAACCAAACCCATCATCATGTTTGCAATTAGTTAGATATCCACCATTATGAATATGAACTATAAATATATATTCATCATCTTGATAAGCGAAATCACAAGTTCCATCAGTATTCTTAAGTCCATAAAATTGATTATCTACATATGTATCATATTTTACTTTAGGATTTGAAGCAAGATATTCTTCATAAGTTTTAAATCCTTCAAGCTCTTTTTTATAGTAATTTCTTTGATTTTTAAATGCATATTCGGTAATAGGCCATTCACAGGTTTTTACTTCACATTTAATATCGTAAAATCTGCCCATATAATGCCATATACAATCTGAAATAGCTAAACACCAAGAACTTTGTTTATCTACTGAAGCACATGACCAATCATTTTTATTTGTAAATTTTGGGTGAAACTCAAATACTGTCATAATTCTTAAACTTTGATAAATTTAGTACTTAATAAAATCAATTGAAGCAATTTCGTTACGATGCAATGTCAAATATTCATTTTCAACATGTTGTTTCAATAAACATGTATGCCAATCAATAACTTCATTGTGACGTTCAATAATCAAATTAACAGTATCTCCATGAAATATTGCTTTAATTAAACGGTCATTAGTATTCAATACATATGAACCATAAAAAGCATTACCATGATACTTAGAAAACAACCAAATGTTTTTTGTTTCACCAATTCGTTTTTGCCAATTGTTCCAAAATTTCTTTGTCATAATTCTTAAATTTATATTTTTAGTTTGAATTACAACTTGGAATTTTTTCCAAGAGGCCGCCACCTGATTTATAGTTTCAGGAAACTTTTTTTAATAAAGTTTATCTATCCACTCCTGACGTTTGTTCTTCTTTTCAATTTCCTCAGAAATCATCTTTGAGAAAGTATAACCATTCTTCTTAAGAAGGTTCCAATTGATAATATCCAGAATAACATTCTTAACCAATTTGATGTAGTTGAGGATTGTTTCGATTGTCTTCATTTTATTTATATTTGTTTTACATATATAATATAGAAACTTTTTAAAAAAATTCAAATAATATCTACTTTTTTAGGAAATTTTTTATTATAATTTACTTGATTAACTAACCAATTAAATCGATATATTAAATATTCATCATTACGATCAATTTTATCTCTAAGTTTTATAAGAATATTTTCAGGAAGATATATTCCCCAAGAATATTTATGTTCTAAAAGATATTTGATAATATGTTCTTCATCAAAATCAAAATCTTCTTCATCAAATCCTACAATATATTCATTGGAACAATGATTCCATGCACCACACCCCGGCAATTCAACATCAAATAATATTCCTGTATAATATCCTTTAATACAAATTCCAAGCCTCATAATCATTTCATTTGATTTATATCATCCCAATATGCAATTTCTGCTTGATGAAGCCAACCAGTAATTTTCTTACCAATATTTTCTTTAGAAATTGACTGTGCTTGTTTACGTTCAGCTTTTGTAAGACCAACCCAGCGTATCATCAATTCTCTATAATCTTTAGGAATATATGACAAAATAGATCTTCCTGTCTTCTTATGATTTCTTCCATACTTAAATAGAAAATTTGTCTCACGTTGTGATGGTGGTTTAGGATTCCCTTCATCACATATACACCACCATTTATATTGTTCATAATTCCAATCATTAGCCATAGTACGGTTAAATCCATATTTTCTATATTGTGAAAACTTCTTAGGCTTTATATTTTTCTTACTCATATTATATTTGATATGTCTTATAAATTATATTACAAACTTCTTTATCATAATATCCAGCAAAATACCCAAGATTAGACTTTGCAATTTCAATTGATTTATCCCAAGAATATTTATTTGCAAAAGAAATATGATTCACATATTGATAAAAAAAATCTTGTGCTTCGTCTTTATCGGTTTTTGCAAGGCGAAGTGCTTCATTAAACACTTCTCCAATTGTATTTAATTCTTTTCCTCTATAATTCATAATATATCAAAAACTAAAGTCCAACTTCATATTCAATTTTGGGTCAATCTCAATTTTTACGGTGTCAAATCCTGCAAATCCATTAAGGAATTTATGTACATTTGTTTTCCACCAAATACCAAATTCCATACAATCACGAAGCAAAGCATTTTCCCAAGTACGTGGTAGAGGTCCATCTGGATATGAATAGTTTTCATTTTTATAAATCTCTACTCCTGTATCTGATAAGTCAACATGTTTAGCAAAGAACACAAAATTACTTCCATACCATCTGAATGGCTCTTTACGTTCCTCATCAGTTAAAAAACCTTTACGAAATGGATTTGAACGAAATCCTTTACCGTTCTCAAAATAACTATCAATATTCTGTGTCATGTATTATTAAAACTTTTATTCAAAATTTAATGAAAGTCATTATCTCTACTTTTTGATTTCAAATACTTTTCATAATTAGTCATTGGTGTACCATCTGGGTAACAATCATTAGACAAACCATGAGGATCTGCACACGCTTTAACAAATAAATCTGCTGAATTACACATATTCTTTATCTTTTTATATATTTAAAAACAATAATTATCTGTTTCTTATTACTTATTATTTCTAATATCTCTCCAATACATTAATTCTGCTTGATACAATCAACCAGTAATTTTTTTTACTAATATTTTAGATATCATTCTCAAAATAATTATCAATATTCTGTGTCATGTATTATTAAATGTTTATAATTATTTTAATGTTAAATTTCCAAGTGATTTGTATTTAAATGTAACTAAATTTCTTTTTAAAAGATAATCATATACTTGTTTATTTTTGGTTGAATATTTTTTATTCCCTATTTTAAATATTTGTTTAAATTCATAATCCATTGACCATTTGCATATTTTAAATCTACAATACCAAATAGAATTATGATCGTTATAATTATTTTTAGTTACAGATGATAAAACATTATTTACATTATTGATAGAATATCTCCATTCTTTAATCCAAAGATTTATAAGAGCATCATTTTTTAATTTCTTATTTACAATTCTTTGCTTCATAAAATATTTACATATATTTAATATGTTAAATTTATAGGAATAAATTCAATTACATAATTCTTCTTAGGCGTATAACATGTCTTAATAAACTCGATTAAAGAATTAATTCGTCTATATTCATCATCATTTTTATAAACATAGATAAACTTCATAGCATCCCAAATATTAGATGTATTTCTTGCCATCAAATGTCCATTAATATCTACAGTAACATCAGCAAAATAATAATACTCATCATATCCATTATAATGATCTGCCTTTTTGATAATTCTTATTACTCCCTTTTCACTAGTCATAATTATTAATATATTTAATGAATTAGTTTATTAATAAGTTCTTGTGATACTCCATTTTCAAGAATACATTTAGGAGTTATTCCAAAATCTTCTTCTTCCCAAGATCCTATTGGTTTATCTAATTTATTACCATCAATGTCATTATAACAAACTTCATAACCAACTTCTGAAAGTTGCTTAAATTTACTTTCTGAACTGTTATAATAAAAATCGGCATATTTTCCATCTTCTTCAACAACTATACATGTTGTTCTTTCAGATGGACTATTAATTGCTACAACATTCACATCGTGAAAATTACATTGAATCTCATTAGATTCATTGTAACTTCTAAATGGAACATTTTTATTAATTCCTAATTTAATAGGATAATGATTATTACACATATTTTTATTTATTATGTATTTATAGCCATTTTTAAAAATAAGCTATAAATTGTTTATTCTGTTGAAAAATCACAACCAATCTTTTTGAAAAAATTTAAATAAAGAATTTCATTAATTCGCTCAGATGGAAGATTTCTAAAACTAATATAAACAAAATATCCAAGTATAATAAATGTAATTCCCCAAATAAACCAGGAACCAAAATTAATCATCTCTGGAACACTACAAATAAAAAACATTCCAACAATAAATGTTATAACCAAAAGATAACGATAATAAAAATTACTAATCATATTTATTATATTTATTTGTTTAACATTATAAATATAGAACATATTAGATAATATTCAATTATAAAATGTTAAAATGTGTTAAAAATAATCGGGATATCTTAAAGATACCCCGAATTAATTATATATTATTTATATGGTTCAATATTACCTTCATAATCCATAACAAATGCTTGACTAGCATCTATCATAGCCCAACACCTACCATTGGGAGATATAGAATATTTATATTGTCCATTTGGATAAGTCATTGTATGTCCAAATATCTGATAATATCCATCTAAATCTGTATATAAATGTTCATGAACATCTGCCCATATTAATGATCCATATCCATACCAACCACCACGTTCTCTACTTATCATAGAAGGTAAACATGTATAAAAATCATCATCATAATTTTTGAGACATTCATTAAATACCCATTCATAATTTTGTGTTTCTTCAAGTTTAGATACTTCTGTCAACCATATATATTTAGGATCTTTTTCCTTTATAGGAAATTCATCATCAGTTACCCAATTATTAATTTTATCTTGAGCCATATCTTTGATAGATTGAAGCCAGCCTGGAGAAATACCTGCATGAGTAAACATATATTTTGTTCCATCAATTTCAACAATCTTAATTAATGAGAACATATTCATATTTTCAGTAAATAGTTTCTGAATCTTATTTTCTCTTGCATAATCTATACGACATGTATCAAGATTAACAAAATAATGCCAATCATGATTACCTATAAGTAAAGTTACACGTGAATCATTTTTAGCATATTCAAGAATTTCTAAAAAATTATCATATGCATCTTTTGGTGTAACATCTTCATAACCAGTATAAGGATCTAAATAATCTCCTAAAAAGATTATCTTTAAATCAGGATATTCATCTTTTGGAAATTGTGTTATTGCTTCTTTCCAAAATGTTCTACCATGAATATCTGGCATTATCAATATACTTACATTTTCTTTTTTCATATATTAATTGATTTTATTATATATATAATCTATAATATTTCTTATAGTACAATCATTTTTAAATAAATCATTTTCAATATATATACCAAATTCTTTTTCTAAATTTGTTATAAATATTAAAATATCTAAACTATCTAATTTTATTTCGGTATATAATTTTCGATCAATACTATTATTAGGATATTGTAATATTTCTGTTTTAAATTCATATTGATCTATATATAAATTACTTAAATACTGATAAACTATTTTATTTATTTCATCTTTAGTCATTATTTAAAATCCTTTTCTAATTCTTTTCTTAAACTATTCAAATCATTAAGATACATTTGTTTTTCGGATGTATTCTTAATATATTCAAGTTCTTTTTTCATTTCTTCATTTTGTTTAAGAAGTTCATCTCTTTCTTCAATAGTACATTTTGACATTGGAGTAGATATTAATTCCACAGGTAATTTATATCCATCCATATCAATTTTTATATCTTTCTTTGCTCTATTACGAATTTTAAGTTTTCCTTTACATACTAATTCAATGAACTTAACCAATTCATCATTTTTCTTAATTCGTTCATCAAGAATTTTAACTAACTTCTTTTTACGTTCAGTATAAATTCCTAATCTATAATTGACAAAATATTCAATAACTTCTTTTTTATTTTGAAAATATTTAAGTTTATGATTTTCATCTAATAACCAAAATAAATCTTCAGGAACTTGTTTAATCAATTTAAACTTATTAGCAATTCTATGGCCAGATCTATCTTTTTTCATTTCTATTGCTAATTGTTTCTTTGAAAATATTATCTCATAATTAATTCCACCATCTGTAGACTTATTCTTCCACATCTTAATATATCCATCTTCTTTATACTTATTAAGAAGTTTTTCAAAATCTTCATATGATACATCGGCTGGAAGATCTGAAACAATCATTAAATCTTTTGATTGATTAAATTTCCATTCACCATAATTATACCAATTACCTTCTTCATATCTCCAATTAGCTTTCTTAATACCTCGAATATAAGGATAAATTGTTGTAGTAATTTTATCTTTCTTATCAGCTCTACAATTTAATACTTCTTTACATGCGTCTATGACATCTATTGGATTATAAGCTTGACTATGCATAGAATAACCAACAGCTACACCAATATTATTCTTACAAAGTATAGTAGGAATAATTGGAAGATATGTCATCGGCTCTACATATTGACCTTCTTCAAATAAGAAATTCAATAAGTCATAATCAGTCTTATAAATTAAGTCCATATATTTAGAATGCTTTACATAAAGATAACGAGGAGCACCTGCTGAATCTGGATCTCTTAACGAACCAACTTGTGAGTCAGATTCTAATGGATTCAAGTTATCATTAAAATGTTTACACATATTAACTATAGTACCATTCAAAGATGTATCACCATGTGCATATAGAGACACTCTCATGGCGTCACCTGATAAAGCTAATAACTTATATAGTTTACCATCTTTTGTGGTTCCTGCGAGGCTCGCATGCATTATTTTACGAGCACCCGGTTTAAATCCATCAATAACTGAAGGAATTGCACGTTCTTCCAATACAGAAAATGCATAATTAAGATATTCTGTATTAAGAAAATTTGTTATAGTTCTTTTTTGTATTTTTTCCATAGTAATTATTCATGAATAATTACGAAATCATTAAATTCCAATAATTCTTTGTATTTGTTGAATTTTTTACAATATTTATTTAATTTAATTCTACCATAAATAAATGTATTATTCTTAATATAAGGATAATTTAATATTTGTCCTTTAATATTGAATTTATTACAAATATGATTTATAAATTGCTGGTTAATATTTTTTCTTTTTAACCACCAATGATTATGTATATATTTTCTTTGAAGTTTATTCATAATTTAAAAAATATTAGAAGGTTTATATTCTTTTTCTATTTTTTTATCATTAATATATGTATTATATAGTTTTTTATAATCTTTAAATACAAAATTATTTTTATATTCATGTGTTATAACTTTTAATACAATAAAATCATTATCAATATTAATAGAGCATACACAATTATATTCGACATTTCTAGATTTATCAATTATACCTATAACATCATTTTCTTGTATATTGTTTATATCATAATCATCTCTTATTTGTTTTGAAACTTTATATAATGTATATGATATTTCTTTCTTCGAAATAAAATTATTGTGTTTATTATCTCTATTTTGACGTTCATCTCCATGTAATGATAAGTCAAATTTTACTTTAAATTCATTACATTTACCAATTATATATTCTAATATTAATTCTTCAAAAATAAAATCATTAAAATTTTCATATATTAAATATTTATATTTTCATAATAATTATAATAATATAGTCAAATCTATATAAAAAATAAAAGGAACTATTTGATTAGTTCCTTTATTTATTATTTAAAATTAATTATCTTCTTCGTAATATTTAACGGTTTCTTCAATTTCTTTTTTGGTATATAATTTTATATCTTTTGGAAATGAACTTGAGTATTCTATTTCATCAGTTAAATCACCATCTTCAATATTTACAAATAATGAATCAACACATAAAACAAATTCATTTGATTTTGGACAATATGCAAAACTTGTTATAGTATCAAAATCATCTAATATATATTCTTCCCATTCATCACAATCATCACCAAGTGGACATTCCATTTCTGACGATTTACGGATTTCTTTGGTATATTTTAATTTGAGTGATTTTATCCAATCTTCAAAAGTACCATTAAAAGTTTTTGCTTCTAATATAAAATTCTTTATATCTTTCATAATTTAAATTGTATTTTATTTATTATAAATAATAAATTCGTTTATGAATTTAACATTTGTTTACGTGTTTCTGAATCTCCTTTTGCAAACCATTTTCTAAACATACTATCAGCAGCTTCATCTTTCTTAAAGAATAAGAACTTAGGATCTTGATACATTTCTTTTGATTCTTGATTATTCAAACCACCAAGACCTTTTGCATATTTATGTGAATATCCTTTAAGTTTCTTTTCAGCTTCTTTGAACTCATCCATTGAGTAGAACTTTTTGCAATCTTTTCCTTTTCTTGAAATAATGATTGGCGACATACTTCTACATACAATCCCCTTTTCAATCAATTCAGGCCAATTGTTAAAGAATAATAAAAGTAATGCAGCAATTTTATCACCATCTACATCAGCATCAGTGGATATTACAATTTTACCAAAATTCAAATCATCAATATTAAATTCTTTACCCCATTTCAAACCAAGAATAGTTACAATATCATTAAATACTTCATTCTTCATTATTTGTATTGGGGTTTGTCCATAACAATTAGGTGGAACACCTCTCATGGTATATCCTGCTTGAATATCTGGATTACGTCCTCCACGGAAGCCCGACTTAGCTGAATCTCCTTCGAAAATCCATAATTGACGTTCTGATTTTTTCTTTGATGAACATGTAATATATTTATCTGGTCTATTTAATCCTTTATTAGTCTCTCTATTAATCTTTCTTAATGCCTTTTCATCTTCTGCTGCAGATTTTTGTTTATACCAATCTCGAACTAATTCAATAATTTCTGACTTAATAATCTTATTTAAAAATTTATCATTAACACTCCATTTTAGTTTCTCATCTTTAGAAAACTTATCAATTGGAGTTGTTAAAGTATCTTTTGTTTGTGAGTCATATGCAGGATTTGATACATTAATATTTATGAACACACTATATTTATTATCTACTCCTCTTGTTGTCAAATCCTTAATCTTATCTTTTTTGGATATATAATCTACAATAGCTTGGTTAATTTCATTACGTAATGCACGCATGTGTGTTCCTTTTGAACATTCTGCACCATTGACAAAACCTACATCTACAGAACTATCTGGAAATATCCAAGCGGTACATAAATCATTTTCAAATGGAATCTTATCTGAAATATTTAATAAATTAGAATAAAGATCAATATACTCATCTAATTTCTTAAATTTCCATTCAATATCTTCTTTACCACAATTAAATATAACTTTTAATCCAGGATTAGCAGCTGCTGCATCAATACATCTTTTATGAATTATATTAATAAAATCATCATCAAAAGTTTTTAAATCAGTATCAAATCTGGAAAAATCTAAAGTAAATTTTGTTTGTGTATAGTGAGTTTTCTTTCCACATTTTTTTACTTTAAGATCATTATTGAGTTTTTCCATATTATTTGACCATGATCGGTGAAACTCATTCTTTCCATCAGCTGACTCAATTTCAAAATAAGTTGAAAACACATTACAGAGAGCTGAGCCGACTCCATTAGTTCCAATAACTTGTCTATCTTCTGTATCATCATAATTTGAAGATGTACGTAATCTACCAAATATAAATTCAGGAACATATACTCCTGCTTCTTTATGCTTGACAATAGGAATACCTCCATTATCTCTTACAATAATTTCATTATTATCTTTATTGATAGTTACTTTTAATTCTGTAAGACCCATATTGTCTTTACGTCTAAATTCGTCACAGCTATTACTAACAACTTCATCTACAACTTTTAACATTGCAGGAATATAATTAGTAATTTTCATTTCAAATTTACCCGTTTTTATATTATATATAAATGAATCTTTTTCTTCAGACTTAATTGAACCAACCCACATTCCAGGACGATTCAAAATATGTTGAATTTCTGATAACTCTTGATATTTTTCTTCAATCTTTTTTGCCATATAAATTATTCAAATTAATTCAATATAATTAATATAGTTAATTTATTCTCAAAATTAAAGGAGGCCAAAGCCTCCTTAATTTATATTGTATCTAATATACCTGTTAGATTATTATTTCTTGCTGTCAAATAACTTAATACTTCAGATATATTATTGTTAACATGATATCCCATATAACTATTCATATCATCCAATATTTCTTGTGGATAATTGTCTTTACTTAATGACACTAATTGATAATTATATTTAAAATGTTCAAAAATATTTTCTTCAGATTTTTTAACTTTATTAATATATTTTTTAGAATTAACGACGTTATGAATATAATTTTTAATTTCATTGTCATTATTCAAATTAAGATTATAATCTATATCCTTAACACTTACTCTAAAGGTTTTTGTAGATTCAGTATTATTAGATTTTTTGACAATAATTGGAAATATATTATCTCCTTTATCTCCTCTAATGATTTTATCTATAACAATTTCTTTAGGAACAATTTCATTAATATTTTTACATTTATCAGCAATTGATTCAAAAAGGCGAGTATTATATTCTTTACTCAAATCATTAAAGAAAAATTGTAAAGGATCTTCTTCTTGGTTTTCCTTTTTTTCACATGTTAATCCTGTTTTATTATTCCAACAAATTGTAAATATACCATTTTGATCATTTGTGTTTACTAATTGTGTTAAATCTTTATCCATTGACCAAATAATGACATTTGTTCCTTCATCATTAAGTTTTGTTGACCAATACCAACACCAATCATCACCTTCAATATTTTGTTTACGACATGTTGTTATTCCATTATTTTCTAGTAAATCAATAAATTCTTCATAATATTTAAAAACTGTTTCCCAATTAATTATACTTTCATCTAAATGTCGTTGACCTTTATATTCTATAGATTCATCATCTTTATGTTCTTCATATAAAAATTGTGGAATGTCAATTTTATTTCTCCAAGAACCACCATCTGCAATAAATATAATATTATCTATTGATTGGAATGTATTTAATACTCGATTAATTGATTTTAACATTAATAACTGAAGTTCTTTACAAGTTTCTTCATCCGAATTGTATTGATTTGTTAAAACTGATAATCGTGACATTAATAGCCAGTTACCATCAACTATTAATGTAACTTTTGATTGTTTCGACATTGCAATATCTACTATATATTTATAATTTATAATATAGTTAATAAATATTAAATATATAAAAAATATGCTAGAAATCCAAGATTTCTAGCATTACACTCACATTTAAGTTAATTAAATACTACTGATTTAATACGATTATTCTGCGCAAACTGAATCTGTTGTCATAGCTACACCAATTGTGTCAACTAATACTGTATCAACAGAATCAACTAAAGTACTATCAACTCCAGCTCCTTCAACAGTTGCACCCTTACTTCCGCAAGAAACAAATGCACTGCCAAGAATCATTGCGAACATAACACTAAAAATTGTCTTTTTCATAATTTTCTAAGTTTTAAGTTAATATTTTTAAATTGTTAATAAAATAAAATAAATTATCTTCTACTACCAAAATGACCTTGTCTATTATCATTACGATTTAAATAATTAACAGAACTTCTCCTATTAGGTTGTAGAGTGTGAGGTCCACCAGTATTAGGTCTACGTCCTGTATAATTATTAGGTCCGTAATAATGCTTATCATATAATCTTGAATGATTATAATAATGATGTGGATTTGGTCTATAGGCATGTATATGTCTAGGTCTATCAATATGTCTAATATAAACATATCTGTGTCTTGGTATCATAATCCATGTATTGTCAAACCAATAATATGGATAAGAATTGATATAATAAACAGGATATGAAGTTGTACCTATAACATATTCATCATGATATGCAACATCTTCCATAGATATACAAGATATCATAGAAAATACACATATAATCATAATAAAAAAAGATAAAATATATTTCTTCATATTACTCTTTATATAAAGTTTATTAAAAATAAACTTTTATTTACATTTTCATATATCCTTTTAATAATAATTCACTATATAATGTTTGAGCACTTTGAATAGCTTGTTGTGCTAATGATCTAGTATTTCCATATGGTTGATTTTTCATCCATTCACAAGCAAAATATCTTATAAATGCTTTTTGCTCAGTAGGAACATTACATACATTTATTATACCTTCTTCAGGCCATTCTTTTAATTTTCCATCAAAAGCGGCTGCTCCTCCGCCTCCTGCTCCTCCACCTGCTGCATCTGCTGCCATAACTATTTAATTATATTATTTTGTAATATCATTCTATATATATTAATTACTAATACACTATAATTTAATTCAATAAAATAAATATGTACAGGATTATCATTTTCTACTTCAAGTCCAACAATGCCATAATATGGATTTTCTCTATTTAATGTTTGATAAACAAATATTTTCTTATATTTTTTTTGAAATTTTTTGTTAACATTAAAGATAATGCAATTTGTTTTTGATCGAGCAAAATTATCTAATTCAGTTACAATTGGATATTTATGTTGTTTATCATCATCACTAAATTTAATATTTCCATATGTATAACCATCAATCATTTCATTAACTCTTGCACCTGTCACAACAGCTATTAGACTTCTTAAATCTTTTTCCTTATAATTATCACAATTAATATAAGGCATCTTAAATTCTAAATTATATTCCATTAATCATTCATTTAATTTACTAGTTCAATTATATTATTTAATTGTTCTATAATATAGTTAGTATTGTTATTATTTAATTGTTCTTTAGTAATTAATTCATTTCGAATCCAATTTAAAAATGTTATTCGATTTAATTTTTCTTTATATTTATCTTTAATTTGTTTATAAATATCAATAATAATTTCTTCATTATAAACTTTAGTATCTTTATAATCTAATTTCATTGATATTTTATATAATTCAAACATATATTTTACAATTAATTCATAAACTATATTTTTTGAATCAAATTCAGATAAACTAATATAATCAAAAAATTTTATAATGTTTTCAACATATTGTTCATTATCATTTTCATCATATTTAAAATAGAAATATGCTAATTGCAAATATTTATATGTATCTAAATTAATTTTATCTAAATAAGTATTTTTAAATTTTTTATCATTTAAAATATTTTTTAACAAATCACCTTCACCATTCCAATAGTATAATAAAGGTATTTTATTTATTATATGTTGTTGTTTTTCATGAAATATATTCATTGATACTAACGAATCAATATACATTTATTTACTCATAAATATATTTATAAAATAAAATAGTATATCATAAATAATTTATTTAAATTTTAAATAATTTTTACAAAAATATTTCTATTTTAAAATAAATGTTAAAAAATATTATTTAAAATTGATTTTAGATATAAAAATATTCTAAAAACTATTGTGCTAAAAAAATAATTTTATATTATTATTTATAGAAAAACATACAAAAATATATAAAGTTATATATGGATTATAATGAAAATGATATTGAACAACAATTAGCTGGTCAAATTCCTGAAGTTGATGAATCTGATGCTGGTAAAGTACCTACTATATCTGAAACTAAAGAACCTGTTAAAGAACAATCAATGATAGGAAAGAAGATTAATGTTGGTTCAATGATGAAAAGAATTGATGATTCAGAATTTGAAGATTTTGGAAATAAAGGAGCGTCAAGATTAGGTCAATCAATACAAGTAAATGCTGATATTCGTGATGGATGGATGGATGTAGATAAAGCACTTATGGGAGAACGTGCAACATTCTATCCTGATGATTGGCAATTTAGAATTCGTCCTGCTACTGTAGAAGCAATTCGTAATTGGTCAACAATTGATGATGAAAATATGAATTCTGTTGATAGAGTATTTAATGAAGTACTTAAGTCATGTTTTGCTATTATTACTGCTAATGGACCAATTCCTTGGTATAACATTAATGCATGGGATAGATTCTGGTTTATTCTTTTGATTAGAGAATATACATTTGTAAAAGGTGAAAGTGCAATAGAATATACTGAAGATTGTATAAATTGTGATAATCCAGTACAATTTAAACTTACATCAGATGCATTATTATTTGAATTCCCAGATGAAGAAATTATGCCTATGTTTGATAAAGCAACTCGTAATTGGGTAATTGATCCAACAGAATATGGATTAGACATGGAACCAATTAGATTATATTTACCAACACTTGAAAAGGATATTAATGTTAAACAATGGGCTATTAACCGTTATCAAGAAAATCCTAATAAAGATATTGATCCTGTACTTATTAGATTCTTACCTTGGTTTGTACCAAAGATTTCTAAAGATGATACAATTGCTCAACGTCAAATTAAAGAGTTTAAGCGTAAGTTTGAATCTTGGGATATTGATACATTTAATTTTATGAATGATGTTATAACAAATGTAATGGTAACTCCAGGTACTAAGCTTATTAAAAAATGTCCAACTTGTGGTGAGGAGGTAACTTCACTTATCCGATTTCCCAATGGACCAAGCTCTTTATTCGCTATTAAGAGTAAATTTAAGAAATTTGGCAAAAAGTAAATTATATATATGTAGGGATTGGCATATACAACCATCTGAAATAGACAGACTTCCATATTATGAGTTTGAATGGATGATTGAATATATTAATGAAGAAAATAAAGAACAAGAAAAACGTTCTAAAGAAGAACAAAAACAATATGATTCAATGAAAAAAGGTATGCCTAATATGAATAATATGATGAAAAATTATCAACAACCTACATTACCAAAAATTAGTTTACCAAAATTTAACTAAACAAAACAGGTAGTTCTCGAGAACTACCTGTTTTATATTAGAATATATCTAACGGATTTTTAAAGAAATGAGTAACTTTATTTTTTGCTTTATACCATCTGTCTTCCCAATTAGTTTGATCATAATTTTCAGCAATATTTCCTAAATAATTTGGATCTTTAACATTAATTAAACTATCTTGAATAACAGCTTCTGAAAAATCTATTAAACCTTTATATGCTTCTGTATCTTTATCAAAAAACGAATTATAAATTGATTGTTGTATAGCTGCAATACGTTGATTATTTGTATTACTATTAAATTTAGTATTATATGTTTGACCACTTAAAGCAGCGCTTACTAAATTTTGATGATTTTTTATTAATTCATCAGTATTCATATCATATAATATACCTGTTGTTCCATAAAACATTTGAGACCATTCATTAAATGTATGTTTATAACATCTATCATATTTAACTTTAATATATCCTAATCCTTGTTTATTAAATTGAGAATTATTTAAATTACTTGGAACATAACTTTCGAATGATATAGGATCAATTTCACAATTTTTTAAAGTATACATTTGAAATGATAACATATTGTCAATATTATTATTATCACCATTAATATTTTTAAAATCAAACATATTAGTTGATGAACCTGCTACCATTCCTGCAATTTTATTAATGCCAGATATTACTTTATTTAATATTGTTGAATTATGACCAACTTGACCCATTTTGTTTAGTTTGTCAGAAGTCATTATTGCTGTTTGAAAATATTTTATAGGTGCATTCATTATAACAATAGACATATCAAATTTTCTCAAATTTTCAGGAATAATTTCTTTTTGATTAATTTCATCATAACATGCATATCGATACATATCTAATAAAGTATTAAGACGCATATCAATTGATTCACCATTACAAATAATATCAATGTATTTTTCTTTAGTTAATTCTTTTAAATCTAATGAATTTAATTTATTAGCGTTATTAATACCTATAAAAAACCATGGGCTTACTGAATTTATAAATGAAAGAGTATATGTAAATCTAGTCAATGCTAATATTCTATCTTTTATTTTTGATTGTTTATAAAATTCACGAATTCCATATAAATATCTTATAGCGGATGTTGTAGGTATTTCATCTGTCATTATACCACCAAATAACCCTTTTTGATCTTTAAAATTAAAAAATATCTTAAAATAAAACCAACCAGGTTCACCACTTATATTATGTACTCCTTTTTGCCATAATGCACGTTCATTAATAAAATCAGCAACCCCATATTGAGGAAGTATAAAATCTAATTTTGAATCATATGCATGTTTACTTGCAAATGAATTACCTTTAATTTCTACGTCTGATTGTAAATAACCATTTCGATCCATTAAACCATTTATATTATCTTTACCAAAAATATCTTTATTAATCATTTTTTGCATTGCTGCCTGATCATATTCAATTGTTTTTGGTTGATTATTTTGAGACGATTTAATTGTTTTTGGTTGATTATTTTGAGACGTTTGTTTGAATGAAACTCCAAATGGAAGTTCATTATTAGTATTATTATCAACCTTCCACATATTATTCCAAGAATTATTAGTTTCTTTACTTTCTGTCATAATATAAAGATGTAAATGTATTTTTTAATTCAGGATAATAATTTTTAGTTTTATCTAATTTATCAAAACTAATAAAAAACTTTTTATTTGTAAATTTATTTTTAAATTGTACTCTACCATTTACATAATCAATAAATTCAATAGTAATATGTTTTTTATCATCATCATTAATTAATAATTCTTTAAATATTTTATTATCATCATATTTATTTATATTTTCTACATAATTTTTATTCCAATATTTTGATAATTCATCATTTGTTACATGATAAACTTTATCATCATATATTAATATTGCTGATGATGGATATAATATATTGTTTTCATTTGGTTGATCAATTATTTTAATTTTGTCAATATCTAAATCATTTTCATTACAATATAATGTTATTGCATCATTAAATAATTTTGCGTGTGTTTTTTGTGAATTATTATAAATAATATCATACACATTTAAAGGAATATTGTCTTTATATAATCTCATATTATGATTCTTTGTCCGATACCGGAACTTCTAATTTATTTAATGGTTTATTATCAGCACTTTTCTTAATTAAATAAAGATATTGTTTAATTTTATGTTTTTCTGTAACATATTCAAATTCCATACTGTCAATATAATACATACCAGACATATATAAATTAATCCTACCATCTATAGATTCTTCAATGTCATTATTATTATCAAAAGTTTTTATAACAGCTGAATTATATTCTTTAAAAATTACATTAATTAATGTTCCACGTTCTAATCCTAAATTATATTGTTCTAATTCTATTTTAAGTCTTTTTGCTCTTAATTTTTCAAAATAACGTTGATTTACCTTTTTCTTGAATAATATTGGTGTTTCTGAAAATTCAATTCCTAAAAATTCGGTTTTGCTAAATTCATATTCTTTTGAAAAATTAACTCCTTCATTCGAGTTTTCAATAATTTGTAATTCTTCAAATTCGAGAGTATTTTTTTCACATGGAGAAGTCATATACCAATTTGAATTTAATGAACCATTTTTATATATATTATTATTGTTTATAATATTTTCATAAATTTTAAAATGTAAATTAGTATTAGTTGTATCTGTTATATTATTTGTCAATGTGCGTTGTGCTTGAATAGCTAAAGGTTTAGCATCTTCATCATTTATAGTATTTTCACCTCCATAAATTGTATAAATAGTTAATTGTTGTGGATCAACTTTCTCATTTAAAACATAGTTTACATTTATCATAACAATATAACCAAAAATATCTATCCATGCATCAAAAATTGATTCTTCATCTAAACCTGCAAATGATAATTGTTCTTTAATAAATTCAACATATGTTTTTGTTCGAATTAATCTATAGTTTTCATCTTTTATTTCTTCACATTTTTTAGTTGCAGCAAATCCTAATTTGTTTTCTTTAGCAATTTCTGAAAGCATATTATAAGTATTAAGTTTACCTTTACCTATTTGTTTCATTACATGTGTATTTAATGATTGTAATTTAAATACTCCATCATATGCAATAAATTCATCATAGATGTTAAAATCAGTAATATAAAATAATAACGATATTTTTTTGTAATATCCATTTATTGGACATGTTATTACAATATTTATTTCATTATCAAATCCTGGTGTATCACATATTTTTATAACATTTTCAGTATCTTTAATAGATAAATGAACTGTTGGAAAAAAACTATTATAATAAATAACTACCTGATCAATTTGAGCATCTGTTAATGTAATATTATTTAATCTAACAATAGGAATATTAATAGCATCATCATCAAGAGAATTATATGTAGCATTTGATGAAGTTTTGTTAGCATCATCAAATTGTTTTACAATAACTTTTCCATCAAATGTAGGATCAAATTTAACCTCAGGATCAGTTGGATTATATGGTTCTTTAATAATTTCTATATTTGCCTCTGTTGCCATAATTAATAAAATACTACTCCAAGTGATTTATCAATAATATAGTTTGTATCACCTACTAATTGTTGACTTGGACTACGCTTTTCATTTTTTTGTTTTTGTGCACCTATTTTATTATTAGTTGCTATTGGATTATTATCTTTAATCTTTTTTGTTGTTTTATGTAAACTTTGTTTGTCAATAATAAAATTTATATATTCAATTGTTGGAATAAATAAAATCATATCTTTATTTAATTCAAATGGGTTTGAAATACCATTTAATTTGCAAATAATATCAGCATATTTATCTTCTCCATAACAAGCTAATGATATTAAATCAGGTCTTGCTACATAATATTCATTAACTTTTATAAAATTTCCTCGATACGTACCATCATCAACAAAATTTACAGTTTTATATAATAAATCTGTAACATTTTCATTGTTAATTTCAATTAATGGTTTATTCTTTAAAATATTATAATCTAACATATTATGACAATTGAATAATTTGATTATTTATTTCAATATTTATATCTGGATTGTTTTTTAATTCATTAATATATTCTTGATTTGCTAAGAATTCATCCATGCTATTAAATAAAAATACTTTTAATTGATAATCATATGCATCTTTACATGAAAAGTTTTTATTTGGAGCAACAGAACAATATTGATAATATTCATTATTATCATTATTTTCTATTTTTTTAACAATATAAATATCATTATATCTAAATTTAAAGAATTCATACGTTTCTTCAACACTTGTTATTTTATTATCATATTTTGTTGTTACATATATATTTGGCATACCATCTTTATGAAGTCTAATAATTGGACATATAAATGTGTTTGTTGATCCTGTACTAAGTATACCTGATTTATAATTTTTAGATCCTCTTACACGATCATAATATATTTTATATAAAATCATATTAAATGGTTTTTCATTATCTTTACCATAATTTGGATAATTTTTACCAAATGAATTAACAAATGTATTATCAAAATTAACAGTATAATATGTTTTATTTGTATATATGCCATTACCTTCTATTTGATCATCATTATGATCATGTTGAATAGAATTATTCCATGTTGTTGTAATTGCAGATACACTTGTTATATTTAATTTATTTATATCTGCAAGACGATATATATCAAAATTATATGATGTACTTGAAAATGTTACATTATTATCATTGTCATTATTATTTTCATTGTTACTATCATTATTAACAATCATTTGATTAAATATTGGATATGGTATAATATAACTTCTAGATTCAATATTTGCTGGAGTATCAGGATTTAATAAATTATTTGTATATGATGAATTTAAATTAACATATTGATAGTGATTATTATGTGATGATCCTAAATTTTCAATATATTTATTAGCATATATTTCATTAACAATATATTCTGAATAATTTTCATCATAATAATAATAGCTTCCTGTTGGTGCGCATGATCCTAAAGAAAATCCTTCCTGAAAATCTGATGCATCAATACCCATTTCAATAAAATCAGATAAATAATACATTGATTCAGTTGATACGTATATCCAATTAGAAATACGACCATTAATAAAATCATCAGATGATGGGAATGTTGTACGATTAATATTAAATTGTATTACAGCCTCATTTGAATCATAATAATATGGATTAGATTTTGTTGTATTATTAAATAATTTAATATATGCTGTAATTGGATGATAATTGGTATCATCATTCCAACAATTTATATATTCTCCATATTTACGTTTTTCTTCATCATCATTAATATCAGGAATTATTCCAGATGGTTTTGTTGATTCTGGTGGATTAAATGTTGATGAATTGATTTGCATATATGCTAATGGTAAATAATATGTTGTATATGTTGTATTTTGACTTTCGTAATTATTTATACAATTTATAACATATGATGTTTTATATATATCAACTGGTCTAGTTTTAATAATATAATCGTTGTATGAAATATTATTTTTTGTATATTTAATATTATATCCAGAATTAAATTCTAAATCATTTTGAGTCCAAACATATTCATTATCATTCATTTCAATAGCAATATGTGACAATTGTGCATTATTATCATCTAATTTAAATTTTAATTGTTCATTAATCGATTGATAATCTTTATTAGATGCAATAGATATTAAATCAAATTCTGGATAAAGAGATGATATATTACTACTAGAATTATTATAATTACTTGGTAAAGTATGACCATTACCATGTAAACGATAATTTCTACCAAATCCATTTAAATTAAACATATATAAATGATATGAATATGCTGAATCAGTATTAATTTCACTCTTTAATATTGTTTCAGATGAATTATCATTAAATTTTAGTTTTGTTGCAGCAAAGTCTTTCTTTAAATGTCTTTTTATATAATTCTCTGTATACCATCCACCAATTAAATTAACAATGTTTGATTTATAGTGATTATATGTAAATTCAAATATTGCATTATTTATTGTACAATCATATGACTTTTGTAATTGTAAATCATCTAAAGTATTAATATCTATTTGATCAGTAGACATTGTTTTATAAACATTTTGAGGTAAATTAAGTTTACCAGATGAATTATAATCATATTTACGGAATGTTTTATTATATATTTCAGATAATGTTGCTTTTTGATTAATACCACTAACTGTATATGTATATTCAATATTATTATATTTTTTTCTTTCCAAATCCATTGCATTATAAGTATAATAATTAATAGTTGGATAATATATCTTATTAATATTTAATGGTATTATGCATTCAGTTCCTTTAACTTTTGATGTTTCGTCAATATGAAATCTTAAATTAAATTTGATTTCTTCTACACCATCAGACAAAGTATGTTCTAATGTATATTTATTATAAGATATCATATTTAATTCATTATTTTCAATTATTTTATTGATTTCATTATTAACATCAGAATATATTAATGATTGTGTAATTAATTCATCATGATCAATTGTTAAATTAAGTTTATATGGATTATCGTATTTTACCCATATATGTTTATATGATTGACTTTTGTTATCTATATTAATATAATTTCTAGTATCAAATGTATCAATATTAAATTGTTTAAAGATACGCTTATATGTTCCTGAATCTTCAGTATTTATAAATTGATAATATTTGTCTTTATCTTCATCATTAACACTACTTGGATTATAAAGCATAATATCTTTATACTCATCATCTAATTTTAATCCTAATGGATTACCTTCGTTAGTTGAATCTAAAGCAATATATGATGAATCAAATTCAAATGTTATTTTTTGACCATCTGGTACATTATATCTAAAATAATTATATGCTAATGAATTTGATTGTGTTGGATCATTTTCTGGCTTAATTTCAATTTCTTCATCATCTTTTAATCTTGTAACTTTACATGTTAAATTATTTGAATTTTTATAGTAATATATTCTAATAGATTGTGAAGATGCTGAGTACTTTCTAGAATTTGGTGTCGCAACCTCTAATGTAGAAAAAAATTCATCAGGTATAATATAAAATTTTGGATCATATTCATTAGTAATAACATTAAAATTATCATCGTCACTTGATGTATGTGTATTATATAATGAATAAGTAGCAGTATTATTTATGTTTCTTAAAATAATATCATATATAGTTGTCGCATAAGCTTGGCCAGATCCTTCATAATTATATGATACAACTACTTTAACATTTGAATCTTTTATATAATAAAGTAAATATGGGTTTTTTATTGATTGATTAAATTTTGATGTATTAAGAAATTCAATATATATTTGTGAATAAATATTATCTCTAGAATTTGATTTAAAATATGTCTCATATTTTAATTTTTTATTTTTAAAATCAACTAAATCATTTGAATTGTTAATTATATAGTTTTCATTTATAAATGCATCAATTCTAGAACCTGGATATATTTTTAATTCATTACCAATTTTATATGCATATATTTGTTGTAATGTACTATTAACATTTTGAGTAGTTGTTGCGTTAGCTTGTCCAATAGCTTTACTATTTGGTAAAATGATCATTAAAATAATATTTCGTCCTTTATTATCAATAATCTTTCTATCAAATGTTAAATCATCTGAATCTTCATTTACTACATAAAAATTAGTAACCATACCAAAATTATTTTCAGCATTATTATTTAATGATGTATAATAATTAAATGGATCTAAATATGTAATCATTCTAGTTGCTTCAGTACGTTCTGTATTATCTCGTTGAAAATCTTGTACAACTAATTTCATTGAACTAGAAATTAATGTTCTATCAGATGCATTTTTTGTAAACCAAATTTCTACACCTTCATTAACACTATATTTAAGTTTATATAATTCATTCCAAAGATTATCACATGCACACAATAAATAATCTATAACATTTAATAGTTCAAATGTATTATTAATATGAATTGGTTTATCGCCCCATCTACGATTTCTATCAAATCCACCCCAGTTAAAATCTCTAGAAATAGCTGAATTTGGTAATATAATATTATCAAAATCAATATCTTTAGCCGATATTAATTTATAATTATGCACACCATTAATATTTGATATCATATCGGATAATTCAATACCAACTTCATAACTAGTTTTGAAATATGCATATGTTATTTCTTTAGTTAATTCATGTTCATTATTATCATGATAATTTGTATCGATACCAATATAACTACCTTTACCAAAATCATCCATTATATATTTATTAATAACCGCTTCAATAAAATTTCTTTCATTTTCATCATATAATCTTTGTTCATCTGGATTCATTTGATCATATTCAATTGAATTACGTCTAACAAATGACGCAGGAATATTATTACCATATACTTTTTGTAAATCTGTTCCTGTTGGTTGATTAAAATATAGTGTGTCTATTATATTGTATGAAAAATAATTCTTTTGTGCCATAATTATATAAAATTAATTTGCGACATTTTTTTGTTTTTTAATAGTTTCTAATAAAAAATTTAAACAATTTACTCTATTTAATAAATAATCAACAATATTTAATAAATCATATGTATTATTTATATAAGGAGTTATTGGTCTATTAAATGAATATGTTGTACCTGTTGTACATTCTGTTGTATTTAATTTACCATTATTATCTATAGTTAAATCATAATATGATATTGGTTCATCATAATCATATGAAGGTTGTGCATATTTTAAATAAGCATTTTCAAAATCAATATCTTTAGCAGATATTAATTTATAATTATTTATAACATATGCAGGTATATGAGCTGATAATAATAATGGATAAAAATCCAATGCATAATCATATTGATTATCATATGAATAATAATGAGTATATGAAATTTGATGCATACCATGAACAGGTCTAATCTTATCAGATAATATTATACCATTTGGAATAGAATTATGATCAATATAATATTGTAAAGCAGAATTAGTTGTTTGATTATTTTTATAACCATCATATATATCTAATATTGAATTCAATTGATATTGATCTTTAATATTACTAATATTATTCATAGTTGTATTTAATTGTCCATATATGTTTACCTATATATCGTTGTGTTGATTGATATAATCTGTATACATGATCTTTATTATTAAATTCTATATAATTCCAACAATTATTCTTAATACCATTAAAATAAAAATCGAAATTTACTGAATTACTCATAATAAGAATATAATCATGTGAAAAATTATGTATTGTTTGATTATTATTTATGTATTTATATCCAATTCCACTAAATTCAATTTGAGTATTATCATCTAAGTATACCATTTGATTATGATGATTATCAATAAATTTTATAAAATTATTATATATATCATTATTAGTTGTAATATCGAATGAATTATCACCAAAATTAATATTATCAAGTGCTAAAATTGTATTTAAATCTAATTCAGATAATGCATTATTTTTTTCAGTATTAAATGGTAATATTTTATATCTCCATTTAATTGCATTAATAAATGTATAACTATAAATTATATCATCATTACGTTTACATACTAATGTAATATCTTTTGTTTGATTAACTTGTGGATTGCTATAATTTTTTATAGTATAAGTGCTTATACCATCATCAATTATATTATTATTACTAAAATCTATAAGTTCATTATCAAAATATACTGATGGTGCGTTATCTTTAATTTTTGCTTTATTAATTGAAGCATTTTTTATAAATGAAAATTTAACTTCAGCTGATTCAGTATCACCAATATCAAAATAATTATATGTTAATTCGGTAGAATTATCTTCATTTAATCCATATATATTTTCTCCACCAATAATTTCTAATTTCATATTAGAAATATAATATGTATTAACGGTATTTAAAGATATTAAATATGTATGTGCATCTTTACGTTTAATGTCTAATTCTTTATATTCAGTAAGCCAACCATAACTATTATATATACTATCAATTTTATTTTCAGAATTTACATATGAATATTCAAGATTAAATGTTTTTTTACTTAATTCATCTAATGTATGTAAAATATATGAATATGCATTAGCATAGGTTGAAACAACATATGATGCTCTTTCAAAATTATAATATGATGAAAATCCATATCCAGTAGCTAAAAATAAATTATCTAAAAATATACTGTATGAATTTGGAACCAATCCTTGAATATGATTTTGTGGATCACTATTATCAATAATTGTTAATGCTCCATTTGTTGTAATCTGTGATGGATTTAAATCAGTTATATAAGCAGATACAGCTACATTATGTTTATTTGCTAAAAAATTTTTCATGTCAATTATTGATGTTTTTATTCAGTTCCTTCTGGTTGTAATAAATTTGTTATATCTAAATAATTATTTAATGATGAATAATTATTATTAACTGTTAATTCAATCATATAATTTTTAGCATCTACAAATAATGAATCTTTTAAATCAAAATAAATAGATTTTTTAATTGTTGAAATTGGTTTAGAATTATCACCTGTTGTATTATTTAAACAATATTCAAATGTTAAAGGTATTGTCATATCTTTACCAATATCAATACTCATATAATTATTTGGATTTATATCTGTATTATCAATTATAATATTATTCTTATGCATAATATCTGGATATAAGAATGCACCATTAAAGTCTTGAATTGAATTATCTAAATAATCATAACCTGCATTCATAAAATCAGATATAACATCATTTTCAGATAAATAAATAATCTTATTATTTGTCACATATTTAATATCTTCAAATCTCATTAAATAAATATTGCTTCCATCTTTTACATTATCATAATGATAGAAGTTATTTAATGTTTTATTACTATAATCAATTTCTTCAGAATCTAATAAATTAGATAAAGTATATTCTGTAATTGTATATTCGGAACCATCTGCCGATGGTGTATATTTTAATCCTTGCCAGATATTCTTATTTAAGTTAATATTAAATCCACCATGTTCTTTATATGGATATAATATTTGTGAATTATCTTTTGCTTTATAATCACTATTATTTTTACCCCAAATTAAAATATCATTAATGTTTGATTTATCTTGTATATTTTGAGAATTCTCATTTAAATATATATCTTCTTTAGTAAATGGATTGTTTTGACGAAAATATATCCATTGTCCTAAAAATTGAGGAGTCATTTGATCATTAATTAAAATTGGAACACGTTCATATTCTCCAATTGTTCTAACATATGATTTACGGTTATCTTCAATAAGAGTAACATTTGAATTACCTGGGAACATTGTATAGAATTTAACAGGATTTTCACCTGTATTCTTAATAATAATTCTCATAGGTTTTTTAATAAATGAATCTGTTATATTAGTATCATTAATATTAACACGGTTAATTGAACCTGAGAATAATTCAATAACTTGATTATCAAATTCAAGATAAACACTATATTTTTTCTTAATTGATTCATCTAATATATCACGATATTTTTCAATATCATTAGACATTTCAGTTAATTTATCTTTAAGTGATAATAAGTTATTTTCAGAAGTATTAAATCCTGAATAAATAGATTCAGGCATATGATAGAATACTTGATTTCCAGATATAAACTTATTATTTACATGTTCTGCATAACCATCATTAATAAGTGTTTTATTAAAGTTAGATGTATTTGTATCACTTGCATTTTCTTCAATAATTTCACTTATTTGAACCATTTCTTTATATTCATCTGGGAATACAAATGTTTCTTCATTAGACCATGGAGTATATAAAGTTACAAATGGTTGACCAATATTATATTTATATCTTATTTTAAATACAACTTCTTCATTTTGATTAATTGGAATATCAATTTGATTCCATTTAATTATATTATCAGTACTATTTTCATTTAACCATTTAAGTTCTATTGATGATGTATATTCATTAAAATCAACATAACGTTCTTTATCTTTAGTAGTATATCTATTCCAATCAGTAAATGTATTAGCATTAATTGATTGCATAGCTGTTGTTGTTGAATAGTTAGATTTATATTTATATTGTACATCTATACCAATTATTACAACATTTTGATAATTAGAAGAAACATATTCTTCAAGTTGATTAGTATCTAATATACCACGAATTCTATATTTTAAGTCTTCATCATATTTTACTACTGATTTTGCATTAATACTGTCAACAACATTAGATAATTGTGTTGTTATTTGTGTACGTTCATTATAATATTCATCAAGTTTCTTACGAATTGATAATTGAGAATTAGCAACCTCTTGAGACCAATCAGTATTTGTCAATGTATTATATAAATCATCAATGTTTGAATTAATTGAAGTTAATTTATTATTTAATTCACTTTTTTGATTATGAAGATTTATAATTTCTTGTGTTGTTGAATCATCTATTAAGTGTTTATTAATTGGAACAACTTGAAGAATATCTGTTGAATTAAATGACTTATCAACTAATTCTTTAATTGATTCAGATGTTTGTAAATCTTCAAGTGTATTATATTCATATTCAGATAATAATGGGTTAGTAATTTCACTAAATCCTGAAAGTATATCTCCAATATTCTTACAATATGTATTATAATATTTCATATAAGTAATTTGATTACCTTTTGAATCAACTAACTTATTTCCATATTCATCAATCATATAAATATTGTTAAGATCTAATAAAACTCCATTAGATAATATACTTCTTACATTATTATATATTGTTCCAATGAATACAGCAATATATTGATTTTCTTCTAATGGAATTTGTATATAATTATAATCATCATAATTATGATTATTAATTGTAAAGAACATATTTGGATTTTCATTAAATGGTTGTAATGCAGAATGTCCTAAACGTTCTTCAATAATAACTTCATTAGTTGTATTATTTACATATTTAACATAATATTCTGAATTAGTGTTATTTAATGATAAACTATCTCCAGCTTTTAATAAAAACTTTATAGAATTATCTTCTTGATTATTATATTCAATTGTATTTAATATTAATTTATAATTAAGAACTTCTTTATTTAAGTCTGTATTATATTCAACATATGGATTATCACCATCTAATTTAACAATTTCTTCTATTTGAAATTGTGAATTATAAATTTCTTTCTTTAAAGGTAAATCAAGAATTAAATCATATACATCATAATCTTTTCCTTTAGTATATGATGATAACAATGCTGCATATTGTTCATTGGTTTTAATTCCACTATTTTGAATTATTTCATATAAATTATTTGATGCAGTATTATAAAAAATATATTTCTTAACAAATATTTTCTCAATATTATTTGTTAAGTTTGATATATTCATTTTTAAATACATTTTAGGAGATACTAAATCCTTAAAATAATTATTATCTGTAAATGATGCTACTAATTTATCATTAATAATATTCGGAATTTGTGGAGCTGTATTACTTTTTATTAAATGAAATTTATACATATTTGAATCATTTTCAAACCATGCATCTCCACTATTTGGAATATCAAAAAAATTATTAAAACTATTTTTAATTTCATCTAGTTTATTATCTAAATAAATAAATGATGGAATTTTTGTTTCATGACTTATTCCATCTGAATCAATAATATTCAACGAAACCTGTGGTGATGCCGTTGATAAACTTTGATTCAATGATGTTAGCATATTTACACAATTATTATATAAATCAAATATTTTAATGTAATATTCTTTTAATGTATTAGTACTATTCATTTACTTAATTAGTATTATTTTTTGCATTTACTTGCCATTTAAGTTTATTGGCTTCTATCTTCTTATCTAATTTTTCTAATTTATTATTTATATCTGTAGTTAATTCATCTATAGAATTTTGTATATTAGTTATATTCTTAACAATACCATCAATGTTTTGAACTGTTGATATATTATTTAATTTACTCTCAGCAATTTCTAATCTTTTTTGTAATGATTTAATTAAAATATCATATTTAACTAATGCATCTGTAAAATTTGTTTGATTAGCTAAAATTTCAGCAAATGTCAAATATGCTTGTTTAGTTGATTGCGAATCGTCAAAATTCTGTTGTATATCATATGAGAATGGAAATGCACTAAATTGTGTACTAATTAATAACGACCAATTAGTAGAAAACTTTCCATTAATTTGTAATTCTACATCATTATCTGTAAAATAAATTCCTAAAGGAATATTAACTTTATTTGTTAATTCAATAGATGTTACATTTTCATCATCATTTGAAATATCATTTATATTTTTTGTATTTATAACATTAAATAATGGAATTATTAAATTAAATTTAAGATTAGTTTCTGATATAACTTGATTTATATTTATTTTATCTATTAATGATTTAGCATAATAAATATTTTTATCTTCACCATCTATATTTTTAATTTCATCAACAATAGCATTTTTTATTTGTTCGCCTAATTTTGTTTTTGCTGTAGATTCATTTTCCCATCCATGTAAATAATCAGTATTATCAACATTTATTACAATTTCATTTAAATATGAATCTGTATCATATACATCTTCATTAATTTCTAACGGAACAAATTGTAATTGTGGTTTATTCCATTTATTTGGATTTATTGTGCAAATAATATCTGCATATGTACCATTATATTGTTGTTCTACAATATCACTAATATAATTAAAATTAACTAAACTTAATATATCGTTGTTATTATCTAATAAAGATTTTTCAATATCAATAGGTGTTTTTAACTCATCATTATTTGTAATATTTCTGTTATAAACATACCAATATAAAAATGTAATTAAATAATTTAATGGCTTTAATACAGAAACATCATCAATATTATCTCTAAGAGTAGCTAATTTATTCTCATAATATTTTTGTAATTTCAAAGTAAAGTCTTCTTTATCTAAATCTTCTATATATACACAAATAAAACGTGATGGCCAAAGTTTATAATCTGTAGCCAAAATATCACCTGTCAAAGCTTCGGTATAGTTATTAAATGTTAAAAATTTAGAATCTTCTGAACTATTATAGAATATATTTGTTTTACGATTCATATTAAATAAATATATCTTTATAAAATTGTTTTATTAAAAATAAAAAAAGGTAATAACCTATAAATGAATAAAATTAAATTTTGTAATGGTTTTTCTATTTTAATTTTATAAATATGAATAATAAATTTAATTATATGAAAAATTTAGTAGTTTTTGACTTAGAAACAACAGGAGTAGATAGAATAAAAGATCAAATTATACAGTTTGCAGGTATAAAAATTAATCCAGAAACAAATCAACTAATAGATAGTAAGAATTTATTTATTCAACCAGTTGGTAATTATCAAATTTCTATACAAGCATATTTTAAGCATGGTATAAAAGTAAATGATTTAAAGGATAAACCTCATTTTAAAGATGTAGCTAATGAAATAATTGATTTTATAAAAGATTGTGATATAGTTACATATAATGGTAATGGATTTGATATTCCTTTTTTAATAACAGAGTTAAATAGAGTAGGTATATCATATTCATTTATGAATTGTAAATGTTATGATACCTATGTTGAAGAACGTAAGCGTCATGGAATGCATCTTGAAGATGTTTATAAACGATATAAAGGTAAATCTATGGAAGAATCAGGTTTACAAGCACATGATGCATTATCAGATGTTAAAGCTACATATACTATATTTGTAGCACAACAAAGAAATCAACAATATGAACCTGCTAATATGTATGGTGAAGATGCTGTAATTACTGATCAAGAATTTAAAGGTGAAATTAAACCATGTTTCAATATTGGTAAATATAAAGGATTAAGTCTTGAATTTGTATCAACCATTGATAAAAATTATTTAGCATGGTGTATTTCAGATTCTTGTAATTTTTTACAATCTACAAAAAATTATATTAAACAATTTATACAACAAAATAACTAATTATAAATATTAAATATGAAAATAAATGAATTGATTCAGGCAGTAACTAAGGAGTACATGCCTATTAAGAAAAAGTTTATGTCAAATAGTGAAGTAACCGAAGAAGATACTCAGAAATATTTTGAGTTAAATACTACTCTTGAACTTTATAAGATTCTTAAAGGTGCTTTTATGGAGGAAATTACAAAGAATAAGGAAGTTTTCCCAGTAATGTTGGCAGAAAAACTTATTACTACTCGTCAAGAAGATGCGGAGAAGGATGGTAAGATTATTAAGGTTACTGTAGTTAATGAGTCTATGGACTATCAAATTGATAATCTTCCTGAGCAGTTCCAGAGAACTGTGCTTGAAAAGATGGTTAAATCACATAAGGAAAATCTTGTCAACTATAATAAACCTGGTTATGAGGATATACTTCGTAAAGAAGCATTTGAATTACAAATAATTGAACAATTCTTACCTAAGGAGGCAACTAAAGAAGACATAATGGAATATCTTAATGAGCATTATCCATCAGGCGTCGAACAAAAGTTAATGGGTAAAGTTATTGGTGAAGTTAAGAAGGCATTTGAGAGAGCAGATGGAAAGCTTATTGCTGAATGTGTAAAAAGCATAATTCATAATTAATATATTTGATAAAATTAATGTATAAATTACTTTTATATATTTTAAGATGGCAATTAAGTACACCAATATTAGCAATTATTACATATTTAACTATTGATGATATAGGTAGTTTCTATAGTGCTATATTAGCAAATTTTATTGGTTCATTAATATTTTTTAATGTAGACAAGTTAATATTCAAAAAATAAAAAATTATGAAAAGAGAAGAAATTTTATTTAATCATAAACATCAATTATTTACTGTTGTTAATCCAAAGAATACATTTATTATTGATACATCAAATGGATATCCTGTTATGATGACAACTAATGTAAATAAACATACAAAATGGTCAGATATATTTAAAGGTAAATATAGTTGTGCTAACCCAGATGGAACTCCTGAATATATTTTAGTTAATGGGAAAAAATATACTTATATTGATATGCAATATGCCGAAAATTATCTTGATTATAAATTCAAAACCGATTCATCATGTGTAGTAGATAATTATAAGTCTAAGTTTGATGAAAGAGTTGAAACATTTTGTAAGAAAGTATTATGATAAATATTGACAAAATACATATAAAATCTATAGCTCAGATATTAATTATCTGGGCTTTGCTTGCATTATCTTATTTTTTAATTACTTATTTTGTATATGATTAAGAAAAAATTAACAATATGGTATAAAGATAGTATTAATTCTATAGGATCATTGTGGTTGAATCCAGATCTTAGAGAACAATGTGTTGTTGCAGTAAAACAAACAGATCATTGTGAATTTATGGAATGTCATTTTGAAGTATGGCATAATGGTGGTAATGCTTTAAGAAACGATATTATGTGTGTTAATACATTAGGAATACATTTTCCTATTTCACAAATTTATTGTAGCAATTCATCAGGTAAACATGGAATTGAATTTTTAGAAGTATGTTTATTTGATCCTAATGATGAAAAGGATAAAGAAATATTATCTGAACTTTCATATGAATTATATCAAGAATATATAAAAGATAATATTTAAATTTTATTAACACAATCTAAATAAAATAACAAAGAACATTAATTCTATTTTAATAAAAACATTATTAAATAGTTATGAGTAAAGAATATTTAGAACGAGAAGACGTATTATGTAAAGCTTATGAAGATTGTATTCGTGAAATGTTTGCAAAAGCACAACCAGCGGCAGATTTTGATAATATAATTGAAGAAGTTAAAGCAGGTAAAATTGATGAGGAAAAGGATGGTCCAATTTATGATCGTCATTATTTGTCATGTGCAGAATTTACATATATACTTAATAAGTATATGAAAGCATATAGAATTAATTCTGAATGGGATGAAGATGTAGAAGTTGTTGAAAAATATTTATCTGAAGGAGGAACAAAGGATAAGTATATTGAAGCTTATACTGACGAAAATGGTAATCATCATTCAGGATATCGCAGTTATGAAGATGTACCACCATTAAAAGAATTAATTCTTAAAGAAATATATAAATGGGTTGATAACGAAGATCAATGTAATGGTGCTGCTAATGCTATTACAAAAATTGTAATGGACACAATTTCAACATGTAAGAATTTTTATATGTTTAATGTTGATGAGCAAAAGTTTAGAAATACTGTTTGTATGAGATGTTCTCCTTCAGGAAATGCAGAAACAGTGAAGAAATGGTGGAAAGATCATTATGATGTTGATATAGAAATAGAAGAAAGAAATCCATTATTATTTTGGGAAAAGGATTATTATGGGGATGAATTTGAAGAAATAATGGAAGAAGAATATGGTAAAGATTGGAAAGAAATATGGGATAAAAAATGGAAAGATGAAGAAGCTCAAAAGAAAGCCGAAAGAGATAAAAAATTAGAAGAAATGAAAAAATTAGCAAAAAAATAACAAAAAATGATAATAGCTAATTCATGTTCAGGAGGTTTTTGCTATCAAAATAAAGAATTAAATATACATTATCAATATAATAATCCATTTATTGGTTGTACAATTTTTGCAAAAGATTGGAAATTGTTATTACAAAATTTTGAGCATTTTAATTGGTTTAATATAAAAATTAATCAAGATGCATATCCTTTGAATAATGAAGTACATTATTATATTATTTTAGATAATCAAATTAAAATTTGGTTTATTCATTATGATTCAGAAGATATTATAAAGGAAAGATGGATAAATCGTACGCAAAGATTAGTAAGTTTTTTAAAGAATAATACTAATTGGAAAGATAAAATTTTATTTATAAGTACTCCATATAAAACAGATAATGAAATTGATTTAATTGATATTGCAAAAAATTTTCCTGATTTAAAACAAATAATAGACATTTATTTAAGAGAAAATTTATATCGTAATATTATACCATCTAAAAATACTATTTTATTTAATAAAAGAAGTAGAAAAATGATTAACTTTTCAAATTATGTTATTTCGAATTTTTTTGATTACATAAAAAATGATTATAAATAAAATTATGGAAAATACGATAAGAACAATTGATGATGTTATTAAATTTATTAATATAATAAGAGAATTACCAGATTGTGATCAGATTATTAAATCAGTAAGTTTTGAATGTGATGCTCCTAATCATATTAAGAAATTTAATATTGAATATTTTACTTTTGAAGTGCCAATAAATGGTGGAGTTAAAATAAAATAATTATGAAGTATAGTCAATATTTTAATATATTTAAGACAACATTAGATAATCCAGAGGAATTAATATCTACTATAAGAGTTAGATATGAAGAAAAAATTTGGAAAAAAATATGTGAGACATATTTAGATAATCAAGAATATGCAGAAAAATTTTTTAAAAATCCTTATAATAGTATATATCATTTAAATATTAAATCATATATTAAAGAATTATTTCCAGATGTATATGATTTAATTAAAGGATTAGTATTATATGATAATATAATAGATCTTGATGATGATTGTTTTATTATTTGTTTAGCTACCACAGGAGATTATCGAAAAGTTAATGAACAATTTGATAATGAAATGGCTTTTCTAGAATATATGAATTCTGAAATTTCGGAAATGGATAAACATCGTTATATAACTGATGATATTCTTAAAGAAGCTGGATTTGTATTTCTTGAAAATGAATCTAATTTAGGAAGAGAAGCATATAAATTAAATTTTGAATATGGTTCAAAAGATTATAGTGTATATAGAAAATGGACTATAAATGATAAAAATCCTATTAAATTAGATATAGATAATGGTCAAAACAATAGAGGAACATCTTGGCATCTTCATATAGATAATAGCAGTTGTGAAACTATTGGTTGTGCAGATATTAGTACAGTATGGGAATTTAATACATTAATGCAAGTTTTTGGAAGTAAATTTAGATTATGATTAAAGTAATAAATATTGATGGATGTGCTTGGGAAAAAATTTTATTAGACCCAAATAAAGAACCAAAAACATTTTATGATTCATGTTGGTACGAAAGTCCGGTGTTAGATAAATTTCTTAATGAGGGTTGGACCATTAAAGATTGGAAATTTGCCAAATCTAAAAATGGTAGTGATTGGACATTTATATTAGAAAAATAATTATGAATTGGTTTAAAAAATTATTTAAAAAGAAAGATTCTTTACGAGATAAATGTATTGCAGCATATGGAGAAGAATTTGGAGAATTATATGATGCAATAAATAGAGGTGAAGCTATTGGAGGATTTTTAGAAACTTGTGCTTTTATTGATATGGTTGAAGCTGTAAAACAAGGAAAAGAATATTCTCCTAAAGCTTATATTTGTCCTAAAGTAACTGGTGCATTTATTCCTGGTCAAAATGGAGAACCTGATGTTAATATAACAATTGACGAAAATGGAAAAATGACAAAAACATTTGTTAAATAAAAATGAAATTAATAAGAAATAATAGAGATAAAATATTTTGGTTATATTGGTGTCTTTGGTTTTTCTTATCATGTATTTTAATAGGAATATTTGACTTTGAAACTATAGTTGTACATGGGTTTTTTATTATAGTTTTTAGTATAATAGTTTTATTAGATAACACTAATAAGAAATTTTCTAATTGGTTAGATCAATCAGTTAACAAATCAACAATATATAAATTATCAGCAGAAGAATCTATATTATGGAAATCAATATAACAAAAGGCCCAAAATGGTTTTGTTGAATATAATTCTAAAGATGATAAAGAGGATTATATGGGTTGTTGGGTATCTCCTAAATTGACTAAAGAAGAAGGAAAACTATTGGATAAAATTCATGAATATTTTTATCCAGGTGATTATATTGTTGATCCTATAGGTGCAGCTCAAGCGAATTATATATGGTATGAAGATATAAAAGATAAAGTAATAATATAAATATGGAAAGACCTATAAAAGTTAATTTTCCACATCAAACAGATTGGGATAAGATTAATGATAAACTTTGGACATCTTATAATATAGTTGAAAGTTATAAACAAATGTGGCAAGATGCTAAAATTAATCATTTGAGTAAAATACAACAAGAAGAATTACAAAAACAATTATCAGAAAAGTTAGATAAGTTTCATTATGATTTTTTGGTATGTTGTGAAGAAGTAATAAAATATATATCATCTGAATATGTTTTTAAATTAAAGACAAAAGAAAATTTACAAAAATTAGAAAATGATTTAGAAATTAATTTACTTAATTTAATAAATGCTTGGCAACGATATGTAAATCCATATAAATTAATTGATATATTACTTGATACATTATCGGATGAAGATATATCAAAATTAAGATATAGATTTAGTAAATCATTTATTGAAGATAATTATAATGACGAAATAATTCTTAATATGGAAAAAATTTGGAGATATATATTTAGTATATATGGTATAGATGATTTTCATTTTTCAGAAATAGTTGATAATAAAATTAAATCATTAATAAATTATGAAGGTGTATTGGGCTGATAGATATTATAATAAATTAAATGGTAAAAAAGTTATTTGTATAGATTTTGATAATAGTGTATGTCTTGATGAATGGCCTTATATTGGGCCAGTTATTGAAGATTCTATTAAAGTATTAAAAGAATTACAAAACAATGGACATAAATTAATTTTATTTACACAACGAAGTACAAATTATCCAATATCTTGTGAAGCACTTTATAATTATTCTATAGAGAAACATGGTATGGATATGGGAACAGTTGATATATTGACACCAGCTATTGAAGTATTTACAAATCATGGAATATCATTATATGCAATAAATGATAATTATTTATGGGAAAATTATACTGAAGATAATTCCAGAAAAGTATATGCTGATTATTTTATAGATGATCATAGTGTTGGAATGAAATATGTTATAATTGAAAACAAATTTGGTGAAAAGTGTAAAGTTTGTGATTGGAAATATATTGATGAATGGTTTGTACAGGAAGGTCTTTACAAAAATAAAGTATTATGATTATGGATAATGATAAATTTAAAAGAGCTTACAATCTTAAATTAATTGCAGATGAATTTAATAATTTATCAGATTATGAAAAGTATATTAAAACATCTAAAAAACAATTAGATGATATATATCAACAATGCATAAATGCAGCATCAAATGGTATATATTCAATAGGAATATTTATAACATTTAGATATAATAGTCCTAACAAAGAATATATAATAAAATATTTTAAAGATTTATATTATGATGTTGAATTATATGAACCAGGTTTAATTAATGAAAAAAAATATAATCCATCAATAGAAGAATTAGAAAAAAATCCATATAGACAATATATATTAATGTTAAAGTGGGGGTGATTAAATATATAAATAAATATTATGTCATATACAACAAAAAATTATCCATTTTTTGATATGGAAATGTGGAAGAATGTAAAAATAACGGAGTTTTTACGATCAAAGGGATGGGAAGTTGATTTTACTAAAGCATTAAAGAAAATGACAGAAAAGGAAAAGTACGATAATGTTTGGGAAACAATAAAAAAGAAAAATGGTTGGTAATAATTATGGAAATAAATTTAGATAGACCGCAAACCATTTATATTGTAAGAAATTTAGACGGTAGATATTGTTTACATTTTGATGAACCACATTTAGAAAAAAATGGTAAATTTTGTTCAGCATCTGGACAATGGTCTGATTTGGAAGATTTTAGGTGGTTTTTAGATGGATTAAATAAAGGAGAATATTTGAAGTATACATTAAATAATTAATAATGACAATAAATGAAGTAAAACAATATTTTGAAGATAATGATTATGAAAAAATAAAATAAATAATCATGAGAACTAAAGAATATATAATTAAACAAATTCAGTTTTATACAATTCAATTCAATGAATATTGGGAAGATTATGAATAAATATGTTATTTTAAAAATAGAAGAAAAGGTAGGTGCTAAATCATGGAATGATATAGAACCTGATAAATATCTTTGCGAGTTTGTATTAGATGGATCTATATTTCCATGTAAGTCTTGGACATCTAATATAGAAAGTGCAATTATATTTCATTCTAAAGAAGATGCAAAAGGTATATGTAACATGTTGAGTATTAACACACCTTATCCATTAAGAATAGAAAAAATATAATTATATAAATATGTGTATTATTGAAATAACTCCTGATAGTGTGTTATTATTTATGGCAAATAAATCTGATAAAGATATATTTGAAATAACTCCAAATGAATTACGTAATTGTGCACATTATATTGAAGAATTACGTCCATCATATAGATGTGAAGCTTTTAGTAATTGGGATAGCTTAAATTATTTACTTGCTATGAAAGATTGGGCTCCTATGATGTTTGAAATAACATATCAAGGTAAAGAAGATAGATATAGATGGGATTATGTGAAAGTATATAAAAATCACAGAAATTGGGAATATATGTATAATAGATATGTTCCAAAAGAAGAACTTGAGAATTTTGAAAAAGGATATCAGGAATACATAACAAATAATAAAATAAATATGAAGAAAATTTATTGTATTGAGACATGGTGGAAAGAAATGGATCGTGAAGGTTATCCTAAAGAATATTTTAGAGATGGTTCATTTTGGGCTATGACCGAAACTCCTTGGAAAATTGGATGTTTTAATTTTGTTGAGGAATTTGATGATGAAGAAGCATTTAAGAAAGAAATTTTACGTATAATTAATAAAGGTGGAATTATTGGTAAAGTTTGGATTAAAGAAGAAAAAGCTGATTATAAACCTTTAATAAAGTTGTAGATAATTATTTTTAAAAAATACAATTTATATATAATATATGAGATCTATAGTTGATTTTATATTAGATGAAGAATTAGAAAAACAGTCATTATTTGAACAAAAAGGAGATGATATTGATGAACAATGGATTAATGATGAAAATCCCGTAATGACTAAAGATGGACGTCAAGTTATTATAACAAAAATAGATTATGATAAAGTTCCAAACATAATTAAAGGTAAAGTTAAATGGAATGAAAAATTATTAGATTATGAATGGAATGATGAAGGTATTTGTACAAAAGCTTTAGATAGATTAGGTAATCCAAAAAAAGCCGATGAAGCAGATAAATTAGTAAAAGCAAATTAAATTATGAAATATGTTGATTTAAATGAATTACAATTGGCTTCATATAATGAACTAATTAGATTAGATTTTTTAGAAAATAAACCTAAAGAAGAATTAACTGAACATGAAAAAAAAATAATTAGTGATAAAATATATGAAAGACTTGGAGATACATATTTATCAGAAGTATTAACATATGATGAAAATACTGGTAGAATGAAAGGAATATCATTTAATTTTACAGAATCAAATGCTTTTAAAGAGTTGATTTTATTATTTGCGTTATGTTATGTAAATGATATGAATTTTAATGAATACTTTAATTTAAAAATACGAGATAGAATGGATGAAATTAATAAATATAAATCAAATATCTAAAACATTTGCGGAGAAATATTATAATAATTCATTAAATGATATTATTTATGATATTATGGATTTTAATAGAAAATTAAGATCACCTGAAAAAATGGAAGATTATGATGCAATTAAAGCATTTAAAGCTATTATGTCATATTGCGGAATAAAACATGTAGATATTAATAAATTTATTAAATTAAAAATTGAATAATAAAATTTTTAGATACTATATTAAATTATATTAACATATAAAGAGATTAATTAACATTTTTTATTAACTTTTAAAAACATAAAAATACATGAAAAATAAGAAAAATATACCAACTAAATTACTAAAGTATGAAGATATTGAAGGAAATATTTTTAATTCAATGTCAGATATAGAAAGAATTAAATATATAAAGAAGGCATATGCGAACATGAGTTTAGCAAAAGCAATGTCAGTATATTATGGACAAGATCTTAGTAATGAAGTTAAAAATTCACCAGTTGTTAATAATGTTGTAAATATAGAATTAGGACATATTTATAATGGTGAAGTAGAGAAATTTAATAAAACATCAATATCATTTACAATCCCAGGAGTTAAAGAAGAACTTTATTGCAATGAAAACTTTACATCATGTGCAGATGCAATAAATAATTATCTTGTTACACATGATAATAAGATGGTATTTGAAGTTCGTGAAAAGAAAAATAACAAATATATTGTTAGTGTTATTCATGGTTATTATAAGTTATGGGCTAATCGAATAATGAAAATGATTGAAAAGTCACAACCAATTAATGTTCATATTGATGAATTAGTAAAAGGTGGATATATTTGTCATACTAATATTGATGAACTTAATATATTAACGGGACGAAATTATACTCATTCAGTATTTATTCCAGGTTCACATATTGTTCTTAATATTGAACATGATTTTGAAAAATGGATTGGAAAAGATGTTGATATGATTCCTCAAAAGTTTGTAGATTTCAAAACTATTGGATATGGTAACAATAAGTTAATTGAAAAATCATTGGTAGGTTCACGTAAATTGGTACTTCAAAACATTGGTAATAAGAATTTGTATGAAATGTACAATGATTTACAAATGAAGATGAAATTGGCAGAAAGTGGAAATAATGTTAATATTGAACATACAGTTTATGATGGTATAGTAACAGGTATTATAAATTCATCAAAGAAAACTGGTGCATTCGTTGAAATAGAAGGAAAATATATTACAGGTCTTATGCCTACAGATTCTATGGATATATTTAATTATAAACCAGGTGATCGAATTAAGATTGAAATTAAAGAATTTGAGGTTCAGGAAGGAAAAGATCCATTTATTATAAATAAAAAAGGAAATATTGTTAAATGTAATACTCGCCCAGTATTTAAATTAGCATAAATTAATATAATTAAAGAGAAATTCTTAGGAGTTTCTCTTTTTTTTATTTATATAAAATTGAATTTTTAATATTTATTTCTATATTAATTATGTTTTAATATGATTAATAAATGAGACAACGTATAAATAAATTTGGAAAAATAACATTTGGTGAATTACATGATTATTTAGAAAGTAATTATGTATTTGGATTTACTGTTAAGATAAATGATTCGACATTTATTTATACATTTTTAATAATGTTTAGAGATACTCGTAAAGAACCTGAAAAATTATATATAGAAGTATCTAAAAATTCTAAATTAGTAATTAGTGCTTCAACAAATAAAGGAAAAAAATTTAATAATATAGATGAATTAAAAAGATATACAAAGAAATGAGTAAAACAAAAATTTTATTTAATATGAAACATTTATTTATTATTTTAATTAGTTTGTTAATTTGTACTTCATGTAAAAATGACTGTATTGATCATGAAGATGCAAATTATCTATATGTTTGGGAATATTCATTAACTGATTCAATATTAAAAAAATATCATAAACCTAGATATGTTGAATATAATGTTTATGGTGGACGTCATAAACATTCCGGTAAAATTAAACATCGTAGACATTATATAAATGTAGATTTTGATAGAACAGGAAAATATGATTATTCTTTTAATGTAAAATATTATGATGATAAATGTAATATTGTTAATAAAGCAATAAATACAAATAAACATTTAATAGGAATATTTTATGAAGAATATTATCCTAATTTTAATAGAACATTTGTAAAATATAAGTAATATGGGAAAGTGGAATATACAAGATTTAGATAAGAATAAGACAGAATCATCTATAGAAAATGAAAAGATACGATTAGAAAAATGTCATAAGGAAGTTGATAAACTTATTAAAGAAGCCGAGCTATTGAGAAAATCATATGAATCTAAATATTATTCATTATGTGAACGTATAGATTCAATAAAGAAGTCTATTGAATTAGGTGAAAACTTTATAGAAAACTGTCAAGAACATTTAAAAGATTTTAATGAAACTAATTAAATAAAATATTATGCTTACTATTCTTAGATACGAATTGACAAATGCAATTAATGATCGTGAATTACCAATAGGTTACAAGATTTTGAATGTTGGTATTGCTACAGATAATCTTGGGTTTGAAAAAATTTCTATTTGGTGTGAAGTAGAAGTTGATGAAAATTTTCGCCCTTATCATACTGAAAGAGTACGTTTTCTTGTATATGGTACAGGAGCTAATATGGATGATATTGTAAATTTTAATCATAAATATATTGGGACAGTTCAAAAGTCTAATAGATATGCGTTCCATATTTATAAAGTAGATAACAAATGAGTGGAAATATTATGAATAATTTATTTAATAAAAAAAGTTTAGAAAAATATACAGATAAGAATGGATTTATTCATTTAATTGATATACCTGGATGTGAGAAGATTATTTCAAAAATAGAAAATCTTCAAAATTGGGTGCCAACTAAAGAAGGTAATCCTAATTATCCATGGAAAGTTTCGGCTTCACCATCTGCTATGTATATTTCATTTGTTGAAGAATATGTTAATAGAATATTTAAACATAGTACTGGTGTTTGGGTACAACTTTCAACTTATAAAATAAATACAACATCTTGGAATGATGAATTATCCAAAAATGTTGATAGTAGAAAAACTATATTGATGTTTGTGTCAAAAATAGGATATGTACAATCAATGTATACAAGATATATCAAAATTTATTATGTTGATATTAATGGTAATCTTGAATCAATAGATATACCAGTAAATGATTTATGTAAATTAGCAATTAGATTTTGTAATAATGATGAAATATCAATTATTACCAAATTACTTGGAAATAGTCAACCAGAACCATATATTGAAAGATTCTTGATTAAAGATGAATATAAAGAAAATTATAATCTTTATGTAAAAGATGCCAAAAAATATGGTTATAAGATATGGAAAAAGGATATGATTAAAATGGTTAGTGGAAAATATGTATCGATGGATAAAAATGGGTATATATATTCAGGGAAAAGTGTTGACGTTAAATTTGTAAATGTTGAATAATATGAATTATCTTAAAGAGTTAGCAGATCGATTTGGATTATCTGAAGAACAAATGGAGATTATAAACAATAAATTTAAAAAATATTGTGAACATCATTCAGAATATACTTCATTATTATCAAAATCTAAATGGACTAAAGGACAAGAAGAATTACATAAAGAAGCAAATTGGTTAATTTATAAATATAATCAACTATTACATGATAATCAAATAAAAAATAAGGATTATGTACGTGATTGGTTTTATGAAATGACACAACCTTTAATTAATCAAGGTATACAATCGTTTAAATTTTTATATTGTGAATCTATGTTACCAACAGAAGCATTAAAGAAATTATATCATATTTCAGATGAAGATGATAATAAGTATTGTAAAAAATATTCTAATTCATATTGGTTTGATGCAATAAAAAATGTTTAATATTTAATTGAATTTTTTATATAATGTTCTATATTATAATTGTAAATAACCAAAAATATATTTAATATGAATAGTATTCCTGTTTCTATGGTTGGTGAAGTAATGAATGTACGTAAATCAGACAACAGTAATCTTTATGTTGGACTTTGTGGTACAGAATTTGTAGGTTCTGATCGTTATGCAGTAGTTATTACTGAAATTATTTCTCCTAAAGCGGTACGAATTGCCAATATGACTGACAATGATTATGACAATAATCGTTTAGTTGATGAGAATGATAATGAATATCTTAAGGATATGAAAAATTATGCTCGAGTAAATAAAGAACGTACATCTATTGTTCCAATTGGTGCAGTATTTAAGCTTCGTAAAAATGGTCGATGGATTCAGGAAGGCAATTCACTTTGGGCCACTGGTGGAGTTCATTTTGGAAAAGCAGATGAATATAGAGATCCAAGTTTTTAATTTGGGTCTCCTTTAATTAATTTAAATATATATTAGTCATGGTTACAAGAGAAGAAGTTAAAAAAGTTAGAAATTTTATTAATAATCGTAAATCAGGTATTAATGTATCTATTCCTAGTGATATCCTTTGTGCTATAGATAGTATGTGTGCTGATTATGAATTTAGATATGATAGAAGTTGGTGATAAATAATAATTAATTATGACTACGAAAGAATTTAGACAAGTACTTCAATATTTTTGTTGTAAATGGTCAAAAGGAGAATGTAATTATGTAATTAATGGTTCTGATTTTGATCCTGAAAAATGGAAGTATAGTCTTGGTGATCATATGTGGAAGAAATGGGAAACTGCTTGTAAAACTCATCATGGTTCCTTGGATTGTATTACATCTTATATTCTTGAAGGAATGGATGATGAGAATCTACAAAAAATAATTAATCGAACTAATGAACTTTATAATAATTAATTATAAACTACGAAAAATTAATGATTTACTTAAAATGTTGTAATTATGTTTGATAAAGAACTACTTAAACGTCAGATACAATATGCTGAACGTGAAGAAAAATTAAATGAAGAAATCGCTTTGGCAAAATGCCCTGTTTGTGGTGGTAATTTGGAACTGAACTTTCATAAAGGTGGTGGTGATTCTATTGTTATACCATTTTGGGCAGAAATAAAATGCAAATCTTGTGGAATGTTTTCCAAAAAAGTAGAAAGAGATTCTTATGATTCTTATCATTGGATATATGATGGTTCTGATGAAATAGCTCTTAAAGAAGAAGTTTGGGATAGTGTAAGGCGATACTGTAAGCATTAAAATAATAAATGTTATAATTATGAAAGATAAAAATAAAAAGAAAGATAGTGAAGGTTTTGGTCTTTATTTTAACCACGAAGGAATTAATGCAGGAATTGGTTTAGGTGGTGGAATGTTTTTAAATAAAGATGGAATTCATTTTGGTGGATTAAAATTGTAATAATATGAAAGATTATTTTAATTGTGGTAGATTAATTGATAGTTTTTGTATTTTACCATTAATTAATATTACATGGATGCATAAAACAAATACAACCCCAACATCTTGGGAATTAAGTTTTGCTTTGTTCTTTTGGTATATTTCAATTGGTAATATTAAAATAAATTTGAAAAAAACAGGTTATTATTGATATGGGAGATTTAAAAAATAAAAGTTTTGAAGATCGTATAAAAGATATTAATGATAATCTTTATGCAGGTGGAGGCGAAGCACAAGGAAATGCTTTACTTGATATTATGATGAGTTCTTTTAGTCATAAAGAATTCACAGGAGAATCAGATATATCTATAGATACAGTTCTTTCAAATATTTCACGAGAGATTAAAAGTCTTAAAAGGGTCATAAGGGATGGAGGAATTGTTCCTATTGATGTTTTTGAAGATAATTTCAAAGGAATGCATAGACCACATGATGCTTATGCTTGTCTTGATAAAGATTTGAAATTTTGTGTAAGACATTATGGTTCAGATAATTGGGATGATATACTTTATGTTTTCCCGTATATGAATTCTATGACTGCATTCGATGTAACATTTAAGTATGATAGACTCCACCAATCAAACATGTAATTATGAAAGAAAGATATGTTAAATATAAAGCTGGTGGTATAACTTATTTTATAAAAGAATATAAGAAACACTGGTGGAACAGGTGGAAAATTGAAATGGAAGGAAATACACCAAGAATTTATTTTAATGAAGATTTATGAAAAATAAAATTTATTATTGTTTTTTAGATGTTATGCTAATAACCGCTATATTAATATCAATATCTAATTTTTTAATAATCATTTTTGGGTATATTAATATATGGACAATTATTAGTTTAGTGTTTTTTGCATTGTATTTTAATTTAGAAATACCTGATAGAGTAGATTATTATCAAAAAACAAATAAAATTCTATATATAATATGAATGAAACATATATAATAAAATTTAAAAATGCTCTACATAAAAGAGTTGTAGAGTTTGAGTATAAGAAAAAGAATGGTGAAACAAGAACTGCCCATGGTACTTTGAATATCGATATTATGGGTGAAGATAATATTCCTAAGGGTAATAAAGAAATTATAGTACCAGATAATCAAATTCGTTATTATGATACAGATTCTAATGGATGGCGTTCATTTTTGATCGAAAACTTTATAGATTGGAAAGATTAATATGTATGAAGAAGTCAAATCAAACATAATTAATAATTTTTTAAATAAATCATATCTTAATACATTTTCAATAACAAAGGAATATATAATCGATAGAATATTATCTGATTGTATATTCTCAACAACTTATGATTATGATAAAGATATTTTGACAATGAATCTCGGTAATGATATTGTTATAGATTTCAATATTAAATGGGATAATTCAAAAATTAATTTTAAAAAAATATCTAAAATATCATGAAATATACTAATTTTTTATGTGAATTACTCGAAACCTATACTCCCTCTGGTTATGAACGTTTAGGTAAAATATACAATATAAGACAAAATTACTTATTTACATTTAAACATTATAATGATAATATAGGTAATTTATATTTTGAAAGAGGTAGTGAAAAAGAAAATGCTTTGAAAGTATTTATATCTGCACACTATGATGAGAATGCTTTGCAGGTTGTAAATATTACTGATAATGGTTTTCTTAATGTGATTAATCTTGGTGGTCTTGATAAAAAGACGATTGAAGGATCACATGTATTTGTAATTAGTGATGAATGGGATAAAGACGATATAACTCAAAAGAAACTTATTCCAGGTATTATTGGTAAGAAGCCATTACATAAAGAATCTAAAGATGAAAGAGAAAAGGTAGATGAATACGATAAAATGCTTGTGGATATTGGGGCTTCTTCAAAAGATGAAGTCAAAGAACTTGGTATTCATATAGGTTCAGTTATCGTATTCAAAAAGGATGTTAATATATCATTTGGTCCTAAAGAAGATAAGATTGTTTCAAATGGATTGGATGATAAAATTGGTATATATGCAGTAACGGCAGCATTTTTAGATTTGGATGAAACAATACTTATCAATAAAAATATCAAAGTTATTTTAGGATGGCTATCTCAAGAAGAGGTTGGACTACGTGGAGCAATAGTAGCTGCTAAATATATACAACCCGATATTTCGATAGATGTAGATGTAACTTTTGATACAGGTAAAGGTACATTTGTTTCTAAAGACAAATTTGGAAATGTAGAGATGGGTAAAGGTGTAGTAATTGATTATGGTCCACATTCTAATTATACACTTATAAATGATTTAAAGGATATAGCTAATAAGTTTGCAATATCATATCAAGAACAAGTTTCAAAGGTAGGTGGAAATAATTGTTCAGCTTTACAAATAAATGCTAAAGATTGTACAACAGCTCATCTTGGTATACCTATTCGTAATATGCATACACAAGTTGAAATAGTACAAAAAGATGATGTTGATAATTGTTCTGATTTAATAAAATTATATATAGAAAATATATAATATAATAACCCAGGAATTGAATTTTTCCTGGGTTTTACTATATTTATAATGTAATTAAATTAGATATATTATGAAACGAATTATTTCTGATGAACAAAAAAGAATTAATGAGGTAAGAGAATTATATGATTCTCAACGTAATAAAGAATTTAATTATTCTATTGATGATTTTAATATTATAGGTGGAAATTGGCAGCATAAGAATTGGAAAGTGTGGATGAAAGGAGATCCTAATGGAGATTATTCAAAGACTAAGAAGATTGTTCTGAAATATATTGAAGAATGTAAGAAACCTTATGGTCAGCGAGATCTTTCACAGTTTCATCTTGTAAATGATTAATACTATGACATACGAAGAAAAACTTTTGGATATTATCAAGACTATGATTGATTATAATCTTCTTTCTGTACAAGATTTAAATAATCCTTCATATGTTTTAGAAAAGGTTAACATTTATTTAGAAGCTAAGAAATTTGTAATGGAAAATTTTAAAGGAATGTTTTAATATGGATGAAACATTAGTAAGATTACAACTTTTAATATCTGATCAGATACAAGATTTACAAAGAAATAAAAATACTGTTAATAATTCAAAAGAATATTTAACAGCATATATGGAAACTCTTAAAATAATTAGATTACTTAGAGAAAATCATAATATTAAATTAATTTGTCATGAAGGCAAATTTTGGACACAAGAAAAATTAGATAAGAAATATTATAAAGATATATTTTAAAAATGGAATATATTAAATATTATATGGGTCTTAGTGATTATTGGGGAAAAGATGATCCTGGTAAGATTTTCGAAAATAAATTACTTCCTTTATTAAATAAATTAGCAATAAAAAAAGAGAAAGATATTATAAAAATATTTGATATTGTTACAGAAATAGCAGAGAAAGCTTATGAGAATGGTGCAAATAATAGAGAATGCGAAGTAAATGAATGAGTATGAATAAGCTTAAAGCAATTTGGAAAATTATAAAATCTAAACACTTTTATTTAATTACTAGTGATAAAGAATTATCATGTAATGAAATATATAGTGATGAAACAAATCAAGTTACGATAGCTCAAATGATTGCTTTATATTGGGCAACATTTTGGAAAGGAGTTTATATTTGTAATGTAAAAGACGGAGAAAAGTATGTATAAGATTAATGAATTTGAAGTTTTAGAAATTATAGATAGAGCTGTTGTATTTGGAACAGAAGCTCTTAATGGTCAAAAGAATACAATGGCTCTTCAAATAGCATCATTTTGGCTTGAAGGATATATTGAAGGTCGAAAGAATGAAATTACCGAAGATGATATTAAGTCACTTCGGGCAACAATGAAAAACTATTTTTTTATTTGATTATGAGAAGTATTAAGAAAGTATGGGAATTAATTCATTTCCTTGAAGGAGTTGCTGAAGATATAGAAAAAGAAAAAGCAGAACATAATCATATTGAAGCTATGAATGCAATGTATAATATTTTAATAGGAAAGAAATAATGGATAATAATGAAGTTATAAATTATATTTTAAAGAGATATAATATTAATAAAAGAAAATATCGTTCTACGAGAACAAGCATAGCTGAAACTAATTATTGTGGTTATGCTATGGTGGAATTGGAAAAAATATTAAAGCATTTTAAAGTTAAGTATGACTAATCAAGAAATAATTGATGCACTAGAAAATGATAAATTAGTTGATTATATTCAGCCTTGGTTATTAGAGTATATTGTAAATTTCGTAATATTAAATTATACTGCAAACGATTAAAATTATACAAAAAGATGATAGGTACTATTAAAAGTGTAGAACATGTTCGTCAAGAAATTATTGATGGAATTTATAAAAAGATTAATAATGATCTTCCAATTAATCAAGAAGTTTATAAAAGATATTTTGACTTTATAGATAGTCAAATCGAACTTTGTATTAAAAACGGTTGTATTCAGTTTTCACTTTTTGGAGATGCACCCACAGGAAATTTACCTGGAATGATTGAAGCATTGCTTCTCCTTAAAGGATATGGAATTGAAAAAGGAAAAAATGAAAATGAATATCTTATTAATATATTCAATAGAAATAATTATAAAATATAATAAAATGAATAATTTTTTAAATTAATTAAAAAATGAGTAAGATAGCACTTTTACTTTCGGGTGGAGTTGATTCGTCAGTAGCATTACATATGCTTTGTCAAGCTAGTTTAAAGCCTGATTGTTATTATATACATATAGGTCCAGATAAGGATGACACATATAGTTGTACATCTGATGAGGATGTTGAGATGTGTAAGGCCGTTACTAGTCGTTATGGGGTAAAATTTGACATAATTGATCTTCATAAAGAGTATTGGGATGAGGTTGTCAAGTATACAATGGAAAAGGTACGTAATGGACTAACACCAAACCCTGATGTTATGTGTAATACTATTATAAAGTTTGGTGCATTTTATGATAAGATTGGATATAAGTATGATTATATAGCAACTGGTCATTATGCAACAAGAACAGCATATGGTGATATAGATAATCAGGAGTGGTGGATAAGTCCTGCAACAGATCCAGTAAAAGATCAAGTTGATTTTATAGCAAATATTGATACAAAGAAGGTTCCAATATCAAAAATATTGTTTCCTATTGGATATTTAACAAAGACTGAGGTTCGTGAAATAGCTGAAGAGAATCATCTTATTAATGCAAAGCGTAAGGATTCACAAGGTATTTGTTTTCTTGGTAAGATTAATTATAATGAGTATATTGAGCAATATCTTGGAAAGAAAAAGGGTGATATAATCGATATAAATACTAATAGGAAAATTGGTGATCATTATGGACATTGGTTCCACACTATTGGTCAACGAAAGGGATTAGGTTTACCAGGTGGTCCTTGGTATGTAGTAAAAAAGGATATTGACAAGAATATTGTTTATGTATCTCTTAATCAAAATCAAGCAGATGTAAGTGAGTTTTATTGTAGAGATATAAATTGGCTTACAAAGAATATGATAGATGATTATTTACATCGTACTTGGGATGGTGAGCAGGATTTTAGATTAATATGTAATATTAAATTTAAGATTCGTCATTCACCAACAATTTATTCTGGTAAGATGCTTTATTGTGATTCTGATAAGGATGTGAAGATTATATCAGATACACCTTTAACAATGGCACCAGGACAATTTTGTACATTATATGATGAGACTTATGATGTATGTATTGGTTGTGGTGAAATACAAATAAATAAGGAGTAACTTAAGTTACTCCTTTATTCTTCTTTATATACAAATTTATCATAATCTTCTTTTAAATAATCTAACCTATATCTAAATGATCTTTTATTTGGGCAAACATGATTATATGGAAAATTAGAATAATCTGTTGGAGGTTTTGAAAATTTATCAGGAATCCATGGACATCTTCCAGTTTTTTCATTCCAGAACATACAATTCCAACAAATTTTAAATGTTTTGTCTATACCTAATTTAGATTTTGGAACTAATTCAGATTTTTTAAGTTTAGTAGCCATTAAACAGATATAATACCTGGTTGTGGTAACCATCTATTATATTTTTGTTTAACCTGAGGCATTCCAGTGTTCTCGAAATGAATTTCTTGTTCTTTATCATATTGTTTATAGTAAAATCCATTAAACTGCCCTAGAATGTGCTCCTGTAAATTATATAATACTAAATCTTTCTTATATTGTTCACATAATTCTATATCATGCTTAGTTCCATGTGACTTACCATCCCAAATAGCTAAACAAATATCGCAATTCTTTATTATATTTTCATTACGTATAAAACCTGCTTTTTTACCATATTTAGCCCAATCTGGTTTGAATACTTGTAATTCAATATTATATACATGTGCAAAATCTTCTGCAAATGAATCTATACCTTTTGCACCGCCAGAAATAATTTTAGTAGGTTTTCCAAATATATGAACAAAACATCTAAATAAAGTTTCTGGTAATATTGGATTATATCTTATAGATCTACTACCAACAATGGCAACTTTCATTTCATCATTGGTTTTATTTTCATTTATTATATATTTTTGATTATTTTCAAAAGTATATATTTGAATTTTTCCATCTTCTATAATATCAATATAAAATTTACGTTCCATTTTTTAGTCTTTCAATAATATTTTGATTAATTGTTTCGGTTAGTTGTTGTATTAATGATCTTTGCAAATAATCTTCAATAGTATAATTTGTTATTAATAATTCCATAATGACATTTTTGTCCTATAAAATCATAAAGAAATTATAGGACAATAATATGTTTTTATTCACTACGTACTTCTACAGGAGCAGTACCATTTTCATTAGCTTTTTCAGGATCTAAAAGTTGAATACGATCACAAATAATATTATGCTTTGCTGCATTATCCCAAATTTCTTGTGTTAATTCAGCATATTCATCACGAAGATCTTTGAAATAATCATTAATCGTAACAACATATTTCCATTCTTGATAACCTTTAAACTTAAGTTCGCCTAATGTGCGAAGTGTTCCATCAAACATAGGATAAAGTACTATCTTAGGATTCTTTGAAGGATTCCAGAATTCATACATTGTAATCATTCCAACGGTAAATTGCCATGTTACTGATTGTTGATCCAAGAAATAACGAATTGCTTCTGCTGCTTCTTTATATCCTTTAGAAGCTAATTTAAATTCATACTTTTGAATTTTTTCATTAATTTTGTCGGCATCCTTTACAAGTTCCTTTTCAATTTCAAGTACTTCTTCTAATGTTTTAGAGTCAATTAATCTTTTATAGACTTCTAACTCCTTTTGTTTTTCTAATTGATTCATTAAAATAATAAATATATATTTAGTTATTCGTTAAACGAATATTAATATTCCACCTATAATTATAAGATATATAAAACTATGCCAAATCATTCTTTTAAAACAATATGCCATATATTTTCGTGAAGTGATATCAAATACTAATAAATAATTGTCATGATTTTCAGGTCCAACATGTTTAATATCTAAAGATATATAATCATATAATTTTTCAATTTTAAATAATGAACTAATTAATGTCATTTGCTTATATATCCAACTTTTAACATATTCTTCATTATTTGTTTGATAATCATCTATTTCTAATATCATTGATGATATATCTAATTTACCATTAATATCAATAATTGGATTAACTATACCATATAATCTTCCAAGCCAGTCTTTATCTAATTCACATCTTAGATATTTCATAATTACCATGTTGAACTGACGACTATATAATGTATCAGATATTAATTTATAATCATGAATATAACTAAAGATACTCTGTATAAATGCAATTATTTTATATATTAAGAAATTCGAAAAGAATTTTTGCATGAATATTTTAATAAAATTTATTTTTATTTAATATAATATAGAATTATTAATTATATCTTTTCAATTAAAAAATATAATTTTTTTATGAAATTTATTGAATTTTTAAAAATTAATTCTATATTTATTATGTGTTTAGCATTTATTATGCTAGTATGCTATGTATGTATATATAAACAATTTAATATAAAGTAATAATTTATGAAAAACTTTTCACAATTTAATGAGGTAAAATCAGAAAAGGAATTAAACATCCAAGATAACACAATTAATTATATTGGTGTTGATGACCTTAAAAGTTATTTAACCATTGCAAATAAATATCTTTCTTCAGAAACAAAAGAAATTATTGATTGGTTAATTGTTAATAATGAAACATATCTTCATGACTTAGATCCTAAAGGAACTAGTGATAATGCATTAGCAGCATTTTATAATCGTGGAATTCCAAAGGATGATGATCTTAAAGAACTTTATAAATGTATTGGTAAAGTTAAATTAGCAGATCGTTTACTTGAAATTCCTGTATTCCAAACAAAAGAACAATTTCAGGATATTGTTAATAAGAAAATTTCTCCAGATGAAGTTCTTCTTGATTTAAAGACCGAAAGTGGTCGTAATAAGATTGTTCAACAATATACTCCACTTATTCATAAGATAGTTAGACAATGGATTGGTAAATCAAATCTTGGTGTAGATGATTTATTGTCAGTAGCTTATGAAGGAATTACTTATGCTATGAACAAGTTTGGTAAGCGTAAAGTACGTGATAAAAATGGTAAATGGGTAGAAGCTGAAAAGGATGATAAAACAGCTAAATATTCATTTACACAATTTGCTGCATATTGTATTGATAACAGTATTAGAGAAGAAATCAAGCATTCATCACATTTAGTACGTGTTCCTGCATCACAACAATCAAAAGAACGTCAAGAAAAGGGACATAATACAAAGAAATATTCTGTTAGTGGTGATATAGGTATTGGAAAGAATGATAGTGGTAATACACGTACATTATTTGACATTCTTGATACCGGTGAAAATGGATATAAAGGTATAAATAATGATGATTTAGATAAACTTTGGAAAGCTGTTTATCAAAAATTAAACGATAATTTCAAAGAACGTGATTTGGAAATATTCTATTCATCATTTGGTTTGAATGGTCATAAGAAAATTAAAGGTAAAGAATTAGCTAAAAAATATGGCATAGGTGAATCTGCTATTACACCTATTAAGAAAAAAATTATTAATTTTATTAAAAATGATAAAACACTTTGGGCAGCATTTAATGAAATTTTAGATATTGTAGGAGAAGCTAAACAAGATAAATATAATGAAGATGATCAATATTATGAAGCTCATTCTACAAAAGGAATTAATATAAATATAGACGATGATGAATAAATGAAAAACATTACAAATTATATAAATGAAAGTTCTAATGCTTGGGAATATCTTTCAAATGTTAGTGACCCAAGTCATTCAGGTATTAAATTATCTGGTCTTGAAAAGAAAGATGCAAAATGGTTATATATTAATACTCAAGGTCAAATAATTACACCTTATACTGAAGATGATTTAAAACAATGGACTGAAGATTTTGAAGGTGATGATACCGGAGAAAAGGCTGTTAAAGCATTAAAAATTGGAGAAATATATGATGCTGATGGTGGTATTAATCTATATGTTAGAATAAAATAATAAAAATATATAGAAACCATTATGAAAGATATAGTTAATAAAATAAATGAAAGCAATTCAACTTTACAAGATAAAGCTTGGGATGCTGTTTTTAATTATGCAGATAAAGAAGCTAAAGATATTTCAGAATTTTGTAGATTTTTAATGGATATAACTAATGAAGTAACTGGAGCAGATATATGTAGAGGTAAAGAAGGTGAAAAGGCTGCAGGATATTTACAAGATATTGTTGAACTTATTGGTGATTACTGTGAAAAGAACAAAATTCTAGATTTTAGTAAATATAAAGATTATTAATTCATGAAAGATATAAAAGAAATATTATTAGAAGGAAAAAATAATTCATTACCTTGGAGTTCATCAGCAGCATGGATTTATGTATTGTCATGTATTACTAATAAAAATGAAAGAAAATTATTTAATGAATTATTAACAAGTAAAAAAGTTTTATCTGTTGATGAAGTAGAAGAAATTATGAGGTTATTAAAGAGATTTGTTCCAGAAGGAATAAAACTTGAATATGCAGATGATTTATTTGATGCCATTAGAGAATTAAATATTACATCACAAAAATCTCAACTACAAATAAATTATTTAACATAATAAACGAAAAATATTATTTAAAGCTAAAGAATGAAAACCATAAATAATTTTATTAATGAAAATCAATCATTATCTGCATTATATCTAAAAAGTGAAGATAGTGATACATGGACAATATCTGATAAAGGAAAAACTATTAAAGATATTGGTGGAATAGAAATTGGATGGGATCCTCATGCTGGAATATATTTTATTGGAACATATGACAAATTACAAATGCTTCAAAAGGCTATTAAAGAAGAAACTATTATAGAAAAAGATGCATTTTAATTAATATGAAATCACTTCAACAATTTATATTAGAAGAATATAATGATTATCGAGTAAAAAATCTAGAAGTTCCTTATATTGTTAATCCAGATAAAGATTATATAGTATTCAAAACTCCAGAAGTTTGGTCTGAAGATGATTTTCAAATTTATATTCAAGATAGATATTTTAAAGACATGCCAGGTGGAGAAGATCATACTGAAGATTTCTTTGGAAAAAATGCTGAAAATATTTTTGATGTAGTTTTTGAATATGAAACTTATGAAAAATCTGAAGATACTGATGAAAAGGATTTTATAGATTTTGATACTAATTACGATAATAAAATAAAAGATGATGCAAAGTTTGTTTATACCAAATTAGAAAAATTAAGATATATTATTAAATTTGATGAATTTGATTTAAAAGATGAATCGATAGAAGATATAAATGAAACATTAATTGAAATATTTAAACAATGTGAATCATCAAAAGAAAATGAATGGCCTTTAGAAATAATTTTAGATGAAAAAAATATTAAATATAAATGAGATACTACGTAGTATCTCATTTTATTATTATATAATGAAATAACTATTTTAAATAAAATATAGTTAATAACATTTAATGATAACTGATGAATATATTTTAAATAAATATCTCAATATACGTAATCAAATTAATACAATACGATTAAAAAATATTAATGATGATGAATTAAAATATTTATTAAACAGATTTAATGACGATACTAATCATAATTTAACTGAAATAATATATAGAATAAAACATAAAATTGAAGAAATTCCAAAATGTCCAATATGTGGAAAATTAACATATTATCGTAATAGTACAATAGGATATTCATTAACATGTTCAAAAGAATGTAATTATCGATTAATACATCAACATGTTAAAGAAACATGTTTTAAAAAATATGGAGTAGATAATCCAGCAAAATCAGAAATAGCAAAAGAACATTATAAACAAACATGTTTAGAAAAATATGGGTATGATAATTCATCAAAATCAAATATTGTTAAAGAAAAAGCTAAACAAACATGTTTAGAAAAATATGGAAAACCAAATGGGTATAATTATGAAAAGGCTAAGCAAACATTTTTAAAACATTTTGGTGTTGATCATAATTTTAAATCAAAAGAAAATAGAGAAAAGGCTAAAGAAACATCAATACAACGTTATGGTAGATATAATAATTTAGATAAAAGAGATAGAACTAATATTGAACGTTATGGTGGTAAATCACCAATGCATTCAGATGAAGTTAAAGAACATTTTAAGCAATCATTAAAAAATAAATATGGATATGAACACGCATTACAAAATCCTATTAGTTATAATAAAATGATTGAATCAAAACATAAACACAATACATGGGTATCATCAACATTTGAAAATTTAACATATCAATATTTATTAACATTATTTGATAAAAATGATATATATCGTCAATATAGAGATATTAGATATAAAAATCCAATAACTAATCGAAAATTTTTAACAGATTTTTACATTCAATCAATTGATTTATTTATAGAAATACAAGGATTTTATTCACATGGTAATCATGCATTTGATCCTAATAATATCCTAATAATATAGATGATATTAATGAATTAAATACATTAATAAATAAAACAAATAAAAATGATTTATTTCAACAAAAAATTAATGTTTGGACAAAATCAGATCCTTTTAAAAGACAAATAGCTAAAGATAATAATTTAAATTTTATAGAAGCTTGGAATTTAGACGAATTAAAAAATAAATTAAAACAATACATAAATGAAATTTAATAAAAAGAATATTTATATAACATTATTTGGAATATTGTATGGTGGTGTTGCATTGGTAAGTTTAATTCATGCTGTTAGTTTTTTTGCTCTTGCCAATTTATTATGGTTAGCGATATTATTGGCAGTGATTTTTGAAATAGGACAAAGTGCTGTTTTATTTTCAATATTAACATCATCAACCGGAAAATCTAAAGTAATGCCATGGATATTAATGTGTATATTAACGGCGGTACAAATTTTAGGTAATGTATTTAGTTCATATAAATATATTGTATCAAATTCACCCGAAAATTTACGTTTCTTTAAAGAACCAGTTTTTATATGGACAGATATTCCAGATGCTCAGGCTACAGTTATTATAACATACATCGTGGGAGGAATTTTACCTCTTGTCGCCCTTGCCATGTCAGCTATGGTAACTAACTATTTAGAAGATGAGAAAGATAAAAATAATGAAGCACCAGAAGCTCCAATGGTTATTAATAATGAAAATCCTTTAATTAATCAAAATTCTATGCTTCATATGGAAAATCAAGGTTTACAAGAATCTAATACAAAGAAAGATGAAGAAATTAATAATTTGAAAAAAGAATTAGAAGATTTAAAAAATCCAAAAATTCAACAAATTCCTTCTTTAGAAATTCATGAACCTATTCCATTTTCAGAACCAGAAGAATTAAAAAAAGTAAAAGAAGATGATAAAGAAAAAGAAGATTCACAACCGGGGTTGTCCGGTACAGATGTGGGATTCACCACAACAGAAGAAAGCCAGACAAATGATGGACGAACAGATAAAGAAAAACAAAGAGGAGAAGAATCTACAGAAAAAAACCAATCTAATAATGAAAATATTGAAATTCCTGAAAAAATAGATAATAAAGATGATGATAGAGAACAATATAAATCGACTGATGATGGAGAAAAACCTTTGGAAACAACAGATAAACAAACAGAAGAAACAATTACAGGAGATTCACATTCAAATGATGAAGAACCAATTAAAGAAGAAGATACAAAATCTAACAAATTAGTGGGGGAAGATATGAATGATAAATCTGGTTATCTTATTGGAGATAAAGGAGATCCAGGTATAACAGATGAAAATTTAAAAGTAGCAGATGCTTTAATGGGAGGAAATATATTAACAAAACATAAAAAAGATTCGCATTTTATTAATAAATAATTTATAAGAGGTTAACATTTGTTAACTTCTTTTTTTATTTTTAATTATATTAAAATAGATAAGTAGTATTGTTTTAGTATTGAGGAATTAAAAATCCTTTTGAGAGTTGATATTACTTGATAATAAAGACTCGATAATATTAAAACATAGTGTAATAAAAATATAAAAACTAAAACTATGAACAAGACAATTAATGAACAATTGGCTAAAATTGCCGTAAATAAATCTCTCCTTAAAGAGTATTCAAATTCTTCCAATGATCGTATCGTATATATGGATGACGGTACAGAATTTCAAATCCAAATTTTTAATCCTTATTCTTATACTATTGGTGTATCATTTAATTTTAATGAAAAAACAGGTTATTATAGTTCTTGGTATGAACAATTATTAGTTATTAAACCTGGTCAACGTGTATGGTTAGAAAGATACTTAAATGATGAAGCAAAATTATTATTTAGTACATATGAAGTTGGTAATTCTAAAGCTACACAAGAAGCTATTAAAGCAAATGGATTAGTAACTATTAGATTTTTTAAAGAAAAGGAACAAATAAAGTATCAACCATGTGTAGCTACTACTGTTTGGAATGGTAATAATAATTATATAAATTATTGTGATTATATACCAGATAATTGTTGTACTCAAATTAGTAGTGTAGCTTCATTAGATGCTTCGTTAGATGCTTCATTAGATTCACATGCTAATTCTATTCAATTATGTAAATCAGTTGACAATGCAAACAATGCAACTAGTGCAGTATATGGTTCAACTTCTACAGCAACAACATCAACAACATTAGGATGTGACATTTCAAGTGCAACAAATAATAATTATAAATCAACTCATAAAGTAAGATCAAAATTAGTAGAAACTGGTCGCATAGATAAAGGTAGTCATTCTTCTCAAAAATTTAATTCAATAAATGTTGATTTTGAATATGCACCATTTACAATAGAAACAATTCAAATATTACCAACATCACAAAAACCTATAACATCAGAAGATTTACAAAAGATTTATTGTCCTAACTGTGGTAGAAAACTTAATACAAAATATAAGTTTTGTCCATATTGTGGAACTAAAATTGATTTTTGTGCAAATAACAAAAAAACAAAAAATTCAGATTATTTTATTGAAAAATGTCCACATTGTGGTAGAAATGTTAGAAGTAATATGATGGAATGTCCACATTGTGGAGAAATATTAAAATAATATGTAAATAAATTATAATAAAGAGGATAGGTTTTACCTATCCTTTTTTTATTTTTAATAAACAAATTTATTTAAGAAAGATATTTATATGTTCAAGGCATTATTAAAAACATTACCAAGCTTATCAGGTAATATGAAGCTTAGTTGTTTTGTTGATGATTATAAAAGACATAATAAAACATATACATGTAATGTAAAGGTTGCTAAGCTTTTACCAATTGCGCATACATTATTTGATAAGAATATATATGTTAATTTAAAAAATAATAGTTTTGAATATGATGTAAAGAAATTTTACAGTAATTATTTTGATACTTTTTATAAAACAAATTATAATTATTCAAAAATAAATATACCAATTATTGATTTTACAAATAATGTACCAGATGGAAATGAAGATTTTCAATTTGGTTGTAAACGTATTTCTTATAGTAAATATGAAAATCAAATGGCATTTTTTGCTCCAATTTATATTGAAAGCTTAGATGACATTAAAGATAAATATTTCAAAATAACATGTATTTTTAATAAAGTTAATACATTAAAAAAGGAATTAATAATTGATATATATAATAATGAAGATGGTGAAAATTATTTAGGAGATTATTTACAACGATATGCAAGTAAAATCGATGATAAAGTAATATATATGTCAAGTACATATAAGAATATGTATCATGGCATAGATTTACTTCATGGAGGATTTATACATATTGAAGATAATATAAGTAAAAATCTTTATAAACAATATTATACAATTAATGATTTTGATGCTATAATTAATTTTGGTTTTAAAAGAAATAATATGATGATGAAACAAATTATTCCATTATCATTTTATTTTAATCCACAAAATCTATTAACATTATATGAACAAAGTATTTTTAATGACGCTGAAATTATAATCTCAGGTGAATGGTATACAAAAGGTTCAACAAAAGCCGAAAAGTTTTATAATTTTTCCGACAATTATACTTTTTATTCTGAATCTGTTTATCAATTAACATCAGCAAATATATTTACATATGTTAATAGTTCTAAAAATATTTTAGATATGAATTATCCTGCATTTAAAGAAGCATCATCAGAAAATTATAAATATATTAATACTATTGTTAAAAATTATAATAGATGGAAATTAAAATATTCTTCTGATAATTATCCATATATTATCAATAATAATTTTGCATTTTCAAATAATCAAAATTCATTATATAGTTATAAAGAATTTCCTTTAATTTACAAAACTAAAGATGCTATTTGTAAATTTAAAGGAGAAAATTATAATATGTATTTTGATTTAAATGATATTGAAGATAGTAGTGGTAACTTATTAAATATTAAATCTGATTACTATGATTATTTCAATAAAAATTATATTACGAACTTTTATAATCTATTAGTTAAACATTCAGATAATACATATGATAATATATTTACAAATGATGAATATTGGACAACAATAAATTCAGATAATAAATTATATTATAAAGGTGTTTTATATGATTTTAATATTATATATTCACAATATAAAGATATGCCTAAGATTGATAAATTTAGTATATTTGTCAATCCTGAAATGATGTCTTCAATATCTAATTTTGATTATAATACAACATATAATTCCGTTAAATATACTATACATTCAAATTCTACATTAGAGTCATTTAATCAAATTTCACAAGAAGTACCAGAAAAACCTATTGATACTATTTCTAGTTATATATATAAATATGATTTTATTAATTCAAATATTGCATATATAACTAATAATAATATTGTATATAACGATCAATGTTGTGCAGTTAATGATAAATCTGGTGATTATGTAGATATAAATGCATATTATTTAAATCAACAAGAAAATAATAAATTACATTATAGTGATCAAAATTTATATGTTGATGTTAAAGAAATATTAATGTATGGTAATTTATTCCCAAATGATTATAATAAGATATTATATGATAAAATTTATAATAATTATGATTTAAATATTATTAATGGATATAGAATAATTGATATTAAATATAAAAACAATATTATTAGTGAAATATATAGTCAATTATTAAAACTTTATCCAAACAAAAAAAATCAATTTAATAATGATAATTTAATATATAGTGAACATAAATTTTTAGAAAATGATGATATTTATTGGGCATATGATGATTTATATTTTTCAGTTTATCCAAATAAAATAAAATATAAATTATTAGAAAATAGTGAATTATTATATGATATACCTTATGATACAAAAATTACTGTTTATTTTAAAACAGATTTTATATTATTAAATGATTTAAAGAATTTATATAAAAATGATATAGATAATAGTGATGACAATTATAATAATGATCTAAATAATGCTAAATTAAATAAATATTATATTTCAAATACATTATATGATAAAAATGACAAACAATCATATAGTGATATATGTTTTATTAAATTAAAAGAAAAGGATAATCATTACGGTAAATATACTCAATATGATTTTGAAAATCAAGAAAATCATGATAAAAATGACTGGTATATATTAAATAATTTTCATGAAGATGTATTATTTATTGATCCATATAATTTAAATAAATTTTATCATGAATACTTTAAAGAAGATAATGATTTTAGTTTCTTTAAAGTTGAAAATTGCTATTGTAATTTTTTAAATATGGATCATGTACATAAATATTTTAATAAATTATTTAATAATGAAAACAAATCATTAACATGCAATGTTAGTGAATTACTACATAATATATTTATTAAATTACATTTATTAAATGATGTTGTAGTTGATTATGATAATAAATCAGGAATTAATTTTATTAATACAACAACAATACATATTTCATTAGATGAATATTTTAAAGATAAAGATAATAATATTTCATCAATTACTCTTTCTAAATTATTAGATTATATTGGATATGACGATACTGGATATTTCTATTTTACAAACAATTATTTTGCTGATTATAAAGATAAATTAAAAGATTTACCATATTCTATACGTAATTTTGAATTATGTTTTAAAAAGACTATGGGTATAGTTAATAAGAAGCTTTATGAGCTTATTATGCAATTAAATTCACATAATTTATTTAAAGACTTATATCTTTATAAATTATATGATTCAAGTGATTATAAATTTGAATATGTATTAAATAATTCAAAATTAGAATTAACATTGTTTGAAAATAAAGATGAACAATCTAAAGACCAGTGGAAAACTACAAAAATTATAGATAATGAAGATTTAGAACTTTATCCATATTTTAATAGTATATATATTGAAGAAAAAATTCAAACAAAAATTTATAATGATACATTCTTAAATAATATTATTAAATCTGAAAATAGTGATACATATAAACATGCGGTTCATAATATTGATTGTTTAGTTTATTTACCTAAAAATGATAATAATATTAATTTAGGATTATGTCCTTATAGATATTCATTATATACTAAATATAATAATTGTATTGTTAATTCGGATATGTTTGTTAATAAATATATGAATTATGAAATGTCATATATTTTACAAACAATAGATAATAATACAAAAAATATTATTGAAAAGGAAATATCTATTACGGAAGAAATACCTGATAATCATGACAATTATACTTATACCTATTTTTTAAATCCTAATTGTTCATATAGTTTAGCATATAATCAATGGTTTAAAGATTATGGTAAAATGATTACATATAATTGTAATGGAACAACTTATGGTTTTTATATTATTCATGAAGAATTTGATAATACAAGAAATTCATTAAATTTATTAAGCGAGAATTTTAATAAAATTAATGTAGTTTCATACATTAATGATATATATACAAATACGATATTAAATGATCAATATACATATTTAACAAAATATTATCATAATTTAGTACCTTATATTAATAATTCAAATATTGTTAAAGATTTCTTAAATAATGTAAATATTGTAATTAAACCAAATAAATATACATTAACAAATATTTATCAACAAATACCTAATAATGATGCTAATGATAATACAACATATTCATATAACATTATTGTAAAAGGTAAAACAAGCTTACAATTATTAAGATATTTCGATAATATTACACCTTATATATATGATTCTAATAGTGTAACATCATATTATCTTTATTATAAAAATACTGATAAGTTTATTGAAAATGATTTATATAATAAGAAAATATCATATATAATGTATCAACGTACAAATAATATTTATAATGATAAACAAATATTATATTTTGATAATTCATTAGAACAAAATCATAATTTATCATATTTAAATTTAAATATTTCTAAATTTACACCTGTTGAATATAAAAATTATAATCATAATAAATTTTATAATTTAGAAACATCATTTTCAATAAAACCAGTATCTGATAATGAAGAAAATAAAAACTTATTTACAAAAAAAGAAATTGATGAAAAAGAAAATGATGAAAAATATGTATATGATTTATTTAAGCAACATTTATTAAATGAAAATAAAATGTTAACGGAAAACGATATTTTATTTTTATATAAGAAATATGATATTAAATATTCACATACCATAAAATCTTTCCATAAAAATTCTAATGGAGATAGAGATTATGATTTATATACATTAACAATTAAATATAACTTATATTAAAAATGCCTATACAAAATATCCAAGGATTAGTAGATAAAAATGGATTATCTTATATTAATAATGGTAATTTTATAAATCAATATTATAATGAAGCTTTAGCTAATCTTGGTCAAAGAAATACAAATGATTCGTTATTAGAAAGTATAACATTTACAATAAATGAGATATTTTCTAAATTAAATGTATATGTTGGTACAGCAGAAAATCCAAAACCAAATGATCTTTATTTATATGTAATATATCACAATGCTAATCATAATGGAGATGTAGGTACTTTTTATACATTAAATAAAAGTAAAATTAATAATATATATGGAATTAGTGATTACAATGTAATTGATATTAATGATTTACAAGATATTATCTCTATTATACAATCACATGATATAAAATATTTAGAAGATAATGAATATATTAAAGAATTAGTACTATCAAATGGTACAAGCAATTCTTCAGATAATTCATATATTATATTAAATAAACAACTTAATATTATTGCTGAATTATTTGATTATATTAATAATCCTAAAGATAAAGATGGTAATCCATTAAAAGATAAAACTGGTATGGATGTACATCCTATTAAAAGTGATAAAATTTTTATTCCATTAAATTATCAATTTGGTTATATTGCTAATGGTGTTAATAAATCTATTATATACCATAGTTTTAAGGATATTTATGTTAATGTTATTCCTGCAGGATTTAATAATACTGAAGATGATTATGAGCTTGAATCATTAGATTTTTATAATACAAATATATTCTATTGTGCAGATCAATCATTTATCAAAACAGATGTTTATGAATATGTATTTGTTGTAAAAAATGAAAATGAACAAGTAGAATGTAGTTATAAATGTACATTACCTTATGTTAATAGTGATGATTATTGGGTTATTAATAATCAAGAAACAAGTATACAAGCTAAAGCTCATGATGCTGTTAATTTAAATATTATTTTAGCATACTATTACAAAAATGGTAATGATAATGTTACATATAAATATTTATCTGGATTAAATAATAATTTTAATATAGATCAAATAGGTTATTCTGATAATTTTGATTTTAAAATACAAAATGGTGAAGATATTATACTTTGTAATATCCGAACACCTAATATTAGTAAAGATAATCTAACCAAAAACGATATTAAATTAAAAACCATATTAGAAAATTCAACATTAATTATTATTTCAAAAATTACAGATATTATTGTTGAAGGAAAAAATCTTGAAAAATATGGAAACGGATATGTCACAACAATGTGGCATTATGTTTATAATGAAGAAAATGATAATCAAGAAAATATTAATGGTCATTTTGAATGTATATGTATAAACAATGATATTGCTTTAGATTTTAATCAATTAACTAATTTTGAAAATCTTATAAAATATGAAATTCAACATGTTTCTCAAATAACTCCTGATAATTATTTATATAGACATTTAGTTTTTGATCAAATTTATCAACAGTTAAAACAAGATAACAAACAATTATTATATTCATATCCTGTACTTCAAAATATAAAAGGATCACAATATAATAACAAATATAATAATAATATGAATTTCTCGCTAAAATATATTAATTATATTTCAGGAGAAATTGGCAAAGATATTAAAGGTGTTTCAAAAGGTTCCGATACAAAATATTTAAAAAATAATGCAAGTACATCAAATACAACCAATGTAGTTACTAATACTCTTTATCAATATGTAACTCGTAATAAAATCAATTATTATAATGAATATATACCAAACTATAATGTACCTTTATTTGATTTATCGGAAGTTTTAATAAAAGATTTTAATGTATTAAATAAAACAAATATAATTACATTTGATAATGATGGACAAATGTATTATAGTTATATTGGTACATCTCATCAAACAAATAAAAACATTTTAACAATTGGTTCATATAGTTTAAATATTAATTTAGGAGAAAATACGTTAACTGACTATAATACTAAAAATAGTTTTAAAATACAAGATACTCTTAATATTAATTTTAGTTATATTAATACAAATGGTGATTTAACAGTTGCTAATGATATTGAAGTTGGTGGAAATCTTATATTAAATAAATTTGATTGGAATAAATCAGAAATAAATGGTATTGAAATTCAAAGTACATCGTTTATTCCACAGTTTAAATATTATATATTTGATAATATATTAGCAGATAATCAACGTATATCAAATATGTATAAAATTATAAATATTGATAGTTTAGAAGGAGATATTCGACAATTATCAACACTTGCATCAAATATGAAATTAGATTATGGTTCTGATGCAGCTAAACAATATTTATATATTAGTCCTATTATAGCTGTTAAAAATTCGGCCGAAAATCAAATGCCTTATTATTATAAATATAATGATTTGTTAGTATTACCAAATTTAGTTAAATATTTAGGATTTAATTATACTAGTGATGTAAATTTTGAATCAAATACAAATGATATTATAGTAGTTGGTGGTAAACAATTGTATTTAGTTTCATCAAACAGTGTATTATCGGAATCAATTTCTATTGTTAGTTCAACAGATACAGGTGTTACAATTGATACGTTAAATTCAAAAGATTTTTATTTAGGTAATACATTATTTGTAACTTATATACAAAGTCAAAATAAGTTTATTGTTAATGAAGTTCAATCCAATAAAATTAAATCAATTTGGAAAATACCAACAGAAATATAATTAAGTTAATAATTAAATGTTAAAATTTTTAATAGTAGGAGAAAATTCAATTGATAAAATATCTTTAATAGATTTGTTATTAAAAAATGAAAATATGTTTAAAGTAGCAAAATTATTTGTAACAAATGAAGATAAAATAGATGATTATCATTATTTAATATCTAATGAAGAATTAAACAGATGTTATAAAAACAATGCTATATTATATGTTAAAACAATTTTAAATAAAAGTTATGGAGTTACATTAGATTCATTTTATGAAAATAATGTTATATTCATGAATTCAGAAGATTTTAATAATATATCAAATAAAATATTCTTATCTAATAATGAATTAATATTAGTATGGTTAGATACAAAAAATCATGATCATTCGAGAATAAAAAAAGAAATTAAAGAATCACAATATATACTAGATAAAATAAATTCTGATAACCTAAAATATTTATATTTTTTAGATAAAGATAATATAGAAATTATGGATGTAATATGTGATTATTTACTTCATGAAGAAAAAAGAGAAGAATTATTAGAAAATTATTCATAAAAAATTGAATTTTTTAAATAAATATTTCTATATTATTTTAGATAAAAATATTTTAAAAAATGTTAAATGGGTGAGCATGGTTCAGGAATGATTCAACCTGGTAAATGGGTAAATACTCAAACAGGTGAAGAAGTCTTTGTACGAGATAGCTTAATTGATGGTGATAAAATGGTTGTTATTACTAATAAAGGACAACTATCAATGGACGAATTTTCGAAATATATACAATGCGAAGAAGGAGAAGTAGTTCCAACATTAGCAGATTTATATGGTAAAAAAGATCCATCATTACTAGCAAGAATTAATCAAGGAATTGATATAGAAGATAGAATAAAAACAATTGATACAACTAATCAATCAAATATTAATACATCTACAATTAAAAAAGTTGAAAAAAATCCAAATTATGATTTAATTAAAAAAGTATTTGATAAATATCCAGTTGAAAGAACAATTAATTTTGAAATAGTTGAAGAAGAATGGCCATTTAAAGAGTTTAGTATGTTAGTTAATGTGCTAGATGTGCCGATTAAAGATATATGTAATTATGTTATAGATAATTTCTTTGATAAGGAACATTTAGCTGAATCATTATCAGAGTATTTTGAAGAACATATTAATGAGTGTTAAGAAATATAATGTTTAACTTTTAAAATGGATCGAAATGAATATGAATTTGCAAAAGAAATTGTTAATATAGATTATAAAATAGATAAAGCTTTAGAATATGTACAAGAAAATTTTGGAGTTAAAGCTGAATATGATGAAGAAAATTCAATAATTAATCTATCAACATCTAATGTTAACGAAGGATTACAATTAATAGCAGCAAATGAATATATAAAAGAAAATTTAGATTCTTCTTTTATTACAACAAATATAGAAGAATAATATAAAAAGATTACTGATCGATCAGTAATCTTTTTTATTTTTAATAAATGAAATATGTATTTTATAATAAATGTTAGATATAAATAATAATTTATTTGGATATATTGAAAAATCATCTGAAATGAATGATACTATTATCCAAAGATATAAAAATTCTTTAATATTTATTGGTGATGAAAAACAAATTTATGTACCTATAACAAATTCGTATGTAGGTGTTGGGATGTCTGCTATAAATAATATTAAAAATAGTATACCATCAATAGATAAAATTTATATTAAAGATATTGCAAATAATAGTTTAGCAAATTCCTATACTACATATTATTTTCCTGTTATTAGTGGAACAACACCAAATGCATATTATTATACATATGTTGCATTAAATGTTGGTATTAATCCTGTTAGTGGTAAATTTATTGGTGGTTTACAAGGTACAGCTGATTATTCAACTGTATCTGATTTAACATATAAAACAACAACAAAATCAACAAATAATAATTCTTCTTATTATATTTCATTTGTTAACAATATAAATGATGAATCATATACATATGTTAACAATAAATTATTATATAATCCTTATGAAGAAACATTAAACAGTACATATTTTGTAGGTGATTTAAAAGGACATGCTGAAACTGCTGATTATGCAACATATTCAACATATACATCATATACAACATATGCATTATTTAATAGTTATCAATCAGTTCATAGTATAAATAATAATAGTAAATATTGTATTACATTTAGTAAAAACCTTGCTTATAGTTTAAGTTATATAGATGGTGAGTTCTATTATAATCCTGCATTAAATTCAGCATATGCTGGTCATTTTTTTGGTATATTTCATGGTAATGTTGATAATGCTGATACTGTTGATGGATTCCATGTTAATGATTTATTTAAAGACTTTAGAAATGGTGATAATAATTGTGCATATATTGAAATAGGTGATGTTGAAAAATATTTACAATTAAATTCTTATACTTTAGGAGGAAAAACTAAAGAAGAGTTATTTACTAATTTTAGTACTGAAGCAAATCAAACAACAAGTATAACAATTGGTGACACCACAAAAAAACTTAAAATTGATGCATATAAAATATTAGTAACAGAAAAATCTAACAATACAACATATCCAATATTATTTACTAATTCTAATAATTTAAATAATAGTAATTTTGCATATACTAATACTTGTATATCTATTAATCCATATTATAAATCATTTGCACAAGGTAATAATGTAAGTGCAAATGCTCCATGTGCACATGCAGAAGGTACTAATACAATTGCTGGTGATTATGCTCATGCAGAAGGTAGTTCTACTAAAGCTTCAGGTGATACTTCACATGCTGAAGGTTATTTATCAGAAGCTCAAGGTCAATTTAGTCATGCAGAAGGACAAAATGTTAGAGCAAAAAATATATGTTCACATGCTGAAGGTGTAAATACTGAAGCTGGACCTTATGCTCATGCAGAAGGTAGTTCTACTAAAGCTTCAGGTGATACTTCACATGCTGAAGGTTATTTATCAGAAGCTCAAGGTCAATTTAGTCATGCAGAAGGTAGTACAAATATAGCATTAGGATGGTGTTCACATGTTGGAGGTAATGGTTCTACTTCTTCTGGTGATCAATCTTTTGCACATGGTAGTAATGTAATAGCATCAGGATGGGCCTCTTTTGCAGTAAATGCTAATACAACAGCATCAGGTTTATGTTCATTTGTATGTGGTCAAGATACACAAGCATTACATAATTATGAATTTGCTACAGGTCATTTTAATTTATCTAATTCAGACACAATATTTTCTGTAGGTGGTGGAAACTCAAATAATAATAGATTTAATCTATTTGAAGTTACAACAAGTGGTAAAGTAAAAGCTCGTGATGGATTTTATAAATACAATAGTAATAATACATATATATTATTAGGTGGTGGTGATCACAAATTATTAACAAGTTTATTCACAAACTTTAGTAATGCAGGTAACCAAATAACAAGTATAACAATAGGTGACACCACAAAAACACTTGCAATTGATGCAGCTACATTAGATGGATTTAATGCATCTGATTTATTCCAATCATTTAGTGGAGGAACTATTTCATCTAATGGTAATTATTTAACTCAATCAAATCATACTATTAAGATTGGTAATACAGAAAAATCAGCTGGTGCATCAAGTAATGTTAAAATAATTAATTCAGCTGAATGGTCATATATTGATTCTACTACATATACAACAACATCATATAACTTAGTTTTAAGATATAAAGTTAATGGTATAGAATCAAGTTATGCTTATATTCCTAAGATATATGCTTATAGTGCATCTTACATTGATGGATTAACACCAACAGAATTATTTACAAACTTTAGTAATGCAGGTAATCAAATAACAAGCATAACAATAGGTGGCACAACAAAAACACTTGCAATTGATGCAGCTAAATTAGATGGATTTAATGCATCTGATTTATTCCAAACATTTAGTGGAGGAACTATTTCATCTAATGGTAATTATTTAACTCAATCAAATCATACTATTAAGATTGGTAATACAGAAAAATCAGCTGGTGCATCAAATAATGTTAAGATAATTAATGCACATACAGCATCTGGTGGTCAATTAACATCAAATACAAATATAATGTCATTATCAGAACATACAGATACTGTAAATGGTATAACTTCAACAATATCTAAATCAAGTGCACAAATAATTAATAGCTTAAGTGTTAGTACATTATCATCTACTAATGCAACAAACTTAACAGTAGCTATTACTATTAATGATGTTGTATCAGCAAATAAAACAATTACTGATTTAATAGCTCGTCAGATTGCTCAAACATCTATATCTAGTTTATCTTCATTTACTAATGATAATAATTTAATATATGCAGCTGCCGGTGGAGATAATTCTGTTTCAGATAAACCAACCAATGTTGATGCTTTTGGAGTATTAAGTTTCAAAACTGCTGCTGGTTGGTATGGGCAATTATTAATGTCATCTAATGAAGCAACAGGTTTATATTGGAGAACAGCAACTACATTATCAGGAGGTTGGAATAAATTATTAGATAGTAGTAATTATACAAATTATACAGTCACAAAAACAGGTACTGGCGCCACTGGAACATGGGAAATTAATATTACTGGATCTGCAGGAAGTGCTTCTGAAGCCACCAAACTTACAACTGCACACAACATTAATGGTACTTTATTTGATGGTACAGCTGATATTACAACAACAAATTGGGGAACAGCAAGGAATATCTCTATTGCTGACAATGATTCAACTAATACCGGAACAGCAGTAAGTGTAAATGGTAGTACCGCAGTCAAACTAAAACTTCCTTCAACAATTAAAGCTACTCTTACAGGTAACGCATCAACAGCTACCAAATTTGTAAATGCGCGAACTATCTGGGGACAGTCATTTGATGGAACTGCTAATGTAAGTGGTAATATGAGTAGTGTTGGTAATATTATACCAAGTGGAAATAATGGACAAAATTTAGGTTCATCTGGTAATAGATGGGCTAAATTATATATAGGTACTGCTGATTCATATGGTAGTGCTACAAAGGGTATTTATTGGGATGCCGGAGTACCTAAAGCATGTACTGTTGCTATTAATAGTGGTACTACTAATAAAATTGCTTATTATAGTGATAATAATACAATAAGTTCATGGACAAGTACAATTGGTGAAACTGTTCAACCAATTTATTTGAAAGATGGTGTACCAACAGCATTATCGGGAAGTGCTGGTGGTACAGCTACTCCTGTATATTTGAATGAAGGTACAATAACTAAACTTACAGAAACACGAGGTTCAAGTACTCAACCAGTATATTTAAAAAATGGTGAATTAGTACAATGTACTATTGATCCTGAAGATAGAAAAGTTTATCAAGAATATACAAGTACAGATTCATGGCGAGGTGTATTATTAACTCATTTAGTTGATGATCATATTAATGAATCTTGTACAGATACTGTTGCTGCAACAAATAAGTTTGCTTTACAATCATCAACAGGTCGAATGAACTTATGTGGTGATATATATATTGAAAAACATACAACTAGTGGTATATATAAAAATATACATGGTATAAGTATTGATGCTACTCATTATACTAATGGTTCAATGATAAGCTTTGGTATTGGAACTGGTGATCAAATAACTTATAGAGGTATATATGATGATACAACAAGTACATGGTTAATATATGGAAATGGTACTAATACAATATTACCTTATGGAAATATAGGTATAGGAACTACCTCACCAACAGAAAAATTATATGTTAATGGTTATGTATATGCAACAGGGTTTAAAACATCAATGAATTCAGCAGAATATTGTTTAACTAGTAATGGTGGACATAAACGATGGGTAGCTAATGCTAAAACAGCATCTACAATTGTTGCTCGCGATAGTTCAGGTAATATATTTGCAAATTGGATTAGTACAACTGCAGAAAATTTAAACTCAACAGATTTTGCAAAAGTATATGTTGCTGCTAATAATAGTGATGTAATTAAATATGTTACAAAAGATAAATTCCTTGAAGCTATTAATGATTATGATACTTTAACATTTACTAAAACATTAAAGGTTACAGAAGCATGGATGGACACAGGAATTACAACAGGTGATGCTAATACTTCAAATACAATAAACAAAGGAAACGGTACATATGCGGTTCAAATATCGCATGGCACTTTACCTTCAAGTGCTGTAGGAACAACAGCTACAGGAGCAGACAGTTGGCCAGCTATATATTCAGGTATTATGTCAATTTATCACAGTACAAATGGAAGCTTAACTGATGAAATAATATTACATCGAAGTGGTCATGCTGGTGGTAAACGTCTTTATTTGCGCATACTTCAAACATCTTCAAGTTCCGGATATTCCAAAATACAAATAGCAGCAGAATCTGATTTTGAAGCAAATGCATCATTAACATTTAAATTCAGAAAACTTATTTAAACATTTATTATATAAAACATTTATTAAAGGAGGATTACCATTTGTTAGTAACCCTCCTTAATTTTTTCTTCTAATATATTTTTAAGCATATTATAGATATAATCTTCATAAATACCCCAATCTTTAATTTTATCAGGAACTACATTAAAATGTTTTTGAATATGATTTCTAATTGCCATCCCATAAAAAAGATTAGTACTTATTGGAACACCATCTTCAATAAGTAATGGAAATACTCTTCCTTTTTCTTTATACCAACCAATCATCATTTTAAGACCATCTTCCTGTATAAAGTTCAATATTTCTTGTTTTACTTCTTCATTATTTAATGTTTCCATAATATTTTGGTTTTGTATATTTTTCGTAATATCCCGATGCATCTAAAACATGATTTTCAAGTTGTCTGCAAAGTTTATCCCATTCCTTAAACTTCTTATATTCTTTTATATATGGGTTATCACTTTCAGGATATGTTTCATGATGGGCATAATCATAATCTTCACATGTATCTGGTGTTTTCATAGTATTATCTATATCTTTATTAAACCATGGGCCATTTTCATATCCATATTGATGAATTTTAAAATTAGGGAAACAACAATAATCCCCATCCCACCAACAAAATCCATCACAATTAAGGCAACATTTCTTATGTAAAAAATCTTTAATATTTTTAGTCATTCCAAATATTTATTGAATTTTGTACTATTAAATCACGATTAATAGTATTTGATATTATATCCATATATGACAATTTTTTAAAACTTACAAATATGTCAATAAATTTAAATACACCATCTATATATTCAGCTTCAATACAAATAAAATTTCTTAACTTATCATCATATTGATTTCTATCTGTCCACCATGAAGCTTTTTTTACTTTTCCGGTTTTTGTATATTTACGTAATGTAAGTTTCATTTCAAAATCGAAAATTCGATGTTCAAAAATTATAACATCATCTTCATCTTTATTTTTTGGATCTCCTGCTCTACAATTAAGTCCTAATTTTTTTAATTCTCCTCTACTTGCAGCTTCTATACCATTACCAAAATATTGAGCTAATTGTTGAATATCATAATTTGGCAAAATAATTTTATTACGATATTCTGATTCTGAATTAAATCCATTTTGAATGGATAAAAAAATTAACTTACAATTGTCTTTTAAAAATTTATCCGTATAACTCATTCTCTAATTAGTTTAATTCCATAATCTTGACCACGTTTACATACTGTAAATGTGCCACTCATAACACCTTCATTCATCTTCATGATAATATCATATGAATCAGTAAGAAATATTCCATATTCTACTTGATGATTTTCACCACGAGAGTTTGTATATGTGCGATCTCTGTCTTCAACAAATACTTTTGTACCTGAACCATAACCCTTACGAATTCCAATAAACTTAATTGTAGCATCAAACTTAAAATCATCAGGTTCACATTCATCAAGATTTACATTAGATGCGGCATCCCAAATTTCTGTCCATGGGATAGTTGTTCCTTTAATTAGAGGAACTGTCCAATTTTTCTTTTTTACCATATTATTTTAATTTATCTTCTACCCATTCATTTGTGGTAAATATTATTGCAGTAAAAATTGTTGATATAACAAATATTATTCCAATCCATGAAAATATACCTATCCAAAATCCTCTCCACATATGAATCTTTTTACTAACATGAATATCTTTATCAAGATATACTTTATAAATATAATACCCAATTGAAAAAATAAACCAACCTAATAAATATGTTAATAATGTAAAAACTCCATCACTCATAATACTTTATTTTTTAAAACATTTACAACCTGGCCAATGATCAATCGCTAATCCACCGGCACGACCAATATAATTATTTGCAACTACATAATCATGAATTTCGTCATTTTTCTTTAATGTGATAATACGAATATCTACTGGACTATAATTGATATTATCCCATGTAATATTATATTGTATATTACTACTATCTGTAGAATTAATCACAGAACTTCTTGTAAATTCATTTACTTTTTCTGTTTGTTCTTTTGGTCCACACCCAAATAAAATCAAACAACTAAAAACTAATATAAAAAATTTTTTCATTATTTAATATTTATTTTTTTAATATAAAATTTTAATGTTTTTGAATAACAAGAAATAGGATTACCATGATAAGGTAATGGTTTACTATTTAGTTCTTTAAGTTTTTCATTTGCTTCATCCCCATTAAGATATATATCAGTATAAGGATAACATTTTTCTATTCGAGTTTCATCTGGATCAAACTCATCAACTAATTCACTGCATCTCTGCCAAATTTGATATCCTACCATAACTTACTTTCTTGGAAAAATTATTTCATTAACTGTTAAACCTGCTCCAGCAATAATCATCATCAAATACTGCCACCATTTAATATCATAACCCGCAAGTGTATAAGATGAAAACATCAAATAATAACACAATGCTCCCCATAAAATTCTTTTTGTACTATTACTCATAATTAATTTTCTATTGTTTCTATTTTGTGATTAATAATATTTGGTTTTATATAACCATCCCAAAATGGACAACACATATCATCTACACAATCAACATAATCTTTTATTTTAAAGACATCTTCAAGACTTTTAATATCTTCACCAGTCTCTTCATCTACAACTTCGTATTCAAATATTTCTCTAATTTTCATAATTTAATATAGTCTAATTTCAATTCCCTTTTCTCTTGCTTTCTTCATTTTTCCAGTATTTGATTCTAATGAATTTGTAAATACAATTTGTACTTCTTTCCATGAACCAGTGTTACGATATTCTGGATGACATTTCAAAAATTCTCCCTTTGACTTATAATCATTTGGTTCTCCTGTCATAATAATAGGAATTTGATCAGAAGCAATTTTTTTAGCTTCAATATGTTGGATTTTAAAATCATCTACAGATTTACCAAGAAATGAAAGAATATTATAAATATCATTTTTTTCATCTGAATAATCCTTTGTTACCCATTCATAACCTTGAGATGCAAGATGTTCGAAATCCGCATCACCATTAAGCATATAGTTTGCACATTGTTCTGCAACTTTTGGACCACAAAATCTAAAATTACATGATTTAATAATATCTACTAATGAAATATTCTTAACAATTTCTTCAAATGACTTCTTCGCTTTATCACCAGATTTACCAGCACCAGCACCAAAATAAATTTCTTCAGGTGAACAAAGTAAAATATTTCCTGGAAGAGTTTTAGTTGTTTCACCAAAAAAATCTGCTGTTATCTCATCTGAATTTGTTTTATCAAGATATTCAAAAATCTTTTTTGTAGTTTCATTACCAATATTGGGGATATTTAATGATACTGATGAATTAATAAACATATTACGAAGCATATCTTTTTCTGTAAGAATAGCCATCAAATGAATATCATCTTCGTAATAATCATAATTTTCAGGCATTGGTATATTTCCATTTTCATTTGCTTCTGTAACTTTATACATAAATGGAATAATATCACCAGCCAAACTCATAATAATCTTTGCACCAATTGTAATTCCCTTTTCTCTAAGATAACCAAGATTATGCCCTGAACACTTCTGAACCATTCGTCCATCCATCTCTACAGGCTTAACCCAAATAATAGGAGTAAATTCGCCAGTCTTACCAAGATTCCATGTAATATTTAATACTTCAGTTTCCTCAAGCATTGGAATAAACTTAATAGCTACGCAATCCTTAGGACGACGTTCAGTGGTGTTATTAATACGATCTTCCATAATTGGCTTAATAACAATACCATCAAGAGCATATTCGCATGTATGTCTATATTCTGCAAATTGATTATAAATATTCTTAAAATCATCTGCAGTTTTAATATATTCATCATTAATTGCAAATTGTGGAAGTTCCTTAATACCTAAATGATTACAATCTTCATCAAAATCCAATTCAATCCAATCTCTATCTTCCCATTCACCATCATTAAATACTCTAAAATCATAAATAACAATTGACAAATCATTTAGCATTGATAAAAATTCAGGATCATTTTTATCATAATCACGATTAAGAACACCAGACACAAATGAACGCGGATTTGTAAATTGTTCTGAATATTTCTTTTCAAAAATATCCTTCTTAATAAGTACTTCACCACGAAGTATATAATGAGATGATATTCCTAAAAGGTTTTGTGGTATAAAATTGATAAGATGTTTTAACAAATCTTTTCCCCACGAACCATCACCACGTGAAGAAATAGATTCAATAGAGTCATCATAAATATCTACTTCAAATGAACATCCATCATATTTTGGTGTAATAATTAGTTCAGCATTACCAAAATATTTCTTTGCTTCATTAAAATACTTATTCCAATCAATATTTCCTTCCTTATCCTTATGAATTTGGACTTTAGAAATAGAACCCATTACAAAAGGATGTTTAATTGTATAAGAAGGATTATGTTTAGTACCAACTTCTGATTTGTTCTCAAGACCAAGTTCTTTCTCAAGAGTATCAAACTCAAAGTCAGTCATAATCTCCTGACCATTATAATAAGCTTCTTTAGCCTTATAATAAAGTTCTAATTTTTCTTTCTTTGTCATATTTAAATTTCTTCAATATCGATATGTTTGATTTTGTCACTATAACCAGTATCACCTTCTGAAAATCGAAGAGGAATATGATCGTATTTACCATTCTTTTCTACATATAATACAAAGTCTAGCAAATCATAATCATCTTTTCCTTCACAGAAAAATTTAATCATATCCTTTGGAAGCATTTCAAAATCATTCTCAAAATCATCTTCAAAGACAAATTTGTAAATCTTGCCTCCCATATCATTGTAACGTGAAGAGATATCTTGAATCTTAACACTAACTAAATTAGGTGCTGGATAATGATTACGCTTCATGAAATCTTCTTCGTCACCATGCTCCCATTTCATAAATACTCGTTTGAAATCTTGAGGACCTAAATTAATTAAATTCCTAAATTCTTTAACAGTGATCATATTTATTTATATTAATTACATAATTAAGATAGACATAAATTAAAAAAATTCAATATATTATTAAACAAAAAAGAGAGATCAAAGACCTCTCTTATCTATTATTTATGTATTTATTTTATTAAGACTTAACAATCCAGTCAGCTGCACTAGTTACAAGAGGACAAAGAGTCTTATAACGTACTTCATAACCCATGCTTTCTACCCAACCTTTAGCAGCTTGATAAACTTCATTTGACTTGAATTTTGGATTTGGGTTAATATCAATATCAATATAGTTAATTTTTTCAATACCTGCATTTTTAAGGTTTTCGGCAATCTCCAAACTCATTTCTACCTCATGAAGTAAACGTACATTACGAACAGTTTCCTTTTTCTCATGCCACTTCCTATATATACAGTGAGCACCATGACCTGGAGTATAAAGAGCTATTACTGTTGAATAAGCTGTTTTATGACCCTTATTTTGTGAGTCGGTACCAATAATTATCTCGATATCCTCATTTTGTCTTTCATCAAGATAATTTTTAATATATGCTGTTACATCACTCAAAATTTCTGAGTTAAACTTTTTAAATCTAATATCTGCAATCATTTTTTATATTTTTAAAATTAATATTTTTATTATAAGAAAAACTATTAGCATTATTATTATCCATTTAAACCAAGCATTTGGATCTTGATTATCAGGAACTAACATTATATTACCATTATACATATTACGTACTGCTAAATTTTTCATTTTTCTAATTCATTATTATATTTTTTATCCCATTCATCGAGATTTTTCCATTTATTAATCGTAAGATAATCTTTATACCAATCATTGTAAGATATCTTCTGTTCAACACCTTGTCCATCATCAATTACAACCAATTCACCATTATTAATGAATTTATAGTTGAAATATTTGCCTGTCTTTAAATTCTTACAAATCATAATTATCTATCTTAAAAATACATAAATAATATAGTTAATTGAAAAATAAATTCAATAAAAATGGAGAACTTTTTATTGTTCTCCAGATTTAATACTTTCTAATTTCTTTAATATAATTGGAATCATCTTGTCTACTGCATCTTTAGATTCAACTTCGATATATTCTAATTTATATAAATCATATGTATCTTTAATACGTTTATCTAATTCTTTGGATTGTTTAAAATTATGTATTCTTCCATAATCTTCAAATTCAATATTCCCTCGTTTGATGAAGAAATCCAAATTATTAAACTTTTTGTATTCAGAAATAATTAAAGTATCAAATTCTGGATTATATTCTGGATTATATAAACTACTTGTATTATTAATAAGCGATCCATCATGTATAATACAATCAACTTTACCTATTTTGTTTGTTAATGAATAATGTTCCATTCCAAAAATAGGTATTTGGTTTGTTGTTATTGTTTTGTTATCTTCATATATACGTTCTTTAATATATTCGGAAACTAACTCACAATGTACACCCATTTTCTTAAGACGGGCAAATAATTCTGCCGCGACTGTTGATTTACCACTACAAGGTCCACCAATTAAATTAATAACTAAAGTATTATTATAACTTTTAGAATAAACCATTTAATCTCTAAATCATATTTTTATCTCATTATTATATTCAACTTTTACAATAAATATATCTTTAATCATTTCAAATATATTAATCACTCTATTATAATATCCTTGAGAAAAGTTTGCCTTAATACCAGGAATATATTTTACTATTTCTTTCTTTACCTTCTTAGGCACAAATAAATCAAATGTCTTACTATTAATTATATCAATCATTTGATTCATACATACTTCAACAATATATTTTATTTCATCTTTTGTATAATAATTAGTCATTTTTTCATAAATATTATTATACTTTATAAGATTATTTAAAGCTAATGAATAATCATGAGTCAATTGTTGATAAATAGATAAATTAAAAATATTTAAAGTACTTTTACTCATTAAAAAATCATCACAGGAGAATATATTTTTGTTTAAACATATATTTTATTATTTTCTTATCAAAAGGTCATTCTACATATCTCGTATGCATTCCCATGATAATTCTATTAATTGTTCTTACTAGTATATTCTGAGAATTTCTTTAAATGATATTGAATAGGCTCATTTACATATATTCTATCTTGAAAATCTGGACAATAATTATTTTGTGAAGCTTTGTTTAGTTTCCACATTTTACCATCACAACCTTTGTTAAATTTTGCACAGAAATTACAAATATCATTAGTTTGGTATTTGTTAAGATAATCCATAAAAGTTAAAATATATTAATTTAATATAGAATTTTATAATAATAAAAACAATTTTTTATTAATTATAAATTTTCATATAATAAAGTAATATGATTCTTTTTTATTTCCGGAACATCTAAACCATTTTCAATACACTTTTTTTCAAACTTCTCAGAATTAAATGGATGAGTAATAATATGAATACCAGATCTTGTAGGAATACTTACAACAATTCGTTTATCATATCCACTTTCACAAGATTCTATAATTTCACAATATTTTTTAAATCTTTCATCATTTGCATCCATATCGTCTACATCAAGAATCCATCTCTTCTCTTTACCATCAAGACCACCATTTACAGAATCACAAAGTCTCCATGGCTTCTTAAACTCTTCTGTTGCAACCATCTCAGCATATTTTACAAGTGTTTTCTTAGATAATTCAATCTTTGACTTAGCATTTACACTAATATATGCACGCAATCCAAAAAGTTCACAACAAGTTTTAATCTCTTCTATATGTCTATCAAATAGCTCAATTGAATCGATGTAATAAATCTTAAATGTATAATTTGCTGCAGGAAGATCTGGATGATCTTTACCTCTACGTACTAATGATACATCGAAATACAAATCTTTTCTATATATTTGCTTAACCGGTATACCTAAATCAAGCATATATTGTCTCATTATATTTATATTATCTGTCATATTTATTCATTATATTTTCTTTATACAATATTATATCTGAATTACTTCTCCAAGCTTTTGTTATTTTCTTAGTAAAATCTACAGGTTCTCCACTTTTAAGTTTCCAATGAGGTACAGTACAATATAATCTTTCACACCAATATTCAACTAATACTTCGCAATGAAAATAATTATCTCTTTCCCAAGCATTTCTAAATCCAACTATAACCGCTCTTCGATAAGATGCATCTGATTTTGGTACTAAAACCAATACTTCATCACCAACTTTAATTTCATTACCTATATAATCAAAATATTTCATAATTACTATTCTGTACTTAATTTAACATTATCATATTGCTCAATAAATTCATCTATAGACATATGATCCATATCCCAAGGATCATAACCTTCATCTTCACCACCTATATAATGCCAATATTCTATAGCATTTGAATAAGGACCCCACAATACATAGTTTCCATATTCATCAACATATAATTTCTTAAGAGGATTTTGTATCATCCAATTAAGTGCTTCTTTTGAATTTTTAAATATCATTATAATATAAATTTAACTTACATAAATAAAATAGTTAATCTTAATAAAAATTCAAATAATATATTAAAAAAAATCCATCTACTTTCACAAGCAAATGGATTTGGAGGAAATGTTTTCGTCCAGGTCTCATCAGTGGATGATTTTATAGTCTCCCTGGCTGACTTTATTTTGCGTAATTTTTATTTATTTGTTTTACATATATAATATAGAAATATTTTTAAAAAATTCAAAAAAATATATAAAAAAATCCACTTACTTTCACAAGCAAATGGATTTGGAAGAAATGTTTTCGTCCAGGTCTCATCAGTGTATAATTTTATAGTCTCCCTGGCTGACTTTATTTATATATATAATATAGAAATATTTTTAAAAAATTCAAATAATATATGAAAAAATCCACTTACTTTCACGTGAAAGTAAGTGGATTTAAAAGTTCTATATTATGTGAAAATATTACCAAGTAAATGCATAATTAAGTTTAT